>SCPP01001554.1_pt1:2850000-3360000 | contig 3791000 bp, 3123 predicted proteins | sample 6106811 | NCBI WGS metagenome assembly SCPP01 (sample SAMN10720449, study PRJNA508395) | human gut metagenome | isolation source: Participant 2 stool, 15 month | host: Homo sapiens | collected 2018 | reverse complement strand
TAACACTTAAGTGCTAGTAACCGTCCTTCAGACGGCTAGGTTGTCCCATTCGGAAATCTCCGGATCAAGGGTTATTTGCACCTACCCGAAGCTTATCGCAGCTTATCACGTCCTTCATCGCCTCCGTGAGCCTAGGCATCCGCCATACGCCCTTTCTTACTTTCTTTACGACTGTATTCTTGTTACTCGTTTCCGAATAACGAATAAGTAGCTCATACTTTCAGCTGTATTCTAACAAAGTGAAATCTCATCTTGCGATTTGATTTACTTTAGTCTGAACTAAAGTTCATTACTTACAGTTTTGCTTGTGTCAATATGTCAAAGATCTTCTTGCCTTAAAAGGCATAGTGCAGATTGTGGAGTTGAACCATTTTACTTGAGCCATCCCTATATATTATATAATGTATAAGAAATCCCAGTCTCCTTTATTTAATAAAACAGATGGTGCGTACAAGAAGAGAAGCGAACTTTTAAGTCATGTTCCTAAATCTTCATAGGAAATTCGTCTCTCCAGAAAGGAGGTGTTCCAGCCGCACCTTCCGGTACGGCTACCTTGTTACGACTTAGCCCCAATTACCAGTTTCGCCCTAGGCCGCTCCTTACGGTCACGGACTTTAGGCGCCCCCGGCTTTCATGGCTTGACGGGCGGTGTGTACAAGGCCCGGGAACGTATTCACCGCGCCATGGCTGATGCGCGATTACTAGCGAATCCAGCTTCGTGGGGTCGGGTTGCAGACCCCAGTCCGAACTGAGACAGGCTTTAAGGATTTGATCCGTTTTGCAAGGGACCGTCTCTCTGTACCTGCCATTGTAACACGTGTGTAGCCCCGGACGTAAGGGCCGTGCTGATTTGACGTCATCCCCACCTTCCTCACACCTTACGGTGGCAGTGTCCCCAGAGTGCCCAGCTTAACCTGATGGCAACTAAGGAGAGGGGTTGCGCTCGTTATGGCACTTAAGCCGACACCTCACGGCACGAGCTGACGACAACCATGCAGCACCTTCACAGAGACCCCGAAGGGCGTCATTGTCTCCAAATCCTTCCTCTGCAATTCAAGCCCGGGTAAGGTTCCTCGCGTATCATCGAATTAAACCACATGTTCCTCCGCTTGTGCGGGCCCCCGTCAATTCCTTTGAGTTTCACCGTTGCCGGCGTACTCCCCAGGTGGGATGCTTAATGCTTTCGCTTGGCCGCTGACCTATTCAGACCAACAGCGGGCATCCATCGTTTACCGTGCGGACTACCAGGGTATCTAATCCTGTTCGATACCCGCACTTTCGAGCTTCAGCGTCAGTTGCGCTCCAGTGAGCTGCCTTCGCAATCGGAGTTCTTCGTGATATCTAAGCATTTCACCGCTACACCACGAATTCCGCCCACTTTGTGCGTACTCAAGGAAACCAGTTCGCGCTGCAGTGCAGACGTTGAGCGTCTACATTTCACAACACGCTTAATCTCCGGCCTACGCTCCCTTTAAACCCAATAAATCCGGATAACGCCCGGACCTTCCGTATTACCGCGGCTGCTGGCACGGAATTAGCCGGTCCTTATTCATAAGGTACATGCAAAAAGTCTCACGAGACTCACTTTATTCCCTTATAAAAGCAGTTTACAACCCATAGGGCCGTCATCCTGCACGCTACTTGGCTGGTTCAGACTCTCGTCCATTGACCAATATTCCTCACTGCTGCCTCCCGTAGGAGTTTGGACCGTGTCTCAGTTCCAATGTGGGGGACCTTCCTCTCAGAACCCCTACTGATCGTCGCCTTGGTGGGCCGTTACCCCGCCAACAAGCTAATCAGACGCATCCCCATCCATCACCGATAAATCTTTAATCTCTTTCAGATGTCTTCTAGAGACGTCATTGGGTATTAGTCTTACTTTCGCAAGGTTATCCCCAAGTGGTGGGCAGGTTGGATACGCGTTACTCACCCGTGCGCCACGGTCGACGCCTATCGGAAGCAAGCTTCCAATATCGTTTCCCCTCGACTTGCATGTGTTAAGCCTGTAGCTAGCGTTCATCCTGAGCCAGGATCAAACTCTCCATTGTAAAATATCATTTTTACCTAGCCTTGCGGCTTGGTTTGTTTGTTGTCTGTACTTAGGACGAATATCCTTTTTGTTTATTGAAGCTTAGTAAACCTGACTTGTCAATTGCTTGACGGTTCGTTTCTTTTACCCAGTCAACTTTCTTATTTCTAAGAAGTTAACCGCTTCTTGTACTACTTGTCTGTTTATGTAAAATCTTTCAAAGAACTCTTTCTTCGCAAGTTAGGCTACGCCTCAACAATTGAAACAAGTTTCATTGTATTCGACTTGCACTAACTTTCTTTAATCGCTAAGAGAAACCGTATTTCTCAAAAGCGAGTGCAAAAGTACTAACTATTTTTCATTCCACCAAATCTTTTCGCAAAAAAGTTGCTTTTTCAGTTAGTTTTTAACATCTATAAAGACTTTATACAAGAGATTTTAGCTGCTTACATTATTATATATGCGCTTGCCTATGCACACACTTAGGCGTATACGCAAGCGTAACTATAATAATTGTTAATGATTGAACATTCGCAAGTTTGCACCACACGCTCTGAAAGGGCGTGTGGGACGAAACTTGAAGAAAAATTGCTAATGATTTCACATTAATTCACGTTTAGAAGTTTACGCTTATCCATAGCCATTAACTTTATTTTGCTGATAATATTTTAACGGATTATACATCAGGGATACCGATTAGACTGGGATTCTAGGAGTTTCTGCAGAAAGAAATCATAAAAAAAAAGAGGACTCTCTAAAAAAGATACCCATTTCGGAATCAAAAGCAAACGCTTAAAATATGTAAAAATGGAGAGGATTCTTAAAATATGTTTATAAAAAAGCAAGAAACACCCTTCACCACCCTTCACCCGTAACTATTTGACACATAAAACGTTAAATAAAAAGGTGAAGGGTGAAGGTTTGAAAACTCTTTTTTATATATACGCGCGGCAAGGGAAAAATGAAAGGGTACCCTAGGGTCAAAAATCGGAAAAACCCTAAAAAAAGAATATAATATAAGATTTAAAATATACCCTTCACCCTTCACCTCGTTGCCACAACCCAGTTTCAATATCTTCGTCATCGGAGTACCTACATTTGTCTTCTGGGTTTATCCTTCGGAGATATTCTGCTATCTTTCGGAGATAATTTCTTATCCTTCGGAGATATTCTGCTATCTTTCGGAGATATTATCTTATCCTTCGGAGATATTTTTCTGAATGATTCCATGATATTTTTCGCACTTTATTTCCCGAATCCACGCAAATCGCACAAATCGCATAGGTAGAAAACGGAAAAGACGTATCTTTGCATTCGAAATAAAACGAATAGCGTATGAGACTGGTAGAAGAAAGAGAAGATAAGAGATTAAGATGGCAATGGCAGATCAGTTTCAACCGCAAGGAGGCTGACATGAAGTCAGACATCACCATCATTCCCAGCGGCAACTATCATATCCTGATAAAGGGTCTGAAACAGAACGACATCATCAGAATATACGGAGCCTCAGGTGTCCTGGCACTTCAGAAACAGGCAAAATCTGATACAGAACTGCTTCGCTCACCAGTAAATGGAACTGTAGCCGTAGAGGTAACACGAGGCAGAAAACAGATAGCCGTAAAGAAGACAGCCCTTAAATAAAGGAATGAATGACGTAAAATTACGGAATAAATGTTAATAAAGCGCAGAGATTATCGTTCGTTTCAATAATTGGCATTATCTTTGCGCTTATTATATTATTCAATAGACCATAAATAACAAAAGAAAATAGAATTATGACAGAAAAGGAAATGTACAATCTGATAAATAATCAGAACAACCAGCAGAGCAATGGCTTTGCTGTTAATGAGAAAGAGCGAGGTATAAGCGGTGTTTTCTCTGCTTTGATGCGCAAAGTGTATACATGGATGACCTTAGCTCTCCTGATTACGGGCGTTACTGCCTATGGTGTAGCTAGCAGTCCTACCCTGCTGATGACCTTGATGACAAGCCGCGGCTTGCTCTTTGGCTTGATTATCGCAGAGCTCGCTCTGGTATTTATCATTACCGGTGCCCTACAGAGACTTTCCCTGACTACGGCCACCCTACTCTTCATCGTCTACTCGGTTTTGAATGGTGCCATGCTTTCATCCGTATTCGTAGTATATACGATGACCAGTATTGCCAAGGTATTTTTTATTACAGCCGGCACATTTGGAGCAATGGCTTTCTATGGTTACACAACCAAGAAGGATTTGACCTCTTTAGGAAAAATACTCTTCATGGCGCTGATTGGTCTGATTATCGCTACCATAGTAAACATGTTCTTGAAGAGTTCGGGATTTGATTACATTTTGAGTTACGCCGGCGTAGCCATCTTCATTGGCTTGACCGCTTGGGACAGTCAGAAAATCAAGCAGATGCTCCAGACACAATACGACATGAGCGAGGGCGCACAGAAACTGGCACTCATCGGAGCCTTGACCCTGTATCTCGATTTTATCAATCTCTTCCTCTACTTGCTCCGCATCTTCGGAGGCAGCAACAAGGAATAATGAAAACGAGAACCGGGAATAAAGTAAAAAAACAAAGAATAACATACATAACGAGAAAGGTTGGCTTGCCCTCAACGGGTTGGCCAACCTTTATTTTTTTAATTCCTAGAAAAGGTAAATGCTAGAGTTATATTCTCTTCAAAAAGTTCTATGGTGCAAAGATAGAAAAAAAAACGAGAACCATGGTTTCAAAATAGCAAAAATAAGTTTCAAATAGACAAAAAGTGTCTTTTGACATTTTTCAGTGTGCCGCTGTTTTTTATAAACTACCTATACACCAACAACTTATGCATTTACTCTATATTTATTAGGAGAGCAACCAAAAGAGGCAAAAAAAATATTCTTCTAAACGTAGAAATAGAATTGAATCCCGATTTGATGGCGATTTCCGGCAAAGGATAGTTCGTTGACTTCAACAATTTCTCTGCATATTATATACGATAAGTATTCACATAATCATAAAACGTCTACCCATTCTGCCGGTTAAAATAGCGACTCAGATAAGTACGGTTCGTACCAGCAGCCAGCGCCACATCAGACAATTTCAGTTTCGGATTGAGATAGATTTAATCTTCCTCGAACAACCGCTGCACCTCAGCAGCCATCCCCGAAACATCAACTTCGTTCTGCTCTAACGGTACAATTTCAATATCGCTCAACTCTTCTATCACTGACTCATGCCTATAAACAAAATAATCTATCAGCATCCAGAGTATCAGAGAGCTTACCATATAGATATTGTCGTAATCCACTTTAATAACGAAACAGCTCAGCATCCATAAATGGCTCCCCAGACAGAAAGCACATAAAACCAGATGATATTATGGGTAAAAATATAGAACACCGGCAACAAGAGGAAAGGCAATTCCAGCATTAAAGCTTTCAGCCATCTGAACCAGCCCGGCTTCACCAGTTCCATCAACACAAAGCTGCAGAACGGAATAATCATCATATCCAACGAAGACGTAAGATACCACGCATGCTCGTTGTCAAAACCATAAATCAGAAAGAAAACCATGTCCTTTACCAACTGCAGGTCGACCACAATCATGAGCCACATAATCATCCGAAAGAGCATCTCCTTTCCTTTTCTCCAAAACAGGAAAGCCATCATGGAGAAGAACATCATGCTCATACCATAAATAAAGCTCGTTACCGAATCCATGTCTACTTTCTATATAAATAAACAAAAAGGCACACCTATGGAAAGATATTCTAACATTCCAAAGGTGTGCCATGATATAAATTAATGCCTTATATAATAAGGTGTAGTATTAAATGAAATAACCTAATTAGTCGATTTCCTCATCGGCCTCGTAACCACCCATCTCACGGATAGCATTCTTCAGCATCGTGTACTGCTGGTAGAGATGGTTCACAGGCTCTTCACCCTTAGTATAATCGTGCATAGGTGCCTTGAGGAAGAAACTCAAGAAACGCTGGATTCCGAAACGGCCTGCACGAGCTGCAAGATCGCTCAACAATGTAAGGTCGAGCAGCAATGGAGCAGCAAGGATAGAGTCACGGCAGAGGAAGTTAATCTTAATCTGCATTGGGTAACCCATCCAGCCGAAGATATCGATATTATCCCAACCCTCCTTGTTATCGTTACGAGGTGGATAATAGTTGATACGTACCTTGTGATAGTACTGAGTATCTTCATCGTTACCATGACCATAGAGATCTGGCTGAGCTTCCGGTTTCAGGATTGTCTCAAGAGTAGAGAGTTTACTAACCTCCTTGGTATGGAAATTAGCTGGTTCATCGAGAACGAGACCATCACGATTGCCGAGAATATTGGTAGAGAACCAGCCATTCAAGCCGAGACAACGGGTACCGATTATAGGAGCGAAGCCACTCTTGACAAGAGTCTGGCCTGTCTTGAAGTCCTTACCGGCGATAGGCATTTTGGTCTTCTCTGCGAGTTCCCACATAGCAGGAATATCAACAGTTGTATTAGGAGCACCCATGATGAAAGGAGCACCCTCTGTCAAAGCAGCATAAGCGTAGCACATGGATGGAGCTACATGCTGGCGGTCGTCAGCCTTCATTGCAGCCTCAAGTGCTGCCAATGTACCATGAATCTCCATATCTACAGGAACGTAGATTTCGGTAGATGCTGCCCAGATAACAACGATACGGGCACAACCGTTCTTCTCCTTGAAGTCGCGGATATCCTGACGAAGAGCCTCTACCATCTCCCAGCGGGTCTTGCAATCCTTCACATTATCGCCATCAAGACGCTTTGCATAGTTCTTGTCGAAAGCAGCCTTCATTGGTACTACCTTCTCCAACTCCTCGCGTACAGGATTGATATCTTTCTCCTTCAATACCTCAGCATACATAGCTGCCTGATAAGCATTCTGCGGATAAACATCCCAAGTACCGAATACGATATCATTAAGGTCTGCAAGAGGAACGATGTCCTTGTAGTGCAAATATTTCTTGTCTGCACCCTTGCCAACACGAATCTTGTCGTACTGAGTCATTGAACCTACTGGCTTAGCAAGTCCCTTACGAGTCATGAAAACACCGGTCATGAAGGTAGTAGCTACTGCGCCACAACCAACAACCAAGATTCCCAGCTTACCTTCTGCTGGTTTAACATTCATTTTTTCCATCTTCTAGAGGTTTATTTTATATTAAGTTGATTATAATCTAAGAATTGTGTCTGCAAAGATAACAAAAACTAATTGAACCGATGTGGTTTTCGTAGACTTTTTTTCAATAATTTACAATAACCTAATTTCCGCAACACTATAATTTAATATTTTTTATAAGCACCTGAGCAACAAAAAGTTGCTCAGGATTTTGCCATGTCAGAAATTTCACTTATCTTAGTGTTGTAAAATAAAAACAAACAAAATTCTGAATGACATGGCAAAAGTACAAATAAAATCTGAGAAACTCACTCCTTTTGGGGGAATTTTTTCGATTATGGAGCAATTTGATGCTCTTTTAGCTCAAACCATAGATTCCACCTTGGGATTGAGATGCACTATGTTTGGTTATCAATATAGCGAGATTCTACGCTCTCTGATGTGCGTATATCTTTGTGGTGGCTCATGTATTGAGGATGTTACAACTCACCTGATGAAACATTTGTCTCTTCATCCAACTCTTCGCACTTGCAGCGCAGACACCATATTACGTGCTATCGAAGAACTGACTTTTAAGAGCATCACCTATAAGTCTGCTTCTGGCAAATCCTATGATTTCAATACTGCAGACAAGATGAACTGCTTACTGGTCAATGCCCTGCTTGCTACTGGTCAATTGAAATCCGGTCAAGAGTATGATTTTGACTTTGACCATCAGTTCATTGAAACAGAGAAGTATGATGCAAAACCAACCTACAAGAAGTTCTTGGGCTATAGTCCAGGTGTAGCTGTCATTAACGACATGATTGTTGGTATTGAAAATAGAGACGGCAACACAAACGTGCGCTTCAACCAAAAGAAACTTTGGAAAGAATCTTCAAGCGATTGGAGGCTTCGGAAATATATATTTCTCGTGCCCGCATGGATTGCGGCTCATGTTCGGAGGAAATCGTAGATATGGTAGAGGCTCATTGCAGGCATTTTATATTCGTGCCAACAGATGCTCTTCTTTCTACGATTCCATGTTTGCCTTAACTGGATGGAAAACTGTTGAAATCAACGGTATTGAGTTTGAGTTGAATTCTATCCTTGTTGAGAAATGGAAAGGAAAACCGTATCGTCTTGTCATACAGAGACAAAGGCGAATAGAGGGAGACCTTGACATTTGGGAAGGCGAATATACCTACAGATGTATACTGACTAACGATTACAAGTCGAGTGCAAGAGACATCGTGGAATTCTACAATCTTCGTGGTGGCAAGGAACGCATCTTCGATGACATGAACAATGGCTTTGGCTGGAATCGATTGCCAAAATCGTTCATGGCACAGAATACTGTATTCCTGCTTATGACAGCTCTCATCAGAAACTTCTACAAAGCTATTATGCAGAGATTGAAAACCCATGAATTTGGATTGTGTGCCACCAGCAGAATCAAGACCTTTGTTTTCAAGTTCATATCTGTTCCTGCGAAATGGATTAAGACATCACGTAGGCATGTATTGAACATTTACTCAGACAACAATGCTTATGCCAACCTGTTCAAGACAGACTTTGGTTAAAGACCATGCTTTTCTGGTTAAACCAGCGTATTACCTCAAGTCGCTTTATGGGGTAAGGGGATTTTGTGTCTGCGACATTTCTGTTGTGCAAGAAATATGTACAATAAAATGAATTTCGTCGTTTTGCAAGCAAAATCCCACTAAACCCTATAGGTTGCGGATTTGAGGAATAATTAGCTTAAAATGGATAAAAAGGCTATTCTGCATCAAAAGCCAAGTGTAAAATATTTGTATGAAAGAAGGTAATACATGCATATTTATTCCATGTTTATGCATAACAAAAGACAAAATAATGTTATTTTATGCATTTTTCTTTCATTTTATTTGGTTATTTACAAAATATATTGTAATTTTGCAGCCGTTAAACGAATAAAAATACAGCATATGAAGGCAAAGAATAGCAGATTGGAAACTTTGAAGATGCTTATATCAAGTCAGGAGTTGAGTTCGCAAGACCAACTTTTGGAGGCTCTTCACAAAGAAGGCTTTAAGATTACGCAAGCTACATTGAGCCGTGACTTAAAACTGCTCAAGGTAGCAAAGGCAGCATCTTCGAGTGGAAAATATGCGTATGTCCTGCCCAATGATACATTATATAAGAGAGTATCAAACCATATTCCAGTGAGCAAGATGATGGTGAATACCGGATTCCAATCAATCAACTTCTCCGGGAACATGGTCGTGATCAAAACACGTCCGGGATATGCAAGCAGCATTGCCTATAACATAGACAATAGTGATATTTCTCAAATTCTTGGAACCATCGCCGGTGACGACACGATCTTCCTGGTTAAAAAGAAAGGTACCACAGAAGAGGAAATCATCAATGCACTAGCAGAGGTAATTCCAGACGTTCACCATAAATATGTATAAGGTGGTTGAATTTTTATGCAAAACATACACCTTATTATATATAAAGAAAGAATATTAAAACAAAAACATTTTAAGATAGAAGAGAAAAAATGGAAGAAGCAGAAGTTAAAGTAATGGTGGCTGACGAAAGTCACATCAAGTACATCGACACCATTCTGACTACAATTGCAGAAGCTGCAAAGAAGCGTGGTTCTGGTATCGCCAAGCGGTCACCAGAGTATGTTGCCACCAAGATGCGCGAAGCCAAGGCGGTCATCGCACTCCAGGGCGAAAAGTTCGCAGGTTTCAGCTACATCGAAACATGGGGCAACAAGCACTATGTTACCACATCAGGTTTGATCGTTCACCCAGACTTCCGTGGTTTGGGATTGGCTAAGCGTATCAAGAACCTGACCTTTACGCTTGCCCGACAGCGATGGCCTCATGCCAAGATTTTCTCTTTGACATCCGGTTCGGCAGTTATGAAGATGAACACCCAGCTGGGTTATCTTCCTGTTACTTTCGCCGACCTGACCGATGATGAGTCATTCTGGCGTGGTTGCGAGGGTTGCATCAACGTGGATGTCCTCCATCGTACCAACCGCAAATACTGCATCTGCACCGCCATGCTCTTCGACCCAGAGGAGCATCTGCCTATCAAGCTTCCTCAGGAAGTGATTGAGAGAATCCGCAAGATTGACGGTCCTTCTGCAGAAATCTAAATCCTTATATATAATAAGGTGTTGGCAAGAATGCCATCTAAATATTATTCATCCATATTAAACATAAAATAAAATGGCAAATAAAAAAGTTGTAGTCGCTTTTAGCGGCGGTCTCGATACATCATACACAGTAATGAAGTTGACCCAGGATGGCTGGGATGTTTATGCAGCATGCGCTAACACAGGTGGTTTCTCTGCCGAGCAGTTAAAGACCAACGAGGAGAACGCATATAAGTTGGGCGCCAAGGCATACGTCACTCTCGATGTTACCCACGAATATTACGAGAAATCATTGAAATACATGATTTTCGGTAATGTGCTCCGCAACAACTGCTACCCTATCTCTGTATCTTCAGAGCGTATCTTCCAGGCTATCGCCATCGCTCGTTACGCCAAGGAGATTGGTGCTGACGCCATCGCTCACGGAAGTACAGGTGCCGAACGGCAACGACCAGATTCGTTTCGACATGACCTTCCTGGTTATGGCTCCTGGTGTAGAGATCATCACATTGACTCGTGACAAGGCGCTTTCTCGTAAGGAGGAGGTTGATTATCTGAACGAGCACGGCTTCTTTGCAGACTTCACCAAGTTGAAGTATTCTTATAACGTAGGTATCTGGGGAACCAGTATCTGCGGCGGTGAGATTCTCGACCCAACCCAGGGTCTTCCTGAGGAGGCTTACCTGAAGCACGTTACTGCCAAGGAAGAAGAGGCTGAACTGAAGATTACCTTCGAGAAGGGTGAGATTGTGGCTGTCAACGGCGAGAAGTTTGATGATAAGATTGCTGCCATCCAGAAGATTGAGGAGATTGGTGCTTCTTACGCCATCGGTCGCGACTGCAACGTGGGTGACACCATCATCGGTATCAAGGGTCGTGTAGCTTTCGAGGCTGCGGCTCCTAAGCTCATCATCGAGGCTCACCGCCTGTTGGAGAAAAGCACATTGAGCAAGTGGCAGCAGTATTGGAAGGATCAGGTAGGCAACTGGTACGGAATGTTCCTCCACGAGAGTCAGTACCTGGAGCCAGTAATGCCGGATATCGAAGCGATGCTGACTTCTTCTCAGCGCAACGTAAACGGTACAGCTATCCTGAAACTCCGTCCATACAGTTTCCAGACTGTTGGTGTCGATTCACCAGACGATTTGACCAAGTCTAAGCTCGGTGAGTATGGTGAGATGCAGCACGGTTGGACAGCCGAGGATGCAAAGGGCTTCATCAAGGTAAGCTCTACCCCACTCCGTGTTTATTATGGTATGCACCCTAATGAGGAAAGATAATATGGTAAAAGTAGGTATTTTAGGAGCAGCTGGTTATACAGGAGGTGAGTTGATTCGCCTCCTTATCAACCATCCAGAGGCAGAGATTGTATTCGCCAACAGCGAGAGTAACGCCGGCAACCTGGTGGCTGAGGTTCACGAGGGATTGTATGGCGAGACCGACTTGAAGTTTACCGCCGAGATGCCTTTCGACCAGGTAGATGTTATCTTCTTCTGCTTCGGTCATGGCAAGAGCGAGGCGTTCCTGAAGGAGCACAATGTTCCGGAGAACGTGAAGATTATCGACTTGGCACAGGACTTCCGTCTGGCCCCAGAGACTGTGGTTGCCACCCAGCAGCCAACCCCAGCCGCTCACGATTTTGTATATGGTCTTCCAGAAATAAATGAATCAAAAATAGCCGTAGCTCAGCACGTGGCAAACCCAGGTTGTTTTGCAACCTGCATTCAACTTGGTTTGTTGCCTGCTGCTAAGATGGGCCTCATCAACAGCGATGTATCTGTCAACGCCATTACAGGCAGCACCGGCGCAGGTCAGAAGCCAGGCGCCACTACCCATTTCTCATGGCGCAACAACAACATGAGCATCTACAAGGCATTCAACCATCAGCACGTACCAGAGATTCGTGAGAGTCTGAAGCAGACACAGGGTTATCTCGATGCAGCCATCGACTTCATCCCTTACCGTGGCGACTTCGCCCGTGGCATCTTCGCTACAGAAGTGGTGAAGACCGACAAGCCAATCGAGGAAATCGTAGCAGGTTACAAGGAGTTCTACAAGGATGCCAAGTTCACCCACTATGTGGATAAGGCAATCGATCTGAAGCAGGTGGTGAATACCAACAAGTGCCTGGTTCATGTGGATAAGTATGGCGATAAGCTCCTGATTACTTCCTGCATCGACAATCTTCTGAAGGGTGCCGTAGGTCAGGCTGTTCAGAACATGAACATCATGTTTGGTCTCGACCAGACAGCAGGTTTGAAACTCAAGCCATCAGCATTTTAGATAAAAGAATTCGGAAGAACGGATGAAAAATCATTCGTTCTTCTATCATAAAAAATAGTTTGTAATAAGATAACTCTATGAGTTGTCTTTCTTAAAACATAGATTTAACATGAAACTTTACGACGTATATCCTCTTTTCGATATTAATATTGTAAAAGGTAAGGGCTGCAAGGTATGGGACGACAAGGGTCAAGAATACCTCGACCTCTATGGCGGTCATGCCGTTATCAGCATCGGTCATTGCCATCCTCATTATGTGGAGATGCTCACCAACCAGTTGAACAATCTGGGTTTCTATTCCAACTCTGTCATCAACAAGTTGCAGGTGAAACTCGCTGAGCGTCTGGGCAAGATTAGCGGTTATGAAGATTATCAGTTCTTCCTCATCAACTCTGGTGCCGAGGCAAACGAGAATGCCTTGAAACTGGCTTCATTCACCAACGGAAGAACCCGCGTGCTTTCTATAGAGAAGGCTTTCCACGGCAGAACATCCCTTGCCGTAGAGGTAACAAATAATCCAAAGATCATCGCTCCTATCAATGATAATGGTCACGTAACCTATCTTCCTATCAACGATTTGGAGGCTTGGGAGAAGGAACTTGCCAAGGGCGATGTATGTGCTTGTATCATCGAAGCTATTCAGGGCGTAGGTGGTTGCAACATGGTAACTCCTGAGTTTGCTCAGGGATTACAGGCAGCCTGCAAGAAATACGGCACCTTCCTGATTTGCGATGAAATCCAGTGTGGTTATGGCAGAAGCGGTAAGTTCTTTGCACACCAGTGGTTGGGCATCAAGCCAGATCTCATCACCGTAGCCAAGGGTATCGGTAATGGTTTCCCTATGGGTGGCGTATTGATTTCTCCAGAGTTTACTCCTGTATATGGTCAGTTGGGTACAACCTTTGGTGGCAACCACCTGGCATGTACTGCCGCTCTCGCCGTTCTCGATGTATTCGAGAAGGAGAACCTGGTACAGAATGCGCATGAGGTTGGCGAATATCTCGTTGCCCAGCTGAAGGAGTTGCAGAAGCGCAACAGTCACATCACAGAGGTTCGTGGCCGTGGTTTAATGGTAGGCGCCGTACTCGACATTCCTCACAAGGAAGTTCGCAGCAAGCTCATCCACGAGCAGCACTGCTTCACCGGTTGCGCCGGCACCAACATCCTCCGTATCCTCCCTCCATTGGTATTGACCAAGGAAAATGTGGATGACTTCATCGGAAGATTGGAAACCGTATTGAAGGAAGTATAAACCCATTGAGATAAGAATATAAAGAAAACTCAACCCATAAAAGAAATAGGAAACACTCCTATCGTGAGCAGCAAGCCCTTTGCGGTTTGCTGCTTTTTTGTTCCCCTTATAGGAAATCATCTTAAATGTCTCTACTTTCGAATAAAAGTAATAAAAGATATTTATAGTCGATTCAGCTCTGCATTACCGACACCAGTTCCTTTGTACTTGCTACGTGTGGTATTGAACTTATAGCGAAGGGTGAGTTGCAGGTCTCTCGTACCTCGCTTAGATACTTGCAAAAGTTCCATCTTTTGGTTATAGAGCAAGTCGGCATCCCAACATTTATAAAGCAGGTCGTTGCCTTTTATTTCCAAGGTAAGGGCATCCTTTAGGAATGACTTACTGATGCTGACATCCAGTACATGCTGCTCTTTGGCAAGATATACGTTCATCGTGTTACCCTTGCCGACCACCTCATATCCATCTTTCTTCTTCACGATGCTCGGCACATGCTTCAATACATCTTCTGCCGTACCCATCTTGCCAAGCACGGTTCCTGCCACATTGGTCAGCTACGATGCGACACCATCTCCTTAATATATTCATGGTATTATTGTATTCTTGCAGCAAAAGACTGAAAAACATTGAAATAGCAAAATCTATCACATTTTTATGAGGGACTTTTCGAGTTATCCATACACTTTTATGAGGGACTTCCTACTTTTTCGTCTTTTGCTGTATCTTTTTGTATTTCAATTGGCTCTATTTCCAACTGATCAAAAATTATTTTATCTGAATTGCAAATTTCATTTTTAAATTTAGAGATATTTTTATTAGAAGCATTATTCAAATATACGACAATTCTATTTTGAATAGGTCTGATACTAACAGCAACCCACCCAATTTCGTCTCGCAATGCGGCTTTCTTGGCAAAAGATACTTGCAATTTAGCGTTTAATTCTTTTAATTCTTGAAGAGAATAAGTACAAGATACAAATGTCACATTTAAATCTGTGCCTAGTCTTTTCTTTATATCTTCTATTCCTTTTGGACTTCCATTTTTGACCATGACAATAAGTTTATTTGCCTTGACATATGAGCCTCCAAAATATTCTGGTGTTATTATGTCATCAGATGTTGTGTTGTTTTCCCTTACTGCAACATTTGCATAAGAATCATATAACTTTTCATTAAGTTGTTCTATGTTGCTTGCATAAGAAGGACTACACTTATTACTATTCTCTGCACAAGAAGAGATAAATCCTAAAAGGATTAAAGAGAAGATTGTAAAGTATAAATTCTTACTATTCATAGTTGATAAAATTTAATAATACTACAGCATGGGTTAGTTCCACCCATCGAGTCGGACTCATCGTAAAAGCATTCGAGCCCGCTTCTTTCAGGGGGGGGCGAATTCGACCCCTTTAAAATTAGGGTTGTTCAACTGCTCTCAAAGTCCTAAGTACTCCAAGGTGTTTTTGGAACGCAACCAATTCTTTACCACATCTTTGGGCTCAACGGGATTCTTCTGCCTTGCTATATCGGTAATGCAGATGTAATCAACACCATCTTTGGTTAGTGTTTTTTTCGTTTGGTTTCTTACAATAATCTTTGCCATAAGATATTTGTTTTTGCATTCATTTTTAGTTTTTTGCGTTGTCGGTTTCCCGATTGCGAATGCGAATATACGAAAAAAATCGCTAAAATGGGAAGAAATGAATAAAAAACGGATGAAATTCTGACATAAAACTTGTTTTTCTCTTATTTTATGGGTTAAATACGTACTTTTACAAAACAAAGCCATAGGTTCACAAAAAACACGATACCTCCAGCCATACTTTTTTAATATTTTGCTTACCTTTGCACCAAACTTATCAGTATGGAAGAATATCTCATCATATCAAATGCCAACTTCTTGCTCAGAGTGGCTTCCGAACAGATAGCATACGTCTGTTCGGAAGGAAGCTATTGCAATCTCCGACTCACCAACGGCGATGAATACACCTTCTCGTTCAACCTTGTGGTCTTTGAGAAGAAAATAGTAGAGCAACTTGCCCAAACGGCGCACTTCTTCGCTCGTGTTGGCAGAAACTACATTATTAATAGTCAGCACATTTTCAGCATCAACCTCAACACTTCAGAACTAATTTTGTACAACGAACGGTTTTGCGAGAAATTCACTCTGCACGTCAGCAAGGAACCACTCAAACAATTAAAAGCACTTTTAGACAACTCCATAAAATCGTAAAAGGTATGAAAGAAAAAAACTATCAGGAAGAAACTTATTTCCTGGGCAAAGCACAGGAAACAAGATACACAAAATCTCATATATATAAAAAGGTATTTGGGATAGCCGCTTGCGTGATAGCAATAATAGGTATAACCATCGTCCTTATGTTCAAACCGCAAAGCGTATCACAACCTCATGTGTTAAAGACGATAGCTGTTTTACCGGAAGGTGGTCAGATGCCAATTTTCAACGGCAATGGCGACATCAACGATTTCCTAAGATGGGTGATGACAAACATCCAATATCCTAAAGGATTGGAAGACAAGCCTGCGCGAGTCGTCATCAACTTCACCGTTCAAAAGGATGGAACATTGGGATTGTTTAAAGTTCTCGAAGCTCCCAAAGAAAAAGCCTATGAGCAGACTGTGATTGAACTTCTCAAGAGAAGCCCTCATTGGAAGCCTGCCCGACTCTCCGATGGCGAGGAAGTCAACATGGAGTTTACCTTGCCTGTCGTTTTCACTCCCGAAGTAAGAAAGAAATAATCAGCAAAAACGATGAAACAGTTTAGATTGATCCTTATATTATGGCTATGTATGGCAATGAATGCCAAGGCCAACGAGACCACAGCTAATCTACTCCAACAAGGAGATAGCTGTTTGAGTAGATATGATGTGTTTCATGCAACCCAATACTACCAAAACTATTTGGAAGCAAATCCATCTCACCTGGGAGCACGCAGGAAACTGGCTTCCTGCTATCGGAAAGTAGGCAACTACACCGCCTGCATTTCTTGCCTAGACAAGATTCCATCAGATAGCATCAACCACGAAGACATGCGAATGTACTATTATGCGTATCTCAATCAGAACAACAATGACAAGGTTTCTCTTTGGGGCGAGCGCATCGCATTCTTATTCCCATACGACAGTGAAATTATCGCTTCGCTTGCCGTACATTACAATGGGGTGAACAAACCAGACAGAGCAGAAAAAGTGACGAAGAATTACATTTCTCAATGTGATTCCACTAACTTATATGTCAACAAAGAATATGCCTATTCCCTATTCATGCAATTCAAATACGATGAGGCTATACCCTTGTATGAGAAACTGATAGCGCAAGGATTTGATAATTTCGAATCCAATTTCATCCTTGGTCTCTGTTATGAGGACCTGCCGGACAATGAAAAGGCGCTGAAACATTACCAGAAAGCTGTTCAGTTCAAAAACGACAATGCCACTTGCCTTTTCCACTTGGCTTTGATAGAGAAATCCTTCTGCATGGATTCATTGTCTATGGCTCATTTCAACCAGTCGTTAGAGGTTTCCTTGCCAAAAGACAGAGCTTTGCGAACCTATAAATGGCTAGCCGACTTACATTTTCAACACAGCCGATATGCAGACGCAGCACGTGACTTTGAGTTAAGCATCCTTTACGATGAAGAAGACCCGCTCAACTATTACAATGCCGCCCAAATGTTCATCGCTTCCAAAAACAAGCTGAAAGCGAAACTGTATCTCCAGTTATTCTTAGCAAATGCAAACAGACTGGAAGATAAAAAAGAGGCAGCACAACTCATATCCAAAGCCAAAGAGCAACTCAAGCAATAGCCATCAAACAAACATAAACACATGAAAATAAATTTTATCTTAGGTTCAGCATTATTGCTGAGCCAGCCCCTTTGCGCTCAAAACGAAGAGGCAAAAGACACGCTTACCGCCCAGATGATGATGCAAAACCTGCCAGAGGTTTTCGTCAAGGCGACACGTCCTATCGTCAAGGCAGAAAGAGGACAGTTGGTTTACAATATGCCACTGCTCATAGAGAAAATGCCGGCAGACAACGCTTATGATGCCCTTACCCGAATACCAGGAGTAAACGAACTAAACGGCAACATCAATTATGCAGGAAAGGAACTGACTCTCATCATCAACGGCAAACCAACCATGCTCAATTACGCACAACTGGCAGAGCGATTAAAAGCAATGCCCGCATCACAATTAGACAAAGCCGAAGTGATGCTGGCAGCGCCAGCACACTTACATGTTCGTGGAATGGTCATCAACCTGATTACCAAAGACTATGTAGGAAAGAACCTGCTTTCAGGACAAATACAAAGCATCTGGAGCCAAAGCAAATACGGAGAAGGGAAAGGCAAAGGCAACCTGCTGTTCCAAAAAGGAAAATTCGGTCTGGATGCCATGTATTCATTTACAGATGGAACATCATACGGTGAGACTACTACCTATGCCAATCATCCGCTTCAAGGAAAGCGAGTAGCGTATCATGACAAGACCTCACAGAAAACCCCAGAATTGACTCACAACTATCGCTTGGGACTGAGTTATGCATTTGCTGATAACCACCAACTATCCCTGGCATATACAGGAAAATGGGACAGCAGCCATCCTCATCATGAAACGAAGGGAACAGGCACATCCCAGCAACAGGGCAATGAGCATACCTACCTGCACAATGTAGATGCCAGCTACAACCTGCCCTTTGGACTACAAATAGGCATATCCTATCTCAACTACCAAAACCCCAGCCAGCAATATCTAGCAGGAACGATGCTTGACGAAGAACGTATTCTATACACAAACAGCAAGCAGGTAATAGACAAATGGCTTTTCACAGCAGACCAATCCCACTCATTGAAGAAGGGTTGGGAGCTGTCGTATGGTATGAAATTCCAAAGCAGCAACAACAGAAGCTACCAAGCCACGACCAACAAGGAAGGAGGAGACATTCCAGATGCAACCAGCCAGGTGAATATCGAAGAAAGAATCTTGAGTTTCTATGGCGGCATAAGCAAACAGATAAACGAGCGAATCAGCTTGGAAGCCTCTGTCGAAGCGGAGCTGTACCATTCTCCACAATGGAACAAATGGCATATTTATCCCACTCTTAATGCATCGTGGAAAGCCAATCCTGGCAACATACTCAACTTATCCTTCAGTTCCAGCTCACAGTTTCCTAGCTATTGGTCAACTATGAGCAGCATTTACTATGCCTCTACCTATATGGAGATATGGGGAAATCCTCATCTCAAGCCTTACTCTACATACGAGACCAACCTGATGTGGACAATCAAAAGTCGCCATACATTGATGGCATTTGCAGAGTTCCAACCCAACTATTCTGTGCAGTTGCCTTATCAGACTACCGACCACCTGGCAGTCATTATGAAGGAGACCAATTTCGACTATAATCATACTATAGGCATTAGAGCATCGACAACTTTCGGTATAGGCAATTGGATGAACGGAAGTGTTTCGGCAACAGGAATCTACAGACATGACAAGAGTAACGATTTCTTTGACTTGCCCTTCAATCGCAAACATATCTCTGCCGTTCTTGCCGGAAATCTATCCGTCCAGCTTAGCCGAAGCCATCACATCCATTTCATACTTAACCCATTCTATCAGTCGAAAGCCATTCAAGGACTCTATGACATCAAATCAGTCTTTCTCTTGATTGCTATGTTGAGATGGGCTTCCGATAATGATAAATGGAGCATTGTGGTTAAAGGCAGCAACATCTTCAACGAGGGATTCTCTACAAAATCAGTACAAGGCAATCAAGACTACCACATGAACATCAAGCAAGATTGGGCATCAGCCTCCATCTCCATCATCTATAAGATAGGCAAGTACAAGGAAAAGAGAACCAAGAACGTAGATACTTCCAGAATGGGAGTAAACTAGCGAATTTCTTAAAAAATCGTCTACAAACTGCTCTTTTTTCTGATAAAAGTAGTATCTTTGCACCATAATTGCATTTTAACTATAAGACGACAATGAAAATAACAATTATCGGAGCAGGTGCTATGGGCGGTGCCATGGCTGAAGGACTCTTGCAGAGCGAGAAGTTCACTCCATCAGATATTACGGTATCTGACCATAACCAACCAGTATTGGATCACTTCGCAAGCGAAGGAGCCAGCGTAACTCTCGACAACCAGTTGGCTTGCCATGGTGCAGACATCGTATGCGTGGTAGTAAAGCCATGGTGCGTGGAGAAGACATTAAAGGGAATCAAGGATGCACTCAACTACAAGAATCAGAAACTCGTAGTGGTAGCAGCCGGTGTGCCATCAGCCAACATCAAGGAGTGGCTGGACAAGGATGGCATCACCCCAACCTTCTTCCTCGTGATGCCAAACATCGCCATCGCCTACAAGCAGTCGATGACCTTCATCACTCCTGTAGATGCATCTGCTACAGAAATCCAGCAGATTACAGAAATCTTCGATGAATTGGGAGAAAGCCTCATCATGGAAGAACGTCTCTTCCCAGCAGCTACCGCTATGTCGTGTGCCATCGCTTACGCCATGCGCTATGTAAGAGCCAATGTGGAAGGCGGCGTAGAGATGGGCTTCAAGGCAAAGGATGCCCAGAAGATTGTCTTGCAGACCATCAAGGGTGCCGTAGAACTGCTTCAGGAAACTGGCGAACACCCAGAGGCTGCCATTGATAAGGTTACTACTCCTGGTGGCTGTACCATCAAGGGCCTCAACACCATGGAACAGGGCGGCTTTACTAGCGCAGTCATCAATGGTTTGCTGGCAGGAAAGAAATAAAATCTATCTGTAGATGATAGAAGACATATAGCAAACAACCCATAAAAAAAGCAAATGCAGCAGGAGTTTTATGCTCTTGCTGCATTTTTTATGTTTTATAAGATAGCTAACTACATTTATTGCACATAATCCTTGGATAAATGGAAAAATAAATGTATCTTTGCCAAAGAATAAAAGAACAGAAAGACTATGGCAGAGATGATCACAAGGAAATTGCCAGCAGGCATACAATTCTTTAGCATTATCCGCAAGGAAGGCTACTTATATGTTGACAAGACCAACTTGGTATGGCAACTTACTCACTCAGGTGATTTATACAATTATCTGAGCCGTCCTCGTCGTTTCGGTAAATCTCTGCTTATAGATACCTTGCAATGCTACTTCGAAGGCAAGAAAGAACTCTTTGAGGGGCTGAAGATTATGGAACTGGAAGAAGAATGGACTGAGTATCCCATCATCAGACTTGACATGAGCGGTGCAGGTGCCACTGCTGCCGAAATCAAAGACTATCTCAATCTTGAGTTTTCGAAATATGAAGCTTTATACAGTATCAAGCCTAAAGAGACATCTCGCGAATCCGTACGTTTCCAAGTTATCCTTGACACAGCCTATCAAAAGACAGGTAAGCAAGTAGTGGTACTGATTGACGAATACGATTCCCCTTTGCAGCATTCATGGAAGACACCAGAGCATGAAGGTTGCACTGAAGTTTATCGTTCTGTATTCTCCGTACTCAAACTCAAAGGAAATGTACTTCGCTTTGTCTTCATCACAGGCATCACGAAGTTTACCCAGATATCCCTATTCTCTGTACTTAACCATCTGACAAACATCAGCTTTCTCCCACAATTTGCCCCTCTTTGTGGCATCACCGAGGAAGAAATGACAGTCAACTTCGCCCCAGAGTTGGAAGCCTTGGCAGATAAGATGGAATGCAGCATTGAAGAAGCACACGACAAGTTGAAGACCTATTATGACGGTTATCATTTCAGCGATGAGAACATGACCGACATCTACAATCCGTTCAGCTTGCTCAACGCCCTCTCCCAATTGCGTCTGCGCAACTATTGGATTTCATCCGGCGCCACTTCCATGCTGAATAAATTCGTGAACAACATGGAGTTACGCCTTCATGGCTTCGAAGATTGCTACATCGACAAAGACACTCTGGAGACATCAGATGTCATAGAAGGCGGTGCCGAACTATTCCTCTATCAGACAGGTTATCTCACTATCAAGGGTTTTGATGAAGATGGATATTCTTTAGGCTTTCCGAATGAGGAAGTAAGAAAGGCTCTCTACAAAGCAGTACTGCCAGCATTGACCCAAAAGGACATTACGGATATTGTCTCCATACAAAGTAGGTTGATGCACAGCATGAACAATGGCAATTTGGAAGAAGCCAAGCTGAGTATGAAATCTCTTATCTCAAATGTCCCATACAGCAATAAAAAAATGGCAAGTATGGACATGGAGGAGCGTTATCGCCTCATCATCAGCACCATACTGAATGCCATAGGCTGCCAAGTAGAAGTAGAACACATGTTATCAACTGGCAGGATAGACATCGTAGCCTCAACCTCCCGCTTCATCTATGTAGTGGAACTGAAGTTAACCAACAATGGAGGATTGAATGCTGCTGAAAAACAAATTATAGACAATGGCTATCTCAAACCATTCTTGGCAGATGGTCGAAAGGTTATCGGATTAGCAGTAGAATTAGATGACATGGGCAAAGGACTCATTGATTGGAAAGAAGTAAAATAAAGAAAGATTAGAATATGGCAAACAACAAGATACGTGAGGAGGAAGTAAAGAACAGAATTCGCCAAGAATTCTTCCAAGATTATGATGCAACACCAATATTGGGCGACATAGACTTTGCTGTAACAACTAAGAAATCAAGCGAAGGCGAGCTATTCGACCAAGAGTACTTTTTATGGGCTGAGGCAAAAGCAGGAAACACGGAAGACATTTATGCTTCTTTCGTGCAACTCATCATCACCATAGGAAAAGCTCACACTCATGAATCATACTTGCCACCTCGTTATCTTGGAGCATTCGATGAAGAAAAGATTGCCTTTATCGAATACCATCACATTGTAAGTGTATTCTATCAAAATGACTTCAACTGGAACGTCACCCCTTCCAATCATAGCACTAAGGAGTTCCACATGCTCTATGACTTACTGCATGAGCAACTCAAAAAGGAAATCAGCCTTTTCGACCTACGTAAGGATGAGAAGGAGCTAAGAAAGTTTATTCGCTCTAATTTCAAGCTGGGGAAGCAACGTACCAATGGTATCAACATCACAAAGAACAACTTCATTTTTGTTTTCCAACGTTGGGTGGAAGAAGTAAAGCCTTCTATTGCCGTAAATTGGGACGATGTACCCAAGACCAGCGTTGTCGATTTCTTTTATGCTGACCTTATATCTCGCAATGATTATACACTGCGAGAAGAACTTGCCGTAGTACTTCGTGGTGACAAATACCGCATTCTACAAGATATTCTCAAAGGGGCAACTCAATTGTTTAGCGAAGCGACATTTAACGATGGGAAAACGGCATACAATCAGTTTTGGAATAAGTATGTACGTCCACCAAGAAAAGAGTATCTAGACTTGATACTCAAGCGGCGAGACTTGCTTATTCCACAAGACCTTCGTCGCTATCAAGGTGCTTTCTTCACCCCTCCACAGTGGGTACAAAAGTCACAAGAATACTTGGCTATGGAATTGGGTGAAGATTGGCAAAAAGAATATTACGTGTGGGATTGTTGCGCAGGTACAGGTAACCTACTCTTCGGTCTCACAGAGAAGTATCGTGTCTATGCCTCTACACTTGACAATGCAGATGTACAAGTAATGCATGAGCGAATCAAGGAAAAAAGTCTCGACTTGCTCGACAGCCATGTATTCCAGTTTGACTTCCTCAATGACTCTTTCGACAAACTTCCCCAGTCTTTACAAGATATTATCAACGACCCAGAAAAGCGTCGTAAGCTTGTCGTGTACATTAATCCTCCATACGCAGAGGCTGGAGAAACCAGACAACTTAGCGGAACATCAAAGAACAAGACTAATGTAGCTGTTACAAATAAGACTTATAAAAAGTATTTACCCGTCATTGGCATTGCAGGACGCGAGCTGTTCGCTCAATTCTTCATGAGAGTGTATGATGAAATCTCTACATCGGTGCTTGCAGAGTTTTCGACTTTGAAAACTCTGCAAGCACCGAACTTCCGTGATTTCCGTCAGGTTTTCCGAGCGAAGCTCGGTCGAAATTTTTTAGTTCCAGCCAATAGCTTCGATAACGTCAAGGGGCAGTTTCCTATAGGTTTCTTCATTTGGCACACAGATGAGGAAGAGACTTTTGAGCATACAATAAGCGATGTCTATGGGAGAAATGGAGAGTTCTTGGAATTAAAAGGCATATACTCATACGACAATTCCAATGGCAATATTGGCAAATGGGTCAATTCTTTTCGAGATGATATAAACAAAGATAAGATTGGATTCATGAGTAATGGAAGAAATGACTTTCAAAACCAGAAATTAGTGTACTTGATAAACAAGAAAGAACAGATGCCAACCCCTAGAGGTTGGTGGGTTACACCACACAATTTCATTGTCATAAGTATATTTCTTGCTGTCAGACATAGCATAGAAGCTACATGGCTCAATGACCGTGATCAATTTTTATATCCAAACGAGGGATGGAAGAGCGACATAGGGTTTCAAAATGATTGTCTTACCTTCACGCTATTTAGCAACAGCAACAACATCCAGAGTCAGCATGGAACAAACCATTGGATACCATTCTGTGAAGAAGAGGTAGGCGCACAAGACAATTTCGAGAGCCATTTCATGCATGATTTCATTATGGGCAAGGTTAAAGAGGAAAAGCCTCAGCAAAAAGAAACTATGCAAGACCTATTCGCAGAACAAGAGCCTCAAACAACAGATGGCTGTTCATTCACTCCTACCGAACCCTTGGAGTTTTCTCAAGAAGCTCAAGCAGTATTGGATGCAGGTAGAGAATTATGGCGTTACTATCACAAACAAGCAGGAGCCAACCCTAATGCTTCTTACTATGACATCAAGATGCATTTCCAAGGTACAAAGACCACAAAGAGCGGAAAGGTTCAGATGAACTCCACCAGTGAGGATGCCACCTATAACTCCTTGCTCGCCAACCTTAGACAGGCAATGAAAGGTCTTGCCGCTCATATTGAGCCTAAAGTATATGAATATGGTTTCTTAAAGAAATAAAGAGTCATAAAGCGAAAGGACGCCACTATTTTTCTAGTGCCCTTTCGCTTTTTATCGTGGTTCTAACAACAGGAAGTAAGCTTCTTCGAGTTTTTACTAACTGCCAAAATCATTTAGGTTTCTAAACCACAAAAAATCACAAGCTTTTATACAATTTATTATCATTTTATTTGCATATATCGACAAAAAGTCGTAATTTTGCCAACAAATGCGAAGGATTATTACTTTCCTGAGCACAAACAACAAAAAAAAAGAACTATGGACGAAGCAATCAAGCAAATCGGTGAAAGACTGAAAGGTCTCCGTGAGGTTCTCAACATTCCAGCTGAGGAAGTGGCAGAACTTTGCGAAATCAGTCTTGACCACTATCTCAAGATTGAGTCGGGAGAAGCCGACCCATCCGTGTATCGACTTTCAAAGATTTCAAAGCGATACGGCATCGACCTCGACGTATTGCTCTTCGGCGAGGAACCTCGCATGAAGGGATACTACGTTACCCGCAAGGGACAGGGACCGGAGATTGACCGCAACAACCAGTATAAATACCAGAGCCTTGCCGTAGGATTCAAGGATAGAAAGGTGAATCCGTTCATGGTACAGGTGGATCCGTTGCCAGGCGACAAGAAACCGAACAAGAACGGACACGACGGACAAGAATATGATTATGTGATAGAGGGACAGCTCGAAGTAACCATCGAAGAGAAGGTGATGGTGCTGAATCCGGGCGACAGCATCTACTTCGACAGTAGAAAGTCGCATTGTTTCCGCTCACTCAACAATGAGCCAGCCAAGTTCCTTTGTATAATTATCTAGAAGAGTAACTATGATCGAGAGATTTCTAAAACAGACAAAATTTACTTCAGAGCAAGACTTCAAGGAGCATCTGGAGTTTATCATACCAGAAGATTTCAACTTTGCCTACGACGTGATGGACGAATGGGCAAAGATCAAACCAGACCACGTGGCGCTGCTTTGGGCAAGTGAACGTGGCGAAGAAATCCGTTTTACATACAAGGACCTGAAGGAGCAGAGCGACAAGGCTGCTGCTTACTTCCAGAGTCTCGGCATCGGTCACGATGATAAGGTGATGCTCATTCTGAAGCGTCACTATCAGTGGTGGCTCGCCATGCTCGGTCTCCACAAGTTGGGTGCCGTAGCCATCCCTGCCACCCACATGCTTACCAAGCACGACATCGTTTACCGCAACAATGCAGCAAGCGTGAAGGCGATTATCTGCTGCGGCGATGATTACGTGGTAGAGCAGGTTAATCAGGCAATGCCAGAGAGTCCGACTGTCAAGACTTTGATCAGTATCGGTCCGGATATCCCGGAAGGTTTCCACGACTGGATGAAGGAATGGAACGAATGTGCTCCTTTTGTTCGCCCAGAACATGTAAACTCTAATGAGGATACCCTGCTGATGTACTTCACATCGGGAACCACTGGCGAGCCAAAGATGGTGGCACACGATCACCTCTATGCCCTCGGTCATCTGACCACGGGTGTATATTGGCACAATCTCCACGAGAACTCCATCCATCTTACCGTAGCCGATACCGGTTGGGGTAAGGCTGTATGGGGCAAGCTCTACGGACAATGGTTTGCCGGAGCCACCGTCTTCGTCTTCGATCACGAGAAGTTTACGGCTGATAAGATCATGCGCCAGATTGAGAAGTATCATATCACCTCTTTCTGTGCCCCTCCTACCATCTACCGCTTCATGATTCAGGAAGATTTCTCCAAGTATGACCTCAGCAGTCTTGAATACTGCACCACAGCGGGTGAGGCAATGAACCCATCCGTGGCAGAGACCTTCCAGAAACTTACTGGTGTTCAGATTTACGAGGGCTTCGGACAGACTGAGACCACGATGACACTCGGAACCTTCCCTTGGATCAAGCCAAAGCCAGGAAGCATGGGCAAGCCAAACCCACAATATGATGTTCACATCCTTCGCCCAGACATGACGGAATGCGAGGATGGTGAAAAGGGCGAGATTTGCATCCGCATCGGCGACGACAAGCCTATCGGCCTCTTCAAATATTACTATCGTGATGAAAAGCAGACCAAATCGGTTTGGCATGATGGTTACTATCACACGGGCGATATGGCTTGGCGTGATGAGGAAGGCTACTTCTGGTTTGAGGGCAGAATCGACGATGTGATCAAGAGTTCGGGTTACCGCATCGGTCCTTTCGAGGTAGAGAATGCCCTGATGACTCACCCAGCCGTAGTAGAGTGCGCCATCACCGGTGTGCCAGACCCAATCCGCGGTATGGTAGTCAAGGCAACCGTCGTACTGAAGGATGAATACAAGAGTATGGCGGGCCCTGACCTCATCAAGAAGTTGCAGGATCATGTGAAGCATGAGACTGCTCCTTATAAATATCCTCGCATCATCGAATTCGTAGATGAACTGCCAAAGACCATCTCGGGCAAGATTCGAAGAGTAGAGATTCGAGAAAAAGACAATAAAAAATAAAAAAGAATGCGCTGGGAGGGCAGGTTTTGTTTCCTGCCCTCACCCAGTATGTCAACATAAAAGAATTTATGAGACGAATAGTAGTAAAGGTGGGCAGCAACGTACTGACCCGAGAGGATGGACATTTGAACGTAACAAGAATGTCGGCTTTGGTAGACCAACTGGCTTGGTTGAGAAGGCACGACTACGAGGTGATCCTCGTATCTTCTGGTGCCGTAATGGCAGGAAGAGGCGAGCTTCAGGTAGACCACCAGCTGGACAGTGTAGAACAGCGACAGTTGTTCTCTTCGGTAGGTCAAGGCAAGCTGATTAGATTGTATTACGACTTGTTCAGAGAATACAACATCAAGGTGGGACAAGTATTGACCATGAAGGAAAATTTCCTCGCCAAGGAACAATACCAGAACCAAAAGGCTTGTATGGAACTGATGTTGGAGAACGGCGTGCTCCCTATCGTGAATGAGAACGATACCGTGTGCCTCACCGAATTGATGTTCACCGATAATGACGAGTTGTCAGGCTTGATAGCCAGGATGCTGAATGCCGATGCCTTAGTTTTACTTTCCAATGTGGATGGCATCTACAATGGCGACCCTTCCCTACCGACCTCCCGCATCATCCCTTCAGTATATTACGACCGAGACGTGAGCGAGTATGTGAGCGACGAGAAGAGTAGCCATGGTAGAGGCGGCATGATTTCCAAGTTAAAGACCGCCCAGGATGTAGCCAATGTCGGCATCAAGGTAATCATCGCCAACGGCAATACGCCAAACATCCTCATCAATCTGAAGGAGCATCCGATGGAAACCCTTCATACTGAGTTTGTGGCAAGACCGCTAAACAAGTAAAATCATTAGGGATAAGAAATACAGAAACCTAAAAAAGCAGCAAGCCTATTTATAGACTTTGCTGCTTTTCGTTTTTATTATGAATAGTTGATACGTTATTCTAATACCAATACATGACTCGTTCCATCTGTCTGGCTGAATACATTCAAGCCGACCTTCATCAGATAGTCACCGCTGTACTGCTTGCCATTGCACTCCAAATCAGATTCCTTGCCAGGCATCAGATTGGTCTCCTTTACGGTATAAACCTTATCGGCATCCAATCCCTGCATCTTCACATTCATCACAGGCTCCTTGTAGCGTGGATGCAAGTCGTAAGCAAAGAGAACGGCACGCTGCTTGTCCTTACTTACATAGTTAATGGCACAGTGGTTGCCTTCGTATGGAGAAACCAGGCGATACTGGTCGCCCTCGAGAATCATAGGCTTCATGCTATCATAGTTCTTGACAGCATTCTGCACAAACTTGTATTCATCACCAGAAAGCGACTTGAGGTCGATATCAAAGCCCAACTTACATGAACTGCAAACATCGGTGCGGAACTTCACACTGGTATTCTTGTTCCAGTTAGTTACATGCGAACCCATGGTCTTGGCTGGGAAGAACTTTGACAGGCTCCACTGGATGTAGAGGCGCTCGTATGGATCAGTATCGTCTGAACACCAGAACTCAGTGAAATACTTCAGCATCTCGTAATCCATTCTGCCGCCACCACCAGAGCAAAGCATCATCGGCAACTTAGGATACTTGTTATGAATACGGGTAAGCACCTTGTAGATACCACGGACATGATCGATATAGAAATTACCCTGATTCTCCTTATGATATGGAGAATAGATGTTGGTAATCACACTGTTGCAGTCCCACTTGAAGTAAGCCACATCCGGATTCTCCGTCATGATACGATCCACGATGCCGAACACATAATCCTGTACCTTAGGATTACTGATATCAAGTACCAGCTGGTTGCGATAATAATAGGTATCACGCTTTGGCTGCATGATCACCCAGTCGGGATGCTTCTCAAAGAGTTCACTCTTAGGATTCACCATCTCTGGCTCAATCCAAATACCAAACTTTACACCAGCCTTTTTGGCATCTCTTACCAATCCAGGTATGCCATCAGGCAGCTTACTCTTGGTAGCCTCCCAGTCGCCGAGACCTGCATGGTCGTCCTTACGAGGATACTTGTTGGCAAACCAACCATCATCAAGCAAGAACATATCTACACCCAGGTCCTTGGCATCCTTCATCAACTCAGCAAGACTCTGCTGGTTGAAATCGAAGCCTGTATTCTCCCAGTTGTTCAAGAGCGTAAGGCGATCTTCCATACCCATGTTTACCTGATACTGACGAGCCCAATTGTGCAAATTACGGGAAGCCTCACCGATACCATTATCGCTCATGGCAAAGATAAACTCAGGGGTAGTGAACGTCTCACCTGCCTTCAGCTTATAGTTAGAGGCGTATGGATTGATAGCGGGGATAACACGAAGGGCTCCCACGTTATCTACCTCGAAGGTAAAGCGGAAGTTGCCAGGCCATCCGATGGTTCCAAGCATCACCTTGCCCTCATTCTCCTTGGCAGGCTCATCAAATCCCAGTTCAAAGAAAGGCTCCTCCTGCATGGCTGCACGAGTACCCAACTTGGTATCAACAATTTTCTTACCAGCAGTCAACTGGCAAGTTTCAGGCTGTCCTTCCTTAGCCCAGTCGCTATGATAATTGGTAACGAAATACTTGTTTGCCTTGAAATAAAGCATTGCTGAGCTATATCTCCAAAGCGTAACCGGAGCTTTCTCCTTATGAGAGATTTCGCTCCACGCCTTGATGACGTTCTCCTTAGGATAAGCTGCATAGTGGAGCTTCACGGTCAGCGGATACACCTTGTCCTTAAGCGTGATGATGGTCTCAACACCTCCACTGATAGCCTTTTCTTCAGAAGACTGATAATACAAATAGGTAGTCATATTACCATCTGCATGGGTCACTGCCACTGCCGGCTCGAAGAAATCTTCAGCACCAGAGGTTGCATAAACCTCATGACCTCGCTGGCAGACGGAACCATCAGAAGCCGCATATACATCCCACTTCAGATGATTGTAATCTGAAGGATTCTTCAACTTGTCACCCAGATACACTTGGTAGAGGCGACCCTTAGGAGAAACCTGCATCACGAGGTCGGTCTTGTCGGTTGACACTCGGATGGTCTTTTGAGCAGATGCCATGATAGATGTCATGCACATCGCTGCGATAATCATAAATACCTTTTTCATCGTTCTTTGGTTTTTATGTGATTGCTTTGTTATAATTAAACGCTATAATACTTTCGTTATTATCTTAGAATTTGATTCCTGCAGAGAATTCCACCGTGAACGGACGGAGATAGCTACCACTCATGTACTTGCCGTCATATTTGCCAGCTTCCTGCTTGGTAATCAGCTCAGAGCCGCTAATGGTACCCTTGGCACCCTTCTCGTTAAAGATATTGATGACACTCACGCCAAGGCTCAACTTCTTGTTCACATTCCAGTTGATTCCGCCGAAAGTCTCCCAGTGACCATTGAAGTAGAGTGCCTCCTGAAGGTTGGCATAGGTCTTACCAAAGTAACGGAAGCTCAACCAGGCATTCAGATTCTTGGTGATATCATACTTAGGGTCCAACTCGATAAGAACCTGAGGAATCTCCTTGACAATCATGTTATTGGCATTCACACCCATAGACTGACCGTCACTGAACGTTACGCTCGCATTATAGTTCTTATACACCGGCTTCTGATAAGTGAAGAGTGCATGCATGTGGAAGTTCTTGAACGGATTGATTTCTGCCGAGGTTGTCCAACCCAAAGTCTGGATGTTATAGATGAGCAACACGGTCTTGCCCTCTGTAGTGCCAGGCTTGGTAAGATTCTGCTGGTCGATATTGTTCGACTTTGATATGTAGGTCACCATTGAAGAAAGGTCAATCCAATCGTTCTTGTAGAAAATACCACCACGAATCAATGGAATGGTTACTCGCTTATACTGCTCCTCGGTAGGTCCTGTTCCTGCATACTCGCTGATGCGTGGGAAACGGGTGGCGATGGTAGCATCGGCTGTCAGACCAAACTGGCGGGTAAGGTTATACGTCAACTGCAAGGTGGCTGCATAATTCAATTTATCCTTGGTTACGTTCTTTGCTTCGATGCTGTGCTCAGTAGCAACAACAGAACCATCAGCAGCTGTGGCGTATGTATTATAGTTACCCATGTGGAATCCTGAGAAACGTGGGGCAGAAATCTGCTCGGCAGACATGCGGTAGTACTCCAATCTACCACCATAGAACACCTTGAACTTAGGACTTACCTTCCATTCGTCGGTAAAGTAGAGTGCCAACTTGTTCTCTGAACCCTTGGTGTATTCTGGACTCAACTCATTATAACCGAAAGTCTCAGAACGACGGGCTGTCTGTGTAGGATCAAGCGGATTGACATACATCTGGCTCAATGTGCGTGGATAAGCTTCTACGGTGCCTGCCCACTGGAACGAAGACGAATAGTAATTGAGATGGTAATACCACTCGTTCAATCCTATCATTAACTTATGGTTGTTCAACTGCTTAGAGATTTCGGTAGTCAAAAGCGCATTGCTCACCTTACCAACATGCAACCAGGTGCGACGGCCTTCAATGTAACCACTGTAGGCAGACCCATCAGAAAGCTGATAGCCATCAGCCTCGCTCACCTGAGAGATGGTACTTCCTCCGTAATCCACATAATTGGCACGTGGAGCATTCATATACTTGGCGTTGAATTTCCACAACCATCCATTATCAAACTGATACTGGCTGATGAGGGCAATTTCGTTGGCATGATTCTCACTGCCATCGCTCATATTCCATGTCTCCATCTTTCCTGACTTTGTATTCAAGTATTGGAAAGAACCTTGACACTGCACGTATGAGTCCATACCAGGGTCAAAGCCATCAATCTTCTTGATACTGCCGTCGCCTGAATAGATAAATGGGGCTGCATTGGCAAAATTGCCAGGGTTCTTGCTGTTGGAATACTTATATAATAAGGAGACACGTCCCTTTCCATCATTCAAGATGCGAGTGATACCGAAATGATAAAGTTGGGTACGGTCGGCATAATCAGTAAAGCGAAGCTTGAAACTACCTGGATCGAAATTCTGATACATACTGGCTGTATAAAGCCAATTGGCACCGATTCCACCAGACAGGTTGAGGTCTACATTCTGCATACCAAAATGGTTTGCCTTATAGTTGAGCTTACCTTTGAACTCTTTCTGTCCCAACTCGCTGAAAGAAGAAACTGCGTATGCAATATTACCTGTAGCAATGGCAGACTCAGATGGAGTCATCAAGTCGGTACCTTTCAGTGAGGCATCGCTACGCCAATGTGCAGACAGTTTGTGTACGGAAGAAGAGTAAACGGCTGGAAGACCGTTTTCATATACGGTTACATCCTCGCTTGGCAATCCAATCTGGATTTCACGAGGCTTGTTGGCATCAGATGCATTGAGCATCACATTACGCTCTTCCTTTTTCTCCTTGTTTTCAGAATCGTCAGAAGGAAGTGCATACACTTGGCTTGCAGCTGACATCGCTATCAAAGCCATAGAAAATGTACGGATTCTTAAGTTCATAATTTTACAGTTGTTTATTCTTAGTTTTACATGATTTCACTTGCCACCGAATGCGATTCGATTGCGGTTGCAAAGTTAAGGAGATTTTTCAGACATTGGCATCATGTGTAGGTCATGAGTAGACAAATATTAGGTTTGTCAAATCTATAACCTTCTAATAATCAAGCTATCAAAGATATTAATACTTTTTAATAGAGTAGATGGTAAAAAGAGAAATAAATGTAGTATCTTTGCAGAAAAATACAATTATAAGGCACTCTAATAGCCTATCAGATAGTAACAAAAACAATTAAAAAAATAGTTATGAAAGTAGTATTGTGGTTCTTAATGATGTTTATGCCATTAATGGCAAATGCTTCTTCCGTAAACGAGGAACAGCTGTTCCATCGTTTAGACAGTTACATCGCTCAGCGAAGCAAGTTTACCCAAAGAAAAGAAGCGAAACTGCTAAGACTCAAAAAGCAACTATACATGACTTCCGACAAGCGCAGCCAGCTTAGTCTCTATAACCAAATCTACAGGGAGTATTATACCTACCGTTACGACTCTGCCATGACATACGCCAAGAAGGGCTACCAGCTGGCAGCACAGCTTCAGGATGATTATTTCATCAACCTGAATAAAATCAATCGTGCGGCAGTGCTGTCAACAGGCGGTTTCTACAGCCAGGCAGAAGACTTAATGCTCGCAATGGATGTGGAGAAAATGTCACCTAAGTTATTGCAATACTATTATTATACCTTGACTTGGGTATATAACTACTGGGAAACTTTCTGCAACAAGTCGGAGTTTCAAGAAGGATTAGAAGCCAAGAAACGTTTTTATTTAGGCAAGACTCTTGAGCATATCGGCAACAAGGAATCCGCTCTTTATTACTATCTTTCAGGAGAGTTTGAATTTCTAAAGCAGCGTACAAGCAAAAAAACACTTCAGTTCTACATGAAGGCGCTTTCTGCCAGTCCCCTGAACAGCCGTGTGCATGCCTCATCGGCTTATTGCATAGCCCGCTATTATTATGATACCGACCAAAAGGATTTATATGAAAAGTATATTGTAGAAGCAGCCATCTCAGACCAGATATGTCCCCTGAAGGAGAATCTTGCCCTTCAGGAGTTTTCCACCTATCTATATAATAAGGATGCCTCCTATGCAAAGAGGGTTGCCAAATACATCTATTGCTCCATGGAGGATGCCCAATTCTACAACAACCGTCTCCGCATGGTAGAGATTTCACGCATACTTCCCCTTATCACAGAAACGAATCATCAGGCAGAAGTACGCAAGAACCGCATCGTAACAGCCTCTCTCGTCATCGTGAGTATCCTGTCGCTAGGATTCCTTGCCATGGCTTTCTTTGCATTCAAGATGAACAAGCGTCTAACCAAGAGCCGTAGGGAGATAAAAAGCCAAAATACACTCTTGGACGAACTGAACCAGAAACTGCTCAACACCAATAAGCGAAGAGAGACCTATATGCATTTATTCATGGACATCAGTGCCGTATATATCAAGAAACTGGATGATTATCGCAAATTGGTAAGCCGCAAAATCAAGGCAAAGCAAACTGCCGATCTTCTGACTGCCATCAACAGCTACAAGCTGGCAGAAGAAGAGGCAGCCAACTTCTATATTCGCTTCGACAAGGCATTCATTGACTTGTATCCGAATTTCGTGGAAGAGTTCAACCAACTGCTGTTGCCAGAAAAACAGATAGTTCTCCCTGCCCCTAACAGTCTCACCAAGGAACTGCGTATCTACGCACTGATGCGACTGGGAATTACGGATGGTCAGGAACTGGCCACCCTCCTGTTCTATTCTACGCAAACCATCTATAATTACAAGGCAGCCATCAGAAAGCGAGCCAAAGACCTCACCACTTTTGATGCAGCCATCAACCGACTATGCAATGTGATAGGCTAATAAACGGCAGAAAATTGAGAATGTTCCTCAATTTTCTGCCATTTTCTTTTGCCCATTCAAGAAATAGTTGTATCTTTGCCATTACATAAAAGTTGTAACACTAAAGATGTAATGGCGTATGAAACTAAGAAACAAGAAATTAGCAAATCCTTTCATCTATCAAGGTTATGAAAGTCCTGAGTATTTCTGCGATAGAGAAGCAGAAACAAAGACCCTGATGTCGCACCTGAAGAATGGAAGGAACGTTACCCTCATTTCTCCTCGAAGACTAGGAAAAACAGGGCTTATCAAGAACACTTTCTATCATTTGGAAAAAGATGAGAAGGATTCCGCATGCCTATACCTCGACATATTCGCTACCAAGAACTTGCACGACTTTGTGGAACAATTTGGAGTAATGGTTATCAATGACATTGTTCGCAAGAACTCTTCATTCATAGAGAAAACCATCGCCTTCTTCAGTGCCTTGCGCCCTGTACTCAGCATGGATCCATTGACTGGTGAGCCTAGTGTATCTATCACAATTGAGCCATCCCAAGAAGACATCACCATCCGCAGCATCTTCAACTATCTCAACGAGAGTGGGAAAGAGGTATATATCGCCATCGATGAATTTCAGCAGATTGCAGAATATCCAGAGAAAGGCACAGAGGCATTGCTACGTTCTTATATCCAGTTTGCCCAACATGTGCATTTCATCTTCTCCGGCAGCAAGCATCATCTGATGGCTGAGATATTTGGCTCGCCGAAACATCCATTTTACCAAAGCACTGAAATGATGGGACTGAAGCCATTGGATTGCAGCATTTATTATGACTTCTGTCAAAACTTCTTTAAGCAGAAAGGCGGTAACTTATCAAAAGATACCTTCGACTACATCTATCAACAATTCGAGGGTCACACATGGTACATCCAGTGTATCATGAATCGCCTCTATGAAACCGAAATACAAGTTGATAGTATCCAGCAAGTAAATGCAGCAATTCTTTCAGTACTCGAAGGAAGAGAACCACAGTTTGAGAATATGGTACAGTTCTTCACAGAGAACCAGTTCTCGCTTCTGAAGGCTATAGCCAAGGATAGCATTGTTGCCCAGCCTACCTCTGGCAAGTTCATCAAGGAGCACAAGCTGAGTGGAGCCAGCAGCGTAAAGGCTGCCCTCAAAATCTTGGAAGACAAGGAATTAGTATATAGGACAAATAAAGGCTATATCATCTACGACAGATTCATGGATTTGTGGTTAAAGAGAATATAAACAAAAAAATGTGCTTTAAACGTGCGGAATGTGTCTAAAAAAGACAGATTCCGCACGTTTAAAGCACATTTCTCTCCTAGAAAGCCCTACATCTTACAATGATTACGACCATGGGATTATCCGACAATCCTTATGCCTGGGATGTTCAGTCGGCAGTAACAATGGATGACTTGTTTGTTCTCTAAACGTCCTAACTATATTAAGCTGGAGGAGATGGCAACAGAATCTGTTCTGAAAGCATTCTGTAAGGCATTAAAGATAAAGCTCGTAAAAGAGCGCCTCCCTTTACGTGATTTGAACGATGCTTGGGAATATCTTCACAACTACACTATGGATATGTAGATTCCCTAACTGCTTTAACAAGCCAGAGAATGTGGTTGCTTAAGTAAGAGAATATGGTTGCTTAAGCTTACGGACACTGAATCTCGGGTTAACGGAGATAGTTTCTTGAGTTAGCGGAGACAGTTTCTGGGGTAAGAGGATACTGCTTCTCGGAGTTTGCCACTAGGCTCAGCAGCTCTGCTGAGCCTAGTCAGCAGGTCTGCCGACTGCAGTCAGCACATCTGCTGACTATAGTGACAACACCTTATAGTTGTACAACTTTACACCCTATAGTCGTACAACCTTACACCTTGTAGTTGTACAACAACAAAATCTTAGTAGAACAACTATGGCAGCAAACGCCTCAAATACAGTAGCCATAGTCGTAGAATTCCAAATTAGAAGAATTCTACTTATAAATTCTGTGAAGTCCATCAGCTGATTGTAATTCCATAATCACATCATCAACAATATACAAATCACTCATTAGATAGAGCAAAGAACGTTCATCATGGAGTAGTTCGTTGGTCTTACTCATTTGAAAAATATCAAACGCTCTTTCAGGAGAAATATCCAACCGCTTTGCCAACAAAGTACATATTCTACCTATCTTCATCCAAAGCTGTGAATCTCTTAACATGACTTTACCTCCTTTCTTGCTAAATCATTTAACGGCTCCGCAGATATAATCGGCCAGTCCACTATTCGAGTTGCACCATGAAAAACCGTACGCATTGTTATTAATTATTTGCTGTTTCCAGACGATGAAGGGCAGTTTGCAAAGCTGCTACAACAGAATCTTTACTCTGTGTATGAAGGGCATCAAGTCTTGTGGTAAGACCATGTATCAGTCCAACCTTTTTCATCCGCAAGTACATTTCTTGCCTACTGCATCCTTCTGCCTTTGCTGTAAGATCGACGCACATCGTTGCAAAAGCCAATGCCTGTTGAGTTTCTGCTGTACCCATAATATTTATGTTTTATATTAAACGATGATGCAAAGATACTACTTTCTTTTGGAAATACAATTATTATCTGCAACTTTTTAAACGAAAAAACGAACTTTCTTTGATATTCTGATTTAACAGAAGTTAGACTGGCCTTCTTTGTTTCAAGAGATAGAAAAGCATTGCCTCCTAAGCACAGCCGTCAGTTTACTCGACCAACAATCAATATACTTAGTTCATAAAGTCCATACATTGGCATCATCACCATAAAACATGTGAATAAATCAGGAGGAGTTATCACTGCTGCAACAATACCTATCAACACAAATGCATGACGGCGATATTGCTTCATAAAACCTGCCTCCAATATCCCCATCTTAGCTAAGAAGAAAGACAAGACAGGCAGTTGGAATACCAACCCCATCATCAATGTTAAGGTAACAAATGTGGAAATATAAGAATCCAGATTGATTTGATTCACCACACTCGTCGCCACCTGATACGTTCCCAAAAAGCGCAAAGCAAATGGAAACAAAACGAAATAACTCATTAATACCCCTAAAATAAACAATAAGTATATAGCTATTGTCACCGACACAGAATATCGGCGTTCGTTCTCATACAATGCAGGTGCAATGTAGCGATACAACTCTATCAGAATATAAGGAGAAACAAGAAGCAATGCCAAATAGACGGAAGTAGAGACGTGTGTCATAAACTGACTTGCCAACTCCGTGTTTATCAATTGTATCGAATAGGGTTCGAAACGAAAGTTCCATCCGACACAAGCAGCCAATTGTTCTATCACCCGATAAGTCACAAAATGAGAGTCTCCCGGTGCCAACAACAGTTGGAAGGTCGTATCTTTTGCACAAAAGATGACAATAGCCAAGCACAACGTGATGCCTATGATGCGAAAGAGCATCTTGCGGAATACCTCAAGATGCTCTCCGAATGTCATCAGTGGGTTCTGATTATTCTCCTTTTCCATCATTCTCGTCTATAGAAGGATCTACCTGATGGGCATCCTTTGGCTGTTTTTTTGCATCATCATGCTTGCCAGCAGATGAAGTTGTTTGCTTTGCAGCATTATCGTCCTCAGGTTCTGTAACTTCTCTCATTCCGTCCTTGAAGCTGCGCACACCTTGTCCCAAGCCCTTCATCATCTCTGGCAATTTCTTTCCACCAAAGAGCAGAAGTACCAAGGCTGCGATAAGCAACAGTTCGGATGTTCCTATCATTAACAAATGGTTTGCCATCATACGCTTCCTCCCACTAAATAGATTTCACATGTCTCGAAGTTGATTTCCCAGTTGCCACCTTCAATGCTCTCCCATTGGTATTTCTCGCCCATGCGATCCCACCAGCTTTGGAATTTTGTACCTGTTTCCCCCATATCCTTGACCAGCTTCTCATAGAGCTCATGGTTGTCTGCCGTCAAGATTTTTGCCAGTTCATTCAAACCATTTCGGCGCTCAAAGAGTTGCTGAATCTCGTTTCTTTCTTCTATGGTCACTTGACCTACTACTTTTCTTATTGCCATATACAGTTATATCTTTAATAGTTATTGATTGTTCCACTCATTCCTCATATCATAAGGATCAAGATAAGAAATTTCCTTGATTTCTTCCTTGTCGGGAAGAAACTCGCCATACCTGCGCAAAGTCTGCATCAAGTTACGACTCTCATTCCGCTCCAAATGCGCCACTACACACTGCTCATGGCTCGGGGTGTTCACCTCCAACGTCAATTTGCGGTTCAACCAGATGCAACGCTTGCACTGGTAAGCATCACAATGGCGACAGATGGGTGCATGATCAAGCCTATAGAGCTGCGGATTCCTCACATCCAGTCCATTGTGCAGACTTCCCACCGAATATCCGTCTTCCGAAAGATAGAAGGCGGGACACACATAGAAGTTGCCGTCTGGAGCCAAGGTGAGGCATGTATCCCCTGCCCCACAGTTGTTCATCCCATCAAGCATCATACGGTCAGTGAGCAAATTGAGTTGCGGTGATTTACCATCCACATAAAGACTCGCAACAGACTTATTGATATCCTGAAGCCATAATTTGTAAGCGTCAAAGTCTGCATTAGAAAAACGTTCTAAGTCCGTTATAACAATATTCAAACGAGCCACCTTATTTAATATAGTCACAATAAGGGAAGACTGGGCGAACAAAGAATCTTTGTCTATTCTCAATACATAAGAAGTGGCATACTTCGCGCCTTTTCTTACGAGTAGTTCAGCCTCTTCCATACCATCCAACACCACAACATCAGCACCATCAGATACGACCAAGGGCTTTATCTTTACATGGTCAATGCACTCTATCGCCGCCTCATATTCCGCAGGGAGGGGATAATCGGGATAGACGAACTGCACATTGAGGTTTTCTTTCATCGCATAGAGAATGCTAGCCTTCAAGGTATCCAAAGGCATCAGCCTACGCTCCTGTTCCTTGTTCGGATAAAGGCAGAATGACACCGAGGTATCATCCAATAATATCACAATGTATTGTTTCATGCTTTCTCTATTTTACGATAAAGTTTGTTCCAATAATAGTTGTTGGCGTGTACCCTTGCCTTGTGCATCTTGCAGATGGCTGTGGCACGCTGGTAGATGGTCGGTGTATCGGCGGCATCATAGTTCTCTCCCTGACACCAGGCACAGCCTTCAGCCACTTCACAATCGATGCACTCTTGTGTGGACTGCGTACAACGGTCTAAGGTCAAGAACGGTCGGAGTTTATTCTGGTCAATGCCATCATGAATATTACCGATAATCCATGCTTTCTTGCTACGTAGAGAATACTGGGCAAATCGGGTGCAGGGATAAAAGTTACCCTCCGCATCCACTGCGAGCATCTTACCAGCTCCACACCAGTTCTGATTTTGTAAGTGGCAGTCCATCGGCTTGCCCATGTGCTCAGTAAAGAACGAGCAGGCATAGTCTTCGTAATAGCCACCATCGATTATCGCATCCGCCAACAGCATGAGTTGTTCCTCGAAGAGTTTGTCATCCCCTTCTTCCCATACATTCTCAAATACGCAGTTGATATTCACCTCATGAATACCAAACGAATAGAGATGCAACACACTATCCTTGATATAAGGAATGTCGGCACTGCTGATAGTCACCTTGGTACTCGCATTAGGAAACTGTTCTAGCCACAAAGGGATATTCTTTACCACATCCTCATAAGACCCTCTTTCTTCCTCAGGCTTGGGCATGATGCCTTTCTCCATATCCCGAGTCTTCCAAATACGATTGAGATCATGTTTCTGCTTGGTACCATCGATAGTGATTCCGATGGAGAGATGTTGTCGGTTCTTTTGGATAAATCGCTGTACTTTCTCTGTTCCGTAATTGATGCCATTTGTGGAGAAAGAGAAGCGATAGGAGTTGAACCAATGATGGTTTCTGCGGAACATCTCCACCTTGAGATAGTCGCATATCTTGTCGATAAGGTCTATCTCCAGAAAGGGTTCTCCGCCTATAAAGTCCCATATCACGCTCTCCTCCTTCATCTCGTCCTCATGGTCAAGCACATAGTCAATGGCTTGCTTAGCAACCTCCCAGGACATTCTCTCTTTCGTGTTCTTTCCCACGAGGTAGCAGTATTTACAAGCCAATTGACAATCCTTGGTGACGATGAAGGTGATATTCTTGGCGATGCCTGATTGCCATTCACTGCGACTTGTTCTGATCTTTTCCATTTACTATTAATAACTAACAAATACTACACCGCCAGAACAACCATTAGAGCATCCTAATCCACAGCTTCCACGGCAAGTTCCTGTACAGTCACCACGGCAATTACCGCTACAACCACGGCCGCAACCTCCTGTACAAGTTGATAAGCAGTTATTGCCACAATTATATATACATTCGTTGCTGCAACTCTGTTGACAAGTCTGTGAACACATAATTCCACAATCTGACTGACATGTACTTGCGCATCCCTGTCCGCAACCACTTCCACAAGAGGTTGTGCATGTCGTCTGGCAGCCACCTTGACACCCTTTACAGCCAGACTTACAACCATTTGTACAAGATGTAGTACATAATCCATAACATGAGCCATTACAAGTCTGTGGTGTCTCTTCACTCAACATTTTGTTTGCCAACACATTCCCAGGCACAATCAAACAACCTAAGAACGGCAATAAACCTTTAGCAGTATTCTTAAAGAATTCACGCCTTGAAATTATATATTTTTTCTCCATGCCCTACCAATTTAAAGGATTAGTCCAAAAATGGACAGCAAAACCTTGGTTAAACTCGTTATTATCGACATCATGATAAAAAACATTGTAATAATGTGGGTAATCCTTATACGGCAATATTTTTACAGTTACCTCTTGCCTTCTTTTTACACAAGGCGTTTGACCTTTGGAAACGTCATGTAACCAAGGTGTCACCGCCAAATAACCAAATGCCTTTAGCTGTGACAAAGATGTAGGGTATGCATCAGATACATAATACTCTAAAGTCCCACTATATTCCCATTCTTCTTTCTTTTTATAATGCTCTTTTATCTGCTTTGAGTCTGGTCGTACGAAATCATGCAAAGTCAACTTCCAGCTATACTCAGAAGGATGACGATTGTCTCCAATATGATAAACTTCCGAAAAACGTCCATAATAATAATCTGTATATTTTTGACTCCATGCGCCCCATATACCATTAATGTACGCAGAATAGGTGACTTCACATAGAACCTGTGCCTTGGCTAAACCACAACAAAGCAGCAACATATATAACAACACTATTTTTCTCATAACTAATGATTATTTATGTAATCAAAAACGTATTCTTTCAACATCGCGTTGGCATTTTCTACTGCGATTTCACTCACCTGACAATTCCCATAACGATTAAGATGCTTTATCTCTGACCAAACTTGCCTGTTGGTACGTTCTCCCTTAAACTCATTTGTTTCAGCATGGCGCATACAAACTAACTCGTCTGTCAAAATTGCTACAAAAGCATCTTTCCACTGTTCACTGTCGACGGCACATAATTGAGTTTTACCATCATTTGATAGATAAAAACAACATCCATGCTCTTTCAAAAATGCATTCTTATCTGTATCCATCATACTTTTTGTTTCATTATAACAAAAATGCTTCTAATACACAAAGATATCTACACGGTATCTCATACCACGACATACCTTATCACCTTCTGTCTTTATATACACAGAACATCTCTGTATTCCACCTGGTGATAGACTCTCAATTCCCTCAGAATCAGAATCATGGCGTTCTACATAATTACACTTACCAATGACGTGAAAGTTACATTCATTTGCATACTGTCCTTCCTTAAATTCTGCACTCTTAAGAGAAAAACTATTTAAATGAAGTTTCTTGCTTCCTCGATAATAATCAAAGAGTTCCATTTCACTTAGCAACTGGAGCAAATCTTTCTTTAATATATCTTCATCTACTTTCATATACTACTTATTATTTAATTCACTATCATTTATTATTTGTTTCAAAAGGCCAAAAACGCACCTGCTTGCCAAATTGCAAATACTAGCGAATCAGCCTCGATTTTGATTCATATTTAACCTTTTCTACTACATTGCATGTACGTCGGAATTATGATAGAACACTATTCATAGCTGAATCCATTGTATGGCATGCTTAAACTACCCTCCTCACGTGGCTCCTCGTGCTTAAAAAAGTTTAACCACCCATACACAAAAAAAGAAACGTGGAGCCAGTCTGTCACTCGTTCCACTGTGTGAGGCTTCTCGCATTGCCCGATAAGTCGAAACGAGCAACGCTGAAAGCCCCACGTAAATGTATATATAATCATCCAACGAGATACAATCCATCCATAGAAATGGATACTGCATCTTGAAAGGAATGCATACAATACACCCAAGGGGCGTTCCCGTTGCTTTGTTCTTGACTTATCGTTGAACTTTGCGAGAATTCCACACAGTCAAAACCAAAGCGTACAGTTACGCCTTTTATGTATATGTGTCTCCCTAAGCATCCCACCCACGAGGGCTTTCAGCAAGGGTTTGACGATGCAAAGATAGCAAAAGTTTTGGTTTCCGCAAACTTTTTAACCATATTTTTGTGCTTTACCAATAAAAAAGCGTATCTTTGCACTCATCATACATAAAACAAGGCATAATTATGAAGCAGATGGAGCACTCATATAAAGGAGAAGAGAAGTTTCTCGTAAATGATTTGAAGACAATAGTCAGCAAAGCAAGGAGCAAAGCTTTCGCTGCCGTCAATTATTCTCTGGTGGAAAGAAACTGGAGAATAGGGAAACGTATTGTGGAAGAGGAGCAGAACGGAGCCTCACGTGCAGAATACGGAAAGCATATTATTGAGGTGGCATCCGCTGCACTTACAGAGGAATTTGGGAAAGGCTTCTCTGTAACTACCCTAAGGGTTTTCAGACGTTTTTACCTAAAGTTCAGCAACTTACAAATTCAACGGACAGTGTCCGTCGAATTCAATGCCTCAATTCAACAGACACCGTCTGAAGAATTGAGCAATAACCTCCAGCATGTACAAAAAGCAGGTATCCACCTACTACCTTGGTCGCATTACGAACTGCTTATTCGCATAGAAGACAAGCAGGCAAGGGATTGGTATGCAAAAGAAGCTTTCGAGCAAGGTTGGAGTTACCGTACGTTGAACCGTAACATCAATACCTTGTACTATGAGCGCCTCCTTATGTCAAAAGACAAAGCACCTGTGGAGAAAGAGATGAAAGAGAAAACAAATGAATTCCAGCAAGATAAACTGGAATACATCAAATCTCCTGTCGTCATGGAGTTTTTGGGATTACCTTCCGACTCTTCTCTCAAAGAATCGAAATTGGAATCTGCCATCATAGATAATTTAGAGAAGTTCTTGATGGAAATGGGAAAGGGATATGCACTCGTGGCTCGTCAGCAACATATCCGAACCGAGGAAAACGACTACTACATCGATCTGGTATTTTACAATTACCTCATCAAATCATTTATTTTGGTCGATTTGAAGGTAAATCGCATCACTTACCAGGATGTAGGACAGATGGATATGTATCTTCAGATGTACGACAAGATGAAAAAAGGACCAGACGACAACCCTACAATCGGCATCATCCTTTGTACCGAAACAGATTCGGATGTGGCACGATACTCTACCCTCGCCAAAAACGACCAGATGTTCGCAGCAAAATACAAGCTTTACCTACCAGACAAGGAAGACTTGAGAAGAGAAATCGAACGACAGAAGGAACTGTATCTAATGGCTCATCCTGAAGAAAACGATAAAGAGTAATTCTTCTGGATGTATCAGAATAATTAGAAGGAACCATTACAAAAAGGTCAGGCGCTGCCTGACCTTTTTAAATCTCATTTTCCGTATAACTATCCATTTATCTATTAAACTATCACTTTTTCTTGCATAAAGTTTGCAATTCCCGATATTTATGCTTACCTTTGCCGTTGTTAAGAGGGAACTCGTAACACATTACAAAATATCTTATCATAAAAATAAGAAAGGAAATAGCAAATGGAACTGAAAGAGACTTTCCAAAAAGTGAAGGCAGCTAGCAAAACACTTGGTTTGCTAACTGATGAACAACGTAATGAAATCCTGCAGGCGGTGGCTGACGCTATCATCGCAGAAACTCCTGCGCTCCTTGCAGCGAACGCAGAAGACTTGGCGAAGATGGACAAGGCGAACCCGCTCTACGACCGATTGCAACTCACAGAGCAGCGACTCCAGGATATTGCTTCGGATATGAGACACGTCAGTACACTGCCCTCACCGCTCGGAAGAGTTCTCAAAGACAAAACACTCGAAAATGGTTTGCATCTGCAGCGAGTAGCCGTTCCATTCGGAGTTATCGGCATGATTTACGAGGCTCGTCCTAATGTGACTTATGATGTTTTCTCACTCTGTTTCAAGAGTGGAAATGCGTGCGTACTGAAAGGAGGAAAGGACGCAAACGCCTCAAACTCAGCGGGTGTCGAACTTATCCACAGGGTGTTGATAACTTTTGGTATTGATCCGAATGTTGTTACACTGCTCCCTGCTACCCATGAAGCTACCGGCGAAATGCTGAATGCCGTGGGCTATATTGACCTCTGCATTCCTCGTGGAGGAAAGAAGCTCATCAACTTCGTCCGTGATACTGCCAAAGTGCCGGTTATCGAAACCGGAGCCGGCGTGGTACATTGTTACTTCGACAAGGATGGCGACCTGGAGATGGGCAAGCGCATCATCACCAATGCCAAGTGCCGAAGAGTGAGCGTATGCAATGCACTCGACTGTCTGCTGATTCACGAAAGCAGATTAAGCGACCTCCCTGCCCTCTGTGAAGGACTCGCCGAGAAGCAAACCAAGATTCATGCAGATGCCAAGGCTTACGAAGCTTTAAAGGGTCACTATCCTGACACCTTATTATATAAGGCAGAGGAAAGCGAAGCGAAGATGAAAGAGGCTGATGCCAACGTAAAGAGTATCTGGAACACAGAATGGCTCAGCATGCAGATGGGCATCAAAACCGTAACTTCGGAAGATGAGGCGCTTGACCATATCGCTACCTACGGAAGCGGACATAGCGAGAGCATTGTTTCCAACAATGAAACTGCCCAGAAAAAGTTCCAGGCGATGGTAGATGCAGCCTGCGTTTATGTGAATGCTCCAACCAGTTTCACCGATGGCGCACAGTTCGGATTGGGCGCAGAAATTGGCATCAGTACCCAAAAGCTTGGAGCACGCGGACCAATGGCGCTAGAAGAAATTACCACCTACAAGTGGCTGATTACAGGAAATGGACAAACAAGGAAGTGAAGAGTGAAGAATTCAATAGCTTTATATTAGAAATAACAAATAAAAAACGAAATAACAATGAAGACATTCTTTAATGTTGAAGACCTTGGCGACCTGAAAGCAGCGCTCGCCGAGGCACAGGAAGTGAAAGCAAACCGTTTCGGTTATCAGGAGTTAGGCAAGAACAAAACCTTGCTGATGATATTCTTCAATAACAGTCTCCGTACCCGACTGAGTACACAGAAGGCTGCGATGAACCTGGGCATGAATGTTATCGTACTCGACGTGAACGCAGGTGCATGGAAACTGGAGACAGAGCGTGGCGTTATCATGGATGGCGACAAGAGCGAGCACCTGCTGGAGGCTATCCCTGTGATGGGTAGCTTCTGCGACCTTATCGGTGTTCGTAGCTTTGCCGGTTTGAAAGACCGAGAGTATGATTATGCCGAAACCATTGTAAACCAGTTTGTAAAGTACAGCGGCCGCCCTGTCTTCGCTATGGAGACTGCTACCGTTCACCCACTCCAGGCATTCGCCGACCTCATCACCATTGAGGAGCATAAGAAGGTGGCTCGTCCTAAGGTAGTCCTGACCTGGGCTCCTCATTGCCGTGCCTTGCCTCAAGCTGTACCAAACTCATTCGCCCAGTGGATGAATGCAGCCGATGTTGATTTCGTGGTTACTCACCCTGAGGGCTACGAACTCGACCCTAAGTTCGTAGGCAATGCCAAAGTGGAATACGACCAGAAGAAGGCGCTGGAAGGTGCAGACTTCGTTTATGCCAAGAACTGGAGCTGTCCGGGCGTGAAAGACCCAGCACAGTATGGCGAAATCCTGAGCAAGGATATGAGCTGGACCATCGACGAGGAGCACATGAGCAGGACCAACGATGGTTGCTTCATGCACTGTCTGCCAGTTCGCCGTGGCTTGATTGTAACAGATGATGTCATTGAAAGCAAGAACAGCCTGGTGATTCCAGAGGCAGCCAACCGTGAGATTTCAGCCGAGGTTGTCATCAAGCGCATGCTCGAATCACTCTAAAGCAGGAAATAAGAAAAAGATAGGGGGAAGTAAAGGAAAACAAGCCTTTATTTCCCTCGTTTCCGTTCTATCCAGCCTGTTCCTATCCCCATATCTCGGTATTTTTATCTTTTCATCCTGTCTATATTCTTATATCTCAGATATTATCCGTACCTTTGCTGCCGAAAAAAAAGAAAAACAAGATGGACAAATACATAATACTTTCACCAGAAGCTAAGGGTTTATTCAATGATCGCCTTAACTTTCTGTATCTAAAACTAGGTAACTTTCTCGATACAGAGAAACTGGAAAACCGTACCTTGCAATATTGTAAGGTATTCCTCAGCGACGCCCAGAACCAGATAAAAGAGTTAGAAGAATCTCTCCTTTATCAGGAGTTTCTGAAAGGCGCAAACCTCACTATCGTGGAACAGACTCCACTGAATGGCAGCAAGGTGAGTCTGCTGATCAAGACAACGGACTCCCAGACTCCCATTTTCTTCCACAGTCTTCGCCTTACAGAGGAGGAGGCTAAGGGAAAGGATTCGTACGAACAGACCCGTCTTCTCTTCAATAAATACCTGAAGACTATCGAAGGTACGGATATGACAATGGAACGCAACCTGATTCGCACCTGGATATACGTCACCAACATCGATGTAAACTATCAAGGCGTAGTAGAAGCCCGTAATGACATCTTCGATAAAGAGGGATTGACAGCCGACACCCACTACATCGCCAGCACAGGTATCGGTGGCGCCACTCCGGTACGCCATGCAGCTGTAGCCATCGACTTCCTCACCATCCCCCATATCAAGGAAGAGGACAAGAAGTATCTTCAGGCACTCGAACATCTGAATCCTGCCCATGAATATGGAGTAGCCTTCGAACGAGGAACCCGGCTTACGCTACCTACCCATACTCTCCATCCAGAAGGAAGCCAGCAGTTCAAGCAACAATACTTCATCTCCGGTACAGCCAGTATCGACAAGCATGGAGATGTGGTCTATGAAGGAGACATCGTGCGCCAGACCGGCAGACTGCTTGAGAACATCGGCGCCCTGCTGAAAGATGGAGATGCCACGATGAATGATATCCAATACTTCATCATCTATCTGCGCGACATCTCCGACTATCATACGGTTGACAGACTGATGCAGCAGTTTTATCCACAAATCCCCCGCATCATCGTGGAGGCAAAAGTATGCCGCCCCGGCTGGTTGATAGAAATGGAATGCATTGCAGAGAAGGAATTATGTTCTACAGAATAAGGAATTATAAAGATTCCGTTATCTAACCTTTGTCGGAATCCTCTTATCACTCATGATTTCATTTCCTGCCGCACGGGCATCCAGCTCTACTGGCTTGGATGTGAAATCAGGGGTATTATAGGAATCCAGCAACTCATCGTAATACTTCTTCGGATTGCGCTGTGGCAAGAGGAACGGCTTGCTTACATTGCCCTTGTCATCAATGCAGGCAAGATAAAGACGGGTATAGAGACCGTCACCGCGACGGGATGTAAAGACAAACCAATGGGAATCCTTGCTCCAGTTGTGCCAGCTATCTGTATTCCTGCTATTGGCAGCCGTCATTGGTCGCGCCTGTTCCGTCTTCAAATCCAGCAACCAGTTATCCGCTTCCTTATGCCAGATAGGGAAACAGCCATAATCACTCATCGTAAACATGATGTACCTGCCATCATACGAAGGACGGGGATGGGTAGCACTCTTGCCCAATTCGCGGGCATTGAAGATGGTATCCACCTGGTTGCCAAACTTACCCGTAGCCGCATCGAAACCAATCTTGCAGATATTATACTTGATATTCTTATACCCGCTTGGGATAGGCTCTGCTGTAGAAGAGCAGAAATAGAGCGTCTTGCCATCTGGTGAGAATACCGGATAAGTCTCGTAATGGTCTTTCGTCATCAGGAGCGAATCCAATATCAACTCATGGGGTGATGGCTGATAAACGAAGACATCTGATGCCTGGTCGAAAACTTCAATTCGCTCATCCTTCACGGCATGGAAACTCTGATGGGTGGTATTGGTACTGTAGGCGCAATACTTGCCCGACGGATGCCAGTAAGGATAAACCATCGAACCCTTCAGGGAATCATTCTTCGCCTTCAGCCACTCCCGCTTACCGTTCTGAGAAACCAAGGTAGCACCATGGTCACCACGCACATGGAAGGTAAACTGGTCAGGATTGGTTCTGTTTGCCGTATGACAATTGAGACAGGCACCCGGTGCTGCGGTATTCTCTAGAATTGCCGTTTCCTCAAAGTTACTCAAGTTGCGCTGATAGATGCCCAATTTGCCATACACCTCATAACCAGGAGCGATGCGACGATAAGTCACCCCCCAGTCATCAAGAGCGTATGGACTGACATGGATATCGAAGTCCTTATACTGCGTCCAGTTACCCTTCTTTTCCACATAAACAGTAACTTTCAAATCTCCACCCCTATTTTGAGCAAGCAGATGATGCCATTCATCGATATCGAAATTTGCGTAGTCGCCTTCACTTTGAAGTTCACCTATCTTTGATCCTTCTACCACTACATTAACAGATTCCGCATCTATATCCTCCACATTGAAGTTGAGAGGAGCAATCGTTGCGGGCACAGTAACTCCAATATAATCAGGATAAATCTTTGGAAGTTGATTTGCTTGGATGGGATTGGTGGGCACAAGAATTCCCGGTTTGGACATACAAGAGCCAAGTCCCAACATGCCCCCCATGAGCAATAATCCCATAAAATATTGTCTGATATTCATCATTAATCTATATTATAATCATGCCAAATGTCCAATCAGCAAGAATGCCAACTTAACATTTAACACTTAACATTTAACATTATCAATTAACCTCTTTCATTCCCTCCTTCTTTCCGGCAGCCTCATCAGCTCCTTGCACCATCACATAGTGCCAGGCATTGGATACATACGGCTGCTGACCAAGTTGAGGATCCTTCGGATTCTGCATATAGAGCTGGATGAAGTTGAGCGTATTGTTCACGTTCTGTGCATCCACACTATACGGAATTGTACGCGGATCGCTATGCGTCTTCATCCAGTTGCCGATGAGAATCTCCTGGAAGGTACGTGGAATATGGTCGTAACCCACGAATCTGCCCAGCGGATAATACTGCATGAACTTCTCCATATCGCGCTGCAGGAGTTCGTAGCACATCAGATATTCGTATGCCATCTTGTTATGGTTATCATTCAGGAAGAGCAAACCCAGCATCTGGTCCATCTCCCGGTCGCTGAAGAGGAAGTCCTGCTTTTTCTCACGATACTTGCGCAGCTTGCCATAGATAGGATGTCGGTTGATAGCCTTCTCATTACCTAGCAGCGCCATCGTCTGATTCGCCCAGTTACTATAGAAGAGCGTTTTCTGCAGTCGGCGGAGCAGCTTGGCTGCTACCTTATAATTACCGTTGATGATATCGCACTCTATAATCCTGCGGGTCAATCGGGCACTCTTGCGATAATTAGGTATCGCTTCCTGCGCCTCGAACATATATCTTTCGGCATCATTCACCATACCCAGGCGGAAAAAGATTTCTGCAGTAGATACTGGCGAAATCATATCGCGGGTAAAGGTAGGGAACAAGCCCTCGCCTCCATTCTGATAGAACTCGAAAAGGCGGTCGGCAAGCATACCCTTCTGGCTCAAGGCAAGATTCACACACGAAACACTGAGCGGTGTGGTTGCCGGTTTCTTCTCTGCCTTCTCTATAATCTTATCCCACTGTTCGGTGCGAACCAGAAAATCATAATCTATCAGTTCGTAGGTCATTTCATCAAAAGATGCCTTGATACCAAACCATGAAGCCACAATCACCAATACATAGCTCAACACTATGACCACTTTGGATTGCTGCAACTTCTGCAAGGATTTCTGGCGGCACGGAATCATCCCCAGGAAAGGAATCACTACTGCCCATACCATCACAACAAAAGGCAACGGAGATATGGCACCCGGATAGCGATAATAATTAAGTCCGGCAAAGATGCGATACAAAGGATATTGCAAAGTCTGCGTGGTCAGCAGGATCCAGGCTATGGTAAGCACAAGGATGCAGACTGAATAGCCTATTCCGGAAAAAACATTTCCCTTCTGCTTGGCATTCTTCAGCGTATCACCTATCATCAGGACTGCATAAAGGAATACCACCGGTCCCAGAAGCCAATAAACCAATGCCGTGCTAACCAGTTCGAACACCACCTTTACCAACCGGTTGTGGAATCGGTTATGAATCCATCCTATTACTAAGGCTCCGAAAAGTGCAACGACAAAAGAGAGCAACACATTCTGGTCGCCCATGGCACACCATAAGGCGATACTTGGAAGGAAACTCAGGAGATAACCCGGGAAATCATGCCTTGCTCCATATTGTTTCATCAGTCCCCATACGGCAGCCTGTATGCCCATCAAGAGCAAAGCAATGATGGCACCGCCCAATACAGGCATATAATAGAACTGTACCAGAAACTCACTGATATAGTCAGCCAATCCTCCCGGCAGTACAATGCGCTCCAGGAAATAGCCGGTATCAAAGAGAAACATCTGATACTGTTCCTGAAAGCAGAGTCCGCCTACGAATGGCACTGCCCAAAATATCACGACCGCCACACCGAAGAGCAGCGACAGCAGCGGTTTCCAAGTTTTTATCATCAAATTCTTCATTAGATTATATTTTAAATTCATGTTCTTTCCACAACGTCCGTGGACGATTTAGGACATTCCTTATACCCGTACAAAGTTACAATAAAATATTGTAACTTCCAAACAAAAACATACAATTCAACAAGATAGTACAGAAGAAAAGCAAGAAAAGTCAAATCCTGCTAACATAATGCTACGAAAAGCCCCGACTGCTGGACGGCAGTCGGGGCTTAGCCTTATCGATATGATAATTATTGCGATTACCAAACTTACTCATTTACTAAAGACTTTCAAACCATCTTTGACCAGCTTTCGTCTTAGACCAAATAACTAACCCTGCGCCAATAGCACTAGCCAAGGCAAATATAATTGTCAACATTTCCATATCTATATTATTTAAGTTTCACCTTAAGAATTTCGTTACCAAAATAAGCAAATAGTACCGTTGCCGTGAAACCAAAACTAATGCACAGATAATTAAAAATCCCCATCTCATCTCCCGTAAACAATGGAGACAAGCCGCCAACAACAACACCGCTGCACATCAACTTGGATAAATCAAAGAAATAACCAGCTAACATTTCTCTTCTGATTACGCTCTGAAATCTTATTTTTAGATAAATTTTCATCCATTCCCTATATTCTAAAATTTGCTGCAAATGTACGATAAATAATTGTAACCTCCAAATATTTTTGCAATTATTTCGCTTGATACAACACAGAAGTATCAACTATGAAACGGCAGTCAGGACTTAGCCTTATTCCGCCAAAAGCTCTTCACTCTTTACCCACTCTTCACCTCTCGGAATGCCGATAAACACAGGAGATTCCGAGAGGTGAAGAGTGGGTGAAGAGTGAAGAGTATTTCTTCGTAAACCTTGTATAAAAACGAAACAAAGGCATTTGGGATAGCTGTTCTAGGCAAACAACCCACTAGCAGCTAAAGCGCCAGTAGACTGTCTGCGGTTTGCCAGTTAACTGTCTGTATTAAACAGCCTTCTTTTTACCAATTCACAGCAGGTTTAAACAAACAAATAAGAGTAGCATTCAGCAAATCAAAAAAAGAAAAGCCCCGACTGTATCACTACAGCCGAGGCCTAACCTTATTTATATTATAATCACAACGATTATTTCACATACCTATTTTGCTTTTTTCTTGAAGACATAGAACCATGCAGTACCATTCTCAGGTAATTCTGCAGCAGTCAATACCAACTTATCATCGCTGGCTACTAATACATAATACTTCTGGAATACAGCATTGCCACCATTCACGTTTACACCCATAGGGATAACGAAGTTGTCATTGGTTGCAGTTGGGAATGAGATAGTACCCTTATCCCAGGTTGGGTCCTTGTGCTCCAATACACTTACAGAGATAGGAAGCTTGACGCCATCAGAACCGATTGCCTGCTTGTTAGTGATGTCGATAGTGAACCATGCACCGCTACCGTTACGGGCTACGCCACCAACCTTCTGACCAGCCTGACCATCAATATCAGCACCATAGTTTACAGCCCACCACTGAGGCTTGTTGCCACTACCGAAAGGACCATTGCCCCATACAGCACCGGCAGCTTCGTTCCATTCCCAGGTAGTAGTTCCATCACCATCTTCGCCACCAGCGAGATACTCAAGAAGTTCTGGCTTGGTAGTTAAAGCCTCAACAGCGAAAGAACCAGCATTGTAAGTCTCCTGAGTGCCATCAGCCTTGGTATAAGTCAAGGTAATATTAAACTTACCTTCCTCTACAACCATCAGCTGATCACCATTCAGAGAAGCTGTACCAGCAGCCTCATCGGCACCTTCCTTAGTAATAGCCCAGTCAGAAAGCACGCCGTTACCATTCTCAACAGTGAAGACATTACCCTTTTTGCCTTCCTTGACCTCCTGAATAACCTTTACCTTGCCTGCATCAAAAGCAGTACCGAATTGTACAGGCTGGCCATCGAACTCACCTACAGTAGAAGTATAATTACCCTCAGAACCAGTTACGCAGAGACGCTTCTGAAGTTCTGCAGAGAGATAAGTAATCTCATCCACGTTCACCGTGAAGTCCTTGGTAAAGTCAACAGCCACATTCTTGCAGTGCACAGTAATGGTGTTGGCACCTAACTTGGTAACATAGATGGTATCGTATGCCTTGGAAGAGGTTACCTTACCTTCTGCCAACTGGTCTACCGACCACTGGCTTGTGATAGGAGAATGATTCTCGATGATGATACGGTTGCTATTCTTACCATTCACCTGAACAGGTGTTACCTTCGCATCAACGCTCTCTGCTGTTACATTCTCAGAGAAACCTGTGCTACCAGAATCGGTAGAAGGATCACAAGAAGTATAAAGCAATGTCAGCATAGACAAAGCAAAAAATATCTTTTTCATATACTTATTCATTTAAAAGATTAAAGAATTGATTACTTCCAGCCCTGATATTCAGAATCAGCACCAGTCCACCCTTCATTCTGCTTTACGGTACCCAAAGCTACCTGAGTCTCAGGCATCTTCTGGAAACCGGCTGTAGCATTGTAACGGGCAGTATAACCTCCATTGTGTGGAGTATTCGTATCAGGCTGTCCGCAATAATAGATAGCAACGCCATTCTGCTTCTCAAGAGCAGCAGCGGCAATATGCCAACGACGAAGGTCGTTCCAGCGGGTACCCTCGCAAGCCAACTCCCAACGGCGCTCGTTTCTCAAAGCTTCCTCTGAATAAGCACCAATCGGGTTCAAACCTGCACGCTTACGCACCTCATTGATACCAGCCACATCCTTCTTCAACTCACTCTGCATCAACAAGACATCTGCGAAACGGATGAGTACCAGATCGTGGATATTATTCAACTGCATATTCTCCTTTCCCGAAGTATCCCAGTTGCCTGGGTACATCACATTCTCGAAAGTACAAGAATAGCCATCCTCCAACTGATCATTCTTACAGGTAACAGGAGCCCACTTCTTGGCATAAAAATCAGTTTCCTGAACAAAGTCTGCCCAACCACCTTTCTTATATGTCTCTACTTTAGACCAGTCCTGGATAGAAGCATCACGGCGTACATCATTAGGCTCGGCAGCAGCCCAATCCTTTACCAAATTTGGAGCTACAGGACCAGCACCCCAACCCTGACCGAATGGGAAGGTGTTGCCATAAGCCTGACCGCCACGAACACCAAAGTGAAGTGCATAGCCATTGGCATAACCAATTGTTGTACTCCAGGAAGCGAACTTATTGAACTTGATAGAGAACAAAGTCTCTGGGTTCTGAGAAGCATCATCCTCAACCCACTTGAAGCCCTGCCCCTTGGTATAATCATAATCCTCTACAGTACATCTGTTAGTATAAGCCCAGAGATTCTGATACTTATCCACCAACTTGCGACCAGAGTTAGCCACACAGTCATCGATGGCTGTAATGACATCCTCCTTAGACAAAGTAGTTCCATCAGGAAGTTCCACAGAAGTCAGAGGATTGTAAGTAGTGCTGGTCAGATCAGCCAATGTAGAACCATTGCCAAAGAAACCAGAATAGAACAACCAGGCACGACCCAGCATAGCCTCAGCAGCATACTTATCTATATGGCCATCAGTGCTCTTAGCAGCAGGCAAGAGAGCGACAGCATCACGAAGATCCATCAGAATCTGCTTCCAAGGGTCTTCAATATTACCTTGGGTGACAGCCTCAGAACCTGGTTTCAGACGCATAGGTACATTTCCGTACATAGAAGCCAACTCATAATAATAGAAGGCACGCAGGAACTTAGTCTGTCCCATCAATGAGTTTTTGGTATCCTCATTCATAGAGGTATTAGGAAGAGCCTCTATCAGGGTATTGGCACGGTTGATACCCTTGTAACGAGCCTCATAGAACACGTTGGTCATATCGGCATTGTAGTTACAGAGCAAATCATCTGCCTGCATCAACTTATCGTTGACACCACCACCACCGAGCATATCATCACTAGCCAACTGGGCATAGTAAAGGAAACTCATCTGAGGGTCTGCACAAACCTGGTTCAAATTCTGGTAAACACCAGCCAATACAGCCTCACCATCCTCCTTGGAAACAGGGAAGGTACTGGTAGATAACTCGCCAACATTCTGCACATCATTGATGTCGCAGGACGCCAAGCTAAGTACCGCCATGGCTGAAGCCAATAATATATTTAACTTTTTCATTGTGAATTCAATTTTAGATTAGAACTTTACATTTACACCAACCATATAGGTACGAGGCTGAGGATAGTTACCTACATCAACACCTGTTACCCATGAGTCTGAGCCGATAGCTGTACCATTCTCTGGATCCATACCCTTATAACCGGTAATGGTAAAGAGATTCTGGGCTGCGAAATAGAGACGGAGCTGCTGGAATGGGCTGCTCTTCCAAATCTTAGTGAAATCGTAACCCACGGTCAGATTCTGAAGACGGAAGTAGCTGGCATTCTCAATGTAAATATCAGAAATGGTCTGCCAGTTTGGACCTGCATTCATGTGGGCGAGCAATGGATACTTGTTGGAAGTTCCCTCACCATGCCAGTAGTCATACACCTCTGTAGTGAAGTTCTCGAACTCACCATCGGTGAACTTACGGAATGAACGAGCCACCTGCTGACCGAATGCTCCAAAACCTGTAACAGAAAGGTCGAAGCCTTTGTAAGATGCACCGAGAGTGATACCCATGGTTACATCTGGATGTGGATCGCCAAGCTCTGTCTTATCGTCATCATTGATAACACCATCGCCATTTACATCCACAAACTTCAAGTCACCTGGTTTGATACTGGTACCCTGCTTAGAGTTTGCGGCATTGCCCTTGCAGTTCTTGTCAAGGTAAGCCTGAACGTCTGCCTCATTCTGCATCACACCTTCTGTCTTGTAGCCCCAGAAGTAACCGATAGGATGACCTTCCTCGAAACGAGCCATATAACCGGTATTCTGAGCCAAGAGGTCCTTACCGCCATTGTTGTATGTCTGGTTAGACTTCACCTCTGTAACCTCATTGTGATTGTAAGCCATGTTCCAACCTACGTTGTACTGGAAGTCCTTGCCAATCTTGTCATTCCAAGTGAGAGAAAGCTCAATACCCTTGTTCTCTACAGTACCGGCATTCTTCATCTGGGTAGAGAAACCGGTTGTTGGATCTACAGGAACTGCAACCAGCAAGTCCTTGGTCTTCTTGTTATACCAATCCAAGGTGAAGCCCAGACGTCCACTCAGGAAGCGAGCATCCAAACCGATGTTCAACTGCTCAGAAGTCTCCCAAGTCAAATCCTCATTAGGCAGACGGGAAGGAGCTGCACCTGAAATATACTGGTCAGGATTACCATTGAAGGTATAATAGCTACTTGTATCGTATGCGAAAGCACCCTGCCACTGGAAGTTGTTAATGGTCTGTGCATTACCATTCTGTCCCCAACCAGCACGAAGCTTCAGGAAGTCGAGCCATGAAACAGTCTTTGCCATGAACTTCTCGTTAGAGATAACCCAACCAGCAGATACAGATGGGAAATAACCCCAACGCTCACCTGGAGCGAATTTAGAGTTACCATCGGCACGCATGATGGCAGAAAGCATATACTTCTCATCAAAGTTGTAATTAACACGACCGAAGTAAGACATACTGCGAGAATCATCACAAGGAGTACCAGTAACGGCAGCAGCATTATTATTCTTCATATAGGTCATGTAAGCATGAGTCATATCGCCAAACACAGAATTAGAAGATGTAGCATTCAAGGAGAAACCGAAGTCAGGACGGCTCTCACCATACTCTGTACCTACCAGAATGTCGAAGTTGTGCTTCTTCTGCAAGTCAAACTTATAACTCAAGGTATTGGTTGTACTCCATCCCCAACTTGTACCAATCTGATTTGTAGCCTTATCCTCTGTTCGGAAATTGTCCGCATTGGTTCTGTTGGCATCGAATACAGGGAGGAAGGTACGCCAGGTATAAGTATTCTGGTTGTAGTTCAACTGACCACGATATACAAGATTCTTGATTGGCTGAATCTCCAAGTAACCAGTAGCATGCAAGTTATGATTAATACTCTTGTTGTGACCAGACTGCTGATTCAACATCTTATAGATAGGGTTAACAGAATAAGAGTTGTATTTATCCACCCAGCCTTTCAAATCTTCGGCTGTGGTATAATTGCCATCGGCATTATACATAGGGATAGCAGGGTTAGCACGGAGCATATTGGAAAGCTCATTGCTATACTGGTTACCAATCTGGATACCCTGATTCTGCTTGTGCTGATAGTAGATATTCTCACCAATCTTCACAACATCCATGCCCTTGTCATTGCGATAGATGACATGCTCTGAATTGATGCGGAAGGTGAAACGGCGGTAGTCTGACTTAACAACATTGCCAAACACACCATCCTGATACTGATAACCGGCACCCATAGAGAAAGTTGAACGGTCGGAACCACCTGTTACATTCAAAGCATGACTTGTTGTAACAGCATTCTTGTTGCGGATAGCCTCTACCCAGTTGGTTCCTTCGTTAGAACCATCCATATAAGAGTTGTAGAGGTCTTCGCCCATAATGCTCTTCCAATCATAGCCACTTTCACCACTGTTGAAACGCACCTGATCCATTACCTCCATATACTGTTTGGCAGTAAGCATCTTAGGCATTCGATATACGTTAGCCCAACCTACGTTACCATCGTAAGATACCTGAATCTTACCCTGCTTACCCTGCTTGGTAGTTACAAGGATAACACCATTGGCTGCGGCAGAACCATAGATGGCACAAGATGCGGCATCCTTCAAGACGTCGATACGCTCGATGTCGGCAGGGTTCAAGTTATTGATATCACCTGCTACCCCATCAATAATATAAAGAGGAGCTGTGTTGCCGTTGGTACCGGCACCACGGATAGATATCTTAAAGCCATCACCAGGCTGACCGGAAGCTGCCTGAATGTTGACACCAGGAGTCTGGCTCTGCAAGGCGCCGAGCACCTGTGTGGTATTCATCTTCTGAATATCATCACCCTTTACCTCAATGGTAGAACCGGTAACGAGCTTTTTCTTCTGGACACCATAACCTACAACAACGACTTCATCAAGAGTCTTGTCGTCAGTCTTCATTGTGATTTTGAGACTAGACTGGTTACCCACAGCAATTTCCTGTTTCTGGTAACCGATATAGGTAACTACAATAGTAGAACCAGGCTTTACGTTCAAGGTAAAGTTACCATCAAGATCTGTAACGGTACCATTACCAGGGTTGCCCTTTTCTACTACACTTGCACCGATAATAGGACCTTCTGCATCGCTCACATTACCGGTTACTTTCTTTGCCTGCTGTACAGCATTTACGCTCTGACTAGGAGATGCCGCCCATGCTTCAGTCGTATAACTCAAGCCTAACGATGCTAACGCTCCCACAAGCAGCATTGATTTTTTTAAGTTCAAATTCATACTTTAGTACTTTCTAGGTTGAATAGAATTAAACGTTTGTTGACTCTGACTATCAAAAATAGTCATTTTTCTAGTTCCCGACATATCTTTCAGATACGAAGGAAACAAACAGGTTAAGTTGAATTCATCTTCATAATGGTTATTGTTTATGTTTATATTGTTTATTGTTGTTTCATTTCATCATCAATCTGAAGTCATTTTTAGTATTACTATAAATGGCAAACAGATTTTCGATTGCAAAGTTACATTTCTTTTACGAAAAAAGCTGATACTATTTTGCTGATTTTAAGTATTATTTTGATTTTAGTTATTTTTTTTAATAAACCCCGACAAATACTAAAGATTTATTAACCTTCTGTGTTTTTCTTACACTTATTATATATGTATGTTTCGTTAACTCTGAGCAAAAAAGTATTACCTTGCCGCTATTGAGCAGCAAGGTAATTACGTACAGGATTGGCATACATCTCGAGAATTCTCTCTCTCAAGTAAGCTTCATCCTTATTTGGAAGGTCAATTTTCGCAAGCTGACCAGCCATATATTTTTCAAATTTTGCCTTATCTTCGGCAGTATATTCTGCCTGATGAGCAGTTGAGTTTTCAAGCAAATCAAGAGCCACATAGTTGCCCGGATAGAGGCGGTAGTTCTTGAATATCTGCTCATCCATGTAGGCGGCTACCTTATTATATATATCCTGCTTAGGCATATCAGGATCAAGACTGTCCAGATAATCATCAAGACATGGAGCTGCATGATAATGCACATGACCCTTATAACCGAAGATACCGGTCTGCATGCTTACCAGGTCATCCATAGGTCCCTTCTTCCAATCGGCATTATCGCGCTTCTGCTGGAACTCCTTTGCCTTCAGGAAATCGCATGGATCATATTCGTAACTGATAGAGAGCGGTACGAGATGAAGCTGTTTCAGGCGGTCGATAATGCTGCCCTCGCCACCCATCGACATCATCTGCAAAATACTCTTCTGGGTGCGGTCATTACTGTCCTTGGCCCTACCCTCGCGCTGGGCTATCCAGATGTTCTCGTTCTTCTCCTTGATGGCAAAATGCATATAGTCGGAAAGGCGCTTGCTCGACATCAGCATCTGGCGCATGCTCAGGGCACGCTCTACGATAAACGCCTTGTTGACACGTACCAGGTCCTTGACCCAAGGAAGAGAAAGGAGATTATCACCGATGGCAATCTCACAGGTGGTCTTAAAACCGTTATCGATAAGAAGGACATCGAGGATGGCTGAATCGAGCACGATATCACGGTGATTACTGATGAAAGTATAATTACGGGTATTATCGAGCGATGTACAATCCATCTCGCAGCCTGTTGCTGCCTTCTTCAGAATGCCATGAACAAAATCGTAAGCAAAAGCCAACTGGAAATCCAGATTGGTCTTACATGCCTTCAACTTCTGGGCAATCATCTCGAAAGGTACTTGTGGATAGAGATAGGCAAGCACTTGTTTAAACTGATCGTTTGAAAGCAAACGGTCGAATACCTCTGGGAGATCTTCAGGCTCCCAAGGACGGATGGTATCAAATTCTTGAGGGATATTCATAATATATACCTATTAATATATATATGGCTCTGCGAAAAAATCGAAGAACCATATATGAGTTTGTTATTCTAGAACTGATTCTCAACAATTTCGCTGAGCACATCCTTGATATCAAGACCTGCTGCACGAACCTGCTGAGGAATGAAACTGGTAACGGTCATACCTGGAGTGGTATTGATCTCCAGCATGTTCACCTTGTCTTTACCATCCTTATCCTTAGAGATGATATAGTCGATACGGATGATACCGTTGGCATGAAGAATGTCGTAGATGCGTGATGTGGTCTTGGCAACCTCTTCTGCAGTCTCTGGAGAGAGACGGGCTGGAGTGATTTCCTGTACCTGACCGTTATACTTGGCATCGTAATCGAAGAACTCGTTGGTGGTCACCACCTCTGTAGCCGGCAGTACAACAGTCTTCTCGGCTGTCTTGTAGATACCCTGTGAAATCTCTGTACCATCAAGGAAGCCCTCGATCATTACCTCATTGCTCTCCATGAAAGCCACACGGAGGGCTGGAGCCAGCTGGTCAGCATTCTTCACCTTGCTCACACCAAAGCTACTGCCGTCAGCAGCAGGCTTTACGAAACAAGGCATACCGATACGCTTGGCAATCTCTTCTTCATCATAAGCTTCACCGCGACGGAGCAAGATACTGTCTGCTACGTTTATACCGAAACCGCGCAGATAATTATTGAGCACATACTTATCAAAAGTCATTGCCTCTACCAGAACACCGCTTGTAGAGTATGGCAGATGGATGAGGTCGAAGTAGCCCTGCATCACACCATTCTCACCAGGCTGTCCGTGGATGGTGATATAAGCATAATCGAAATAGACATGCTTGCCGTTCATAACGAAAGAAAAATCGTTCTTGTCAATCTCGATAGTCTCACCATTATCCAAAGCGACATGCCAGTCGGTGCCCTTCACATCGACGAGATAAATATTGTAGCGCTCTTTATCAAAGAAAGAGTACAAACCCTGTCCTGAGCGCAATGATACGTCGTGCTCAGAAGAATCACCACCACATACGATGGCTATCGTTCTCTTGCTATTTTCCATAATTACTAAATATTTTTGAATGTATCTTGTGTGGTGCCAGCGATGAAACCGCGCCACTTTTCTATTAATTGTCTAAAATCTTCCGGCCACTCACTGTCAAAATCCATCTGCTGCTTGGTTGTAGGATGCACGAAGCCGAGTGTCTTGGCATGGAGAGCCTGACGCGGACAGAGTTTGAAGCAGTTCTGGATAAATGCCTTGTAGCTGCTACTGCGCTGACCTCTCAGAATCTCTGTTCCGCCATACGTTTCGTCCATAAAGAGCGGATGACCGATATGCTTCATGTGAGCACGAATCTGATGGGTACGGCCTGTTTCAAGCACACACTGCACCAAGGTAGTATAACCGAAACGCTCCAACACCTTGTAATGCGTAACTGCCGTCTTGCCTATTCCGCTGTCCGGATCGAAGACCTTCATACGGAGGCGGTTCTTCGGATCACGGCCGATATTGCCTTCTATGCGACCTTCATCTTCTACAATGTTGCCCCAAACGAGCGCATTGTAACTGCGATGGGTAGTCTTGTTGAAGAACTGCTTACCCAGTGCGGTCTTTGCCGTAGGAGTTTTTGCCACAACGAGCAGTCCGCTGGTATCTTTATCGATACGATGCACCAAGCCCACTTCCGGATCATTGGCATCAAACTCAGGCATATCTCTTAAATGCCAGGCTACCGCCTGAATCAAGGTTCCATGAAAGTTGCCCGCACCCGGATGCACCACCATACCTGCTTCCTTATTGACCACCATCAGCTGATCGTCTTCATAAACCACATTGATAGCGATTTCTTCAGGTTTGATACTCGTTTCATGACGAGGACGGTCGAGCATCAGAGTAACCAGATCATTAGGGCGCACCTTATAGTTGCTCTTTACCGGTTTACCATTGACATGGATGAATCCGGCATCAGCAGCCTGCTGAATGCGGTTACGGCTCTGATAGGCCATCTTATCAGCCAGGTACTTATCGATACGCACCGGATCCTGGTTGGCATCCACCTGAACCTTCCAGTGCTCATAGAGTTCATCTCCTCCTTCACCAGAAGCAGCGGTTTCTTCCTCCATTTGAAGTTCATCATCCAGTTCGTCCATATCTCCTGCATCATCAAACCCGAAGTCATCCTCTACAGGAGCATATACCTTATTATATATATAATCTAAAAATATCATTCGTATTACTATTGAATTCTTCACTTTTCATTTCTCCTACTCCACCACTTCCTTCTGGTGGTGTTCATGCGAAGGAGCAGGCTCTGTGGCTTCCGTACCAGGAACCACCTCGAAGTTGTCTTCATGAGTTTCTCCGCTCATGTCACCTTCGCCTTCCATCACATCTTCTTCGCCGTGATAAACCGGATCTACCACATCGATAGAATCATCAACGCTCCGTTTACCATTACCAACCTGTATGACAAGCACATTATCGATAGAAACCTTATCACCAGCTACAACATGCTTACCCTTAACGAGGATACCATAAACCCAATCCTCTTCGCCAGGAATATATTCAGGTGTACCCAGTTTGAATCCCATAGCAGTAAGTTTAGCCATTGCCTCTCGCAACGAACTGTTGTCAATGACATCAGGAATGGTGATACGTGGAGAATGATCAGAATTGATGGTAACATAGATAACATGTCCCGACTTTACCACTTCTCCGAAAACCGGAGTCTGCTCCAGAATGACATCAGGCGGCAAAGAGCGGACATATCCCGTATCCGTTACAACAATTTCCAATCCCGCATCGTCGAGGATATGTGTAGCATCATCGATATTCTTATATCGAATATCCGGCACACGGATGGCCTCACCATGATGGGTATAGATATCAATGCCGTACTTGACACCGGCACAGAGCAACACCAGCACCAGAATCATGGCACCGATATTCCCCCAAAGGTACTTACTCTTAAACTTATTTATAAACTCTGATGAAGTCATATATTATTTTTTGGTGCAAAGATACAAGTATTTGGGGGAAGAACAAAATAAAAAGGAAAGTTTTTGCACTCTCACCACCTAATTTTATGATATAAAAACAAAACATCTTTGTTCCCAAAAGAGCAATCTCAGAAAAGGAAGGGGCGTTATAAACAACAAAAAGCAGCAAAGAATACATCCTTGCTGCTTTTAATGTCATCGTCAACAGACGAATCTTTCCTCGGAATTACTTTCCGTGGTGCTCGTCAGATACAGTTAACTTCTTACGGCCATGAGCACGGCGAGAAGCCAATACGCGACGACCATTCTTAGTTGCCATACGCTCACGGAAACCATGCTTGTTTACGCGACGACGATTGTGAGGCTGAAATGTTCTTTTCATTTTTCTTATTTATTTTTTAATTAATATTCTTCACAAAAGTGCAAAACACGCCCTTTTTGGGCTGCAAAATTACGCATATTTTCTGAAATAACCAAGAAAACTACCAAATTTAGCTTAAATATTTATGTTTTTTTCGATATTTCCTTTGATTTTTCATGTTTTTGCCGTAACTTTGCACTCGATTTTGAGATTATTATAATAACATTCAAGATAAACAAGAAATGATTAATTCACAGGAAATTAAGATTGGTACTTGCATCCGCATGGATGGCAAAGTATGGGTTTGCATCGACTTTCAGCACAGAAAGCCAGGTAAAGGTAACACCGTAATGAACACAAAATTGAAGAATGTTGCCGACGGTCGTGTATTGGAACGTACATTCCAGGTAGGTTTCAAATTGGAGGATGTTCGCGTTGAGCGCCGCCCTTACCAGTACCTCTACGAGGACGCTACTGGTTGCATCTTCATGAACCAGGAGACTTTCGAGCAGGTGCCTATCGCTAAGGAGAACGTTACTGGTGGCCAGTACATGAAGGAGGGTGACGTTGTTGAGGTGGTTACTGATACAACTGATGGTACTATCCTCTTGGCTGAAATGCCAGTGAAGACTACTTTGAAGATTACTCACTCTGAGCCAGGTGTAAAGGGTAATACTGCTACCAACGCTACAAAGCCTGCTACATTGGAGACTGGTGCTGAGGTTCGTGTTCCTTTGTTCGTCAACGAAGGCGAGACTATCCAGATCGACACCCGTGACGGTAGCTACCTCGGTCGTGTAAGCGAGTAATACATCCTCCAACAGAAAGATTGTGCTCTTATTGAGTAAAACTAACCCTTAATAGTAAGAAGAATGAAATATTCCATCATAGTACCTGTATTTAATCGTCCTGACGAAGTGGACGAACTTTTAGAGAGTCTGACTCATCAATCAGAGAAAGACTTCGAAGTTGTCATCGTTGAGGATGGCTCACAGACTCCCTGCGAGGAGGTGTGCAAACGATATGAACACATGATGGATATACATTATTACTATAAGGAGAACTCTGGTCCGGGCCAGAGTCGCAACTATGGTGCCGAGCGCGCCAAGGGTGAGTATCTTCTGATACTCGACAGCGACGTGGTCTTGCCAGAAGGTTATCTGAAGGCTGTAAGTGATGAGTTGAGCCGTGAGCCAGCCGATGCTTTCGGCGGTCCCGACAAGGCGCACTCATCATTTACAGATACTCAGAAAGCCATTTCTTATTCCATGACTTCTTTCTTTACCACCGGTGGCATCCGTGGCGGAAAGAAGAAGATGGATAAGTTTTATCCCCGTTCATTCAACATGGGCATCCGCAGGGATGTTTATCTCAGGTTGAATGGCTTTTCCAATATGCGTTTCGGTGAGGACATTGATTTCTCTATCCGTATCTTCAAGGCAGGCTGCCGTTGCCGTCTGTTCCCTGAAGCATGGGTATGGCATAAGCGCCGCACCGACTTCCGCAAGTTCTGGCGACAGGTCTACAACAGTGGCATCGCCCGCATCAACCTCTACAAGAAATATCCAGAGAGTCTCAAACTCGTGCATCTCCTTCCTATGGTCTTCACCGTGGGTGTAATAGGCACGCTGCTTCTGCTCTTCTTCGGCTTCCTGCCATACATGCTTGGCACCGTTCACGTATTCCCAACCTTGGGCAATGCGATGGCAGCATTGGGCTGCATCGGTCTCGCCGGCATCATTCTCTATACCATCGCACTGTTTATCGACAGCAGCAGAGAGAATCACAGCGTGAAGATAGGCTTGCTGAGCATTCGCGCTGCCTTCACACAGCTGATGGGTTACGGATGCGGATTCCTTTCTGCATGGTGGAAGAGATGCGTACTGGGACAGAGCGAATTCAGCGCATACAACAAGACTTTCTACAAATAAGACTTCCCCGCAAAAAGAGAAGCCAATAATAATCTACTAATCAGTTATTATTATGGCAGAGAAACTAACCATTGCCAATTGGGCAGAAGAAGACAAGCCCCGCGAGAAACTGGAGCGCTTGGGAGCCTCAGCTTTATCCAATGCCGAGCTCTTAGGTATTCTGATTGGTTCGGGATCTACTGACGAAAGTGCCGTAGACCTGATGAAACGCATTCTGAAGGATTGCGACAACAACCTGAACCAGCTAGGAAAGAAGACCATCAGAGAACTGACGCAATATAAAGGAATGGGCCCCGCAAAAGCCATCACCATTCTTGCAGCCTGCGAACTGGGCAAGCGCCGTGCTCTCGATAAGATTGGCACACGTCCCGACTTAGGCTCATCCCTTTCCATCTACAACTATATGCTTCCGAAGATGCAGGATTTAGACACAGAGGAAGCATGGCTCCTGATGATGAACCAGAACTTCAAGCTCATCAAAGCGAGCTGCATCTCAAAAGGCGGCATTACAGAAACGGCAACCGACATCCGGCTCATCATAAAAGAAGCGGTGCTCAACAACGCTACTATTATCGCCTTCTGCCACAATCATCCCAGTAACAATCCTCAGCCAAGCAAAGCCGATGATGTACTTACCCAGAAGATTGCCAAAGCCTGCGAAATCATGCGCCTCTTCTTTATGGACCATGTCATCATAACCGACGGTGCCTTTTATTCATATCACGATAAAGGTAAATTGTAGTCTATTTGGGGTATATTAGACCTTCGGCAAGAAAAAAACAGCTTTTCTTTTTGTTTTGTCTGCAATAATTATTATCTTTGTAGGCAAAAACAAAGATTATTATGACACAAGAAGAAAAGACAAAGATAGAAGAAAAGATCGTAGATGTACTTAAGACCGTTTACGACCCTGAGATTCCTGTCAACATCTGGGACCTCGGTATGATTTATAAAATAGATGTGAAGGACGATGCCACCGTAGATCTCGACATGACCTTCACAGCCCCTTCATGCCCTGCTGCCGACTTCATCCTGGAGGATGTAAGAAGCAAGGTAGACAGCGTGGAAGGCGTAAAATCTGCCAATGTGAACCTTGTATTCGAACCGGCTTGGGATCAGAGTATGATGAGCGAGGAAGCTCGCGTAGAACTCGGCTTTGAATAAAGACGAAGCTGTTGAACTCTTCACTCCTCATTCTTCACTCTTCATTTAAAAAGAATCGCTTATGAAAAATGTATATTTCCTCTCAGATGCGCACCTTGGCTCATTAGCCATTCCGCATGCCCGCATGCAAGAACGCCGCCTGGTCCGTTTCCTGGACAGCATCAAGACGAAGGCTGCGGCAGTTTATCTCCTGGGTGACATGTTTGACTTCTGGAACGAATATAAATATGTCGTACCAAAAGGCTATACACGCTTCTTAGGTAAGCTCTCGGAGTTGACCGATATGGGAGTGGAAGTACATTTCTTTACGGGTAACCACGATCTCTGGACCTATGGCTACCTGGAGGAAGAGTGTGGCATTACCGTACATTACAAGCCTCAAACCATAGAGATATACGATAAAGTATTCTATCTGGCACATGGAGACGGACTGGGTGACCCAGACAAGAAATTCAAGTTTCTGAAAAGAGTGTTCCAGAATCATACTTGCCAACGCCTCCTTAATGCGATTCATCCTCGCTGGGGAATGGCTTTGGGCTTGAACTGGGCTAAGCATAGCCGACTGAAACGTGCTGACGGAAAGGAAGAGCCTTATATGGGCGAAAAGAAGGAGTTTCTGGTGCGCTTTGCCAAACAGTATATGCAAAGTCACAAGGATATAGATTACTTCATGTTCGGCCATCGCCACATCGAACTGGATCTGATGTTGAGCAAAAAGACCCGACTGATGATTCTGGGCGACTGGATATGGCAGTTCACCTATGCCGTGTTTGATGGTGAACACATGTTTATGGAAGAATATGTGGAAGGCGAAAGCCAACCATAACAATAAAGGGCAGCTTTATGAGCTGCCCTTTATTGTTATCGCTGTATGCGACCTCCTGAAGAAGTCATGTTATTGATGATTTCTTCTTCTGTAACCAGATTCTGATCACCCGGAACCGTATTCTTTATCGCGCTTGCTGACAGTGAGAAATCCAGGCAATACTGGTTCTTGTCGCCCCACTTCTGATGGGCATGAATATAGGCAGCAATAAAGGCATCACCTACACCCATCGGATCAACAATCGGCTCAATATCATAGATTCTTGTAGTATAGAGCTGATCTTCTACAGCATCATAGAGCAAGCCGCTCAAGGTATGATGACTGCTGGCAATCTGATTTCTTACCGCCATCAGCATCTTCTTACACTTAGGGAAGAGCTGATGCATCTTGCGGAAATACTCCAGATAAGCCTCCTTGGCTATCTCATAGTCTGCATCCAAAGCCTCGAAAGGAATATGAGGCACACCGCTGGCTATCTCCCACTCATTCTGGTCACCAAAGATGATGTCGCTATACTGCATCATCTGGAATAGCACATCATGAGGCTCCAGACCATATCCCCAGAGATTCTTACGGTAATTAATGTCGCAGGCAATGGTCAACCCGTCAGAAACAGCAAGTTTGATGGCATCCATAGTTGATTCCATCGCATCGCGGCTGATAGCACAGGTAATGCCGGAGCAATGGAATACAGCTGCATCAGCCAGCACCTTATCCCATTTCACCATTCCGCGCTTCAGCGTATAGAAAGAAGAATTCTTGCGGTCGTAAACCACACGGGAATTGCGCATAGCTACAGCTTCCTCGAAATAATAAGTTCCGAGACGTTCACCGCCACGCACAACATGAGAAACATTCAGACCGTACTCTCTGAGATGCATCAACGCGGCCTCACCCATCTCACCGTATGGCACACGGGTTACATACTCTACATTATCGCCTAAATAAGCCAAAGAGATGGCTGCATTAGCCTCACTGCCACCATAATTGCCAAACATATGATGTCCCTGAAATAAACGTTGATAACCAGGCTTAGAAATCCTAAGCAATATTTCTCCGAAAGTTACAATCTTTGTTTTCATAATTCTAAAAATTTAAAAAGGTGAAGACTATTCACTTATGTTTCTAGTCTTCACCTTATTATATATAGCGTATGATTACTTGTTAGCAACCAACTCCATTGTATCGCGAGCGATAACAATCTCCTCGTCGGTAGGAACTACTACTACCTTCACCTTACTGTCGTCAGTAGAGATGATAGCTTCCTCACCACGAACCTTGTCATTTACTTCCTTGTTAATCTTGATGCCAAGATACTCCAGGTTCTTGCAAGCTTCCTCGCGCAGGCCGGTCTGGTTCTCACCTACACCAGCTGTGAATACGATAGCGTCAACGCCACCCATAGCTGCTGTGTAAGCACCAATGTACTTCTTGATGCGATACTCATACATACGGAGAGCCAGCTGAGCCTTCTCGTTACCCTCGTTGGCAGCGTTCTCGATGTCGCGCATATCAGAAGAAATACCTGTAATACCGAGCACACCACTCTTCTTGTTCAGGAAGTCAGCCATCTCCTGTGGCTTCATGTTCAACTTCTCCATCAAGTAGGTAACGGCAGAAGCATCGATGTCACCACAACGTGAACCCATCATCAAACCAGCCAATGGGGTCAAGCCCATTGAAGTATCCAATACCTTACCATTCAATACAGCAGCTACAGAGCCACCGTTACCGATGTGGCAAGTGATGATCTTAGAGTTGTTCTGGTCGAGACCGAGAATCTCGCAAACACGCTTAGAAACATAGCGGTGAGATGTTCCATGGAAACCATAACGGCGTACGTGATACTTCTCGTACAACTCGTAAGGAATTGCATAGAGGTAAGCGTAGTCAGGCATTGTGCTGTGGAATGCGTTGTCGAATACGCAAACCTGAGGAGTGCCAGGCATCAAAGAGTCAACGGCACGGATACCCTTCAGGTGACCTGCGTTGTGAACAGGAGCGAGGTCGCAAAGTTCCTCGATACCATCCTCTACGCTCTTGTCAACGATAACGCTCTCCTTGAACTTGTCACCACCCTGTACGACACGGTGTCCTACAGCGTCGATTTCTTTCAAATCCTTGATAGCGCCGATTTCCGGGTCGAGCAAGCACTTGAACACGAAGTTCACACCTTCCTTGTGGTCAGGCATGTCGTGCATGATCTGCTTCTTCTCGCCGTTAGGCAATTTCACCTTGATGAAAGCGTTATCAAGACCGATACGCTCTACACCACCCTGTGCCAATACAGACTCATCGTCCATATTATATAATTTGTACTTGATAGATGAACTACCGCAGTTCAGAACCAATACTTTCATTTTGCTTTCAATTTAAAATTTATAGTTTACAGTCTATAGCATAAACCACCCATCTTACGGCAGCTTAGCCCTATAAACTGTTAACTGTTAACTATTAACTATATACTTACGCCTTCTTAGCATCCTGTGCCTGGCAAGCTGTGATGGCTACCATGTAGTAGATGTCATCAACAGAGCAACCACGAGAAAGATCGTTAACAGGACGGGCAATACCCTGGAGGATAGGACCGATAGCGATGGCACCACCCAAGCGCTGAACGAGCTTGTAGCCGATGTTACCAACCTCGAGGTTTGGAACTACCAATACGTTAGCCTTACCAGCAACGTCAGAACCTGGAGCCTTCTTGGCAGCTACCTCAGGAACGAGGGCTGCATCAGCCTGAAGTTCACCATCGAGATGAAGCTCTGGGAACTTCTCCTTAGCAATAGCTACGGCATCCTTTACCTTGTCAATGATATAAACGCTCTTGCCAGTCTCCTTGTTGATAGCATCCTTTGCGCTATCCTTTGTAGAGAAGCTCAACATGGCAATCTGTGGATCAGTAATACCTGCCACTGACTGAGCTGTATGAGCTGTAGTATAGGCAATCTGAGCAAGCTGGTCTGCTGTAGGGTTTGGAGTTACAGCAACGTCACCCATTACTACAACGCCATCCTGACCATACTGCTTCTGGTCTGAGATGAGCAACATAGCACCACTTACGCAAGTGATACCTGGACTGCACTTGATGATCTGAAGAGCTGGACGGAGAGTATCGCCAGTAGTGCTCAATGCACCAGAAATCTGACCGTCAGCGCCCTCAGTCTTGATAATCATACAACCGAGGTAGAGGTTGTTCTTAGTTACGAGTTCACGAGCCTGCTCTACAGTCATGCCCTTCTTCTTGCGAAGTTCAGCGAGCTTCTCAGCATACTCCTCAGTCTTAGGGTTGTTTTGTGGATCAACGATAGTAGCCTTGTCGATGTTGTTAAGACCCCACTGAGCAGCGAGATTCTTAATATTGGCAGGGTTACCGATGAGGATGATGTCTGCGAGATCATCAGCCAAAACTTTATCGGCTGCTTTCAATGTACGCTCCTCTTCTGCTTCAGGGAGCACGATGCGCTGCTTGTCAGCTTTAGCGCGAGCTACGATTTGCTGTAATAAATCCATTTTACTTTTTAATATTTTATATATTTTGTTGTTTCCTAAGTAGATCTGTCAAAGTGTTAGGTGATGTTATCTTGTTTTTCACCTTTTTGCCACATCGACTTTGCAAAAGTACACATTTTCTTTGAAATAGCAGCGATTAAAATGTGTAAAAAAAGCTAAATCGGGAGATTATTCATATCGTAAAGGTTTACGTAGCAGGAAAAGTGATGAATTCTTCACTCTTCGTTCTTCACTCTTCACTTAACTTATATCATTTCCAGAGTAAGGATGCTTTCCAGTTCCTCGGCAGAGAGTCGGAGTTTGAACTCGCCCTTGATGGCCACGCTGATTCGTCCGGTCTCCTCGGATACAATGACGGCGATGGCATCACTGCTCTGTGATATTCCGAGAGCGGCACGATGGCGGAGTCCCAGTTCCTTCGGAATATCGAGGTTATGACTCACAGGCAGAATACATCCGGCTGCCATGATGCGCTTATTGCTCACCACCATGGCTCCATCATGAAGCGGCGAATTCTTGAAGAAAATATTCTCTATCAGCCGCTGGTTAATCTTGGCGTCTATCTCCTCACCCGTATCCATGATGTCCTTCAGTGGAACGCCTCGCTCTATAACGATAAGAGCACCTACGTATTTCTTTGCCATACTCATACACGCCATCACAATCGGCATGATGGTCTCCTTGTTAGCCTCCTTCTGGCTCTCCTTGCTGGAGTGGAAGAAGCGAACCAGCCGGCGCATACCTTTCTGCGAACCGATTTCATAGAGGAATCTACGGATATCCTCCTGGAAGATGACGATGAGGGCGATGACTCCCACGCTCACCAGTTTATCCAGGATAGAACCCAGCAGGCGCATTTCCAGTATCTGACTCACAAAGAGCCAGATTAGCACGAAGAGCATGATGCCCACGAAGATGTTCAGTGAGCGCGATTCCTTCATCAAACGATAAACATAGAACAGCAGCGAGGCTACCAGGAGAATATCGAGAAAATCTTTGATGCCAAATTCTATCATGTACGTCCCTCCTTCATTGCTTCTATTATCTTCACAGCCTCAGCAGCTTCTTTCACATCGTGCACTCTGAGGATGCTGGCGCCCTTCATCAGAGCGATGGTGTCGAGCACGGAAGTTCCATTGAGCGATGTCGTAGCATCTCCACCCAGCAGCTTGTATATCATACTCTTGCGGGAGATGCCTACCAGAACCGGAAGTTCCATCACGTTCAACTTCTCCATCTCATTATAAATCTGATAATTCTGGATGAGATTCTTGCCGAAGCCGAAGCCCGGGTCGAGGATGATGTCCTTGGCTCCCAGGTCGCGCAACTGCTGCACCTCTTTTGCAAAGCCCTTCATCATCGTTTCGAGTGTAGGCTGCACCGACATTAATATATAAGGTACCTTCAGTTCGCCCACCACACGGAACATTTCAGGATATTCCTCCTGTCTCTGCTCCAGCGGCACATTGGCGATGCCTGTGATTCCACCTTCTGATACATCGTTGATGATGTCAGCTCCCCACTCCTCGATACACTTACGTGCCAAGGTTGGGCGATAGGTATCTACGGAGACGGCAGCATCCGGTTGCTCCCTGCGAACGATGTCAAGAGCGAACTTCAGGCGTCTTCCCTCCTCCTCTTCCGATACTTCATCGGCACCGGGACGGGTGGAGAAAGCGCCCACATCAATGATGCTTCCACCTTCTTCTACAATCTGATTAGCTCTCTGAGCTATCTCCATTTCTGTCTGTTTTCTACTGCCAGAGTAGGAACTGTCGGGCGTAACGTTCAGGATGCCCATCACCTGAGGGGTACTCAAATCCATCAAGCGCCCCTTGATATTGATTGTATATTCCATCGGATTATAACTCCTTAAGCCACTTTTTACCTGGCTTTGTGTAAGTCCAGGCAATAAAACTTAGGCTAAAAATTGAGCAAACTAAAAAGAACAATGCCAAATAGCTCATAACACTACAATTCCTTAAGCCATTTTTTACCGGGCTTAGTATAAGTCCAGGCAAGAAAGCTTCCACCTATGATTGTTCCAACCACAAAGAAAAACAATAGTCCATTGTAAACTTCCATAACTTAATATTTTAAAATTCGATTAGCAATGCCCGCAAAAATGAAGGTCATTACTATACCAAATATAATTACTACATAATTTTTAACTCCAAACTCTCCTTGCAGAATTGGAGCAATACCACCAACCCCAGTTCCAGTAAACGTTAACTGAGATAAATTAAAGAAATAGCCTGCCAGCTTTTCCTTCCTTACTTTCGTTTTATCTTTTTCATCTCTACTACCCATAAAGAGCCTCACTTTCTAAAGATTCATCGAATATTTCTGCAAAAATAGAAAGAATATTCGAGATTACCATCATTTTTTGGGAAAATTGTTTGTTATGTCCATAATTTAGATTACTTTTGCACCCAAAATAACAGTTATAGACTATGGATATTTCAGAACTCTATCAGATTTACCAAGCGCACCCAGTGATTACCACTGACAGCCGCGACTGCCCAGAGGGCAGCATCTTCCTGGCTTTGAAGGGCGCATCGTTTGATGGCAACAAGTTTGCCGACATGGCTTTGGAGAAAGGCTGTGCCTATGTGATTGTTGATGAAAAAGAGTATGCCAAGGAAGGCGACGAGCGCTACATCCTCGTAGAGGACTGCCTCACCACCTTCAAGGAACTCGCCCGTGAGCATCGCTGCCACTTCGATATTCCTGTAGTAGGAATCACCGGAACCAACGGCAAGACCACCACCAAGGAACTCGTCTCTGCTGTTCTCGGCGAGAAGTTCAACGTGATGTTCACCCAGGGTAACTTCAATAATGACGTAGGCGTACCAAAGACGCTCTTCCGTCTCTCTCCGGAAAACGAGATTGCCGTTGTAGAGATGGGTGCTTCCCATCCTAGTGACATCCGAAAACTCGTGGAATACGTGGAGCCAACCTGCGGTATGATTACCAACGTAGGCCGTGCCCACCTGCAGGGATTTGGCAGCTTCGAAGGCGTGAAGAAGACCAAGGGAGAGCTCTATGATTACCTCGCAGCCAACGATGCCCTCGTCTTCATCAATGCAGACAACGAGCATCTGATACAGATGGCTGAGCAGCGCAACATCAACCGCCTCATCACCTACGGCAAGGATGAAAACTGCGATGTATGGGGAGAAGTCATTTCCTGCGCTCCTTTCCTGAAGTTCCGCTGGCGCACCGAGAGTTTCGACTGGCATGAGGTTCAAACCCATCTCATCGGCTCTTACAATATCGACAACATGCTTGCCGCCATCACCATCGGTCTTCATTTCGATGTGAAGCCTCAGCAGATAGATCATGCCCTGGAGAACTACATCCCAAGCAACAACCGTTCGCAGTTGGAAGAGACGGCGCACAATAAGCTGGTGGTAGATGCCTACAATGCCAACCCATCTAGCATGGCAGCCGCCATCGAGAACTTCCGCGTGATGGATGTGCCTCATAAGATGGCAATTCTCGGACAGATGGGCGAGCTCGGCGAAGTGAGCCACGAGGAGCACCAGAAGGTAGTAGACCAGTTGCAGGCAGCCGGTCTTGAGAATGTATGGCTGGTGGGCGATGAGTTCAAGGATATTCCATGCAGCTACCGCAAGTTCCAGAATGTAGAGGAAGTGAAGGAAGCGCTCAAGGCGAACCAGCCTCACGACCATTACATCCTCATCAAAGGCAGCAACAGTGTGAAGCTCTTCCAGCTTCCGGAGTTGTTATAAACGGTTATTATCGTACAACTAAAAGGTGTGTGGTTGTACGACTATAGGGTGTTGCCACTAGGCTCGGCAGATGTGCTGACTGCAGTCGGCAGACCTGCTGACTAGGCTCAGCAGAGCTGCTGAGCCTAGTGGGAATCTCTTAGAAACAGCCTCCTTGAACCTGATATTCCGACTTCTTGAACCTGAGCAAACGTATTCTTTCACTTGTTCAGTCATATCCTTGTGCTTGTTCAGTCATATCTGTAGGCTTATTCGGATGGCTCATTGAGTTCACTCAAGCACATTGTTACGCTCACTCAACAGGCCCACAGCCCCATCTACATGAATTCTGCAACAGCTTTTTAAATACAAAAGAATTTAACTGTACCATAAGCATTTACATCATTATGAGTTTTACGTAACGAAGATTTCATAATGCAAAGATACGATGAATATTTGCAAACGGCAAACATTTATCGGAAAAAAGTATCAGACATTCAATAAAAAAGTATCTTAGGATACTTGCTCATGTATCTTAAGATACTTGGCAATGTATCCTAAGATACTTTGCAATATAGCTTCATGTGCCCATGAAGCCTGTTCATCGGTCAACGAAGTAAGTTTCAACATAGGATGAAGCCTACTTGCTGCACATCCCCAGAAAATACTTATGAATCTCCAGACTTTCGTTCAGTTCAGGATGAAAGGCAGTAACCAGCTGGTTACCCTGGCGGGCAGCCACAATCTTGCCATCTACTTCAGCCAGAACCTCAGCATCTCCCCACACCTCTTTAATATAAGGAGCACGGATGAAAGTCATAGGGACATTTCCCTCGATGCCCTTCATCGGAGCCTCGATGTAGAAACTGCCCAACTGGCGACCGTAGGCATTTCTCAAAGCCGTGATGTCCATCGAAGCAATGCGCTGGCTAGGCTCGCCCTCAATCTTCTTGGCAAGAAGAATCAAGCCGGCACAAGTACCATAAACAGGCAAGCCGGCAGCAATCGCCTCCTTCACAGGCTCCATCAATCCCAGTTCATTCAAGAGTTTCGCCTGGGTGGTACTCTCACCGCCCGGAATAATCAAGCCATCCTTAGGCTGGTCCCAATCCTTCAACTGGCGAACCTCGAAACTATCCACGCCCAGCTGAGCCAACTTCTGTCTGTGCTCAGCAAAAGCGCCTTGTAAAGCTAATACTGCTATTCTCATAACATACTTATCTAATATAAAAGCCCCTTCTTGTGCAGGAGGGGCTCTTATCCGTTATCTCATTTATTACTTACCTCTTTCAGCCATGAGCAAAGCAATCTCCTGCTCATTGATACCTACCATTGCCTCGCCGAGATCCTCGCTCAACTCAGCCAGCATCTTAGGATCGTTGTAGTTGGTAACAGCCTTCACGATAGCCTGTGCACGCTTAGCTGGGTTACCGCTCTTGAAGATACCAGAACCTACGAATACACCCTCGGCACCGAGCTGCATCATCAGGGCAGCATCAGCTGGAGTAGCCACACCACCGGCAGCGAAGTTAACCACTGGCAACTTGCCGTTCTCGTGAACATACTTCACCAAGTCGTAAGGAGCCTGCAACTGCTTGGCAGCCTCGTAAAGTTCATCCTCGCTCATAGAAACCAGTCGGCGGATTTCGCTCTGCATCATACGCATGTGGGTAACAGCCTGAACCACATCACCTGTTCCTGGCTCACCTTTGGTACGGATCATCGTAGCACCCTCAGCAATACGGCGGAGCGCCTCGCCCAGGTTCTTGGCACCACAAACGAATGGCACGTCGAACTGAGTCTTGTCGATGTGATAAACATTATCAGCTGGAGAGAGCACCTCGCTCTCGTCGATATAGTCGATTTCGATAGCCTGAAGAATCTGAGCCTCAGCGAAGTGACCGATGCGGCACTTAGCCATTACAGGGATAGAAACAGCCTCCTGAATACCCTTGATCATCTTAGGGTCGCTCATACGTGAAACACCACCTGCTGCACGGATATCAGCTGGAATACGTTCCAGCGCCATTACTGCGCATGCACCTGCTGCCTCTGCGATTTTTGCCTGTTCTGGAGTTGTTACGTCCATAATCACACCACCCTTGAGCATCTGAGCCAAGTTGCGATTCAATTCTTGTCTATTTTCTGCCATAATTCTTATATTTTTATTCAATTACGGCTGCAAAGGAAACATTTTTCAGCGAAATAGCAGAAAAATGTTCCATTTTCTGCAAACATTGAGTCATTTTGTATAAAAAGAGATTCGCAAATATATAAGAGATATTCCTGAATATATAAAGCAGTACACAGATTGTACTGCTAAGAGAAACCGAGAGGAGTTCACCTTCTGAACTTCTACATTTTTTGTATCTTAGCGAAAAATTTCGTAACGAAAAATTTCGATTATGGAATATAGAAGACCCATTCTTCAGGAAATGGATACTCAAGAACATGATTGAGTAAGATTATATACAGAGAAATCGCCAGCAAAGCTGTAAAAAAGCTTCGCTGGCGATTCTGCAAGAGAGAGGTTTATCTATGTGTTAATAATCCTAACTCGCTCTAAATTGGACTTTGATTGAAAATCAAGAAGTTGGGCGTTTGCCTATATTATATAGGTAACAATATGGAAACGAGCGGACTTCTGCTCGTTTCTGTATTTTGCAATATGCAAAGAACGCCTCAATTCGGGGACAAAGATACGATATTTTTCTAAATATCCAATGATTTACAAGAGGAATTTTATGGAAATTAGAACTTTTGCGTAAAATCTGATGCTTACCAACACAATATGCATCCAAAAACAAACAGCAGGTATTCGGATATAGTTTATCCGAATACCTGTTGCCATAACGTTTTATTGCTGACGATGATTCTGACATCGGCTTTCATGTACTGTTGCTATATTGGGGTGTTTTGTCCCTGTGTGCTCACAGTGGCTGTAGCCATAAAATAGTTGCCATCTTCCCTATGTATGAGTTTGGCATTATGGCTTATGATGTTGCAGTTATAAGATGCATTGTCGTTGCCCTCGAAAGAAACATGAGCTGTCCTTGGCTCATCGAAAAGATGCAAATACTAAAAAAAATCTTAAAACATTCTTTATCCCCGATTAAATATCGTACCTTTGCAACCGAAAGAGTTCTTTGAATGGTTATGCAAATCACAGCAGGATGCTACATTCTGTATATTTCTAATTCGTAACCTCTTCTTTTTATGAGATAAAAACTTATCTCATTCTCAATTACTTATAAAAAATAAGTACTTTCGATGAAAAAACTCTTCAATATTTAGACTTACTGACATAGGGCTGTCATAGAAGACGCTATCTTTGTATCAAAAAGTATTATACTTAATATTATAGAATATGAACTATAATAATAAAAATGAATACGGTTAACGAAATTTAGCATGAATATGCATTTTCGTAGGCACATAGAGTATCTTTAGGACTGATATCTCAGCCCCTAGCCGACAAGGCGTTCCTTCAGGCGGAGAGATGGTTTTATGGCTTTACAGACTTATATCCATCTATATATATTTTCTCCTGTGTAACAACAGCGAAGGCTTGTCTGATGAGTTTGTTGGCAACAGCGACAATAGCCACTTTTCCTGGCTTCCCATTTGACCGCAAGCGTTCAAAGCATGCTTTGCATTCGGTGTTGCACCGCAATGATGCCATAGCTCCAATATAAAGCTGACTACGCAGATAAGCATCTCCGTTACGATTAATGTGCCCTTTGACATTGACTGACGTACCAGACTGTTGGTAAGTAGGTGACAGCCCTAAATATCGGGTAAGTTGCTTAGCATTATCAAAGTAGGTGAATCCGCCTGTGGCAATGATGAGTGCAGCTGCAAGGGTTGCTCCTATTCCTTTTATGGAAGTGAGTAAATCCATCTGCTTCTTGTATTCAATCTCTGCTAAGGAAGTTAGCTCTTCCTCCATTTCTTCGATTTGTTTCTCTAGAAACTTGATAGTCTTCTCCAAGACTTTCTTGCACTTGGAATCAATGAATGGCAGGATTTTAAGTGAACCTTCAAGGTTTCTGTTAGCGGTAAGCTGCTTCTTCAGTTGGCGTAATACAGTGCGCTTTTGCTTGAGTAACAAAAGGGAATCACTACGGAGCTTAAATGGTGCTGGTTGCATTCTCTCACCATACAAGGCAATGAGGCGGGCATCTATCTCGTCTGTCTTGACAACAGAGAGCATGACACGTGCAAAGTTCTTTATCTTCAGAGGATTCTCCAGGCTGACAGTAAAGCCTGCCTTGGAGAGCAAATAGACAAGCAGCATACTGTAGTTGCCTGTTGCTTCCAACACACAATGGTTCTCTTCAGGAGAGATGGTTCGGATAAACTCTCGGATACCCTTTGTGGTATTCTTGAAAGTTTTGGTTTCACTGCTTTTGGCAGATGAATAAGCAACAACGAAGGTTGCTTTGCTGACGTCAATTCCTACGTAAGTCATAGTCATAATATTTATAATTAAACAAACATCGATACATCATGAGCTATCATTGCGAATACGGGGTCTATGCCCTTTGAACTATCCAGGTTCTGATGTAAGGGTGTGGGGACGGAACATATTCTACGGCTTGCAAAGCTAATGAAAACTCGGTCTTATTCCACACCCTGATGTTGAATTTCTATGCAAAGATAATAAAAAAAAGTAATATACAATGAAAAGATTATTTTTATGCTCATCATTTGCTGATGTTGCTAATCTATTTGTCGATTGTGCCAAAGAAGATTTGCAAGGGAAAATTATAGCTTTTATACCAACTGCAAGCCTTACAGAACCAATACGATTCTATGTAAAAAAGGGGAAAAAGGCTTTAGAAGAAGCAGGAATGATTGTTGAAGAAGTCGAGATTACCCAACTGCCCAAAGAGGAAATATCTTCAATATTACATAAATGCGATTATATCTACATAACAGGTGGAAATACATTTTTCCTTTTGCAAGAGTTAAAAAGAAAAGGTGTTGATAAAATTATATCTAAACAAGTGAAATTGGGTAAACTGTATATTGGGGAATCTGCCGGAGCAATAATAGCCTCTCCCGATGCAGAATATATGAGAAGTGTGAATTTTGATCCAATAGAAAAGGCTCCTGAATTGAAAGACTGTACTTCTTTAGATTTGGTCGATTTTTATACGATTCCCCATTATGGAAATTTTCCATTCAAGAAAAAAGGTGAAAAGATAGTTCAACTATATAATGAGAAGTTGCAGCTTATTCCTATAAGTAATAAACAAGCTGTTATTATTGAAGATTCAAATATTCAAATTAAAGATGCAAAATGAATAGAATAGACCGTATTTCTGCTATATTGATTCAGTTACAATCGCACTCGTTAGTGAAAGCACAGCAAATTTCAGAACGTTTTGTAGCATAGACGAGATGCCAAGAAAGCATATCAAAGCAGAATGCAGCAACAAGAACGGTTGGCAATTCGTTACCTCAAAATCGGACAATCCTCCCAATGTCCTTATTATAAAGGGATAAAGATTATATTCCAAAATTACACTAAATAAATGAGAGGGGAATGTATTAAGTTTATTTCCCTCTCATTTAGTTTAGTTAGTTTCCAGAAACTTTATTTTGAGCTTTTCATAGCACGTTTTATGCGATTTGATTCTTGCAAAAGCTTATTGGCTATACTATCTTTATAAGTAGCCATTTCAACCATTTCATGATGATGGCGAATAGAATCCTCGTAGGCAGCAACACAATTTCTTACATCATCTATAACTTTCTCATCTCGGCAAACTGAAAAATGCTTTTCGATGTAACTAACATTCGGGTCATCGGATGGAAGCACCATCTTCAATGCCCTATACTTCAAATCAGCCTCCTCCCAATCTTGATGCGCTCGCCATTGGTTGAGGTTGCCCCAAATGGAGATAACAAGAGATAGGACCAAGCCTCCGATGAAAAGAAGAACATACTTTGAAGTAGGCTCAAAGCGATGGGTTACAACTTTCTTTTGAGGTGAATTGTTCATCACTTCAAGTTTGTCTTGCAATGCCTTCGAGGAAACATCATTCTCTTGTCTCATCTGCTTGACAGCATCAACCAAGAGCTTGCTTCGCTGCTCATTTTTGCCGAGTTCAGCCTTGATAAGGTCAACAAAAACAACAATGGCATCTCTTAATTTGGATATTTTACCTCTGACTTCCTCTTCCTTGCCAAACATAGCAATGATTGATTTCTCCAACTTGGTTGTGTCATTACTTGCAGGAACGGTTTCCGCTCCTGCGTACTTTGGTGAAGCAGAAAGTTCATCGACTTTCTGCTCCAATCTCTCAACTGTGCCGTAGATGGCTTCCAATAGTTCTTCTTTCATATTTCTTTTGTTGTTTGAATGGTTTGTAACTTGCATCAAAGGCTAAAGCCTCTTCTGCGTTTCTTCTTTTTCTTCTTGGATGATTCATCCTCTGGGAATTGCTCAAAGGTCTGAGCATTGGCTGGAGCAAAAAGTCCAATGGAAGAAATACCGTCCCAAGGGTCCTGGCTGCTCTCCGATATGGATGGCACCTGCTTATTTTTGCGACAGCCCTGCTCATATTGCTGAGCAGAGCTGGCTCTTGCTGATAAAAGGTTCTCCGTTCCCTCAAATCTCGCATTCAGCTTGCCAAAGCTATAGCCTCGGCTAATCTGCGTACCTTTGAAGCTATATCCATCCTTGCTGAAACGGATGCCTTGTACCTTGGTTCTCTCCTTGTCCTTATAGACAAGCTCCAAGCGAACACCTCGTTTTGCAAGTTCATTCTTGAACTTCTGCCAGCTATCTGCAACTTTTAAGGCATCTTTGACTGCATTGTGAATCTCGTATTTTGCACGCTCAGCATTGCGTAACTTGCGAGTATTAGTATTGCTCTTGTCCGTTCCGTAGGTCAGTCCATACTTGGATTTTAGAGCCTTGGTCACCTGCTCATTACGCCTGTAATCATTCCTGTCTGATATGAGCTTGCCATCGTTATTGATGCGGTTGTACACGATATGGCAATGTGGATTGTGCGTATTGTGATGCCTTACGATGATGAATTGGGTATCGGTGATACCCATCATCTGCATGTATTCAAGGGCTATCTTAGCCATGAACTCATCCGTCAAACGTGTCTTGTCCTCTGGTTTGAAACTCAATGCAATGTGTCCCACAGGCTTCTTAATCCTTGGATTTAGTTGCCTCTGTAGCTCGAAACTTTGCGTTATCTCGGCATTCGTGCCGAGTAACACACCATCCGAGGCGATGATTTTCGCCTCGTCCTTGCCTGTCACATAGCGGATGCAACCACCAAAGGATGCACCTTTTTTTAGCTTTCCTATCATGTGGTATCCTCCTTTCTGCCCATACTGCTTGGCTTCGGTTTATAACTTGCTTGGCGATACTCGCCAAGGATTTCTTTCAATCTTCTCAACAAGTCCACCACATATACATGGGTTTCATGGAAACCTTTCTGATGCGACAGCTTGGTAAGTTGGTTGAGATTGTTCGCCATGCCAATGAGATTCTTGGCGATGGCTACCGTCTCAGTGTTGTGTCCACTGACCACCTCACCGTTCAAGGCGGACTCACGAATGTACTCCGCCAACTTGCGGTTGGCTTTTCTCGCCCTCAGTCTCAATGCCTCATAGCTTGGCTTCGAGAACTTCACCGTGACAGACTTCGACAGCTTGCGAACCCTGCCCGTGGGCGGTCTTCCGCCCTTTTTCTTGTATTGTTCATGTATGCTTGTCATTCGATATACTATTTACAGTTGGTACACTCACTTTCTGCGACCGTCGGGAGCAAAGTTCCTCCGCCCTCATGGTGGAGCGAGGCGTTTTGGGGTTCCCAAAACATAACCTCGCTCCCTCTCAGAACACGTTAGTTGGAACTACAGCCTTTCAGCTATCCACGTCCAAGGTCGCAGACCTTAATTCTCACAATTTGCGCCAAGCCTCGAAGTCCTCTTCATAAAGGCTTAGGTGGTGGCGCACGATGTTCTCGATGATGCCCGATACGCTCATGCGCCTTCCTCCGAGGATGCGGACGACACGATCAAGACGGTCTCGTACATCGGAACTGACGAAGACTGGCTTGCGGTCGTCAATCCTTGGAACTTGGAGGAAGGTCTGCTGATACTCCTCTAATGTCGCCTTGCGCTGCTTGCCACTGATGCGCTTCTGCGGATTCGGTGGCGATTGAGCCTCGTTCGTTGATGTTTCCTCTCGATAGGGAGTTGTTGCAGCAACTTTCTCTACAATTGCTCTCAACTCTGGGTTCTCTACATCATCATAGAGAGAATTACAACTACTTGGATTGGCTTTGTTGCCATACGTAGATGGTTTAACAAAATCCAAATACTCTTTTTCCATCAGCTCCTTTTGCCCAGGAGCCAAGACTGCATCTTTTGTTCTTGCCATAGCTTATGCTGTTTTATTTGTTAGTATAGTGGTCACGGTTTGCACCATTGACCGATTGTCGGGTGCAAAGTAAGTGTACTGAGTGCAGCCATGCAACTGATTGGGTGTAACGTGGCAATTTAGTTGTGGCTTGCTTATTTGCATACCGAGATAGTTGTGAGAACTTCAACGTATTTCTCAACTCATCATTGTTCATGTATTCGTTGCAGTCGTGCAAGTTTTTCTTGTTGTTTTTGGCGTTGAAGTCGGCAAACCCCGGCAACATACTGCCACAGAAATTGAAAACGCTTGTTTTTAGATTGCCGTGTCTTATCTTTGCACTCACAAACGTGGAGCACAGCATATGCGTGGAGCTTTGCGACATAAACATAGTATTAACTTAGAAAAAAGAAAAGTATGGGATTCATCGTATTCGAGGAAGAGGCATTCAACTATCTTGATGCCCAGTTGGAGAACTTCGTGAAGCGCATGGACAGAATCCGTGAGCGCAGTGAGGACAAGACCATGAACAGGTGGCTCGACACGCAGGACGTGTGTCAGACGCTCAACATCTGCCCACGGACAGTGCAGACGCTTCGGGACAACGGAACTTTGGCTTATACGCAAATCAGCCACAAGACCTACTACAAGCCGGAGGACGTGATGGCTATCGTAGCAGTAGTGGAGGACAAGAAAAAGGACATGCGCTTTCGCAAGCGCACAGGTTAGGCTGTCAATATACAACAGCCACTTAATCCAAGGCAGCAAGTAAACCGAGTAACGTAAGTATCACAATAAAACGAGACAACTATGAGCAATGAAGTAATGACAAGAAACAGCGAGTGGATGAACCACATCGTGAACCACCTCAACCGAATGGTTGACAATTTTGAACGTGCCGTGATGAACTACCGCCCCATGCTTAACGGTGAGCGCTTCATGACGGACAAGGAGCTTTGTGCCAGACTGCAACTGAGCCGAAGAACCCTGCAGGACTACCGAAACAACGGTGTCATCCCCTATATCCAGCTTGGCGGAAAGATACTCTACCGCGAGTCCGACATTCAGAAGATTCTGATGGCTAACTATCGTGAGGCGTACAGAATGAAGGGCTTGTAGGAGAAATACATGTCCTTGATGAGTGGGGTGAAATGAACAAGGCGACAACGTATAACTTACCGAGCGTGGCTGTTATAGGTTGTCGCCTCGTTTTATTGGCTATACCGAGTTGGTCGTGTTTGCCGGGTATCATTTGTGTTACCTGTATAAATCTAATACCATGCTAAAACACACTGCGGTGGTTCGCCCGAGTGGCTGGAGGCGCAAAGCCTCCAAGGAACGTTGCTTTATGGCAGGTCTATGCCATTGCGTTCTCTGTAAAGATACAGACCAGTTTAGTGCGGCTTGTCTGCTTGCCGATGACGGACTGCATGATGAACTCCCGAAAGGCTCTGCTCTCAATGCTGTCAATACGGAAGGCTACCGCAATGACGAGTTCAAGGCTATACACATCATAGCTGATGCGGTCGTTCTTCCTGACATGACGACGCACACCCTGCTCTTTCAGAATGCCGTCATTGAATATAGCCTTGACAGCCTTGCGCACATAGCAGCCGAATACATTATACATGTCGGCAATCTCCTGCATGGTCATCCATACAGTATCGGTCGGCATGGATACCATTCCGCTCTCGCTGATAGTTATAACTTCTCTGTTCATTTTCCAATAGTTTTTTCGTTCGACAATCTGTTCCTTTCTCGCTTGGCAATAAGCTTATCCATGTCATTTGAAATCTTCTGCTCCGTCACCTGCGCATAGACCTGTGTGCTTGTAATGTCTGCGTGTCCCATCATCTTGGCTATGCTGCCGATGGGAATGTCCTCGTTGAGCATCAAGACTCCGAATGTATGGCGGCTGGCGTGGAATCCCAACTTATTACTTATGCCAAGCACCATTCCAAGGGTATGCACATCAAGATAGATGTCTTTCTTCTCACCCAGTGGAAAAACAGGCTTGCTGTCGTCCGTGGTATTGTAGAGCGAAAGAATCTTCTCGGCTATCGGATGGAGCGGCACGAAGAACTCCACGCCTGTCTTCTCTCTTTCCTTGCGGATGAACTTCCTACCATCGGAGTTCTCACTGATATGGTGAGGGTACAGTTTTTTTACATCTATATAGGATAAGGAGGTGAGCGAGGCAAAAATGAAACATCTGCGTGCAAGCTCCGTTCGCTCGTCAGCCATCGGGGTAGAGAGCATCTTGATGAAGTCTGCCTTGCTGATATGGGTCATCTTCGGGGCTGCCTTCTTCTCATACCCTATCTTGGCTATGGGATTGAAGCGGATAATGCTCCTGTCCACTGCCTTGTACATCAACATGTTCAGCCAGAGAAGGCAATGGTTCACGTAGCTGTCGATGCGTCCCTGGTCTCGTTTCAGGAATAGCTTGTATTCCTCCCCGAAATTCTCGTCTATGTCCTCAAAGGCGATGTCGTCCTTATCCAACGAATGGACAAAGGCTCTCAGGTTTTTCTGCCATGTTCGCTTGTGCAGAAAGGTTTGCCTAGCTCTTGCCGTTCTGTACCATTCCACGATGGTATCGCCAAAACTCAGCAAGTATTTTCCTGTCGTGTCCTTGTCCTTCAACACAGCCTTCAGCATTTCCACGGTGATGATGCCATTGGTGGTAAGAAGTGAGTTGTATTTATCCTTGACCTCAGCAAGGAAACTTGCCAATCGTCCGTTGTCCCTTGCGTTCCGTACCTCTCCCTTCTTGGCGTTCCACTCCTGTGGGGTACAGGATATGCCTGTGGAAATGGCTGCACTTTTGCCGTCAACGGTGATGCGGCAAAGTATGTTGGCTGTTCCGTCTGCCTTCACCTTCTGTCTGTTGATGTAAGGCAAAATTGAAAATGTACTTCTGCTCATAGTCGTTGTCCTTATATAATAATGTGGTTGAACTGTAAAAAGAAAAGTTGAAAGCCTTGTTCATAATGCGAGAAAGAAGTCCTTCTCGGTTGCAGCGATGAACTTGTCCATGTCCTCAAACAGCTTTTTTTGGGTCACTCTCGCATACCGCTGCGTCATCTTCACATCCTTGTGACCGAGCATCTTGCAGATGGTCTCCATCGGCACACCAGCCTCCAGCGTAATGAGGCTGGCGAACGAGTGTCGTCCCGAATGGTAGGAATAGGTCTTGCTCGTTTCCGCCAACTTGCAGATGGTGATGAGATCGATACGAACACGATTCGTGCTCAGCAATGGGAAAAGGGTATCTCTTGCCTCGTCCTCGTATTTCGCCATCAGCTCCAACGCCTCGGGCAGGAGTTTCACCCTGGCAAGTGTTCCGGTCTTCTTGCGGTTATAGATGAGCCATTTGTCGCCATCCTCCAACACCTTGACATTGGCTTTCGTGATGGAAACGGTGTCTATGAAGGCTGTTCCTGCATAGCAGGCGAAAAGAAACAGGTCACGGCTAACGGATAGTCTAGGCTTGTCTTCTGGCAGTTCCACATCACGGATTTTTATGAAATCAGACATGCTGAGAGACTTGGGTGTCGTAACCCTTGGAGTGCCAACCCGATAATGGGCGAACAGCAGGTTCTTGCACAAGCCTCGCTCAAAGGCGATGCGGCACATCTTCTTGAAGAGCGACACATAGATGGTGATGGTTCCTGATGAAAAGCCTTTCTCGTCAAGCAGGTAATGGTGAAAGTCACTGATGAAAGGCTCGGTCAGCTGTCCGAAAGCCAAATCAGTCAACCTATACTTCTCCCCGATGAACTCAGAAAGATTCTTGCGAATCTTTCTGTAAGTCCAGACACTGCTCTTCGACATATCGATGCCCTCATGGGTGCTGAGTTCACTGATATGCTCGTCCACGAAGGAGAGAAGGGTGGTCTGTGTCTTGACGCTGCCCTGCAAAGCCACCTTGACATCCTTAGCCTCGAAGTCCGTTCTCTTTTCCACAAGCACATCGAAAGCCTTTTGGATGGAAAGCAACAACTGCCCGATGTCCTTGTTGGTTTCCACGGCTTCCTTGCTCTTGCCCTCCAATCGGCTGGCACGAGGATTCCAAAGCGATGGAGTGCAAGACAACTTGCAGGAGAACTGCGCCATAGTCCTGTTCACCGTGATGCGTCCCATGATGGGAGCTTTTCCATTCTTGTCCATTCCGCTCTTTTTTAGGTAGAGCAACACCTTGAATTTTTCGATTTTCATAACGCTTACATTTTGAGTGTGCAAATATAATCATTTTGTAAGCGTTCCTTGATACGCAAAACATTGAGAATCAGCGCAATAAAATCCGTTGATGCACAAAGTTGCCTTTCCGCATTGTTACCTGCTTTGCATAGGTAACTGTGGCTCACGATTTAGTAACTGAACTACTTCAATATTCCTCACTCGCTTGCTTTATGGCGATTTGGCAACTTTGTGCAAATCTACTCATTCCCAACTGTTTACGTTCCAACCTCTCTTATTCTCCTTTGGCTGCTTTAGAGCTTTATGTTAAAAATACTAACTCATAGTTTTATGGTTCCTAAGTCTATGAGTTCCGAGGTGGAAAACATAGAGATAAAAAGAAAATCGAGTAGGAAGTAAACACTAATCATAGGTGTTTATCTCCTATTTTCGTGTTTACCGACCTCTCACACCACCGTACGTGCGGTTCCGCATACGGCGGTTCCTATTTTGGGTGCCATTCGAGATATGAACCCATAAGCGTTGGATAACCTGCGTACTGCAATTTCTGTGAGGAGGCTGCCCTCTGCATTATTATAGAGCTACTAACCCTCCAATATCCTTTGACATATCCCAATCTTCTGGCATCATGTTTGTTGATACCACATCGGATTAGATTTTTAATCCGTGTCTTCGGGAGTTTCCAGGCCTTCCATATACACATGCGTATCCGTCGCCGTAACCAACTGTCAGTATCCATAAGGAGTCGTTTCATATTGGCTAGGTGGTAGTAGCCTACCCAACCTCTTATGTACTCTGTAAGCTTCTGCTTTCTCTTGGCATATCCCCATCCATTGCTTCGGGAAGTCAACTCCTTGAGCTTGGCTTTCATCTTGGCTTTGGCTTTTGGGTGTACCGCAAGTTGGCATTTGCACTGGCTTAAAAGGAGTAGCCTAGGTATTTCACACCGCTTACGTATGACACGACAGTCTTGTCCCTGTTCACCTTCAGATGAAGTTTTCCTTCGATGAATCGGGTTACAGATTCCTTCACGCGTTTGGCTGCACGCTTGGACTTACAAAATATCATCGAGTCATCGGCATAGCGGACAAAAGGGAGACCTCGGCTTGTGAGTTCCTTGTCCAACTCGTTGAGCATGATGTTGCTCAAAAGCGGACTTAACGGTCCTCCTTGGGGAGTGCCTTCCTCACTTGCCTCGAACATACCTTTGTTCATCACACCACTGCGGAGATATTTGTGGATAAGGCTTATCACCCTACCGTCCTTTATCGTGCGGCTGAGGATTTCTATGAGTTTACTATGGCTCACTGTGTCGAAGAAACGCTCCAAGTCGAGGTCAACCACATAAATGTAGCCATCATCGATTATTTTCTGAGCACCTCTTAGGGCATCATGGCAGCCTCTTCTCGGACGGAAGCCGTAGCTTCCTGGAGAGAATTGACGCTCATAGATGGGAGTTAGGGTCTGGTTGATGGCTTGTTGAACCAGACGGTCTATAACCGTGGGGATGCCCAACAGGCGCATCTTGCCATTGTCTTTGGGTATCTCTACCCTTTTTACTGGGTTCGGACGGTATGAACCGTCCTGCAAAGAACGTATCAGAGCATCCTTGTTAGCCAAGACCCATGGAAGCATTTGCTCACATGACATCTTGTCGATACCGCCACAGCCCTTATTACGCAGAACTGCCTTGTAGGCGTTGAGCAGATTTTCGGGACTGAGGATGCGCTCCAACAGGTGTTCCTTGTCGAATGGTACTTCCACGATGTTGTCCTCACATATCCACATGACGGTCTGCGCTCCCACATATCCTTCGGATTCCGTCCTATCTTTCTGTGGGCAGCCCTTGACTTCAGCCAATGTTTTCTGCATTCTTTCCTTCATAAGGTATGTTTCAATTACTATCGTTTAATTTATAGGTTCTGCCCTTCATGGAGCGTTATCGAGAACTCCACTACTATGGCATCTGCTGACTTCTCACGGCAAGCTTTACTCCATGACTTTTGTAAAAGCAACTAATCGACATGTCCGTGAGACCTCACTAGTTAAGCATGTTGTCTTTCCATCTTATACCCACTTGATTTACGGTATGCAGATCCGAGTAGTTATTGGACTTTGACTCTATTTGCAGCCTTATCCCTGCATACTGCCTTATATCAAGTTTCTGTGCGTTGGGTCAGATGTTTGCCGCTGACTTCTTTCAGATTCCGTGTCGCCACGGACACCCTTGTCTCTCTGGCTGGACGATTCCCACTACTAGGGCTCGTTAGGGACTTGCACCCATTAGGCAACACACATGCTAGTCAAACAAATAACACGGACAAATTGAATTTGTCCGGACAAATTGTCCGGTAGCGTATAAGTTACTAATATTTAACCCTTTACAAGCGACCGGACAAAAGAGCCGGACAAATTCAATTTGTCCGTGTTTCTATTTTAACTTAATTACTTTAACTTTTCTTCGTTCATACACTACGCTGATGCAACTTAGTACCGTTACCAGGCAAGAAGTAAAATGAACCTTATTTTAATCTTTCAGTTTCTTTGCCAGCATTTGGTCTGCGAGTCTATATTTGTATTCCATATTTTCAAATATTTGATTACGTGTGCAAAGATACTACTTTTTTTCGGCATTTCCTCAGTTGGCCGTATTTCATTTCCTCAGTTGGCCGTATTTCGTTTCCTCAGTTGGCCGGACTCATTTTAATCAACAGGTTTTGGTTGTCTGAAAGCAGAAGGCGTTACCCCTCTCATCTTCTTGAAGAACTTGGTGAGATGAGCCTGCGAGGAGAAACCGAAGGTATTGGCTATTTCCTGAACCGTATGCGTGGTGGTAGAAAGCTCGCGCTCTATCTCCTTCACGATGTATTCATCGATGATTGCCTTCGGCGTCTTGCCGGAGATGCGGCGGGTAACCTGAGCCAGATAACGGCCACTCACATTCAACTGGTCGGCATAGAAATGAACATCGCTATAAGTGCGGCAGAAGTTATTCACCTGCGAGATAAACTGGTTGTAAAGCTCGGAACTTCTGCCCTGCAGATTGCTCTGGCGCACGAGTTCTACATTGATGAAATCCTGTGCCATCGCCAACGCCTCCTCCATCTTCTTGCCCTGATTCAGATAAACGGCAAGAGCTGAAGAAAAACGGTTGATGAGACCATGCGAATTGGCATTGTCGAGGCGATAGAACCGGAGTCCCTGCTTCTCGGCAAGGCTCAGCAGCTTGGAATTCTGCAGAATGATGTCGCTCTCCTTCTTGCGTGACACGACGACAGAACAGAGCGGCAGCAGACGGTATTTTATCTGGCTCACCACATCTTCCGTCATCAGTGCATCGCCCTGGCTCGACCAGATGGCAGGGGCATAGATGATATGGGCAGGACGGTATTTGGTCAACGCATCGATGACCACATTCAGCGTCTCCACCCTGCGTATCATACCAATCTTCACTATATCAGGCTGCATATCGTTCATGATAGCCTCTATCTGCCCCGAAACAATCTCGGCAGGAATATCGAAGAACTCCTGAATACCGAGCGTATTCTGCACAGTGATGCTGGTTATCGCCGAAACAGCATAACCGCCCAACTCGGAAATCGTCCTGATGTCCGCCTGCACACCAGAGCCTCCGGTGCTGTCTGAACCTGTAATCGTTAATATCATATCCTTAAACTTTGAACCCGATGATAAGTTTGAGGGCAAAGATACAAAAAAAGAGCGAATAATCCGCAGAATTTGCAGATAATTCGCTCTTTTTTTATTCTTCAGTGAGATCTTTACATTCCTTGAGTATCTCGGCAGGTACCTCATCGCAACGCTTGTAGCGGCTGATGTCGGTAACATCGTCCTTGGCAGTCCATATCATGGAACCGGAAGCCAGGAGGCGGGTTACGAGATAACTCTGATTCCAGTCGCCCTTACCATTATCATAGCTTCCGCTGATGATGTAGCCCTGGTATGGATCGTTCTTGATAGCGAACGAACCGGTGATATGGCGACCATACATACTGTCAAACTTCTGATACATCTCGAAAGTCTGGTCCTTGCGATTGAAAACGATGTAGCAGTATGTGCCCTCAGCAAGAGGTTCACCGTTCCACTCAGCCAACTTCCATGTGCCATGAAGATTGGCAGGCGTAACTTCCAGAGAAGGCTCCTCCGGTTCTTCATCATCGCTGCTGCAGGCAGCAAAGCCGCAGGCAAACAAAGCAACCACCAGGAGGGTGAAGAGTTTTTTCAAATATTTCATTGTCTTGGTATTTTTTTCTTTTTTACTTTTTTACCTTTTTACCTTTACAACGACCTGTATCGTTCTGTCAGACGGGCGGGCGTCCAAGCCCTCCAGAATAACAGGGAAGGTGAAGGATTCGGGCATCGTAGCCGGAATCTTATCGGCTATGATGGTGATGACGAGGTCAGCCTCATCACCCGGTTCTATCACCTCAGGCTCTGTCGTAAGACGGGCATAAGGAGGAAGAAGGAGGCTGGATATACGGAGCGGCTTGTCACCGCTGTTTCCGCAGAGGATACGTGCCTCAGGCTCTGTGCCCGGCTTTACCTCTGTGATACTTGCCTTCGCCTGTTTCAGTCTGAGTACGCCCATCTTGTGCGGATAGCGTGCCCACTGGTCAGCACCCGGCAGCACCTTTCCCGTTAAGGCAAGCTTAACGGCAGGCTGTCCCTCTACCTCTTTCAGATAGAGATAAGCACCCGTATTGATGGTGCCCGGATAGCGGTTAGGCGTGAAGGTGATCTGCACCTGACAGGTATCGCCAGGCTTCATCACATCGCCCCTGACATAAGAACTGGTACATCCACAGGTGGTTCTCACCTGTGTGATGTGCAGTATCTTCTTGCTCACATTCTTACCTACGAAGGTGAAGGTGCGAGGCGCATCGTCCTCGGTCATCGTACCTGCATCGATAAGCGGATGCTCAAACTTCAGCAGTTCCTCCTGCGCATTCATCGTAACAGGCAAAGCCAGAAAGAAAAGCGATAGGAAAGCAAATATCTTCATATTACATCCAACCATTGTTACCGGCACTCTTTCTAACGGTCACAACTACGGTCTGGCTGGTACCATCGGCAGCTGTTACGGTGAGCGATGTACTTCCGGCAGCGAGTCCCTTCACGATGAGCGTCTTGCCATCTACCGAAGCAGAAGCTACGCCGTTCTTCGCTACAGAGCAAGAAAATCCCCCTGTCTGACCTGCGAAATATGCAGCGAGGTTGAGAGAAACAGTCTTCTCGATGCCTACATACACGTTAGGCAACTTCATATCAGAACTGAATTCCTTGTTCGTGATGTTATTCAAGAGCTGAGCTGCATCAATCAGACCAGCACCCATCTTGCCGATGTACTTAGAGAGCTGTACAATCTCTGGCGAAGCACCTACGGTAGTATGGTTCATATAGTAGGTCTTAGTTGCACCATTCTGATAATGACTATCCAAATCCTTCACAGATTTCTTCATCAGGGCTACGAAGTCGGCAGCACGATAATGACGGTTCGTCTTGGCAGCATAAGCGAGACCCAAGGCAGCCACACCCGAAACATGAGGACAAGCCATAGAGGTTCCCTCCATGTAGCCGTAAGCAGGCTGACCGTTCTTGATCATCGTAGAGAGCACAGCACCTTTCTGCTCGGTGGTCTCTGCCCAGTATTCCTCTTCCTGCTCGCCAATCTTGCTGTAATATTCCAAGTCGCCACCAGGAGCGCTCAGGGTTACGAGCGAACCGAAATCGGTGTAGCAGGCTGGAGTAAAGTCGGCAGCTAATGAAGATACGCAGACGCACTTAGAGTAAGCACCTGGGAAAGCAGGATTGCCAGCATACTCGTTACCGGCTGCGAAGACTGGAATACCACCGTCGATGACACCATTAGGCGAACCGGCATTGTTGATGAAGTAATCCAGAGCTTCCTTCTCCAGCGGATAGGTCTCAGCCCATTCCTTCTCGGTAGCAGGGCCCGGAGTATAACCGTTGATGATACTAGACTCTGAAGAGTTGTAACCCCAACTGCACTGCAGGATGACAGCACCATTATCGGCAGCATACTTGATGGCTCTCGCCTCGCCTGCCAAGGTTACACTGTTCTGACCGGAGAATACCTGGCATGACATAATCTTCACACCAGAATTAGGAGTACCGTCACCACCAGCTATACCACAAACACCTCTATCATTATTATTTACGGCTGCAATGGTACCAGCTACGTGAGTACCATGACCGGTGTCATTGGCATCAGTCCAGGTAATATCGCCGCTCTCAGTAACGAAGTTGTAGCCATGAAGGTCGCCCTCATAACCGTTTCCGTCGCCGTCAGTCTGGGCACCCTGAACACTTTCGCCCGGGTTGCACCACATGTTGGCTGCCAGATCAGGGTGCGTATACATCACGCCCTCATCAAGAATAGCCACGATGATAGAAGGATCGCCTGTACAGGTCTTCCATGCCTCAAGTGCATTCACATCACATCCTGCCTTAGCGCCTACCTTGTTGTTGTTGAGGTTCTCAAAATCATAGTTGCCCTCGCCCAGGTTACGGTAATGCCACTGGCTGGTAAAGCCCGGATCGTTTGGCTCGCCATTGGCTGCTGAGCGGGTAGACTTCTGCTGAAGTGCCTTATCGCTGAGATAGATGCGCTTGCTGTCGGTATTGTAAGCACGCTTGATGCGGCCGTTGGTCTGAACCTTTGAGATTTCGCCCAACTGCTTCAGGCGCTCGGCAGCCGTCTTCAGGTCGGTTCCCTTATTAAACTTCACCGTATACCAGAGGTGGAGTCCCGCCTCGCGGGTTCTTGCCTCAGTATTTGCATCTACCGGGAACACACGCTCGAAGCTGTAGCTTCCCAAGATGTCGAGCACCTCATCGGTAGAAGGAATACCCGAACGGGTAGCCTTTCCGGCGCGGGTCTTGCTCAGTTGTGCCTGGTCGAGGATATCGCTCATCTCCGGACTGAACTTAATCAGCAGTTCACCCGCCTCAGCATCTGCAGGAATGGTGATTTCTGAATTGCCGTCAGAAGAGCCGATGGTTGACAGGCTGTCAGAACAGCCCGTCAATGCCAATGCGACCATTGCTATATAGAAAAACTTTTTCTTCATTGTTTGCTTCTATATTGTTTTTATGTTTATCTTACTTTTTCTTAGTTCTCCTGTACTTAGCCATCAGCGCAGCTTCATCAATATCGCCTGCTGCCACGTATGTGCGGTAGTAGAGCGGATAAGCTACACCCGGAACCTCCCAGTTGCTGCCTGGGTCGCTGGTTCCGTAATAGTAGTCGTAGCTGTAGCTGTCGTCTGTCATATTAGAGAAACCAACGGCAGCGCCATCGCTATTCTTACCCTTAGGCTGCTGGTTGAACACCATCGTTGGTGCATTCCATTCTACCAGGTGTGGATGGAAGAGAATCCAGTTTGGCACCTTTCCTGTAAAGAAGTTCAGGTTGAGTGACAACTGACGGCAGTTTGGCAATACACGTGGCACCTGAAGAGGACAAACATCCGCACTAACTACAGAACCATCCTTGTGTTTGCAGGTTACAGGATTATCCCCGCCTGAGAGCAACCACTTGCAGGTATCGCCTACCAGCTTGTCGAGATAATCTTCCTTGTTGGTAGAGAAGTCAGACTTGGTGTATCGGGTAGCCTTGCCGGCAGCCTCCAGTGCCTCAGTCATCTCTTCATCGGTAGGAAGTTCACCCTCCAGGAAGCAGTAAGACAACTCCAGTGTATTCAACTTATCCCATGTCAGGAGCTTGAGAAGCGCCTGGCGGTCTGGGGTTCCGGCATTTACCTTACCATACAGTCCGATAGGATAGTTATTATAAACATAGACGCCTGATGCATTCTTTTCGCCCAGCGAAGCGATGTCGAAGAGAACATCCGTACGGCGCTGTGCGTAGAGAATGAGATTACGCAACTTAGGGAAGTTCTTCTCGTTGACGATATCGGTGATATCTGACAACTTGTTGAAGTTGTTACTTACCAGGTTGAGCGATTCAAGACTCTTGCCCAGATTAATAAAGTTAGCAGGCAACTGAGTCAGACCGTAAGCCTGAACGGTAAGATTCTTCAGATACTTCAGCGAGCAGATTTCATCACCGAGGTTCACCTCACGAATCTGGTTGTTCTCGTTGGAAGTAACAGAGAATGACTCCAGGAACTTGAGGTTGCCCACTTCCTTAGGAAGAGTTTCGCCACTCTTGAGGTTGAACATGCTGAACTTGACAGAACGTACACGTCCTAAAGCCTCAGGATGTTTTTTCACTAAATCATCAGTAGCTTCCCAGAGTGTTACGCCGCTCCAGTTGCGCATGTTATCGCTGGAATCGAAGGTAGCAATGCTACCCAGTTTCTGGTTGATCATGATGACAGAGAGAGAGTCACGGTTGTCCTCAATCTTTGGTGCTGCCTTCTGACGAACGGTTAGGATAACATCATCTGTAGGATTGCCATCTGCATCTACCAGCTGGTCTTCAGCCTTGATTGGCACGAGATGAACCTTAGCCACACGAACGGCAGGAACCACGTTCATCGCCCAGCGGAACTTGAAGTTCACGGTGCGAGGACGGTACTTTCTGTCCAGCACGATACCCAGGTTAGTACCTGTCAGCTTATCTTCATCCTTACTGTTCAGGAGCCAGCCCTCACGCTCGCTCTCGTTCTCTGCCTTCTCGGCATCGGTCAGATCACCCTCAAAAGAATACTCTATCTTACCAATCTTGCATTCCACGTTGGCAGAAATCAGACTCTCGACACGGTTATCGTAAGAATCGGAGTTTTCGATTTCTACAACAGAATCCTTCAGGAAGATCTGCTTGCCATAACCGAACTGGGTGATGGTAAGCTTGCGACTCTGTCCGTTGGCACCCTGGAAGCTGAGTTCTGTGCTGCGGAAAAGAGTAGAATCCACCTTGATGGTACCCTCAACAGAACCCACGCCGTTGGCAGGCGAAAGCGTCAGCCAAGGCTCAGAGGTATTAGCTACCCAGTCCTGTGAGGCAGCGATGGCAATCTGCTCTGTTCCACCCTGAGGGCCTATGGCTATCTCCTTTTATCGAGCGCCAGTCCTCCTGGGATATCGACATCATCCTTATCGCTGCAGGCTGTGAAAAGCCCGGCAGTGAGAACGATACCTAATGTCAGTTTATTCATATATTTCATATTACTACTTTCTTATAGGGTTTAATTTTCGAGATCCAAAGCATCGCAACCGCGGATGTCCTGATTCTTGTTGTAGAACAGCATATACATACCTGCCTTGATGTATGCGCAGACGCTCGTTACATCGATAGAGATGTTAGGGTTGTCTGCGATATTCAGGATATAAAGGTGAGAGGTCAGTGTCTCTTCTACCTTACGGATATCGTTGGAACCAATCTGGAACTGGATCAGGCTCGGACAGGTTGTGATTCCTGTAGGCCATGTACGCAGGCAACGCTGGTCGGTCTTCTCATCACGCTGGTGGTTGATGGCAAAGGCACGGAGCACGGCACTGTTCAATGGCTGGGTTGGCACCTCGGTGAAGCAGTTGTAGCTCAAGTCCATATTGGTAATGTATGGCAATGTGGTTGAGCGGAAGTCATCAGAGAGGGATGTCAACTTGTTGAATCGGAAGTCGATAACCTGCAGCAGATAAGCCTTCTTGCCCTTGATGGAACCCTTAGGGATGGTGCGCATCTGGTTGCCGCTCAAATCGATGGTTGTGATTGGCGAACCGGCAGTAAACAGCTCTGAAGGAACTTCTCTATCTTATTGTTTGACAGACTGACAGAAGCTGCATTAATACCCTTGTAGGTACCATGACTATTATCTACACCTGTAATCTCGTTGTAAGAGAAGTCTACAGAACCCATCTCGCGAACAGAACTTGCATCGAAGATATTCGGAATCTTCTTCAACTTGTTATGAGCGAAAGTCAGACTTTCCACATCATCTGTAAAGGCACAGAGATTAGCAGGAATCTCTTCAATCTGGTTGTTGTTCAGATAGAGAGAGAGAGAGCTACCTCAGAACCAAACGGATGTACCTTCTTGATATTATTGTAAGCCAGGTCGAGCAAACGGAGATTTACCATCTTTCTCAATGCAGAAGACTCAGGAACTCCTCCAGGTTATTGTAACTCATATAGAGAATCTGGAGTGTCTTACCTGTCTTCTCCTCAGCTAAGCGAGTCCAATCTTCTCTCAACTGATTAGCAGAGATTCCCTTGCATCGCGCCAGGTTCATCGCCTGCAATTTAGGGAGCTTATAGTAGAAGTCTGGAATGCGACTGATCTTCGGACAGTTGTAAAGTTCGATATCGGTCAGGTTTTCCATCTTGTCCCAATCCTCTTCCTTAAACTCCTGTGCAAACTTACCATAAACAGGATCGTCAGGCTTGTAGAAATTCGCACAAACCGAGTCGGATGTGATAGAAGAGTTACCGATATAGAACTGCTGCAACTTAGTCAGGCGATAGATGGCCTTAGATACACCTGTAATCTTGTTGGTCAATGTACCGATTTGCGCATCCTTCAGGTTGATGCGGCTGTCCTTCTTAATTCTGTTCTTCGGTGCCACCTTAGGATCAGAGTTGTAGCTTTCTACAATCATATCCGACATGTTGGCACGTGGATCATACTTCAGGAACTTGTTCTCATAGTCGTGACGCATGCTGCTCTTCTTTGCTGCAGTCAGACTGTTGGCATCATAATTATTGAAGATGTTGGCACCAATCTTCTCATCGTGAGAACCGAGGTTGAGCACCTGGAGTTCTGTCAGCTGTCCGATGGCATCAGGTACGATTCCCTTTGCACCGAAACCGCGATAACGAGACCGATGACACGGCCGTTGCTGTTGAGCGTTACGCCCGGCTGTTCGCCCCACATATCGAGTTCCTTGTTGAAGTTCCAGTTAGCTCCCTTGAAGGTAGCATCGCCATAGAAGCTCCACTCCTGACCATGGAGAGATTCCCAGATAGCCTTCAAAGCCTCATAGTCCTTGATATACTCCTTTGTCTTGGAAAGGAGGATAGGCACCTGAGCCGTATCATTCAGTTGATTATCCTCTACGATAAACGCCTCACCCTTTACAGGCTGGGTTTCGTACTTGGTCTTCACCGCACCTGTCTTCCCGTAGGTGGTATAAGAGGTAACCTGATAAGTACCGGCAGGCAACCATACGGTAGAATCACAGTAAGCTGTACCTGTATCCATATACTTATCGTTCTCATTGTCAGGATTCTGATGCTCTTCGCTAGACTCCTTATATTTCACCTTCAGTTCAGGAAAGGTATAGGTCTCACGGGTAAAGAGGTTGGTTACGCTGACGTCAACGAGACGGATGTTAGAGAAGAGATACTCAGTACCACCGACGGGTCTTCTCCCACTCCTTCACGAGATTGAACTTCACCTTACCACGCTCCACAGTCTCCACCATAAGGTTCTGTACTTCCAGACCGCCACCTACTACAGTGAATGTTTCGCCGGCAGAAGAAGCCAGCAACTCCTCGTCTACCGCATCATAGAGATAGAAACCGATAACGGTGTAAGTACCCGAAGCGAGTTGCAGTTTTCACTTCTCAGACCATACTCTGCATTCTCTGAATTATAAGAATTGAGCACCAGTGTCTGAGAGACAGTTGTACCGTTGTGCTCCATGACCACCTTGATTTTCTTGGCATCATCCAGTTTCTCAAGTTTGTCAAGGGCAGCAGCACGGGTAGCTCTTGAAGAAACCTTCTTGCTGAGCTTGAACTGCACATATCCGTATGTGCCGTCCCAGCCTCCAGTTTCATCATCCGAGCAACTTGTTGCTGCAAAGGTCAGGAGAGAGACCAAGAGCAACAAGAGTGCCTTTGAAAATATTTTCATTCTGTTCATTACTTTCTAATTTTTCTGATAGAAGTATGTTTCTTACTCATTCCCTCACCAGGAGATTCAACAACAAGAACCTTTACAGGAGTTCCGTTGTCCTTGAATACCATAAACATCGGAGTAGCAGCAGGAACATTTACGAAGAATATCCAGTTATTATTCATATCCATACTAAGCTCTGCATAAACATCATTTCCGTTGTTATCCTTAACTGTAAGATAGCCTGTCTCCATCATAGTGTAAGGGTCCCAATCCTTGATATTAGGATTAACTGTAAGAGAGCTTCCTACTCCTGACTGAGCGACATATATTTCGTCACCATTGTAGCCAAATTTTTCTGATATGATAGAACCATACGTTGATTTATCCTTCTTGCACTCTACTGGCAAGTAGTTCATCTCCAAGATTGTAGGCGCTGCAGACTGATCATCAGCAGAAGAGTTGGCCTCCTTCTGTACAACATCCATCAGGAAGTAGCGGTCGTAATCGCTCTTTACAGTCATGAAGTCTTCCTCCAGCATTCCGTCGGGTCCATTCTCCAGACTCTCGAATACGCTCTGTGGCAATGCATAGACCAGGAACTCACGGCTTCCGCTGCCTAATGGAGCGACTGTGAGCTTCACATCACCCTTCTCACCCTGCAGTTTCACAGCACCAGATGTATCCTCGAACAGACCAGCTTCCTTTTCTCGAAAACTACCAGCTGGTAAGCATCACCCAAGGTCTTGAGGGTGAAAGGAACAAAGTTGTAGAAGGTGAAATCGTTGGTATCACCACCATTCAGGCTAGAACCATTCTGAGTGAACACCTTACCATCGAGAGATACATTCCATACTGCCCACTGTGAAGAGGTTGGATAAGTAACATCCATGGTGCTGGTGGTCATACCATTATAGATAACAGGTATGGTTACAGCAGCCTTGCCATCCTCAGAAGTGAAGGTTATGGTGTAGTTGCGGTCCTTAGCGATGGCATACTTAGCACTTACGCCCTGATTCTCCTTGAAGGAAACTCCGCCTACAGCATCCTTGTTAGGTGTACCTACCAGGAAGCCGCCTTCCAAGTCTACCCAAGCTGGAGTATTGGTAACAGCAAAACGGAAGTTTGACTTTACGGTAAACTTGGTGTATACATTGTAACCTACAGTGATACCTGTCTCGGTGATATTATTGCCAGCCGCATCGAATACCTGCAACTTATGGTCGGCAGCCGAACGCTTAACCTCAGCGATGGCAACCTTCTGACCACCCATATTCAGGAAGAGCTGAGCCACGCTCATATCCTTGCTGGCATCATCATCAGTAATCTTAACCTTGATGGTCTGCTTGCCTGCAGTACCATTGAGTACGAAGGCGTCTGTTTTCTCGCCCTGCACCAGTTTACACCAGATTTTGTCTGAAGAAAGGCTCCAGCTCGTTGGCATCGAAGGTGAAGTCCAACTCAGCACCAGCTGCACCGCCGATAGTCTGTACCTGTGGGAACACAGGAGTTACGGCATCGTCATCGCTGGAACAAGCTGTGAACAGAGTCACTGATACCAGCGCCATCAATACGAGCCAATATTTTGAAATCAATGTTTTCATTTTCTTTTTATTCTACGATTAATATCCTTGTTCTTTCAATTTCTCTGCCTCTGCATCGCTGATCCATTCATACATGGTGATGAAGGTTCCTACGTTGCCGAATAATGAACCATCTTTGTTGTTTACACTCATAACAACATACTGCAATACATAGTTCTGGCAGGTGTTATAATAAGAGGTATAGAGAGAGGCTGGCTGATGCGCAACTTGCCGTCTCCATAGATGGTACCGAACGCCTCGCCTTTCACCAGCTATCTGGTCGTCCATCTCTACCTTTGGCTCAAGAATGTTCTTGGTATTGAACTTCAACTTCAGGTTGTAGCCCTTATAGTAAACATCCTTCAAGAGAACGGTATTCTCCTCGCCTTCCACTACCTCAGTCTTGATCAGACGGTTGGTTACGTTGTTCAGATACTGACTGTAGAAGGTAGATGTAACCATGCACCAGCCAGAGAAGTTGTGGATATCGAAAGGACAAGACTTCTGCATTACCACGTGGGTATAGTCCTTATAGAGATCTGTCCAGTTATACTTCTCCGGAATCACCAGTTTCAGGGTGAAGCCGAGCGAATCGGTCTTGCCGATGTTATCATAGATACCCTGAACCTTCACATTTCCTACCATCTCGCCCGCCTTGATTGTAACGGTGTTGTTGAGGATGCGGTAATGCTTACCCTCGATGGCATTGCTCTGCTTGTCTACTACCTCTACGCCGAAGGTGCGGTCGTAGTCAGCTTTTTCGGTTGCAGATACAGGCACATTGAAAACCTCATTGCTTTCCTGTACAGCATACTGATAGAGCGTATCAGAGAACATGATATGACTTGAACCAGCATAAGTGGTATAATCCTGTGAACAACTCACAAGAGCGATGAGTGCAGCTACGGCTGCCAAACATCCCATCATTATTTTCTTCATGATCTTCTCTTTATTTTATTTGTTACTTTCATTAGGCTGAATCTCAGAACCTGGTGCCTCAAGCTCATGCTGAGGAATTGGCCAGACAAAGAGAGGGTCATCCTTTTCAACCTTCAGACTGCTCTGCACGAAGTTGGCAGCAGGCTGGTCGGCAGCCTTACGCTCAAATCCCTTGTGCCAGCGCTTGAGGTCGTTCAGACGGAAGCCTTCCATATAGAGTTCCTTCACGCGCTCTGCCTCGATTATCTTCATGGCGTTGCTCTCGCTCATCGAGGTGTTACCACCATATGAAGAGTAGCGGGCTGTACGCAAGGTAGAGATGTCCTTACCTGCCTTACCATAGTCCTCCTTCATGGCGTAAGCCTCAGCACGAATCAGATACTGCTCTGAGAGACGGAATACCATTGGCTGGTGAACATGCAGGATATTGTTGTTCAGGAATTCTGCATCGCCGAAATACTTGCTCAGCAAAGGCCACTGCAAACCATGCTCATAACCTGTTACACGGGTTGTGAAGATGGCTGCAGCACGGAGGTCCTTGCTGTCGAATGAGTTGATGACCCATGTCTCAGGCACATAGTCTGGACGATAAGTTACGAAGTTGTAGTTATCGAAGATGGTACCCAGAGCACCGCCATAGCTGTTCACGGTAAAACCTACCTTCCAGATAGCCTCACGCGAATCACCATAGGTCCAGATATACTTATAATCGTTCACCTGGTTTGAATAGGTGTTGGAAGAAGCCTTCTCTAATGTATAATACTTACTGCCGATTACCTTAGATGCATACTTGATGGCATCATCATACTTGTGCATATATAAGGATACGCGCGCACGCAAGGCATGACAGGTATACTCGTTGAAGTAAATCTCGTTGTAGAGACTTCCTGTGAAGTCTTCGTCTACTTTCAGATATTCAGCAGCCTTGTCAAGATCTCTCAATACGAAATCGTATGATTCCTTCAGAGTGGCTCTCTTCTGTGGCTCATTGCCGTAATAGTGCTCTGTGAGTACAACGCCGAGTTCCTTCGCAGCCTGCTCATCGCTATCGTAAGCCTTGCAGAAACACTTGATCAGTTCTGAGTAAGCCAGGGCACGGGCGAAGTAAGCCTCGCCCTCATACTGCTCCAACTTATCAAGCTGCTTATCATCATTGGTTGCAGCCTTTACCTTTTCAACATTATCGAGCAGGAAATTGCATCGGTTGATCACATCATAAAGGTCGGCATATACCGCCTTGATGTCGGTGTTGGTAGCCTTGATATCTTTCCAACGGTAGATATCGCCATAGGCATTAGAGTAGCCCTTCACGCAGTACACGAAGTCTGCCTGCAGATCTGGCAGGATTGTCAGATTGCCCGAATAGAGGGCGCTGCTCTTGAAACTGTCGTAGATACCGTACACCAGCTTGTCCATGTCGTCCACCGTGTTGATAGCCTGGTCCATGAGGATAGAATCCTCAGGATACTTATCAAGACAGGAAGACATAGAGAGGGCTAGGATTCCCGACAGGATGTATGTCTTTATATTTTTGATATTCATTTTTTTTCCTTTCTTGGTTAGAATTGCAATTCAACACCCAGAGTAAACTGGCGTGATGCCGGATACTGTGCCTGGTAAATATTGGATGAAACCTCAGGATCCAGACCGTTGAAACCGGTTACGGTGAAGAGGTTCTGTGCCTGACCATAGATTCTGACCATAGAGAAGAAGTTGGTCTTGCGCAACAGACTCTGTGGCAATGAATAGGACAGACTGAGATTCTTCAGACGGAGGAACGATGCATTCTCCAAGAAGCGATCGTCGAGCTGGGTTACCTCGCCCCAACGTGGGATATCGGTAATGTCGCCTGGCTGCTTCCAGCGGTCGTACAACAGACGGTTTGACTGGTTGTAAGCAGTACCGAAGGTTATACCGCTCTCCTCGAAGTAACGGTCGTTGTTAATCACGTAGCGTGTACCAATCCAGCTGAACTGGGCAGAAAGCTGCAAGCCCTTCCAACGGAAGCTTGTACCGAAACCGCCCATCCAAGGTGCATCATAGGTCTTGCCTGTCATCACCTTGTCGCTCTCACGGAACTCGTTGGTCACGTTGCCGTTCTTGTCATACCAGAGCTGCTCACCATTCGCTGGGTTCACACCGGCATAACGGTTCAGGAAGAACTCGCTTACTGAGTGACCTACCACATACTTCAAACCGGTGGTTGAGTTTACATACTCGGTTACACTGTTATAGAGTTCCTTCAATCGGTTCTGGTTGTAAGATACGTTGGCACTTACATTCCAGGTGAAGTCGCGTGTGCGGATTACATCACCGTCAGCACTCAGCTCGATACCCTTGTTAGCCATCACACCTACGTTCTTCCAGCGATAGCCCTCGCCGGTTACGGTATAAGACTCAGGAACGCGCATCAGCATATTAGAGGTACGCTTGTAGTAAGCCTCGAAGCTGAAGTTGATTCTGTCGAGGAAGCCCAAACGGAGGGCGAAGTTGTTTGCCCATGTTGACTCCCAACCCAATTCCTCGTTACCACTCTGTGATGGATAGAAACCGGCAGTATTATCGTAGTTGGCACCACCCGATACCAGAGCCAGGTGATAATAGTTAGGAATCTCAGAGTTACCCGATGTACCGGTACTTACGGCAATCTGGGCTGTGCTGAGCCACTTCATATCCTTCAGCCAGTCGGTCGACTTCACGTTGTACATGAAACCGAGCGACCAGAATGTACCCCAGCGATGATCCTTACCGAAACGTGAAGAAGCATCAGTACGCAGAGAGAAATCGGCATAGTAGAGCTCCTTATAGTTATACTCGCCACGCATGAAGAATGACAGGTAAGAATAATCAGAAGATGAATCTGCCCAGCGGCTGGCACGTGTACCTGATGATACGTTGGTCAGGAGATCGCTGGTCTGACCCTTGGAATATACCTGGAAACCATCTGAGTGGAAATTGACAGCCTCCTGACCCAGCATCACGTTGAACGAATGGATATCGTTCAGAGTGAAACGGTAGTTAGCCGTAGTAGTCTCTGTCAGGTTGATGGCATCGCTGCTCTGGCGTGCCGCAGTACCCTGTCCGTGATTTGAAGAGAGACTTGGGAACGACTGGAGGAATGCTGTAGAATGGGTGAAATCGACACCAAACTGAGTACGGATAGTCAGATTCTCTATCGGATAGATTTCAGCATACATGGTAGAGAGCACCTTATATTTCTTGTTCTTGATAGGATTCAAGCCCATGTAAACGATAGGGTTCTCGCTGGTTCCAGCCCAGTTGCCTGCTGAAAGTGAAGCCAGACTGCCATCCTTTGCGTATGGATTCCAGTAAGGCAGCATGAATCGGCATGCTGAGATAGGAGTAACGGTAGTATAGCTACCGTCGTCAGCCTGCTGAGCCTCCTCATAGGCAGCCATGGTGTTGGTACCTACCTTCAACCACTTGCTAGCCTTTACATCTGCATTGGTGCGGATGTTGTAACGGCGGAAGGTTGAATTCTGTGCGATACCGTCCTGATCGTAGAAACCACCAGAAACATAGTAGTTCAAGCGGTCGGTAGCACGGTTGATAGAGAGTTCGTAGCTCTGCAGCGGAGCGCGGTCGTTAAACACCTCGTCCAGCCAGTTTACGTTTACTCTTGAAAGGAGATTGTAATCCTTACCTGTATCCAGACCTACTTCTTTCTCAAACTGGATACGCTCATCGGTATTCATCATTTTCCAGTTGGTCTGTGCCAACTCAGAGAAACCATACTGTGCACGGAGCGTAATCTTCGCCTTGTCCATTGACAAGCCTCGCTTGGAAGTGATGACAACCACACCATTGGCAGCACGTGCACCATAGATAGAGGTAGAAGAGGCATCTTTCAATACAGAGATACTTTCGATGTCGTTAGGACTCAAAGTATTGAAATCAGAACTTGAGATTGGCACGCCGTCGAGGATAAAGAGTGGCGACTTTCCGGAGTTGATAGAGTTGGTACCACGGATTTGGAAGGTAGCCGCCTTGCTAGGTTCACCCGAAGAAGAGATGACCTGCAAACCAGTACTCTGTCCCTGCAAAGCTTGGTCGAAGCTTGCCGCCGGCACATTTTCTATCTTTTCAGACTTTACGGCAGACACGGAACCCGCAATGGTTCCCTTCTTTCTCACGCCATACGCCACCACAACCACTTCATCCATCATCTTGGAATCCGAAGCAAGGGTGATGTTGAGCGTATTTGTCTGCGCTTTCACAACGTGCTTCTGCGTAACGCAACCCACATAAGAGTAGACAAGCATAGCCTTCGAAGCACCCTTAATTTCGATGGTATAGTTACCGTCAATATCGGTCACTACGCCATTTGATGTTCCCTCTTGCATAATGGTCACACCAATCATCGGTTCGTTGTCTTCAGCAGACACGACTGTACCCTTGACGCTGAAACTCTGCGCCAAGACCGATTGGATAGACAACAATACAAGTGAGACAAGTAAAAGAGTTAATTTTCTCATCCTTGTTTGTTTCAAGTTTATTAATCTTAATTCCGCAACACTATAGTTTAATATTATTTATAAGTGCCTGAGCAACAAAAAGCTACCCAGGATTTTGCCATGTCAGAATTTTCACTTACCTTAGTGTTGCGAAAAGAAGACAAGCAAAACTCTAATATGACATGGCAAAGATACAAATAAAATCTGAGAAACTCACTCCTTTTGGGGGAATTTTTTCGATTATGGAGCAATTTGATGCTCTTTTAGCTCAAACCATAGATTCCACCTTGGGATTGAGATGCACTATGTTTGGTTATCAATATAGCGAGATTCTACGCTCTCTGATGTGCGTATATCTTTGTGGTGGCTCATGTATTGAGGATGTTACAACTCACCTGATGAAACATTTGTCTCTTCATCCAACTCTTCGCACTTGCAGCGCAGACACCATATTACGTGCTATCGAAGAACTGACTTTTAAGAGCATCACCTATAAGTCTGTTTCTGGCAAATCCTATGATTTCAATACTGCAGACAAGATGAACTGCTTACTGGTCAATGCCCTGCTTGCTACTGGTCAATTGAAATCCGGTCAAGAGTATGATTTTGACTTTGACCATCAGTTCATTGAAACAGAGAAGTATGATGCAAAACCAACCTACAAGAAGTTCTTGGGCTATAGTCCAGGCGTAGCTGTCATTAACGACATGATTGTTGGTATTGAAAATAGAGACGGCAACACAAACGTACGCTTCAACCAAAAAGAAACTTTGGAAAGAATCTTCAAGCGATTGGAGGCTTCGGAAATATATATTTCTCGTGCCCGCATGGATTGCGGCTCATGTTCGGAGGAAATCGTAGATATGGTAGAGGCTCATTGCAGGCATTTTATATTCGTGCCAACAGATGCTCTTCTTTCTACGATTCCATGTTTGCCTTAACTGGATGGAAAACTGTTGAAATCAACGGTATTGAGTTTGAGTTGAATTCTATCCTTGTTGAGAAATGGAAAGGAAAACCGTATCGTCTTGTCATACAGAGACAAAGGCGAATAGATGGATACCTTGACATTTGGGAAGGCGAATATACCTACAGATGTATACTGACTAACGATTACAAGTCGAGTGCAAGAGACATCGTGGAATTCTACAATCTTCGTGGTGGCAAGGAACGCATCTTCGATGACATGAACAATGACTTTGGCTGGAATCGATTGCCAAAATCGTTCATGGCACAGAATACTGTATTCCTGCTTATGACAGCTCTCATCAGAAACTTCTACAAAGCTATTATGCAGAGATTGAAAACCCATGAATTTGGATTGCGTGCCACCAGCAGAATCAAGACCTTTGTGTTCAAGTTCATCTCTGTTCCTGCGAAATGGATTAAGACATCACGTAGGCATGTATTGAACATTTACTCAGACAACAATGCTTATACCAACCTGTTCAAGACAGACTTTGGTTAAAGACCATGCTTTTCTGGTTAAACCAGCGTATTACCTCAAGTCGCTTTATGGGGTAAGGGGATTTTGTGTCTGCGACATTTCTGTTGTGCAAGAAATATGTACAATAAAATGAATTTTGTCGCTTTGCAAGCAAAATCCCACTAAACCCTATAGGTTGCGGATTTGAGGATTAATTAATAATTATAATTTTTTTCTCATTTTTTTCTCGTTTGGTAAAAGCCGAAAGCACTCAGGGCGACACTTCGCCCCTCCATTTATACATTCTTTCACTAATATGCACACATGGAAATACCTATTTAACTTAAATCGGTGCAAAATTACGAATATTTTCTTACATTACTGTCCACGAAAATCCGTTAACATTTGCTTAAATACCTTGTAGATAAAGAGGTTTTCATACAAAAAGGCACTCGGAGGTTTTGAAACTGCTATCTTTGCAAGAACTTACAATTCGTAAGCATCTACAAATTCAAGGCAGTTATGAATCAAGGTCGATATGTATTCACGCAACTTGTGGATTTCCTTCCAAGGAAGAACTTTGAGTGGTTGGTAAAAAAGTATGAAGGTAACAAATATGTGAAGAGTTTCACTTGTTGGAATCATCTGATGGTTCTTCTATTTGGTCAGTTGTCCAATCGTGAGGGATTACGAGACCTTATTGTGAGCATCACTCCGTTCAAGTCAGCGTTCCACCATCTTGGTTTTGGAAAGAATGTCAGTAGAAGCAATTTGAGCAAGGCTAATGAAATACGCGAAGTCAAGATATTCCAGGAGTTTGCAGACAAGATGGTTTCCATAGCAAGAGAGACATGTGGAGTCGTCAAGGACTTCTTCATATCCAACAATGTCTATGCGTTTGACTCCTCTACAATATCATTGTGCCTTTCTGTATACTGGTGGACTAAACTGCATCATGGGAAAGGAGGAGTGAAATTGCATGAACTGTATGATGTGAAGACAGACATTCCGACATTTTCTGTCATTACAGACGCTTCGGTTCACGATTCTCAAGTGATGGAGCTAATTCCCTATGAGAAAGAGTTTCTACATATTTGACAGGGCGTATATGGCAACTGAGAAACTTTATATCATAGAAGAAGCAGAAGCTTACTTTGTCGTGAGAGAAGCATAAAATGTCGTTTGAAGTCATAGAGGATAAAGAATACAACAACCCTTCATCTGGAATTATGGCCGACCAAATTATACGTTTCAAGGGACACAAGACTAAGAAGCAATATCCAAAAGAACTTCGACGAGTGGTATTCTATGACTATGATGGTAATAGGACATTTGTATTTTACACGAATAATTTTGATGTTACAGCGGAACAGGTTGCCCTGCTTTACAAATACAGATGGAGAGTAGAACTGTTCTTCAAATGGCTGAAGCAACATCTGCGCATCAAAGAGTTTTATGGAACCTCGGAGAATGCTGTAAAAATACAAATCTATGCAGCTATTATTGCATATTGTCTTGTCGTTATCGTACAAGAATGTATGGGGCTAAAGCTTCAAACTTATGATGTTCTAAGAATTTTAAGCACGGCATTGTTGACTAAAATGCCGCTGTGTGACTTACTTGTTGAACAGAAAGAGGAAGAGTCTACTGAAGGAAAATATCAGCAGCTCTGCCTCAATTTTGATGGGTAACTATCAATTTGTTACTTTTTGAAATGTTAAAGGAATTTCGTGGACAGTAGTGATTTTCTTATTTGCCCAAGATTATCGCTTAAAATTTAAATGTTTGATATGAAATATTTATGTTTTTTAGCATATTTGCTCATAAATTTAGTTAATTGTCGATTTTTTGTCACATCCGATTACAGTTTGCAAAAACAAGTTCAATACATACTTTTTTTGTTTCTATGCAGCCGTTTTCATAAAGCTGAAATTACGTCCCGACGTAGCTTGTACTACGTCGGGACGTATCTTTTGCTGCGTCGGGACGTAGCAAATGCTACATCGGGACGCATTTTTTACTGCATCGGAACGTATTTTATCAGCTGACGCAGATATCTCGACAAGCCGAAGGATACATTTACCTCTTCACCTTCATATATTCCGTAGGAGTCATGCCATACTCCTTGGAGAAGCATTTGGAGAAATAACTGCTGTTGGAAAAACCAACGGTATACATCACCTCGGAAACACTGAACTTGCCCTGGCTCAGGAGCTCGGCAGCACGGTTCATACGCATCTCACGGATATACTCTACAGGCGTACGGCCTGTTATCGCCTTCGTCTTGCGATACAGCTGTTTGCCACCTATGCCTATCACATCCTGCAACATCGAAACGTTGAAGTCGGAATCAATCATGTGCTTCTCTATCGCCTCATTGATCTCTTCGAGCAGACGCTTGTCTGCCCCATCCAACTCGCAGACATTTACTTCCTTCTTTTCCTCTTCAGAAGACTCAGAGCGTGCAGGAACTGGTTCTGAGGATGATGACTCAGGCTCAGATACAGGCGAAGCGGATAACCCAGTGGCAACAGCTGATGGCTCCTCAGGTTTCTTCACATTCAGGTAGCGGACCATCAGAGCTGTCACCTCATCAAATGAATGATGAGCTACGGCAGCCTTCAAATCTTCCGTCAGACGGTTGAAGAAGTCAATACGCATCTGTACCTGCTCCAACACCTCAGCCTTCTGCTTCTGGGCATCAGCCAGTTCCTTGCGCAGAAAATACCAGCTTACCAGCCATGCCACAAACACGATGAGTGCCGTGATATAGAAGAGCTTGCACCACCATGAGAGATACCAAGGCGGCAGGACGGAGATGTCGAGCGAATAAACCTCGGCAGCTATCTTGCCTTCACCATCCACGGCATGAACCGTAAGATGATAATCGCCATACGACAAACCATTGTAGGTGATATCGATGTTGCTCGAGTTCAGATAATGCCAGTCGTGGTCGCTGCCTTCGAGTTTGTAAGCATAAACGGCTGAAGGATGATCAGCAAAAGGAAGGTCGGTGAGCTGCAAGGTGAAGTTGTTCTCATCACTCTTCAGTTTCAGGATTTCTCCACGCTCCTCACGAGCCTGTCCGTTTACGATGATTCCAGCCAGCATCAGGCGGGTAAACTGCTTAGGCTTCTGTGCTACATCGGAACTGATTGCCACATAGCCGTCATTGCCGCCCATCATTACCTCATGAGTCTGTCTGCTGTAACAGATGTTGAGCGGCGCAACAGAAGGAATCATGAAACGCTGGCTCTCGCCCTGTGGATTGATTACGCAGCATTCATTGCCCGATACCACCCATATCTTGCCTTCCACATCGCACATGGTACTTACCTTACCACCAATCTGCCATGTCTTGGAAGAAAAGCTGTTACCCAGCACAGAACCGGCTGCATAATAACAGGTTACCGAATTGTTATCACCCATCCAGATATTGCCCTTGCTGTCTGCCATCAAATAGTTGACAACATCTGAGTTAGCTACCTGCACCACCTTCATATCGTTCGGATTGATGCAGTCGAGACGGGTATAGGTAGAAACCCAAATCCTACCCTTTCCATCCATCACCATCTGACCTACATGCAGACCAGAGAGCGCATTCTTTCCCTTGTCCGAGTAATGCCAGTCGGCTATGGTCTTGCCGCTCAGAAGAGCCGCCTTATCCATCACGAAAACACCGCCCTGATAAGAACCCATCCATATCCTGCCCTTCTTGTCCTGGAGAATATCGTAAGCCCAGGCAGTAGAATACTTGCCACTCTTATCGTAGACGATGAAATTGCGCATCTGACGGGAACTGCGGTCATAGAAGTTGATGCCATGGTCAGTACAGATCCATACATCGCCGTCATGGTCTTCATAAATCTTGCGTACACGGTTATGACTCAGCGGGAAGGCAGAGCTGTTCTGCTTGTACCATGCCACATTCTGATAACCTTCAGCATTCCGGGTGAAATGAATCAGTCCGTTGGTACCGCCCATCCACCATTCGCCGTTACGAGTCTGGAGCATGGCATGGAGACAGTTGCCCTCACCCGACATCGTAATCTTATCGAGCGATACATAGCGGTAATAGGTATGGGTAGTGAGACGGGAGAGTCCATTGTCAGTACCCACCCATACATTCTGCCATTTATCTACAAAGCAAGCCCAGACAATGTTGTTAGGAATAGAAGCATCATCGCGGGAATCGTGGATATAATGGGTAATGGCATTGGAGAGTGCCATCTGATAGAGTCCGTTATCGGTTCCGATATAGAGATTGCCGGCAGCATCTGTAGAAAGACATTTGATGGAATTGCCGTTCAGAGCTGGAATCTGTGAGAAGTTCCTGAGCTGCAGATCGGCACAATAGAGAGCGCCCTCGGTACCAATCCAGTAGCATCGGCGCTTGGCATCATAGGCGAGCGCATTGACCAGCGGCTGTTCTCCGGCACGGAGCGGAATCAGTCTGCTGCCGAGACGCAGACCAGCAAGCGAACCTACGAGCAAGCCTTGCGGAGTAGAGAGCAAGGCATAGACATCGCCACCGAAGTCAGTCTTACCACCCTTGATATCGAGCACACGGAGTTCCTTCAGCTGCTTGCGCTTCGCCTCATCGGCAAAAGCCTTCATGGCTGGTGTTTCGGCATATTGATAAGATTGCGTATCGAATTTCAGGATGCCGTTGCCGGTAGCCAGATAGAGCATTCTGCCCTCGAAACCGAGCGCATTGACACGCGTATTGCTGAATGCATGTTCCTGGAAATGGCGGTAGCCATGATAACCATCATAGCTGTAAAGACCGTTATCGGTTCCGAGCCATATCATTCCATCACTGTCCTGGGTAATGGCACAAACGGACTGAGCACCTTCAAGGGAGGTGTTAACGAAACGCTGCGCATGGATGGCGAGCGAAACAAAGAGCATAGCAATTGCCATGCTGATGCGGTTTATAGGTTCTTTTGACTTTTTCATGTGTGCAAATTTACACAATATCCATGATAACGCCAAAAAATATCGGAGAAAATTCATAAAAAAAAGAATCCCCTGGGAAAAATAGCCGCTGCTATTCCCAGAGGATCCGATATAAACTATATACTTTATAACCAACTGAAATCGGTCTTTGTCATCTTATATTGCCTGGAGCGTAATCGACTTTTCGATATTTCGCTTGCTGTCTTTTACCTTCAGGATGATGTCACCCTTCTGCTTGCTGCTCTGTACGATGACTACGAGTTTGCCGGAGAAGAGTTTCATCTGAGGCTGGGTGAACGGTTCGAGCGATGTGGCATCGCCATTGCAAGCAGCCTTGAAAGTGCCGGCACCACTCACCTCGAAGGTCAGTTCGTCATCGGCAAGCGGACATTCATTGCCGTCCTTATCCTGCAGACTCACGGTGATGAAGGCAAGATCGTTGCCATCGGCATTCAGCAGCACATTGTGTTCATCGGTACAGCCTTCTACCATGCAGGCAATAGGCTCATGATCAGGTGTTTCTACGCTGAACTTCATCTGTGCAGGCTCGCCGGCGGTACGCTTCACGTCCTCGCCCACCTTATCGCCATACTGGTTGTAGGTAACCACGCGAATCTCACCCGGTTCATACTTCACATTGTTCCAGCGCAGACGGTAGCGGTCGAGGCGGCTTGACTTGTCCTTGCGAACCCTGCCCTGACTCTTGCCGTTGACGAAGAGTTCGCCTTCCACACCATCGGTGTAGCAATATACAGGGGTAACCTGTCCTTCCCTGCCCTTCCAGTTCCAGTGAGGAAGAAGATGGGTGGTATGCTGCTGCTCGTTCCAGCGGGCACGATACATATAATATCTATCCTTTGGAAGTCCGGCAAGGTCGCAGATACCGAAGTAGCTGCTGCGGCTTGGCCAGTAGGTATCGTATGGAGTAGGCTCGCCCAGATAGTCGTAACCGGTCCATACAAACTCACCGATTACCCAACTGTAGTCATCCTGCATCTTCCAGTCATCATCCGGAAGATTACTCCAGGAGCAATACTCCGTATCATAGCTAGAGCACTGACCATCGGCGTATGGATTGTTGTTGCTGGCACGCACCTGAACCGGGAACTTATACACGCCACGGGAGCTGACGGTAGATGCTGTCTCTGAACCCAGGAGGAATCCCTGAGGCAACTGCTCGATATTCTTATAATATTTATGTACGCGATAGTTGAAGCCCGGAACGTCCATCACCTGGGCAAATCCACTCTTCAAGGCATCTTCTGCCTTATCCATACCCTGGGTTACAGGGCGGGATGGGTCGTACTGATGACAGATATCCTGCAGACGCTTAGCAATCTGCACACCCTCCTTGCTCCACTGTTCAGGAATCTCGTTACCGATGCTCCACATCACGATGCTAGGATGGTTGCGGTGGTGCTTTACCAGATTGGTGATATCCTTATCGCTCCACTCCTTGAAAAACTTGGCATAGCCGTTCTTGCATTTAGGATAAATCCACATATCGAAACTCTCTGCCATGACCATCATACCGAGGGAATCGCAGAGTTCCATCTGCATGGTAGAAGGCATGTTGTGGGCAGTACGGATAGCATCGCAACCCATCTGCTTCATCATCTTGATCTGACGGATGAGAGCTGCCTTGTTTTCTGCTGCACCCAACGGACCGAGGTCGTGGTGCAGACAGACACCCTTCAGTTTGCGGGTAACGCCATTGAGCTGGAAACCATAATCCTTGGATACGGCAATGGTACGGATACCGGTCTTCAGGGTCTGGACATCAGCCACCTTTTTTCCTTCATATCGGGTAAGTTTTACCTGATAGAGGTAAGGAGATTCCGGAGACCAGAGCTGAGGATTCGCCACCTTCAGAGTAGTCTTGATTTCAGGATTGGCACCTGTGACAGTCTGCTCGGCAACCTTCTTGCCAGCCTCATCCAACAGGGCTATGACGGTCTTGCCCGACTTACCAGTCTTTCCTTCCAGCAGCGCATTTACTTCTACTTCAGCTTCCTGCTTATCAGCCTTCAGGGTACGGACGAAGGTATCCCAGGTAGAGAAGTTTTCGTTGCCATAGAGTTCTACGGAAACCGGACGGTAAAGGCCGCCTCCCGGATACCATCGGCTGCTCTCCTCTACATTATTAAGATGTACCTCGATGAGATTACTCTTACCAAACTGGATGAAAGGTGTGATGTCGATGCGGAAAGCATTGTAGCCGTAAGCCCACTTGCCTGCCTCCTTGCCATTGACGCTGACAACAGGCTGGCTCATGGCACCGTCGAAGACGAGTACGGCACGCTTATAGCCCTTAGGAGCCGTCCAGTTCATCTTATACATACCCTCACCTATCCAAGGCAGCGCACCAGAACGTCCCGACTTCTCGGTCTTTTCGGTTTCGCCATTCTGCTCGATGGCCACCATCTGCAGGTCCCATTTCTTATCAAAAGGACCCGAGATAGCCCAATCGTGCGGAACAGCTACCTGCTGCCACGCCTTGCCATCACGGGAGAAATCCCACGATGGCAAATTTATTATTTTTCGGCTCTGCGCCTGGCACACGGAAGAGAGCGCCAGGGCAAGAGTCATGAAAGCTATGCTTTTCTTGATCATATATATTATTTTCTATAGTTTGTTCTATATTCTATCTTCAGATTCGCTTCTATCGCTCCCAAAGGAAGCGAAGAAAGCTAACTTACCTGATTACTTGAAGGCATCGAGTGCAGCGGTTGGCTTGCCGCTGTTGTCAAAGGCTCCCTTGTCGTAGCCGTTCCAGCCGCTGTTACACTCAGGCTCCCAGTAGAACACGCCCTCGCAGGTAGAGATTGCCTTGCAGCCATCCACCATCTTCTTGAGGAATGGAGCGGCATTTTCTGAATTCCACACCATACCAATCTCTGAGATGATGACATCGCAGTTGTATTTGCCGGAAAGGGTCTTGATGTTGTCGAGGCAGTCATCAGAAACCTGCTCCCAGGTCTGGTCGGTAATCCAGTCTGGATAGAGCGACATACCGATGACATCCCATTTGGCTCCATTCTGCTTCAGACCATCAAACATCCAGGTATACTGGCCCAGGTTGTTTCCCTTGTCGAGATGCACGATCACCTTTGCCTCCGGATAAACCGCCTTTACGGCATCATAGCCGGCATTGATATAAGCAGCAAAGTTTGCCATGTTCTTAGAGGCACGGCCTGTTACCTTCAGGGCAGCATCGCCCTCCGCATCATTCCAGAGCATGCCGTCGGTGGTTTCGTTACCCACCTGCACCCACTCTACGTTGACGCCTCTTTCCTTCAAGGCATTCAATACATCCTTGGTATGATCGGCAACCGCCTGCTTCATCTGATTGAAGTCATAGTTCTTCCAGGCAGCAGGAACGCCCTGCTTGGAAGGGTCTGCCCAAGTATCAGAGTAGTGGAAGTCAATCATCAGGCGCATACCGAGCTGCTGAGCTCGCCATGCCTTCGCCACCACATCATTCTTTCCGTTCCATCCATCCTCAGGATTTACCCATACACGAAGGCGGATGGAGTTCATGCCGAGGTCGCGGAGAAGCGCCATGCACTCGGTAGCCTTACCATTGGCGTTATAGAATTTCTTTCCGTTCTGCTCCATCTCGGTGAGCCAACTTACATCGGCTCCCTTGGCGAAGCCACTCATATCGTATGTCTTCTCCTTTTCGGGAGTAGCATTATCTTCATTGCTGCAACTTGTGCCCGTGATAGAGAACAAAAGTGCTGAAGCCAGCAATATGGCTTTTCCTAAAATATTCTTCATTGCTATTTTTCTTATTATTTATTCATACTTCCAGGTCATGGCGTTGATGTCGGCAGTAACAGTAACCTCGCCGCCAGTTACATCGTCCTTGAACCAAATGTCCCAACAATCACTAGCTGTAGACAATTTAAAGAGATCGCTTGGATCTGAACCATACCAGGTCTGCTTGTCGTCCTTGTTCTCACCTACGAAGATGAAGCGGAAGTTCTCCCAGGCAGATGGCTTGTACTTGCAGGTATAAACACCATCGCTCACCTTGTTCATCACGGCAAGAAGGTTGTTGCCATCCTTAGAGAACATGCAGAGGGTATTGCTAGCCTCTGGCTCTGGAGCAGTCTGGTTGCCAGACTCGATAGAGTAAGTCAGGTCGCTGTTCTCGCCCACCTTTACGGTGATGGTATAAGTACCCGCCTTAGCGATGTTCACGCTGCCAGCAGTTGCGGCATCAGTCATCTTGCCATCAGCAAGCGTATAGTTCATGGTCTTGACTACGGCTGCTGCATCGTCTGTAGCTGTTGCCTTGCTGTACTCTGCACCCGTAGCAACTATATTAATAGGTGTATTATCAGCTGTGGTTGTAATCACCTTCACCCAAGCATAGTTAGGTGCATCGTAGGTCATTTCCTCACCATTCAGCTGCATAGCCTTGATGTAGGTTGGCTTGAATTCCTTAGCCTTTGTATCTACCACAGTATAATAAATACCTGTCTGACCAGGGAACCAGAAGTTCCATGCAGACTCCGTATTATCCATTTCATACACATGGCCATCCTGTCCTACATTACCCCAAATGGTACCATCATTTTCCTTACCCCAGATATGGAACCAAGAAGAGGCATTCATATAGCCAGAATAAACTCCATCAGAATTAGGAGAATAGAGTTTGGTCAGAACTTGATCCTTTTTCTCATTCAGGATATTGATGTAGCTCATATCAATGAGGTATGGAGTAACCTTTACCTGGCAGACATTGCTGTAAGCGGCATCAAGATTGGCACCCATCTGACTCTTGATACGGAAATAAAGAGGTGAACTCACATCAGGAGACAAGCCGAGATCCTTGGCTGCAGCATTGAGATCAGCACCGGTGAAAGCCTTGGAAAGGTCGGTTACGGTGTATTCCTTTTCTGAAGTAAAGTTCTCTGAGGCGGATGCCTGCAGATAAGTCTTCAACACTCCGCTGCCCGCAGGCTTGGTTTCATCGCTCGAAAACAAGGTAGGATTCTGCCAAGCCAACGAGAGGACAACGTCCTTACTGTTATCTACAGACAGCTTCACATCGGATGCCGATGCCATCAGATCGGATGCCTTGAAGCCATCCAGATATATCTTGTCGCCACTCTCGTCGCAACTCACCAGGGCGGTGAGTGCGCAGAGAAGCATCATCAAGTTTCTAAATATCTTTTTCATTCTTTTATCCTATTAATAGTTGTCGTTATGAAGATTTGGATTTGCGGTAAGCTCGGTGTTAGGAATTGGATAGATGTTGTACTTGCTATCCACTGCCTGTCCATCGTGGACACCACCCTTCCACTGCCAGATGTACTTATTAGTAGTAAACTGACCATAGCGAATCAGGTCAGTACGGCGATAACCTTCATGATAGAGTTCACGGGCACGCTCATCGAGGATGAACTGGAGGAACTCATCATCGTTGGCAAAGTTGCTTGCCCATACATCAGAAGCATGAGAGCGCTCACGAAGCTGGTTGATCCAATAGATAGCACCCTGCTTGCGGGAAGCAATCACGTCAGGATCTGCAGCATCACTACCACCAGCCCAGTTATCCCAGTCATTATGCAGACGAACCACGCACTCGGCATACATCAGATAGACATCAGCCAAACGGAAGAGAGGGAAATCGGTATCCACACCTGCATCTCCTGTATTGGATGCAGTGGTTCCATCATCCTTCAGGTTACTCCATTTCTCAGAAAGATAGCCAGCGGTTTCATCGGTCATGCTGGTTACATCCTTGCTCTGACCATTGGTAAAGAACTTGCAACGCTTGTCACCATTGCCATCAATATCGGTCTGGGTAAACTTATCCACGAACTCAGGACGAAGACGGAATTCACTCCAGCCGGCAGTTACACCATAATCGGCTACATTCTGGTTGGCATTCGACATACTTACCTGTCCACAAACCAGATAGGTAGAAGAACCCCAGCTTACAGTATGCTCAGCACTTACCGGCAAGGCGAAGATAATTTCGTTGGTACGCTTATCATTATCAGCATTGAAGAGCTTGCTGTAATCAGACTCCAAAGAGTAGCCCATATCCATCACCTTCTCACAAGCCTCCTTGCACTCGGCATACTTGGCAACGCCGGTATAAACCTCGCTGTTCAGATAAAGCTTGGCAAGCAAGGTATAGGCAGCACCCTGAGAAGCCTGACCGTAAGGACAGGTGGATGCTGGAAGCATATCACCTACACAATCCTTCAACTCGCTCTCAATATAATCAAATGTCTGCTGAGGAGTATAACGAGGAGGAATGTAGCTGCCCACAGGGTCGTTCTCTGTCACCATCGGAATGTTGCGATAGAAATCGAGGGCATGGTAATAGAACAGAGCGCGCATAAAACGGACTTCAGCCTTATACTCCTTCATCTTCTCAGCATCAGCACCTGAGAAATTGGCATTATTGGCATTGCGGAGGAACTCGTTGCAGAGGGCGATGTTGTAGTAGATACGATAATACATATCTGATACCCAGGCATCGTTAGCATCCCAGGAGAGATAAGTAAGACCCGTAGTCTGCTCACCTGTCAGCCAGGTAGAGGCAAATTCATCGGTACCACACTCCTGCATATTGATAAACATACGCATGTAGTCGAAGCCACTGCCGCCGTTCAATACGGATTCCATATCCTTATTATCGCCGCCCTTGCCCTGACCGCTAGTCACCATGGCAGCGTAAATCTTACCCAGCACAGCCTCATAATTGGCAAGCGAGGTATAAACATCCTTAGAGGTTGTCTCTGTATGAGGATATTGGTCAAGATCGGAAACACAGCTGGTAGTGCCTGTCAGCACCGCTGTTCCCATCATCATACTATATAATATATTCTTAAGTTTCATTGTTATCTGTTTTGATTGTTAGAACTGAAGTCCGAGGCTTACTGAGTAAGTGCGAGGACGTGGATAGAATGAGTTGTCCATTCCGTTTGGCACCTCAGGATCTGTACCTGAGTAACCGGTGATGGTGAATACATTCTGTACCATCGCAGATACGGTGAGCGAAGCCCACTTGTTGATCTTGCCTACATTGTAACTCAAACTCAGGTTGTCGAGTTTCAGGAACGAAGCATTCTCTACGTAGTAATCAGAGAGATACTGACGGGTCTTGAAACCTGTCTTCAGGAAGCTGGTATTGAGGTTGTTGAGTTGTGAGTTGTTGTAGCTTACTGTCTCAAAAGCACCTGTACTCATACCCATGCCGTTGTATACATAGTTGTCGATGTTGGCACGGAAACTCATACCGAGTGTCAGCTGCTTGTATCTCAAAGATGTACTCAAGCCCATGATGTACTTAGGGGCTGGAGAATGATAGCGGTAGAGATCTGACTCATTGATTTCGCCATCATTGTTCAAATCGGCATAAGCACCCTCGATAGGCTTGCCTGTCTTTGAGTCGTAGAGCTGATGATACACATAGAACATGTATGGCTCATATCCCTCAGAGAGTACCTGGAACTGGTAAGCATCGATAGATGGACCTACCTTCACGTTGGTCTGGCTTCCACCCTTTATCAATGAAAGGTTCTTCACCTTCATGTTCTGCCAGGTAAAGTTATAGCTCAGGTTCCACTCCCAGTCCTTGGTCTGGATAGGGGTTGCATTCAGAGAAACCTCAATACCCTTGCTGTCCACATTACCTACGTTGGTAAGGATAGTCTTTGAGAAGTTGGTACCTGCTGCTGTTGGTACTGATGCCAACAGGTCCTTGGTCTTGCGGGTATAGAAATCGATGGCACCACCGATACGGCCATCCAGAAATCCGAAATCGAGACCGAAGTTCCAGGAGGTTGTAGTCTCCCACTTCAAGTCTGATACGTATGCCTCAGGACGGTAAGTATTGATATACTGTCCGTTGATGAATGCTTCGGTACCTGCCACGCTGTAGGTATAAACCGGCAGATAGTTGTAGTTGCCGATACCTTCCTGCTGACCGGTAACACCATAGCTGGCACGGAGTTTCAAGTTAGAAAGTACCTTCTGGTTCTTCAACCAAGGCTCTTCTGTCAAAGTCCAGCCCAAAGCAACAGATGGGAAAGTACCCCAACGGGTATCCTTAGAGAAACGGGAAGATGCGTCTCGACGAACGGTAGCCGTCAGGAGATACTTTCCATCGAATGAATAGTTGATACGTCCGTAATATGACAACATTACATGACGGTAATCTGATGCCTTTACGGTTGACAGGTTTGTGCCTGCCGCACTTTTGGTATAATAAAGAGGTGTAGTACTCTTCCAATACTGGTAGTCGTAACCGGCTGTCAGATCTACATTACTCTTGATATCTTCGAAATACTTTGCATAGTTGGCATAGAGGGTAAGCAAGCGGTTCTCGTTCTTCTGAGGACCATACTTGTAATCGCTACCGCCCAAAGACTCATCCTTGTTGTAGCTCTGTGCTGCGTAGGCAGGAACATAAACGGTTCCGTCGCCCTTGGCATAGTCAGCACCCACGGTAGCATGGAGCTTGAGGTCTGGCAGGAAGTGAACCTTGTAATCTACATCCATAGAACCGATGAAGCGGCTTACCTTACTCTTTGAATCATACAGATCAACCAGACCGCGAGGGTTTCTTACACCGGCATTCACTGGATAGCCATCAGCATCGAGTGCCTCATTATAGCCACCATATTTGTCGTTGCCGGAATAAACCGGGATGGTTGGGTTGAATGTGGCAGCTGCCCATACAGCGCCACCATTATTGAATGAGTTGTTATTAAGCGTTCCCTTGGCGTTGATGGTCAACTTCAGGTGATCCTGGAAGAAGCTAGGAGTCAATACAACGTTACCTGTCCAGCGCTCTACATTGTCCTTGCGAACCAGACCGCTCTGGTTGTAATAGCCTACAGACACTCGGAATGGCAACCACTTGTCGATGCTGCCGCTCACGCTGAGGTTATTATCTGTACCGAAGGCTGTGCGGTAAACCTCATCGTTCCAATCGGTATTGGCTGTACCGAGCAATGACTTTTGGTTATCTGTACCGTACTGGTTGATGACATTCACAAATTCATCACGACTCAGCATATCTACCATCTGCGCACGGGTCTGCAAACTGTTGGTGGTATTGAAGTTCACCTTTACAGCACCCTGCTGTCCCTTCTTGGTGGTAATGATAATGACACCGTTAGATGCACGGGAACCATAGATGGCTGTAGAAGAAGCATCCTTCAATACAGTCATGCTCTCGATATCAGAAGGGTTGATCATGCTGAGGAAGTTGCTGCTGTTACCCGAGATACCACCCTGCTCCAATGGCACACCATCAAGCACGATAAGAGGGTCGTTGCTGGCATTAAGAGATGCACCACCACGCACACGGATGGTACTGCCGGCAGAGGCAGAACCACTGTTGGACATAATCTGTACACCCGAAACCTTACCGTTGATCAACTGTTCTGGAGAAGAAACGAGACCTTTATTAAAGTCCTTCGATTTCACGGTAGCTACGGAACCAGTCAGGTCACTCTTTCTTGCCGTACCATATCCGATGACCACGACATCAGCCAGCGCCTTGCTGTCAGATTCGAGTTTCACCTTCATATTGTCTGAGATAGAAAGTACCTTATCAATATAACCGATATAAGATACCTTGATCTTCTTGGCTGAAGAAGATACCTGAAGACTGAAGTTACCGTCAAAATCAGTAACTGTACCGCCCTTTTCGCCTTCCACCATGACAGTGGCGCCAATCAGAGCCTCACCATTCTGCGCATCTGTCACCTCACCTTTGATGGTTCTTGTCTGCGCCATGAGTTGCAGACATCCGATGACGAACAATGCCACGAGAAGCAAACTTCTCTTTGCTAAATTCTGGATTGCGTTCATTGTTTTACTTTTAGGTTGCGTTTAAAATTGTTTTCGGTTGCAAAAGTAGGGAAAAGAGAAGAAAACAGCAGATAGATTTAAGACAAAAATAAAGAAAAAACGGACAAAAGCAAATCTTTATCTCGCTTTTGTCCGTTTTGTCATTAAAGAGACAGGAATCTTTAAATCAGTTCTATACCTTTACTCTGTTACAGGTACAAGTTTAATACCGAAGAGATTGCATGTATCCTGCTTTGTAATAGTATGAGAACCTGCATCTAATGTTACAGTCATTGTCTTAGCTGTTGAATCAATAACTGCATTTACTTCAGCAGGCTTCTTTCCATCAATTTTGGCGTTCGTCTTGGTATCTGCAGAACTGAAATAAAGGGTCATTGTGACTTTCTTATCAACAGTTACTGAGATATTAGTTGCAGACTCCATCTTTACACAAGTAGAATATGAAGTGCCGTCAATAGTAGCAGTTCCCTTATTTGTAGCATAGTTACCTGAAACTGTTACTATGCTAATTGAAGGCTTAGAACCTGTGAATGTTACCAAAACTGCACCCTCAATAGGAGTTACTGTGCTGCCACCTTCTGTACCACCAGTAGAACCACCAGTGCTGCCACCTCCAGCAGAACCACCTTCGCCAGAAGCATTGCTCTCACCGAATACCTTAACAACACCAGAAGTATAAAAATCAAGAATGCTTGCCAAAGCAGGCAATGGCTGCTGGTGACCGTTTGTTACGACTGTTTCATCAGGAATAACGAAATCAATGTCACCATGATTCAAACGACCTGCACCATAGAAGCCTTCTACAATAGAAGGAACATCTTCTGCCTTATCAGCAACGTATGCATACATGAGGCTTGGGTTCGTATCGAAGTTGTCGTAAGAAGTACCACCAACCAAAGTCTTTACGCTTGCAGGAACCTGCTCACTTGGATCAGAAACCTCGTAGGCATCAAAGCTTGTATTGTTTTCTGCGTATGGGATATAGCTGAAGTTTGCTGGCTTGTTGGCAAATACATTGCCGTATGCCTTAATCAAGCCACCTTTCTCACCAGAGAAAGTACCATCACCCATAGCATCAGTACCCTGCAGAGAGCTCATGATAGGACGCTTAACAGCATCAAAGTAGTTAGACTCCATGAACACACTTGAGCCACTGGTTGCACCAATACCATAAACATCATTGTGCTGATAGTAGTTGTTGTACATGTGAACACTCATGGTACGAACGCGAGCCATACGAGAGTCTGAATGGTCGAACCAGTTGTGATGATAAGTAATCCAGTTTTCACCAGTTTCACTCTTCATACCACACATAGAAGCCTTACCATTATCCCAGAAGCGATTGTAAGCTACAGTAACATACTTAGAATCGCCCTTGATGTCTACCGTACCATCACCCTTAGCCTGGTCGGCAGCACTACCCTTTTTACCATAGAAGAGATCCATGTTGTGAATCCATACATGATAGTTTTTAGTATCAAGAGACATGGCATCATCCAGACAACGCATGATAGCAAAGTTACGGAACTCTACACTCTCAGCCTCTCTAAGCAAGAAGCCGAAGCCATATACGGTAGCATCATCACCGACTCCTTCGAATGTCATATTCATCATAGCTCCCTTAACCTGCAAACCTTCTGCAGAACTTGAAATGTGATCCAAATCAGAAAGATTTACCTTACCGATGATACGGAAGGCGATTGGGGTTTTATCCTTACCTTTTGAATATGCATCAATAATAGACTGCAGACCTGTAATCGTCTCAAGCTTACCAGTATTAACTGTTGTAGAAACGGTCTTAGCTGTCTTGGCTGTAATATAGAGAACCTTAGCACCAGCCTTCAAAGTACCGTCATTATTGTAAGCACCTACACCATCATACTTGAAATGAGCAAAACCCTCACGGTTATAGCTTTTTACTACCAAGTTAGAAGCTGTATTGGCACCAGCAATCTCTTTACCTTCAGCATTTACAGGAACAACCTTTACAGAATAAGTGCCTTCCTTCAAACCGAGAACATCAGCACGATAGTAAGATTTATACTGACGAACCAGTTGAGCATCAATCTTCTTGTCATCTACATATACATTATAAGAAGAAGCGCCCTCGAATGGAGCCCACTTCAGGTAGGCAGACTCCTGCCAGCCCTTTGCCTCAGTAATCTGAATCACCCCTGCAGGATTGTCAATATCACCACTTTCGCCCTGATCTACTTTCTTTGCGAAACTGATTTTCTGAACAGAAGTATTGTACTCATCATTCTCTGCACCTGATTTAGGTGCGATGATTGCCTTATCACCTTCGAACTTCACACTTGTCAAGTCTGCAGTATTATAATACTTCACATCACCCGACTTGGTGGTAACATACATCTGATTGACCTTGCTGTTACGAGCCACGGCATGGGTAATCTTAAATGTCGATGTCTGTGCCACAGCAGCACTCAAGCTCATCAGGAGGAGTGTCAAAGTAAATACGATTTTCTTCATTGTTCAATCCTCCTTATTTTATTTGATGATTACTTTCTTACCATTAATCATATAAACACCCTTAGACAAACCCTGGAGGGAAGAACCTACATACTGGCCCTGAAGGTTATAAACCTTACCTTGCAATGCCTGCTTAATGCCTTCTATCTGGCTGATGCCGGTAGTTTGATAAATGAAAGAAAGGGTTACGAGCGACATGTCTGCCTGACCAGATGTATTATCTGCATACTGAAGAACGACATTGTCGCCATCGAAGGTAATCTCTGAGACAGTCTTTTCTATGACCTGACCATCAATCTTTATCGTCTGTTTGCTGCCGGCAAATACTGCCGTAGACAACATTCCAGCCAACAATAATAAATAAGCTTTTTTCATTTTAACGAATGTTTGTTAGATTAATTTTTTGGTTTGTTTTTGAATTTTACAATGCAAAAGTAGTGAAAAAATAGCTATTATAAAACATCCTGGCGCATTTTTCTTACGCAAACGTTTGCACAAGTATAAAATAAACTTTTTAAAAAGGGCATAAAAAAAGACTGAATCCTGTTACGAAGATTCAGTCTCATAAAGAAGTGGTACCACCAGGAATCGAACCGGGGACACAAGGATTTTCAGTCCTTTGCTCTACCAACTGAGCTATGGCACCAACTTTCACAAATCGCGATTTATCATTTGCGGGTGCAAAGGTAATACTTTTTTCTGGTTTCTGCAAATTTTTCGGGAAATTTCTTTCAAAAAAAGATAAAAAAGTCTATTTTTGTTGGTATTATCCATTATTTAATGTACCTTTGCAGCAGATATCGGGATTTAGCGCAGTTGGTAGCGCACGTCGTTCGGGACGATGAGGTCGCTGGTTCGAGTCCAGTAATCCCGACCAAAAGCCGTCAGATGTGCCGTAAACACTGAGGATTTGCCTTGGTCGTGGTCAAAATGGTCGGTACAATTTCGGTATCATTCCTATACAAATTATTAATAATAGGCTGTATCTGAAAAAAAATTAAGATATGGCTAAAAAAAATTATGCTCCAAATTCGAATGACACAATTCTTAGCAGTGTCATTGGCTGGAAACCTCCAGTTTTGCATCAGAAATCAGAATGTTATATCTCCTTCTTGGCGTTTGATCCAGGAGTCAACCGCATGAGAAAGAAAAAAATTATGCTTGACCATATCAAGGGCAAGCGGAACCAACGTGTCTATGCCGACCAGATTATAAAAAAACTCACCGAGAAACTTATGGCAGGATGGAATCCTTGGATTGAGGAGCTGCAGCCCCTGGAATATACTAAATGGGACGACGTGCTCGACAGGTATAAGTCTTATCTGGCCAAAATGTGCAACGAGGGTAGTATGCGTGAGGAGACTTATGTCGACTATAGCAGTCGTCTCAGAATCCTGGAAAAATGGAAGCAAGAGAAAAGAATAACTCTCAACTACTCCTACCAATGGGACAGAGGTAATGTTAGCAAGTTCTTGGACTACATTTTCATCGACCGCAATAATACAGTCCTGACACGCAACAACTATCTTGCCTGGACAAAGAGCTTCTCAGCTTATCTGTTGGCTCGAGGCTATATACCCAAGAACCCAACAGAAGGTTTGGAACGTATCAAGAACAGGCAGAAGAAAAGCAGAGATGTCATACCGGATTGCACTATGCAGCTCATCAGAGATTTTCTGATGGAGCATAACAGGCACTATCTGCTGGCGTGCGAAATCATTCACTACCTCTTCATCCGCCCTCGAGAGATGTCCTATCTCAGAATCTGCGATATCCATGTAAAGACTCAGACAATCACTCTGCATGGAGAGAACACGAAGAACGGCAATGATGCCGTGATCACCTTGCCGACTCATGTCATCAAGCTGATGATGGAACTCAACATCTTCTCACACCCAGGGCAGGACTACCTCTTCTCTGACGGTTTCTGTCCAGGACCAGAGAGAAAGAACGAGAAAATGTTCAGAGACTACTGGACTCGTGTCTTGAGAAAGGAACTGAAACTCTCACCTCGCTTCAAATTCTATAGCTTGAAGGACACAGGCATCACCAATATGCTGCGGGCCAATGCCGATGTCTTGTCGGTCAGAGACCAGGCGAGACACTCATCTATACTCATCACAGACATCTATACGCCTAAGGATATACAGAAGGCGAATGAGTATATCAAGAACTATCAGGGTATCCTATAATATAATAAGGTGGAGAGCTAACTGCTCCCCACCTTATTATATATATTATGATAGCATATAAAAATATCCCGTGTAAACTGGCTCGATGTCATCGTCCTTGACTTCCATCTCTATCTTCTCGCACACATATTTCTTGTTGCGGATGATGTATATCTTGGATGGATCCGGTATGTCATCTGACTGAAACTTGACCTCCATGCAGTTTTTATTGTCTATTCTGAGAGCATTATCATGTAAGCAGCCCAGAGTAACAACATCATTAGTAGATTTCGTACAAATCGACAGAGAGTAAGGATACTTGTCTTTAAATGTTCCTCCTCCGTTCCCGCCAAATCCTCCTTCGGTACTACCACAATATTCTTTATTTATTCGGTAGTCGGTTTTGAATTTTGGCCACCTAGACTTCGCTCTAACCCAACTAAATTTGTTGTCATCCTGTACTTCTCCTGGAATAATGAAGAATATATTCATGCATTCCTGATCATCTTCGGATTTGTCGAGTGTTGACTCATCATCAATCGCATCCTGCACGGATGTGTAGCTGAATCCGTCATCATCAACATCGCACTCCTTTGAATCCGGCTCCTTATCATTAGGTATTGAAAGAAGGCATCGCTTCTCGTAGTAATTATCTTCCAAGATTGCTGTTTTGAAATTGATATCTTCTACAACTTGTGCTGCAGGAGATATGTTAAGTTCAACATAGTCATCAGAAGAACTGTCCCTGATTAATGGTGACCAAACGCCTGCCAGCTGCCATGTTTTCGAACCCTCATTCTCTACATATATGTAGTAACTACCATTACACTCAATGATGGTCTGTCTTTTTTGTTTTTCAGACCATGACTGTGTTGTCCCTTGGAACTGATTTTGCGGGTCCAAGGTAGCTGTACTATGGACTATTTCAAAATTCTCGAAGACTTTTTTGGAAATAACTTCATAGTTATCTCTGTTTGCAGAATCCCCCAGATTATACTCCAGATTTGCTGTAGATGACGTGGAGAAGGATCCGTCTTCGTCGTAGTCCGTTGTGTATTCGGCCAGAGGCTCAATCGCTACGGAATCTGCGGTTGTCAGCTCTGATTTTTTGATAACAGAACAAGTTTTTTGGATATCATCAAAAACAATGGTGGCATTGAAAAGCTTTCGAAATTCCTCTATAAAAGTATAGCTCGACCAATGAGGAAGTGCCCTTCGCAGCTCACGAGTCTTGTAGGCCGATGCGATATACAGGAGGTTCCACGGCTTGCAGTCGAAGTCGTTGCGCTTGAGCGTGTATCCCTCATATTCTACCACTTTACGGAAGATATACATTAAGTTTGGCTGAACAGCCAGGTTCATGATAAATGGTGCATTGCTTCCTATAAATTGCTTCGTTTTAGCTACTCCGACAAAATTGGCAATCATATCATTTGTTTCGTCCCGTACAGGAACAAAACACCATTTACCCTCTACTCCCAGGAACTCCGATTTATCATCATCCAATCTATAGATGTCATTAATCTTCTGAAAACCTTTCCATCCTTGAGACCAGCCCTTATCAACTGTATAACCGGGCTTGTCAGCTGTGCCAAACGGAATCTCATCGATGTAGTGCTTGGTCATGCGGTCGTTGAACTTGATGCGGGACTTGCCTCCGACTATCTGCAGTTTGATTTCTTTCTCATTCACGGAGAGTATGGTACCGACACCACTCATGATGAGCTGGCTGTTACAGAACAGTTTGCAGTCATCGTATTTGGCGATGTTCTTCTTGACCTCCAGTCGCGAGACATTCTTAAATATGACACGGTTCTCCAGGATATTCATGGGGAAGGTGATGTCATAGGTGTACTCACCATCATCGGTGACATACTGGTTTGCGTATGTCACCTTGATGGATGATGTAGAAATGGGATAGGCCTTATGGCCATTGATGATGCATGTTATCATATTCCACTACTTATTGTTTAAAATGCGCTGATAATCCTGCAGTCTGCGGTGCAGACCTCTACGGCCAGATATCGGAACCTCGACCTCAATGCCATCGTCAAGCGTCTGTGTCAGACGGCTGACGGCTGCATTGACACCATCAAGGGACTGGCGTACCTCGGTGTTATCATTGTTGACATTGACAACAGGAGCAACCACGGTACTGCTACCCTGTCCGAGAGAACGTGTGATGTCTTCAGCGGTCAGCGAGCCAACTGTATTGGAGCGCTGTGCCCTATCGATGAGGTCAAGAGCTGGACGGATGGATGAGTTGTTGACGGCATTGTGATTAGCCACGAACTCGCCTTCATGTACGACACCTGCTTCCTTTCTGTAGCGGTTACCTCCGGTATATCCACCCTCATAGTAACCTGCTGCCTCTGCCTGGTGCTGCTTCTTGATAGCAGCAAGCTGTATCATACCTGCAGCTGTGGCCATACCTGCTGCAATAGGAGCTAATGTCCAACCTATTGTTGGTATAGCTGCAGCAGATGCATAGGCATTGATAGCAGACATTGCTATAGATGCTATCGCCTGCGCAATTTCTATCTTCATGGCTTTTTTGTTAGCCTTTGACTTCGCTGCAGCCAGTTCTTTGTTTCTCTTCTCCTCCAACTTTTTCTTTTTCTTCGAATTGTTGCCAGCTGCAGCAATCTGCTTCTCGTAGTTCTTGGAGATTTTCGCCTGCTCGAGGTCAGAGCATGCCTGAGCATATGACGATGACGCAGATAGAATACCGTTGATACCATTGTAAACTACAGCTGTCTTTTCAATCAGGTCATTGAGGAAATCTGAGGTGATCTTCCCTTTCGCCTGCATGTATGCAGCATGGTTCTGCTTGTCGTTGCCATACAACTCCTTCAGTTTCTCCATGGTGTTTTGATAGTTCTCAACTTGTGAGGAGAAGTATCCACCCAGAGTTGCATTGCCGGTCGACTGGGACTCCCCTGCTGCAGCCCTGGCGCTGTTGACCATCTCTGATGACTTATCATTAATCTTCAGCTGAGCGCTACCAGCACCATGATCATCAGCATCAATCTGCGCTCTCTGTGCAGCAAACTGCTTGGTTATCTCCAACTTCATCTGCTGATATTCCTCTTCCTTGATCAATCCCTGCTTGTAGAGATTGTCAAGGCCATTGAGGTACATGGTCTCCTGAGCCTGCAGGTCTTGCTTACCGAACTGCTGACGCAACTCCTTCAGCTGGTTCTGGTATGACTCCTGCATCTGCAGTTGGTGGTCGAGTGATGCCTGCTCCATCTCAGCCTTCAGATCCAGCCATTCCTCGCTGCCCTCATTGTAGAGTGCCAGGCGCTTTTGCATGGCATCTGCATCATTCTGATAGATGGCTTCATCGAGAGCTATGTCATTCTGATAGATAGCTGAGTTGGCATCATTGTATTGAGCCTTGATGCTAGCCTCCTTCTGTAGGCGCTCACGCTCAATGCTCTGCTCATTCATCTTCAGTATGGCAGCATCATGCTGCTTGACGACAGTGACCTGGTTGTCAAGTAACTGCTTATACTCATTGCTCTCTGCTCCATAGAGTTGCTTCAGCTTAGCAAAGCCCTTAATCTGGATGTTCTGTCGGTCATCGAGGAACTGCTGATAGGTTTTCTTGCCTTCTGCATAGGCTTTGGCGTTGTTAGCCATCAACTCGTTGGTCTCAGCCTTGATGCTATCGGCAGCCTGCTTCTGCTTGCGCTTGGCTTCTGCCTCACGCTTGCGAGCTTCTGCAGCCGCAGTCTTCTCAGCCTTGGCCCTAGCCTTGCGCTCCTTATCTGAAGCTTGATGAGTACCGGTTGTTCTCTGCTGCTTAATGATGGTACCATCATTGCCCTTGCCATTGTAGCCATTGTTTCTCCAAGGCTCCGGATCATTGACTTCGAAGTGCTGAGACTCCAGCTCATTTATCTTGTCGATGAGCTTCTGCTGATACTGCTTTTCTCTTTCGACACTCTGTAGTAGCTGGTCCTTGTGGTCAGCTGCGAAGTTAAGTTTTTGAGTCTTGCCACCTGCAAATGGGTTTAGCCTATCCCAGAAGCGTTTCCAGTAACCTCTATTGTCATTGTTAGCCTCTCCTAACAGGTCTTCATCTTCCGCTTGCTTAGCTATTGACTCTGCCAGCTTCTTCTGTAGGCCGTCGATGACAATCTTCTTCTTCATCATGTCAATGTACGACTGGATCTGCCTTGTTGCTTGACCGGTGCGCACTGCTTCCTCGGTGATGTTGCCGAGGTGTTCACGCATCAGCTTGCCGTTGAGTTCCTCCAGGGCTGCCTTGCGGCCTGACTCAGCTGTGGTGTTGGACTGGATGGCAGAAACGAGGCGCATGATGGATGCCTCCTCTTCTGCTGCCTGCTTGTTGGCATCTGTCACGGCATCATTGTAGTCACGCTGAGCCTGCTCAGCTGTGCTCGTCTCTTTAGACAGTGTGACGATTGCGGCTGTCAGACCGGCAACAACAGCAATCACAGCAGTGATCGGGTTGGCCAACAACACTTTGTTCCACAACATTTGCGCAGCTGTGGTCAGTTTTATTTCTCGTGTCAACGCCATCTGAACGATTGCCATGGTCTTGAGAGCAGATGTCTTAAGACCTACAAGGACGAGATGCGCCTTTTCGCGTAGAATCATGATGTTGAGCCATGCCATTTGCGCCTTCTCTGCGATCAACTTGGCCTTAGATACTGCAGTATAGGTGACGATGGCAGCTGTCAGCACAATTAATATGCGCCAATAATCTTTGACGAAATCAACGAGGGTTGAGAGTGCCCGAACTCCGAGACTGGCAGCAGATATGCAATATCGTGCTGCAGGATAGAGTTTCTGGCCCAGTTCTATGGAGAGATCCAGGAACTTCTTGCTCGCTTTGTCAAGTTGAGCCTGTACACTCTCGTTCTGTGTCTCGAACTCATTGAGGACGGATGTGCCTTCGGAATAGGCTTCGTTTGCCAGGTTCTGGGCAGTCTTGATGTCATCGAGCTTGTCTGCGAGGACGGTGAGGACTCCAGTAGCCCTGGATCCATCCATCTTCATTTCCTCGAACATTGGTGCAAGGTCGGCAAAACCGCCCTTGGCTCTCATGGCTGCCAAAAACTGGAGAAGTGCGCCGTTGGCATCCTCCTTCAAAGCCTTGGCGAAGTCCTTGACATTGAGTCCAGCAATCTTTGCAAACTTTGAGGAGTCCTGGAACATCTTAGCGAGGAGGTTCTGAACTGCGGTTGCAGCAGTCTCGTCTTGCTGCATGTTCTGGTCAAGGACAGAAGCGAGACCCATGATCTGAGCCTGTGTAAAGCCTGCCTGCTTGCCGACACCTGCCACACGGGCAGTGAAGTCAACGAGATAACCGGCAGAGGCAGAAGAATTCTGAGCCAGTTCGTTGACTGCAGAACCTGTCGCCAACATGGCACCTCGCAGACCTTTGGTCTTGTCTTCGCCGAACATCTGGGCGAGTTTACCGATTTGAGAGACTGCTTTATCGCCGAGGTCATCACCGAGTGCAACATTGATTTTATCCGCTCCATCGACAAACTCCTCAACTGCAGCAGTCGATGTGATGCCGAGTCTGCCGGCATCTTCGGCTAGTTGGTTGAGCTTCTGGCGAGGTGTGCGGGTATCCATCTTCTTGAAGTCTTCGTTCATACGCTCGACTTCCTCGGCTGCCTGACCAGTGTACTTGCGGACGTTGGTCATCTCATCGTCCATCTTGGCATACTCCTCCACACACTTCTTGACTGTGAAGGTGATGCCGGAGATGACAGCGACTGCACCTAGAGCTAATCCCTGCATACGGTTGAACCAGTCAGCAGAGCGCTTAATCCAGGACTCCTGGGCTACTCCTTCGGCTCTGACTGCCTGCAGTTCAGCCTTCAGCTGCTTCGCCTTCAGCTCCATCTGCTTGAACTGCTCGGTACCACGCTCCATGCCATGCATCTGCTGGTTCAGTGCCTTGATGGAGTACTCCAGGTCACGGATGGATGAGGTTTTGAGGTTGGCCATGGTGTTGTTGACGAGCTGCATCTGCCTCTTGGTCTCCTTGATATCCACATTTGTGCGGTCAATTTCCTTGTCATACTGCTGCATGAGGGTGACCACCTTCTGCTCGCTCTGTCGGATGCGTTCCAGCTCTGCCTTGACCAGCTTCAGCTGCGAAGCTCGAGAGGCGTACATGGTTGTGTTCGGGTCGAAATCGGCCATCTGCGAGCGAAGTCTGCCTGCAGTAAAGTTGAGATCGTTGAGAGATGCATGTTTCAGATTTGACACCGTTGCGGTCATGCGTCTCGCTTCTTCATCAGCCTTGCGTGTTGCGCCCTTCAGGGCAAGCATCTGCTCCTTAACCTTGGAGAGTTGAGCATCCAATTTTGCAAAGTCTGAAGGGTCAGACGCTGCCTTCATCTGTCCCTTCAGATGTCTTGCTGCCTTCTCCAACTGTCCGAGGCTTGCACTTGACAGGTTGTCGAGTGTCTCCTTGACGCTCATGGTTGAGTTCTTGAATTGCTTCATCTCTCGCTCTGCGGCCTTCAGATCCTTGGCGAGGGATGCGCCTAAACGGGAATCGCCCGCCGAGAAGGCATCTTGTTTTGCCTTCTTCAGACGAGCGACTCTGTCCTCTAACTCTTTGAGTCGGTTCTTCGCCTCCTCTGAGTTGAGCTTGATGACTGTAGTATATACCTCTTGTCTTGCCATTATCGGTTGACTTGTATATAGCTGTTATATAATATGTTGGAATGGGGATTGAAGTTGATGACCTTGACATCATAGCCTTTGGTGCCCCACCGCCACCAGAGGAATCTGTGCTTGTACTGCCTGTAGACGATGGTCTGGAGGCTGTCTCTCGCCTTGTATGTCAAGATGGAGTCCGCCGTATTGAGACGGAAACTGAGCCATCGGTCGCTGTAGGTATAGACCGAGTCGCTGCGGTCAGTCTTGACCGTATCAGCAGTACTCAGACTCGTGCGCTGGTCTGCCAAGACCTGGCCAAGACGAATGTCCAGGTCATGGAGCAGTTGGCGGTCGTAGGCTTGAAGTTTATACTCCTCTTCCTCCATCTGCAGCACCTGCTGCGTGATGACTGTGACAGAGTCTCGGATGGTGTCTCGCTCGGCTGGAGCATACTGAAGTTTCAGCCCATTGAGCTGTTCTCTCAGTTCCTGCTCCGCTCGCTGCTGTCGATGGTCAAAAATCCAGAAGCAGGCGATGATGACCAATATCACCGATATGACCATGATGATTGACTTGAGATGTTTCTGCATAATTCTTGTTTTAAATGTCAGCATACTCAGGAATAGCGTCGAAACAAGGACACTCCTTGATGCGCTCCCATGGATCGACCACTCCATTGTGGTTCTTGTCAGGCGAGATGTCACGATGTCCCATAATCTTGGCTTCAGGGTAGCGGTTTCTCAATTCCTTGAGCAACTCACGCAAACCTAGTTTCTGTGCCTCTGTGCGGTTGTCGATAGCCTTGCCTGTGCGGGATATTCCACCCATGTATGCCACGTTGACTGAATCGAAATTGTGCCCCTTGACTCCGTTGGACGGCAGGTCTTCTGTCATGAGCTGCGTGTACTTGCCATCAGCGGTTACGACCCAGTGGTAGCCTGGATAATGCCAGCCTTTGTTTCTAAATTCCTTGAGCAAGGCATCGACAGACCATGACTGTCGGCTTGCTGTACAATGAACGAAAATTTTCTTAATCTTGCGTGCCATTTTTATTGTTAAAATATTTATTGATAATGTCTTTAACTCTGGTGTCAAAAGTCAGTGCGAAACCAAAGACGGTTGCCACGTAAACCAGACTCTGCCCAAAGTACCACAAGACGTTAGACGTGACGTCGTGGGACATAAAAAAGCTGATGTACACAAGCACAATGCCAGCAAGCAGTACTATGCCAGCAGAGCTGTAGTGTATCCAATCCTTGGTATTTCTCTGCATATCTGTACCTGATTAAATCTGGCACAAAGGTACATATAATATAAGATATATAAAAATACGGCAGGAAGAACTATTGCCCTCCTGCCGTATCTGATAACTATGAGATATCCCGGTCGAGTAACTCTCTGGCCATCTGCTTAGCCTGCTCTCGCCACTCCTGGAATACCTGGTACTCTGTCTCGTGCTCTTTATTTCCATCACCATGGTTGCACAGGATGGCTTCGACATCGCTCTGGCTGTACTTAGTACGAACCAGACCATTCACGAACTCGCGATAGCTTGCCGACTCCGCCTCAATCTTGGTTGAGCCGTCAATCTCTGTCCCCTCATAGCTGTAGGCTGTCACTGTCTTACTATCATCATCAGACTCCGACATGTTGGCGTCTGGGTGATAGTTTTCAACTCTCTGCTCGCTCAGGAACAGGAGAAAATGCTTGCTGTCATATCTCAAGTATGACATGCGGCAAAGATAAAATTTCTTATGCATCTAGATAAACTTATAGAATTTCTTGCCAAATTTATTGGTGAGTTCGGCGGCAACGGTGTAGAAGCCCTTGTCCAGCAGTTCCCACTCCTTGCGTGCCTGATCTACCAGAATATCTGAGCCAGTAAAGAGCCACCACGACTCTGGTTGCCAAACCGGCTCCTCAATCTCATCGCCATGTTCATCGAGTTGTCCTGTCTTCCGGACGTGATCGATGAAACGGAAGCGGATGGCTAGGCGGTCCTTAGGCACCTTCTTGGTGACTATGTGCTTGACGCCCTGGTCGTCAACTTCTTCAACCTGCTCCATCTTGAAGTCGACTCTCGACTTATCTATCTTGTAATCCTCTATGAGGATGAGGAACTTGTCATAGTCCTCAATGTTGTGGCACAGGATATCGCCTGGATGCTTCTTCTGTGCCATGCTCATGCCCTCGAAGGGAACCTCTCCCTTGCGAGCCTTCACAATCTGACCATACTTTTTCATACCGATTTTATTTAATAAGTTTTTTGTATCTGCGTGTTTGGCTAGGCCAAGCCTGGATGCTGCCTTGCGCCGGATCTGTTCATCGTTAAGTCCACGTTTGCGCAATCTTGCCACCTGGGCACAGAGTGCCTGCTTGGTGCGCTTGCGCAAAAGGGCATGGTCGGCAAAGATCTTCTGTCCACAGAAGTCTATGCCGTCACATGTACGATGAATATTCCAACTCTTATTGAGACTCAGCTTCCAGTCTCTAGCCAAGTGCATGACTGCAAGCTCCGCCATGAGGCGTAAGAAGACCTTATCTTCATGCATGATGAAGATATTGTCCATGAATCTATAATAATGTTTGAGCCCTTCGCGGCAAAAATGGTCGAAGCGCTCATTGAGGGATTTTACCCCCACATTTAAAACGATAGCTTGCTGCTCCGAGCGGCATGTGAGGAGCATGTCTGTGACGTACCGAGCCTGCCAGTAGCCATGTTTTTCGGGGTCTTGAAGTATATCAAAACACCGCATGGCGAGATAGTCAAACCTCGCCAGAAACAGTTGCCCCAAAAGTTGTGTAAGCTTGACGCCCAGCACTATGCCGTTGGCATAGCTGTCAACGACCTCGTCGATGAATGCAAGCAGCTTGCGGTCCTTGATATACAACCTGTACTCTCTCTTGAGCAGATTGTGCTCAACATGCTGGAAATAATGATGTATATCCATGGGCAAGCAATAGAATGTCTCTAGCTGTGGCGAGGTATAGATGTCCTGCTTGATAATCTTGTAGAAGAAATGCGTGCCACGCCCCTTGGTACCAGCTGGACTGTTGAAAGGAATCTTGGCTCTCAACTTATCTTCACTGGTGTGCATGGCTGCATGCTGAATGACATGATCGCCAACAGGCAACTTATTGACTATACGATGCTTGGGTTTTTCAACCGGCTTGGCCTCATAGTCTGATGTATGCCATGTCTGATTAACATATGCATTTAGCAGGGCTTGAAGATTTGTTTCAAACTCTGCCTCAAACGCTTGTACTGAGAGACGGGACTTCTTGTGCCTCGAAAAATCAAAAAATGCTTCACGAAAATTTTGCAAAGTCTCAACCGCCTGTGAAATGTTACCTAACCTCTTCACTTGCTTAAAATTTTATTTATAAAAAAAAGGTCGGTGTCTGATAAATGTCGGTGTCTGTGTCTGTTGTCTGCTTTTCTAATGTCCTAACTTTCGACCGGATGACCCATTGCCATCATCTACTTGCTATTCTGCTAAAGTGTATGTTTTGCCATGAGGCAAGGCCTGACTCCCGAAATCTCTGCAGCTAAGCAAACTAACCTGCAGTATCTTGTTAAGTTGAGGGCCGCACCGAAGCCCACAGTGGAATCCGAGACAGCATTGAACACGCTGAGCGTCGAAAGACCGCAGTGACCACCACTGCCAGCGTAGCCACCGCGAAGACATTGGTTTGAAAACCGCCTGCAAAGGTACTGAAAAAAATCGGAATGAAAGAATGTCCGAGAAAGCCGCACAGTTGAACCTTGGTCAATCCTGCACACTCCTGCTCACGCCAGCACACCTCTGAACACTTTAGGCCGCCTCGTAATACACTGGATCCAATGACCACTCGGAAGAGACCGCAGTACCCGAGACAGCACACGTGAGCGTCGAGCGTCAGCCACCGCGAAGACACAGGCGAAAACCGGAAGTAGCGTTTGACGTATTCAAAAAATAACCTGTCGAATAGGTTGACTCTGTAGCACCAATCTGCGTACAGAAGTTCTCTAGATGTTCCATCGACAAGGTCTTGATATATCCTTCACCACCGCCAGGTGACTTGCTCAACGTCTTCATGCCGGTAGCATTGCCGATAGTCCAGGAGCCGTAAATAGACGGAGCGACCAGGTGGGTCATGGTCTTGTCACTATTCACCTGGCAGAACTCATCATCCATCATTCGCCATAGATTGCCAAAGCCGTTCTTATAACCGAAGAAACATGGTATCTTGGCATTATAGACCGTTGCCCCTGCATCATTTTTTACGGCATAGGTCGCTTCTCCACATGAATCACCAAGTTCAATGCCTGCACTCATTGGTGCAACTGGTCGCCAACCATTGTAGGCTTCCCAGTTCGGCATCTGCGTCAAGCCTGCTCCGAGTCCACCTTGGAAGAGGCCGTTGGCATCCTTGTTGGCATTGACTGCATCCTGATCATAATGTGTACCGAAAATGACACTGAACAGAATTGCGACAATGGATGTATGTCGCATGGTTGTGCAAAGCCAACCCTTGCCGTTCTTACGCGCTGCAGCTCTGAACTGCTCTGTAGTCATAGCGGTAGCAGGTCTGCCCAGCAACGTATTGTTCTTGCCATCATAGGTAGCATTGTTGTCGCCACCACGGTAGTTAGCTGCATCGTTGATGTAACTAACCAGGCGTCCGGTACTACGCTCAATAGTAGCGAAGCCAGCTGCAGAAATACTGCCGATTGGTATCTCAAGATTGTATTCACCAGGAATTGGCTTGATGCCAATCTGCTCATAGTGCAATCCGCCAATATCCTTGATGACAACGTAGAATTTTCTGCCCCAGCCCCACTGATAGTGACCTTCTGTACCATCCAGCCTTGCCGGTTCACCAGTAGCATACTTGTGGTGATCCTTGCTGTCGAGCTTTCTGCGGCTGTGGTCATTCTTGACCAAGTATGCGCCAAGTCCGAGGATGTATGGCAACTCCTTCAGCAATTCAAGAGAGCCAATGTATGATGCAGCCTTAGGCGTTGCGTTTGCGGTGTCCCACACTCTTCCGCACCAGGCATGCTGACCAACAGCAAGGTCAGCCTTGAGCGCATCCATACCGATGCTAGTGACATTGCCATTCTGGTCTGTCAGCAGCAGGCTCTGGTTGCTGTTGACGGTTGTGACTTTCGTCACGGAATTGAATTTTTTACCTTCCATATTTATTTATAATATTTTTTTTAGCAAACTGTTCCAATCACTATGATACACATGACCTAATCCGTCACTATAATCAATCGAATCCTTGCCCAAAAACAGATGACTTTCATCATCTGTCCCCTCATTAGAGTATATTCTTAAACCAAATTCTGGATCTATATTCACCCGTTTCCTTCCACCAAATCCAAATAAATCCATTGTCGCAATTCGACTCAGCGTATCACCATCTGACTCAAATTTTACCTTGAATAGGTCTGTCATTTCAGCAATTGAACTTGGTAAATCCCAGTTGTCATCGTTAACTGAAGTTGGTCCACGCATTACAAGGTAACCCTTATCAGCATTCATTTCGATTTCATTCCAGGTTTTTTCATTTCTTGACTTGAAGTTACCTGTTGCCGTAATGTTCTCGAAATTACCACCCTTGCAATCGAGATCACCATCCTTAGCTCTGAAAACGACATTGCCGTCCTTATCCTTCATCTCTATGGTACGAACACCCAGGTTCTCCACCATCTGGTACTGGCTGGTACTGGGCGAGGATGATGTGGGCTATGATGAGTTCGATAGACTGACCCAGTCGCCAATAATGGTTGTTCAGATCAGCTGCAGATCCCGGATAATTATCTGCAGTCTTGACGTGCGTCTTGATGCAGGAATAGGTATTGCCATTATACAATACCGCATCCTTCCACTCTTCACCTTCTCCACCCGCTTCGAATCTGTATCCATTGCTGCAGGTATTCCACAGCTGCGGACCTCGAAGGACGCTGCCCTTCTCACCCTTGACAGCCTTGCGGATAAAATTAATAGTTCTTGTAATTACTGTCATAGACTACTTGACTGATTGAATCGTTAATGCCACGCTGCTGTAACCGGCATGCTCGCAGTCTGCCCTGGTCACAGCAAATGAACTCAGCTGGACAGTAGGCTTGCGTGCCGCTTCGGTGTTGAGGACGACACCGGAACCGGATTTCAGCGTGAAATAGAATTTAGTTTCCACCGCTTCTGACTTGCCTCTGACAATCATGCGAGGTGTATAGGTCACAGTGCCATTACCTGCCTCGTCCTCGCTGATAGACTCATCCGCTGGTGTCGGGTTCGGCTCGATGTCATACGGATCTGACGCATCGATGACAGTCTGGAAGTCGAAACCCAGCATATGATCCTTGCCCATGGCCTTGTCGTTGTACACTTCCACCATGAACTCCCTCGTGCAATCCACATCTGATGCCTTGACGGTGAGTATCTTGGCACTAGCTCCTGCAATCTGTTCCCAACCTGTGATGCTATTGACTGCTTTATACCACTTGTAATATAGTCCTGCTGTCAGAGTCTCGTTGCCCTGCGTGACTTTGGCTTCGAGCTGGCAGCTGTCATCCTTGCTACCCAGAACGAAGTTGTGCGTATCATTAGCCGGAGCCTTAATGGTCACACGATAGGCGACTCCTGTGTAAGGGCCAACGGGGATATCGTAGCTAGCCTGAATTTCATCTGTTGCCTCCTGCTGCCCAGAACGCTCTGTGATGGTACCGACCATCCTGATTGTAATGCCGCTATAATTGGAAACCTTAACCAGGTTGTTGCAGATTTTCAGTCCCCAATATAATTGCGAAGCACTTGGTCTGATAATCTCAAAGAGACCGTCAAACAGTCCTGTAGACTTGCCTGCAGAATTGAATGGAATCTCCGTATCATTGAAGAAGTACTTCATGGAGGTTGGTGTACTGATGCCTTCTGCTGTTCTCGATGAGATGACAACGAAGTACAGCTTCGGCTGCGTCTCCGAGAAATCCGGATAAACGGTCACGGCATCCCCATTTCTCTGGTACTCCTGGTAGATATCTCCGTCAGGCGACTGGATCGACGGAGTAAATGTACCCATCTTGGGTATGAACTTGATAGTTGCTGACTTGCTTGCGCTACTCATTTTCTGCCTCCTCTCTCTGCTCTGTCATGATGAATCTGCTGTCTGTAGCTACAGGCAGCTTGTTGCACACTTTGCCTTCCTGCTCCATGCAGGCGGTCTTGCCATCCATAGCGATAGCGCCTATTCTGGACAGCGTCTCCTCGAACTCGATAGGTTCCCCAAGCTGTAGGATATCCTGACACCAGAGAATGAAATTGCCATCCTGCAGCTCAGTTCTGTCATCGGTCAGCTGAAGCAACTCCACGACCTTGCGATTTGCCTTGATGTATCTTTCCATATATTATATTATAAATGATGATTAGTGAAAAATGAACGGATTGCCATCTGCGTCCACGAAGACCTTGCCGTCGGAATCCATAGCCAGAGCTAAAGGATCGAGGTCTTTAACTTCCAAAGCAAGGATAGCTCCCCTGTTCGGATCCAGCAGATCTGTAGGTACTCTCGGAGACATGCCATGTCCGACAAGGACTGCGTTCTCAAAGTGTATCGAGTTATTCGGTGCCATCCACCAGAGGACCTGCAGTTCTCTGGTCGGGTTCGCAATTTCTCCGACATTGTCAGAGATGGTTGCCGCTGGGTTTACTACCTTCGTGTCGGGCAGAACCTCATCGACCGTGTCGAGGATATCGTAATCGTAGAATGGTATCCTGCGGACGATATTGACAATTCTGTTCGGTGTAGCATCACTCAGATCTACGCTTGCCGGATTGCCATCAGCCGAGAATTTAGCCCTGCATCTGATGCAGATGCGCTTACCCATGAGCGAGCGGTCTAGAGTAACCGATGTACCATCGGCAGAAACTTTGATTTCGAGGTCATCTGCTGTAATGGCAGAGAACTGACCTCTATCACGGAGAATCTCCCAGATAAACACCCTCTTCTCCTTAGCGCACTCCTCTGATCCGAGGCGCAGAGATGCACTGATGACCTGCTTGTCTGTATCACGAAGCGGATTATAGTATCGGTCACCACTCGAAAGCAGCAGCGTCGGCTTGTAGAGGGTCGCATTCTTGCAGTTGATGGAATAGTCCATCATAATTCTGTGAATCTTATTTGTTCGGCTGTCCAGGTACTTCGCCTTGAATCTGAGCAGAATCGGTTTTTGCGGCGCTGCGTTGACATACCAGAGCAGTTTGCCGGCATCATTGCCGGACGAGGTGATGACATGCTTCCTGGGTGTCGAAACCAGCGCATTACCCTCCACACCATTTTCTACTCTGTACCAGGCGATGTCTGTCAGCTCGCTGTTGACACGTCCGCTCGGGAGTATGCCATCTCGGTCAATGATGCTGATGACCGGCTGCAAGGCGCATGGTGTCAACTCGTAATTAGGAGCATACTCATTCTGGTTGACGTCATAAGTCTGTTCGAGCGGAACGCTGCCTGATATTGTCTTGGATGTGTTCACCTGCAGAGGCGTGTACTTGAAGTCTAATCTTTTGTATTTCATCTTATATGTTATTAAACACATTCCAGAGTGATGGAATCATGGGCGACCTCATCGCCCAGACCATCACGAAGTGTAACTGTTGCCGTGAACCTGATTTTGGCCGGAACCCCCTCGCTGTCGACGGAGAGGTCTGACTTGGTCAGGACAATAGCCTTGCCCGCCTTGGAACCGACTTCGAATGCCCAAATGTTGTCGCTGGTTACTCTCTGTTCACCGGCCCTGTTCTCGGTGTATCTGGTCCAGGCTACGTCGCTGTCGAGGATATCCGAGGTAATATCCTGGCCGTAGAGCGTAGCAACGACAGTCAGCGGAGCTCGGAAGTTGTCAAAATCGTAGATAGTCTCGTCTTCCAGAAAGTCAATGGTAAAGGCAGGATTGCCCTCTATCATCGCCCAGTCGGTATTGTTCCATCTTGGTGCGGTATGGGTACCGGTCTTCTGGCATCGCCACTTGCACCCTGTATACCAAACGTCGGAGGTCTCGTATTTACCGGTTTCTGGATTGAGAGCTGAGCAGAAATAGTCTGCCGCCTCTGACCAAGGTCCCCGGTCTACATAATCGACAACCGGTTTGCCTTGATAGTCAATCTGTATGATATCCTGGGTGATGATGCCGGCTGCATAGAGATAATCCCTGCCCTTGACGATAGGAAGGTTGAGCGACTTGACGAACTCAGGCATGTCGCCGAAGGCCATGCCGTAGTTGTAATTTTCAAGTATCGGCTTTGTGACGCCCGTCAGCTTGACGATGCGCCCCTCGGAACTGGAGATGTAGAAGCAGCTCTGCAGCGACTCATCGGTCTGGTTGCCATATCGGGCGATATTCATGAGCTCGCACGGCGGGAAGTTCTTGCCTGCCGGAACATCGGCATCAGGATACAGGGTGACTTCGATGTAATTTTTGACCGCGTTGACGCTGTTGACTCTCATCCATGAGGTGTAGTAATCAGCCGAGGTGCCAGAATTGGCTGCCGAGGCGATGTTGTTGACCACTCCCTTGATGACGTTGCCCACATGCTGAGCTGTGAAGTATCCACTATACTTGGAGCGGAGGTGTAAGCCATAGCAATCATCGCCCAGACTGTCAACGCTCTCGATGGTGTCGCTTTCGGTGAAGAAAGTGTCACCCTCCTGCGCTGACAGGCGGTTGACAATCAGTTCCATGACCCTCATGTATGTGCGGATGGTGATGCTCTCAACCTCGGCATTGCCTCTGGCATCAACCTGCCCTCCCTTGCCGTTGTATAGTCCGGACACGAAGTCACCGAACTGTGCACCCTCCTTGAACTGCGCCATCTGCTCGGAGATGAGTCCACGCAGGAAGGTAATCATGCCCTCGGCTGCATCGTCATGCTTGCGGCTGAGAAAGGCTTCTGATGTTTCGTCAGCACAGAAGTGCAGCAGCGAGAGGAAAGCGTTGCCGATGCGGTTTGCCGTGTTGGCCTGCAGGCGACGCTCGTCTCTGATGCCCTCGAAAAGGGTCTGAAGTGCACTCTTGTCTAATTTGTATGCCATTTTACTTTTTGTTTGCAAAGATAATATGCCGATGCTTTCGGTAAAAATACGCTCCCTAGAGGTTGCGTGCTGCTCCGATGCCCCGGAATATCTCGGTAAGGGCTGATGCCATCAGACCATTGTACCGGTCGCCGTAGAAGGTAGCCTCATGCTCGTTGAGCTTCATGACAGATGAGTAGTACTTCTTTGAGAACCAGTCACGGCAGCCTTTAGGTTCGCCACCGGCGATGCGACCGCCCCAGGCTGGGCCCACTTTCTTCGGTTTCTCGAGATTGTTGTCTCGGCGGTATTCATCGCCCAGGAATTTGAGGTCGCCGTTGTTGATGCGGTGGACTTTCTCGCCTCCCTGTGCCTCGGTCCACTTGTACCACTCATGTGCCGGTCCTACTCCTGCAGCTACATAGATACCGTACTGCAGGAAGTTGTGCTCAATGGTTGTCACAGAGCCCTGCTCCAGGTGCGCCTTGATGGAAGCGTAGAGGCGGCCGGTATCGATGGTACGAAGCCGCTCCATGCGCTCTCTCCAGTAGTCGCCCATGGCGTTAGTCCAGCCTCGCTCATATCTGAGGAGATCGTCTACTGCTGCGTCTGCCATAGGCTCTCGTCATACTGTATATCGATAGGTTCGTCTGATGTGATCATGAAGTAGAGTCCTGTGACGCCATTCATGGACCATCTGCCCAGTTCGCTCGAATAGACCTGCGTGAGGTCCAGGAACTCCATCTGTCCGTCGTATGCCTCACGGCTCTTGTCGTGGAGCATACGGCTGAGGAACTGTCGGAAGATATATCTGCAGATATTCATTTTCGCCTCTCGGTCTGCCATGTCATCGCGCCGGTACCCTGCCAGGATCCAGACGGTATAGACGTTGCGGTCGAAGAAACCCTCTCCAATGGAATGGGTGTTGCTGTCAACGGTGTCTGAGACCATGATGAAGTTGGATGCCTTGCGGAACTGCTGCATGACTCCCTGGATGGAATCAGGTCCGGAGCACTCCGTTGCGACGAAATTATATTCTTTGCAGGTTCTGCACTCGGCAGCCAGCTGCTTGAAATAGGCGATGGAATCGAAGATTTTCTCTGTCATGTGCTGTTATTTTAACTATTTTGCCTGTTGCGCTTCTTGAACTCCTCTGCCTCTCGTGCCTTGTTATCAAGCTCTGTGAGGGCAGCCCAGCAGTCGGTATTATAGACTGCCTGCAGTTTGGTCACATCACCATCGGTAAGTGCCCTGATCTGCGCCTGCATGGCTGGCAGGATGTCCTCACGGCGCAGTTCGCCACCCTCTTTCGCAGGTCTGAAGAAGTGAGGAAAGTTGGCGGCGAAATACTCCTTGACGCTCGAGAACCACATGAAGACTCCGAGGAGCTCATAAGGTTCGAAATTGGCGGTTTCATCGGAAGAACCATCTGCGGTTCTATACATGAGGTTCGCCATTTTCTGCAGGAACTTGTCTTCCTGGTTAAGCATGAACAGCTGGTAGTTCTTCTCGATATTGAGGTAATCGTAGAAGCTGATCTCGTGAAGCAGGCTGTTTACTGCCGTCAGCTGAACGTCACTTGCGACCTGTAGAGGCCGAAAGTCCGTAAATGAGTCGATGAAATCGAAGTTTTTGAGCAGAGAGAGGATTTCTGCAGCGCTGATATACAGGACTCTCTCGCGCATTTTCCCAGTCTTATTATCGCCATTTTCGTCGCTTTCACCGCATTTAACGCTGCATTTCCACCCGGTCCGGGTGTACTTATGTACGGTAAGACCGCAGAACCTTGCGAGAAGGTAGCATTTGATAACTGTATGATCCTGGAACATCGACATGATGCTAAGGACATAGCGCAACTGATCCTCTGAAAGTTCCGCCCACGATGACGGCGCCTCGAAATTGAACTCTTGTGTACCATCTTTATGCGTTGAAAACGAAGGCAGGTTTTGATTTTTCATTGTTGAACTCTTTGAAATGGTTAGCCTTATATGCCGATGAATCCGCATATATTGGGAAGTTATCGAGATGTGCATCGAAGTATCTGAGCAGTCTCGCACGCTCGTTGGAGTATGCCGACAGCATGTCGTTGGCCAACATGATCAGGCTGCGGCTCAGCATGAGGCGCACGCAGCCTTCAAACTCATTGCCCTCTCTCACACCTCTGACCAGACACATGATGTCATCCATCTGTTCGTCTGACACCAGCTTGCGAAGGGTGGCGTCTGCCTCCTGCATGGCTGCCAGCTTGGACATCCAGTCCTTGGAGGTCATGCTGGTCTGTCTCGTGAGATAGCAATAGCCCTCCATGCTCCACACAACCGTCTGTATGCCCTGCTGAGCCTGGAGGGTGCTTCCCCATCCTGACACTACGGTGAGATGAGACATGACTGTGTCTTGAGCCACGATGAGGGCTATGCGGCATTGCTCTATGAGTGCCTCTACTCTGGAGGAACTGGCTGGAGTGACTTCGTTGTTGGCCACAACGCCAAAGCCTGTAGGCGTAAGCACGAGGTCGAGGTGTCTGACTACGCCGAGGAAGGCATCGAGGCACACCGCCTTGATGACTGCTTCACGCAGGTCGTCGCTGGTCTCCAATGCCGCCTCTCCTACCTCGCCCAGTATCTGCTGGCTGAGCCGCAGATAGGACTCCTTAAAATGCGGTTCCACCGACTCGAACACCTCAGAGTGCGAACTGGTGGCTGCAAGGATGCTCTGCTCGAAGTCATCCTTGCTGATTTGAATCTTCATTTTTGCCATTGTTTGAAACTATTGATGTCTGTTGGTCCTTATTTTTGTCTAGTGTCGTGAGTTCTATCATCGGCACATCTACGGTCACTCCTCGGTCGGCATAGCCATTGTAGTGGGAGATGACGTGGTAAGGCTTGCACATGATGTCGTGGCAAGCCTTCTCGAGCGACTGCTTGAGGATGAAGAGCTCTCGCTTGTCTGAGCCGGAATTGTTCATCTGGCTCTTGCCTGGTGTTGCTCCGATGAGGTTTGGATGCACGCCCAGCGAGAAGCAGAGAGCGTTGGATGCCTCGCTCATGTCGTCAGCCCAGTCGCCACCCTCCTTTTTGCTGCCCTCGGAGAGATTGATGATGCGCACCATGCGCTGTTCTCGGCCGTTTGGGTCGAAGTAGTAGCCCGTGATGAGTGCCTTGCCGGCATTCTCCGGTCCGCAGACGAAGTTGATGATGTTGTCCTTCTCCTGCAGGATGCGCTCCTTGCGCTTATCCGGGTCGATGATGTCCTCGTTGTTGCAGAGCTCTTCCCAGTAGTCGCGGTGCACCTCTATCTGGATGCGTGGAGCGGACGTGTTCTTGATCATGTAGCGCTTGCCGATACCGATGAGACGGTAGATGTCGTACCAGGCATCGTCGAAGATGCTGGCATAGTATGGTATCGGATAGTACTGCAGTCCGGGTGTCGGGATGCGTGAGATGATGGCAAACTTGCAGTCCTTGCCCATCTCGGGTGCCTTGCCCGTGATGCCTGTGTATGGGTCGGGTGCCTTGCCCATGCGCGCCATGAGGTCGCCCAGCGGGTCGTAGAGGTCGAGGAGCGGGATGACTTCGGTGTGGACAGGCGACATGACGTTGCAGAAGTCGCCGAAGAAGACATGCTCTATGCGCCCCTTCTCATTTGGTACCTCCAGGCGGCAGTAGGAAACGTCCTTGTGTCGGATGTTGACTATCTTGGAGTGGTCGCGGCTCAGGATGATGACCTCTACCGACCAGAAGAAGAACTTCATGTCTGTTGCCTGCTGCATGAAGACCTCGTGGATGGAGTTCTTCAGGCAGAAGTCGCGTATCTCGCTGTCGGTAGTGTCCTGCTTGGTCTCCCGGTCCATGAAGCGCACGCCCTGGCCGTAGCAGCACTGGACGTTGAAAGCCATAGCTCGCTGCGCCACCATGTTGCGGCGCAGCAACTGCTGCAGGGTGTATGGCATGTCGTTGTCATCGCCATAGTTCACATACTCGAAGAGCTTGCCGTCTGAAGTCTCCAAGATGCCCGTGGTGGCATCGCCCACCTCTCCGGAACCCAGAAAACTGGTATCCTTCCCATACTGCTGCTCGATGGTGGTGGAGTCTGTAACCCTGCTCACTCCCTCTGCTACGAGGGCGTAGCGGCTGTAGGAACCGCTGGTTCCTACTTGCTGAAGCTGATATTTTTTCTGTTTCATGTCATAAATATACTGGTAAGCCCAGGAACTGGTGAATGTAGATGTCCGGAACGGTGCGAACCTCGGCATTTGCCGGATTGACGAGGCGATGGAAACCGCCACGCCAACTGCTGCCCCTGACCAGCCATCCTGTATAGTCGACGGTCTTGCCGTCTGATGTCCACGCCTTCAGGTTAATGGTAGAGCGGTCTCGCTCTGCCTTGGCAAGGAGGCGCAGCACCTCTGTGAGATGGTAAGCCGTGCGTCTCATCAGTTAAAGGTGTTATCGAAGGTGTTGTCGAAGATACGACCGGCACGCTGCAGGTCAAGCACGTTGTGCTGGCGCTGGGCGTAGGTGTAGCTGAAGGTGAATCGTGGCATGCTGTCGCGCAGGTTGTCGCGCTTGGACTTGGAGTCAGAGAGGGTGACACGCTTGCCCACCTTGGCAACGCCGCCAATGAAATTGACCAGATAGACCTCGTCTGAGCGGAAAAGATCATCTGCCCAGTTTGCCATGTCTGTGCCCAGATAGCCCGTATCGGCGTTGAAGGTGCGCTGCTCTGTGATGCGGTAGTTTACCCTGATGCCGCCCATGTAGGCTGCATCGCGGGTGTACTGCGGGTCTACTTCGTGCTTGCCTGTGCAGTAGATGAGCTCCTGGCAGCCGAAGCTGTTGGTGAAGAGCAGAGTAGGCGCCACATCACGCTCCTCGCTGTCTATGATGAAGGTCATGGAGCGTGAGCCTGCCTCTACCACGTAGTAGAGAAGGTCGGTGCCCTCTGCCTCGAATCTTGACGGAGAAACGTCGATGGTAGTGTAGATGTCATTGCCGCCGGTGGCTGGTGCGGTAAACAATTTTGTGGTTTTGTCGGAAAAGTGTGCGGTGACTGTTGCCGTGTCCTTGCCCATGTAGTGGAGATATTCAAGTCGCCCCATGTAGGTGGTCTTGTGTCCCTCCAGCAGGGTGAGGAAGTGGGTTGTAAGGAATGTAGAGCAGTCCACGCCCACGATGTCTACGGTGGAATAATAGACCTGCAGGTTGGCTGTCTGCGTATCGGTGACTGTTGCCGAGTCGGTGTCTCCGGAGTCCGGAACCTGTTGCTCGGCGATGGTGATGGTGGCTGTGACTGCCAGCCTCCGGCGTGCATACGGACGGAAAATGTCGGCAAGGTCGCTCACTCTGATCTCTCCATCGGCAGGATAGAGATACTCATCGTAGATGGTATCATCACCTATATTGATGGTGACGAGCAGGCGGGTCTTGGCCGTAAGAATATCGATGTCGGGGATGTTCTCAAGGAAGAAACTGCCCGACGGAAGTGATGTGATGGTCATATATTATCTTTTTTGATGCAAAGATAATATGGAGAGGATAAAAATAAAAATACGGCTGACTACCCTCACGGGCGGCCAGCCGTATCAAAGCATTTCAAAACTTTGTAAAATTTTTCGTGCTGCAAAGGTACGAAAAATTATGCATAACACATGGTAGTATAATAAAATATATGAGTTTTTAACTTAAACCAATTTGTCTGGCCTGACAACTCTCTCCCATATAGCCCATGCCACGGTACCGTCTGGCTGCGTGGCTACATAGTAGCCATGCGCCTGCAGATACTGGTTGATGGTTTCTATACTGACACCGCCCATGTCATCAAGTTCCGTGGCGATGTCCTGTGTGGTCTTGAAGCTCTTCTTGTAATCAAGACCGGTTTCTTCATCCTTCACAGGGAGGCAGCTGCGGAAGTGGAAGTAAGCGTCGAGCAGGTCCTCCTCAAACTGCTCGCTGATGAAATTATCTGTATTTCTTGGCATAATCGTTAATTTTTAAAGGGTTATACTTAAATTCTGTTATCTGGGTGCTGTCGGTTTAATGCCGTCTCATAGAGGTCTATCCAGTAACCGAGTCTGGAAGCCCAAATGTCGTATTTGATCTGAAGTCTGCAGGTACGTAGTTCCTCTTGCTCCAGTTCTCTGAGGTATCTGCCGGCTATGCGGTGGCAGTCCAGATTGACGCAGTATCGTGACTGAATCTTGGCGTACTCCACCAGTTTGTACAGTTCCTTGCGCTTGGCTTCAAGCTCCCACCAGCGTTTCATGAGCGCATCGCGGATGCGACGGCGGCGGAAATATAGCAAGATAACGTCTATCTTGACTTTCTTCTTATTCTTTTTCATCGCTCACTCCTCCTTTCTTGTCTTTGGTCCAGCCTGGGTGCAGAAGTTCTGCTTCTGCTCCCGTAAGTACCCCCCCGCTTCTCGGTATCTCTCAAAGATGTTATGGCGGTCGCTCTGGATGGTATTGTTGTTGAGTGTCCAAAGATTAGTCTCCTCGACCTTCGCCTTATCTCTGCGAAATCCTGCCTCATTGCGAAGCTTTCTACAATTACGGAGTTCTTCCTGATATTCATTTTTGGCCTTCTCGAAAGCATTACGGGCACAGCGGTAGCTTTCCCCTGCTTCATCCTCCATGCGTTCAATACTGTCCAACGAGCTCTCGTAATTCCGGCTTATAACTTGCAACTCTGCCTGATGGCGCTTGCGCTCGTCTGCGGCTCTCACGATGTTCTCCTCCAGCTGAGCATGAAACAGCTCTGTAGTCATTCTGCTCACCATCATGCTACCTCCCCTCCGAAAATGAAACCACCAATCATGAGCATCGCCATCACAGCTGCGAAACCAACCATGGTGAGCACAACCTCTCCATAGGTCACGGTCTCCCCGCAGATATAGCTGAAGGTCTCGCTCTTGGTCTTGGCGAGCTTCTTGATTTCACACTTGAGGGTATTGATACCCTCCTCAACGCTGATGCCTGCAGGTCTCACCTGCGCATCACTTAATAAAATAGAATTCTGCATATTGCATCGTCTTATTAGCATTAACAGCCGATTGTACAAAAGGGTGGCGGCTGCATTCCCCGTTGCTAATAAGACGATGACTTATCCGGAAGGACTAATCAAATCTTACGGTTCATGCAGCCGCCATGTATTGGGCATATCTGTTTTCCCAGTTGGAAAAAATAATTTTCCCAGTTAGAAAAATAGATTTTCCTAGGCATAAAAAAAGCCTGCGGCTAGAAGCCATAGGCGATAACGGTCGCCCTGCCGGATAGTTTACTATCGTCTTATTAGCGTTGGCAAAGGTAAGAAGAATATTTGGAACCGCCAAAAAAAAAGCGAGAAATTTTAGAAGAATCTGCAGGGAATATGTTTTAGAGCATAAAATCGGGATGATTTGAGGAGGAGAAGGAATGAAAAGGAATGATTTTCCACGTATTTTCCGTGAAAATTCCACAAAATTCCACGAAATTCTCCGTTTTTCTCTGTTTTTCCACGGATATTCAATAAAATTCCACAGATATTCAATAAAATTCCGTATATTTGCAACGGTTTTAGTAAATAATATATATTAAGGTATGGAAAGAAAAGAGTATATGAACTTGGAGAAGCGCGTAACACTTCTCCAAATGACGGTAAATATTCTCATTGCTATCTCTATTATTCATGGAATAGTGTTGATATTGCTGCAATCGCCCCATTTAAGTGTTCTGCTATCCACCCTATTAAAGCAATTAAAATAGAGACGATAACACTAATCTTAGCCCATTTAAAGCTTTGCTTTTGCAATATCAGGTTCTCATCCTCTTTAGATTTCTTCTGACGGTATGGGTATCCTTCAATGCTCTCCAGCATCATTCTGTCGTAAGTCTGCATATACTTCACACCCTTGTCTAGTATATGCCACATGCCCTCAGACTCCTCGATGTAGCCCTCGTTGGCCAATGGTGGAAGGAGGAACCTCAAGTCAACATCATCAAGCTGGTTGTCAACCAGCGAGCCCCAGAGCTGTGCACGTGATTTGTCGCCCTTGATGAGCTCACGGAGAATCAGGCGAGCCTGCCTGCAGGTCTCACTATCTTGTAATAATATCATTTATCAATATCAAATATATGTGAATAATAAGAAGTCCCCGGCACGGCTCTGTGTCGGGGACGATGTGTTAAATAAAGATAGCCTAAATAGCAAGGCTAAGCGAGCCAAATTTCTGAGCCATATCCTGCAAGGCACCTCTGAGAGTAACAAGCTCATCAGGAGTGAACTGCGATGCCTTTCCGTTGACTATGTTTCCGTTCATCTTATGTGCCAGCCAAGAGCGAGATTTGCCAAAGTAAGCCTTTGCGATGTAAGCCATGGAAACCATATTCGTAATCTCACCAAACTTCTCTGCCATGGTCAGTTCCTTGACCTTCTGCTCTGTGGTCTTAGCCATGTAGCCCACTGCCACGGCAAAAGCCTTAGGGTCTGACTCCTTGAGTGCATCCATCTGACGGCGAACCTCCGCCTTATCCTCTGCGGTCTTGGCAGCTCTGTTTTGTGCAGCCAAAGCCTTCACCTTATCAATCATCTCTGTATATTCCATAATCTTATATTTTTTAAGTTTAAAGGAATGAGTGCCCCCGAAGGGGCTTTCTCATTTCTTTTTGTTTTTAATTTTGTTTTCCAACTCTGCGATTTCTTTTTCTGCTACCCTCTTGAAGGTATCGGGGAACTCTTGCCAATACTCTAGGTAGAAAAGCAAATCGTCTTCATTTTCCTTGAGTTCCTTAGATTTTCGTCTTGCCATATACTATCTTTATTAACACGATGCAAAGGTACTAAACTTTTGTTGAATAACCAAATATTTTCGTGATTATTTTCAACATTTGTGTATTATTTAACATTTGGCTACGAAAAAGCCCCCGATGCGTCACGCACGGAGGGCTCAGAGATCTTTACTAAAATTCCTACATATTTATATGAAAACACAGCCTATGTCAGAACACGGCTGCCTGTAAATCATCCTTTAAATGTCCCCGGCACGGCTCTGTGTCGGGGACGGTTGTGTGAATAGATAACCCTATGCTAACTGCAAAGAGCTAATGCGTTGTCCAATCTCCTGGACGGCACGATTGAAAATATCTTTCTGCTCGGAATTGAGCGTGTAAACATGACCGCGAACCTCTGAGCCATTGAGACGCTGAGAGAGCCATGCTGCGCTTTTGCCGAAGTAATTCTGTGCGATGTAACGAAGTGGCAGCAACTTGTAATCTTCCTCTGCAAGCTGCTCACGCAAAGTCAGGACTTCACTCTGAAGCTGCTCCATCTTTTGGTTGATGAAAGCCTTTGCTTCCTCTCTATCACTATCATCAGCATTTAATTTGATGTAGTTTAAAATTTCTGTTTTGCGAGCTTCGCTCTTTTCGTCTTCCTTGCCTGCAAGAGAAGCGTATTCCTTAAGTAAATCCGTATTATTATTCATATCTTTTATTTTTTAAATCCCCTCCCGAAGGAGGGGTAAGTTTTTACTTCTTTTTTCTTTTCTTAATCAGAACTGAAAGCTGGTCTAAAACGCTGTCTGTAAACTTCCAATAAGTTTCATCATCAATGTTGTAAGCCTTTCTCAGCCTGATGTAATCACTTAGCAGTTTCTTCTTAATTCTAATCTGCTTTTCTAGCTCTTCTTCATTCATCTGTTGAATTTTAAATTGTTAAACATCTAGTTATCTATTCACGATGCAAAGATACATAAAATTCTTTTAATAACCAAATAAAACATAAACTTTCTTTTATGATTAACTCATTTTTAACATTTCACCCCCATCAAACACGGTTTTTACCTCTTTTTCTCATCATTCTTGAATGATGTCAAACAATGTTATCACCGCTTTTACCCCGAAATGCAATGTAGGGGTTCGCTCGAAAACGGCTCGTTTCTTGTGGCAATTTCATGGAAATTGGCATAAGTAGCCGTTTTCGAGCGGGCAATCAATGGCAATTGATTGCAAAATTTGGGCATTTTGCACAAATTTTCCACGGTCATTTTTGCCAACTTGCTGAAAATCATGGATTTTTAGAAAGTTGAAGCAAAAAAGGGCGTGCCTTGCTGTAACTATACCCCCCACCGCCCTACGCTCGGAGGCAATTGCCACGGCTGACTGGAGCGGTATATGTAAGGGTTTTTTCTTGTGGCAATTGCCTCGTTCCCCGACTGCCGTGCCGAATTGCCATCGCCCTCGCTTATCTCTATCCCCTTCCCTTTATCCGCGGTTATCAGCAAGTTTGCAAGCAAGAGAAAGGGCAACGTGTTCCTGTCACGTTGCCCATGGTGCCTATAGTCTGCCCTTGTCGTGATAGCTGTAGAATACTCCATCTGTTACTATCACATGGTCCATGAAGAAGATGCGCATGACTTGACAAGCCTTGGCTATCCGCTGGGTCAGCACATCGTCCGCCTTGCTTGGCTGCGTGTTGCCCGATGGGTGATTGTGCACGAATGCCATGATGGTTGCACCGCTCAAGACTGCCTCCCTCATGAGGATACGAATATCCACTGAAGTCTCTGTTATCCCTCCCTCGCTCAGTTTCACGCTCTTGATGAGTCTGAAATTTTGGTTCATCAATATGACGTGTGCCTGCTCTACCTTGAGGTCTGCCATCTGCGGAAGCATGTAGTTGTATATGGCTAGACTGCTGCCCATGTCGGGCTTGCTGCCCAACTTCTCCACTGCCCTGCGCTTGCCTAGTTCCAAAGCTGCGAGTACTGCCAACGCCTTGCAGTCGCCTATTCCCTGCACTACCTGCATTTCGTCCATGGATAACTTTGCAAGGTTACTGAGATTGTTGTCTGCCATGTTCATCAGTTGCCTAGCCTGGCTTAGGCTTTCGGCTGTTCCTGCCCCTCTGTTGATTACCATGGATAACAATTCGGTGTTACTGAGTGCATCGAATCCGTAATTAGCTGCCTTGAACTCTGGGCGCTCGTCTGCTAGTATATCATTGTACTTCTTCATGTTACGCTACTTTATTATAGTTGTTGTTTGATTTCTTATTGATATTAACACCCTGTGGAAAACATCTCTTTGAGTGTGCAACTGCCTCATAAAAGCCTTCTGCCATCTCCTGCAACACGCCTCTGTTGCTTATTGGGTCGTGGTGAATGGTGCGAGCCAAAAAGATTTCTCTCTCCACATAAGCACCTGCCGCCTCCAACTTTCTTCTGAAGTCCTCGATGGTCTTGCCGCTAGTCAGCAGGTCGTCGAAAAGAATTACCTGCTTGCCCTTGAAGTACTCGCCATCTACTGAAACGTGATAAATGTCCTCGTTAACAACATGGCTGCCTCCGTTGTGGGTTGGCTTGCGCTCTCCAAAGATGTGCACGTGCTCATTTGCGGTTGCGATGCCTGCTGCATTGAGGATGGCTGCGAGATAGCCGAATCGCTTGTTATATTTCCATTGTGTGCTGCATGGAGCAAAAACTACAACGAAGTCCTCTAAGATACTGCTATACTGCTTTGTAAGATAGCGAACTAGCCACTCAGCGCAGAGGTGTGCCGCCTTCTTTTCGCCTGCCTTGAAGTCGTAGACGAAGCGGTTGTTTGCCATCTGCTGTGCCTTGTCAACGCAAAGGTTGATGTAAGCATTAGGAACGTACTCAAAGAAATAATTCTGTCTCATATCGAAAAATTTTATAAAGTTTGAAATTGTATTCTGGTAATGTTTGGGAGTCCAGAGATTTTTCCCACTCCTGCTGTGGAGTATTTTTTTTAATTGCATTCCGTTCAAAGCCCGGTGTGCCCTTTCGATTTTTCCTGTGCTTCAAAATGCGCTGGCAGAGGCAAACAGGTTCATACACAGGTTTGAATCGCCAGCAGCTAACTTTGCACAGGAAATTTCGGATGGGAACACATGACGGGCGGCGGAGAATGCAATAAAAAAAGTACGGAACAGCATCAAACTCACCATCGGAGATACCGCTTTCTCACACACCCAGAAAGAAAAAAAGGCAGCCTACTCTCACGAGCAAGCAGCCAAGGAATCATAGCATAAAAAAAACTTAAAGCAATAAATAAAAAAAAGAACGAAATATTCTATCGAGGGTAATAGTTGCTCATGCCACCCGTGTACAGGACGGTCTGAGGGAACTTGTCAACGCCAATGCAGACGGTATCGAAGGCATCGGAGAAGTCGGTACGGTTCTCCAGCCTGTCCTCGTCTGTCTCCACGAGCTTCTCTCCTCGCTTATCCTTGCCGTTGTTGTAACAGCCGGCACTCTCGATGGAGATGATCAGGTCCTCGTTATTGTCCTTATTGATGAGAACCATGTGGCGCGCATGTCCCTTGAACATGCGGTCGATGAGCAACTGCTTCTCAAGATGGTTCATCGGCTTGCCGATGTAGACCTCTGTAACGAGCCAGCCATTCCTACGTAGCACCTTGGTGATAATCTGGTAGAACTTATCGTTGTGGGTTGCATAGGAGTTTCCCACGAAGGTTGCATCGTAGTAGAAGATGACTCGTTTGTTCTTGAGATACTTATAGTAGTCGCAGAAGTCCTGAGCGAGCTCAGGCAACTTTCTGTCATACTTTACATAGAATGAGTTGACGATGCGCAGCTTGGTATCGGAACCCACCTGTCCGACTACGAGACAGTTGATGTTGTCGTTGGCATCGGAACCGATGATCAGCGGTAAACCGTCCTCCAGGTCGCCATCCATGCGGCAGTCCGGCTTGTCGTGCTTAGGGTCGAACTTATACTGCAGGTCATTGAGGAACCTGGTGTTCGGTGCCGTATAGAAGTTGCGATCCTCGTCAAGTCCGGAGTAGAAACCATCCTGTGCGATGCCGACATGCTGGCACATGATGCTCGTGAGGAAGGTCATCTTTGGCAGGTCTCGCTTCATCTGTCTGATGAAGTCCTCGCCCAGAACTGCGAGGTTCTGAATGCTCGAGCACCTGGAATACACCAGGGCATAGGAGCGGAGGGAGTGCAGAACCTTCTCGTATTTCTGCACCTGCGACATGTAGTAATCGTACCGTTCTGGGTGAGCAGCCAGCTTGTTTCGGATGCTATGCAGATGCACCAGTACCGTCTCGAGAGTAGCAATCAGCTCCTTATCCATCTTCTTCTCCCACGACATGAACCAGGAACCTTTCTTTGTTGCTGAAGTATCTGAAGTAATGGTAAGACCATGGTGGAGGCAGCAGTCACCGAACAGCTGCTTGTTTCCACGGTTTGCCGGGAGCGTCTCATTGTTGAGCTGCTCCCAGTCAATAAATTTCGCCTCGTCGATGAAGACATGGTCGAGTGAGAGGGAGTTGGAGGTACCGCTGCGGTCCTGAGAGATGATGTTGAGGTAGCTGCCATTATAAAAGGCTACTGTATTCTCCCAGTTCATGGGCTGGAAGTGCGGTTCCTGCCAGTGCAGCGCCTTCCACGGTTTTTTGCCAACGATGTAGTGGACGTCACGCTTGTAACCCCACTCCTCCAGGTGTACCAGAGCAGAGGGGAGAATGTTGGTCTGGCATCGCTTGACCGATGGCGCCACCATTCCCAGGCATGAGCCAGGCATGTGCTGCACGGCATAGAGGATGCGGCCAGCCTCGACCACACCCTTTCCGGTACCACGGCCCCACTCGCAGACCAGCGTCTTAGACATGAGCTGCAGGACGCGCGACTGCACGTCGTTGAAAAATAACTCCTTAGGTCTTGCTGTCATCATCTGGCGGAAGTTCTTCGAAGTCTGCATCCTCGATGTCCGGCATCGAGTAGCGCTTCTCCATTTTCTTGATTTTCGCACGAAGATTTGGAATCTTCTGCAAACCGATGACTGTCGGATCATCTGTCATGCGGAACTCAACAGGAACAATCTTGTCGAATGCCAGCTCTGGCTCATCAGGAGTACCGGTGCGGTTGTTCTTGATGCGGTTTTTCTGCATCACGGCAAGCGCCCGGAAGTCGCCGGCAGCCTTGGCAGCCTTGCGGTCCTCGTCTATCTCCTGGTTGACCTTCCATCGCCAGAACTCCTTAGAGGCGGCGTTGAGATTGCCGAGCATGACCTGGCAGAGATGAATATCATCGTATGCCTGGGTCTCGCTGACGCCAAACATGGCCTTGTCCTGATCAACCATCTCCCTGACGGTAAAGCGTGGATAGCGCAGCCAGAAGGCGTAGCAGCCACGCAGCCGCTCCACTCTCGCCTTGACGATGGCAGAGATGTGAAGTTCCTGAAGTTCATCCTCGTTGAGAGGCATGTACTTCATGTAGTCATCAATGTTGACTGGTAGACTCATATCTAACTGAGGTTAGCCATAATCTGCGAGAGTTGCGACATGATGGACTGGTAGGCTCCAGGAGAGCCGACCTTGGCGAGCGCTATATTGTTGATGCGTAACTCGTTAGCGGTCTCCGCTAAACCTTTGAGGTAGCGGTGTCGATAGGGTGAGCGCGGCTCCTGCAGCTCCAACTGCATGGCCATGGCCTCGTCGGGAGGCAGTTCCATCATGATGGGCACTTCATCGACCGGTGTCATGGTCTTTGCCAGGTCATAGACCGTCTGTAGGTAAAGTTCACTCTCTTCCAGATAGGGGAATTGTTGTCGTATCATCCAGCAAATTATTTAACATGTTATTGAGATTGAGATAGACATCTCTGTCAGTCGTAATGAACGTGCACTCAGCACGGTCACCATAGGTCTGGTTCTGAGATGTTATCACAGAGACTAACCACTCGCTGTTAGCAACGAGCATGACTTTGGAGTGGTTGAGCGTCAGTTTAACTTCATCAAAAGCCTCTGTCATTAAGCGACTTAGCTTTAAAGTTTTACTTGAAGCTTTAATGTCCGCAACCAAAACTGAGGAGTCAACCAACCCTCGCTTGCGAAGGTTGATGACTCCACAGAGGAAGGCATCGGATGTGGAGAAGGTGGTGACGGCAATGTGCGCTGCACCTGTCTGCTCCAGAATCCACCCCAACAGACCAAGGGTGTGAAGACCTTGGCCAAGGAAGACCTGCGAGCTACTCTGCTGAAGCGGCTTCAGGACTTGCTGTATCTGCTTCGCCCTCATCTGTAACCTCCTCTTCTGCACTCTCTGGCTGCTCCTCGCCATCGGCTGAAGCCTGCTGCTCCATGGTGATGCCAGCCTGCTGAAGCTTGGCGATGGTATCAGCGGTTATCTCTGCCTTGGCAGTAATGAGGAGTTGCACACGCTCATTGACCTTTGCTCGCAAGGCGTCAGCTTTGTCTGTGTTGCCAGCCTCCGTTAAGCCAATAAGCTGGTCAATGTTCTTGGTGATGTAGGATCGAGCATTGCCAATCTGCTTGGAGGTGATGGCTGCTTCTGGCTGCTCCTCCGCTGGCTGCTTCTCGGCATCACCCGGCTGGGCATGGTCGTAGACGTCCATGGCCTGCTTGTATGCATAGTACTCCTCCTTGAGTGTAAGGAGCATGCGCTTGAAGTCTTCGTCGGCAGCATGCAAGCCCTCGTATCTGTCACATGACATGTCGTAAGCTTTGCAAGCCTCAAAGTGTTCCTTGATTTTCTTCCACAGAGCGCAGTTATTTTTCCAAATAGCCTGGATGTTTTCAGGCAACTGGTCATGGTCTGCTCGTTTGCCCTTGGCTACGATGGCTGAAGGCACGATGGAATCGAGGTTTTCAGACTCCACGACCGGAAGATGAGGGGCAAGCTGCTTGGCAATCTTGTCTGCCTCTGATGTCTTGTCAACCGCAGTCTGAAGAACTGGCGTGACTGCCTTGTCATAGTTGCGGACATCATCGATGGTCATGCCTTCGATGCGATAGTTGAGATGCTTCTGCAGCTCATATTTGAGCAACTCGAGTTTGCCCTGTGGGTCGAAGTTGATGAGTTGGTAGAGGTGGCGGTTGTTATTCATCTGAAGGAGGAGAAGCGCTCCCTCCCTGATGTTGGCATCGGTATGCTCGCAGTCAAACCACTTCTTCAACTTTTCTGTGAATTTCGGATCATTCATAATAAATAGAAAATTAAAATGGCGAGGCGAGCTCATGTAAGCATCGCCCCGCCACTGATAGTAGTTATGTAGGAATATCGAATCCCTAGTTAATGGCTGTCTGTACCCTCAGAGACCTCCACTGGCTTGCAATCCTTGCCGCTGATGGTTCCTTCAGCAGTTGTGAGGGTACCGAAATAGAATGGAGGCATGGTCTCGCAGCTGGCAGAGATCTCCAGTGTGGTGTTGGTCTCGTCTGCGATGCCTGCACCAGAAGACTGAGAAGGTGTCACGTCGACATCGAATGTATCGTCACCGATCTGGCGAAGCTTGCCGTTGCGCTCAGGTACCATGAAGATGCAATCATCGTTGAGGAGGATGGAAGCCAGTGCTGAAGCTTCCTCCTCTGTTCCTGGGAGGATGAGAGTAGCCTTGAGGTTCATTGTCTTGCAGCCATGCTCACCCTGCGCCTCTGGCGAGAAGGAACTCTTGTCTGTGACGAAGGCTACCTTAAACCAGACCTTGTCAGCCTGAATGGTGTGGTTATCCTTGATGACGAGATAATCCTTGAGTGAGGTGGCAGCCTCCTTTTGCGGCTCAGCTAACTTGGTGATGTAACGACGTGGAATGAAGAAGCCGTAGGCTCTGGTACCCGGCAGTCGCTTCTCTCCAGGACACTTCAACACATCCTCATAAAGGTCTGTGGTTGAAGCACATGTTTTCTTAGTTGCCATATATCAATATATAATATTATGTATAACCATAGACAGCTATCCCTTACTCAGAAGGGATAGTGTCGTAACCGAAGAGGATGCGTTCCTTGGAGATCGACTCGAACTGAGTACCGAAGTACATAGTTGCCACGAAGTCAACCAGGAAGTGAGAGTCAAGAGAACTCTCTACACCAAAGTTTGCCTTGTCGCCCTCGGTAGCCAAACCGATGAGCATGTTGCTGCCAGGAGTGATGATCTTATAGCCCGCAGGAACGTTGTCAAGACCCACGAGGGTGCAGTTGCTTGCACCATCCATCTTGTTGTGGTTGAACTCGTTGTTCCAATTGACACTTCCGTACTTGTCGCGATAACAGCGGCGGTAGAGCGTGAGTTCATGGCTGTTCATGAACATGCATGTATTGATGCCCTGCAGTTTAGCATCGGCAGCATCATAGAATGCTTCGACAGCATCGACTGCGTTGACACCAGTCATCGCGGTTGTATTGAAGAGGTTGCCCTTTCCGACAGAAATCGCCCCTGCCTTGATGTCTGCATCGGAGATTGTCTTGAAGCCATCAGCGAGGTCTGCGGTACCAGAGCCAGCTGAGTTACGCTTCATGGTGAAGAGGTTCTTGAAGAGTGCTTCACCTATCTTGCCTGCCAGGAACATGCCAATCAGTTTGGTGATAGGCTGGTTTTTGAGCGCATCACCCTGGAAAACATTGGAGCCCCAGATAGACTCACGAACAGCATTTGGTTCAAAAGGCTTGACGCATGAACCAAGGAATGTCTCCAAGGTACGGCCTGTGATGGTAACGCCATTCTCATCCTTGCGAGTAAGAGAGTATGGCCCGAGCTCCATGTCGCCTGCGAGCTCTCCGACAGTCTCCTTGCCACGAACGCCAACGCGTCGGCTCATGAATTTTGCAGCCTCGTCAAGAGCGCGTACCGGCATCTGAATGATGTCCTTGCGGTACTTAGCGAAGCTGGTCTTCAGAGAATCAGGAGTAATCTGAATTGTATTTTCTAAAGCTGCCATTTTAATTGATCTGCTTCAAAGCATTGAATATTACGCCAGGGTCTACATTGTCAACCTCTGGTGTGACGTCATCATGGGTATCAGAACCCGGAGCGCCCTTGAGATCCTTGATCTCCTTATTCTTGGCCTGGATATCCTTGTCCTTCTGCTCAACCTTAGCCTTCAGGTCCTTGATCTCCTGGCTGGCTTTGTCGAGCTCAGCGGACTTGTCATCCAAGTCCTTCTGCTTCTGGGCAAGAGCATCCTCGATTTTCTGCATCTCTGCATTGGTGAGAGTAATCTTCTCATCATTAACCTCAAAATCCTCCTTACGATTGAGGAGGGTCTGAAGATTGAGGAATTTCTTCTTCATGTTAGAAATTTGTGAATTATTCTTGAACATTTCCCTGAGTGAGGCGAATGCCTTCTCGAGAAATGTTTTTGACGGCTCGTCATTAGCGGTCGCTCCAGGCAATGGTGGCAAACCCATGGTGCAGCAGACAGCATTGGTGAAGCGCTTGGAGAGATTGGTCTGACGCTTCTTGTCTTCGTCATCAAGATCTCTGATCTCATCTACGAGGCCCAACTCTAAAGCTTGCTCCGGACGCAACCAATTCTCCTTGTCCATCTGCTCCAGCATCTCTTCGCTGGTTTTGCCTGAGCGCTTGGCATAGACGGAAGCGATCACCTTGTCGATGGTGTCGAGGCCGTCGCGCTGCTTCTGCCACTCCTTGATGATTTCATCAAGTTTCTGCTTGTTAGCTGACTCCCAGACAGCAACTCCCGTGGAGGCATTGTGAATGAGCATGGTGCTGCCGACTGACATGTCAACATGCTTGGCACCCATACACAAGACTGTAGCGATGGAAGCAGTCATGCCCAATATGTGGACGTTAACATGGCCATGGTCCTTGATAAGTTGATAGATGGTTAATCCTTCATCAACATAACCACCCGGCGAGGAGACGGCGATATCCACCTCCTCGTCCGGATGAGCGTCAAGGTAGGCCTTGACATCCTTGGAACGTGTACCATAGGTGCCCGACCACCAGTCGTAGCCGGCTCCGATGGTACCGCATATCATCATTCCGTATTTCATGCGCTTATCTTTTTTGATGCAAAGATAATATGGCAATTGCCAACGGAAAAATACGTAAATCAGGCTAATAAAGGTGCTTTTCGGGTGCTCCCCCACAGAACCGTGTATTCGATCATGGCAGAAGTACCAAGGGAATCAGGGTGGACATCAGACATATTAATAATAGGATATGGACGCTCCCTGTTGCCAATGAGATAGCGTTTGCCCTCGATGGTTGTGACCAGATAGGCATAGTTGTCCTTCATGTCCAGGTCTTCGCGGCATGTACGGAAGGTGAGTTTATGGGTGTAGAAACGCACACCATCCTCTATTTTGTCGGTTATTTCCAGTTTGGCAGGTTTAAGACACTTAACTGTTGGCCAATCATAGCTCTCGGGAATGTCAAAAGTGAGGTTGCCTAGAAGTGTATCGAAAGGCAACTTGCTGACAGGAATGCGCTGCACGCAGCAGATATAACTAAGTCTTTTCATAAGCTGTTCAAATTTCGCGTCTGTTCGCATCTGTTCGCACCTGTTCGGTGTTGAACAAAAACAGGGCTATAGTAGATGAGATTTTTTCATGAAAAATCGTCTTTTTTGCATCTTTTAAGATTAAAAAGATTGATGCCTTTCTCCTGATAGGCCTTGCGCATGCGATACCATTTCATGCGGATGGTCTCTGCATACTCAATATCAATCCCCTGCTGTTCACACCAGGACCTGAATGCAGACATCTTCTTGCACGACATGTCATTGAGGTCGCCGAGGTCACTCCACATGTTTATGCGGAAGAGATCGTTGATGCTTTCGGTGAGTGCCTGCTTGGCATGACCGTTAAGGAAGTTGTATGTTTCTGGGCTTTTAGACTTGGAGTAAGGTATGCTAATTGCAACATCTCTCTCTCCAGGTTGCTCAGGTTGGTTATTGACTGGGCGCTTCGCGAGGAACCGGCGCAGAACAGCATTCTCGTTGCTGCAGGACGGGAATTCCACGGGATCGCCGAAAGAATGGGTGAGCCATTGCTTCAAGTATGGCTCTACCTGTACATAAACTACGAATTTACTCATATTTTGATTTTTAAAAACACCGCAAAATTAGGAAAAATAATCGATATAATCCTACGTTTCTAGGAAAAGTTATCTGCTTTTCGCTAAAAATCCTTGTTTTTAGGGAAAAAGTTGCAATTAAAAATCAAGGAACCCATTTTTGGGCAATTCATTTGTGGCAATTGTGGCAAAAATGTTAAGTGCTTGATTATTAATATTATAAGTCTTTTCTTATTGACACAAATATATAATAGAATTGCCACATTGCCACAACCTTTGCCACACTTCTCTTCTCGTTGCCACAAATTGCCACAATATTGCCACAAGCACACAACTTCTTAACTCTCTGATAATCAGCGATGCACTAATTGCCACAAATGCCACATTGTTTTTAAGTCGCGTGTGAGTTGTCGGAAAAATCACGGAACACCAACAAAAAAGCCCCCAGAGGAATCTCTTCCCCTGGAGGCTACGATATGATCTAAACAAAAAACTTATTTCCACTATAGTGGCGAAGGTTCCAGACCTAGAGCCTTCTGCTCAGCATCTGTCATGACATAGGTATCCTTAGTCTGTTTCTGCTCACCATCTACCTCTGTGTCAAGATCTATGCCATATCTGTTTGACACCATGGTATAGTCAAAACAGAGAGGCCTGTCTTTATAATACAACTTCTGACGGCCAGTGATAGTACCATTGGCATCTGTCTTCTCTACTGTCTCCGGCAAACCACTCGGAGTGAACTTGATAAATCGCTCAGGGTTTTTGGTAGAACCATAGAAGTCAGCACCAATCTGTAGGTAATGCAACAGCGACTCCTTAGGAAGGAGGTTTTCATCCATCTGCCTTCCCAGTTTGCGGTAGACTGCCATGGTGATGTCCTTGCGAATCATGAGGATGCTCTTCGGCATCGCCCAGTTGTCAATCTTGACTTTATTGGTGGTCAATGCGCCAACTGTCTTAATCTTGAAGTCCTGGTCCTTCTTCAGCTCACCCATCTGTACTGCAGCATTGATGATATTCCAAAAGCCAGCGACCTCGTCGGTGGTGTTGCACATGCTGTTCTGCGTCTTGACTCCCTTAACAACTACTCCCAAAAGGTCACTGTAGCTGAAAGGAAAGTCGATGTAATCTCTGATGGCGAGATATGCAGCCAACGGCACCTTCCAGTTCGTCATTATACGGTCTAGGATGCTTTCACCCTCCAACCGCTCCTCCAGGTCATCAGATGCTTGCTTCCAGGCATTACCGAAGCAGCCCTGGAACTGGTCACGATGCTTCAGTAGCTGAAGGGTGATGTGTGTAGCACCAATCTGGCGCATACGCTCCAGTTCCTCGAAGTTCTGTTTCTCCTCACGTGTATGCTCACCCTTGTCAAAAGTGAGATAGATGAGTCGGCTGAAGAGGGCGATATCTGCAGTAGGCATCTCCTGGCCAGTGAGGATGATGCCAGAGTCAACCTTGGCCTGCACGAGCTTTTTATCCTTGTCCATGTTCATCTTTGTGCGACCTATACCGTTCCACAAGTCCTTGAGCCACTCCACCTTATTCTGTGTGATGGAGTTTTTGTACTCGTCGATGTGTACCAGGGCATCGCTAACTCCTCCGACATAGTCAGAGAGTGCTGGCATTGACGCATTTGTGATTGAGAGCGGCTCATATTTGGTTTCGTATTTGTAGAAGAAGTTCATGAGGGTGGCAGCAAATTCTGTCTTACCGCATCCCTTCGGGCCAAAGGCATTGAGGAGCGGGAAGGAACGACTCTTGCCGATGACTATGTCACGGAAGAGAGTCGCGATGTAGAAGCACAGACCCACCTTGGCGTTATCGCCAAAGACCTGTACGACCTTGGCAAAGAAGTCTGCCTGACTTGTCGGATTGTCAACCATCTTCTCATGCCGAAACTTCTTCTCACTGACATATAACTCCCGGCTGTCCTTATTGAGCTTGCTCATGGCCGGAAGATAGTACTTGCCAGCCTGCAATCTGAGTATGCCCATATCATCTATTGGAATCCAGATACCATCTTCGCTCGCTCCGTTACAGAATGCATAGAATCCTTCACGCTGCCAACCTAGCTGCTTGATAGGGTCTGCTGTCTCGGTCACTCTACCGAGATAGCCTAGAAGCTTGATAAGCTGCTCATCTCTGGCCATCCAGATATAATCTCCTATACCAAACAGTCGCTTGCGAAGCGAACTGCTCGATGTGATCTCATCCATATTGAGTTCGATGAGTCTTGATGGTTCCTCTCCGTTATTCTTGATTTCGAAGAGGCGAACCGGGTTGAAATCATCACGAATATGGAAGAGAGGCTTCATTTTGAAGTTGGACCATTGAATTTCGTCTCCTTCCTTGTTGGTACCCCAATAGCTATTATCATGTTCGGTGAATCCGAATTCACGGAGCATCTTGATGTCTCCCTTGCGCTCACGCTCCTGCTTCTCGCTCAGTTCTGCCTCCTTGGCTCTCTTGAGTGTATCCTTCCACTCTCGAGAGTGTTTGTAGGTAGAGATAAGACTAGTCAGATAGCTGCTTCTCAGGTCTTCATCCTTGATTAACATGAGCAGTCCACAGATATCTGCAATTGCTTGCAATCTATCCTCTGTCGTAAACTCATCGATATCTTCTGCTGTTGGCCAGTATCTGCGGCGGCAGTACCAGAAGATGAACTTCTCCTCTCGCATCTGTGAGAAGTGTCCCTTGTCAATAATCCAGGAGTCCGGATCCTCCTTCTTGGGAGCCGGATAATCAGTCGGAATTTCCCGGACATTTACCGTAAATCCGACCTGTAAAGCAGATCGACCATTGGCAAACACATTAGCTGTCCCTGCCGGAAATTCATTACCTGGTTTAAGTTCGTCAGCATCGGGGATGAATGTCACCCTCTTGCTGATGCGGTAGAGCTGCTTCAGCTGGTTTTCGGTCCATGAACCGCCGAGTGATGCCACTGTATTGAGAATGCCGATAGACTGAAGCTTGAGCACATCTGGAGCACCCTCGACGAGATAGAACTTATCACGCAGACGTGCCTCCTTCTGTGCGAAATTGATACCAAAAACCGAAGTGTCCTTGTGATAGACGAGACTGTTCTTCAGGTTGAGGTACTTGCAGATATCCTTATTATCGGACATGGTTCTTGCTGTGAAACCTATGACTCTGCTCATCTTGTCATAGATAGGTATGGTGTAGCGGTCTCGGAGCATGGCGAACTGGCCGCGCTCACCATTACCTATGAGGCCAACTTGCTCCAGGATATCTAAGTCCAAGCCTTTTTGCTTTGCCCAGGCTATGAAGCCTTCTACTGGTGCATAGCCGATGCCGAAGGTGCCGATAGCATCCTTGCCCCATCGTTTGCAAACTGCCTCCCGTGCTTTGTTAGCAGCGGGATTTACCTTCTGCATACATTCTGCGAAGTAGCTCTGCGCATAGTTGAGTGCTATGCGCAGGGCCTCCTGCTCCTTTTGCTTCTCCTCTTCCTCCTTGCTTGGTCGCCACTCGTCCTCTATCTCCTCATTGAGATATTTCTTTGCGAGTTCCTTGCAGGCAATTGGGAATTCGAGACCATTCTTCAGTTTGCGGTAAAAGCTGATGACGTTGCCGCCGGAGCGGCATGAGCCAAAGCACCGCCAGCAGTTTGTGCCTGTATCCACATAGAATGATGCAGTATTCTCATTGTGGAACGGACAGCAAGCCCAATGGCGGTTGCCTTTCTTCGCTGAGAATTTAATGCCTTCATCCTCGGCTACATCCAGAATGGAGACATCACTAATAATGCGATCTACTATCTCTTGTTTAATCATATCTTTATATTTTGTGCTGCAAAATTAACTTAGAACTTCCGAAAAAGAAAGTACTAAGATAACCTGCGCATGAACTTATCAATGTCTTCATTGACAAAGTAGCGAATCTGACGCTTATAGGCGTAGTCTCGCTCCATCATCAACTGCTGGAGGATGCCCTTATATTTGCCCCCCCGCTTGTCGAATGCCGCTCTTATCTCGCGGTCTGTCCAAAACTTAATTCTATTCCTCATAACTTCGGTTTATAAAATGAACATTTTGAGTTGGCCATGAAGAACTCATAGTCATGCTCCGACTCTATCTCGTTGTACAGCTTGCGGTGTGAACACCCCCAGAACTTGCAGGTTCTGCCACTGCTGCGGGCACATGTATTGTGACACTCTACGAATGTCTTGACTTGTTTCTCCTTCTTCTTTTTCATAATTCTATATCAAACCATGGTAATCTGACAGATTTGGATATTGGATCCAATTTTGATACCTGCAGACATTGCCCATTTTCTAACCACCAATACTCCATGACTTCATTAATACACATGTATGCTAAAATGCCATAATCATTCTGCACATAAAAATCTTTATTCTCTAATGTTGCGAATCTAGAGATTAATAATATAATTTTGGCTTTTATATCTTTACTGCTCATAGAATATGCATAAAACAATAAATTTATACTCCACATAAATTCTAAAGCAACTGCACCAGGAGCCATTGATGCAGTTGCGCTTGTAGCGGCATCGATGGCAAATCATAGGTTCAACTGATGAACTACCTTGATGATGTCTCTCGTTGACTGCAGCCCCAGTCGCTTCGTCATTTTACGAAGCTGTGCAGAGACCGTATTCTTGGATTTGCCAAGAATCTCGGCTATCTCTCTAGCAACATAACCCTGTGCAAAATACTTCGCTACCTCAAGCTCTTTAGGGAAGAAAGGAGTCTTCAGCTTTGGGAGGCAGACTATGTTCTCTCTAGGACATATACCCCTGAGAGGGCAATCGACTTTCTCCAGGTGCAGAAGGGTTCCATCGATATCGAAACTAAGTGTATCGTTGGAACCCAGGTTGCAACGGATGAAACGCTCTGTTATGAGAAACTTGAAATAAAGTTTGTTCGGCTTACTCTTGACGTATAAGTCTGCCAGGTACTTATACGCCTCCGGGTAAAGCCGACTTATCAACTCAGCCATGTGGTTGATGAATTCCGGATGCTCTATACTGTAGCTGAGCACCTTGCCATCATGGCCATAAAAACACACTTCTCCTTGTGGAGACACGAAAAATTCTACTTGCTTTTCCATAAGCTTTCTTTTATAACTGTTTGTACTACCAAGAGATCTCTTGGATTGAACTTGGTCCTGCCCGACAACTTTTGTTGTACTGTATTGTAGCAGAAACCATACTTAGTCATGAGAAACTGAATGAGCTGACTCTTCTCTTTTTTGGAAAGAGTCGCGTAATAACCTTCAATAGTTAATGCTCCATTTTTAACTTCATTTTCTTGCATATCTCAATTTTAATTACTAAATTTGTGGGCAAATATAAGAAGAATTATTGAAAAACTCCGTAATTTTGGGAAAGAAATCCTATTTTTGCGGTGTTATTTAACTTTCATTTAGTGATATTAGGTTATGTTTAACGGAGATTTAGTGAATCGACTGCTCAAGGAGCAGAAAAAAACAGTCGGTGAAATGGTGGCTTTTGTCTTCGGTCAGAGTTCACACATATCAACGAGCTACTTCAAGGGTCGAACTTACATTGACTCTCGATACCTTGAAAGGTTATCGGAATATTTTGAGGTTCCAATAGAGGACTTCTTCCTCTCAAATGAAGAGTATGATGATAAAAAGTTAGAGAATACGAATGTGCATCACATCAGCAACTCAACTGTCAACATCAACAGTAGCCCTGATGTATTGATGGGTGTCATTAACAACCAAAAGGCGATGCTCGACCAACAGGCTGAGCAGATCAAATGGCTGCGGGACCAAGTACAACTTCTGACAAAAAACATCGTACAGCAATAAAAAAGACTTTTCCACTCTCTTATTTCTTGTAGCAACTGACTAATATACAGAAATTTGCGCATGGAATAAGGGAGCGAAAAATCGGTATATAATGTCAAAAGCATCAGATATCGCATATTGATTATCAATAAGTTATAGGAAGGGAATGGAGTCAATACTATCCAGTAATCCCGACCAAAAGCCGTCAGATATGCCGTAAACACTGAGGATTTGCCTTGGTCGTGGTCAAAATGGTCGGCGAAATTTCGGTTTCACAAGAGCTTAAAAATCCGTAAGCCTATGAAGTTTTTAAAGGATTTTTTTTATATCAATTACCATGAACGGCGAGCATTACTCATAATCCTGACCCTGCTCGTTGTCAGTACCACAATGATTTTCATTGTAGGTTCTAAAGAAACTATGCCCTCAGAAAAGCAACAAGCCCATAACGATAGTATCATCAGGCATGCCACGCGGCAACATCCAGGCTATTATGAAGACGGACTTCAGTCGAGCGAAGTATTCGCCTTTGACCCCAATACGGCAAGCCAATCTGATTTCCAACGGCTGGGACTGGAATCATGGCAAGCCAGAAGCATCATCAAATATCGAAATAAAGGAGGTATCTTCAGGACACCTAGAGACTTTGCACGGGTTTACGGACTAACCAAGAAGCAATTCGAAAAACTGCTGCCCTTTATCAGAATTGGTAAAGACTACCAGCCGGCTGCCAACTTTTACCCAAGAGAAAGATACAACTACGGCTATCAAGAGACGGCTATAAGAACTAGAGAAGAAAGGAAGAAAGACACTATCCAATACAGTTATCCACGAAAACTGAAAGAAGGTCAGTATATCAACATCAATTCTGCTGATACGACCGAACTGCAGAAAATTCCCGGCATAGGCTCTTACTATGCCAGAAGCATCATCCGTTACAGAGAGCGGTTAGGCGGTTTTGTTTCCATGAGCCAGATACAAGAAGTGGAAGGCGTGCCCGAGACAGCCCTCCACTATATGAATATTGATGCAAAACATATCAGAAAAATGAATGTCAACCAGCTCAGTTTAACCGAATTGCGCAAACATCCTTACCTGAACTTTTACCAGGCAAAGGAAATCGTAAACTACCGCAGAACCCATGGTCCGCTGAAAAGTGCTGAAGAGCTGCGTCTACTCAAAGACTTTCCACCTGCCGAAATAGAAAGAATCAAGCCGTATCTTGCCTACTAGGGGCAAGATAGCCTGTCTGCAAGTTTGCCGGTTTTGCTAAATGACACCAAACTGGTGCAGGAAGATAAGGAAAATACAGATTGGACAGATAAAACGGATGGTGAACAGGAAAACAGGGAAGAGAGTTCCCTTCAAGGTTCCCCAGTTGGTAAACTCATCACGCACAATCTTCTTTGGCACATACCATCCCAGGAACAGACAGGTGATGAACGACCCCAACGGCATGAGCAGCTGGGCAGTAAAGTTGTCACAATTGCTCAAGAAATCCTTGCCGAAGAAGCCCAAATCAGGTACGGCACCCTGAGAGAGCGAACAGAATACAGCTATGATGCAGCAAACGACGGTCTCGAACCAGGCTCCCTTGGCACGGCTTATCTTACCCTCCTCATAAATAAAGGCGGTACCTATCTCGTGCATCGAGATGGTAGAAGTCAGGGCTGCCAATACAAGCAAAGCATAGAACAACACCGAAATCACATAACCGACAACCGGCATGTTACCGAAAGCCTCCTGGAATACGTTTGGCAAGGTAATGAAGATGAGCGAAGGACCGCTGTCTGGCTGCACACCTACCGAGAAAGCTGCAGGGAAGATCATCAAACCTGCCAATACGGCGATTACCGTATCAATGGTCACAATCTGAGTAGCAGACTTCAAGAGATTGGTCTGTCTGTTGAAGTAAGAGGCATAAGTACACAGACAAGCCGTACCCATGCTCAAAGAGAAGAACGCCTGTCCCAGCGCTTCGAGCAACACGTTTTCATCTACCTTAGAGAAATCCGGCTTCAGCAGGAACTCCACTCCCTTCATCGCTCCCGGCAGAGAGCAGGAAGCTATCACAATCACAATCAACAGGAAGAAGAGCATAGGCATCAGTATCTTGGATGCTTTCTCTATACCATTGCGCACACCGCGTACTACCACCATGTGGGTAAGCAGGATAAAACCTACTGCCCATAAGGTAGGACGGATAGGATCGGCTGAAAAGGTCTGGAAATAGGTCTTCACATACTCTGCATCGCCATGAACACCGCCCATGATACTGGCATAGAGATACTGCAGGCACCAGCCAGCCACTACGGCATAGAAACCCAGGATAATCATAGAGGTGATGATACCCATCAAGCCCAAAGCACCCCAAGCCTTATGCTTACCCAGATTGGTATAAGCACGGGCTGCATTGGATGCAGAATGACGGCCGATGATGAATTCGCTCATCATACCAGGCAATCCGAGTAGGATGATACATACCAAATAGATGAGAATGAAGGCGGCACCACCATTCTGACCTGCCATATAAGGGAAACGCCACACATTACCCAAACCGACTGCCGAGCCGGCTGTGGCAAGAATAACGCCCAACTTACTACCAAAATTTCCTCTTGTTTCCATTATCTAAATCTTTAATGTGTAGTGTTTGCTTTTTCCGACGAAACGGCAGATGCTACACCTTATTATATATAGTTATATCTGATTATATTATCTATCCGATTACAAATACTTTATCCGAAGACCCCAAACTGGTTCAGGAATACCAGGAAGATGAGGACAGGACAAACGAACTTAATCAGGAAAAGATAAATACCGAAGAGACGGCCCTTCAAGGTTCCCCAGTTAGTAAACTCATCCTGTACGATCTGCTTAGGTACATACCAACCCAGGAACAGGCAGGTAAGGAATCCTGCCAGAGGAAGGAATATCTGACCCGTAACGAAGTCGAACCAATCGAACAGCGCCTTTCCGAAGAACGAAAGCTTATCTGTTGCACCCAAAGAGAGCGAACAGAAGGCTCCGATGATGGCACAGGAAACCGTAACGATGGTAGCACCCTTCTTGCGGTCTATCTTCAACTCCTCGTAGAAGAAAGAGGTATTCACCTCATGAAGTGACATCAGCGAGGTCAAGGCTGCTACCGACAGCAACACGTAGAAGAGCAGCGAGATAATCCAACCCAGTACAGGTAACGATGCAAACGCCTGATTAAAGACATTCGGCAAAGTGATAAAGATGAGCGAAGGACCACTATCCGGTGATACTCCTACAGAGAAGGCTGCAGGGAATATCATCAGACCAGCCAGTACTGCTACCAGCAAATCGATGATGGAAATCTGCAAAGCACTCTTAAAGAGATTGGTCTGACGGCTGAAGTAAGAGGCATAGGTACAGATACAGCCCATACCGATACTCATAGAATAGAACGACTGACCCAAGGCATTCAGGAACACGTTTCTGTCTACCTTTCCGAAATCAGGCTTCAACAGGAACTCCACGCCCTTACCTGCATCCGGCAACAGACAAGCTGCTACCACAATGATCAAAAGCAGGATGAACAGGAGAGGCATCATCACCTTAGAAGCCCTCTCTATACCGCCGCGCACACCATGAATAATCACGAAATGACAAATCAGGAATATCGCTACCGTCCACATAACCGGACGCACAGGATCAGAAGAAAACTCCTTGAAGTAATTCGCCACAAAGGTTGGGTCACCATGCAGTTCGCCCATGATGCTGGCATAGACATACTGCAGACACCAGCCCGAAACCACCGCATAATAGCCCGTAATCAGGAAACCGGTAAGCACCTCAAGATAGCCTACCCACTTCCAAGCAGTACCATTAGAGAGTTTGGTATAGGCACGTGCGGTATTAGAGGCACCATGACGGCCGATGATAAACTCAGAAATCATACATGGAATGCCCAACAGGAGCACACTTCCGATGTATACCAGAATAAAGGCTGCGCCACCTTCCTGACCAGCCATATAAGGGAAGCGCCATACGTTACCCAAACCTACGGCGCCACCTGCTGTAGCAAGAATCAATCCAATCTTGCTACCAAAACTTCCTCTATTTGAATCAGTCATTTCTATCTTTCTATTACTAATTTCTTATTTTTTAATTTTTCTTCGTGCAAAATTATAAAATAATTCTGAAATATATGAATTATTTGAAAGCAAAAATACAATTTTAGTAATATTTATGCAATTTAATCCGTTTTAGGACGAAGAAATGACCTTTTCGATACATTTTCTAACGATATTCAGCCGGCAAGGTATCACGCCACTTCGAGAAAGGATTGCCCAAGAGATGCGAATTGTAGAATCTCTTGTCGCCTGTTACCTCCATGCCGATGAAATCAGGTTTCTCATAGGCTTCGGTCTCGCTAGCCAACTCCACCTCTGCCATGACCAGACCTTCGTTATCGCCATAGAACTCATCTACCTCGAAGGTATGACTGCCACTTTTCACAAGATAGCGACGCTTATCGATGACGCCACCCTGACAAAGCTGCAGAAGATGCTGCGCCTCGTCCATCGTTATCTCCTTTTCAAACTCATAGCGGGTCATGCCGCCATTTACCGACTTGCCCTTAATAGTAAGGTAAGCCTTCTCATCCCGTGTACGAACCCGCACCGTAGCCCCCTCGGCAGGAATATATCCCTGCTGGATATGACTAGAAGAAAAGGCGGCGCTTTTATAAGCGTCGCCCTTCTTAACGAGGAATTTTCTTTCTATTTCTAATCCACTCATAGTCTTATGCTAATGATGCTGCATAGATGAGAAAAAGAATACCGAGGACTATCAATCCACCGAATATCCACTTGATTACTTTCTCGCCTTTTGCAGCCTGTTTCTTCTGATAAGCCTCATGTTTGGCTCTTCTTAAGTCTTTATTTCCACTCATAGTCGTATGTTTTTTAGATGATTATTGTTGTTCGTCATCATTCGTAGGGAACTCCATCAGGTATGCCTTGATGAAATCATCTATCTTGCCGTCCATCACGCCATCTACATCCGATGTCTGATAGTTGGTACGGTGGTCTTTCACACGACGGTCGTCGAAGACATAACTTCTAATCTGGCTTCCCCACTCTATCTTCTTCTTACCAGCCTCAATCTTAGCCTTAGCCTCCAGACGCTTCTTCATGGCGCGGTCGTAGAGTTGGCTCTTCAAGAGCAACAGGGCTTTGGCACGGTTCTTTGGCTGGTCACGGGTCTCGGTGTTCTCGATGAGGATTTCTTCTTCCTCGCCGGTATCAGGGTCGGTATACCAATAACGCAGACGGACACCGGATTCAACCTTATTCACATTCTGACCACCGGCACCACTCGAACGGAAGGTATCCCAGGAGAGCTTGGCTGGATCAACATATACCTCGATGGTATCATCTACCAGCGGAGTTACGAAGACACTGGCGAAACTGGTCATTCGCTTGCCCTGGGCATTGAAAGGTGAAACACGCACCAGTCGGTGCACACCGTTCTCGCTCTTCAGATAGCCATAAGCGTACTCGCCGCCCTCGATGGTCATGGTCACGCTCTTGATACCAGCCTCATCACCTTCCTGCATATCGGTGATGGTTACCTTGTAGCCATGAGCCTCAGCCCAGCGCATATACATACGCATCAGCATCTGTGCCCAGTCCTGGCTTTCTGTACCACCGGCACCGGAATTAATCTTGAGCACGCAGTCCATCGGGTCTTCCTTCTGGCGAAGCATGTTCTTCAACTCCAGGTCTTCTATGGCTTTTATCGCCTTGGCATAATCGGCATCCACCTCTTCCTCAGTCACCATTTCGTCTTTATAGAAATCGAAGGCAAGCTGCAGTTCATCGGCATAAAGACGTACAGTCTTATAACCGTCGAGCCATTTCTGGATACCTTTTACCTTCTTCATCTGCTCCTGAGCATACTTCGGGTCTTCCCAAAAGTCAGGAGCCTGGGTGCGGAGCTGCTCCTCTTCGAATTCTACTTTCTTCTGGTCTATATTGAGATAGTGATGCAGAGCGTCAGCTCTGTCCATCACATCCTTCAACTGGTCAGCTGTAATCATTAACTCTTAACTTTTAACTTTAAACTTTATGATTACTCCTCATACATCTTGTCAATCTCCGCCTTGTAGTTCTTGTTGATGATAGGGCGGCGAATCTTCAAGGTATTGGTCAACTCACCCGACTCCATAGAGAAGTGGTGAGCCAGGAGGGTAATGCGCTTAATCTGCTCATAATAAGCCAGATGCTGCTGGAGAATCTGGATACGGTCCATCAGCATCTTCTGCACCTTCTCATTAGCACACAAATCTTCACGGCAGGTGAAGGCGATATGATGCTCACGTGCCCAGTCCTCCACGAGACGGAACTCAGGAACAACGAGGGCTGATACGAACTTGCGCTGGTCGGCAATAACAGCCACCTGATCGATAAACTTATCTACCAGGAGCAACGATTCTACCTGCTGCGGAGCGATATACTTACCATTCGATGTCTTGAACAGGTCCTTGATACGCTCGGTGAGATAAAGCTCGCCATCCTTCATGTAGCCGGCATCACCGGTATGGAAGAATCCATCCTTGTCGAATGCCTTCGCATTGGTGGTATCACGATGATAATATCCCGGAGTGATGGTAGGACCCTTGAGGAGCACCTCATTATCCTCACCTATCTTTACCTGAATGCAAGAGATAGGGCGCCCCACAGAACCCAGACTGCGTTTCTTGTCAGAATGATCGCAAGATACGGTGGCAAGACTCTCGGTCAAACCATAACCCACCACCATATTGATACCGATGGCATGTACAAATGCCTCTACTTCCGGACTTACATAAGCACCCGCTGTAGGGAAGATATTAGGTTTTTCCAAGCCCAACTGCTTGCGAACCATGCTCAAAATGGTCTTGTTGATAATCTTATATTCCAACTCCAATGTCAGAGGAGGGCGCTTGCAGTTTGCCAGATATTCTATATTCCGCTTCTTTCCTACTGCCAAGGCATGGTAGAAGAGTTTCTTCTGGATAGGACCTGCATCATCCATCTTTGCCTTTACGGCGATATACACCTTCTCCCAGAAACGTGGCACACTACACATACAGGTAGGATGCATCTCTCTCATACTCTCCTGAATTTCATGAGGATAAGTATTGATAATGAGTTCGGCACCTTCGCTCAAGCAGAGATATGCCCATCCACGCTCAAAGATATGGGTGAATGGAAGGAAATCAATGACACGGTCCTTTTCGGTAACAGGAATGCACTCATTGTTTGCCTTCAAAGCAGCATAATACTGGCTATAGGTCAGCATCACGCCCTTACTGTCTCCAGTTGTTCCACTGGTATAGAGGATATTAGCCAAGTCATCCATACTTGCCTGCTTGTAGAGTTCCTCTACCTCCGTCTGACGAGGAAGATTCTCACCCAACTTCAGGAAGTCCTTGAAATAGAGGGCAGCAGGGTCATGTGTACTGATGCGCACGCTTGAATCGAAGATGATGATACGCTCCAGAGAAGGACAGAGGGCAAAGATACGGTGAGCCTTGTCATACTGCTCCTGTTCGCCAACAAAGAGGAAGCGAATCTGCGCATCATTAATCATATATTGAATCTGCTGCTCGCTGCTGTTGGCATAGAAAGGCACAGAGGTTACTCTGATACCGTACGCACCGAAGTCGGTGTACAGATAATGCACACAGTTCTGCGAGAAGACAGCGATTTTGTCAAGAGGTTTAGCCCCAAGATTCAGGAGGGCATTGCTCACTTGTTTCACTCTTAAGGAAAAGAGGCTGAATGAAACCGATTGCCACTGGTCGCTGCCAAACTTTCTGAAAGTTAAAGCAGTTTTCTCTCCCCATTTCTTGGCGAGATCATGTACCAGTACCGAAAGATGACTATTAATCTGCATAAGCTTATATTTATATTCTGATGCAAAGATAATAGAATTTGTTAAGAACACAAAATAAAAAGATATTTTTTCCACTTTATCTGCTCTTTTTTTCGTATCTTTGCAAAAAAATCAAAGAATAGGGAGATTATGATGACACAAGAAGAATATGTAAGCGATGCCGTGGATTTGCTGAAAAAGCTTATCGCCACCCCATCTGTAAGCAGAAACGAGAAGGATGCTGCCGACATCATGGAGCAGACCATCCGCAAATATGGTTTCGAACCTCATCGTGAGGCGAACAACATCTGGATTATCGACCCTCATTACGATGAGAGCCGACCTACCCTGCTGCTCAACGCTCACATCGATACCGTGAAGCCTGTGGCTTCATGGACACGCAACCCGTTTTCACCGGATATAGAAGAGGGTGTACTTTACGGCTTGGGCAGCAACGATTGCGGCGGTGGACTCTGTTCGCTCCTCCAGATATTCAGAATGCTGACCGCAAAGCCTCAGCAGTATAATCTCATCTATCTGGCATCTGCCGAAGAAGAGGTTTCGGGAAAGGATGGCATTACCCGTGCCCTGCCTTTGCTTCCGCATATCGACCTTGCCATCGTAGGTGAACCTACCGGCATGAACCCGGCTGTTGCCGAAAAGGGACTGATGGTGCTGGATGTGATTGCTCACGGAAAGAGCGGTCATGCTGCCCGCAACGAGGGAGTAAACGCTATCTACGAGGCATTGGATGATATGCGATGGATTCGTGACTATAAGTTTGAGAAGGTAAGCGAGTTCCTGGGACCTACCAAGATGACGCTTACCGTAGTGAATGCCGGAACCCAGCACAATGTGATTCCGGATAAGTGTACGATGCTTGTGGATATCCGCACCAACGAGTTCTATGACAACGAGGAGGTTTACAAGTTTATCTGCCAGCACCTGAAGAGCGAGGTGAAGGCGCACAGTTTCCGTCTGAAGTCATCCCGCATCGACCCGGCGCATCCTCTTATCAGGAAATGTGTAGCCATGGGCATGAAGCCATTCGGCAGTCCTACCCTCAGCGACCAGGCTCTGATGCACTTCCCTTCGTTCAAACTGGGTCCGGGCGAGTCCTCCCGCTCCCATTCAGCCGATGAATTTATCAAAATAAGCGAGATTTCGGATGCTGTAGCTAAATACCGGAAACTCTTGGATGGAGCCAGCATCTGAAAGAGATATTCGTAATCTACATCTCCACTTTCAGCAGCTTGATCTCCTCTGCCGTCAGCCCCGTCATATCCATGATAGACGCTTCATCCATACCCTTTGCCAGCATCTTCCTGGCAATTTCAAGGCTTCGCTGGTTCATGCCTTCTTCTATGCCTTCAGCTCTACCTTTCTCCATGCCTTTCTCCATACCTTTTTCCATACCTTCTTCCATTCCTTTCTGGTATCTGTCATCCAGAAGGGTTCTTTCAACACTTACCGAATCCCAGAATTTATCATAGGCTCTGAGTTCGGCATCAGTAAAACCGGAAACTTCAAGATCTTCTACGGCTTTTCCAATCTCTGGGTCATTGAGCAGGTCGGCAGGAATATCCTTCGTATTGGAATTTATTTCTGTCAGGAAACGGAGCCACAAGACCATCATGCGCTTATCGGCAATGGAATGTGGAGTGAACTTAGGGAGTTCAATGAAGGTAAAATGCAAGCCTTCGATGATCTTATTGCTGTCCTTATCGTGCACGATGCGGTAGTTGTGGATGAAATCTGGAGTATCATGCGCAAAGATATCATTTATCAGGTTGAGAGAATACACTGGTTGCAGTTCGCTGTATTTTCCTCCTTTTTTTGCCTGACTCACATAGAGTTTGGATGCATTGAACAGTACTCGCTGCTGGAAAGCGTCGGACCATTCCATCTGCATTTCCACGCAGAACTTCCTGCCTCTGACATCGGTGCAGAGTACATCCACTATAGTGTTCTTGCCCCCTTCGAGCTGAGGCACAAGTTCTGTAGGCAGATACTTGATTTTGCGTATCTGCTCCTCGTCGCTGAGTGGCAGGAGGGCGTTCAGAAGACTGATCAGTCTTTTAGGATGATTGCCGAATATCTTCTTGAACGTAAGGTCTGCCTTAGGATCTAAGTACTTCATAACCATCTGTTTTAAAATTCTATAGCGCAAAGTTACGGTTTTATTTTCATATCTGCAAGAGTTTTCTAGGATTTTTAAAGGTAAAAAAGTAAAAAGGTAAAAAAGTAAAGATTTTGCTATCCCAATATTATCTGATAACTTTTTCTAAAACTTTTCGACCTGTACGGTTGAAATTACCCACACGCCCTGGGCTAGGAGCTTACTTGCGAAACTTGAATGCATACTTTTGCACGCAAGCGTATGCTGCAGAATATTCAAGTGGCTCAATCAGCTTACTCAAGTGGCTCAATCAGACGACTCAAGTGGCTCAATCAGACTACTCAAGTGGCTCAATCAGCGAGTACAGCCGACTGTGTAACCCAGTTCAGTCGAATCCTTAACCCGATGCAGTAGTCTGCGCAACCCGATGCAGTCGAATCCTTAACCCGACACAGCCATATCCTTAACCCAGTTCAGCCACATCAGTTGGTAAACGGAAGTACATCGTTTGTTTACCTCATTTGAGTGCTCAATGACTACCAGGGAGAATTAGCCTTTCTGAGGGTACCATCAGGGACAATAACAGGTACCATCAGGGACAATCATGAGTTTTATGATATGCCCGAATGACTACCAGGGAGAATCTTAAATATATATATTACTGAATATCAGACAGTTAGGTACAGATTTTTCTTCCCTATACTATACCAAGTATATTATATATATACATTTACATCTTTTACACTATACGTAATACGGGAGGAAAAAGATTTTTTTTTCAACAAATCAGCTTTTAAAATGCATTTTTTCTCTTCAAAAATTTGCATAAGTCTGAAATAAATATTACTTTTGCAACATGAAAGCGCGGAGAATGCGATTCTCCTCCCGATGAAGGACACCGGGAAATGCTTTCGGTTAAGGATTAGAACATAGCTCATTGAGTAGGATTTTCCACCCTGAAAAGTGAGTGATCAAAAGGTAATCCTTACAGGGCATTCTATGCCTGATAAATTTGATGAAAATTTATCGGCATGGATGCGAAGTAAGGTCTTTTGATAGCAAGAGCGATGGTGGAAAACTTTCCTTTGTGATTGTTCATTAATCTTGCGAGGTTATCCTTACTCCAATTCCATGCCGGTTTTCAATAAACAACAACAAGACTTGCCCCAATCGGTAGGCCATTAACAATTTTAAAAGAAACCTACAATGGAACAATTTAATCAACAGCATCCGGGCGGGCAGCAGGCCTTCCCTCAGACAAATCAACAAGAGAAACAACTGATAGCCATCCTTGGCGTACAGGGATTGTCTTACCAGAACTATTCTGTGTTAGAACTCAAAATCGTTCTACAGATTATCAGGCATGCCCAGAAAGTTATTCAAGACTATGTAGTGCCTTATCACACAACTTCACAAACTTTTAATGGCTTCACCGCAGAACAGAGAGCAGCAGGCCACACCGATGTCATCATGAAACTGTCGGAGTTTCCTTATGGTGCTCATCATTATCCGCAATTGCGCGATGCCATCAAGCGTATAGAATCCCAGCCCATCCTGCTGCCGTTTAAGCTGGAAAAACAGACATTATACCGGAAATTTGCATGCCTGTTTAAGAGTGAGATATACCAAGACCGGCACAAGAACTGGATGGTAAAATTCCGCTTCGACAACAACGTGATACGGTTTTTCTACAGTTTCGACAAGGGAGTCAGCCGTATCGACCTCAATGCCATCAACCAATGCCGCAGCGCATCGAGCATCAAGTTATATATCATCATGAATTGCTGGGGTGCAAAGGGATTCACCATCTGCAAAACGGCGCATATCCAGCAACTGATGCATGGCAGGGAAGATTACTACAAGACCTGGTCGGCACTGGACAACAAATGTCTGACTTTTGCCTGCAAAGACCTCAAGCGCCTTTACCAGAACCACATCATCGACCAGTATCTTACCTATAAGCCTTTCTTTCTAGAGGAGGGTAAAAAAGAGAAGCATCACCTGCCCGAACACATCACCTTTACCCTGCACGACCGTCGCACTTCTGGCGAAACTGCGGAGGGTGCAGAAGTGAGCAGCGAACTGAGAGGACAGCGGAGCAAACTGAAACTCCGGCTGCAATACAATTATGATGTGAGCGAGAAGAAGGCTGACCAGCTGAGCGGCTATCTCAGGTTAGATATGATTGGCGACCTGGAGGACTTCTTCATGCGAAAGGATTATTACATAGCCAACTGCAGGCGTTCGAACAAGAAGATGAACATGGGTGGCTATATGACCACAGCGATGATAGGTTTCTTTAAGGATCATGGTGTAGAAGGATTGTAAAAAATATAAAGCTTATGAATTATCCCCAACGTATGTACAGCAAGACCGAGCTGGGTCTGCTCTACTTTCCCGACACAACCGACGGGGCAACAGCGCGCCGTCATATCATGGGATGGATTAAGCGTTGTGAGCCCCTCTGGAACGAGCTGCAGCGCTTAGGCTACCAGGAGCATAGCCAGTATTTCCCTCCCCGCCAGGTATCCACTATCTTCGAATACCTGGGCGAGCCGGGGGCATAAAGAAAAAAGGGTGTGTCATAAGTCCTTATGACACACCCTCTCTGCCCTTTACCTTTCCCTTCGGCCGGTGACCGTTGGTTCAGGGCGTGTGGGGAATTACCTTCCAATCTGATTGCACGGAACATTGTTCACCACATCCACATCCCAATTCTTGGCATTAGTCGTTACCCTGGAATGAATAGGATTAGGTGAAAGTTTCAAATGAAAGTCATACGCTTTTCCTTCTTCAAACATACAATAATTAGTTCCTGGCTTACGAAGAACATCTAGCAGATTTTTCTTTACCGTCACCTTTTGCGAAGATTGTCCCGGCCTTTCTACCGTATAAGTTATCTCTAGATAAAACGGTTCGCGCTTCTCCTGAGGGATTATAAAGATATAAGAATGGGGAGAGTTATTTATTATATCATTTGGATTGGATAACTTATCTCCATCTAACTTTAATTCGGGACCTTTTCCTACATCAGGTCCTTCGCCATCGTTGCCAGTTGGTTTCCAAGAATAATACCATCTAGTACCATTATCGTCGAGAATCCAATCTCCATTTTCAAGATTCAGATAGCCCGCCATAACAAAGACGCCTATATGTTCATTGTTTGAGACGCAATACAGTTTCACCTCTTGAACTGTTATAGATTCACCATCAGTAAGATTATTGGCTGTGATATCAAAGCCAATACGAGCCAATGCATGACTGAAAGTAAATTTAACACGTTCATTAGTCTTTGTCCGCCCCTTAGCATTAGCCCACACCAAATCTACAGGAGACATATTAGAAGGAAAATATATATAAGTTGAATTAGGTTCTTCTATAGCATATTTACCATTGTCTTTAGGACTTACCAGTTTTGGTTCTGTACTATGAGGCGCAAAGGCATAGAAATCCACAGATCCTTCATTTGGCCAATATCGGGTATTTTCATATCCCCAATCCGAATAATCTCCTTTCCAGTTTTTCCAATATACGTGTTCATTATTCATCAGCATCAGAGGTGAGATTGTCTCATCAGTATGCTTGTATCTTGCAAAGACACCAAATCCAGCGTTAAATGTCCCCCCTTGGAGAAAAGTATTATCGGTTACTCCGGAACGGCTTGAAGCATTCCGATTCACATAAGCATCAAAGTTGATTTCAGAAGATGAAGAAGATGAAGTTTCTTCCACAGCTTCGCCGGCACAACCAGATAATACCAGCTGTGCTATCAAAACATAAAAGGCTAAACGAAGAAACTTCATCTTATGATAATTTTAAATTCATTATTTTTATCTGATACGATTAATTCCAGGTAACAGGGATATCGTTGATCGGATTCTTAGCATCTACCCAATCTGTAACAGCAGCATTGAATTCGATTGGAGTCAGACCAATGGTCAAGTTGATTGTATATGCCTTGCCCTTCTCGAAGTTATTTGTAAGTTGCTGAGAAACCTTATATGGCACTGTAGCCTTTACACCACCATTATAGCTTACAGTGTACTCTACGATAACATAAAGTTGATCAGCATTTGCATTTCCTGTAGAGAAATCCTGTGGAATTACAAACAAATATTCATTGTCAGGATTTTTAATTACTTCATTATTACTTAACGTTTTATCACCAGACGTCTTATTATCGAACCATTCAAAATTTTGCTTAGCATCATTAGAAGATGCTGTTGACCAATTACCTGTAGACAAATCTATGGTACCCTTTATGTAGAAAGCATTTTGTGTTGGTTCTGTAGTAGATCCTGCCAATGTGATCTTATTCAATGTAATAGTTGCTACAGATTCATAACTAGCATCCTTTAACTTTACAGAATAACCAAGTCTAGACAAAGCATGAGCAAAATTAAATGTCACTGTACCATTTGTCTTATTCGTAGCATTAGCCCACAACAAATCTTTCTGGTCAGCAACCTTATCTTTTACAGTAAAATCAACAATAGATGTACTTGTAAACTTTGTTCCAGCATCATAAGGAGCATACGCCCAGAAATCAATATGACCTTGTGTTGGCCAAAACTTAACAGGATCATATTTCCACTTATCTGCAGCAGTATCTCCTGTTACTTTCTGATTGTTGAACAAATTAGAAGACTCCCCTCAGTAGGGCTATAGTTACCAAACACACCAAAGCCATCAGCAGATTTATGAAGCTGCGTCTTATCCAGCACGCTACCACGTGAACCATTTACAGCAACTGCACTTCTTCCCAAATAGCCATCAAAGCTGATAGCCTCATTCTTAGAAGAATTGTCTGAAAGACTATTCAAGTCATCGCTTGAACAACTTACCAATGTCAACGCTGCCATTGCAGCAATACCCATAAAAAATTTCTTATCCATATCTGTTTTAATTTTTAAATTATACTAATCTATTATTACTCTTTTACTTTTTTTATCTGATTCTTATCACTTTTACTACAGTTCTATATCAATATCCTCAGGTTTACCCCAATCCTTGATCGTGACGTCAAAACCGCCAGAACTTCCTTCCGAAGGCTTCACATCAGGTAAAGGTTTCGGCAACTCAACATCAACATGGAGAGAAGCAAAATAACCTAACTCCGATGAATTTTCATCTTTCTTAAACTTATCTCCTACCGCAAACTGATAATCTACCTGCGTCTTTTTGTCTATCAACAAAGCTGAAAAAGACAGCTTATTGTTTTCGGCATTAAGATGGGCAGTTTCTGGTAGGCCAAAACATTTAAACGATGTCGTCAACGTTCCTCGAGTCGCGTCATTCTTATCTATCGTTTTCGTCCAGGACTCCAGAAGATAAGTCACCTTACTGTGAAGCGGCTTCCCCTGTCCCAGCAGAAATCCTTCTGAAATACCAGTTAAGGACCCTCTCGCAGAATACAGGTTTCCTATACCTGGAACTTTCACGTTGACCTGGATATGCGAAAGCACATTCCTTGGCGTTAAAGTAGCCTCAGAATAGTCTCCAGAAACATCGAATTCATCGAGTTTATCAGAGGCAAGCCACTCGGGCTCAACCCCTATCTGTTCATCATCTCCACGCGAGTACCAGCGCGATGTTGTATGCAGTACCACAGCTCGCGCCGTCTCGTAAGAGTCCATTCCCTGAAATTCGAGTGTACCAAACTCGGTCGTACTCTGGTTGAATACCAGTACACGATATTTTCCAGGTTCCAAGGAAAAGTCGGCATGAGTTATCTCATTAGTCAAGACAGTATGCGGAGCACCACCTGACCAGGGAAACACCATGACCGTCATACCTGTAGGCACCTCTTTATCAAACAAACGCCAATCCACATTAATCCGCACCAATCTACGGCCATCCGTTGGCGGACAACCGGAATAGTCATCATAAATGCAAGAAGTAAGCGAAATGATAAGGAGCCAACAGTACAAGAATAGTTCTATACATCTTTTACATCTTTTCATGAACGCTTCATATTTTATAAATCTTCTTTTCTAGTTATTATATTCATTTCAAAATTCCTGGTGCAAAAGTACAATATAAAATTGAATTAGGTCTTAAGCAATATTTAATAAAAGTTAAATGATACATAAGATAACATTTTTGTTACATCACAAAAAAATGCCAGTAACCACCTCTTTAGCAAACAATTAAAAACCTCCAATCGAACCAATCGATTGGAGGTTTCATTTCTATCATTTACAGCAACCAGGCAGTAAAAACACTACCGGCTGCAACTATTCATACATTATCTGCTCAGCCAAGCCTCCGGATTGAGTTTGGCAGTCTCCTTGCGAAGCTGGAACTGGAGGATGTTATCAGAGCCAACACTACCCAAAGCCTGACGGGTACTTACCTTCTGACCTTTATGAACGCTGACCGATTTCAGATTACAGTAAACAGAGATGTAGGCACCATGACGGACCAGCACGTTCCACATGCCACCATAACCGAAGACGGCACTCACCTCACCATCGTAGATGCTGCGAGCCACACAACCCGGCTTGCCCTGGATATTGATACCCTTATTGTCGAGCGTTACACCCTTCAAACCTTCTACATGATACTGACCGAAATGACTCACCACACGGTAACTGCCGCTGATAGGCATCGGCAATCGGCCACGGTTAGCCTCGAATCCACCGCTCAGCATGCGGTCTACCGAACTCAAGGTAGAAGCCTCCTGTGCCTCCTTCCTGGCAGCGGCAATCTCACGGGTACTGCGTTCCGCATCCATCTTCGCCTTCAACTCGGCAGCCCGTCTTTCAGCCTCCGCCTTTCTTGCAGCCTGTTCGGCAGCAGCCTCACGGGCAGCCTGTTCTGCGGCGGCACGCTTGGCAGCCTCGGCAGCAGCACGCGCCCTAGCCTGCGCTTTTGCCTTCGCCTTAGCCTCAGCCTGGGCAGCAGCCTCCTCCTGAGCCTTTCTTGCAGCCTCGGCAGCCAGTCTTGCTTCTTCGGCAGCCTTTCTGCGGGCAGCTTTGGCAGCAGCCTCACGCGCCTTGGCTTCGGCTATACGACGGGCATTCTCCCTGGCAGCAGCCTCGGCAGCAGCTTTCTTGCGAGCCAGTTCCTCGGCACGCTTCTTGGCGGCAGCAGCGGCAGCAGCCTTTCGCTTAGCCTCGGCAGCAGCACGGGCTCTCGCCTTGGCAACTTCCCGAGCAATCAGACGGTCAATCTGTGCATTGATTGCCGCATCTTTCTGACGCTGGTCGGCAATCACAGCCTGAATGGTCTTCTGCTGTTTCTGCAGTCCCTGCACCATTTCCTGCTGCTGGGTCTGCTTACCTTCCAATGCCGTCTTCTCCTGCTTACCCTTATATAATAAGGTGTTCTTATGTCCCTTTACATGCTGCAACTGCTGGTGCTTCTCGTTCACCTGCTTCTGCTTAGCCTTTACAGCCTCGCCCTGCACCTTCTGATAGGAAGAATACTGGCGGATGAAGGAAAGGCGGCGATACATCTGTGTCAGATTCTTGGCACTGAAGATGAACATCAGCTTGTCCTGAACCGTATGATGACGGCTCATATAGCGCATGGAACGGATATACTTGTTCTTGCGATCCTGCAACTGTTGCTGAAGCGTTTTCAACTGTGCCTGCAGAATGCCGATATTGCCGTCAATATGATGGATATCCTTCTGGATACCGTCAATCTTCTTCTGACGCTGGTCTATTTCTCCGTTCAGCGCCATCAGGTCTTCAAGACGTTTCTTCACATCCGCCTTATTTCTCTGCAAAGCCTGCTCCTGTTCTCTGATCTTCTTCCGGATAGAAGCGCGTTGTCCCTGCAAACCTCGGATAGAGGCATTACTATAGGTTGACGCAGCTGATTTGGATGTTTTTCTGGACACATGCCTTCTGCTGTTCTTCTTTCTGGCAGGAGTAGCAGCCTTCTTTTTCGCAGTTACGGCAGTCTTCCTCACCGGCTTCTTCTGGGCAGTATGGTTCTGCGCAAAAGGTGCGAGCGAGAAGGTGATTGCCATGATGAATAATAAGATTCGCTTCATTTCTTATATTAAAAACCCATGTTCTATAATTTCAAACTCTTGATGAGTATTTACATACTCAATATCTTGCTGAGCACATCAGTTGGAGAAATCTGCTTGTATTTGCCCGAAATCTCGGTCTGAGTGCTCCATTTGCTGTCGGTCTTCACCTGATTCAATTCCAGATTGATCTTAGCCTCCTGCTTTTTCCTGGTAGCAGTAGTGGTCATCGACAGATTCAGGGAGGCAGGGAACATCTTGACGCCTACACTCTTGAAGTTGCCGTAGTCGACGTGGAGATTGGAGGTGCCGTTCTGCGTACTCTTATAGACAACATCTGCTGCTGTGATACGGCCGGTAGTGCGGTTGGCTGTCCAGGCATAGGTCATATTGCCGTTCCTGTAACTTACCGGCACAGCATCTCCTGCCACATCCAGTCTGGCATCAAACTTCTTCAGGTCTGATTCCTTCACGGTCCTTTCGCCCGGCAGGAGCAGCTGGTTCCAGAAGAGAGCCTGCAGAGAATAGAAGGAGATGCCCTGCTTCTTGAGGAAGTCTACCTGGGTATAATCTGCCTTGATATATTCCTTGTGCAGACGGTCGATGATAAGTACATGGTCGGGAGTAAACTCCAGACGGCCCACCTCTGTACCTAAGATAGGAATAAAGAGCTGGATGCGGATGATTTCATCCTTACGCATGCTCAGTTTGCCCGGCACGGTAATATCCTTATCACCAGCCTGGAGAGTAAACGACATGTTGCCTACAATATTCTTGGTATACACCTGATTGTCTGAAACCTTCTGTACGAAAGCCAACTTCTTGAGCGTCTCACTCTGACGAGAGTCTGAACCCTTGGTGGCATTCTCTTTCTGATGACTGGCTGATGTGGAGCCAGAGCCCTGTACATTCTTGCTGGTTCCGCAAGAACCGAGGAGCAGGATGCTGCAGGCTGCGGCAAGCAGCATCATCTTATTCTTCTTCATTATATATTTCATCTTTCTTGATTTTTCTACTTTCCGTTTATTTCTTCTTACCTTTTCTAACTGACTTCTTCGTAGCGGCAGGGTTCTGCTTTGGCGCATTACGCTTCTTCAGTTCTTCTCCGGTAATATATTGTCTGTTCTTAATCTTCCATGCCAACACCTCAGTCTGGTTCTCGCCGGTATAGGCTTTCTTCCAGAAATCTACGGATTCATCGGCCATACCATTCATATAATAGATATCGCCGGCATGTTCCAGAACCGTACTGTTATCTGCGGTGGAATCGCGGTTTTTGAGTGCCTGGTCTATATAGGTCTTGGCATCAGCATAGCGTTCTTCCATAAAGAGAATCCAGGCATAGGTATCTAGATAAGTACCGTTGTTCGGCTCTGCTTTGATGGTCTTGTAGCTCATCGACTCAGCCTTATGCAGGTCAACGCCCTTCTCGCTCAGATAGTAGGCATAGTTGTTCAGCGCCATCACGTTGTCATCTTTCCATTGCAGGCAGGAGTCGTAAGCCGCAAAGGCTTCCTGCTCTTCACCTTTCTTATGAAGGATATCGCCGGTTACGGCATAGAGGTCAGAAACCAGGTTAGCCGGCGACTGTGCATTCACCTGCGCCAATCCGAGACGGAACTCACGGAGCGCCTCGTCTTCCTTATCTTTCTGATAATACGCCATTCCACCGAAGTAATAGAACACCATTTCTTCGGGATTATACTCCTGAGCCGCCTTACATTGCTGGGAAACCAGGTCATATTTCTTCTCGTTCCAGAGCATCTGTACGAGTTGCATTCTGGCATTCACGTTATCCGGAGCTATGGTAAGCACCTTTTCGAAGGCACGGCAAACAGAGTCGGCCGGCATCTTCTTCAAACTCATATAAGCAGCTCTCATCTCTGCCACTTCGGCTGACGGATGAGCCACGTTGAGCGCCTTGTCAAACAGCGCAATCACCTTGGTAGAATCGCCCCCTTCGCTCTCGTTCTTCTGAATGAAAGAGCGGTACATCATCACCTTGGTCTCCAGATCCGATTTCGGACTCATCAATATCTTATCGAGCATCTGCTCGGCAAGCTGCTCCTGATGGGTGGCATTATAATAGTCGTAAAGCGACATCTGGGCATAGGAATTGTCAGGCTCTTCCTTCAGCACATCGGTAAAGCACTTGTAAGCTTCCTTCTGGCGGTCGTGCTGTACGAGCCAGTTGCCCAGCATTGTCTTGTACTGCATATCCAGCGGATGCTGGTCTACCAGCGACTTCAGTTCCTGATAGGCAGCCTTCTTGTCGTTCATCAGTTCATAAACTCTCATTTTAGAGAGGGTGAACTGTTCGCTTTCACCTTCTTCCACCTCAAGACGCGAAATGGTTTTGAGTACTGATTTATAATCCTTATTCTGGGAATAAAGCTGAACCAGGATGCGGAGGGCATCGGTATTATCGTGGTTTCTGGCATACAGATCCTCATAGGCATTGATGGCAAGATCGTATTTCTGGCTACCTATATAATATCTGCCCAACTGCTCTGCATAGGTCTGGTTTTCCGGATTCAGTTCTATTGCCTTCTGCATATAGGCAAGTGCCAGGGAATCCTGCTTGAGCTGAGAATAGAAAAGCGACTCATAGAAATAGGTTTCAGCCGCCTTCGGGTCAATCTTCCGGGCATGCTCAAAGAGGTCGAAAGCTGCCGAATAATTGCCGGCAGCCTGCTGGCGCGCTCCCTCCAGGAAGAAATAGTTGTAGCGCTGGCGGTCGTTTGGAGAGAGATGATCCTCCTGAACCGCCGGCTTCTGAACCGGCTGCACCTTCTTCTTACGGGCAAGCGACGGCATGGCTACCGAACCCAGCAAGACCAGCCCCATTGCCCAACTGATATTTCTAAGATTCATCTTCACGATTCTAATCCTTTCTATTCTATCTTTAATAATCTGTTATTTTACACCCGTATGACCGTATCCGCCGGCTCCACGTTCGGTTTCATCGAGCTCATTAACCTCGATGAAATCGCATTGTTCGTGCTTGGCCAGCACCATCTGGGCTATACGTTCGCCATCGTTGATAACGAAATCCTCTGTAGAGAAATTGATGAGCAGAACCATGATTTCACCGCGATAATCGGCATCGATGGTTCCCGGCGTATTCAATACGGTAATGCCATGCTTCAAAGCCAGACCGCTGCGAGGACGGATCTGCGCTTCATAACCTGCAGGCAAAGCCATATAAAGACCGGTTGGCACCAGTCGCCGCTCCATAGGATGAAGCACGATTGCCTCATCGATGTTTGCACGCAAATCCATGCCGGCACTCTGAGGTGTGGCAAACGCAGGTAGAGGCTGATGCCCCTTGTTGATAATCTGTACTTTTATCATGACTTTTTCTTTTTTATCTGTGTCTGAGTTTAATAATCTGCAAAAATAAGCAATTTTGATGGAATAAATGAATTTTTGAGGATAAAAACATGTAATTTATCATATTTTATTTTGATTTGTGCTTACTTTAGTGTATTTTTGCGCTACAGAATCAAGTAATACAACAATATGGAATGGAAACAACTGATATCCAACAAGCGTTTCGGACAGGAGCATAAGCATGCCGAGCGCCATGATGATCGCTCTGAATTCAAGCGCGATTACGACCGTCTTATCTTTTCATCGGCATTCCGCCGCCTACAGAACAAGACGCAGGTTTTCCCTTTGCCGGGCAGCATCTTCGTTCACAACCGCCTCACCCACAGTCTGGAGGTGGCGAGTGTGGGCATGTCGATAGGTAACGACATTTCCCGACGTGTGATCCAAAAGCGGCCTAAACTGAAGGATACGCTCGTTGAGGAGATAGGTACCATTGTAAGTGCAGCCTGTCTGGCACATGATTTGGGCAATCCGCCTTTCGGTCATTCCGGCGAGAAAGCCATCCAGACTTTCTTCTCAGAAGGACCGGGTCAGAAGATAAAATCAATGGTTTCATCGGAGTTTTGGGATGATATTACGCATTTCGAAGGCAACGCAAATGCCTTCAGAATCCTGACCCACCGGTTCAAGGGGCGCCGTCAGGGAGGCTTCGTGATGACCTATTCCATGCTTGCTTCCATCGTAAAATACCCGTTTGCAAGCAGTCTTGCCGGCAACCACGGCAAATTCGGTTTCTTTGCTTCCGAAGCGGAGTCTTACAGGAAAATTGCCGATGAATTGGGCATTTTTTGCAAATCTGCACCGGGTGAGCCTCTCAAATATGCCCGCCATCCACTTGTATATATGGTAGAAGCTGCCGACGATATCTGCTACGAAATCATGGACATTGAAGACTCCCATAAGCTCAAGATTCTTTCCTTTGCCGAGACGGAGCACTTACTGCTGAGTTTCTTCGATGAAGATATCCAGCAGAAGATACGCCAGCGCATCATCGACGAAGAAATGACTGACGAAAACGAGAAAGTGGTTTACATGAGAGCCAGCGTCATCGGCAAACTGGAGAACGAATGTGTGGCAGCCTTCCTGGCGCACGAGGAAGAAATCCTTGCCGGAACTTTCGAGGGCAGTCTCATCGACCACATTTCCGAGCGCCAGAAAAAGGCATACAAGGAATGTGAGAAGATCTCCTACTCTAAGATTTACCAAAGCAAGCCGGTGCTCGACATAGAACTGTCGGGTTATCAAATCATGGCAACTCTGATGGAGGTTTTCATAGAGGCAGCCGTCAACCCATCGCGTTTCTACTCCAAGCAGCTCTTGCGCCGGGTAAGCAGCCAGTATGATATAGAGAACGAGAATCTGGAGGAGCGCATCATGGCGGTAATTGATTATATCAGCGGCATGACCGACATCTATGCGCTCGACATCTATCAGAAGATCAACGGAATCAGTCTGCCTATTGTATAAGGGAAAATGTAAGGGATAAAACAGATCTTAAACTAAAAAAATAACACGGACAATTTGATTTGTCCGTGTTATTTTTTTCTTCTTATTTTAAAAACACCCCGTATAACGGCATGTTGGTGATATTAGCCTGCTGACGATAAGGCAACATAGAATAACGGATGGCTGAAATATCCGGATGCTCCAGCAGATAATGATGAAGGGAGGTTGCCTTGACGCTTGTACCCCCTTTTACCTCAATAGGCAATAAGACACCATCACGCTGAATCAGAAAATCCATTTCCATACGAGAAGTATCGGAACTGTAATAATAAATATGCTGCAATCCGGATGCAAGCAACTGCTGCAACACATACTGTTCCGTAAAAGCTCCTTTATATTCAGTAAATACCGCATCACCCAAAAGAACCTCCTTGGCAGGCGTATCAGCCATCGCGCCCATCAAACCGCAATCGCATAAATAGAGCTTAAACGCTGATAAATCTTCATAAAACTTCAGAGGCAACTCCGGCTTCGATACCTTTGTTATCTTATACACCAGTCCAGCATCCACCAGCCACTGGATGGCAAGTTCAAATTCCTTGGCCCTACCGCCCTTCTTCAATACACCATAGACAAACTTTTTGTTCTCCTTCGACAACTGCCCCAGAATGGATTGCCAAACCATATCAATTCGGGGCACTTCCTGTGATGGAGCATGCTTGGAGAAATCACTGGCATAGTTGGAAAGAATCTCGTTCTGCAGGCTGCGCACCTGATTGAGCAACTTATTTTCAGCAAAAGCCTTTACCACTTCGGGCATGCCACCTACATAATAATATTGTCGCAACAAATCCTTCAGTTTTTCGTGAAAAGCATTCATCAGTTCATAATCATGGCTGTGCATCAGCTTCAGCAACTGCTCCTCGCCCATCGCCATGAGGAATTCCTCGAAATCCATCGGAAAGAGACGCAAAGTCTGCACCTTGCCTACAGGAAACGAGACTCCTGCATGCAAAGCGACTCCCAGCAGAGAACCAGCTACTACGATATGATATTCCGGGGCATCTTCACAGAAATATTTCAAAGCCTCTAAAGCCTGCGGGAATGCCTGCACTTCATCCAGAAAAATAAGAGTTTTGCCTGGAATAATATCTACCCCAGTCAAAGCACTTAAACCCTGAATGATTCTGGCAACGTCAAAATCGCCCGAATAGATAGCTTGCAGGTTTACATTCCTATCGCAACTTACGTAAGCCAGACTATCAAATTCCTGCCTACCGAATTCCTTAAGGACATAAGTCTTTCCACATTGTCGTACACCATTAAGAATCAATGGCTTGTGGTGTTCCTGACTCTTCCATTCCAGAAGCTGTTCATATACCTTTCTCTTCATATCTTTACACTTTTAGACACATAAAAATGCCAGAACGATACACTTTTCAACACATGAAACCATGCTATCATTACACTTTCTGACACATAAAACCTGCGCAAAGATACACTTTTCGACACATAAAACCAAAATTCCGCTGCCTTTTCCGAGATTCATTAAGACTATTTAACCCAAGTTGTTTTGCCCCATACGCCCTGGGCTAGGAGCTTCTGCCCTTTCAGGGCGTGTGGGGACATGATGGTGTTCTGATGCCTTGAACATGTGGGGACATGATGGTATTCTGATGCCTGGGGCGTGTGAAGCTTACATGCGAAACTTGAATTAAATACCTTTTTCCTTATAAATCACATTATTGGCTCCGCTCGTAATCTTCAGAGCCTCAGGATGTTCCTTAATAAAACTGTTGATATGGCGAACTCGCTTCTCTTCCAAAATCTCATCGATGGCGATGAGGATACCGGTCTCCTCCACATCACCAAAACCATAGTTGATGGCGGTACCGAAAAGCTTCATCGTAGGACTCAGACTCATGTAGGCATTAACAAGAGGAGGAATATTATAACCCAACTTGCGAACTTCACGGTTCAGGATGCGATAGTCTGCCTTGAAGTCATCTTCTGTAAAGATGGCAGCCAAATCACTCTCTGGAGTATCCAATTTCAGCGGTTTCATCGGGAGTACGAGGTTCTCCTTGTCATCGAAATGCTTCTTGAGGAAATAGAGAATCATGTCGCGGCCACGACGGATGTAAGACGGATACATCGTCATCTTGCCGAAGAAATATTTTACTTCCGGATAGAGAACCGTCAAAGCGCCCAAACCATCCCAGAGATTGTCGAGAGCAAAGATGCTCTTGGTGTTGGTACGCACATTCTGATATTCGAGCGAAACGAAGGAACGGCCCAACTCTACGGTATAAGGCATATACTCCTTGAGGAACTTGTCGGAGAAATAGAACATGTGGCTGGTTGCCAGCTTAGGCTGTCCCTTCTCATCGAGCTGCCAGTCCCTACCCAGGAGATAACGGTAACCGCCGATAATCTCATCGGCTTCAGGATTCCAGACTATCAGCTGCTTGTAACAGTTGTCACCAAAGTCGAACTCATCAAGATCCATAGATTTGCCCGTTCCGCCTCCCGCTTCGCGGAAAGCGATTTCACGAAGTCGACCAATCTCTTTCAGCACATTAGGCGAATCATTTGCCGTAACGATGTAAATCTCGTTATGGCTCTTATTGGTCATTCTCAGTTGCTTGTCGGGTGTAAGCTCGCTCTTCAGGAGCTCACGGTCAATCGGTTGGATGATTTCTTCTTCCATATTACTCTTCTTCTATGCTATGATTCTACGATTTCGTTAATATAAAACAATGTTCCCGGGTTTTGCAAACCATTAAAGTTCATAAACCCTGTCTTCAACATACTGCGCCCACTCGGTAGCCGACTTGCTCTTATCAAAAGTCTGCCAAGGAATCGGTTTGCCGATGGAGATGCGGAAATGCTTGCCCACATTCCTGTACATCTCGTCAACCAGGAACAGCATGGCGAGATTAAACGGCAGATACTTGTCGCTAAATCGGGCGATGCGGTAGAAACGTTCAGAGTTGCGCCCTCCGAAATGGATAGGCACCACATCGCGCTGATATTCTATACTCTTAGAGATAAACGTCTTCTTCCAAGGCAGGTCGTGGATGGTTCCATCCTTGCGCTTGCGGCTGTTCAAGCCTGCCGGAAACATCAGCATGTGGTTGTCACTCTTGAAGCCCGCCTCCACCATCCGTGGGAAATCGCGACTCTGGCGACCCGTCTTGTTGATGCCGATACTTACAGGTTTCAAACCCGGCAAGTTGAGCAGAAGATCATTCACCAGATAGCGGAACTTGCCATCATAGTGCTTGCCGATGATGGAACCGAGACATACACCGTCCTGTCCGCCCAGAGGATGATTGGAAACAAAGGTATAGAGTTTGCCGTCGTTCTTGTCAGGCAGGTTTTCCAAGCCTACGATTTCAACATCCATCTTCAGATAGCGCACACATTCGGTGAGCCATTCAGTACCTGAAAGGCCACGGCTCTCCCACAAGAACCTGTTCACCTCGTCCTCGTGAATAATCTTCTTGAGCCAGGAAACCAGGAAGCGCGGTACGAATTTCACCTTGCTTCCCATCTTGCTCTTAAGAATCTTATCTATGTCTATCGTTTTCTCTATTGATTCACTCATGTTTGCTAAAACTTATATAAGTTAGTGCAAAAGTAACTCAACTTTTTCAAATACGTGCCATTTTTTCCAAAAAAATAGCAAAAAAGCGAAAATTTATTAGTTTTTTTAAACTATCACGACAAATCGAGCCCATTTTGCACGTATTTTTGCAAAAACATCACACTTGATGAGACCAAAAAGGCGATGCCCGAAACTGAAAGGTGAAGTTGACCAAAAACAACTTTTTCATTAAGTTTTATAAATTTTGTGGGAAAATGTAAGGCTATATGGAGATTTTTATGTACCTTTGAACCCAAATTTATACATTAATAAGTACGCACGCAATATTATAACGCGATAAGACAGCAAAAAGATATATGATAAAGACAGCAGAAACATATCACGTACCGGTGCTCCTCAAGGAGAGCGTTGACGGGTTGAACATACAGCCAGGAGGCATCTATGTAGACGTAACCTTCGGTGGTGGCGGACATTCCAGAGAGATTCTGTCGCGCCTGACTGAGGGAGCGCACCTGTACAGTTTCGACCAGGATGCCGATGCAGAGCGCAACGTGGTGGCAAACGAGAACTTCACCTTCGTATGCTCCAACTTCAGATTCCTGAAAAACTGGATGCGCTACTACGGGGTAGACGGACTCGACGGACTGTTAGCCGACCTGGGCGTATCGAGCCACCACTTCGATGACGAGACCCGCGGTTTCTCCTTCCGTTTCGACTCCCCACTCGACATGCGCATGAACAAGCGTGCAGGCAAGACTGCTGCCGACATCGTAAACGAATATGACGAAGGTGCCCTTGCCGACATCTTCTACCTATACGGTGAGCTGAAGAACTCGCGCCGCATCGCCTCGGCACTCGTCAAGGCAAGAACCGAGAAGCCCATCCTTACCACCAAAGACTTCATGGCAGCCGTAGAGCCCCTCTTCAAGCGGGAACGCGAGAAGAAAGACATGGCAAAACTCTTCCAGGCGCTGCGCATAGAAGTGAACCACGAGATGGACGCCCTGAAAGAGATGCTCCGCTCAGCCACGGAACTTCTGAAACCGGGAGGCCGACTCAGCGTCATCACCTATCACTCGCTGGAAGACAGAATCGTAAAGAACATGATGAAAGCGGGCAATGCAGAAGGCAAGATAGAGCAGGACTTCTTCGGAAGAATAGAAACCCCTTTCAAACTCGTGAACAACAAGGTTATCGTTCCCGATGCCGACGAGCAGGAAAGGAATCCTAGGAGCAGAAGCGCCAAACTAAGAATAGCAGAAAAGAAATGATAAACGATAAAGACATAAACATCAGTGAGAAGCCTATAGCCGAAGAAAAGGCACAGGCATCACAGGAACCGCCGAAGCAGGAAACTCCGCAGCAGGAGCCACAGCAGCAGGAGGCTCCACAGGCTTCGCTCAAGGAAGTGATTGCCAAGCAAGCCATTGAGGAAGAGGCTTCAGAATCATCGAGCTTTACGCTGCGAAAGATTCTGGGTGGAGACATTCTTACCGCACAAATCATGCGCCGGCAGATATGGCTCGTTATCCTCATCGTGTTTTTTGTCATTATCTACATATCCAACCGATACAATATCCAGAACGATATCATCGAGTTGGACAAACTGCAGAAAGAACTGCAAGACACCAAATACAAAGCGCTGTCTACAAGCAGCCAGATAACAGAGAAGAGTCGTGAAAGTAATGTGCTCGACATGCTGAAGAACAACAAAGACAGCGTGCTGCACATCGCCACCCAACCTCCATACATCATAAACGTACCCGAAGAATGAGCAGCAAATTTGATCACAAGAAAGTAATGCCCCGCTACAGCGCCATCGCCATCATCATGACGATTTTCGCCATAGCCGTAGTGGGTAAAGCGCTCTACATCATGACCGCCAAGCATGATTACTGGATGAAGGTGGCAGAACGGCAGAAGAAGGATTCCGTGACCGTAAAGCCAAACCGAGGTAACATCTTGAGCTGCACAGGACAGCTGATGGCAAGTTCGCTGCCGGAGTTTAAGGTTTTCATGGACTTCAAGGCGCTGAAAGATGCAGAAAACGACTCGCTGTGGGATGCCAAGCAAGACTCCATCTATCTTTGCCTGCACCAGATATTCCCGAATCTGAGCGAGTCTGATTTCAAGAAGCACCTCACCGAAGGTCGCGCCAAGATGAGCCGCCACTGGCCGGTTTATCCGAAGCGTGTAGACTATAACACCTTCACCGAGATAAAGAACATCCCTGTATTCCGCCTGAAACCCTACCAGAGCGGTTTCCACTGGGAAGAATATAATGCCCGAACCAGAACTTACGGTTCGCTGGCAGGCCGTACCATCGGAGCCATGTATGGCGCCAAGGATACCGCCCGCTTCGGTCTGGAGCTGAGTTACGACTCCATCCTGCGAGGCACCAACGGTATCGTGCATCGCCGCAAGGTTCGCAACAAGTTCCTCGACATTACCGATACCCCTCCTATTGACGGAGCCGATATCGTGACCACCATCGATGTGAGCATACAAGACCTTGCCGAACGCTCACTCATCGACGAGCTGAAGGAAATCAACGCCAATGTGGGTGTAGCCATCGTGATGGATGTACCTACGGGCGACATCAAGGCCATCGTAAACATGGAGAAATGTTTCGACGGCGAATACAGAGAAATCCACAACCATGCCGTGAGCGACCTTCTGGAGCCAGGTTCGGTGTTCAAGCCAGCCTCTATCCTCGTAGCGCTGGACGACGGAGTGGTAGACACGACCTATCACGTAGAAACCGGTGGCGGTATATGGCCGATGTACGGCAGAGAAATGAAAGACCACAACTGGCGAAAAGGCGGATACGGAATGCTGACCCTCGCACAGACTCTGTGGTACAGTTCGAACATCGGTGTGAGCCGCATCATAGACGACCATTACCGCAACAACCCGGAGAAATTCGTAAAGGGTATCTACCGTACCGGTCTGCACGACGACCTGAAGATTCCACTGGCGGGAGCAACACCAGCCAGAATCCGCATGCCGCACAGAAACAAGAACGGACAATATGACAACTGGGCAAAGACCAGTTTGCCATGGATGAGTATCGGATATGAGACCCAGATACCGCCTATCTCTACCCTCACCTTCTACAACACCATCGCCAACAACGGCAAGATGATGCGACCAAGATTCGTGAGCAAGGTAATGAAGAACGGAGAAACCATCATGGAATTTCCTCCTGAAGTGATGCGCCAGCAGATAGCCAAGGAGAGGAGCATCAAGGAGCTGCAAACCATCCTGGAACAGGTGGTAAGCGTGGGACTGGGAAAGAAAGCCGGTTCGCCTAACTTCAAAGTGGCAGGAAAGACCGGTACAGCCCAGATTTCAAAAGGTGCCGGTGGATATAAGAGTGGCGGAACCAGCTATCTCATCAGTTTCGCAGGCTACTTCCCTGCCGATGCGCCACGCTACAGCTGTATCGTCTGCATACAGAAATCCGGTTTGCCTGCTTCGGGCGGTACGATGTGCGGTAAGGTCTTCCATCAGATTTCAGAAGGCATCATGGCGCAGAGTCTGAAAGTTGACGTAAAGGACGCCCGCGACTCAGCATCCGTCTTCGTTCCTGACGTAAAGGCAGGCAATATCCTTGCTGCCAACTATGTGCTCAGCCACCTCGGCATCAAGACCAATGCCAACTGGAGTGGCAGCTATGCCGACGGCAACCCTATCTGGGGCAAGGCAGAGCGCGTGGGTAACCACAGCATCAAGCTCATCAGGGAGAAGCAATACGGCAAGACGATCGTACCCGACATTACCGGAATGGGAGCCCGAGACGCTATCTACAATATGGAGAGCCGGGGCATCAAGACCCAGATTATAGGTAGAGGAAAGGTAGTAAAGCAGAGTCTGGTGCCGGGAACGGTCATCAAGAAAGGTGCCGTATGCAGCATTGTGCTCGAATAAAACTCAGAAACAGTTATCTGAAACCCTATATATAATAAGGTGCAGATAAAGAAATATATAGAATATAAAACAGAAACAGGATATGAAGTTACAAGAATTACTCAAAAACATCGAGCCGGTTCAGATAATCGGCGATGCTGATGTAGAGGTTACGGGAGTAAACATCGACTCTCGCAAGATTAAGGAAGGTCATCTCTTCGTTGCCATGAAGGGAACGCAGGTTGACGGTCACAAGTTTATTCCAAAGGCATTGGAACTGGGCGCAAAGTCGGTTTTGTGCGAAGACATGCCTGAAGAGAAAGTTGAGGGCGTAACTTACATTCAGGTCGCTTCGACCGAGGATGCTGTCGGCAAGGTAGCAACCCTCTTCTACGGCGACCCTTCAAGAAAGCTCAAACTGGTAGGCGTAACAGGTACCAATGGTAAGACCACCATTGCCACCTTATTATATAATATGTTCCGCAAGTTCGGCCATAAGTGTGGCTTGCTCTCTACCGTCTGCAACTACATTGAGGACGAGGCTATCCCTGCCGATCATACCACCCCAGACCCTATCGAGCTGAACATGCTCCTGGGCAAGATGGTAGAGGCTGGCTGCGAGTATGCCTTCATGGAGTGCTCTTCTCACGCCATCGCACAGAAGCGTATCGGAGGCCTACAGTTTGCCGGAGGCTTGTTCACCAACCTGACCCGCGACCACCTCGATTATCACAAGACATTCGAGAACTACCGTAATGCCAAGAAGGCTTTCTTCGACGGACTGCCTAAGACAGCCTTTGCCATTACCAATGCCGACGACAAGAACGGCATGATCATGGTACAGAACACCAAGGCTACCGTGAAAACCTACTCTACCCGCAGCATGGCAGACTTCAGAGCCAGGATTCTGGAGTGTCACTTCGGCGGCATGTATCTGGAGATTGACGGCAGAGAAGTGGGCGTACAGTTCATCGGTAAGTTCAACGTGAGCAACCTGCTCGCCGTATATGGTGCAGCCATTATGCTCGGCAAGAAGCCAGAGGATGTACTCGTAGTGATGAGTACCCTTCACAGCGTAAGCGGAAGACTGGAACCAATCCAGTCACCAGAAGGTTATACCGCCATTGTTGACTATGCCCATACACCAGATGCACTGGAGAACGTATTGAACGCCATCCACGAAGTGCTCGAAGGAAAGGGCGGAGAAGTCATCACCGTTTGCGGTGCCGGTGGCAACCGTGACAAGGGCAAGCGCCCATTGATGGCACAGGAGGCTGTAAAGCAGAGCGATAAGGTAATCATCACCAGCGACAACCCACGTTTCGAAGAGCCACAGGACATCATCAACGACATGCTTGCCGGACTCAATGCCCAGCAAATGAAGAAGGTAATCAGCATCGTAGACCGCAAGGAAGCCATCCGCACAGCCTGCATGCTGGCAAAGAAGGGCGACGTGATTCTCGTAGCCGGTAAGGGACACGAAGATTACCAGGAGATCAAGGGCGTAAAGCACCACTTTGACGATAAGGAGGTGATTCGCGACATCTTCGGAATTTCACAGAAGTAAAAGCAATCAAGAAAAGAAAGAAAAATGTTATACTATCTCTTTAGATTTCTGGAGCAGTGGGGCATCTCAGGTTCTCACATGTGGGGCTACATCTCATTCCGTGCCCTGCTTGCGCTGATTTTATCATTGGTAATCTCTGCCTGGTTCGGCGAGAAATTCATCAAGTATCTCAAGAGCAAGCAAATTACAGAGACACAGCGCGATGCCAGCATCGACCCGTTTGGTGTCAAGAAGATTGGCGTTCCTTCTATGGGTGGTGTCATCATCATCCTGGCTATCCTCGTACCGGTACTGTTACTCGGACGTTTGCGCAACATCTATCTGATTCTGATGATCATCACCACCGTATGGCTCGGCTTTCTCGGTGGAATGGACGACTTCATCAAGATATTCAAGCGCGACAAGGAGGGATTGAAGGGCAAATATAAGATTATAGGACAGATTGGCATCGGCCTGATCGTGGGACTGGTACTCTGGTCTTCACCTGATGTAAAGATGAACGAGAACCTCGCCATTGAGCAACAGGGACAGGAAACGGTGGTAAAGCATCGTACGGAAGCAAGAAAATCGCTGAAGACCACCATCCCATTCGTCAAGGGACACAACCTCGACTATTCCAGCATCACCAGTTTCTGCGGTAAGTACAAGGTAGCAGCAGGCTGGATTCTCTTCGTCATCATGACCATCTTCGTTGTAACAGCCGTATCAAACGGTGCCAACCTCAACGATGGTATGGACGGAATGTGTGCCGGAAACTCCGCCATCATAGGTGTGGCGCTAGGCATACTTGCATATGTGTCGTCGCACATCGAGTTTGCCGCCTACCTCAATATCATGTATATTCCTGGTTCTGAGGAACTGGTAGTATTCTTCTGTGCCTTCATTGGAGCCCTCATCGGTTTCCTCTGGTACAACGCCTACCCTGCCCAGGTATTCATGGGCGATACGGGTTCGCTGACCATCGGCGGTATCATCGCAGTAGGTGCCATCATCATCCACAAGGAGCTGATGCTGCCTATCCTCTGCGGTATTTTCTTCGTAGAAAGCCTCAGCGTGATGATGCAGGTTTACTATTACAAGATAGGAAAGCGGAGAGGTGTGAAGCAGCGTATCTTCAAGCGCACACCTATCCACGACAACTTCCGCACACAGGACAGTCAGCTGGATCCTGACTGCAAGTATCTGTGGAAGAAGCCTCGCAACTGCTTCCATGAATCAAAGATTACCATCCGTTTCTGGATTGTAACCATCATTCTGGCAGCATTGACCATCATCACATTGAAGATCAGATAAAATACAGGCTCTTATCAGCCCGACAAGTATAGAGAATAAAACTATGAGCAAAATTGTAATTTTAGGAGCTGGCGAAAGTGGCGCAGGTGCAGCCGTGCTGGCAAAAAAAGAGGGATTCGAGGTCTTTGTTTCAGACATGTCAAAGATCAAGGATAACTACAAGAAGTTGATGGATGACCACAACATCGAATGGGAAGAAGGTCACCATACAGAAGAAAAGATTTTAGATGCAGATGAAGTCATCAAGAGTCCGGGTATTCCTAAGGAAGCACCTATGATACAGAAACTGATGGCTAAGGGTACACCTATCATCAGCGAAATAGAATTTGCGGGCAGATATACTGATGCCAAGATGATCTGTATCACGGGAAGTAACGGTAAGACAACCACTACCTCGCTGATTTACCACATCATCAAGTCGGCTGGCTATGATGTAGGTCTGGCAGGCAACATCGGAAAGAGTCTGGCCCTTCAGGTGGCTGAAACTCCTCATAAGTACTACGTCATCGAGCTGAGCAGTTTCCAGCTCGACAATATGTATGAGTTCCGTGCCAATGTGGCCATCCTGCTCAACATCACTCCAGACCATCTGGACCGCTATGAGTTTAAGATGCAGAACTATACCGATGCCAAGATGCGCATTACCCAGAACCAGACAGAAGAAGACAGTTTCATCTTCTGGAACGATGATCCTATCGTTACAAAGGAGCTGGCTAAGTACAACCTCAAGTCACATCTCTGCCCATTCTCTGAGTTCAAGGAGGAGGGTTGCGTCGGCTTTATAGAGGATGGCAAGTACAAACTCAACTTCCCTTCAGACTTCGAAATGCCACAGGCAGACATGAGCCTACGCGGCAAGCACAACATCTATAACAGTCTGGCTGCAGGTCTGGCATGCAACATCGTAGGCATCGACCACGAGACCCTGCACAAAGGCTTGAGCGACTTCCCTGGTGTAGAGCACCGTCTGGAGAAAGTGGGCAAGTTCCAGGGCGTTTACTATGTGAACGATTCAAAGGCTACCAACGTAGATGCCTGCTGGTATGCGCTGGAGAGTATGACCACCCCTACCATCCTTATCATCGGCGGTAAGGATAAGGGAAATGACTATAACCAGATCAAGGACCTGGTAAAGGAGAAATGTGCTGGTATCGTATATCTCGGAGCCGACAACCAGAAGTTGCACGACAACTTTGACGCACTCGGCATCCCTGTACACGACACTCACAGCATGAAGGATTGCGTGGCAGCCTGCCAGGAATTGGCAAAGCCGGGCGATACCGTACTCCTCAGCCCATGCTGCGCAAGTTTCGATCTCTTCAAGAACATGGAAGATAGAGGCGAGCAGTTTAAGACGCTGGCAAGAGCTATCGGAGAATAACAGTTTTCAAAAAATAGAACAGATAGAACTATAAAGAAATGAATAACAAGAGCATTGGTAATATTTTCAAGGGAGACAAGGTGATCTGGATGGTCTTCTTCTTTCTCTGTATGATAAGCATCGTGGAGGTATATTCTGCCTCCAGCTCCTTGTCGTACAAGACAGGAAACTACATGGCACCTGTCATCCGCCACATCTTGCTCTTGGGAGGCGGTCTGTTCACCATGATTTGCATGCTCAAGGTGAAATGCAAGTACTTCAAGATTGTTACCCCCGTCGTGATGGGCATCTCATTACTGTTGCTCGTTCTGGTCTTGGCTACCGGTCAATCTACCAACGGAGCCTCCCGATGGTTCTCTCTGATGGGCATACAGTTCCAGCCTTCAGAAATAGCAAAGGGAGCGGTAGTACTGGCTGTAGCTCAGATTCTTAGTGCCATGCAAACAACTCAGGGAGCCAACAGGAAGGCATTCAAGTTCATACTTGTAGCAACTGCTCCATTTGTAATTCTCATCGGACTGGAAAACTTATCCACAGCCATGCTCCTCAATATCACAATCTTAGCCATGATGCTCATCGGACGAGTGCCGATGAACCAGATTGGCAAGCTGGTGGGACTGGGCATGATTGTCATCGTCACAGCCTTTGCAGGTATCATGATAGTAGGACAGGACAAGGGCGAAGAGGGCAATAAACCGGAAAATATGCTGACCGAGAAGGTTGAGCAGGAACAGAACAAGCCTAACATGACAGAAAAGATGTTCCATAGAGCCGACACCTGGAAAGCCCGTATTGACAAGTTTATGAACTCAAAGCCTGTAGCCCCACAGGATGTCGATCTCGACAAAGATGCCCAAGTGGCACATGCCAACATCGCCATCGCCTCTTCCAACATCGTAGGCAAAGGGCCTGGAAACTCAGTAGAAAGAGACTTCCTCTCACAGGCGTTCTCAGACTTCATCTATGCCATCATCATCGAAGAGATGGGTATATGGGGAGCCGCACTGGTTGCATTCCTCTACATCATCCTCCTGTTCAGAGCTGGCAGAATAGCCAACAGGTGTGAGAACAATTTCCCAGCCTTTCTCTGCATGGGACTCGCCATCATGCTGGTTACCCAGGCACTCTTCAACATGGCAGTAGCAGTAGGTTTGGCTCCTGTTACAGGACAGCCACTACCACTCATCAGTAGAGGTGGTACATCTACCATCATCAACTGTCTGTACCTGGGCATCATCCTGAGTATCAGTAGAACAGCCAAGAAGAAAGAGATACTTCAAAATGAGCTCGACGACAGCAAAATGGTGGCTGCCTGACAAGAGTTTTATAAATTAAGGTGAAAAAATGGCAGAAAATGCCGTTAAATCGATATTTTTTTATACCTTTGCGTTATAAACATGAACGGATATGAATAATGAATTAAGAATTATCATAAGCGGAGGCGGCACAGGTGGTCACATCTTCCCTGCCGTATCCATTGCAAACGCCATCAAGGCGAAGCGCCCTGATGCTAAGATTTTGTTTGTAGGTGCACTCGGCAGAATGGAAATGCAGCGGGTACCTGCTGCGGGTTATGAGATCAAGGGCTTGCCTATCTGCGGCTTCGACAGAAAGCATCTACTCAAGAACATCGCCGTACTCTTCAAGATATGGAAGAGCCAGCACATGGCAAAGAGTATCATCAAAAACTTCAAGCCTATGGCGGCTGTGGGCGTAGGTGGCTATGCTAGCGGTCCGACTCTCAATGTTTGTGCCAGCAAAGGAATACCTTGCCTCATCCAGGAGCAGAATTCATACGCTGGTGTAACCAATAAACTCTTGGCCAAGAAGGCTGAAAAAATCTGTGTGGCTTACGAAGGAATGGAGCGTTTCTTTCCTGCAGACAAGATTATCATGACCGGTAATCCTGTTCGCCAGAATGTATTGGATACTACCATCACCCAGGAAGAAGCACGTAAGCTGTTCGGTCTCGACCCTGAAAAGAAGACCATCTTGCTCGTAGGTGGCAGCCTTGGCGCAAAAACCATCAACGAGAGTGTGCTCCAGCACCTCGACCTGGTGAAAGAAAGCGGCGTACAGTTTATCTGGCAAACAGGTAAATACTATAATGCTGCCATCATGGAGCAACTGAAAGGTCAGGAGCTGCCAATGCTCAAGGTTACTGATTTCATCAGCGACATGGGTGCTGCTTACAAGGCAGCCGACCTGGTTATCAGCCGCGCAGGTGCCAGCAGTATCAGCGAGTTCTGCCTCATCGGCAAACCGGTTATCCTGGTTCCAAGCCCTAATGTGGCAGAAGACCACCAGACCAAGAACGCCATGGCATTAGTCAACAAAGATGCTGCCATCTACGTAAAGGATGCCGATGCACCAGAGGTATTGCTCAAGAAAGCAGTTGACACGGTAAAAGACGAGGCTAAGCTTGCTTCGCTCTGTGAGAATATCAAGGAATTAGGATTAAAGAACTCTGCCGACGTCATCGCCGACGAAGTAATCAAATTAGCAACAAAGTAATGGAAATAAAAGATATTAAAGCAGTTTATTTTGTAGGAGCGGGCGGCATCGGAATGAGCGCCATCGCCAGATACTTCCTCAGCAAGAAGTTGGTTGTAGCCGGATATGACAAGACTCCATCCAATCTAACTCATGAGTTGGAGAAAGAGGGAATGCTTATCCACTATGAGGAGAATGTTGACCTCATACCAGAAGCCTGCAAGGACGCCAAGACAACATTGGTAGTCTACACACCGGCAATTCCTGCTGAACACAAGGAACTGGTTTTCTTCCATGAGAATGGATTCACCATCGAGAAGCGAGCTCAGGTTCTGGGTACATTAACCCGCACACATAAGGGACTGTGCGTAGCGGGTACACACGGAAAGACATCAACATCTACCATGTGTGCTCACATCATGCACCAAAGCCATATTGACTGTAATGCCTTCCTGGGAGGTATCTCAAAGAACTATGGCACCAACTATATCCTCTCCGACAAGAGCGACTATGTTGTCATTGAAGCAGATGAGTTTGACCGCAGTTTCCACTGGTTGCGCCCATGGATGAGCGTCATCACGGCTACAGACCCAGACCATCTCGACATCTACGGCACCAAGGAGGCTTATCTGGAAAGTTTCCGTCACTATACAGAACTGATCCAACCGGGCGGTGCACTCATCATCCACAAAGGTCTGGAGATGAAGCAACACGTACAAGACGGTGTCAAGATATACGAATACAGCCAGAACGAGGGCGACTTCCACGCTGAGAACATCAAGATAGAGAATGGAGGTATCACCTTTGATTTCATCTCTCCTATCGAGAACGTAACGGGCGTAGAACTCGGACAGCCTGTGCCTATCAACATCACAAATGGTGTGGCAGCAATGGCAATGGCACAATTGAATGGTTGTACAGCCGATGAACTCCGTAACGGCATGAAGACCTACGGAGGAGTTGACCGCCGTTTCGACTTTAAGATCAAGAATAACAAACTGGTATTTCTGTCTGATTATGCTCATCATCCAAAGGAGATATATCAGAGTGCGAAGAGTATCAGAGAGTTATACAAGGACCGTAAGATAACAGCCATCTTCCAGCCTCACTTGTATACTAGAACCCGCGATTTCTATAAAGATTTCGCCAACAGTTTGAGTCTCTTGGACGAGGTTATCCTCTGCGACATCTATCCAGCTCGCGAGCAGCCTATTCCAGGAGTAACCTCCAAGCTTATCTATGACAATCTGAAACCAGGTGTAGAAAAGAGCATGATTCATAAAGAAGACGTTCTTGACCTGGTAAAGAATCGAGACTTCGATGTTCTAGTTATCTTAGGAGCTGGCGATTTGGACAACTATGTTCCACAAATTACCAAAATACTTGAAGAGAAATAAATGCATATCAATTGGAAGAAAACCATCATCATCGCACTGGATTTAGTACTCGGTACTTATCTGGTATTCGCTTTCACCAGGTTTAACAAACCTGATGAAACGAAGTTGGTATGCACCAAGGTGAACATCAACATTCAAGATGAGATGACGAATGGCTTTCTGAATGCGAAGGAAATCAAGAAACGACTGGAAGCCAGGAAACTCTATCCGCTGGGGGAACCGCTCAAAGAGGTGAACGCCCGCATGATAGAAGAAACCTTGAAGACCAGTCCTTTCGTCAAGACGGCAGAATGTTCAAAGACTCAGGATGGTCTTGTTGACATCTACCTCACCCAACGCATGCCAATCGTCAGAATCAAAAGCATCAGCAACGAGGACTATTATATTGATGACCACAATCAGATCATGCCCAACACGAACTATACATGCGACATTATCATCGCAACGGGCTACATCAACAAGTGGTATGCTAAAAAATACATCTCATTACTAAGCAAAGCGCTGATGACGAATGAACTCTGGCGAAACCAGATAGAACAGATCCATGTCCTGCCTGATAGAGGAATAGAACTGGTACCGCGAGTAGGCAACCACATTATATATATAGGTAACCTGCCAGAGACCAACCTCATCGACAAACGAGAGCAAGCCATCAACGATTTCGTCAACAAGAAGATGAATCGATTAGAGAAATTCTATAAGTATGGACTCTCACAAGCTGGCTGGAACAAGTATTCGTATATCAATATCGAATTCGACAACCAGATCATATGTAAAAAGCATCAAAATAGCTAATTAGAAAATAGAAACAGATTAAGATAACATATAAGAACTATGCCAAAGGAATTTATTGTAGCTATCGAACTTGGCTCATCTAAGATGACAGGTATAGCAGGTCAGAAGAATTTGGACGGCAGCATCACCGTACTTGCCACCGTAGAGGAAGATTCATCTTCTTGCATCAGAAAGGGTGTGATCTATAACATTGACAAAACCTGCCAATGCTTGACCAACATCATCAAGAAGTTGAAGAATATACTGAAACAGGATATTACCCAGGTCTATGTAGGCGTGGGCGGTCGCTCTATACGCAGTATCAAGAACGTCATTGTCAAGGATCTCCCAGGTAACACCATCATCTCACAAGAGATGATCAATGAACTGATGGATATCAACCGCAACATGACCTATCCGGACCAGGAAATCCTGGATGCTGCAACTCAGGAATACAAGATAGACAACCAATACCAGATAGACCCTGTAGGAATACAGTGTAACCATCTGGAAGGCATCTTCCTGAATATACTTTGGCGCAAGAACTTCTATAACAATATCAATACCTGTTTTGAAAATGCCAACATTCCTATTGCAGAAATGTACCTGGCTCCTTTAGCTATGGCTGACAGCGTTTTGACAGACTCAGAAAAGCGTGCAGGCTGTATGCTTGTTGACTTGGGTGCCGATACGACAACCGTTTCTGTATATTATAAAGGTATACTTCGTCATCTCTCTGTCATCCCATTGGGCGGCGGCAACGTGACCAAAGACTTAACTTGTCTTCAGATTGAAGAGCCTGATGCAGAAAAGATGAAACTCAAGTATGCCAAGGCTTATACCGATATCAACAATATCGACCCGACCCTGAACTACCCTATCGACAAGGATAGAGTGGTTGAAAGCAAGAAGTTCATCGAAATCGTAGAAGCACGCGTAGAGGAAATCGTAGAAAACGCATGGTTCCAGATTCCTGTGGAATTCTCAGATAAGCTGTTGGGGGGTATCATCCTTACAGGTGGCGGCAGCAACATGCCTGAAATCGATAAGGTTTTCAAGACACATACCCACATCGACAAAGTACGCATTGCCAAGTTTGTTTCTCAAACAGTCAACTCCAAGGATCCTAAGATTACCAATCACGATGGTACAATGAACACCGTATTGGGACTCCTGGCAAAGGGAGACATGAACTGTGCAGGTGACGAAATCGGCACTGATCTCTTCAGCAATTCTGCAGAAAAGCCAGTAGCAGCCGAGCAGCACAAGGCTCCTAGAAACCCTAACGAGACTGCCGGCAAGGGCGTTGTTCTTACTGCGGCAGAAAAAGCGGCTGCTGACGAGGCTGCCCGCAAGCAAAAAGAACTGGAAGAAGCTGAGGCAAGACTTCTGGCAGAAAAAAAAGCCGAAGAAGAAGAAAAGAGACGCAAAGAAAACAGTCTCATCCATAAAATGATGAGAGGTTTCAAGAAGTTTGTGAAAGATACCATTTCTGAAGAAGAATAAGATGCCAAAGACCAGGCTATCAGAAAACAGATTTCACAACAGGTTAAATAAAAAATCAGATAGATAAACCCTATAAAGATTATACGACTATGCTAGATAATGGAAACGCTCCTCATATTCTTGACTTTGGGGAACCTGAAAAAGAAAATAGCATCATCAAGGTGATTGGTGTTGGTGGTGGCGGTGGAAATGCCGTCAACCACATGTACCGCGAAGGTATACACGATGTAACATTCGTACTCTGCAACACAGACAACCAGGCACTTAACGACTCACCTGTGCCTGTACACCTGCAGCTAGGTAAGGAAGGTCTGGGTGCAGGAAACAAACCTGCCAAGGCACGCCAGGCTGCCGAAGAGACTCTTGAAGATATCAAGAACATGCTCAACGATGGAACAAAAATGGCATTCATCACAGCGGGTATGGGTGGCGGTACCGGTACTGGTGCAGCACCTGTCATCGCCAGAGTAAGTAAGGAGTTAGGTATTCTTACCGTTGGTATCGTAACCATCCCATTCCGTTTTGAAGGTCCTAAGAAGATTGACCAGGCATTGGATGGTGTAGAGGAAATGTCGAAGCATGTAGATGCCTTACTGGTAATCAACAATGAACGTCTCCGCCAGATTTATCCAGACCTTGCCGTTCTCGATGCCTTCGGCAAAGCTGACGACACCTTGAGTGTAGCTGCCAAAAGTATCGCTGAAATCATTACCGTACATGGTCTCATCAACCTTGACTTCAATGATGTGAAGACCGTACTGAAAGATGGCGGTGTGGCTATCATGAGTACAGGTTACGGTGAGGGAGAAGGAAGAGTAAAGAAAGCGATAGAAGATGCCTTGAACTCACCACTCCTTAACGATAATGACGTATTCAACTCTAAGAAGATTCTGCTCAGCATCGCATTTGCAAGCGAGAAGAAAGATAATCCTGGCCTGACCATGGACGAGATGAATGATGTCAACGACTTTATGGAGAAATTCGGTGACGACTTCGAACTGAAATGGGGTCTTGCCATTGACCCTGAATTGGGAAGCCGCGTAAAGGTAACCGTTCTCGCAACAGGTTTCGGACTCGAAGATGTAGAGGGAATGAACCGCCACCTCAAGAAACATACTGAGGAAGAATCTCGCCGTCTCGCTGAAGAAGAGGAGAAACGTGCTGAAAGAGAAGACCGCCGCAAGCGCTATTATGGCAGCGACGGCAATACGACACAGTATAAGCGTCATCCACACATATTCCTGTTCCGCCAGGAAGATTTGGATAACGAGGATGTCATCCTTCAGGTAGAAAACACGCCTACCTATAAGCGTACCCGACAGACTCTGGAAGAAATCCGTAATATAGCTTCCGGTAATACAGAACCGAAAGAAGACAATAACGATGATGCTTCTTCTGTACAGGGCGTCATCAGTTTTGCCTAAACAGAGAATACAGGCTAGGTCTATTTCAGGTTTACGTCAAGTAAGCGAGGAAACCAGAAATGACTAAGCAAAAAGTTCCTGAAGGACTGAAAAGCTCTTCATTTCAGGAAAATCCGGCAAATGAAGTTTATAATACTCCAATATCACCTCTACACACCTGTTCCGTTCGATACGGGACATTGTGTAGAGGTGCATTGTTTTATAGTCTAAACGGAACAAAGACACAAGCCGCATAGAATCTTCCTTATTTAAATAATGTACATGCGAAGGAACATGAGCTGCAAAACATCCATCTACCAAATCAAAATAATCGCCAGACATACCGCTCTCTATATTGGGCATAAAACCCAAATGAAAAGAGAGCTGAATCATAAAGACTATATGGAAATTAGCAATAGCACCTTTAGCATGGTCTAACCATTCGATACTGTCCTGTATGAAAAGATAGAGCGCACCATTAGCTTGCTCATGACGGGTAGCATATGAAAGCAGTTCTGACAAGAACATGGAAATGCCAAGTTTGTATGGAGAAAAAGGGATATCAGAGAATGGAATCTGAATCGAAACATCCCTAAGGCGCTGCAGATTTGACTTGGGACGATAATCAAATTCTAAATTCAAGACCATGAGCGGTTGGAAAAGCTGCCGTTTCATCTTCCCCTTAGATAACTTAGGCACACGTACCATAAAGGAGAGTCTTCCCAACTTTTCGGTGAAGAAATCCACGATAAGTTGAGAATCCCCATACTTGATGGTTTGCAATACGATAGCACTAGTTTTTATCTCCATTTTGCCTAATATTAGTGAAAAACAGGGCAAAAATACAAAAAAATGCGCATTTAGCGAAAATTTTCTATGAAAAATTTGCTAGATTCAAATAAAAGTAGTAACTTTGCACCCGCAAATAAGCAATGGTCCCTTCGTCTATCGGTTAGGACGAGAGATTTTCATTCTCTAAAGAGCAGTTCGACTCTGCTAGGGACTACAAACATTTAAGAAATAAAAAAAATAACATAAAGAAGATGGCAAATCACAAATCATCAATCAAGAGAATCCGTCAGGATAAGAAGAAGGCTTTGCACAATAAGTATTATGCAAAGACTATGCGCAATGCTGTCCGCAAGTTGCGCAACATGTCTGACAAGGAAGAGGCTGCAAAGCTCTATCCTACTGTTCAGAAGCTTTTAGACAAGTTGGCTAAGATCAACGTTATCCACGACAACAAGGCTGCAAACTTGAAGTCTGGTCTTACAAAGCACATCGCTAAGTTGGCCTAACTTATAAGTCAAAGCAAAGAAATAAATAAGGCTGCAATCCTATTATAGGGTCGCAGCCTTATTCTTTTCTATGAACCCGACTACCCATTTCCTGCATCATAAAATCTTCCCATCACAACCGGTTTATACTACAACATACCCTATAAAAATGCGCAAAACGATTATTAAATAGCTTTTTCAAGACACTTTTGCCGCTAAAGTTCACATTCTACGTTTTTTCTTCACTTTTTGGTGATTTTTCACAAACAAAAGTTCCTGTTTCTCAGCTTTTTTTAGTATCTTTGCACGGAAATAAGACAATACTAAAATGGCAGAAAATCAAAACAACGCAAATAATTACTCTGCGAGTAACATTCAGGTTCTGGAAGGCCTGGAAGCTGTTCGCAAACGTCCGGCGATGTATATTGGTGACATCTCCGAAAAGGGGCTTCATCACTTGGTAAACGAGACAGTAGACAACTCTATTGACGAAGCAATGGCGGGCTACTGTACCGACATCGAGGTTACCATCAACGAAGACAACTCTATCACCGTAGAAGATAATGGTCGTGGTATCCCTGTGGATATGCACGAGAAACTACATAAATCAGCCCTCGAAGTCGTTATGACCGTGCTTCACGCAGGTGGTAAGTTTGACAAGGGTTCTTACAAGGTATCTGGCGGTTTACATGGTGTGGGTGTAAGTTGTGTGAATGCACTTTCTACCCACATGTTGTCACAGGTGTTCCGTGGCGGCAAAATCTACCAGCAGGAATATGAGAAGGGTAAGCCTCTCTATCCGGTTAAGGTGGTAGGTGAAACCAACAAGCGCGGTACACGCCAGCAGTTCTGGCCAGATCCAACCATCTTTACTCACACTGTCTATAAGTGGGACATCATTGCCAACCGTATGCGCGAGTTGGCATTCCTCAATGCAGGTATCAAGATTACCTTGAGAGATTTGCGCCCTGACGAGGAAGGTAAGACCAAGGAGCAGGTTTTCCACGCTAAGGATGGTTTGAAGGAATTCGTCCGTTACGTAGACCGTCACCGCACTCATCTCTTCGATGATGTTATCTATCTGAAGACAGAAAAGCAGGGTATTCCTATCGAAATTGCTGTGATGTACAACACAGATTACTCTGAGAATATCCACTCATACGTCAATAACATCAACACCATTGAGGGTGGTACCCACCTGACTGGTTTCCGTATGGCGTTGACCCGCACCTTGAAGGCTTACGCAGAAGCTGACCCAACCATCTCTAAGCAGATTGAGAAGGCAAAGGTAGAGATAGCACCAGAAGACTTTCGCGAGGGTCTTACTGCCGTTATCTCCATCAAGGTAGCTGAACCTCAGTTTGAGGGACAGACCAAGACCAAGCTCGGTAACAGCGAGGTACAAGGTGCCGTTCAGCAGGCTGTAAACGAGGCTTTGTCTGATTATCTGGAAGAACATCCAGACGAGGCAAAGCGAATCTGCGAAAAGGTTGTCCTGGCTGCTACGGCCCGCATAGCTGCCCGCAAGGCACGTGAGAGTGTACAGCGCAAGAACTTCATGACAGGTGGTGGTCTTCCTGGTAAACTTGCCGATTGCTCAATGAAGGATCCTAAAGAATGCGAGATTTTCCTCGTCGAGGGTGATTCCGCCGGTGGTTCTGCCAAGCAGGGTCGCGACCGTTTCCGTCAGGCTATTCTCCCATTGCGTGGTAAGATTCTGAATGTAGAAAAGGTACAGTGGCACAAGGTATTCGAAGCTGAGTCTGTCATGAACATCATCCAAAGTATCGGAGTCCGCTTCGGTGTAGATGGCGAAGACAGCAAGGAGGCTAATACCGACAAGTTGCGTTACGACAAGATTATCATCATGACCGATGCCGACGTCGATGGTTCTCACATCGACACATTGATTATGACACTCTTCTATCGTTTCATGCCAAAGGTTATTGAAGAAGGCCATCTGTATATCGCTACCCCACCACTCTACAAGTGTACTTATCGCAGCAAGGTAAGCGAGTATTGCTATACAGAGCAGCAGCGCCAGGCATTCATCGACAAGTATGGAGATGGAGTAGAAGACAAGAATATCCACACCCAGCGATACAAAGGTTTGGGTGAGATGAACCCAGAGCAGCTTTGGGAAACTACTATGGACCCATCTACACGCTTGCTCAAGCAGGTTACTATCGAGAACGCAGCCCAGGCTGATGAAATCTTCTCTATGTTGATGGGTGATGATGTGGAACCACGCCGCGAATTTATCGAGCAGAATGCCACATACGCAAACATCGACGCTTAAGACAATTCAACTAATTTACATAAGGGGCTGTGCCATTTGCCAATAAATGACACAGCCTCTGCTTATATAAAACCCAACAAACCAACTTATGAAACATTTACTTATCTCTTGCCTATTACTCTCTGCAGCAGGCACACTCCAGGCTGTCCCAAAGAGTAATATTCCACCGCTGAAGCTTTGGTACAATAAGCCAGCTACAGCCTTTGAAGAATCATTACCTATCGGTAACGGTAAGTTAGGTGCATTGATCTATGGTGGAGCCAACAATGACTCTATCTATCTCAACGACATCACCTTGTGGACAGGAAAGCCTGTCAATCGCGAGGAAGGAGGGGATGCCTACAAATGGATACCAAAGATTCGCGAGGCTCTGTTCAAAGAAGATTACAAGGCAGCCGACTCTTTACAACTGCATGTACAAGGACACAATTCAGAATACTATCAGCCACTTGCCATCATCAATATCAAAGATGCAAATAAAGGACAATTCAGTAACTACAAGCGTGAATTGAGCCTTGACAACGCTACGGCAGCATTGAGTTATACAAGAGGGGGAATACAATACCAGCGAGAATATTTCGCATCACATCCGGACAAGATGATTGCCATTCACCTGACAGCTACACAGAAGAAAGCTATCAACTGCGACATCTCTCTCACCTCTCTGATTCCTCATCAGGTAAAAGCTTCCAATAAACAACTCACCATCACGGGCCATGCTATGGGAAAGCCTGAGAACAGTACCCACTTCTGCTCCATCCTCAGCATCAAAAACCAGGACGGAACCATTACTGCCTCTGATTCTATCCTCCATCTGCAGGGCGTAAGCGAAGCTGTTATCTATTTAGTGAATGAAACCAGCTACAACGGATTCGACAAGCATCCGGTAAAAGAAGGGGCTCCATATATTGAAAAGGTTAACGACAATGCCTGGCACTTGGTCAACTATACCTATCCAGAGTTAAAACAGCGTCATATAACCGATTATCAGAACATCTTCAACCGTGCCAAGTTTGCACTCAAGGGAGCAAAGTTCGACAACAAGCGAACCACCGACCAGCAACTCTTTGATTACACTGAGAAAGAAGAGCAAAACCCTTACCTGGAAATGCTCTATTTCCAATATGGAAGATATCTTCTTATCAGCTGTTCGAGAACTCCAGGCATTCCTGCCAATCTCCAGGGACTTTGGGCTCCGGCACGAAAATCTCCTTGGCGTGGAAACTACACCATCAACATCAACCTGGAAGAAAACTATTGGCCAGCAGAGGTAACCAACATGTCTGAGCTTGTAATGCCTGTAGACGGACTGGTGAAAGCCATGTCTGTAACAGGAAAATATACAGCAAAGCACTATTATGGAATTGAAAATGGCTGGTGCGGTGGACACAACACAGACGCATGGGCAATGACCAATCCTGTTGGAACCAAGAAAGAGAGTCCTAAGTGGAGCAACTGGAACATGGGAGGTGCCTGGCTTGTACAAACCTTATGGGATCACTACGATTACACCCGCGATAAGGAATATCTACGCCAGACAGCCTATCCATTGATGAAAGGTGCAGCAGACTTCATGCTTGACTGGATAATAGAGAACCCGAAGAAACCGGGCGAACTGATTACTGCCCCTTGCACTTCACCTGAGGCAGAATATATCACCGACAAGGGCTATCAAGGCTGCAGTTTCTATGGAGGTACTGCCGATCTTACCATATTGAGAGAATTGTTTAAAAACACACTCAAAGGTGCTCAGATTCTCGGTATAGATCAAGCATATCAGGCAAAGTTACAGGATGCTATCAATCGTCTGCACCCTTATCAGATAGGAAAGCGCGGTAATCTGCAGGAATGGTATTACGATTGGGATGACCAGGATTGGCATCATCGCCACCAGTCACACCTTCTCGGTTTACACCCATTCTATCAGATTTCATTAGATAAGACTCCAGATTTAGCAGCAGCTGCTGCCAAGACTCTTGAGATAAAAGGAGACTTCTCTACCGGTTGGAGCACAGGATGGCGTATCAGTTTATGGGCTCGCCTGCACAGAGCAGACAAGTCATATTCTATGATCAGGAAATTGCTTAACTATGTACATCCGGGCAATTACAACAATCCGAAGAACCGCCCTTCAGGAGGAACTTATCCAAATCTCTTCGATGCTCACCCACCTTTCCAGATAGATGGCAACTTCGGAGGCACAGCAGGCGTATGTGAGATGCTGATGCAATGCGATGGCGAGACTATGCATCTTCTTCCTGCTCTACCTAAAGAATGGCCTGCAGGCGAAATTAAGGGTATCAAAGCACGTGGAAACTACGAGATTAATCTCGTATGGAACAATGGAAAGGTCAGCAAAGCTTCCATCACCAGCAAGAATGCCGGAAACCTGACCGTCAAGTATAATGGTAAGCAGAAAGCATTAAATTTCAAGGCTGGCGAAACAAAACTAATAAAATAGACAAATAATCATCTATGAGATATTTTACAATTCTCATCTTTACAACTCTCTGGGTGCTGAATTCCTATGCACAGGAATTCGGTACCCATTGGGTATCATATCCATTCCCCAACGATTCTTCTGAGATATTATACAGGAAAATCTATCATCTTAATCAAAAGCCATTAAAGGCTGAGATAAACATGGCAAGTGGAGGAAATACCCGCCTATACATCAACGAAAGAAATGCTACGCCAAGCATTTTCAACGAAGGAGCCAGAGACAGCATCCTTCTGATGCAAACCATAGATATCTCCAGATATCTGAAAAAGGGCGAAAACATCATCGCGGTCTGGTATGCACCAGGAAGAATAAGAAATAAGAGCAAACAACTCTCGCTGGAACTTCATGGCTGGTATACAGACTCTGTTCCTTTTTATCATAAAGCAGACGAAACATGGTGGTGCAAACCCCTGAAGGGCTGCAGTTACAACGAAAAGGAACACTTTGACAATAGAATATACAATACTGAGTGGAAATCGGCAGAATACCAATCTGCAGGATGGGTTCATCCGACAGGTGCTTTCAAAGATTCAACAAACTATATCTTTGTTGACCAGCTGCCATACCTCACCCAGAACAAGCTTCAAATGGTATTAGAACCATACCAGGAGGAATTTGATCATCAGGGATGCCGTATAGACTTCGGACGTCCGTTCCGCGGAACCATCAGGCTCACGATACGCAATGCCAGCAAAGGAACAACACTTCATATTAACGGAAACCAATATGTATGCAGTGGCGAAATGGACGAGCAAGCCTATTACCGCATCCATGCTGAGCATCAAAAAGATTTCGTGATAACTTGGGATAAAGGTTTTAGAAGAAGTAATATTACAAATATAGAAGGATTAGAGATTTCGGAATAAGCTCAACAGCGTTTCGAAATCTCTTTTTTTATAAAACAAAAAAGACTTCGGAACTATTATCTTCCAAAGTCTCTAACTGAATTTAGTCTTCCAATTCGGCAAGTACTTGCTCTGCCACTTCGCAAAGCTCATCATACCATTCCTTGCCGAACTTCTCTACAAGCGGACCCTCCAGGAACTTATAAACCGGAAGCTTCAACTCCTCACCCTTCTTGATGGCATCCTTGCAGATGCGCCACTTGTTATAGTTGATGCCATACACCTCGTTGCCGAAATCCTTGGCACGGATTGGATACAAAGCACAGGAGATAGGCTTCTTGAACTTCGACTTTCCTTCGCGATAAGCACGCTCCAGAGCACAGAGACAACAGTTAGGAATCGTATGTCCATCGCCCAGGTCTTTCAAATCCTGGTAGCAGGTAAACACACAATCCTTACCATTCACGATGCTCGTTACCAAATCGCCTTCAATATCGGTATAAGCCACGCCCTGCTTATCAATGATAGCCTGGGCAGAAGCTGAGAGATCATCCCAAACTACATCCAGCGCATTCTCAATCTCCATAATCTCATCCAAGGTAACAGGAGCTCCCGCATCGCCTTCGATGCAGCACTCGCCCTTGCAGGCATCAAGGTCGCAACAGAATTTTTCGGTGATAATATCAGGTGAAACCAACACGTTGCCCACCTGCAGAATACGCAGTTCGTCTTTCTTCATAATGTTTTTGAGATGAATAAATTTCTTTGAGTGTATAATAAAAATAATGATAGCTACCCATGAGTGGATAGCTATATATTAATAGGTGTACCTACCATTGGATAGGCGTAATTCCGTTCTGCTGCAGATACGCATTGCAGCGGGAGAAATGATGATTGCCAAACCATCCGCCACGGTTGGCAGATAATGGCGATGGATGCACACTTTCCAATATCAGATGCTTGCTTGTATCGATGAGCTTCGCCTTGCTCCGGGCATAACCGCCCCAAAGGATAAACACCAGGTGCTCCTTATCCTTGCTGAGCGCCTTGATGGCAGCATCGGTAAACTCCTCCCAGCCTTTGCGCTGATGGCTCGCAGCCTGATGGGCACGAACGGTCAACGTGGCGTTGAGCAACAATACTCCCTGCTTTGCCCAGCGGGTTAAATCGCCCGTGGCTGGCATCGGAGTACCGAGATCCATCTGAATCTCCTTGAATATATTAATCAATGATGGTGGGAAAGTGATTCCGTCCGGCACAGAGAAACTCAGTCCCATCGCCTGACCCGGCTCATGGTATGGATCCTGTCCGATAATTACTACCTTCACATCATCAAAAGGACAGAGATTGAAGGCATTGAAAATCAAGCGGCCAGGAGGATAACAGGGCGTACGCAGGTATTCCTCTTTCACGAAGTTTGTGAGGTCAACAAAATACTGCTTGTCGAACTCTTCTCCTATATGCTGTCTCCAACTTTCTTCTATCTTTACGTTCATGCTTAATATAAATTCAAAAGTATCCTAAGATACTTACGCAAGTATCCTAAGATACTTGGACAAGTATCTTAGGATACTTTTTTGAGGTATATAAAATCGTTTTTACTTGTTGTCAGAAATCAAGTTCTCACCTGTCATATCTGCAGGCTTCTCCAAGCCCATGATATGGAGGATAGAAGGAGCTACGTCTGCCAAACGACCATCCTTAACGGTAGCTGAGTTATTGTCAGTTACGTAGATGAATGGAACAGGGTTCAAAGAGTGAGCAGTGTTTGGTGTACCGTCCTCGTTGATAGCGTGGTCTGCATTACCGTGGTCAGCGATGATGATAGCCTCATAATCGTTAGCCTTAGCAGCCTCGATAACGTCCTTTACGCAGTTGTCAACAGCGTGAACAGCCTTAGCGATAGCGTTGTAGATACCTGTGTGACCTACCATATCACCATTAGCGAAGTTTACAACGATGAAGTCGTACTCCTGAGTGTTGATTGCACCCACCAACTTATCCTTTACCTCGTAAGCGCTCATCTCTGGCTTCAAGTCGTAAGTAGCCACCTTTGGAGAAGGAACCAGGATACGGTCCTCGCCCTCGTATGGAGTCTCACGACCACCATTAAAGAAGAATGTTACGTGAGCATACTTCTCAGTCTCTGCAGTGTGGAGCTGCTTCTTGCCCTGTGCGCTCAAGTACTCACCGAGGGTATTCATTACGTTCTCCTTAGGGAAGAGGATGTGAACGCCCTGGAAGCTTGCATCGTATGGAGTCATGCAGTAGTACTGCAAGTCCTTGATGGTGTGCATGCCTTCCTCTGGCATATCCTGCTGAGTCAATACCTGTGTCAACTCCTTGGCACGGTCGTTACGGTAGTTGATGAAGATAACAACATCACCCTCCTGGATAGTACCGTCAACCTTTGAGTTATTGATTGGCTTGATGAACTCGTCTGTTACGTCCTCATCATAGCTCTCCTGCATTGCCTTCACCATATCGTCAGCCTGCTTACCCTTACCCTCAACGAGCAAGTCGTATGCTTCCTTCACACGGTTCCAGCGCTTGTCACGGTCCATAGCATAGAAACGACCTACGATGCTTGCGATGTGTGCACCATTCTTGTCGCAGCAAGCCTGAACCTCCTCGATGAAGCCCTTACCGCTCTTAGGGTCTGTATCACGGCCATCCATGAAGCAGTGAACGTATGTCTCCTTCAAACCATATTCCTTACCAATCTCAATCAACTTGAAGAGGTGATCTAAAGAAGAGTGAACACCACCGGTAGAAGTCAAGCCCATCAAGTGGAGTTTCTTACCAGTCTTCTGAGCATAGCTGTAAGCGTTGATGATCTCCTGATTCTTCAAGATGTCACCGCTCTCGCAAGCCTTGTTGATCTTAACGAGATCCTGATATACCACACGACCAGCACCGATGTTGAGGTGACCAACCTCAGAATTACCCATCTGACCGTTAGGAAGACCAACGTCCTCGCCACAAGTCTGGAGAGTAGAATGTGCTGAAACTGCTGTCAAATAATCGAGATAAGGAGTTGGAGTCTTGAAGATAACATCACCCTTATCATGCTTACCGATTCCCCATCCGTCGAGAATCATTAAAAGAGCTTTTTTTGCCATAATTACATAAAATAATTTAAATTCGAATTTCAGTGTGCAAAGTTACAACAAAATAGGTGAAGGACAAAATAAATTAAGATAAAAAAACTCCCACCTTTCTAAAAAGATGAGAGTTGATTATACTTTCTTTTCTCTATCCAGTCTTTTTGCTTTATTTACTTGACAATTACTCCTGACGAAATATCAAAATAGCAGAATACCGGCATCTTGCAAACCATCATTATTCTGTTTACCATTTCCCTATTTCTGCGTCTTATCCGTAAATAAGCATCAAAAAACAAATAGAGAACATGAAAAAGATTCTAATGATTCTTGCAGCCATCCTCGCCTTAGGCAGCCTGACCGCAAAAGCACAGATGAGATCGGGCGTGGACACGCTCACCCTCGACCAAGTGAAGTATCGCATCACCTACGATGCAAAACAGGTGAACGACACCACACAAATACCATATATTTATCGCAAGGCACAGATGCGACTCGACATCGGTAGCAACATCACTCACTTCTATAACCAGTCCAAGGAGCAATGGGAGCAGCAAGTCTTACAAATGATACTTTCAGGCGGTGTCATTGACCTAAGAAAAGCCGAGCCGGTAAAATGCATGGACTTTGAATTCCTCAAGAACTACCCAAAGAACGATCAGACCCTATTTCAAGAATCGTGGGCTTTGAGAACCTATCACTGCATCGAAAAGGCCGAGACTCCTGATTGGCAACTCATCCCAGACAGCACCACAACCATCATCGGCTATCCTTGCCAACTCGCCAAGACCAACTTCAAGGGAAGAACTTGGTTAGCTTGGTATGCTGAGGATATCCCTGTGTCAGAAGGTCCTTGGAAGCTCTGCGGTCTGCCTGGTCTCATACTCCGTGCCTACGATGCACAGCAACAATTCTATCTCAACGCCATCGGACTGGAAGACCTGAAAGGCAAGGAGGCTCTCAAATACGCCAAGCCCGAAGAGGCAGAGAAAGTTTCCCAGTCTGACCTCACCAAAATCAAGCTGAGAGACGATGGAAGCGAGATGCTAAGATATGAAAAGTGGACAGATGAGAATGGAAAGCCTATCAAACCAAAAGCAAGGGAACGTGTCTTCAATCCAATCGAGCGATAGGGACATCTCAAAGGCTTTCCATTTCAGATTTTTGCGAGTTTCTACAAAAATCTGAAATAGAAAGCTTATTTTCTTGTTCTTATCGACAATTTATTGTACTTTTGCAAAAAGATTTCTGAAACAACAAATGTAAAGTTGATAATTTGACGATAACAATATGATTTATACAAGCAAGAAAATCATCATATTTCTGTTCACTATCATGCAGCTAGCCATTCTCGCCAGTTGCATGGACTCAGGATATCGCCTATCCTTCCCTGAGATAGACGACCTTGCCGACGAATACCCAGCACAAGCCAAGGTATTCCTCTCTCGTGCTGACAGCAACGACAACAAAGGCTACTATAAGCTCTTAACAGCCAAGATAGAGTATCAACTCAAAGGTTACATTTATAAAGAAAACGACATAGACGATGCCATCAACATCTTCGTGAACGAAAAGGATGAACCCCTTCTTGCACGTTCCTTATATTATAAGGGAGCCTCGATACTCAACAACTATCGAGATACCACAAAAGCCATCAAATGGTTCTCACAGGCCATCGCCTACGATAGCAACATGAGAGAAAAGGAGAAGCTGGATATGTACGACATATTGTGTCGCATTACCCACCAAAACATTTACACCGTAGAGTTAGAAGACGAGGCTCGCCAAACCAACAATATCCGCTACCGTGCCTGGGCACTACTCTATCGTGGCATCAACAACCAAGATCAGGAACTTGCCAACCAAGCTTTCGAAATTGCCAATCAAATCAAAGAGAACAAGGACAGTACCTTGGGACCCATGTACTATCATTACTTCCAAGCCTTGATGGACAGGGGCGATGTGCCTGATTCCATCTTGATAAGCTATGCAAAGAAAGCGCAAGACAATCACGGGGTAAAATATGACAACAACATCGACTTCTATCGCTTGCTCACAAGAAACAGCGAGGAAACCCATGCCTTCGCCACACAGCATATCAAAGAAAACTATAGCATAGATCAAGGACGCCTAAACTCATGGGGTTCCTATTCCTTTGCTTTAGGATATAAGTATTATCTCCCCTTATATTTTCTCTCCCTACAAAAAGGAGATACGCTCATGGCAAACCGTGTTGCCCACGAATTACGACAAGAAGCTCCTTTGCTTGCCAAAGACGAAAACTTAGGAAAGGAAAATCAAGTAAAACTGATGTACGAGGGTGGTAACACCCGTTATCGCTATGAAAAGGTTAAGACCTATATATTTGTAGGAATCATCATCGTGCTCATCATTCTCCTGACGATGACTTACCTCTCCATTTCCAGAATCCGAAAGGCTCACCAAACTATTAAAAACTTGCATGAGTCACTGCACCAGTTAAAAGATGTGGAGAACTCTTCGTTATCGGAGCAATGCGAACGATTAAACCACGAAATCACCACCCAGCTTCGCAAACTTAAACGCCGTGACAAGGACATCGAGGAATACAAGGCTCAAATCACCGAACTCACCGACATCAGCCAAGGCTTGGTGTATTATTCGATGACGATACAAAATCAAAACATCAGCCAGATAGGTAAGCAAGGCATCCGACAACTTCTCGCCAGTTTCAAGGTGATAGACGAGAAGTATAGCGAACGATTGGAGAACTACGACTTGAATCCATCACAAAGCCTCTTCTGTATCCTCTACCATATCGGCAAGAGCGATGAGGAAGTGATGCAAATCCTGCAATACTCTCTCTCGAATATCAGGGTAAGAAAGTCGAGAATCAAGAGTGACACTGGAGCAGAGTCATTCGATGACATTATCAGATAAGCTCTCCCATAAGTTTTTCGCTATACTCCATTAACTTATCGAAGCATTACAAAAATGCTTGTATTTTAAGTTTTTCCTAATCGTAACTCGCTCGCTATCAATACATCTGTACTCACTGGCATGTAATTCCGATTTGGCTATCTCTATCATTTGTGTTACCTTTGCATCCGAAATTCTAAACATCAAACGACTATGAGAAGAATAACATTATTATTAGCAGCCATACTCACAGTATGCAGCTTGAATGCTCAGAAAGGCAACAAAAATGAGAAAGTGGTCAATATTGACAAGGTAAACTATCGCATCACCTACAATGGGAAAATGGTACCAGATACCACAACAGTTCCCTACAACTATTGGGAGAGCGAAATGCGACTGGACATCGGTAGCAAGACAACTCATTTCTATGATAGAACCAAGCAAATATCCGATTCTATCATGGATGAACAAGCTAAGACGGGGCAATATGACATGAGTAAAATTCCTAGAGGTGGCAGAATCCATTGGGAATTCTACAAGAACTATCCATCAAAGGGGCAAACCACTTTACTGGATAAAGTCCTTGGTAATTACCAATGTACAGAACAATTAGAGGTGCCAAACTGGCAGCTTATCCCAGATAGCACAACTACCATCATTGGCTATAGATGCCTGTTGGCAAAAGCACTCTTCAAAGGCAGGACCTGGTATGCCTGGTACTCAGAAGACATACCTATAAGCGAAGGACCTTGGAAAATTTCCGGACTGCCTGGTCTTGTTCTACTTGCTTACGACCAGAACAAACAATACATATTCAATGCTATCGGTATGAGCACATTGAATGGGACCGAAAGCATAACTTTCACGGAAAAGGCAAGAGAGAAAGTAACACAGAAAGAGTTAAGAGAGGCTAAGCATAAATTTGATGGCGCAGAAGCTCTCAAAGCAACAGCGAGAAAAACTGGATTTACGTTTAAGAAATTACCCGAAGGTGCCATCAAGGCTCTAAACCGAAGCAACAAGGGCAACCCTATCGAGCTGGAATAACTCCAGCTCGATTAACTGATCGTATCTACATCATAACAACAAACGAACAATATAAGCATGAAAAGATTTATATTCATCATCTGTTTGGTATTCCTTGGAATCATCGGAATATCAGCCAAGAAAGAACAGACTCCCATCCAACACTTGATACTGCAGGGCGACAGTTGCATGAACGAGCATGACTCGTACCATGCCATCACCTATTACCAGCAATATATCAATGAGCATCCACACGATTTGAATGTTCTCAGAAAGCTCGCTTCTTGCTATCGTCTTCGTGGCGACAACAAGAAGTGCATCTCTTGCATGGACAGCATTCCTAACGACAGTCTCAACCATGAAGACTTGCGCATGATGTTCTATTCCTATCTTAATCTTGGCGATAAAAAAAAGGTAGAATTATATGGTATGACTATCTATGGCAAATACCCATACGACGGGGAGGTATTTGCCACCCTACTTCAGCAATGGAACAACCATGGGGAGCCTGAAAGCGTTTCAGCATTCGCCTTGTCGTATGTTGAAAAACGTGACTCAACGAATATTCTCATCAACAAGGAGCTTGCCTATTCACTCTATTTACAGCTTAGATACGAGCAAGCCATCCCTAGATACAAGAAGCTTATAGCCGATGGATTCGACAATTTTGAGTCTAACCTCGTCATAGGATTGTGCTATTATAACTTGGAAAAGTACCGAGAAGCCTATACATATCTGAACAAGGCGGCAGAGATGAAGAAAGACAACCCAAATATGAACTGTCTCTTCTACTTGGGCATGACTTGCAAGAAGATTTCCGAACAGACTAAGAACATAGTGGAAAAGGAAACCCTGGCAAGACACGCCATCATCAACCTGGAACGGTCTATAACCGTGGCTTACCCTCGCAGTCGTGGACTATATGTAAACCAGCAACTTGCTGAGCTTTATTACTATAAATTGGAATACGAGAATGCAGGTCATGCCTTCGCCCAGTGCATCGAATATGATGACGAGGACGATCCTCACAACTATTATAATGCTGCGCAAATGTATATCGGAGCCAAGATGAAGCCACAGGCAAAACTCTATCTCCAGATGTTCTTGGCAAAAGCTGATAAGTTGAAGGATGAAAAGGAAAAAGCTAAACTTACAGCGAAAGTAAAGGAGCAACTAAAAGGAAAGTAAAATAAAACAGATAACATTTTAGTTTACTCTTCGCTAGTTTCAGCGTCTATTAAAAAGCTATAAATAGCTACATTTTTTTTGCAGAGTGCCATAAAAAGTATAACTTTGCAAGCAGATTAACAGATAAAGGCAGAATTATGAAGAAAATCATCTTAGCTTTAGCAACCTTGCTCTTTATGGGAAGTGCTGCAACAAAAGCACAAGTCACAAAAGTCACTGTGCGCTCTATCTCGGGAAACAGTAAGGAGGAAGTCGAGAACATCGACAACGCCAAGTATCGCATTACCTATGAGGGGAAATGGGTGAACAATCCTTCCATCAAGCCCTTCATCTACAAGGATAGCGAGATGCGCCTCGACATTGGTGAAAAGGCGACCAGCTTCTATGACAGAACGAAACAGGTAAAGGATTCACTCATGGACGAAAAAGCCAAGACTGGCAATTTCGACTTCTCCGATTTACCTAAAGGTGGAAGATTCCCGTTCTCCTACTACAAGAACTATCCATCTACTGGCAAATCCATCCAATTGGAATCTGTCGGCACTACAGATTACAAATGCACAGAGAACGTGGAGACACCCGACTGGCAACTCATCCCCGACAGCGCAACAACCATCATCGGCTATCATTGCCAACTAGCCAAGACCAACTTCAAGGGAAGAACTTGGTATGCATGGTACGCCGAAGACATTCCTTTGCCAGAAGGCCCTTGGAAGCTGATTGGACTGCCGGGCTTGACACTGAAAGCATACGATGAAAACAAAGAATATTCATTCACAGCCATCGGCATGAGTACGTTGACAGCACCAACACCTATCACGTTCCCCAAGGCTAAGAGAGAAGAGATCAGCCAAAAAGACCTCAGAGAATTCAAAAAGAAGTTTACGCCAGGAATGGTATTGGAAACATTAAACATCAAGAACATAAAAATACAGGACGAAAAGGGCAACCCAATTGACATGAAGAAATTCATGAATAAGAAGAATGTCTTCAATCCGATTGAACTTCAATAATAAATGAAAAGAATAATTATCAGTTTTATCGCTTTCTTTCTCTTGTTCTGCATCCCAATGGCGATGCAGAGCAAGAGAAACACTCCTATCTTACTCGATGACAATAACACTACTAGCGGGATTCATGGTTATGTAGAAGATTCATTGACCCATAACCGTCTAGCCAACGTCTCCATCACGCTGCTCCGCAATGGAAAGCCCTTTAAGTTTACAAGAACAAAGGAGGACGGAACCTTCGTGCTCCCTATCACCGAAAAGCAAGCCAACGACAAACTGCAGGCCACGTTTATGGGGTATAAAAAGACAAAAACATCGATTTCATCGGGAAAAGAAACCATCATCAGTATGGCTTCAACAGCTTTTGTTTTGAAGGAAGTACAGGTAAAAGGCTCTCGCATCACAGGTCGGGATACCATTTCTTTCGATCTCACCCGCTTTGCCAACGAACGGGACAACAGTCTGAAGGATGTATTGAAAAAGCTGCCAGGCGTGGATATAGAGAAGAATGGTCGTATCAACTACAATGGTAAACCTATCAATAGATTCACCGTGGAAGGACTCGACCTGACCGGTGGCAAATATAACCAGCTGGAAGAAAACATCAAGGCAAAAGACGTAAAAAAGGCCGAAGTCATCGAGCATGACCAACCTATCAAGGCACTCCAAAGCAAGACCTTTACGGATAATGTAGCGATGAACATCGCCCTGAAGGATAGTGCCCGCGACAAACTGATGCCCACCCTCAAGCTCTACATGCTCGCAGGGCATCCGTCCCACGTAGGCGGAAGCATCAATATCATGCAAATTGGCAAGAAGAAACAGATGATGTATGATGCAGAATACGACAGAACAGGTAAAAATCTCGGCTATGCACTTAACCAACTTGCATCTTACAGCAATCGTCTGGCTCCTGCCTCCCTTCCATCATGGGTTTCAGTGCCATCGCTTGACGCTCCTATCGACGAAGAACGCCTGCGCTTCAACACCTCGCAAAAATACTCCATCAACCATATCAAGAAGAACAAGGACGATGCAGAGACTCGCATAGAAGCCAACTATCTTCGTACGGTAACCAGACAAGAGCGAGAGAACATGAGTATCTACGACCTCGGCGGCGAAGCTCCCACAGTTACCACGGAGCACAACCAAAAGACGATGATCAGCGATGCCTTCAATCTGCAATGGGAGAACAAGGTAAACAAGGCTGAACATTATGGCAACGAGAGCATCAGTCTCAGCACGGCACAAAGCGACGGTTTGTCAAACATCAACGATACGCTTACCCAACGTGTCCGCATCCCAAAGCTCGACCTCTCGGCAAGTATCTACCGCCTCTTCGTCTTCAAGAAAAGTCAACTCTCTTGGCGTAGCACTGCCGACTATCACCATGGTGTGGCGGACCTCTACGTTAACGACGAGCGCAATCGCATCCGCACCAACCTTTGGCATACTGCCCACGCCTTACAGTGGATGAGGAATCGCTTCCACTGGACACAGGAATATAGAATGAGTATCGACCTCAACAACATCTATGCGAAATATCAGGAAAGAAGCGATGAAATCGGCAAAAACAGTCTTAACATCACAGGGAAGTTCACCCCTTACTGGCAATACAAGACCGAGACGTTCCGTATGTCGTTCTCTCCCGATTTCATCTGGGAACGCTTCACCTATCCACAGAAGACTCTACTTACCGTATCACCCTACCTTTACTTATATAAGAAATTGGATTTCCGTAGAGAGTTGACTATCTACACAGGATACAGCACTGGAACAGGCAATGCCACCAACTACGCCATGAAGCAATATCGTCAAAGTTATCGCTCTTGGTACGCTTCGAGCGACATCATTCCGATAACTCGCTCTCTTTATGGCAAGTTGAGTTACGACTACAAGCGCCCTATCAAGGAAATCTTCTTCAGCGCATCGGTCAATGCCAGCAAAAACTGGATGAACACGGCATCCGACCTACGCATCGAGGATGGCAAATACTATACCTCATTATATAAGCAGGACAGCAAGAGCAACAACCTAGGGGCATCACTCTACATATCGAAGGGCTTCTACGACCTTCATCTGAAGACCCGCCTGGAGGGCAGTTACAACTACAGCAAGGGTGAGCAATACAGCAGCGGCAAAGCCATCAGCTACACCGCAGACAACTATACTGTGAAGCCTAGCATCGACTTCTCGCCGTCCTGGTGTGCCTTTAGCTATGAGGGAGAATTCTCTTTTTACAACTCGAAACGTCAAAAAATGGCGAAATCATCGTTATTTAATTGGCACCAAAGCGTATCTGCCACCGCTACCATCAGCCATGTGGACCTCTCCTTCTCGCTCGTACATTATCGCAATGAACTGCAAGAGGGCAGCCACCTTAACACCCTCATTGGCGATGCCTCGGCAGTTTGGAGAATGAAAAAGCTCCGTCTTTCAGCAGAGCTTCGAAACCTATTCAATAAGAAGAACTATATGGAAACCATCTATAGCGGCATCAGTACATTGACCGACAGCTATCATCTTCGCCCTCGCGAACTGATGATTTCCGCCCAGTATTCCTTCTAAACAAGAACTCCCATCTCAGAAAAGAGACGGGAGTTCTTTGCTTTTGAGGATAGGAAAATAGGTGCCGCGAAATTTATAAAGAAAATAACTTTACAGACCAAATGTGGTGAAAAATATCTCTTAAGGAAAGATTTTATTTCCCTTAAGGGAAAATTTTCAATCTCTTCTTCCCCCATTTTCCGGGAGTTTCTTCTAGATTATCTCTTTCTAGAATATTATTTACATAGGCTACTTCTGCTTCAGATAGTTCAACTGAACCTTAGGAGCGCAGGCATTGCTAGTCTTCTCGGTATATTCTGCCACCTTCAATGTAGCAGTACCCTTGATGTTCTCTACATCACTACCTATCTTGAAGAGATAGTTACCTGCATCTACCTTCCACTGGCTGTTAGCCTCATCGAAGCTGGCAAGATCACGCTTCTCGAGTGTCATCTTCAATGTCTGACTCTCACCTGGTTTCAGTTCTCTTGTCTTGCCAAAGGTCTTGAGTTCCTTGGCTGGCTTCTCGTAAGCGCCCTTAGGAGCGGTGACATAAACCTCAGCAACTTCCTTGCCGGCAACCTTACCGGTATTCTTGATGGTTACGCTAACCTCGATATTGTTGCCTTTAGCCTTGACAGATGGCTTGCCAAACTCGAAGGTAGTATAGCTCAAACCATAACCGAAAGGATAAGCCACATTCTTCTTGAAGGTATCAAAGTAGCGATAACCTACGTAGATATCCTCCTCGTGGTTGCTATAATCGTAACCCTTGATGTTACCCTTGCTCCAATCCAGCAGATTCTTGTAGGTGTACATATCGTAATCCTTGGCAAAGTTGGCAGTAGATGGATGATCGGTAGCAGCGATAGGCCAGGTCATGGTCAACTTACCCGATGGATTCACCTTACCGGTCAGGATATCAGCTACAGAGTTGCCGCCCTCGATACCTGGCTGCCATGCAACGAGAATAGCATCCACACGGTCTCTCCAACTGGCTGTCTCCATCACAGAACCCGAGTTGATGATGACAATCACCTTCTTGCCCTTGGCATGGAAAGCATCAGATACACGGAAAATCATATCCTGCTCTATCTGACTGAGGTTGAACTCACCATTGATCTGGCGATCCATTCCCTCACCTGCCTGACGGCCGATGGTGATGATGGCTGCGTCTGCCTTTGGCTCCTCGCTTGCCACACAACGCTCGGTAATCTCGATTTCATCGAGCTTTGGCTGACCCTGATCCAGGAACCACATCATCGGATTCTTGTCTGCCTTCAACTTAGCTTTAGCATACTTCACATAATTCTGATAGATTTCTGTAAGCTGAGGAGTAGTTGCCACGCCGATGTTCTTCAAACCGGTAACCATATCTACAGAATAGCCTACATTAACGGCTCCACTACCGAGGCCACCCGACATGAAGTCGTAAGAGTTGACACCGAAGAGCGCCACGGTCTTCAAGCCATGGATAGGAAGAGCGGCATCATTCTTCAGGAGCACCATACCCTCGGTAGAACTCTGACGGGTGATAGCTGCATGAGCCTTCAAGTCTGGCTCACCACTATATTTATATCCCTTGAATCGAGGAGTCTTCACGATATATTCGAGCATGCGGCGAACATTGCGGTCCACATCCTTGATATCCAGCTTGCCATTCTTTACTGCATCAACAATATCCTGCACCTGAGCAGGATAACCCGGCATCATCAGGTCGTTGCCAGCCTCAACTTCCTGTTCCAGCGGAAGGTCGGCACGCTTACCAATCCAGTCAGTCTCCACGATTCCCTTATATCCCCAGTCATTGCGGAGAATATCGGTAAGGAGGCCCTTGTTGCCCTGGGCATAAACACCGTTAATCTTATTATAGGCAGACATAATAGTCCAAGGATTACTCTTGCGAACCATCATCTCGAAACCTTTCAGATACAGCTCACGGAGAGCACGCTGGCTCAATCGTTCATCCACCTTGGTACGGTCAGTTTCCTGAGAGTTCACGGCAAAGTGCTTGGCACTTACACCCACGCCCTGACTCTGTACACCCTGAACAAAGGCGGTTCCGATAAGACCCGTTACGATTGGATCTTCTGAATAATACTCAAAGTTACGGCCACAGAGCGGATTGCGATGCAGGTTCATACCCGGTCCGAGCACAACATCACAGCCATACTCCAGGGTTTCGTTACCGATAGCCTCACCCACCTTGCGCACCAGGTCGGTGTTCCAGGTAGAAGCCAGACAGGTTCCGATAGGGAAACCGGTGGCAAAGTAGCTACGGCTGTCACCTTCGCGATGAGCATCGATATGAACTCCGGCAGGACCATCACACTGTACGGTAGCAGGAATGCCGAGACGAGGGATGGCTACAGTAATACCCGCAGCACCCGGCACGAACTTCTTCTGATGTCCGAGCATAGCGCCACTGCCCACGAATCCATCGTTGCCACCGCCCACTAAGAGTTGGGCTTTTTCTTCCAAGGTCATCGCCTTGATTACTTCATCGATGTTGTTGGCATTCAGCTGAGGTGCCGATTGCGCCATCATTGTAGTTGCCATCGCTCCAGCTGCAACGGTAAGAGCCAATTTCTTGTAGTTCATCATTTTTTCGTTTATTTCGTTAGTTATTACTTTTCTGTTCTTTTAGTCGTTTCGTCAGTTCCATGCAGTCCCTGAGAATACTGCATTTCTTCAAAAACTTGCTGCAAATATAATAAAATAAGGTGGAAACACCAAGCATTTCCACCTTTTTTTCCTGAATTCAACAAGATTATTCCCGGATTTAACAAAAGGTATAGGAAGAACATAACATACTATACATATCCCTAACCTAAGACTAGTCCCGATATTTAATCTGAAAGTAATCAAAAACAAAACATTCCTTCCATTTCAATCTTTCGCAAATTTCATCAAAAAGAAGAAAAAATACTCGAAAACCTTGTAGGAATCATATAATAATCGTATCTTTGCCAAATTATCCAAAAGTTGGGTACTAGAATAAGAACTTTTAATAATGAAAGGTATGGAGCAGAGGAATTCATCCATCGAAATCTATCGTTCCCCTGAGGGAAACATAGAGCTGAATGTAAAATTAGAGAATGATACCGTTTGGCTTACACAAAGCCAAATGGCAGAGTTGTTTGGCCGTGACAGAACTGTGATTTCACGACATGTCAATAACTGTTTTAAAGAAGGTGAACTCGACCCAAATATCACATGTGCAAAATTTGCACATATGGGTATTGAAGGAGACCAAACCTACGAAACAACAATGTATAACCTGGACGTCATTATCTCCGTAGGCTATCGTGTAAAGTCAATCAATGGTACCAGATTCCGTCAATGGGCTAATTCCATCTTGAAGCAATACATTATCAAGGGTTACGCCATCAACCAGAAACGCCTAGACAATTACAACGAACTGAAAGAAGTGGTTCGTTTGATGTCACGTGCAATTACATTACAAGATCAGGTTTCAGAAGGCGAATACAACGGGTTGTTCAATGTCATCAGCGACTATGTTTATGCCCTGGATACTCTCGACAAATATGATTATCAGACATTACTCATAGACAAGACGACTCAAGCCGAGCCGTTCCATGCCACCTACGAAAATGCAATGGAAGCCATCAATGCTTTGAAAGAAAAGTTTGGAGGAAATGGTTTGCCAATGAGAAGGATGATTCATTCAAGAGCAGCATAGGTCAGATTTACCAAACCTTCGGTGGTGAAGAACTCTACGCTTCGGTAGAAGAAAAAGCAGCCATGCTGCTCTACCTTGTCGTAAAAAAACATTCATTCAGCGATGGCAACAAGAGAATTGCGGCCATGCTTTTTCTTTGGTTTATGGAGAAGAATGGCATTCTGTATGCTGAAAATGGACATAAGAGAATTGCCGACAACACACTCGTTGCCATGACTCTGATGATTGCAGAAAGCAGAACTGAGGAAAAAGATGTAATGGTAAAAGTAGTCGTCAACCTGATTAACAAAGACAATCAATAGAATTGCCATTAAAAAGCCGCACAACAGCTGTTCTACACATGCACAACAGCTGAAAGACAAGCGCACAACAGCTGATGTGCGACCGCATATCAACTGTTGTGCGCTTCGAGATACTTACTGTTCCAACAACTTCTATTGTATCTCCGAACAACTTCAGTTACTTTTTTCAGATACTTATGACGCATTCTTCAAACGCCAATAACACTTGAGGAAAGACATTCAAAGCATTGCGGAAGCTTATTCAAATCATTGTAGAAATCTACTTCGCTGTATCCTTTGAGCTTCGCTTATCACGGCGATAACTGCGATAATCATCCAGCGGAATCTCAATATCAGGTTCCACCAACTCACCCTCACGTGGCAAGGCGAACTTCTGATACTTGATGTTCAAGCCACGTTCTATCCACATACTCTCATAATAGGTTTGGATAGAGAGAATCTTACGGGTTTCCTCATCGATGCCCTCCTGATGATAGAGGTCCTCTGTGCGGAAGAGCACAGGCAGATGGTTGCCATCCACCATATAAGTAGTATAGGTGAAGAGGAAGTTGGAGTCCGTCTTCAGATGGATGATACCGCCATCCACGAGGAAGTGGCGATAACGGTTCATGAAGTAAGTAGATGTAAGACGCTTACGAGGATTCTTCATCTGCGGGTCAGAGAAGGTGAGCCAGATTTCCTGCACCTCATCCTCGGCAAAGAAGCGGTCGATAATCTCGATGTTGGTACGGAGAAAAGCCACGTTCTTCTGTCCTTCCTCTATCGCCTTCTTGGCACCGGTCCACATACGTGCCCCCTTGATATCCACACCGATGAAGTTCATCTCAGGATAGAGCTTGGCAAGTTCCACGGTATATTCACCCTTGCCGCATCCCAACTCCAGCACGATAGGGTTATCATTGTGGAAATACATCTCACGCCACTTGCCCTTCATATCGAAAGGCACGTCATCTACTACACTATATGGATACTGGAACACGTTCTCGAAACGCTCCATATCCGCAAACTTAGCTAATTTTCCTTTGCTCATTGATTCTTTTTTCTTCGTTTGAGTGCAAAGGTAAGCATTTAACGATAATTATACAAATCATATCATGGAATTTGTATAATATTAACGGAAAAAGTTTATTCCGCCTGAATACCGAAGTACTCGTTGAGTTCAGCGATGGCAGCACCATCGGCATTCGGAAGATCCTTCACCAGCTTGCCTTTCTCCAGCAGGAGGATGCGGGAGGAGATGTCGGCAACGAAGTTGAGGTTGTGGCTGGAGATGATGACCGTGGTGCCCTGCTCCTTGCAGATGCACTGAATCATGTGGGCGATAGTCATCTGGGAAGATGGGTCGAGATAGTTGAACGGCTCATCCAGGAGAAGAACCTTCGGATTGATGATCATCGCTCCGATGATACCAATCTTCTGGCGGTTACCCTGAGAAAAATCACGGAGATACTTCTTGGTTCCCATGATTTCATCGTGCATAAAGCCCTCAAACTGAGCCAATCGCTCCTGCAGGGTTTCATCGTCAATGTGATAAACATCAGCGATGAAATCGAAGTATTCCTCAGGGGTGAGGAAGTCGATGAGGAATCTACCGTCGATGTAACTGCCGGTATATTCCTTCCAGGTCTCACTCTCGTTCACCTTCTGTCCATTGCTTTCCACGAAACCGTCATCAGCCTGAATCAGGTCGAGAATCAGACGGAGCAAGGTGGTCTTGCCCGCACCATTATTACCTACGAGTCCTATCAGCTCGCCCTTTGCAACACCCAGATTATCAATATCGAGTACGGTATTGCCATTATATATCTTTTTGAGATTCTGAATCTTGATATCCATTATTCTAATGTTTAATGTGTAGTGTTTAATGTTTACTTAGCTTTCCATAAACTTCTCCATGCGCTTATACTTGTTCTTCTCGAAGATGGCAGCTATCTTGGCGATGAACCATTTATGGATGGCGATACTGAAGACTGCCAGCGTTATGCAGGTGACAAACCATGCCGTCTCACCGAAGAAATAATAGACAGCACAGACACCAGCCAGCGGGAAGAGAAAGGCGATGGCATAAAGATTAATCTTCAGATTAGCTCCCTGCATGCTGAACATGGAAGTCTGGAATATCTCCAGACGGGAAGAGAAGAGTGCCGTAGGCAGATTGAAGAGATTGATGAATACTGCCAGACAGAAACCGCTGATAAGCACCTGGATTCCGATTCCTACCTGCAGGAAAAGGAACGGAAGGGTAAGCAACAAAGCGACAGCACTCACCACCATATAATAATAGAAGCAATTCTGCAGCATCTGTTTAACCTTAACAGGCTTGGTCATCAAACCATGGAAGAAGTTTGCCTCAATGCCAAAGGTCCACTGCGACAACACCACCGATGGCAGCAGGATGGCACCCGCCACATAGAGGGTAGTCATAGCCACCTTGTCCCCCATTTCCTGTCCCGCTTCTGCCGGGAGCAAGGCAAAGAGATAGGCATCGAAAAGGAAGATGGCAGCAATCATAATCACCATCGTACGGACACGCTTTGCTCTCAATGTGCCGATATATTGCAGACTGAAGAGGTTGATATGGCTGAAACCACGGAACCTGGAAACCTTCTGCTTCTGCTCGTTATAAATCTTTTCGTGATAGAGATAGATGGTAAGTCCGGCGAATACCGCTCCGGCAAGGAAGAAGATACCCGCCCATCCCATCCATACCGGGAAAAAGGAACTCACAAACATATATCCTATCAGCACGGCAAACATTCCCATCCATCCCAATATCAAGGGCCATTTCAGAATCCACTCTGTTGCCTTGCGGTAGCAGGTGATGTAGATGCCGTCAATATAAGAGAACGCCAGAAACAGAAAGAAACTGGCAATAACCTGACCTACAGGCAGGAAATAGATAAATACAGGAAGCATAAGCACTGGAAGCACATAGTTCCAGAAGCTCACGAGATTGGTAGTAAGCAGGAACTTGTTCCAGATTTTCTCCGGCACAGGTCGCGACTTCACGTAATCATCCATCGCCGTAATATCCCGCTTCATCACCATCTTCATGATGATGTCTGGAATCAGCATACCGACAACGATACCGGCTCCCAACAGGGCAGGCATGTCTTCGCCCCCAAGTTCTCCCCCATTCTCGGTGAAGCTGAGAAAGAAGCTCACGCCCATCACCACATACAGGAAGATGATGTAGCACGCCACGAAGGCATCTCGCTTATGGAAGTTACGGCGCTGCTGCAACCACCAAAGCCTTAAAAGTAATCTCAACATAAATTATTCTTTTTATGGTTTACGGGCACAAAGGTAAACAAAAATATCCGAAATCTCCTACAAAATGATAGAAATAACTTAAAAATAACATTAGATGAAAAGAAAGAGAAAACAGGAAGAGAAGAAAAGAAAGAAAAGGCATATATGTGAAAACGGCATCTCCTCACGAAGATGCCGTTCCTTCTAAACTAACATTAACTTATATATCAACTATTCATCAAAACTATTATAAACCTAAAAGTCAACTCTAACGTATGTCATCTAAAACTTATAATACTCTTATTCAGGCTGAACCGGCAAGATGTTATCATCCTCATCATAGAAGAGAGGAGCCACCTTTACACTGCGAAGCCAGGTTGTATCATTTGATGGCACACAGTCGTGATGGAACAGATACCACTGTCCCTTGTACTCACAGATACTGTGATGGGTTGTCCAACCTACTACCGGTTCCAGGATGACGCCCTTGTAAGTGAACGGACCATAAGGATTATCACCTACAGCATAGCAGAGATAATGAGTATCACCGGTAGAGTAGCTGAAGTAATACTTGCCCTTATACTTATGCATCCAGCTGGCCTCGAAGAAGCGATGTGGATCATCAGCTGGCAATACATTACCCTTTTCGTCAACGATGACAACAGGCTTTGGCATTTCTGCAAACTGCTGCACATCATCAGTCATCATGGCTACACGAGATGGTAACGGATTCTCCTTGCCCTCTGGAAGATGCTCATCCTTCAGTGCCTTGTTGTCCTTGTACCACTGAAGCTGACCGCCCCAGATACCACCGAAGTAGCAGTAAATCTTGCCATCATCATCCTTGAACACGCAAGGGTCGATGCTGTATGACTTGCGGATTGGGTCGGCATTCGGAACGAAAGGACCTTCAGGCTTATCAGCCACAGCCACACCGAGATGGAACACACCATTATAATCCTTGGCAGAGAAGATGAGATAGTACTTGCCATCCTTCTCTACTACATCGTTGTCCCACATCTGCTTCTCAGCCCATGGCACATCCTTCACGTCGAGAATCACACCATGATCGGTTACCTCACCTTCCATCACGTCGTCCATAGAGAGAACATGATAGTCTTTCATCTGGAAGTGACCGCCATCATCGTCGAAACATTCGCCGCTATCCCAGTCATGAGATGGGTAAACATACAGGCGACCGTTAAACACATTGGCAGATGGGTCTGCCATATAATCCTTTGGGAACAAATATCTTGCTTTCATTGTTGTTTATTATTTTAAGAGATGTACAATATTATCTAAAGAAATTTTACTTAAAGAGATTGACGATTTCCTTCACCACTGGCTTCACCTCGTTGTTGCGGTCGATGAGCAGTGGATAGTTGGTTCTGCCAGGGATAGGCCAGCCATTCAACCAAGAGTGACCATCGTTGACACCCCAGAAGGTAACACGACTGATGACATCCTTGTGACGCTCTACAATCTTAAAGAGATCGAGATAACGCTGATTGAAGAGTTTCTGCGCCTTCTTGTCAAGTCCCTTCACGTATGGATTGTACTTCTTCTGAAGTTCAAACTTCTGACTGATTTCCGCCCCGCCGAATCCTTCCGGATTAGGAAGCATGTTCATATCCAACTCCGTCAGCATCACCTTCACGCCTTCACCAGCAAAAGCCTCGATGCTCTTCTCATACTCAGCATAGTCAGGATAATCAAAACCATTGTGGCTCTGCATACCTACTGCATCGATGCGGAGACCCTTCGCCTTCAAATCGCGAACCAGTTTGCAGATAGCCTCTCGCTTGGCTGGCTTCGAAGTAGAATAATCATTGTAGTAGAGTTCTACGTTAGGGTCAGCCTCATGCGCAAAGCGGAAAGCCAGTTCGATGAACTCCGGACCGATAATCTTATAATATAGAGACTTGCGGTAAGAGCCATCATCCTCGAAAGCCTCGTTCACAACGTCCCAACCCTTTACTCTACCTTTATAATGAGTAACCACATTCATAATATGGTTATACATTCTGCCGATAAGCACTTCACGGCTTACCAGATTACCCTTATCATCGGTAAACATCCACTTAGGTGGCTGAGAATGCCAAACCAGACAATGCCCGATCAAGGTCTTGCCGTTCTTCTCTGCCCAGTCGGCCAACTTATCGCCATCTGTGAAATCAAAGCGATTCACCTCCGGATGATTCTTCTCACCCTTCATACAGTTTTCGGCAACTACCTGGTTAAACTGTTTCTTCACTACTTCCTCACCTGCAGGGTCTTGTCCATCAGGCAAATCGGTATTAATGGCAGCACCTACCAGGAAGTACTTACCCATAGTTTCCTGGAATGTTGGGATTTGAGCTGCAGAGTTCGCTTTTTGAGCGAAAGCTGTTGAAGCAAGCATCAGCCCCAGTGCCAGAGTTGTGATCTTTTTCATATCTTATATCTATTTTTCTCGTTAATAATTATAGTCTCTAGTTTTCTTCCTTGTGTCGGGCCTCAATCTTCTTGTTGATGTCGTCGATAACCTCATCGGTCAACTCATATTTAGAGATGATGAACATCGCCAAACCCAGCAAGATGGCAGGAATCACGCATACCAGCCAGCGGATACCTTCCTGTGCCAGAGGAGTCTGCTGCTCCAGATCATTCATGAAGTAAGCACCGGCAGCATTACCTACCGACATCATGGCGAAGGCTGTAATGAAGAAGAGCGCCACGATACGGAGAGGACGGTTGTAGAAGAATTCTGTCCACAGGTCACTCACCTTAACATTCTTGGTTTCCTTCTCATCCATTACCACACGCTCCTTGGTTTGGGTAAAGCAGAATACCAGAAGGGCGAAACCTACCAGGGCAAAAATCAGCATGGCAACAAACCAAGCATTACTGTCGGTAGGAAGAGAGTTGCCCTCCTGAGCAGCTGCTGCCTGATAACCGGTCCATGCAAGAACTGCACCAGGAATAACACCACCCAAAGCCATACCTGCCTTATAGAAGATACCGGTCAGGGCATTGACGATGCCGGCAATACGCTTGCCGCTGGTATATTCTGCAAAAGAGATAACCTCTGGAATCAGAGCCCACATATATCCTGTAGCTACGATTACGCCTGTTGATTTGATGAACTGAGCGATATAAACCAGCGTGATATGATCCTTTACAGATCCCATCTTGCTGATGATATAAAGCATCGCCATACCCACGATAGCCACAGTAAGGAAGATGTAGAACATATTCTTCTTGCCCACCTTTTTCTTGATGGCAGGAACGAGTGGCATAAAGATGAAAGATGGCAAAGAGCCCAAACCCATGAAGAGTGCCATCTCGATAGGGAGATCCTTGGCTGCTGCGAGCATGGCTACCAGGATTGGAACACCTGCCGATACACAGAGTCCACCCACATTTGCCATGAACATACGTACAGAGGTAAGGATGGTTATCTCGTCTGTATCGCGAGTCAGCGAAGAGTTCAAGGCTCCGTAAGGCACATTGATCAATGTATAAAGCATAGACAAGCCTACGTATGTTACATAGGCATAGATGAGTTTGATGGTTTCTGTCTGTCCTTCCATACCATTCCAAAAACAGAGGATGGCAAGTACGGTGAGTGGCAAACCCGCCAGGACGAGATAAGAGCGATACTTACCCCAACGTGGATTATGCTTATCTACATAAGTTCCCACCAACGGGTCCCAGAGTACATCGACCAAGCGAACCACCAAGAACATGGTGGCAGCAACACCAGGATTAAGTCCATAGATGTCGGTGTAGAAGAACAACAGATACATGCAGATGGTCTGATAGATGAGGTTTTGCGCCAAGTCTCCAGATCCGAATCCGATGCGTTGTAGCCAATTCAGTTTGTAGAATCCCTTAGATTCCTGTGTTACAGTTGTCTGTTCCATTTTTATCCAATCATTAAGTTTACACCTTATTATATATAGGTGCATTTATAACATTTACTTCAATTTCTCTGCGGCAAACTTACCCATTGCCTCATATCCCTTAGGGTTGAGATGCAGCCAGTCGTCAGAATATTCTGCTTTCAGACGCTGAGGATCTTTCGGATCACGGGTCAGCTCATCGAAATCGATGACTCCATCAAAGGCACCGCTCTTTCTGATCCATTCGTTCACGGTCTGTCGCATCGCCTCATGCCAGAAAGAATACCATCCGTTGCCCTTGGTTGGGGTAATGGTTCCGCCATATACCTTGATGCCCTTTGCCTTGGCTTTTGCTATCAGCACCTTATAGCAGGCAATCAGGGTATCTGTTACATGTTCATAATTTCCTCCGCAGCAACCGATATCGTTGGTTCCCTCAAAGATGATGAGCTTATCCACACCTGCCTGTCCCAGGATATCACGGTCGAAACGCTTCATGGCTGGTTCGCTCAATCCGCCCTCCACTACGCAGTTGCCACCGATTCCGAGATTCAACACGCCGTATGGTTTCTCTGCATTCAGGGCATCCGAGAGGAAATCGGTCCAACGGTTCTGATGGTTGGTAGTACTTCCACGGCCATCGGTAATAGAGTTTCCGAGGATAGCCACCACTGGGGTAGCCTTATCGGTCTTCACATCAATGGCAGAAAGATTGTACCAGTGATCCACCTCCTCGCCATCATCAAAACTCTTATCCATCGGTTTAGGAGTACGATGCAAACCGTTTACTATATAAGATGTGGTACGTGAACCACGATGGGATGTTGCATTCACTGGAGTCTGCTTGCCATAGTCGATGGTAATCGTGAGGCGCTGTCCACTCTTCAAGGCATATTTCAAATCATCTGAGAAGATAGCCTTGCCTGGAGCGATGGTTACATTCTTCTTGCCATTAAACTTGAGATACTTCACGGTCTTACCATTCACAAACCAGTTGCTGTTCTTATCGGTATCTGCAATATACACCGATTTGATTTCTACCGGCTCCTTACTCTGCTCGTTGCTGAGCTTCACTCTGAGTTCCTCTCCGCCAAAAGATACATGAACCACCTGTCGACAAGAACGGTTGCTCAAGCTTTCCTTAGGCATATCTCCTTTACCAGTCCATTCCACTGCAGTAGCCCAAGTTCCTTTCCATACCTTCTGGGCAAAAGCTACAGAACTTGACGTAGCCAGTACGAGCGCCAGCGATAAGATTTTGATTGCTTGTCTATTCATTGTTATTATGATGCCTTTAATGTTTCTATTGTTGTTGACGATGCAAATTTACTAATAAGTAATGAAATAACAGGTATTTAATAGTTACCATTACTTTTCTATTTGTTTCATACCTGCAAAAAGGGCGCAAAAAGATAAAGAAACAAAAAGAAATGAAACATTTTGTTGCATTAGAATTTGTTTCTTTCATTGTTTTTTGTTACTTTTGCAGCCGTAACAACCTATTTTAAACAAGAAAACGGACAGAAAATATGAAGCATATCAGACATTGCCTCACGGCACTCTTCGCTATCACCATCTCGCTCATGGTATGGGCTGACAGTGGTGAACTTTTCACATCGGGCAAACTGTCAAGTTCGCTTATCAACTGCATTGTGCAGGATAAATACGGATATATCTGGGTGGGAACCGAATACGGACTCAGCAAGTTCGACGGCTACCGCTTTACCAACTATCTGCACAACGAAGAAGATACAACCTCCATTACTGACAACATTATCTCCGACCTGCTGGTAGATAAGAAAGGTAACCTGTGGATAGGTTGTGCCAAGGGACTGATGCGCTATAATTATGAGACGAACAATTTCACCCGTCTCCAGTTTCCTGATGGCAGAAAGCCACGTATCTATTCTATGGTAGAAAGTCACAATGGCGATATCCTGCTGGGTACTGCAGGATATGGTCTCTATTCTGTAAAAGACAGAAATACCCAGAAAGGAACAGACGACCTTTTCACTATCAGACAGGAAAGGCAATACGCTGAGCGCGATTCTGATGTATTCTTTACCCATATCTACGAAGATAAGCATCATTATCTCTGGCAGAGTAGCCACCTTTCTATCTTCACCCGTTTCATCAAGAAACAAGGCAAGGTGCAGCGCAAAGACTTCAAATCGCCATGCGGAGCACCTGTAGCTTTCATCCAACATCGTCCGCAGGCCATGCTCATCGTCTGCATGTATGGCATCGTCTATTATGATTACCGGACAGGCCGCATCGCTGATGCCGGCTACGACTTTGGCGGTTATCAGAATAATGTAACCATCAACAATGCTACCTTCGACCACGAAGGCAACCTCTATATCAGCACCTCTGAACATGGTGTTCTCATGATCAGAAAGGGAAGCAACAGGGTAGAACAGTTGGAGAACAGCAACAGCAGTTTCAATCTGGCTACCGCCTTCGTCAACGATATCATCGAAGATAAGGACAACAATCTCTGGATAGGCTGTTACAAGAAAGGTCTGTACCTGATCAACCAGCGCCATCAGGCTTTCAACAGCTGGAGTTTCTCTGCACAGAACTACATCATCGGCGGCAGCGTTTCATCTATAGCACAAGGCGAAAATGGTGAAACATGGTGTACGGTACAGAACTGTGGTGTGTTCTGTTTTGATGCTTCAGGCAAGATTATCGCCCATCCTCAGTCACCTGCCGGCACTGGTATTATCTATAAAGACCGACGTGGCGATTACTGGATCAGCAATGGCAGCGCACTCTACAGCTACAACCCTCATACAGGTACATACCAGCAGAAACTCACCTTTACCAGCGCCGGCATCTACTGTATGACTGACGATGCACAGGGCAACCTTTACATTTCTGTATACAGCAAAGGCCTATATATATATAATGTGGAAAGCGGCAAGGTTACTGTTCTGAATATGCAGCAAAGAGGCGATAAAGGATTTCTCTGCAACGACTGGGTGCGAAGCATGGCGCTCGATCATACAGGCCATTTATGGATAGGAACCTCTAATGGAGTTTCCTGTCTCAATACCAAAACGCTCAGTTTCAAGGATTTCGGATGGCTCAACATTCTGAAAGACAGACAGGCGAATGGTATCTGCGAAGGAAAGAACGGCGATATTATCATCGGTACCGAAGAAGGACTCTATCTGTTTGACAGAAAGAGCAATAAGATTTCAGACTTCCCTCATGCCGAAGCGTTGAAAGGCAAGCAGGTCTGCAGCATCATCAAAGACCAGAAGGGTGACTTGTGGGTAAGTACAACCATGGGCATCTGGCAGTACGAACAGAAGAACAGACAGTTTATCGGGCACATCAACGGCAACGGACTTACTACCCGTGAGTACGTGCTGGGCTCTTCCATGCATACCGCCAGCGATCTTATCGCCTTCGGAACCAGTGATGGTATCACAACCTTCTATCCTAACGTTGTCAGAGCCAAGAAGATGGAATTGGGAGATGTACATCTCACCAACTTCATCATCGACGGAAAGCCAATCAACTGTATGGTCAAAGACTTCAGCATTCCTTACTCCCAGAATTCATTCACTCTGGAGTTCTCGCTGCTCAACTACAGGAACACCGATAATATCAGTTTCCAATACCGCATCAACGACGGCAAATGGAACAGCACCAACGAGGGAGCCAATGCCGTAGCATTCAACAAGTTGAAACCGGGCGACTATACGCTGGAGGTGAGAGCTACCAGCAATGGCAGATATTCCAAGAATCCTACCATCATCAACATCAAGGTATGCGACCCTTGGTATGCATCACCCGAGGCATATCTCCTCTATATCCTGATCATAGCAAGCGTCATCCTGTATGTTATCTATACATACGAACGCCGCCGCAAGGCAGACCTGGAAGAGACCAAGATGCAGTTTCTCATCAATGCCACCCACGACATCCGCTCGCCGCTGACATTGATCATGGGACCGCTCAACAAGCTGAAAACAAGATTAACAGATGCCGAAAGCAAACAGGATATCGATACTATCGATCGCAATGCCCAGCGCCTCCTGCTTCTGGTAAACCAGATACTTGATGAGCGAAAGATAGACAAGAACCAGATGCATCTCCATTGCCAGGAGACTCCGCTCAAGGATTTCCTGCATGGCATCGTATCGCTCTACCGCTTCAATGCACAGGAGCGCAACATCACCCTTGAGCTCAAAGAAGACGAAAGCCTCAGCAGCGATAAAGGCAAGCTGAAGGTTTGGATAGACCGCATCAACTTTGACAAGGTTATCTCCAACCTGCTCTCCAATGCCATGAAGTATACCTTTGATGGCGGCGAGATTACTGTTATCATAGGTAAAGGCGAAAAGAATGCCACCATCAGGGTAGAAGATACAGGCATCGGACTGAAGGAAGAGAAGACCGACCGCCTCTTCGAACGTTTCTATCAGGGAAACAACAGCAGCGGTCTCCATATCGAAGGAACCGGTATCGGACTCAACCTCTGTAAGGCATTTGTAGAAATGCACGGAGGCAAGATCAAGGCCTACAACCGTACCGACGGCATCAAGGGTTCCTGCTTCGAAGTAAGCATTCCGCTAGGCAACAGCCATCTGCAGCCAGGCGAGATACTGGAAGAAGAAGACAAGAAGGAGCAGGAGATTACCAAAAAGAAAGTACAGGCCAACCGCAACTTCAATATCCTGATAGTTGACGATGACAGCGAGATTGCCCAATACATCAAGACAGAACTGAGCGACTGGTACCGCTTTGAGCGTGCCTGCAACGGCAAGGAGGGTTTGAAGATGCTGCTCACCGGCAAGTACGACCTCGTGATAAGCGATGTGATGATGCCGGAGATGGATGGAATCACCATGCTCAAGAACATCAAGAACAACAGTAACATTAGCGATATTCCTGTCATCCTGCTCACCTCAAAGAGCGAGGTGGAACACCGGTTGGAGGGACTTCGCAGAGGAGCCGATGCTTTCCTGGCAAAGCCTTTCGACATGGAAGAGCTGCATATCCTTATCGACAACCTGGTGGATAATGTGCGACGCATCCGCGGCAAATACAGCGGAGCACAGGGCCAGAAGGCGAAGATTGAGCAGATTCAGGTAAAGGGCAATAACGATGCCCTGATGGAACGCGTGATGAAATATATCAACGCCCACCTTGCCGATCCCGACCTCAATGTAGAGAAACTTACCGAGAAGGTAGGTATCAGCCGTGCACAGCTCCACCGTAAACTAAAGGAGATTGCTGGTGTTTCTGCCGGAGAATTTATCCGTAACCTCCGACTGGAACAGGCGGCACGACTCATCGAAGAGGGGCAGATTAATATCACGCAGGTAGCCTACTCTGTAGGTTTCAACAACCAGACCCACTTCTCTACCGTGTTCAAGAAACACTATGGCATGTCGCCTAGCGAATATGCTGAAACAAAAAGAAAAGAGAAATAAACAACAAATAAAAGAGAATAAGGTATTTTTTCGTATCTTTGCAGCAGAAACAACAATAATACAAATTAACAATCTGCAAAGATATGAAGAAATACCTTATTTTATTAATTACGGTACTTACATCACTCCATGTTTCTGCACAGAGTGATGGCTCACAGTTATGGCTAGGAAAGCAGTATGCTAACTCATGCCAAGTCATCTCACAGTTGCCTGATGATGCAACAGCCAAGATTGCCAAGCAGGAGTTAGAAAACAACTGGCGTGGCAAGAATGTTGAGCTCAAGATAGACAAGAGACTCAATCTGGGCGAGGGCTATAACATCTACGCCCGTCCTGCCCAGCAAGGCGACAACATTCAGTACGAAGCAACTATCACCGCCAGCAATCCTATCGGTTTGCTCTATGGTGCCTACGAGTTAATTCGACTTCAGAACACCGATGCCTACAACACAGGTAGCGGTAATCAGCAGAACTTCAGCAAAGCTATTGATGAGACCGAGAAGCCACAAGTGGGTCTCCGCATTCTTAACCATTGGGATAATCTCGATGGCAGCATCGAACGTGGCTACGCCGGAAAGAGCATCTTCAAATGGGAAGAAATCAAACTCGGCAAAAACGGTAAGGGCGGCAGCATCAGCAAGAGTCTGCACGACCGTCTCATCACCTATGCCCGTGCCAACGCCTCTTTGGGCATCAACGGCAGCGTACTGAACAATGTAAACGCATCGCCAAAGATGATGACTGCAGAATATATTAATAAGGTGAAGGTCATCGCCAACATCCTGCGTCCTTATGGCATCCGGGTATACCTCAGCATCAACTTCGCTTCGCCTATGGCTTTAGGCTACACCAAGACTGCCGACCCACTGGATAAGAAGGTTCAGCAGTGGTGGCAGAAGAAGGCAAAGGAGATATATGCTACCATCCCAGACTTTGGCGGTTTCCTCGTAAAAGCCAATTCTGAAGGACAGCCTGGTCCTGGCGACTACCACCGCACACATGCCGATGGAGCCAACATGCTTGCCGATGCCGTCAAACCATACGGAGGCATCATCATGTGGCGAAGCTTTGTATATGGTGCCAACCATAAAGGTGAAGACCGTGTGAAACAGGCTGTGAGCGAATTTAAGGGAATGGACGGAAAGTTCCGCGACAACGTCATCTTGCAGTCTAAGAATGGTCCGCTCGACTTCCAGCCACGTGAGCCATACGCTCCTATCTTCGACAACATCAAACAGACTCCACAGATAGCAGAACTTCAGATTACCCAGGAATATCTTGGTCAGTCGAAGCACCTCACCTATCTCGCTCCTATGTGGAAGGAATTCTTTGGCTTTGTTAATCCAGACAGACTGGTTGGAATCTCAGGTGTAGCCAATATCGGTGATGATGCCAACTGGTGCGGTCATCCGTTCTCACAGGCTAACTGGTATGCTTTCGGCAGATTGGCATGGAATCCTTCGCTTACAGCTGAAGAGATTGCTCACGAATGGCTCGTACAGACCTACGAAAACCAGGACGAGAAATTTACCAAGCCGGTAGAGATGATGATGATGACTTCGCGCGAAGCTTGCGTCAACTATATGATGCCTTTGGGTTTGCACCACATCTTCAAGTTCGACCACCACTACGGTCCGGAGCCAGATGGTTTCATCGCAAGTTATCCTTTGGAATGGTGTCCGGTCTACTATCACAAGGCTGATGCTCAGGGTATAGGTTTCGACCGTTCATCCAAGGGCACAGATGCTGTCGGTCAGTATCCAGAACCATATCGCAGTCTGTATGATAACATCGAGACCTGTCCTGAGGAATACCTTCTCTGGTTCCATCATGTGCCTTGGACTTACAAGATGAAATCAGGCAGCACCCTCTGGCAGGAACTCTGCATGAAGTACAACATGGGTGTGGCGATGGTAGAAGTATACCGCGACTTCTGGCATACCTCAGCCAAGCAGTATATGAAGGGGCATGAGCAGGAATGGCAACATACCGATTCATTGCTCAATGTGCAGTTGGAGAATGCAAAGGAATGGCGCAATACCTGTCTCAAGTATTTTCAAACCTTTTCTAAAATGAAGATTTATGAATAAGAACAATGTTTCTTCTACCGTAGACAAGTAATTAAAAAGAAAATTCATGAAAATCTGTCGTAATCTCACTTTTTTATCGAGATTACGACAGATTTCTCGATTTAAGCCCCTAAAAGTCCTTAGGAAAATGTGATGATTTAACAGAAAAGTCCTTAGGAAAATGTGATGAATAGGTTCTTCTCAAATTTTAGTACAAAGCCCCATATTTTATATGAAGGAGCAATATTTTTGAGAAAGTTTAATATAAAAAATTAGCGATTGTCTCCAAAAATATGTAAGTTTAAAGTGATCATAAAATATGACTTACAATGGATACAATCGCTAACAGATGCAAAATTATAAAAAAGATAAGAAACAACCAAATAAAATCCGATATAAATGCTTCTACGGTCGGAGAAAAACTTCTTATGGACATTTTTCCTGCCATAGATGGCTTTTTTATCGCAAGTTGTGACTTCTCTTCCACGGAACTCAAAATGGTTCTCGTGAGTACGGCTACCCATGCCTTCTGCGACCGTTGTGGCAAGAAAACCACTCATACCCGTGGCTGGCAAAAGAGAACGGTCACGATGTGTCCTTTAGGGTGTAAACGGTTTGTTCTCACCCTTTACATGCGCCGTTTTTACTGCCAGTCTGATAAACATATATTTGTAGAGCAACAGACGAAGTGGCTAAACAAATATGCAAGATTCAGTGTAAGATGCATAGAGTTGATGAACCTGCTTCATATACATATGTCATCTGTGTCGACCTCAAGGTCATGAGAAAGATGGGAATCACTTGCTGTCCAAATACTTGCATAAATCATTTGAAAAAGATCCAAAGACTTCCAGACAGGACTGCCAGGAATATAGGCATAGATGACTTTGCCAAGAGAAAGAGACATACCTATGGCAGTGTTATCGTAGACCATGACACAGGCGAGATTTTGGAACTGATAGACTCTAGAGATTCTTCGATTGTGGCAAATGTCTTGAAACAATACAAGAAAGTCAATACTATCACTCGTGATAGGGGACGATGCTTCATTAAGGCTATCAAGCAAGGAGCCCCATCAGCACATGCTATCACAGACAAATTCCATGTCATTGAAGACTTGACGAGCGCAGTCTTTCCAAAGATTCTGCAGGAGTTTTTGCATAAGAGAATGGAGTTGCTGACTCAAGGTCTAGTTGGTCCCATTAAGCCACAAATAAGTAGAGGTTGGCTTTATAACAGCATATATGCAGTCTTGGAATCGATGTGCAAGGATGCAAGAAGAATCAAGAAAATGACTGAATGGAACACTTTCATGGATCTTTATGCAAGGCAAGGACTGACTTTGAGTGAAATCCATGACAAAACAGGGTTTGATGGATTTAAGATGGGAAAGCTAAGGAACACCAAATATGAGGACTTGCTCAACCCAACGCAACTAAGGGCTTACAAAGCCATAGAATCTATTACAAATAGGATTCTCTGTAAAAAGTCATTGGATTACTCTGTGGTTACCAAGGGTTACATTCTACAGAGAAGAAAGAAATACTGAAAAGACTTCTTTCTACTGAGAGGAAAATGGAAGGAAGACTGGAAGGCATACGATGATGCCTACAAGGCATTTCTTGCAAAGGCAACTATCAGGAACGAAGAGTATGACCTTTGGAATTCAATAGTTCACTTCAACAGGAAAACCAAGACGGAGACTGTCAGATTGTTTCTGCAGGACTCGCATGTTACCGATTTAGCCTATTATATAACAACATTTCAAGGCATTTTGAGCGGAGAGGTCAAAATGAACTTGTACAAATGGATTAACATGGTCATAGGATGTGGTAATGAGAAAATGGAAAAGTTTGCCAAAGGACTGATTAAGGACTATTCCGCCATCAATAATTCTATTGCTAGCAAATTGAACAATGGAATCCTTGAAGGTTCGGTCAACAAGATAAAGACCGCAAAGCGAATTATGGGTGGAAGAGCATCGATTTCTCTTTTGCAGATAAAGGTCTCCTCAAACTTAGATACATAAATGTACCAAAATTTGAGAAGAACCGATGAATATACTTAAAAGTCCTTAGGAAAATGTGATTTTCCTTGCGTAATTCACTGTTTATTAGCACCTTTGCCAAAACATAATTTTTAGCGTATGGAAAGACTACTTATATCCCAATTGTTAAAATGGAAAGACAGTCACGGAAGGAAGCCACTCTTACTGGAAGGTGCAAGACAAGTTGGTTCGCACCAGTCTCTTGCCATACGAGAGAAACAACAGTTCAAAAACCACCAACATCCCCCTCTATATGCTCTTTGTTCTAGACAAAGAATTAAAGGCAGAAAGTTAGTATTTCAGCGAAAGCGGCAGTTTTTGACAAAACTGCCGCTTTCGCTTGTTTTTCATAAGCAAAAGTGTATAAAAACCGCATATTTATAACAAAATATCGAACAAAGTGCAACTTTTCTAGAAAAAAGTTTGGTGATTTCCTAAAAAATGCTTAATTTTGCAGCCGATTAAAAATATTATTAAAATTTAGTGAAGTTTGAGATACTTCCTTATATATAATAAGGTATGACAACATACCCACCCCCACCAGTTCGGGATAAGAGTTAGAGACAAGAAATGAGCCCCCACGCTCAATAAAAGTTGGGAGAATATGTAGTGAGAAAGAAATATAAAACATTATATATTTATTAATTAATTAATTAAACGAGAGAGATTTATGGAAAAAAGACTCATGACAGTAGTTGCAGGTCTTGCTCTTAGCACGAGCATGGCTTTTGCACAAAGTCAAATCTCTGGTCACGTAACCTCTTCTGAGGATGGCAGCCCTGTTATCGGTGCTTCTATCAAGGTTGCGGGCACTAACACAGGTACAGTTACCGATATTGACGGTAACTTCTCATTGAACGCTCCTGCCGGAGCCAAGTTGGAGATTACATACATCGGTATGCAGTCTAAGACAGCCAAGGCTTCTTCTGACATGAAGATTGTTTTGGATGCAGACAATCATTCTCTGGCTGATGTCGTTGTTGTGGCATATGGTACAGCTAAGCGCCAATCTATTACAGGTTCTGTAACTGCTGTTGATTCTAAGGAAATCGAGAACCGTATCACTACTTCTGTAACAGGTGCGCTCGAAGGTGCTGCTCCTGGTGTACAGGTTAATAGCTCATACGGTGAGCCAGGTAAGGCTCCAACTATCCACATCCGTGGTGTCGGAACCTTGGTAAAGGATGCTGACCAGCCTCTTTATGTAGTAGATGGCGCAGCTTTCGATGGTAACATCTCTGAGTTGAACCCTAATGATATCGAGAGCATGTCTGTATTGAAGGATGCAGCTTCTGCTGCCCTTTATGGTAACCGTGCTGCCAATGGTGTCATCCTGATTACTACCAAGCGTGCAAAGTATGGCATCAAGCCTACTATCAATCTCCAGATCAACAATGGTGTTTACACTCGTGGTATCGGTGAGTATGAGCGCCTGAATGCTGACCAGTGGATGGAGGCATCTTGGTTGGCAATGAAGAACTACGCCATGTCGGGAAAGATGAATCTGGATGCTGCTGCGGCTGCTCAATATGCTACAACTCACTTGATTAGCGACTATGTAAAGCGAAATATCTACAATGCAAAGAATGATGCTCTGTTTGATGCAAACGGCAAGCTGATTGCTTCTCGCCTCTCTGGTTATGACGACCTCGATTGGCAGGATGGTGTTGAGCGTACAGGTCATCGTCAGGAGTACAACGTCTCTGGTGCTATAAGTGGCGAGAAGTTCAATGTTTATGCTTCTGCCGGTTACTTGAACGAGAAGGGTTATACCAAGAACTCTGCTTTCGAGCGTTTCACTGGTCGTATCAACTCTAAGTTCACTCCAAGCAAGTGGTTCGAGGCTGGTATCAACTTGAGTGCCAATGTATCTAATCGTCAGTTTAATGACAACGCTTCTGGTAATGCTTATGCTAACCCATTCTATACCACCCGTTACATGGCGCCTGTGTATCCTATGTATATGCATAATGCAGATGGCAGCTATGCGCTTGATGAGAATGGAGAGAAGCAGTTTGATGTAACCTCTGAGTACCTCTCTAACCGTAACATCGCATACGAGATGGTTGCTGACAAGGATAAGACCCGTCGTGCAGTAATCGATGCACAGGTTTATGGTAAGATTAATCTGCCATACAACTTCTCTGTGATGGTAAAGGCTAATGGTAATAACAGTACATCTAACCGCCAGACCTATAATAACCCTAACATTGGTGATGGTGCAGCAAACAATGGTCGTTTGTCCAGCCATGCATACCAGTATGCTACCTATACAGCCCAGGAGTTGCTGACATGGAATCAGACCTACGGTAAGCACAACGTAGATGTTCTTGCAGGTCATGAGAACTATAGCTGGGAGAGAAAGCTGACCCGTGGTATGAATACCAATATGGCTGTATCAGGCAACTTGGTGATGGGTAACTTCCTGACAAACTCATACTTCGAGGGATTTAATGATGTAGATAAGACTGAGTCTTATTTGGGTCGTATCCGCTACAACTATGACGAGAAATACTTCGCAGACTTCTCATACCGCCGTGATGGTTCTTCCCGTTTTGCAAAGGATGCCCGCTGGGGTGATTTCTATTCATTCGGTTTGAACTGGAATGCCAAGAAAGAGAATTTCCTGCAGAATGTAGAATGGTTGAACGACTTGCGTGTACGTGCTTCTTATGGTGAGGTAGGTAACAATGCCGGTGTAAGCCTCTATGCTTATCAGGCTCTCTATGAGATTGACAAGAATGGTGGTAACACAGCCTTGATCAAGCAAACTTTGGCTGCTTCAAACATTAAGTGGGAGACAACTCAGACCGTTGATTTCGGTGTTGAGGGTAGATTGTTCAACCGTTTGAACTTCAGCATCGGTTACTTTGACAAGCGTTCTAAAGATCTTCTCTTCGAGGTTCGTTTGCCATATTCAGCAGGTTCATACCCTCATAATCCGGATATGTCTAATATGTCTCAGTATCAGAATATTGGTACCATTTCGAACCGTGGATTTGAAATCGCCTTGAGTGGTGAAATTATAAAGAACAAGGATTGGAACTGGACTGTTTCTGCAGATGCTACAACCTTGAAGAATAAGGTAATCAAGTTGCCTGGAGGTAAGGATATTCTTCATGGCGTACAGAAGTATTCTGAGGGACACTCTGCATACGAGTTCTTTACCTATCACTTCGCAGGTGTTGACCAGATGACAGGTAATTCTTTGTATGATATTGCCGATGACAAAGTTGAGGCAGCTAAGGCTGATGGTACACTTGTAACCATTAATGGCAAGAACTATACAACAGAGACAGCCAATGCTGAGCGTAAATGGGCTGGTACAGCTCTCCCATCTGTATATGGTTCATTCGGTACAAACCTCCGTTGGAAGGACTTGAGCCTCGGTGTATTGTTTACCTATAGCTTGGGTGGCAAGGTTTTCGATGCTTCTTACATGAGATTGATGAGCACAGCTTCTGCTTCATCAGCATCAGCTAACCATAAGGACATCCTGAAGTCTTGGAACGGTGTGCCTGAGGGAATGACAGAGACATCTCCAAACCGTCTCGATCCTAATGGAATTCCTGTCATCGACTTCAACCGCAGTACCTACAACAACGATACAAGTGACCGCTGGTTGACAAGCGCAGATTATCTCATCTTCAAGAATATCAACCTGAGTTACAACTTGCCAAAGGCATGGATCCAGAATATGGGTATCCAGGGCTTGCAGGTTAAGGCTGGTGCAGAGAACCTGTTCACACTTACAGCCCGTAAGGGTATGAACCCTCAGTACAGCTTCAGTGGTGGTTCTGATGATACATACGTAAGTGCACGCGTATTCAACTTCGGTTTGTCTGTAACATTCTAAGGGAATAATAAAATAAAGAGAAAATAAAATGAAAAATTATATAAATAAGATATTCGGTTGCGCTATTTTAGCTTCTGCAACAATGCTGGCATCTTGTGGCAGCGATTATCTCGAAACCAAACCGACAAGTTCTGTTGGTTCTGAGAATGCGGTAGCAACAACAGAGATGGCTTACATGGCCTTGAATGGTATCGCTCGTTGCCAGACTACTCAGCATTATGCTTTCACACAGGGCTTTGCTGGTGAGAATGCAATTATGCGTCTTTATGAGAACTTGCCAAGCCAGAATTATAATTATAATGCCTATGCATCTGGTTGGGCACCTATCCATAATCAGCAGTTCCATAATAGAACAAATACTATCTATGATGGATATGCTTGGTATTATTATTACCAGCTCATCGGTCAGGCTAACACTATCATTACCCGTATTGATGCAGCAGCAGGAAGCGAGTCTGACAAGAAGTTTATCAAGGCTTCAGCCTTGGCTTTCCGTGCTTACAGCTACGAGAAGTTGATTCACTACTACTGCTATCGTTGGCAGGACAGTAACAATGGTGCTTCACAGGGCGTGGTTCTTCGTCTTGATGAATCTACAGGCGATGCTCCATACGCAACATTGGCAGAAACCGTAGATCAGATTTACAAGGATTGCCAGGAAGCGATTACCTTGTTTGGCGAAAGTGGCATCGACCGTCCTGCTTCTGAGGTTTGGATTCCTAATGCAAACGTTGCTCATGCAGTTTATGCACGTGCAGCTTTGTTCCGCCAGGATTACCAGACAGCTCTTGATCAGGCTAAGCTTGCTAAGCAGGGTTATCCATTGATGAGCAATGCTGATTATAAGGCTGGTTTCTGTGAGCCAACATCAGAGTGGATTATGGGTAGCTATGGTGATGCTTCTGAAAATAACTGGTATTGGTCTTATGGTACACAGGGTGCTTGTAATGGTCACTATGCTACAGCAGAAGGTATGACTACAGGTGCTGGAACCATCGGCCATGAGTTGATTTCCCGTATTCCTAACAATGATGCCCGCAAGCAGAACTTCCTGACAGAGGATAAGTTCCCTAACTTTGATCCAGCCAAAGAATCTGCATTTTATTGGACTTTTGGATACGTGGGATTAGAGCCAGATAATCAAAGTAATCCTTCAATCAGTGAGAAAAATGACCATTATGCACAGGCAGATTCCATTGTAAAAGCTCATGCAGTAAAAGGATTAAATGCACCTTATCAGGCTGGTTTCTACTATCTGGATGCAAACTTGAAATTCTTTGTAACCGACCAGCCAGGTGTCAGCTACTTACCATTCATCCGCTCTAGTGAGATGGTATTGATTGAGGCTGAGGCAAATTATTTCTTGCATCATGAAGCAGAAGCTCAGGCTGCATTGGTTGAACTGAATGCTACTTCTGGTCGTAACCCAGAATATACCTGCACCAAGACTGGAGAGGAGCTTCTTTCAGAGATTCAGGACTATCGTTGTCTTGAGCTTTGGGGTGAGGGCTTCGAGTGGAGCGACTTCAAGCGTTGGAACAAGGCTGTAGTTCGAAAGACTTTTAAAGAAGGTGGTAATGCACATTCGACTGTTGCTATCACCATCAATCCTGAGGATGGTAACAAGTGGACATGGGGCGTTCCTCTGAACGAGACCGACTACAATGCTGATGCAACTGCTCCGGAGATTAACTAATCAAATCTTTCGGAATAGTATAATATAATAAGGTGTATCCTTATTGCTCAACACAATGGGCAAAGGGATACACCTTTTTCTTTTTATCTCTCTCAAACATTTTCGACCTGTATGGTTGAAATAGTTTTATATTTCCTCGCAAGCCACCATTTCCGCTCCGCGGTAGATAACCACCAGCTTGTGGAGCTTTGTAGTCTTTACTGCCTCTCTGACCATATCACTGTCCGCATAGCGAGAGATTTGAGCTGAAGCCTCCTCGAAGAGCTTTTTTACTTGCTCATCTGTGGTTTGGCTCTTGCAATATTTCAACTCGATGATATATGAATCTACCATGTCCTTGTAGATGTCACAGAGCGGAGAGAGGAAAATGTCGGCATAGCCGCCGTCATTGTCCAGCTCAGAGATAGGGCGATAGAACTTGTTCTGGCTTGTCATCGCCAAGGTGAAGCCATGAACGAAAGCCTCTCCCTTCTGCTTGTCTCGCTGGGAGGAGTACTTCTTCAGGCAGTCGGCGATATACTCAAAGTATGGCTTGAATTGTCCATCGTATGCCAGTTTGCTCTCCAGTTTACCCTTGCTATATCTATCATATACCAAGTCGTTCTCCTTGTAGGTGTCGAGCAGGTAGGTGTACATCTGGTCTCGCACCACCTCATTCGGGACGATGAACTTGGTCTCACCCTTGTATGTTCCGTCTATCGTCACCATGCCGAAATAGAACAGCAGGCTGAGGAAGTTGTCTGGGTCGGGGTCGTTGATTCGCTCGGCAGGGAAGTTCTCGTTGAGCGTGCCTATCACGAATCCCTGGGTTACCAACTGCTGGATGATGCTGGCATCGTGGGCGAACTCCTTGTCGTGGCGGATGAGCATTCGCAACTTGTCATAGTCGATACGGATGTTGGTCTCTACCATGGAGTCGGGGATGTCGTACTCATTATCTATATAGTTGCTAATGAAATTGAGTACCATCACGGAGTTGTACATCGTGGTCTTGCCATAGCTCTTGACGGCAAAGCAATAGTTGTCGTACCAAGGCTTCATCACCTTGATCAGCTCATCGGTGGTGTGATTGAACGGCAGGACGCTGCGGTAATAATCCAGCATCTCTCTCACTTCTTCTTCCGTGAAGCCCGTCATCTCATTGAATTTTGGGCTTAGCGAGTAGTTGGTTCCGATGTTGAATCCGCTGGTCAGGTCGTCCATGGTCACAGGGCTTACTCCCGTGACGAACACTCTGCCCAGAGTATTGCCAGCCGCACCCTTGATGGTGTTGAAGAACTGGCGCAAGTATCCCTCTCCGTGGGTCTGGTTGCGATACCTCACGAGATGCTCCTCATGGGCGAGAATCATGTTGGTGAAGTTGTCGTACTCATCGATGAAGAGATAAATCTTCTTCCCCACCTCCTGGCATTTCTGGCAAAGAAACCTCAACTTGGATACTGCATCAGGCTCCTGTTGCAATCCTTCCTTGGTACCAGCAGGAAGAATATGTGCATAGATGTCGCAGAAGAAATTGAATACAAGGCGACAATGGTTGTCCAGTCCATCCTTATAATCATCCAATCCTGCTGCCACTTCGGCAAAATTGAGGTGGATGATGAGATATGTATTATGCTCTGGTGTAGGATTCTGCCCGATGTATAGCTTGCCAAAGATTTCATCAAACTTGTCTTTCTTGTTGATGTCATAGTAATTCTCAAGCATGGAGAGGGTAAGTGTCTTGCCGAAACGGCGAGGGCGAATATAGAAGAAATACTTGTTGGATTCTTCTATTTGCTCTATGAAAGGAGTCTTGTCCACATAGTAACAATCCTCTTTTATGACATCCTCAAAATTCTGCATGCCGTATGGTATGCGCTTGCGATAAATGCGCTTTGGTCTTACTATCATAACTCAGTTTGATTATTCGTTTTTGAATCTGATGGCAAAGATAATACTTTATCTCCTAATCTCCAAAACTTTTCCCGAAAAACTTCTAACACGATGCAGCAAAAATTACGTCCCGACGTAGTATTTCCTACGTCCCAACGTAGCTACAGATACGTTCCGACGTAATTTTTCGAAAAGATCTTTGGTATATTCCATTTTAATTCTTCTATAAAAACTCCAGCAGTTATAGGTGCCGTTATAGATTTAGGTTATTGTTTCGATTTATGCCTCTACTTAAAATTTATGGCACATGTGCCACTTTTTTTAAGTGCAAAGATATGTGAAAGTAGAGTTCTAACCAAAAATTTTTAGATTTATTATACTAAAAAGGTGTGCCTACCAGCTGCGCGAATTCAACAAGGTGGCTGAGCAAGCATAATAATGCGGCTGAATAAGCGTAACGAGACGGCTCATCTGGCACAAGGATACGACTGCGCTGGGGCAAAGATATAGATTAGGAGGTTCAAGCAGTCGGTATCTGAGGTTCAGAGAGACTGTATCTGAGGTTCAAGCAGACTGCTTCTTGATGATTTCCACTAGGCTCGGCAGCTCTGCTGAGCCTAGTCAGCAGCTCTGCCGACTGCAGTCAGCAGGTCTGCCGAGCCTAGTGACAACACCTTTTTATCATACAACTACACACTCTTTAGTCGTACGACTGTATACCCTTTAGTTGTACAACCATAAGCCTACTGTTGTACAAGTATAAACTCATTGACAGTACAATAGTAGTTTTACAACTCAAACATTTTCCCAAAAATCCTTGCTTCTTTCAAAAGAAAAGCGTAACTTTGCAACCGAATATTAATTTTAGGAGGAAATCTATATGGAAGAGCTAAAAGATAAATACATTCGATTCGATTGGGCAATCAAACGATTGCTTCGTCAGAAGGCTAACTTTGGAGTACTTGAGGGATTCCTTACTGTGTTTATCGGTGAGCCTATCAAGATTATCGACATATTGGAAAGCGAGGGTAATCAACAGGAAGCCGACGACAAGTTTAACAGAGTTGACATCAAGGCGAAAAATAGCAAAGGGGACATCATCATCGTGGAGATACAGAACACAAGTGAGCTGTATTATCTGGAGCGCGTACTCTATGGGGTGGCAAAGGCTATTACCGAGCATATCAATCTCGGCAACACCTACAAAGAAGTAAAAAAGGTATATTCCATTAGTATACTTTATTTTGACCTTGGCAAAGGGTCGGACTATATCTATGTAGGACAAAACAATTTTATCGGCCTGCATACGCAAGACCAACTCATCATCAGTACCAAGGAGAAAGATACAATCGTGAGAAAGTCGCCTGCCGAAATATTCCCAACCTATATGCTAGTGCGCGTAAATGAGTTCAACAAGGTTGCCAAGTCTCCATTGGAGGAATGGGTTGATTACCTCAAAAACGGAGTCATCAATCCTGACACGAAAGCACCAGGATTGCAAGAAGCTCGCGAGAAGCTGAAATACTACTCTATGTCGAATGCCGAACGGCACGCCTACGATGAACATGTCAATGCCATCATGATTCAAAATGACGTTCTTGGAAACGCTAGATTAGAAGGGCATGCAGAAGGTAGAGCAGAAGGCAGAGCGGAAGGTAGAGCAGAAGGTAAAACTGAAGAAAAAAATGCCATCGCCCTAAAAATGCGTCAAGCTGGTCTGCCTATAGAGCAAATCATGCAATTCACAGGGCTATCGGAAGAAAATATCAAATCATTATAAACAGAATTGGTCGGTGCCTCTAATGGCATCGACCCTTTTTATGAGATAATGCATAACGAGACGGCTCATCGGGCGCAAGGATTATAATTAAAAAATACAACAAGGTGAAAAGATTTATAATGATACTATACTTCATCTGCACATACACACTACAGATGGCGGCACAAACATGGATTGGAACTTGGGCTACGGCACCGCAGACTGTGGTGAAAGCGTTTATGCCCTATAATAACAACATGACAAACCGTTCGGTTCGCCAGATAGTAAAGGTAAGCGTGGGAGGCGACGTGATAAGACTGAAACTGAGCAATATCTACTCGATGCAACCCGTAGTGATACGCTCCATCTATATCGCCCACGCCAAAGACTCCTTCAAGATTGATGCCAAATCGGCTCAATACTTCAAGTTCGGCAACAGCTACAAGGCTACTATCCCTGCCGGCAGACAGATAGTGAGCGATGCCCTGAAGTTCAATCTCAAGAATCTGGAGCGCGTAGCCATCACCATCAACTACACCTCGGCTCCCGATGTGCCTACCGTTCACATGGGATCACGTACCACCTCTTATATCATGAAGGGAGTAACCAATGCCCACTCCAACTTCGAAAAGGCTTTCCGCGAGAACCACTGGTACAACATCAGCGGTATCGATGTGTATACGATGAGCACCAACATGAGCGCCATCGCCATCATGGGCAACTCCATCACCGACGGCAAATGTTCTACGGATAATGCCCAGAACCGGTGGCCGGATGTTATGTCGGAGATGCTGCAGCTGAAACATAAGATAACCAACCAGGGTGTACTGAACCTGGGCATCGGCAACAACCGCGTAACCGTGCCGGGCGGTTTCGGGGCACTCGCCAAGGAACGCTTCGACCGAGACATTCTGATGCAGAGCGGCGTAAAGAAGGTAATTATCTTTGAAGGCATCAACGACATAGGTGCTGCCAAGAGCGGCAACAGCGAGACGGTAGCCCGCCAGATTATAGAGAGCATACAGGGAATGATGAGGAAAGCGAAGGCCCGGAAGATGAAAGTTTATCTGGGCACCATCACGCCTTTCAAGGGTGCCGGCTACTACAGCCATTTCCACGAAGCAGCCCGACTCTATGTAAACGACTGGATTCGAAGTCAGGCAAAGAAAGCAGATGGCATTCTAGACTTCGCCAAGCTGCTTCAAGACCCGAATGATGACAGAAGGATGAAGCGGGAATATGCCAGCAACGACTGGCTCCACCCGAATCCTGCAGGCTACAAGGCGATGGGAATCTATGCTGCCGACATTATCAAATAAAAAAGCCGCCCTATTACAGGCGGCTTTTAATATATATAATAAGATGTTTTACTTCAAGACAATCTTGCAATCGTCCAGGCTCTCTACGGTAGCGAGCGCCTCATAACGGATTCCCTCCTTGCGCAGGAAGTCACCACCATGCTGGAAAGCCTTCTCGATGATGAAACCCATCGCCTCAATCTTGGCACCAGCCTTCTCGCAAAGGTCCATCACGCCCTTAGACGCATTACCATTGGCAAGGAAGTCATCGATAAAGATAACATGGTCCTCAGGAGTAAGATAACTGTTGCTCACACAAACCGTATAATCGCGGTCCTTTGTAAAAGAGTGAACCACAGAGGTAATCATACCCTCCATAGTCTTAGGCTGCTTTTTCTTCACAAATACAACAGGAAGATTGGTCAGATAACCTACCATGATGGCAGGTGCGATGCCCGAAGCCTCAATAGTAACAATCTTGTTGTACTTGATATCCTTGAAAAGGCGCACGAATTCCTTAGCTAAGTCCATCATCAGAATAGGGTCCATCTGATGGTTTACAAAGCTGTCTACTTTTAAGATTCCACCAGGAAAGCATCTGCCCTCCTGCATAATTCTTTCTTTCAGTAAATCCATTATGACTTGAACTTTAATATGATTATTGGGTGCAAAATTACTACTTTTTTCGCAAACAAGGAAGTTTATCGCCCAATAATTTTGTTTTGTCTACAATTTAGCGTAATTTTGCAGCAGAAATGAATAAGATGTTCAGGGAGCATGATATGATACCCCCTATAAAACTATAAGAATATGAATCCATATATCAAACAATTCCCCGACCTCATGGCGGGCAAGAAAATCATGTATGTTCACGGTTTCCTCTCTTCTGCACAGAGCGGCACCGTAAAGATGTTGCAGGAACTGATGCCGAATGCCACCCTCCTGGCTGAAGACATCCCGGTACATCCGGAAGAGGGCATAGAGATGCTGCAGAAGATGGCGGAGACTGAGAAGCCCGACCTCATCATCGGTACCTCGATGGGAGGCATGTATACCGAACTACTGAAAGGATTCGACCGCATCCTCGTAAACCCTGCCTTCGAGATGGGCAATACGATGAGCAGCATGACCGGCAAGCAGGAATTCCAGAACCCGAGAAAGGACGGAGTGAACGAACTGATGGTTAACAAAGGCCTCATCAAGGAATACCGTGACTTTATCGAGCGTTGCTTCCAGGACATTACTCCCGAGGAGCAGCAACGTGTTTACGGTCTCTTCGGAGATGCTGATCCGCTGGTCCATACCTTCGACCTCTTCCATGAGCACTATCCGCTCGCCATCCCATTCCATGGCGAGCACCGACTTATCGACAAGGTAGCATTCCACTATCTCTGTCCGGTAATCCGCTGGATTGACGACAAGCAGAACGGCAAGGAGCGCCCTATCGTATACATCGACTTCGATGCCCTGCACGACAGTTACATGAAGGCAACCAGCTCGATGCACAAGGCTTACGAAATGCTGATAGAGCATTACAACGTATATATCGTAGCCCCAGCGCCAACCAACGACCATGAATACATGGCGAAGGTACAGACTTGGGTGGAGGAATACCTCTCTACCCCAGCCTACAACCACATCATCTTCTGCAACCAGAAGAACCTGCTCTACGGCGATTACTTCATCGACCCTAGCCCATGCGATGGTTTCATGGGTACGACGATAGAATACGGCAGCGATGAATTCAAGACCTTCGAAGAAATCATCACCTTCTTCGAAAGACTGGGAGGACAGTGATTTAGTTAATAGTTTATAGCAAAAAAGGTGCAACTCACTTTCTTACTTGTGAGTTGCACCTTTTTATCTATAAATATCTTTGATTCTTATGCCTTATCCAGATTCTTCGGCAACACGAGGTTCAGGATAACGGCGAGCAGGAAGACTACTGCCACACAGTTATCTGCAAAAACGGTGCGTACAATCTCTGGGAAGATGTTGAACATACCTGTTGCAGATGTGAATCCGAGACCTACGCTGAGCGAGAGGCTCACGATGACCATGTTGCGCTGAGAGAAGCCGGTACGCGCCATCATGCCGAAACCGGCAAAGAGGATGCTACCGAACATCATGATGGTACAGCCGCCCAATACTGCCTGAGGAATCGTAGTCAATACATAACCGATAGCTGGGAAGATACCACCGATAATCATGATAATGGCACCCATGGCAATAGTAAAGCGGTTCACCACTCCCGACATCGCTGCCAAACCCACATTCTGGCTGAAAGAAGTGATAGGAGTACAACCGAAAAGACCAGAAACCGAACTGACGAAACCATCGCAGCAGACTGCCGCGCCCATCTCCTTAGTCTTAGGATCACGCTTCAACGCACTGTTGCAGAGCGCAGAAGTATCACCAATCGTCTCTGTGGCAGAAACTAGATATACTGCTACCACCGAGAGAATAGCACCGATATTGAATTCAGGAGTGAATGGAAGAAGCTTTGGCAAAGCTACGATAGAGAGACCAGAAAGTCCGCTGAAATCTATCATTCCCATAAACAGCGCCAGAATGTAACCTACCAGCAGTCCTACCAATACAGAGAGTGAACGCAAGAAACCCTTGACGAAAATCTGACAAAGCAGACAAGCCAGCAAAGTGACAGAACCCACAACCCAGTTGTTCATGCTACCGAAATCAGCAGCACCCTGACCACCCGCAAAAGAGTTGGCACCAACAGGAAGGAGCGAGAAACCAATGGCTGTTACCACGGTAGCGGCTACTACAGGCGGAATGAGCTTGATCCAATACTTGGCGAAAAGTCCGAGTGTTCCTTCTACCAGACCACCAATGATGACAGCGCCTATCAAAGTACCCATACCATGAGCACCGGCAATGGCGATGGCGAGCGAAAGGAAGGTGAAGGAGATACCCATCACGATAGGAAGGCGAGAACCGATACGCCATACCGGATAAAGCTGCACCAAGGTACCGATACCGGCGATGACCATACAGTTCTGGATAAGCACGGCGCTCACCGAACTGTCCAGACCTATCGCACCAGCGAGAATCATGATTGGCGCAATATTGCTGACGAACATCGCCAGCACATGCTGAAGACCAAATGGGAGTGCTTTACCTACGGGCACTCTGCCGTCTAATTTGTAGAGATTTTCTATTGACTGTTCCATTGTCGTCATAATAATTAGAGAAATTCCATTATCCATCAATTCAGGGTCTTTTCTGAATTTGGCGACAAAATTACAAAGAAAATCTGAGAAATCGTTCCTTTTCTCCATTTTTCTCTATCCCACATGATAGAATACAAGAAGAATCTACGAAAAAAGGAAGGCTGCTGTTCATATTCCGTGCAACCTTCCCTTTTTATCTTATTAATTAATACTCCGTCTTTTCCGCATTTTCCTCCCACATGCGGAAAGCACCGAGCGCCTCATCGCGCATCAGGGCAACCATCGGCTTGTGGCGGTCTTCTATCTTGCGATCTATCTCCTCGTAGATAAACTCATCATCGAAACCTATCTTTGCCGCATCCTTCCGGTCGTTGGCATAATAGATACGGTCGAGATGTGCCCAATAGATGGCACCCAGGCACATCGGGCAAGGCTCGCAGGAGGTATAGATCTCGCAACCTTCCAGATTGAAGCTCTTCAATTTGCGGGTAGCCTGTCGGATACAGTTCACTTCGGCATGAGCCGTAGGGTCGAGGTCGATGGTTACACTGTTGGAAGCCTCAGCGATGATAATACCATCCTTGGCAATCACAGCACCAAAAGGTCCGCCACCCGTCTTCACGCTATTCTTTGAGAGCTCAATGGCTCTATGCATCAATTCTTCCTTTGTCATTGCTTAATATTTTTAGATTAATAATACCCCTTCTTTCAATTGGGGGCTACAAATATACAAAAAAGAAATGATACGGCAAGCATTTCATGCATTATTTTTTAGTACTTTTGCTGCAAAGATACACTTTTTCGCACGAATATCCGACACTTTACTACATTTTTTTGCACGAACGCCCTAAATTTCCTTAAATACGCATTCCTGTTCAACAGTTAATTATCAATAATTATAAATACCTTTATTATAAGAGTAGTTATAATTTTCGTAACTTTGTAGCCTATGAATCAAAACAATATCAGCGCCGCAGAACTCTTCCTTAGGGTAAGAGAACTTTTGATACTCCCCGAACTGGAGCCGAAGACACGCAACAAGATGATGCACGATACGCTCATCCTCTGCTGCCACGAAGGAGTAAAGGAAACGAAACAGGCTTTCGGTAACCTTTTCTCCCAGGTAGATTATCTCTGTAAGGCTCACGGCATCAAGGTGGCAGACAAGATTGCCATCCAGACCATGCGCCGGCACAGTAATTCGCAGGAACCGCTCTCAAGCGAAGATTTGAAATATGATGCACGTGCCCTAGCCATCTTCATCTCTGCCGTATTCGGAGTGGATGTTCCCCACGAGCTGAACGTGCTCATTCCCCATACCAACCGCCCTTATCAGAAAGGACTGGAAATCAACAACCACCGCATCCGCTGCATCGTGAAGAACTGGGACAGCGATTTCATCCGCGTGGATATTGACCAAGATGCTAACGAAGAGGAATATCTCGTTCAACTGAAAGATGAAGAGAACCATATCGACCATACCTATCTCTGGGATATCCTGAAGGAAGGTATGCAGCTCAACCTGCTCGACTGTCAGGTGAAACAGCCCGTCATCACTCCCCGACTCATCGTGGTAGAACCCGATTATCTGGTAGATATCAGTAGCATTGCCACCTGCTTCACGGCTTTCGGTCATCATCCCCTGCTCTATCTGCTGAACCAGATGAAGCCCCTCGCCAACACCCAGGCTACCCTGCTCGGTAACTTTGCCGGTGCTGCGCTGGATGACATCATCAATACAAACGGCAAATACCAGATGAACGAAACCATAAAGACGAATTTCAGGGAGAAAGCACTGGAGTTCTGCACCTGTCCCTGGTTTGATGCCAAGAAATTCTATACCGATGCCAACCAGCAGGCATTCAATCTGCAGCAGGTAGTGGATATTCTCTTTCCCCGCACCGCATCGCAGGCACAGATGTCAGCCTTCCGCGGCGAAAGTCTTTACGACAGGAAGAAAGCCATCCTCGAACCTTCGTTCGTCTGCGAAGCACTCGGCATACAGGGACGTGTGGACCTGATGACCACCGACTGCAAACTGCTGGTGGAGCAGAAATCGGGACGCAACATGAATATCGAAACCCATCAGGTTGATCCGGGGTATCACAGTTATCAGCTGGAGCCCCACTATGTGCAGCTACTGCTCTACTATGGCGTATTGCAGCACAACTTCAAGCTGAGCAACGACCGCGTGAATATCCGTCTGCTCTATTCCAAGTATCAGCCGCAAGACGGACTGATGGTGGTGGCGTATTACCACAAACTCTTCCAGGAAGCCATCACTTACCGCAACCAGCTGGTAGCCGCCTCTTTCGAGATAGCCAAGGAAGGTTTTGAACACGCACTCAACGAGTTTACACCCGATGTGCTCAATGTAGCAGGCACACAGGACTTCTTCTACAATAAGTATCTGAAGCCGCAGATAGAAGCCATCACCAGTCCGCTCCACAACCTCACCCCATTAGAGGAGGCTTACTTCTGCCGCATGATGACCTTCGTGTTGCGGGAACAGATGATCAGCAAGGTGGGCGCACAGGAAGGTACCAACACATCCAGTTCCGACCTCTGGACCATGCCACTCGCCGAAAAGAAAGATGCGGGCAACATCTATACCGACCTGCACATCATCCGAAAGGAACAGAGCAGCGCAGGAAGCGGATATGATACCATCACCCTGAGCGTGCCCGACCAGGGAAAAGACTTCCTGCCCAACTTCCGCATCGGCGACATGGTATATCTCTATACCTACAAGCTGAAGGAAGAACCCGATGTGAGAAAGGCTATATTATATAAAGGTGTACTGCAGGAGATTCACAGCGATGAGATTGTGGTGCATCTCACCGACGGACAGCAGAATGCCGATATCTTCGAGATGAATCTGCCTTACGCCATAGAACATGGAACGAGCGATGCATCGACAGGCGGAAGCATCCGCAACCTGCACCAGTTTATCTGTGCACCCAAGGAGAAGCGCGACCTGCTGCTGGGACAGCGTGCTCCGCAAAGAGATGCCTCGCTTACATTAACCAGACATTACGATGATGTACTGGACGACATCATTCTCCGTGCCAAGCAGGCACAGGATTACTTCCTGCTCGTGGGACCTCCGGGAACAGGAAAGACCAGTCGTGCCCTGAAGTTTATGGTAGAAGAAGCATTGAACGATGGAACGGGAATGCCGACAGCAGAAAGCATCGCCTCGGGAGGCAAGACGGCTCAGCAGCCTGCATCCTCCATCCTCCTGATGAGCTATACCAACCGAGCCGTAGATGAAATCTGCGAGATGCTGGTAGATTCCGGCATCCCATTCCTTCGCCTCGGCAGCGAGTACTCCTGCGACGAGCGGTTCCGCCCTTATCTGATAGAGAAAGCCATCAGCGACTGTCCGAAACTCGAAGCCATCAAACAATATATAATAGGAACGCGTGTAATCGTGGGCACCACTTCGATGATGACCTCCAAGCCGTTCATCTTCTCGCTGAAGCACTTCAAGCTTGCCATCATCGACGAGTCGAGCCAGATACTGGAGCCAAATCTCATCGGTCTCTTATCAGCAGTAGATAAGTTCATCCTCATTGGCGACTACAAGCAGTTGCCAGCCGTGGTGCAGCAGAACGAGCAGGATTCAGGCATTCCTACCATCAACGACAGTCAGAAAGGTGGCATCATCGACATGAGCATCCTACAGGACATTTGTCTTACCAACTGCCGCAACTCCCTCTTCGAACGTCTGATTCATTGGGAAGATTACGAAGAGCGCAGCGAATTCATCGGCATTCTGCGCCGCCAGGGAAGAATGCATCCCGAGATTGCAGAGTTTCCTAACCGGATATTCTACCGTCGGGAGAAACTGGAACCCGTGCCATGTCCACACCAGTTGGAGACAGAACTGTCATACACCCTTCCATCAGAAGATGCGCTCGACGACCTGCTGAAGGAGCACCGCATGATATTCCTCCCATCCAAATTCTGCAAGGAACCGAATGTATCCGATAAGATCAATGCCAACGAGGCAGCAATCGTGGTAGACCTGCTTCGCCGCATCCACCGCTTCTATGGAGAGCGTTTCGATGCCAAGAAGACGGTAGGCGTCATCGTTCCTTACCGCAACCAGATAGCCATGGTGCGCAAAGGCATCGAAAAGCTCGGCATTCCGGAACTGGAAAAAATCAGTATCGATACCGTAGAGCGGTACCAGGGCAGCCAGCGAGATGTCATCATCTACAGTTTCACCATCCAGAACATCTGGCAGCTCGACTTCCTTGCCGGCAACAGTTTCGTAGAAGACGGCGCCATCATCGACCGCAAGCTGAACGTAGCCATCACCCGTGCCCGAAAGCAGATGATTATGACAGGCAACCCGGAGATATTGCGCAATAATCAGATTTTTAGCGAATTAATGAACTATGTGAAGGAAAAAGGAGGATATTTTTAAAATTTCCCCCAAAAAGTTTGGTGATACGGAAATAAAGTCCTATCTTTGCATTCGAATTATACACAAAAGGATAAACAAGAGACATAGATACAGATATAGGATTCCGGTGCTTCACTGGCACTGGAATTCTTTATTTTTTATGCTACTTGCCAACCGATTATTAATAACATTAAAACAACAAGAAAATTATGGCTTACATGTCACAAGAAGGCTACGACAAACTCGTAGCTGAGCTGAAACAGCTCGTATCTGTAGAGCGCCCTAAGGCATCAGCCGCAATTGCTGAAGCCCGCGACAAGGGTGATTTAAGTGAGAATTCTGAGTATGATGCCGCTAAAGAGGCACAGGCTCATCTGGAAGATAAGATCAATCGCCTGAAGCTCACCATTGCCGAGGCCAAGATTATCGATACCAAGCAGCTCAGCACCGACAGCGTGCAGATTATGTCGAAGGTAGAGATGACCAACATGGCTAACAAGGCAAAGATGACTTATACCATCGTGAGCGAGAGCGAGGCAAACTTGAAGGAAGGAAAGATTTCCATCAAGACTCCTATCGCACAGGGATTGCTCAACAAGAAGGTAGGTGAGGTTGCAGAAATCAAGATTCCTCGCGGCACCATCAACCTTCGCATCGACAAGATTTCATTTGAATAAAACGGAATAAAAGGAACTATCATATCGGCAGCGATGCCCGTATGACGGTTCCTTTTTATGTTATATGTAAGCCAACCCGATATACTCTACAGAAAATGAAAGTAGCCGATGCAACGACATCAAAAAGAGAATAAGATAATATGTATTATAAATTATTAATTATAAATTGATTAGCGATTATGGCAAGCATTTTTTCAAAGATTGCAGCAGGAGAGATTCCTAGCTACAAGTGTGCAGAAAGCGACAAGTTCTATGCTTTCCTCGACATTAGCCCTATCGGCAAAGGTCATACTCTGGTAATTCCCCGTAAGGAAGTTGATTACATCTTCGATATGGAAGACAAAGACCTGGCTGAGTTTGAGGTTTTCGCCAAGAAGGTAGCCAAGGCTATCAAGGCAGCCTTCCCATGCAAGAAAGTGGCGCAGGTTGTTTTGGGTCTGGAGGTTCCTCATGCCCATATCCACCTCATCCCAATGAACAGCGAAGCTGATGTAAACTTCCGCAAGGAGCATCTCAAACTCACAGAGGAAGAGTTCAAGGAAATTGCTGATAAGATCTATACAGAATTCAAGAAACTTTAAATGCAAGAAGTTTCAAACAGAAAAAGAGCTGCGAAGCATATTCGCAGCTCTTTTTATATCTTTATTTCAGAGAGTGTAAACTAAACTGTGTCAAGCTACAATAAAAGTAGTTTAACACAGTTTTTATATTATGGACAACTTAGAAATTGATTACAAGAAAGCAGCTCAACAGTTGCGTAGTGGTGAAGCCTTATTTGGCAAGGACGGAGCATTAGCTCCATTGTTAGAGCGTATTCTCAACTCAGCTCTCGAAGGTGAGATGGACGCTCATTTAAGTGAAGAGGAACGCTCTTCCGGCAACCGTCGTAATGGTAAGATGAGTAAGAAGGTTCAAACAAAATATGGTGAGGTCACTATAGAGACTCCTCGTGACCGAGATGGAACTTTCCAACCTGAGACCGTAAAGAAGCGTGAGACTATTCTTGCCAATGGCATGGCTGACCAGATTATTGAGATGTACGCCATGGGCACCAGCACACGTGACATCAGCAGCTACTTTGAGCGTGAGTTCAACACAACTCTATCAGCCGATACTATCAGCTCTATAACAGACCGTGTATTACCCGAAATCACCGCCTGGAAGTCTCGCATGCTCGATCCTGTATATGCCATTTGCTGGCTTGATGCTATCCATTATAAGGTAAAGGATGAGAATGGCAGAGCTGTCACACGAGCCATTTACAACATTCTTGGTATCAACAAGGAAGGCCAAAAAGAACTGTTAGGTATGTATGTGTCTAAGAGTGAAGGAGCTAACTTCTGGCTAGAAGTTCTTACGGATCTTCAGAATCGTGGTGTTCGAGACATCTTGATTTGTTGTATTGATGGTCTCAAAGGCTTCCCAGATGCCATCCAAAGCGTATTTCCTGAGAGTTCTGTGCAGCTCTGTATTGTCCATCAGATACGCAATTCTATCAAGTATGTTGGCAGTAAGCATCAAAAGGAGTTTATCAAGGATTTAAGAACAGTATATGGTGCAGTAAACAAAGACTCCGCTGATGCTAATTTAGACCTGTTAGAGTCTAAGTGGGGAGAGATGTACCCAATTGTCATCAAGTCATGGCGTGACAATTGGGAACGTCTGACAGAGTATTTCCAATATACTCCAGCCATCCGTAAACTCATTTATACGACCAATACGGTTGAGGGGTATCACAGACAGGTAAGAAAGGTCACAAAGACTAAAGGGGTCTTTCCTACGGATAATTCTTTGGAGAAGCTTGTGTACTTAGCTTACCGCAACATCCGTAAGAAATGGACTATGCCACTGGCAAATTGGGGACAAATTTCTCAACAATTGGCAATAAAATTTGGAGATAGATTTAAAATTATGTAACTTTGCAGCCGAAAAGGCTTCCCTGCTGGGGGCATGCCCCCAGCAGGGAGTGGGAATGAAAGTTAAGAACAAGCCTTGACACAGTTTAAATTACACCCCCTTATTTCATAAGCCCTTGCTTAGACGAACTCATCGCCTTTCTTCATCTGCACCTCGTTTACATATTTACGCACCAGGGCAGAAGAATCTTCTTTCTTGCATATCAACAATACATTGTCATTCTCGGCTACTATGAAACCATCCAGTCCGTTCAATACAGCCAACTTTCCTTTAGGCAACTTGATTACATTGTTGTGACAATTCTCCATCATCACATCGCTATCAATAACCACGTTGTCATCGCTGCTCTTCTGCATCGCCTCGTAGATACTGTGCCAGGTACCCAGATCAGCCCAGCCGAAGTCACACTTCATCATATAGACATTGCTAGGTTTGTCAAGCACTCCGAAATCTACTGATATATTAGGATAAGAAGAGAAGCTCTCTTTCATGTATGCATTCTCTGTCTCCACACTGAATTCGGGATACTGTTTATCGTAATCACGGAGTACAGGGGGCAGAATTTTGCAGAAACACTCACGCAGATACTTCACATTAGAAAGGAATAAGCCCGTATTCCAATAGAACTCTCCACTCTCTACAAAAATCTTGGCAAACTCTCTTTCCGGCTTTTCTGTAAACGACTGTACCTTATACAATCCGTTGCCGATAGCTTCGCCCATCTGAATATATCCATATCCAGGTTCAGGACGGGTTGGTTTCACACCCATCGTCAGGAAACGGTCATGTTCTGCCACAAAAGCCAGACCTTCCAATACGTTTTCCCGGAAAGCATCTTCATTGAAGATAGCCTGATCCGAAGGAGTGGCGATGATGCAGGCATCAGGATTGAGCATCGAGATGCGATGATTGGCCCATGCCATGCTAGGTGCCGTATTGCGATGAATAGGTTCCGCCAATATCCGTTCTGCAGGAACCTCAGGCAACTGTTCCTTTACCAGTTGAACATATTCTTCATTTGTGTTGATAAATATATGGTCGGCAGGCACGATCTTTGCCATACGGTCAAAGGTTTGCTGAAGCTGGGTGCGCCCCACTCCAAAGAAGTCGACAAACTGCTTCGGATAGTTGCTGCGGCTGCAAGGCCAGAGTCTGCGGCCCTTACCTCCCGCCAATATCACACAATAATTATTTCCGTTACTCTTCATATCTTGAGTCTAATATTTTGTTGGTTTTCAAAATTCATCTGTAAAGTTAGTGATTATCCGTGAAAGTGCCAAAGATTTTCTTGAAATTTAATAAAGTGGACTATAAAAACAACAAAAATTTAATGTTTCTGCATTAAAAATGCATTTTTAGAAAAAAAAGTCACTAAAAAGTTTGTCAGTTCAAAAATTATTAGTACCTTTGCAACCGCAAATAAGCAAGGTGGTATTTGCCCAGATGGCGGAATCGGTAGACGCGCTGGTCTCAAACACCAGTGGAGCAATCCATCCCGGTTCGATCCCGGGTCTGGGTACCAAGATGGAGAGAAGTTTTACTTCTCTCCTTTTTTCGTTTATATACCTTAGTATATATACACATTTATCCCTGCATATCTACCCACTTACATCCTATCATATCCCCCATTCCACGAAAACGTTTACAGCGATTTATTTAGAATAAGCCTTACTATTTTTGGCTTTTCAAAAGATAATATTTATCTTTGCAGAAGAAATAGCTTATATATAATAACCCAACAAACCGAAAAAACAGATGAAGAAATTTTTTAGCATGGTATGTGCTTGCTTGTTGGCGCTAAGTGCCCAGGCAACCGACATCAAGAAGTATGATGCTCTTTACGAGAATCTACCATTTCAGATGGAGAAGGTGACCCGTCCGCAATTCCCGGCCAATGAGGTAAATCTCAAGGACTTTGGCGCTATTGGAGATGGCTCTTCTCTCTGTACCACAGCCTTTGCCAAGGCTATCGATGCGCTGACTCAGAAAGGCGGCGGCAAACTCATCGTTCCACAGGGCGTATGGTTCACAGGTCCTATCGTATTGAAGAGCAATATCAACCTGCATCTCGAAAAAGGTGCAGTCATCCTTTTCTCACCAGATGATGCCCTCTACCCTTTTATAGAAACATCGTTTGAGGGTTTGGATACACGCCGCTGCCAGTCGCCTATCTCTGGCCATCATCTTACCAACGTGGCAATTACCGGTCAGGGCTGCATCGACGGAAACGGAGAATACTGGCGTCCTTTGAAGAAGCAGAAGGTTACAGATGCACAGTGGAAGCAGATTACTTCACGTGGCGGTGCGTTCAAGAGAGCTGACTACTGGTTCCCAACAGAGGGTGCATTGAAGGCTGACAACAGTGCCAACATGAATGTGCCTAAGACTCCAGCTTCAGAAGAAGAGTGGAACGAGATTAAGCGTTTCCTCCGTCCGGTAATGATCAGTCTCGTAAGCTGCAAGAACGTTTGGCTCAATGGTGTCATCTTCCAGAACTCTCCTGCATGGAACATTCATCCGCTGATGTGCGAGAACGTTCTTATAGAAGATGTATTGGTTCGCAACCCTTCATACGCTCAGAATGGTGACGGTCTTGACCTGGAGAGCTGCAAGAATGCACTCATCGTCAACTCAACTTTCGATGTAGGCGATGACGGTATCTGTATCAAGAGCGGTAAGGATGCTGACGGAAGAAAGCGCGGCATTCCTTGCGAGAATGTCATCGTAAACGGCTGTACCGTATTCAAGGGTCATGGCGGTTTCGTTGTTGGTAGCGAGATGAGCGGGGGTGTAAAGAACATCAAGGTGAGCGACTGCCAGTTCCTCGGCACCGATGTAGGTCTCCGTTTCAAGAGTACCCGCGGTCGTGGTGGCGTAGTAGAGAATATCTACATCGACAACATGTCAATGTTTGATATCCAGACAGATGTCATCACCTTCGATCTCTATTACGGTGGCAAGTCTGCCGTAGAAGTTCTCAACGATGGCGATGAGGCTAAGAGCCAGAAGGTACAGAAGTTCAAGGTAGATGAGACAACACCTTGCTTCCGCAATATCGACATCAACCATGTCATCTGCCGTACAGCCCGTCGTGCTGCTTACTTCAACGGCCTTCCAGAAATGCCGGTAAGCAATATCCACATCAAGGATATGGAGGTAAACAATGCTGAGTACGGTATCGTCATCAACCGTACTGACGGCGTGAAGCTCGAAAACATCAAGGTTAGTGCAAAGAATCACACCTTCGATGCAAAGAACTCGAAGAATGTGACTGTCAACGACAAGACATACAAGAAGATTGATGAAAAGGGTATCACCCTCGATTTCTAATATCGCCTTGATGATAAAAGACAGATTAGACATTCTCCGTATCTGTCTGAAAAAACGAAAAGGAGGTAAATACCTATCGATGGCATTTACCTCCTTTTCGTTTATAATAATCGACAGAAAAAACAGACTTCGTTTTAAATTAAAGGACCAAATTTGTAGCCTCTAATCCTTGAAATCTATACTCAATTCGCCAGTTCCTAAAAGATTGTAACTCATGCGATGATATGGAGTGACTCCAAATTCCCTGATGGCAGCACGATGCTTCTTGGTAGGATAACCCTTGTTGCCTTTCCAGTCGTACTGCGGATATTCTTCTGCCAGCGCATCCATGTAATCATCACGATAGGTCTTGGCAAGGATGCTGGCAGCTGCAATAGACAGATACTTGCCGTCACCCTTTACGATGGTTGTATAAGGCAAATCCTTGTAGGGTTTGAAGCGGTTACCATCCACGATAACTGCCTCCGGACGAACCTTGAGCTGGTCCAGGGCACGGTGCATAGCCAGAAAACTGGCGTTGAGGATATTGATTTTATCGATTTCTTCGGGAGTAACAATGCCCACGGCCCAAGCTACAGCATCACGCTCTATCTGCTCGCGGAGCGCCTTGCGCTTCTTATCTGTGAGCTTCTTACTGTCGTTCAATTCGGCATTCTGATAACCGGGCGGAAGGATAACGGCTGCTGCATATACGCTGCCTGCCAGACATCCTCTGCCAGCCTCATCGCAGCCAGCCTCTACCATATCCTTATAATAATGACTTTCTAACATAATTATGATGAATTTTACGTGCGCTGTATGCGGCTAAAAAGTCTTTATCTTTAGAACATCATAGCCACGCGTTTTACGCCCGCTACAAGCGCATCTATTTCTTCCTTGGTGTTGTACAAGGCAAAGCTGGCACGAACGGTGCCGAGAATGCCGTAGCGCTCCATCAAAGGCTGAGCGCAATGATGACCGGTACGTACAGCGATACCCAGACGGTCGAGCAAGGTTCCCATATCCATGTGATGAATATCACCAACCAAGAAGCTGACAACGGCATCTTTGCCCTCCTGTTCACCAAAAAGTCTGATTCCATCGATGGTTCGCATCTGCTCCATACAGTAGTGAGTGAGTTCCTGCTCGTGCTTGGCAATGTTATCCATGCCGAGCGCAGAAACATAATCGATGGCTTTTGCCAGACCGTGGGTAGCTACATAATCAGGAGTACCAGCCTCGAACTTGAAAGGTAACTTCTCGAAAGTAGTCTTTTCGAAACTTACGCTCTCAATCATTTCGCCACCGCCCTGATAAGGAGGCAACTTGTCGAGCCATTCTTCCTTGCCGTAAAGCACACCGATACCGGTAGGACCATAAATCTTATGTCCGCTGAAAGCGAAGAAATCGCAATCCATATCCTGTACATCCACAGCAAAATGAGGAGTACTCTGAGCGCCATCCACCATGACAGGCACATCGTGCTCATGAGCAATCTTTATCATCTCTTTTACCGGATTCACCGTACCGAGCACGTTGCTCACCTGGGCGATGCTCACGATTTTAGTGCGTTCGGTAAATAAATTGGCGAATTCATCGAGGTTAATCTCACCTTTATCGTTGATAGGGATTACACGGATGGCGATTCCCTTCTTGGCAGCCTGCAACTGCCAAGGCACGATATTGGAGTGATGTTCCATGGTAGAGATAATCACCTCGTCGCCCTCGCTCATAAAGGCATCGCAGAACGATGAAACCACGAGATTCAGACTCTCTGTTGTGCCACGGGTAAAGATGACTTCCTCAACCTTAGGCGCATTGATAAACTTGCGCACGGTTTCGCGGGCTGCCTCATGAAGGTCGGTAGCCTGCTGAGAGAGATAGTGAACACCACGATGCACATTGGCATTTACATTGAGATACTCGTCGCGCATGGCATCGAGCACGCACAATGGCTTCTGTGTGGTTGCCGCATTATCCAGATACACCAATGGCTTATCATAGACCTTTCTCGATAAAATCGGGAAATCTGCTCTTACTTGATTGATATCATACATATTTTTAAGAACTTAACTCCTTTAAAAGGATATTATCTACTTGCAAAGCTTGCAGCCCTCACACTTATTGAGTTCACCACGGAATCGCTTCTCTACGAGATGATGCAGGCGATCACGCAATGGTTCCAGCTCCATCTTGTCGATGACTTCGTTGATAAATGCAAACTGAAGGAGCAACTTAGCCTCCTCACGGCTCACACCACGCTGCTGCATATAGAACAATGCGGCATCGTTGAGCTGACCTACAGTACTTCCATGCGCACACTTCACATCATCAGCATAGATCTCCAGCATCGGCTGGGTGAACATGCGGGCTGTCTTCGTAGCACAGAGGTTCTGGTTGGTTTCCTGCGAAGTGGTCTTCTGGGCACCATGACGAACCAGCACTCTGCCGGCAAAAGCACCACGTGCCTCACCATCGAGTACATACTTATAAAGCTCGTTGCTGGTACAATGACCCACCTGATGATCGATAAGCGTATTGTTATCAACCACCTGGTTCTTGTCGGCAATCACACAACCATTGCAGAAGCACTCAGCTCCCTCGCCCTTGAATACGAGGTCAAGACGGTTGCGGGTAATACCGTTATGAAGGGTGATGACGTTATGGTTTACACGGCTGTTAGCCTGCTGCTCGATATAAACGTTACTGACACGGCGATTCTTGTAATGAGTCTCCTCCAGACAATAGAGGTCGAGACTGGCATTCTCGCCAACATAAGCCTCGATAACCTGGGTAGCGAGGAAATTCTTGTCATCGGCTGCATGGTCGCAGAAGAGGAACTTAGCCTCAGCACCCTGTTCCATCACGATGAGTACACGGCGGTTTACCATCAAATCTACATCCGAACGGAGAATATTGATGACCTGAATAGTTCGCTCTACCTTTACATTCTTTGGAACATAAATCAGCAAGCCATCCTGTGCCAGGAATGTATTCAATGCGGTGATGCCATCTTCATCGGTTTTGGCAATCTTAGCGTAGTATTTCCCGATGAATTCAGGGTTTTCTGCAGCAATCTTGTTCAAAGAGTCCACGATTACGCCCTCCGGAAGCTCTACTTTAGGCAATGCTTTGTTATAAAAAGCATCGTTTACCACGAAGTAGAGCGAAGTGCTCAGGTTAGGCACATCGCAGCGGAAAGCCTCGTATGGATCTACCGGAATTTCCAGACGGTTCAAGTTCAAGCCATAGTCTGGCTCGAAGATGGCGCTCATATCTGTGTACTTGTATCTTTCTACCTTTCGGGAAGGGAAGCCCAGGCGACGGAAGTTCTCAAACGCAGCATCGCGCACCGCATTGAGCACCTCAGCACTGTTCTTCTTGATTATTCTCGAAGAAGACTGATACAAGTCTAAATATTGTTTTTCTGAATGCATAGCCATCCTCCCTATTATTTCTCATCTACTTCTGCCTTGATCCAGTCATAGCCACGAGCCTCAATCTCCTTGGCAAGTTCAGGACCGGCAGTCTTCACGATTCTACCCTTATAGAGTACGTGAACCACACTTGGCTTAATCATATCAAGCAGACGCTCGTAGTGAGTGATGACGATAGCAGATGTCTTGTCGGTATGCATCTTGTTCACACCATCTGCTACAATACGCATCGCATCCACATCGAGACCAGAGTCGGTTTCATCGAGAATAGAAAGCTTTGGCTCCAGCATAGCCATTTGGAAAATCTCGTTGCGCTTCTTCTCACCACCCGAGAAACCTTCGTTTACAGAACGGCGAGCCAACTTGCTGTCCAATTCCACCAACTCGCGCTTTTCACGCATCAGCTTCATGAATTCGCTTGTGTTCAATGGTTCCAAACCCTGATACTCACGCTTGGCATTGATAGCCGCACGCATGAAGTTGGTCATGGATACACCAGGAATCTCCACCGGATACTGGAAAGAGAGGAACAAGCCTTCACGGGCACGGTCCTCTGGCTTCATATCCAGGAGGTTCTTGCCGTTGAAGATAGCCTCGCCCTCGGTTACGGTATAGAGAGGGTTACCTGTAAGCACAGCGCTCAAGGTTGACTTACCGGAACCGTTAGGTCCCATGATAGCATGTATCTCACCATCGTTGATAGTCAGGTTGATACCTTTCAATATTTCTTTGCCTGCAATAGTAGCATGCAGATTCTTTACCTCTAACATATTATATTTATGTATCTATAATTATTCAAACAAGCCATCCCAAAAACTTCTTCTGTCATTAGCAGTAAAAGTAAATGGAAAATTAAACTTTAAGCCTACTGATACTGCATGGCGATGCAGTTGTCCATGATTATACGACGTATTCGAACTTCCCTTTTCCATGTAAGTAGCCCGATAGTGCGAGTCGAAACCAAGACGATAGCTGTATTCTACTTGTACTGCAATATTAGAAAACAAATAGAAATCCGCTCCAACCACAGGTCCTGCACTGAAACGTGGTAATCTTATCTTACCATATCCTTCGTATTCATACGTCTTCGTTCCCATTGAACCCGTCGTGATAGAAGCAGACGTAGAGAAAGCTGAATGCTCTGCATCAAAAGCACAAAGCATATCGAGCCCCACATAAGGTTGAACCCACCAATCCGTAGGAGCAACATACCATCTTCCGCCTAACATCAGTTGATTCATGTCATAAGCAGCCTCCCCCTTCAAAAAGGTAACTTCTTCATGCTCATAACCTGCCTTTAAACTAAAATTCGTATTCGGCAAATAATATTCCGCATGAAACTTAGTCAACATTCCTATATTCTGGGTAGAACCGAAATGGTACTTTGGTACTTCCGCACCCGTATGATGTGCATTCTGATAAAAGCCTCCACCAATATGAGCATCTATCGCCCATACTCTTTCGACATCATCATCCTTATACTTAGGTCGTTTATAGGTAGTCTGTCCTACAACAGACATACCTGCCATCAGTAAGCATAAAAGCATTATCTTTCTCATAAGACGTCACCTCAAAATTTGTTTCGTAATAGCCAATAGAAACTATCGCTTATCCTACGGTTCCTTCGAGTGAAACACTCAGGAGTTTCTGTGCCTCAACAGCAAACTCCATAGGCAACTTGTTGAGCACATCCTTGGCATAACCGTTTACGATCAAGCCGACAGCCTCCTCGGTAGGAATGCCTCGCTGATTGCAATAGAAGAGCTGGTCTTCTGAAATCTTCGAGGTGGTTGCCTCATGTTCGAACACGGCTGTGTCGTTATGGGCATCCATATATGGGAAGGTATGCGCTCCACAATCGCTGCCCAGCAACAAAGAGTCGCAGGAACTGTAGTTGCGTGCATTGTCGGCATTGGATGTGGCACGAACCAGACCACGATAGGAGTTCTGGCTATGACCTGCCGAGATACCCTTCGAGATGATAGTACTCTTGGTGTTCTTACCCATGTGAATCATCTTGGTACCGGTATCAGCCTCCTGATAGTTGTTGGTAACAGCTACGCTGTAGAACTCAGCTACAGAGTTGTCGCCACGCAAGATACAGGAAGGATACTTCCAGGTAATCGCAGAACCCGTCTCTACCTGAGTCCAGCTCAACTTAGAGTTCACACCGCGCAAGTCACCTCGCTTGGTTACCAGGTTCAGCACACCACCCTTACCATGCTCATCACCAGGATACCAGTTCTGAACGGTAGAGTATTTCACCTCAGCATTATCCTTGACGATAATCTCTACGATAGCCGCATGGAGCTGGTTCTCATCACGCATTGGCGCTGTACATCCCTCCAGGTAAGAAACGTAGGCTCCATCATCGGCGATGATCAATGTACGCTCAAACTGACCGGTGTTACGGGCATTGATGCGGAAGTAACTGCTCAACTCCATCGGGCAGCGGACGCCCTTAGGAATATAAACGAATGAGCCATCACTGAATACGCAACTGTTCAAGGCTGCATAAAAGTTATCACGATAAGGAACCACGGTTCCCAGATACTCTCTTACCAGATCAGGATGCTCCTTCACAGCCTCACCAATACTGCAGAAGATGACGCCCTTCTCACGGAGTTTCTCCTTGAAGGTAGTCTTCACCGACACAGAGTCCATGATGGCATCTACAGCGGTACCGCTCAAAGCCAGACGCTCCTCCAGAGGAATACCGAGTTTGTCGAATGTTTTCTCCAACTCAGGATCAATCTCCTGGTTTTTTGGCTTCTTTGCCAAAGGGTCGGCATAGTATGAAATCTCCTGGTAGTCAATAGGTGGCACGTGAACGTGTCCCCACTTTGGCTCCTTGAGCGTCTTCCAGTAATTGTAGGCTTTCAGACGAAATTCGAGCATCCAGTCTGGCTCTCCCTTCTTCTGCGAGATCAGGCGCACAACATCCTCGTTGAGACCCTTTTCTATGATTTCAGTATGTACATCGGTGGTAAAACCATACTCGTATTTCTGGTCTATCACATCCTTGACAACCTGATTCTGTTCTTTCTCTATTTCTGCCATTGTTATTTAGAATAACCGTTCGTTATTTTAACCCTAAATAGGGATAAGCCGCTGAGGACTCATCCCTACCTTATTATATATATGATAGAGCGAAAAACAAATGAATTCTTCGCTTTTCGTTCTTCACTCTTCACTTTATTAAAGCTTCTGCTCTACCTCAATCTCAGTGAAGGTCTCGATAACGTCTCCCTCCTGGATATCGTTGTAGTTGACGAGGCTCAAACCACATTCCATACCGGTAACCACCTCCTTAACATCGTCCTTGTAACGCTTCAAGGCATCGATTTCTGCAGTACGTATCACGATACCGTCACGGATGACGCGAGCCTTATCCTTAGCGTGTACCTTACCCTCGGTAACGAGACAACCGGCAATAGTACCCACCTTAGAAATCTTGAAGGTCTGCTTAACCTCAACCTGACCGGTAACGATTTCCTTCTTCACCTTGTCGAGCATACCAACCATCGCACTCTTGATATCATCGATAGCATCGTAGATGATAGAGTATGTGTTGATCTCAACACCCTCACGGTCGGCAGCCTTACGAGCATCGGCAGATGGACGAACCTGGAAACCAACGATGACTGCATCTGAAGCAGATGCCAGCATCACGTCGTTCTCTGAAATCTGACCCACAGCCTTGTTCACCACGTTCACCTGAACCTTCTCGGTAGAAAGCTTGATGAATGAGTCGCTCAAAGCCTCAACAGAACCATCGGTATCACCCTTCACGATGACGTTCAACTCATGGAACTCACCACGTGCGATACGGTGAGAGATATCACCCAGGGTCAAGCGCTTCTGAGTACGCAAGCCCTGCTCACGCTGCAGCTGCTCACGCTTGTTGGCGATTTCGCGAGCCTCCTGCTCTGTCTCGATTACGTGGAACTGGTCACCTGCAGTAGGCGCACCATTCAAACCGAGGATGATAGCTGGCTCAGCAGGAGCTGCTGACTTGATGTTGGCATTACGCTCATTGAACATCGCCTTGACACGCCCCCAAGAAGTACCGGCGAGTACGATGTCGCCTACCTTCAGGGTACCGTTGGCAACCAATACGGTAGAAACATATCCACGACCCTTGTCGAGAGAAGACTCGATGATGGTTCCTGTAGCACGACGGTTAGGGTTAGCCTTCAAGTCGAGCATGTCAGCCTCGAGGAGCACCTTGTCGAGCAAATCGTGAACACCGATACCCTTCTTGGCACTGATTTCCTGGCACTGATACTTACCACCCCACTCCTCAACGAGCAGGTTCATGTTAGCCAAGTCCTCACGGATACGGTCTGGGTTAGCACCTGGCTTATCAATCTTGTTGATTGCGAATACCATAGGCACACCGGCAGCCTGGGCATGAGCGATAGCCTCTTTGGTGGTAGGCATCACAGAGTCATCGGCTGCGATGATGATGATGGCGATATCGGTAGCCTGGGCACCACGGGCACGCATGGCGGTAAACGCCTCGTGACCTGGAGTATCAAGGAAGGTAACCTTGCGGCCACTGTTCAGCGTAACACTGTATGCACCGATATGCTGGGTAATACCACCTGCCTCACCGGCAATCACATTGGTATTGCGGATATAGTCGAGCAAAGAGGTCTTACCATGGTCTACGTGACCCATGACGGTTACGATTGGAGCACGTGGAACCAAGTCGTTCTCATCATCCTCTTCCTCGCTCACGGCCTCCTGAACCTCGGCACTCACGTATTCGGTCTTGAAACCGAACTCCTCAGCTACCATATTGATGGTCTCTGCATCCAGGCGCTGGTTGATAGATACCATGATACCTACGCCCATCAGCGTAGAGATAACCTGAGTAACGCTGATATCCATCATCGTAGCCAACTCGCTAACGGTAACGAACTCAGTAAGTTTCAGAATCTTGCTTTCCTTCTGCTCCTGACGAGCCTGATCCTGCAACTTCTCCTGAACAGCCTCACGCTTCTCCTTACGGTACTTAGCACCCTTCTTGTTCTGACTCTTGCTGGTCAAACGTGCAAGAGTCTCCTTAACCTGGCGTGCTACAGCCTCGTCATCAACCTCGATCTGGCGCTGGTTGCTGCGGTTGTTGTTATTGCCGCGATTATTATTGTTATTATTTCTGTTGCGGTTCTTGTTCTTCTTGTTATTACCGCCGTTGTTGCCATTACCTCCGCCATTATTCTTAGCTTCGGCAATGATGTCAACACGTTCTTTGTTGATACGAACACGCTTTTTGCGCTCATTGTGCTGTTGAGCCATTTTCTCCTCACGTTCCTTGCGGCGCTCCTCCTTGGTTTTCTTCTTAGGACGAGTGCTCTGGTTGAGGGAAGACAAATCTATCTTGCCCAACACCTTAGGCTCATTAGCAGTAAACTTCTTCTCACTCTTGAGAGTAAACACGCTGTTATCTGCTGCGCCAGCAGAATGCTGTGCAGTTTCATTCTTAGCATGATGATGCTCTTTCTTTCCCTGAGGAACATTCTGCTTATTCATCTGAGCGTTTGACTGCTGTGATTTCTGATGATTTTCCTGTTTCATTTGCTGTTTATGCTGAGAAGCCTGTTGTGGCTTCTGTTCCTTCTTTTGCTCAGCCTTAGGAGCGTCTTTCTTCTGCTCAGGACTGACGGCAGCAGTCTCAGGCTTTTCCACAACAGACTCTGCAGCAGGCTTCTTACCGATATTGTCCAAGTCAATCTTTCCCAGCGGCTTATACTGCTGCCGTCCATTAGACTCCAACAAGCTTTCAGCGCGATTGTCCTTCTGCTCTGGCGCACGCTTCTTATCTTTTGCTTTTTTGGTAAAGAGTTTCTCAGCCTGATCACGAACCTCTCTGTCCTGACTGAAGGCATCATTCAATGCCTTGTATTGCTGGTCGGTGAGTTTGAAGCTCGGTTCTGCCTTGACATCTCCCAGGTCTTTTCTTTTCTCTAGGAATTCAACTGCCGTCTGAAGTCCTATATTTAATTCACGTAGTGCTTTATTTAATCTGATGCTCATAAATTATTTATTCTCCTATTTTTAAAGTTAGATTCCCTGCAAGCACTCGCTGGCAAGGGAATTATTGTTCGAATTCGGCGCGCAACACGCTGAGTACATGATCAACGGTCTCCTCTTCGAGGTCGGCCTTCTCAATCAGCAAGTTGCGAGGTGCATTGAGTACCTGCTTGGCAGTATCAAGACCGATGCCCTTGATAGCATCGATAACCCACTGGTCAATCTCATCAGAGAACTCATCCAAGTAGATATCCTCATCGGCCTCATTCTCGTCTACCTCACGGAATACATCGATGGTATATTCTGTAAGCATAGAAGCCAGTTTGATGTTCATACCGCCACGGCCGATAGCCAAACTAACTTCCTCAGGCTGCAAGTAAACCTCTGCTTTCTTGTTCTCATCATCAACATTGATTGAAGAAACCTTGGCTGGAGCCAACGCACGCTGAATGAAGAGTTTGGTATTGCTTGAGTAGTTGATGACATCGAGATTCTCGTTGCAAAGTTCGCGAACGATACCGTGAACGCGGCTACCCTTAACACCTACACATGCACCAACCGGGTCGATACGCTCATCGAATGTTTCAACAGCAATCTTAGCACGCTCTCCCGGAAGACGGGCGATACGGCGGATTGCAATCAGACCGTCTGCAATCTCAGGAACCTCAGCCTCCAACAGGCGTTGCAGGAAGATTGGAGCAGTACGGCTCAAGATAATCTTTGGATTATTGTTCTCGTTGTCTACACGAAGGATGACCGCACGAACAGTCTCACCCTTGCGGTAAGTATCACCAGGAATCTGCTCAGTCTTAGGCAACATGAGCTCGTTGTTCTCATCATCTACAATCAGAACCTCGCGCTTCCAAACCTGATAAACCTCACCAGAGATAACCTGACCTACGCGATCCTTGTATTTGTTGTAGAGTGAATCATGCTCCAACTCAAGAATTTTGGAAGCCAAAGTCTGACGAAGAGTCAAGATGGCACGACGACCAAACTTATTGAAGTCAACCGTCTCACTTACATCCTCACCAACCTCGTAATCCGGCTCAATCTTACGAGCCTCAGAAAGTGTAATTTCCTTATTTTCATCTTCAACTTCGCCATCAGCAACAACAATACGGTTGCGATAAATTTCGAAGTCACCCTTGTCAGGGTTCACGATGACATCAAAGTTTTCGTCACTACCAAAAATCTTGGCAAGTACATTACGGAAGCTCTCCTCCAATACACTTACCAATGTAGTACGGTCGATATTCTTTGTTTCTTTAAACTCGCGGAATGTATCAATCATACTCGCTGTCAATTCTTGCTCTTTTTTAGCCATAACTTAATTGAAACTAATTATGTATTTTGTATATTTTACTTTATCCATCTGGTAAACGTGATCAACCTCCTGCTTAACCGGACGTTTTTTACCTTCAACCTTTACCTTTTCTTCAACGCCAACTGTGAAGTCATTTCCTTCAACAGCTTTCAAGATACCCTTCACCTTCTTGCCGTCGGCATCAAGCACCTCTACCTCCTTGCCAATGAAATTGATATACTGCTGCGGAACTTTGAACGGTTGACCCAAGCCTGCAGAGCCAACTTCGAGCTCATAGTCTTCCTCGTCACGGTTCAAATGATCCTCAATATACTTACTCAAGGCAACACAATCCTCAATCCATACTCCATCGGCATGGTCAATCTCAACAACGATTCTATCGTCGGGACTGATTTCAATGCTTACCAAGAAATATTCCTTATCTTGGAGCCATTCTTCAACTAATTTTTTTACGACGTTTTTATCAATCATATATACCTTATTAAAATAAAATGAGGAACTCTTGTGAGCCCCTCATTCCACTGAACGTTGCAAAATTACAAATATTTTTGTGATTAGCCAAAAAAAATGCAACTTTTTATTCGCAACGTGCACATTTTTAATCGATTGTGCACGTTTTTGTACTTATTTCTTCACAGGATGCAGTATTTTTTCGTATTCTGATGGAGAATTCAGCAATTTTACTGCTTCCTTAATCTGCTTGTCGTAACGCATGGAATTCTGGATGGCACCGCGCTGGAAATAATAGGCAGAAACGATGTCATTTTCCAACAGATGCTTGATGTAATCCTTGTTATAATCCAGATCCTTTGCCACATTATGGCTCAGCTTTTTCTTCAAAGCCTCAAACTCTGCCTTGGCATCATCGTAGTAGCCTTCAAACTTAGCGAGTTTTTCCAAGTCCTTGAGATACTTTTCTGTTTCACGGTCGTACTGGAAGTTAGCCTTCAACACGCGTGTCTTGAATTCATCATAGTCGGCATCGGTCAGCGAGAATTCCTTCGCAGGAGCAATAGCAGGATGCTTGGCGATATAATCAACCTCATAATTAAGCATCACCTCATTACTGTCGCGGGCACCAGCCAGATAGAAGGCGATGTTTGGCAAAGAATCAGGCTTTACTTCTACATCCGGCTTCACACCACCTCCATCTCTCACTTCTCTGCCACCTGCGGTATAGAACACCTTGGTAAGAGAGTCGGGAACATGCTCCACATAACCGCCCTTATCGTGCTTATAGTTGAGTGCCTGAACGCATCGACCGCTAGGAATGAAATATTTAGCAGTAGTGAGTTTCACCTGTCCGTTATAAGGCAAATCCATGGTAGTCTGCACCAATCCCTTTCCATACGTGCGCGTACCTAATATTACAGCACGGTCATAATCCTGCAGACTGCCGCTCATGATTTCACTGGCACTGGCAGAATTCTCGTTCACCAATACCACCATCGGCATAACGGAATCTATCGGTTCAACCGTGGTCTTATAAACATGATTAGAACGCTGCAACTTTCCCTTCATCTCCAAGACAGTCTTACCTTTAGGCAAGAACATATTGATGATACTGACCGCTTCGGTAACAGAACCACCACCATTATTACGCAGATCGAAGACAAGGCTATTGGCTCCTTGCTTTCTCAAATCGATGAAAGCACGACGCACTTCCTTGGCAGACTGCTCGGTAAAGGAATTGAAGTTGATGTAACCGATGTTACCCTCCAACATGCCATAATAAGGCAAGAACGGCAACTGGATGGTACGGCGTGTTACCTTCACCTTCATCGTCTTGCCTGTACTTGGACGCTTAACTTTCAGCATGAAAGAAGAACCCGGTTCACCACGAAGATGATCGCTGACATAGCTCACCTCCTTATTGGTCATATCCTCATCATCAATACTCAGGATGATGTCACCCTTCTTCAGTCCCACTTCTGCAGCAGGCATATTCTCGTAAGGCTCGCTGACACAGACGCGCTGCAACTGGAAATTGTAGCGTATCACCGCACCTACACCCGCATACTTGCCGGTGAGCAGGTTCTTGAGTTCCTTCATCTTCTGCTCAGGATAATAGGTAGTATAAGGGTCGAGACTACGCAACATGGCATTGATACCATTTCCGACCACAACTTCAGCATCGAGCGTATCAACATACATCAAATCGAGATTCTTGTAGATGGCATTGAATATTTCCATATTCTTTGCGGCTTTGAAGTCATGATCTTTGTCAACCTGGGCAAAAGTAGGAACCGCCAGGAGCACCATAAGCAAGGAGAACAGTATTCTTTTCATTGTTACCTTATTTAATTGTATATGATTCAACTTATTGGTTATTTCCTCCCCCTCTTCACGGCATTCGCCCTCGGGAGAAGTTTTCGACCACAAAAGTACTCATTTCTTTGCGAAAAACACCATAAAATAGGCAAAAAGTGGCACAAAGATAAGAAAAAATACACTTTTTTAGGGAAAAAGCGAAAAAAGTCAGCAAAAAATTTGGCAGAATGAAGAAAAGTTAGTACTTTTGCACACGCAAATAAGGAACGTCATGTTCTTTACAGAATAAACGCTTCAATAGCTCAGTTGGTTAGAGCACCTGACTGTTAATCAGGGGGTCGTTGGTTCAAGCCCATCTTGAAGCGCAAGAGAGTTTCAGGTTAGCCTCGCAACTCATCTTCTTTCATAGCAAATTGCTTCAATAGCTCAGTTGGTTAGAGCACCTGACTGTTAATCAGGGGGTCGTTGGTTCAAGCCCATCTTGAAGCGCAGAAAAGAGTCGCAAGTTTTACTTGTGACTCTTTTTGTTTATCCACATTTTATCCCACTTTGCATTCTCCATTCCCATTTACAAATACTATATCCGGCAATAACCAGAGAAAGCAAATCGGGTAGGAGGTAAATGTTACTCATAAGAGGCATTTACCTCCTACTTTCGCATTCACCGACCTCCCACACCACCGTACGTGCGGTTCCGCATACGGCGGTTCCTACTTTGGGTGCCATTCGAGATACGAACCCATCAGCGTGACATACCCTGTCTTACGAAGACTATCATTGCTGATAGCCATTTTCAAAATAGGACTGTCTGCTACACGCCAATACCCAAGACGGCTGTTTCCCCACATATAGGCTTGGTATTTATCTATACCACACCTTACGAGGTTGGCAATCCTCGTCTTGACTCTCTTCCAAGACTTCCATATACACATGCGTATTCGTCTGCGCAGCCATTTGTCCGTTTCAAGGAGCAGTTGCTTCATATTTGCAAGATGATAGTACCCCACCCATCCTCGTATGTATTCCTCTAGCTTTTGCTTCCATTTTTCATATCCCCATCCATTGCTCCGATTCGTAAGTTCCTTTAGTTTGGCTTTCATCTTTGCTTTGGATTTGGGATGCACAGTCAGTTGGCATTTGCCTTTGGATACATAGAAGGAGTAGCCGAGGTATTTCACACCACGCACATACGAGACGACCGTCTTCTCCTTGTTCACCTTGAGGTATAGTTTACCTTCTATGAACTTGGTGATGGACTCCTTGACTCGCATTGCCGCTCGCTTGGACTTACAAAATATCATTGAGTCATCGGCATAACGAACAAAGGGGAGACCTCTGCGTTCGAGTTCCTTGTCCAACTCGTTGAGCATGATGTTGCTCAGCAGTGGACTCAACGGTCCTCCTTGGGGAGTTCCCTCCTCACTTGCCTCGAAGAAGCCCTTGTTTATCACACCGCTGCGAAGATATTTGTGTATAAGGCTGACAACCCTCCCATCCTTGATGGTTCGGCTTAGGATTTCTATGAGTTTGCTATGACTCACCGTGTCGAAGAAGCGTTCCAAGTCTAAATCGACAACGTATATATAGCCATTGTCGATTATCTTCTGCGCTCCCCTAAGTGCATCGTGGCATCCTCGCCTTGGGCGGAAGCCGTAACTTCGTGACGAGAACTGTCGCTCATAGATGGGTGTCAAGGTTTGGTTGATGGCTTGTTGCACCAATCGGTCAACCACGGTGGGGATGCCCAACAGGCGCTTCTTGCCATTGTCCTTCGGTATCTCTACTCGACGGACTGGGTTCGGACGGTATGAACCGTCCTGCAAGGAACGTATCAGAGAATCCTTGTTAGCCAAGAGCCAAGGGAGAAGTTCCTCACAAGACATCTTGTCGATACCGCCGCATCCCTTGTTGCGAACCACCGCTTTGTAGGCTTGGTTCAGGTTATCGGGACTAAGGATTCGCTCCAACAAGTGCTCCTTGTCGAATGGTACTTCCACGATGTTGTCTTCACACATCCACATGAAAGTCTGCGCTCCCCCATACCATTCGGATTCCGTCCTAGCTCTTTGGGGGCAGCCATTAACTTTTGCCAATGTTTTCTGCGTTCTTACTTTCATAAGGTATGTTTCATTTACTATCGTTTAATATAGGTTCTGTCCTTCATGCGCTATATCGAAAAGCACACTACTATGACATCTGCTGACTTCTCACGGCTAGCTTTACTCCTTGCCTTTCGCAACATAGCTATTCGACAAGTCCGTGAGACCTCCTCGGATAAGGGCATTGTCTTTCCATCTTATACCCACTTCATTTACACCAACCGTTCCGAATAGCTATAGGGCTTTGGTTTGTATAGCAACCTTACCCACGGTCATATGCCTTGTATGAAGTTTCTGTCCGTTAGGTCAGATGTTTGCCGCCGGCTTCTTTCAGATTTCACCTCACGATGAACACCCTTGCCTTTGGCTATGTAATTCCCGCTATTAGGGCTTACTCGGGACTTGCACCCGTTAGACAATGCTCGTGCCGAGCATACTATCAAAAAAGGCACATTCCGATCGGAATGTGCCTTTATATATAATAATGTGTCTAATACGCAGATTATTCTACATCATTGTTGTGATCCAAAGAGTCGTTGAACCCCTTAGGAGCCTGCTCATCATTACGATGCTCGTAACGACGTGGCTGACGAGCTGGACGCTCACCGCGACCTTCATGACGCTCATCACGACGACCGCGACGCTCACCGCGCTCAGGACGTGGACGACGCTCACGCTCTACATAGCCCTCTGGCTTCTCCATCAATACACGATGAGAAAGTTTGTACTTGCCAGTCTTAGGATCAATCTCCATCAACTTCACCTTGATCTTGTCGCCTTCCTTGATGCCAGCCTCTTCAACTGTCTCAAGACGCTTCCAATCAATCTCAGAGATGTGGAGCAAACCATCCTTACCAGGGAGAATCTCTACGAAGCAACCGTAAGGCATAATAGAGCGAACAGTACCCTCGTAAACCTCACCAACCTCAGGAACAGCTACGATAGCCTTGATCTTAGCCAAAGCTGCATCGATAGAATCCTTGTTAGGAGCAGATACCTGGACGTGACCCTTACCATCAGTCTCCTCGATAGTGATTGTCGCACCAGTATCCTCCTGCATCTGCTGGATAATCTTACCACCAGGGCCGATGACAGCACCGATGAACTCCTTAGGGATATCGAATGCTACGATACGTGGAACCTGTGGCTTCATCTCAGCACGTGGCTCAGAGATAGTCTCCATCATGCAGTTGAGGATGTGCTCACGACCAGCCTTAGCCTGCATCAAAGCCTCCTCAAGAATCTCGAAGCTCAAACCATCACACTTGATATCCATCTGTGTAGCAGTCAAGCCATCGCGGGTACCAGTGGTCTTGAAGTCCATATCACCCAAGTGGTCCTCATCACCGAGGATATCACTGAGGATAGCGTACTTGTCCTCACCTGGGTTCTTGATAAGACCCATAGCGATACCAGAAACTGGCTTCTTCATAGGAACACCTGCATCCATCAGGGCGAGAGTACCGGCACAAACAGTAGCCATAGAAGAAGAACCGTTAGACTCCAAGATCTGGCTTACCAAACGTACTGTGTAAGGGAAGTCTGTAGGAATCTGGCCCTTCAAACCACGCCATGCCAAGTGGCCGTGACCAATCTCACGACGGCCTACACCGCGCTGAGCCTTAGCCTCACCTGTTGAGAATGGAGGGAAGTTATAGTGAAGGAGGAAGCGCTGGTAGCTCTTCTCGAGCACACCGTCGATAAGCTTCTCATCCATCTTTGTACCAAGAGTACATGTAGAGAGAGACATAGTCTCACCACGCTGGAAGATAGCGCTTCCGTGAGGCATTGGGAGTGGAGATACCTCGCACCAGATAGGGCGGATTTCTGTAGTAGCACGGCCATCAAGACGCAAGCCCTCATCGAGGATGCAACGGCGCATAGCATCGCGCATTACGTCATCATAGTAACGGGTAGCCTCAGCGTGCTTCTCCTCCAAGTCTTCCTCAGAAAGATCGGTATGAGCAGCGTCATACTTCTCGAGGAAATCAGCCAAAACCTTGTCGAAAGCATCCTGACGTGCATGCTTCTCCAAAGCCTGGTGGTTGATATCATAAGCTGGCTTGTAAAGCTCAGACTTAATCTGCTCACGGAGTTCCTCATCGTTGATCTCGTGGTCATACTCACGCTTCACGTCAGTACCCTTCTCCTTAGCCAACTCATACTGGAGTTCGCACATAGGCTTGATAGCCTCGGCAGCCACCTTGAGGGCACCAATGAGATCCTGCTCAGAAACTTCCTTCATCTCACCTTCTACCATCATGATATTGTCCTTGGTAGCACCAACCATGATATCCATGTCTGCCTCTTCCATCTGCTGGAATGTAGGGTTTACAACATACTCACCATTGATACGAGCTACACGAACCTCAGAGATATAGTACTCGAAAGGAATATCTGAACAAGCCATGGCAGCTGAAGCAGCGAAACCTGCGAGGGCATCTGGCTGGTCAACACCATCGGCTGAGAGCAACATTACCTGTACGTAAACTTCTGCATGGTAGTTAGAAGGGAAAAGTGGACGCAAAGCACGGTCCACAAGACGAGAGGTAAGGATTTCCTCATCGCTGGCTTTGCCTTCGCGCTTGGTGAAACCACCAGGGAAACGACCTGCAGCACTGTACTGCTCACGATAATCTACTTGCAAAGGCATAAAATCTGTACCCGGAACTGCATCCTTTGCTGCACAAACAGTTGCGAGAAGCACTGTGTTACCCATGCGGAGAACCGCAGCACCATCAGCCTGTTTTGCAACTTTTCCGGTCTCAATTGTGATGGTTCTTCCATCAGGCAACTGAACACTTTTTGTAATTACGTTCATCTAAATTAAAAAACTTATTGTTTTGTCTAACATCTAAAATATCTAAAACGCTGCAAAGATACCTCTTTAATTATTAATAAACAAATAAATCAGCAATTATTTTCCACTTTTTTTAATAATTTATCTATAGAAGGTGCATTATTCGCAATTTTATTACTATCTTTGCACTCGATAATTTTGCAAAATAATAAAATTCATGAAGATAACTAGACTCTTTTCAGTGGCAGCGATTATGGTAGCTGCACTGGCTTTGACTTCTTGTAACAACAAGAAATTCCACATCAACGGCAATATCACAGAGGCTCAGGACTCTATGCTCTATCTGGAGAACATCAGCCTGAACGGTCCTGTGAAAATCGACTCTGTGAAACTGGGCGAGGATGGCGCCTTTGCCTTCGACGAGGCTGCCATGGACTCTGTTACCCCAGAGTTCTACCGCTTACGCATCGCCAACCAAACCATCAATCTTTCCATCGATTCTACAGAAACTGTCAAGGTAAAGGCGGCTTATCCGCAGATGAGCTTCAAATACGAAGTGGAAGGTTCTGAAAACTGCAACAAGATCAAGGAGTTGTCTCTTAAGCAGATGACTCTCCAGAGCAATATCAACGGGCTCGTGAAAGATCCTAACATCGGCAACGATTCTATCGAATCCATCGTAGGCCGCATGCTCCAGGCTTACAAACAGGACATCAAGACCAACTACATCTTCAAGGAGCCAATGAAGGCATACGCTTACTATGCGCTCTTCCAAACTGTACAGTTGGGCAATGTGAATACGCTTATCTTCAACCCTCGCAACAACAAAGACGACGTGAAGGTATTTGCTGCCGTAGCAACCAGTTGGGACACCTACTATCCTGGCGCTGAGCGTGGCAAGAACCTCCACAATATCGCCATCGAGGGAATGAAAGACATCCGCATCATCGAGAACCAGATGGCACAGCAGCAGATTGAGGCCAGCAAGGTGAGCGTAAACGGATGCATCGAACTTGCACTTCAGGACAACAAGGGACAGGTACGCCGTCTCTCCGACCTCAAGGGCAAGGTGGTACTGCTCGACTTCCATCTCTTCGCCAGCAAAGAGAGCACCAAGCGCATCATGATGTTGCGTGAACTCTACAACAAGTATCATGCTGCCGGACTGGAGATTTATCAGGTATCAGTAGACCCTGACGAGCACTTCTGGAAGACCTCTACCGCTGCCATCCCTTGGATTTGCGTACGCGATGAAGATGGCATTCAGGGCAAGAGTCTGGCTCTCTACAATGTCCAGAGCATTCCTACCTTCTTCCTGATCGACCGCACCAACACCCTGCAGGCACGTGATGCACAGATTAAGGACATAGAGGCAGCCATCAAGAACCTTCTTTAAGATAACCAGGAGTTAGAAGTTTGGAGAAAACAGTTTCGGCTTTTCATCTTCCAGCTTCTAACTCTTATTCTTTAACGTCAGTTCTGTATCTGCTTTCATGATAACATAGATGGCAATATCAGAATACGAACTATACAAGGAACTTAAGAACAAAAAACGATAAACTTTTAAACCCTAAAAAATGAATAAGAAATTTTTAGCAATGGCAGCCTTGGGGCTTATCACAATAGGAGCGCAGGCTAAAGTAAAGTTGCCACACATCTTGGGTGACAACATGATTTTACAGCAAAACACAGAGGCTAGCCTCTGGGGATGGGACAAACCAGGAACCACCGTAGAGGTAACCACCTCATGGTCTGGGCAGAAATATTCTGCCAAGACCGGAAAGGATGGCAAATGGGCTATCAAAGTACAAACCCCGAAGGCGAGCTACACCCCACTCTCCATCACTTTCGATGATGGCGAAAAGACCACTCTCAACAATGTGCTGGCAGGAGAAGTATGGGTTTGTGCAGGTCAGAGCAACATGGAGATGCCTGTAAAAGGATTTGGCAACTGCCCTGTAGAAGGTTACAACAAGGCGGTGCTAGAAGCAAACCAGTACAAAGGCATACATTACGTAAAGATTCCTAGCGTAATGAGCAGTAAGCCGTTAGATGATGCCAACTGCGAATGGAAGGAGGTTAACCCGGAAACCGTAGGCGATGCATCTGCTACAGGATACTTCTTTGCACAGGTAGTAAACAAGACTCTTGATATTCCGGTAGGTCTGGTCATGGCAAACAAGGGTGGAAGCCGTGTAGAAAGCTGGCTCGACCGCGACTACCTGAAGAAGAACACCAAGGAAGAGCTCGACTCTGTAAAGATGACCAAGAACCCTAAGTTTAAGTGGGATTTCCTCTACCCTCTTCTCTGGGGTAACGGAACTTTCCACCCTATCCTCAACTATAGCGTAAAGGGTATTCTCTTCTATCAGGGATGTTCTAACGTGGGCGACCCGGACGGCCAGTATACCAAACGTCTTGCCGACCTCGTTGCCCAGTGGCGCAGAGACTTCAAGCAGGGCGAACTGCCATTCTATTTCGTACAGATTGCACCTTATCATAATGGCGACGTAAATGGCGATTGGGGACCTAAGCTCCGTGAACAGCAGTTCAATGCAGCCAAGGTGATTCCAAACAGCGGCATCGTCTGTACCGAAGACCTGGTTTACCCATACGAGGTTGAGCAGATTCATCCATGTCAGAAACAGCCTGTAGGCGAACGTCTTGCACTCCAGGCACTCAGCAAGACCTATGGCATGAAGGGACTCTTCAGCGAGAGCATGACCTTCAAGGAGATGAAGATTGTAGGTGATACAGTAAAGGTGCATTTCGACAACACCTACGGAGCCTACAACCGCTTTGAAGGTATCGAAGGTTTCGAAGTTGCAGGCGAAGATAAGGTATTCCATAAGGCTACAGCCAAGCACTTCTGGCAGGAAGGCAACGATCCTTGGAATGAGTGCGTCATCGTAACCAGTCCTGAGGTAAAGAAACCAGTAGCCCTTCGCTACTGTTTCCGCAACTTCCAGCTCGGCAATATGGCAAATGCAGGCAACCTGCCTCTCTTCCCATTCCGTACAGATAATTGGTAAATATCAGATAACTAGCGGCCGATCTTTGTTCAGCAGTCAAAGACCGGTCGCTTTTCGATTATAACATGATGATAAATTCTTTTCCATTATACATTAATCATAATATGAGTCACGTATTAGATAAGTTTCAGTTTTGCCCGGTTTGCGGCTCTAATCATTTCGAAATCAACAACATCAAGAGCAAGAAGTGTAAGGACTGCGGATTCTCTTATTACCTCAATCCAAGCAGTGCTACGGTAGCTCTCATACTCAACAGTAAGGAAGAGCTCCTGGCAGTAAGGCGCAAGAAAGACCCAGCCAAGGGAGCACTCGATTTGCCAGGCGGTTTCGTCGACATGGATGAAACAGGTGAAGAAGGTATAGCAAGAGAGGTAAAAGAGGAAACCGGACTGGATGCAACTGACGTTAAGTATCAGTTCAGCTACCCAAATCTCTACCTTTACTCAGGTTTCATGGTTCATACCCTCGATATGTTCTATGAAGTGAAGGTGAAAGACGACACTCATATAGAAGCAATGGACGATGCTGAAGAATCATTCTGGATACCATTGAGCAGACTCAATCCTGATGAGTTTGCATTCGATTCCATACGCAAGGGGCTCCATCGTTATTTGGAAACAAAATTGGGGTAAAAAGGGTTCAATACAGCCAAATATGGCTCCCAAACATTAAAAAAACCAAAAAAAACACCATATAATAAGGTATAAGCAAAAAGTTTACTTACTTTTGCCAACCGAAAAAATTGTGTATAAGCTTATGCAAGAGAATTTAGTAATCGTCGAGAGCCCTGCGAAGGCTAAAAAGATCGAAGAGTTTTTAGGTAAGGACTATAAGGTTATGTCTTCTTACGGTCATATCCGTGACCTGAAGAAGAAGGAACTTAGTATAAACGAGAAAACCATGGAACCTGATTATGAGATTCCAGAGGAAAAGAAAAAACTCGTTACAGAATTGAAAACGAATGCGAAGAAAGCCAAGAAAATCTGGTTAGCATCCGATGAGGACCGCGAGGGAGAAGCCATCAGCTGGCACCTTTGCGAAGTACTGGGATTGGATGAGGAGAAGACAAACCGTATTGTCTTCCACGAGATTACCAAACAGGCTATTCTTGACGCAATCAAGAACCCACGCCATCTGGACATGAACCTGGTGAATGCCCAGCAGGCACGTCGTGTACTCGACCGACTGGTAGGTTTCAAGCTTTCTCCTATCTTGTGGAGAAAGGTTAAGCCAGCCCTTTCTGCAGGTCGTGTACAGAGTGTTGCTGTCCGTCTGATAGTAGAACGTGAGCGTGAAATCCAGAAGTTCCAGAGTGTTCCATACTATCGCGTTACCGCTATTTTCGCCCTGATCAGCGACAGCGGCAATGCAACAGAGGTAAAGGCAGAACTGGACCAGCGTTTCAATACCCACGAAGAGGTTGAAGCTTTCCTTGAGAAGTGTAAAGACGCTAAGTTTATGGTTGAATCTGTAACCAAAAAGCCTTTAAAGCGTTCTCCTGCACCACCTTTTACTACTTCTACTCTGCAACAGGAGGCAGCACGCAAGCTTGGTTTCACCGTTGTACAGACCATGATGATAGCCCAGAAACTTTACGAAAGCGGACGCATCACTTACATGCGAACCGATAGCGTAAACCTCTCTACGCTCTGTTCCAACGCCAGCAAAGATGAGATTATCAGAGAATATGGCAAGGAATACAGCCAGACTCGTGCCTACCACACCAGTTCAAAGGGTGCACAGGAAGCGCACGAGGCTATCCGTCCTACATATATGAATGAACCAACCATCGAAGGAACCGCTCAGGAGAAGCGCCTTTACGAACTCATCTGGAAGCGTACCATCGCATCTCAGATGGCTGACGCACAACTCGAAAAGACAACTATCAACATCAATATCGGCAACACAAGCGAAAAGTTTGTTGCTACCGGCGAGGTTGTTTCATTCGATGGTTTCCTCAAGGTTTATCTCGAGTCAACCGACGATGAAGAGCATGCTGAGGATTCTTCCCACATTCTTCCAGCCCTGAAAGAAGGCGATGAATTGCAGCGCAGAGAAATCCTTGCTACAGAGAAGTATTCTCTGGCTCCTGCAAGATACACAGAGGCCAGTCTGGTGAAGAAACTGGAAGATCTCGGCATCGGCCGTCCATCTACCTATGCTCCAACTATCAGTACCATCCAGCAGCGTCAATACGTAGTAAAGGGTGACAAGACGGGTGAAGAGCGCACATTTACCATAGATTCTCTGAAGGGCATCAAGATAACCCAGAAGTTGAAGAAAGAGATGGCAGGCTCTGAAAAGGGCAAGCTTCTGCCTACTGATATCGGCATCGTAGTAAACGATTTCCTGATGGAGAACTTCCCGAACATCATGAACTACAACTTTACAGCAGACGTAGAGAAGAAGTTTGATGATATTGCAGAAGGAAAGACCGAATGGACCAACTGGATGAAGGATTTCGACAAGGGCTTTGAGCCTGAAGTGAAGGAAGTCCTGGAAGCCCGCAACCAGCACAAAGCCGGCGAGCGCAATCTCGGAAATGATCCAAAGACCGGAAAGCCAGTATTCGTCAAGATTGGCCGTTTTGGACCAGTGGTACAGATTGGTTCTGCAGAAGACAAAGACAAGCCTCAGTTTGCCCAATTGCCATCAGACAAGAGCATCGAAACCATCACCCTGGAAGAGGCTTTGGAACTCTTCAAGCTACCAAGAGAACTCGGTGATTATGAAGGCATTACTGTAACAGTTGGCTCTGGCCGATACGGCCCTTACATCCTCCATAACCGCAAGTATGTTTCTATTCCAAAGGAGGATGATCCGCTGACCATCACACTGGATAGAGCCATCGAACTGATCAAGGAAAAGCGCGAAGCCGAAGAGAAGCGCCATCTCAAAGTTTTCGATGAGGACGATAAGATGGAAATTCTCAATGGCAAGTATGGTCCATACATTGCTTACGACGGCAAGAATTACCGCATTCCAAAGGCAAAACATGAGAGTGCAGAGGAGCTTACATACGAGGAGTGTATGGAAATTATCAAAGCTGCTCCAGAACCAAAGGCTAGAGGCAGAAAGAAATCATAAACATGCCTCATTGACATAGAAACAGAAGAAAATGAAGTCAATCATCATCATAGGATACATGGGCGCCGGCAAGACAACGGTCGGCAAAGCCCTCGCCAAAGACCTTGGCGTTATGTTCTACGATCTCGACTGGTATATCGAGAGCCGAATGCGCAAAACCGTTAAACAAATCTTCGATGAAGTTGGAGAAGAGGGATTTCGCAAGATAGAGCACAATATGCTACACGAAGTGGCAGAGTTTGAAAATGTAGTGGTAAGTTGCGGAGGAGGAACACCATGTTTCTTCGACAATATGGACTACATGAACCAACTTGGCGAAACGTTTTACCTGAAGGCATCTCCAGAGACCCTTCACGCTCATCTGAAGATGGGCAAAGGCGTGCGCCCTCTGCTGCTCAACAAAACACCGGAAGAGGTAGACGAGTTTATCCATGAGCAGCTGAAACTTCGAGAGCCTTACTACGAGAAGGCAAAACACATCATCGATATCAACGTGATGGACAATTATGATAAAATCAACGCTATTGTTCAGCAGATCAGAGACCTGCTGAACATATAGCCGTATCTAATAAAGTAATATATAATAAAGGTAACAAACAAAACTGATTTCCAGCAAGCAAGATTAGAAAATGAAGAAATGGACTATTGAAGACTCGAAGGAGCTCTACAACATCTGTGGTTGGGGTACTTCTTACTTTGGCATCAACGACAAGGGTGATGTCTATGTAACTCCATGCAAGGACAACACACAGATAGACCTGCGCGACATCATGGACGAGTTGGCATTACGCGACATCAACGCTCCCGTACTGCTCCGTTTCCCAGACATCCTCGACAACCGCATCGAGAAGACAGCCAGCTGTTTTCAAAAGGCAAAGGAAGAGTATGGATACAAGGGAGAAAACTTTGTCATCTATCCTATTAAGGTGAACCAGATGCAGCCGGTCGTTGAGGAGATTATCTCTCACGGCAAGAAGTTCAACCTCGGACTGGAGGCTGGCTCTAAGCCTGAACTCCACGCCGTCATCGCCGTACAGGCACAGAGCGACTCGCTCATCATCTGTAACGGCTACAAGGACGAGAGCTACATCGAACTTGCCTTGCTGGCTCAGAAGATGGGCAAGCGCATCTTTATCGTAGTAGAAAAGCTCAATGAGCTGGATATCATCGAAAAGGTAGCCAAAAAGCTCAACGTAAAGCCAAACATCGGTATCCGCATCAAACTGGCTTCTTCAGGTTCAGGCAAATGGGCTGAAAGCGGCGGCGATGCATCTAAGTTCGGCTTGACCAGCGCAGAACTGCTCACAGCCCTCAAGAAGATAGACGAGATGGGGTTCCACGACTATCTGCGCCTTATCCACTTCCATATCGGAAGTCAGATTACCAAGATTCGCCGCATTCAGACTGCTCTCCGTGAGGCAGCCCAATTCTATATTAGCCTCCACAAGATGGGCTACAATGTAGATTTCGTAGATTGCGGTGGCGGACTCGGTGTAGATTACGACGGCACCCGCTCTTCAAGCAGCGAGAGTTCCGTAAACTACTCTATCCAGGAGTATGTGAACGACTGTGTCTATACATTCGTAGATGCAGCCAATAAGAACAATATCGAGCACCCTAACCTCATCACCGAGAGCGGCCGTTCGCTCTCTGCCCATCACTCAGTCTTGGTTATCGATGTCTTGGAGACAGCTTCCCTGCCAGAAATGCCAGAGGAGTTTGAGGCGAAGGAGACTGACCACCAGCTGGTGAAGGATCTTTATGAAATATGGGACAACCTGAATCCTCGCAACATGCTGGAAGACTGGCATGATGCCGAGCAGATTCGCGAAGAGGCATTGCAGCTTTTCTCTCACGGCATCGTAGATCTGAAGACCCGTGCAGAGATTGAGGCAATGTACTGGAGCGTGTGCCACGAGATCAACAATCTTGCCAAGCACATGAAGCATGTACCAGAAGAACTCAGAGGATTGGATAAGATTCTTGCCGACAAGTATTTCTGCAACTTCTCTCTGTTCCAGAGCCTGCCAGACAGTTGGGCTATCGACCAGCTCTTCCCTATCATGCCTATCCAGCGTCTGAACGAGCGTCCTACCCGCAACGCTACCTTGCAGGACATCACCTGCGACAGCGATGGAAAGATTGCCAACTTCGTTACCGACGGACATATCGGCAACGTTCTTCCTCTTCATCCATTGAAGAAGAACGAACCATATTATCTCGGTGTATTCCTCGTTGGTGCCTATCAGGAGATTCTGGGCGACATGCACAATCTCTTCGGCGACACCAATGCTGCCCACATCTCTGTAAAGGACGGCAAATATAGCATCGACCAGATATTCGATGGCGAGACCGTAGAGGAGGTATTGGATTACGTACAGTACAATCCGAAGAAACTCGTCCGCCAGTTGGAGCAGTGGGTAACCAAGAGTGTGAAGGAAGGTAAGATTTCGCTCGATGAGGGCAAGGAATTCCTGGGCACCTATAGAAATGGTCTCTTCGGATACACATATCTTCAGTAAGAATTAACAGTTGATAGTTAATAGTTTACAGCAAGATTGCCCTATAAACTATTAACTATAAACTATAAACTAAACTTAAAGATGGAAAAAGTAACAGTAGTAAAGGTAGGCGGTGCCATCGTTGAAGACAGCGAGCAGCTGGCACAGCTCTTGAAGGATTTCGCAGCCATTCCTGGCAAGAAAGTATTGGTACATGGCGGTGGCCGCCGTGCCACTAAGGTAGCCGCAGCCCTCGGCATCGAGAGCAAGATGGTGAACGGCCGCCGCATCACTGATGCAGACATGCTGGAAGTGGTAACAATGGTTTATGGCGGTCTGGTCAACAAGAACCTGGTTGCCAAGCTCCAGGCTAACGGTGTGAATGCTCTCGGTCTGACCGGTGCTGATATGGACGTAATCCACAGTCACAAGCGTCCGTTGAAGGACGGTATCGACTTCGGATTCGTGGGCGATGTAGAGCGTGCCAACGGCAAGATGCTCCAGACCCTTATTAATGAAGGTATTACTCCAGTGATGGCTCCATTGACCCATGACGGCAAGGGCAACATCCTCAACACCAATGCCGACACCATAGCCAGCGAGACTGCCAAGGCTCTGGCTCCTTACTACGATGTGACATTGATATATAGTTTTGAAAAGAAAGGCGTGCTCAGTAATCCTGAGGATGACGACAGCGTGATTCCAGTGATTACCCATGCCGATTTTGAGAGATATAAAGCAGATGGTACCGTGGCAGGCGGCATGATTCCTAAGTTGGAGAATGCGCTTGCAGCCATCGATGCTGGTGTGAAAGAGGTGATTATCACCCTTGCTACCGCCATCGACGGAAAGCACGGAACGGTGATTAAGTGAAGAACGAAGAGTGAAGAATTCATCACCTTTTTTCTTAACAAGAGTTAAAAATAGAAATAAATTAAGATTGGTTGTAACTTTCTTATAGCATAGTCGTCATTAATTATAGAGGGATGAAAGAAATCAGTTTCCAGAACGATGTTTTGCCGCTGAAGAACAAACTCTTCAGGCTGGCCCTTCGCATTACTCTCAACCGGGAGGAAGCGGAAGACGTTGTGCAGGATACGCTGATTAAAGTCTGGAACGCCCGCGACAGATGGCTGGAGCTTGACTCCATCGAGGCATACAGCCTCACCATCGCTCGCAACCTCTCGCTCGACCGCATCAAGAAGATGGAAAATCAGAATGATTCGCTGGAAGAGCAGAATACAGAAAGGTTAGACGAAAACACTTCTACCCCCTCAGAAAGGATGATTCAGAAAGACAAACTGGACATCGTAAGGAATATCATCGACGAGTTGCCTGAAAAGCAGCGCAGCTGTCTGCAGCTTCGAGACATCGAAGGAAAGTCCTACAAGGAAATAGCAGACATCCTCTGCATCACGGAAGACCAAGTAAAGGTGAACATCTTCAGGGCTCGTCAAACAGTCAAACAAAGATTTCAACAATTCGACAGATATGGATTATAAGTACATCAACCAACTTTTGGATCGCTACTGGAAGGGCGAGACTTCTCTCGAAGAAGAGGAGATTCTCCGTGCATTCTTCAGCCAGGACGAGTTGCCTGCCGAGCTGAAGCCATACCAAGCGCTCTTCTCTTACGAGATGGGCGAGGCTAAGCAAGAGGCGCTGGGTGATGACTTCGACCAGAAGATGATGGCGATGATTGAAGATGAATATACCAAGAAGCCTAACAAGGCAAAGGTGATTTCTTTGACAGAGCGCCTGAAGCCTCTCTTCAAGGCTGCTGCCGTGGTAGCTATCATCCTGACATTGGGCAATGCTGCTCAGGTACCTTTCCAGAGCAATGACATTGATTCTGTTGAAAACGTAGGATACATCAAGAGTGGCAAGGGCGTGTCCGTAGCCATGGGAGATTCTGCTTCGGTTGATTCTATGCAACGCACAGGCATCGATCAGGTAAGCACTCCAACAACGTCTCCAACGTTATTAAAGTAGATTATTTCTATGCTTTCTCTATAAAAAATCATGTTTAGTAAAACAATTCTGAAGCTGTGAAGTTTCAATTCTCTCAAATTTTTCATAACATACTAACGTAATAGGGCTGCCAGGATGTACTGGCAGCCCTTACTTATTTTATATATTTTGCACGCAAGCGTATGATAAAGGATACACAAGTGGCTCAATTTATTGCTACTGCGAAGCTTCATTTAAGTCTCCTTCCGGTCATCATTGATGACTCTTACTTACCTCAATATAAGACACTTAACCTGTTTAAGAAGGAGCGTTTGAGAGGTTATTTTTCCAGATGGGGGTTAACAGAGTTAACAGTTAACAGCCCAGAATGTATACTTCCCCCCACTCACATATAATAATAAGTATATATATTTATATATAATATAAGGTATGGGAGAGGGGGAGGATGCAAAAAACAGCTGTTAACTGTTAACCTGTTAACCCTTTGCCCCTTTTGTTAACATAGTTTTCTTCTCCAGAACTCACCGTTTCTCGGTGCAGAAGTCATCGTTTTCTTTTTGGGAATACATCGCTTGCCGGATAGAAATCCTTGCCATTACTTGTTATTTTTTTCTGGCGAAATCAGCCATTTTTGTTTATTGCCAATAAATAAATCTGCGGTTTTTTATTTACCCTCAAATCCGCAACCTATAGGGTTTAGTGGGATTTTGCTTGCAAAACGACGAAATTCATTTTATTGTACATATTTCTTGCACAACAGAAATGTCGCAGACACAAAATCCCCTTACCCCATAAAGCGACTTGAGGTAATACGCTGGTTTAACCAGAAAAGCATGGTCTTTAACCAAAGTCTGTCTTGAACAGGTTGGCATAAGCATTGTTGTCTGAGTAAATGTTCAATACATGCCTACGTGATGTCTTAATCCATTTCGCAGGAACAGATATGAACTTGAAAACAAAGGTCTTGATTCTGCTGGTGGCACACAATCCAAATTCATGGGTTTTCAATCTCTGCATAATAGCTTTGTAGAAGTTTCTGATGAGAGCTGTCATAAGCAGGAATACAGTATTCTGTGCCATGAACGATTTTGGCAATCGATTCCAGCCAAAGCCATTGTTCATGTCATCGAAGATGCGTTCCTTGCCACCACGAAGATTGTAGAATTCCACGATGTCTCTTGCACTCGACTTGTAATCGTTAGTCAGTATACATCTGTAGGTATATTCGCCTTCCCAAATGTCAAGGTCTCCCTCTATTCGCCTTTGTCTCTGTATGACAAGACGATACGGTTTTCCTTTCCATTTCTCAACAAGGATAGAATTCAACTCAAACTCAATACCGTTGATTTCAACAGTTTTCCATCCAGTTAAGGCAAACATGGAATCGTAGAAAGAAGAGCATCTGTTGGCACGAATATAAAATGCCTGCAATGAGCCTCTACCATATCTACGATTTCCTCCGAACATGAGCCGCAATCCATGCGGGCACGAGAAATATATATTTCCGAAGCCTCCAATCGCTTGAAGATTCTTTCCAAAGTTTCTTTTGGTTGAAGCGCACGTTTGTGTTGCCGTCTCTATTTTCAATACCAACAATCATGTCGTTAATGACAGCTACACCTGGACTATAGCCCAAGAACTTCTTGTAGGTTGGTTTTGCATCATACTTCTCTGTTTCAATGAACTGATGGTCAAAGTCAAAATCATACTCTTGACCGGATTTCAATTGACCAGTAGCAAGCAGGGCATTGACCAGTAAGCAGTTCATCTTGTCTGCAGTATTGAAATCATAGGATTTGCCAGAAGCAGACTTATAGGTGATGCTCTTAAAAGTCAGTTCTTCGATAGCACGTAATATGGTGTCTGCGCTGCAAGTGCGAAGAGTTGGATGAAGAGACAAATGTTTCATCAGGTGAGTTGTAACATCCTCAATACATGAGCCACCACAAAGATATACGCACATCAGAGAGCGTAGAATCTCGCTATATTGATAACCAAACATAGTGCATCTCAATCCCAAGGTGGAATCTATGGTTTGAGCTAAAAGAGCATCAAATTGCTCCATAATCGAAAAAATTCCCCCAAAAGGAGTGAGTTTCTCAGATTTTATTTGTACTTTTGCCATGTCATTCAGAATTTTGTTTGTTTTTATTTTACAACACTAAGATAAGTGAAATTTCTGACATGGCAAAATCCTGAGCAACTTTTTGTTGCTCAGGTGCTTATAAAAAATATTAAATTATAGTGTTGCGGAAATTAGGTTTACTGGCAATAAACAAATCGAATATAAGTTCTATCATCAAAGCTCTTATTGCCCTCTACGATGCCCTTGGTGGCGATAAAGGAACGGATGTTCTGAGGGTCGTTGGCTATCTGCTCTGCCAATGCCGCCTCGCTCGCTGCCAAGGTTGGCTTCAGGAACGGATATCCATCGCTCGCCAATACAATCTCGGAGGAAGAAGATGGAATTGTACCTGATGCAGAAGCGGAGTCAGAGCAAGGGACAGAATCTGATGCTGGAACAGAATCCTGAACAGAACTAGAAGCTGAAACAGAGACAACCTTCACTCCCTCCCGATAGATAGGAAATCCATCAATAACCGTATAGGTCTGGTTCTGCCCCGAAAGCATCGCCTTGATAAGCAATGGCTCTATCTGCTTTCTAGCCTCAGCAGGCGAAAGGCCCTGCTCTATCAGTTCTACCCTCTTTCTGGCAATCTCCTGCTCATAAGGCTTGCCGTTCTCATAAAGCTTGCCATCGATGATTGCCTGGCAATCGCCCACCATCCAGACTTCATTCCTTGTCCGGCTATAAAGGATAGCCGAAGCTGTTAGGCGCTCTTCGGGATGCTCCTTCAACCACTCTTCCACCCCAAGCTTTTCATACACCTTATTATATATATACGCCGTTACGCCCTGGCAGAATTCATCTACCGAGGCATCCGCCTTCAGTTCCTCCCGGATATACTCCGAGATAAGCATCATGGCGTATCTTCCGTTCTTCATATCAGGATTGAGATGCTTCGGCGTCTTGCTCGTACTGCCATCTATCACAGCGATGAAATCATCGGTAACTACCATTCCATCCTCACAAGCCTCCTGGCTCTTCTTTCCTATGATACTGCTTTCTATTATCTTCATAAAATCTACTTATCTATCCGGTTATATATCTGAAAAAAGGCTACCCATCCAGGTAACCTTTTTACTCGTTTATTTATCTCTTAAGCCTTCACCTTCTTTAATCTGATAACCAGCTGTATGAAACTTGGAATCATGATGCAGAGAGAGAAACCTACGGCATAATACATGGTTTTCTCATCGCCATGGAAGAGGTCGATGAGTTTGCCATCGCTCTGAGGCATGATATTGGACAGGACATACGCCATCGTATTATTCACCCAGTGGAGCAGGATGCCCGGAACAAGACTCTTGGTGCGATAATACATCCAACCCAGGAGTAAGCCCAGCAGGAGGGCATTGACAAACTGCGCTACGTTGGCGTGAACCAGACCGAAGATGGCAGCCGAAATCATGATGGCTACCCAATGGTTCTTCTTGCTCATAAGACCCAGCAGAGTGCGGAGAACGGCTCCACGGAACACAACCTCCTCAGCAAAAGGCGCCAGAACGCCGATAGCCACATAGCCCCAAGGCTCCTTCATGAGCGATGCGAATATCTGCTCGGTATTTTCGTCCATCTCGATGCCTATCTGCTCATATATGACCCCCAGAGGAATGATGGTTCCCAGGGTGAACAATGCCACCCAGAGAAGCGTTGCCCAAGGCTTGGAAAGCAGATAATCGCGGGTCAGCGGTGTCCACTTCGTCTTCAGGAAGATGGCGAGGGTGATAACGTTGCTGAACGCTGAGGTAAGCGCCGTCAGGATAGGATTGCTGCCCGAACTGATAGCCAGGAGCGTTGCCTGGTAACCTTCGCCCTTAATGCCCGCCCAGATTCCTACGCCAGCATACATCACGATAATCTGTACTACTATAAATATAATCAGGTAGAGGACGATATCCGTCAAACCTCTCTTTAAATTAATCTTTGCCATTGCTTTTACTGTTTATAATTAATCGTTTATAGTTAATAGCATTCTCGCTATCATTCCGCTTTCTTTTCAAAGAGATCCAGCACGGTCTGCTCATCCTCTTTCAGCTGCGCCGCCAACTCCTCGGGACTGTCAAACTTCTGTTCGCCCCTTATTCGCTTCACGAAGCTTACGAGCAAGAGCTGGTCATAAATATCCCCGTCGAAATTGAAGATGTGCGTCTCTAGCGTCAGTTGTCTGCCATTGAAGGTTGGGCGATTGCCCACATTCATCATTCCCCGTTTCCATACCACCGTATTCTCCAGTCTTACCCTTACGGCATAGACACCAGGGGCAGGAATCAGCTGTCCGAAGTGAGAGATGTCGAGATTGGCTGTAGGGAAACCGAGCTTTCTGCCTTCATGGAATCCATTCACCACCTTTCCGATGAGGGTGTAAGGGAATCCGAGGCACTGGGCAGCCATCTCCACTTCTCCCTCTTTCAGGAAAGAGCGGATGACGGAAGAAGAGATATTGATGCCGTCTATCTGGAAAGCTTCGTTCCTGATTACCTCGATGCCCATCTCCCTGGCGTAGCGCACGTAATCTTCGAAAGTCTCCTCGCGGTTGTGACCGAAGCGATGGTCGTAGCCGATGAAGAGTTTCCTTACGTTGAGATGGTCGTGGAGCACCTGCTGCATAAACTCTCTTGCCGACATGGCAGCCATCGCCTTGTCGAAATGCAGCACCACAGCATTATCCACTTCCGTCTTCGAAAGCAGCAGCAGCTTGGAGTCGAGTGTGCTCAGCATCTCTGGCTGATAATCTGCCTGCAATACCTTGCGGGGATGCGCATCGAAGGTGATGACGGTGGATTGCAAGCCTTCCTTTCGTGCCGTCTCTACGAGATGATGAATCAGGAACTGATGTCCCCGATGCACCCCATCGAAGAAACCGATGGTTGCCACACAAGGCGGCAACTGCACGATATCATTATAATGTATTGTATTCATAAGGACTGTCTTTAACATTCATATCAGAAGAATAACTCCGATGGATTATCTTCTCTTTGCTATCATTCTCTTAAAAGTTCTCCACAGCTCGCCCGCCCAAAGTACAACGGAGGTTGAGCCGATGATGAGCAGCCACTCGTGGAGCGACAATGGTGTGGTGCGGAACATTTCACCACCAAAGGTTACGATAATCCACTGACCCACCAATACCAGTACAAGCACCAGAATCATTCCCTTATCCTTCAGGAAATGGCGGAAAGCAGTATGATGGCTCATCAGCGCCTTGGCATTGAAGAGGTTCCAGAACTGAATCATCACGAAGGTGGTGAAGAACATGGTCAGCTCATGCACATCTACTCCACCCTTGCCTCTGCGCTCACAGTAAACCAGCAGGGCAAACATAACGAGGAAGAAGACGATGCCGCAGAACAGAATGCCGAAACCGATGCTCTTGTTGATGATGAAATCGGATGCCTTGCGTGGTTTATCCTTCATCACCTCGTGAGATGGAGGCAATGAGGCAAGTGCCAAGGCTGCGAAGGTATCCATGATAAGGTTCACCCAGAGAATCTGAGTAACCGTCAGAGGCATCTCGGTTCCGATGACTGAGCCGCCAAGCACCAGCAGGAGGGCTACCACGTTTACTACCAACTGGAAGAAGAGGAAGCGCTGCAGGTTGCGATAGAGCGAGCGTCCCCACATCACGGCGTTGGCGATAGACTTGAAGGAATCATCGAGCAGGGTCATATCCGAAGCCTCCTTAGCTACGGAAGTTCCCGAACCCAGCGACAAGCCCACGTGAGCATAGTGAAGCGCCGGAGCGTCGTTGGTACCGTCGCCTGTTACTGCAACCACCTCGCCACGCTTCTGGAGCATGGCCACCAGTCGCTGTTTATCGGTAGGACGGGCACGGCTCATCACACGGATATCCTTTGCCCGTTCGTAAGCCTCTTCATCAGAAAGAGCCTCCCACTGTTCGCCCGTAATCATCTGCTGGTCGAGCGAGGTCAGAGAGCCATCTGCTCCGATATTCTCAGGTTCATCTTCGAAGACACCTATCTGCTTGCCTATCTCCAAGGCGGTGGCAGCCGTATCACCCGTAACCACCTTCACCTCGATACCCGCATGGCGGCACTCCTGCACAGCAGCAGGAACATCCGGACGGATAGGATCGGCAATGGCTGCAATGGCCTGCAACTGAAGGTCGTTGGCATCGAGAAGTGCTACCACTTCGGCAGTAGAGGTTCTGGAAGTTCTCATGATAGAAGCTTCTATCTTCTTATAGGCGAACGCCAGGGTTCTCATAGCCTTATGCTGCCACTCATCGAGTTCTTCGACTGACTGTCTCTGCATTCTATCTTCGATGATGCATTTCTTCATCACGATTTCAGGCGCACCCTTTACGAAGAGATAGGTCTCGCCATCAACTTCTGCCAAGGTTGCCATCATCTTTCTTTCGGTAGAGAAAGGCAACTGCTTGAGCACATTCACCTGCTTGCGGAGTTCTTCATAATCCTTGCCCTGGGCATCGAGCCAGAGCAAGAGAGCCGACTCGGTAGGGTTTCCGATAGGTTTGCCGTCATTCAACTCGGCTGTAGAGTTGAGGGCAATGGCAGTATCGAGCAGCGCCTCATCGCCCTGCTTGAGTTCCAGGGCACTCACCTGCATCTTGTTCTGGGTAAGCGTACCGGTTTTATCGGTACAGATCACGGTAACGGCACCCATGGTTTCGCAGGCATGGAGCTTGCGCACCAGATTGTTCGACTTCAGCATTCTTCGCATGTTGAGCGCCAGAGAAAGGGTAATCGCCATCGGCAATCCCTCCGGCACCGCCATCACAATCAGGGTAACAGCCATCATGAAGTATTTCAGCACGATTTCTGCCATATAGAAATAATCCTTGCCACCCCATGCCGGGTTGGTGAGGATATCGTGAATCAGGAAGATGAAGAAGGCTGCCACAGATACTACAGAGCCTACCTTGGAAATCATCTTAGCCAACTTGTCGAGCTGCATGTGAAGCGGTGTCTCCACCGAAGTCTGTTCGGTAGATTTTTTCGCCACCTTACCAATCTCGGTAGCATCGCCCACGGCAGTAACCACGAACTCGCCCCTGCCATTCATCACCATGGTAGAACGGAGGATGACGTTGCGAGGATAGGCTCCATCGCCACCGCCTTCCAGCGATTTCTCGGCAACAGGTTCACCCGTAAGGGCAGATTCATTAATCTGCAGATCGTTGCAGACGATGAGTTCGCCATCGGCAGGCACCTCGTCGCCCACTTCCACAAGCACCACATCTCCCACCACTACATCGTGGCGCGGAATCTCCATCACCTTTCCATTGCGACGCACCTTAACCGGCTGCTCTTCGCTGAGCGCCGTAAGCAGATTAAACTTCTTGGCTGCATCGCGCTCAAAGTAGAAGCCAACGGTAGTAGCAAGGAAAACTGCCACGAAGATACCGATGGTCTCCATGAAATTCTTTTCGATAAAAGCAAGGATGAGAGATACGAAAGCCGCCACAAGAAGTATCTGGATAATCGGGTCGCGATATTTATCCAAATACAGTTTCCATAATGAAGTACGTTGAGGAGGGGTGAGCACGTTTTTGCCATGCTGTTCCCTACTCTGTTTTACTTGTTCGTCGGTAAGACCGATTCTTTTGTTTTTGTCTATGTCCATTTCAGAATAGATATACTTTTCTTTTTTGTGTACGATTAATAAGTACATACGCACGTGTGCGCACATAATTTGGTGCAAAGATACGCTATTTTTCTGATTCTAAGAAAATTTTTAAGATTTTATTTGGTTATTTGCCCAAAATCTAGTATCTTTGCACTCGAATTTGATAAAAATTCAACGGACTTGTAGCTCAGTTGGTTAGAGCAACAGACTCATAATCTGGAGGTCCTAGGTTCAAGCCCTAGCTGGTCCACAAGGTTAAGCATCTGAATATTAGATACTTAACCTATTTTTATTTCTAGACTTTTCTGGATTAAGAAATACAATCACCAGAGCTTTTCCTCTTCATTTGCTACATTGTTGACTGATTGTTGACTAATTAAATTAAACGTAACATGCTGACAATCAAAGCAGAAATTAAAAAAGGAGAGCTTAAAGCAAATGGTACTTACAATGTAAAGATACGCTTTACGCTCAATCGTAAGGTGAAGAGACTATCATCTAGTCTTTTCGTTTCTCCAAAGGACTTAACTAAATCTGGAGATTTCAAGAAAACAACCAAGATTTACAAGGAGATTGAGAACTTAGTACAAGGGTACAAGAACAAGTGTAATGAAATGCAGGTTGATTTAAACAGCTATTCCCTTGATGATATTTTCAAGCACCTAAAGTTTGAGGATATGAAAGACAAGGAGATTGACTTTATTGACTTTTCCAGAAAGTGGATAGCTAAGGCTACCATAAAAGGAGCAAACAATTACAAAACCGTTCTCAACTCACTCACTTCATTTATTGGACGTGACAGCCTCAACATTTCAGAAATCAATTTATCCTTTATCACAGGATATGCTGATTATATAAAGAAATGTAGAGAAGCTAAAATAGAGAAGTTGGAGAAAGCAGGGAAGCGTGTTCCATCTAACAGAATGATGTCTTTATATTTAGGCAGTTTACGACACCTATTTAAGGAGGCACAGAAGGAATACAACAACTACGACAATGGTTTGATACTTATTCCATCATCCCCTTTCGACAATTTCAAGATTCCGAAACAGGAGGCAACCCGAAAGAGAGCACTTGATAAAACCACTATCAAGAAGATTTATGCTCTTCCATATAGGAATACAAGCAAAGGCATCAAGGGGACGTGCAGATACGACCTAGCTAAAGATTGCTTTATCTTATCCTTTGGGCTAATCGGCATGAACTCTGTTGACCTTTATAACGTGACAGATTACAAAGATGGTAAGCTGACATACTACAGAACCAAGACCAAAGCACGTAGAAATGACAAGGCGAAAATGGTGGTTAATGTTCCTCCTATGCTGAAGCCTTTGATTGAGAAGTACAGAGACAAATCTGGCAAACGAGTCTTCAACTTCTATCAATATTACGCAAACGACAAAGGTTTCAATAAGGCGATAAATCGAGGCTTGAAAGAAATTGGTTCAGAATTAGCTATAGATGATTTGGAGTTTTACGCTGCAAGACATTCATGGGCTACCCTAGCCATCAACAAGGTTGGCATAGACAAATTCACTGTCCATGCAGCACTCAACCACGTTGATGAGTCTATGAGAGTGACCGACATTTATATCGAGCGAGACTTTCAGAACGAAAACAAAGCCAATGCTAAGGTCGTAAAATACGTTTTTGGGACTAAATAACAAAGATTTCCTCACTTACATTTGCGTAAGTGGGGATTTTTTTTTAAATTTGTGGCAAAAAAGATACATTTTTATATGGAACAAGAAAATAATAAGCTTAACAGCATACCTATGCTATCAGAAATTATAGATATGACAAATGAAGAAATCTGTAATCTGACACAATTTGAGTACATCAATGAAATTGTAAGTTCATTTAGCATAGGGGAAAAATCCCCTATGCATCCTACAGTTATATTTGCATTAAGATACAATTATGCCATTACAACAAAAGAGGAAGCACTAAGACAGTCTGAGCCTAACTATTATTCCTCACATAAAGAAAACATTGAGACTGCAAAAAGCTATATCGATTGCTATATAAATGGATTAGGAGATAGTTTCACAATTAGAACAATATGGAAAAGGTACATAGATAATACATATTTATTAAAAACCTTGGAAACTTATAGTTTTGAAACTATTAAATTCTGGTTTTTGCTAATATTCATATATGACTACTTAGAGAATGCTAAAATAGACATGGGGCATAGCATCCTTAACTCTATAGCTAATTCAAAAAAGATTACAATAGAAATGAAGAACAAAGAAAAGAAGACCATTGACGGTACTTCAACTTTATCAAATTTGAAATTTCTCTTCAACAAATTAGATAGTCTTTCAACATTGGCTATAGAAAATAATTTAATCTCACAAGAAGACACTATACGATTAAAAGTAGCATTAAACGAAATAATGACATATAAAGAAGAACTCAGAATAGGAAATAAAATTTTGCTCTTTGACGATATGTTCAACAGACATTTTCTATCTGACAAAATCTATAAAGTTCCTCAAATTCAAACTAAGGATATGGCTACAGGAAAAGAAATCCTTTCTTCCAGAGTTTGGTACACCCTAGGCTATGGAGATGACAAATATAATGAAGAAAACCATTTTGGCAAACACTCAAGACCATATGACAGCTTATTAAGAAAGCAACGTAAAACACGTAAAGGATTCCATTTATGGAAATTTTGGAATTTTCTATACGACTAATTATTATGTGTACTTTTCGTCAAGATTAGTACACATTTTTTTTTGCGTACTTTTTCAATATAAAGGAACGCAAGCCATGTTTTCATTTTATTTGCTTGCATGAAATTTCTTCTGTACTTTTGCAACCGCAATCAAAGAGGCAAGTGTACATAGCCTTGAAGTTGCAATAACAAAATTAATAAATTTAAATAAAAATAATATGCAAGAAAAAAACAATAAATTTACAAAATCAACAAGTCAAGAAATTGAGTTAAATCTTGACGGAAGCATTGAGCAAACATTCACCTCTTTAAAATATGGCTTCAACGAAGTTAAGTTTAACAACGTAAACCAATACAACAACGAAGAGGCGCATGCTGAGTTAAAGAGCATGATGGAACGAGGTGAAAGACTTTCTCTTTATTTCACCATTGACAGCTATGGCATGGAGGCAATAAGCGTAGAAAGCAGAACTACAAGCCGATTCAACTATCAGTTAAATTCCAAAAGTTTTACTTGGATAGTGAATTACCTCACAAATAAGGAAACAGAGGACTTTGAGGTGAACCCTACTAATATAAAAAAGTCGGAAATTGAAGATGCAAATCAATTTAGAGAAGAGATGCTGATACTTTTTATAAATGGAGAAATCGGGCGAATCCAATTCACCCCAGAGTTCCGTGACCGAACAGGGAAATTATCTGCAACAGCAAGTTTCCCTTATGGGCAAATATTTTTCTTTATGGAAAGAGACAAAGAATTAGTAGAATATCTAAGAGCCAAGAACCTCATTAGATGAATTATTAACTAAGGTTTGGGGAGAGTGCTAGCCTCTTCCCTACCTTATCAAAATTAACAGGCAATGAACAATAAAGAATTAATAATAAACAAAGGACAATATTTGTCCGATATTTATAGCATCGAGCCAAACACGATTCTGTGCAAGACCCTTACAGGTTTAGGTGCTACATACACAGAGATTAAGGCGAAGCGTAACTCTATCATCGTAGAGCCTAATGTACCACCTATAATAGGTAAATGTAACGACAAGAAACATAAGAAAGACAACTTGTTTGCAGTCAAAAAAGATGTCAACATTTCAAGTGTTGCAGAATACTTATCTCAAACTATCAAGCAAAAGAAGTACATCAAGATTATCTGCACACCAGAGAGCTTCAATTATAAGGTAAAACAAGCTTTTGAAGAAGCTGAATTGGACATGTACACAAACTGTTTCATGCTTATGGACGAGTGTCACAAACTAGTTAAAGATATTGATTATCGTGAGGATATTGCACTCCCCATGAAAGACTTCTTTATGTTCAAGGACAAAGCTATGGTTTCAGCGACCCCTATTGTTCCATCTGACCCTAGGTTTGAAGAGCAACACTTTACCCGCATAGAAGTCAAGCCTAACTATGACTATTTAAAGCCTATCACACTTGTCCACACCAACAATGTCTTAGAAGCCATGAAAGTAACTATAGAGAAGAGAAAGAAAGAGCTAGAATCACCAAGAAGTCTGTGCCTTTTCATTAACAGGACTGATATGATTCTTCAAGTTATCGAAAAACTTGGAATCAAAAAGGACAGTGTAGTGTTCTGCTCTAGTAACAGCACCACCAAACTGAACGAAGCAGGAATAAAAGCTGTCGAGAATTGGAACATCAAGGAGCAAAAGCCTTTTATGTTCTTTACTAGTCGTTTCTATGCAGCATTAGATATTGAGCTAAAAGTACAGCCAGACATCATGTTTGTGACTGAGCCATATCTATATGAATACACGATAATAGACCCATGCACCGATGCCGTTCAAGCTATCGGAAGATTCCGTAATGGAGTTTCATCTACAACTCATATAGTCAGCACCAACAAGGATTTTCCTATCAGAGACGAAAAAGGCATAAACGAGTACATCAAAGCTAGTGAAGAAGCATACAACACCATCTTACGCTTATACGATTGTGCTCCAAGTCTAGAATTTAGGAATGCTTACAAGGCAGCTTTAGACCAACTCCCATTTAAAAACAAATTTATGAGATATGGAGATATTGACTATTTCGCCCAAGATAACTACAGAGACGAAGCCTTAGTCAAATCCGCCTATAACAACTTTGACGATTTGGTGAAAAGATACGAACGTGCCAAACAATTTTATATAGTTAAAGGGATGCCTCTCTATTGGAAGTTTGGGGATAAAGAGCGACTAAAATTGGAAAAAAGTTCCAAATACATAAAGCAGTTCCGAAAAGAAGCTGTTGACATATTGGAATCGCTTAAAGAAGACATGGATTTGCCTATGGTCAGATACAACATTGAAGAATTGCGCAGCAAAGATGCTTTTATCGTTAATGCTTATGAAACATTAGGAAAAGAAATTATCGAAAAATGCAACTATAGCGAGAAGCGCATGAAGGAAGCTATCATAATGAAAGACTTCGAGAAGAAAAGAAATGGGCAAGAATGCGTCCAATTACTAAAAAATTCTTTCAAAGTGAACAATAAGTACGAACGTTCTTTCATAAAGAAAGAACTTCTCAGAATCTTTGATATGGTAAGAATATCACCAAAAGAGAAAGTAACAGGAACCTATATCAAAAAATTCTTCGATGTGAAAGAATGTAAGGTGAAAGGGAAAAGAGCATATCTCATTGTTGAAAGTCTGATATAAGGTAGAACATTTTTTCTTGTTTTTCTTCTATAAAGGGGGAAATTGAAAAATGTACTCTTGAAAAAGGAATATAGATTATCCTAATATGATGTCGCTATTTGGAGGATGCCAATAATGGTGTCCTCCATTTTAGCCCAAAAGTCGTTTCTATTTTTCAAGAATCAAGTTCCAAGTACAGCATCAATAAAAAATAAGTCTAAAATCTTGCTTAAAAAATATCAGAAATCACTTGGATTTTTCAAGAATATACATATCATCGTCTAAGAAGATGGAACTAGTTTTCACTTTTTGGTCATAAATTTTAATAATTATCTGATTAATCAAACTAAGCCGTGAGCCTCAACGCTTGCGGCTTTTTTCTTTTTTATACCATCCTTTAACAAGGAGAGCATAAGACAAGATTATCCAATTTTTCTATTTCACCTGCCCGTTCCAAAACTACCCTACAGCACCAATATACAGCCTCAACTTTTTCAACCTAGCTAATTAGTTAGGAAACATCATATCTCAAAAAATCAAAAGCCCGAAGAAGAAAGAGGAAGACTAAAAATAAGGACTTTACACATTACTATATATTATATGCCTCTACTTTATATCTCCCCATGTGTTCTACAAAAGACGGTGGACATATATACTTTAGTCCCCTCCTCACTCTTAGATAGAAAAAAAATATATATAAATAGCCCATGTACTAACGCCAATATTTATATAGAGATTATAAACAACATTATTCACTTCTAATTTATTGAGATTATGAACAATATTATTTTATTGCCACAGGCACAGAGAGTAAACAACATCGAGGATGCAGTTATCTTGGACGATTTCAAGGCTGAGAATCACTTTATTGAGGCTAATACCCAAGAGGTAACCTTCGAGCACTTGAAGAACGATTGCATCACTCCTGTTTTTGCTAAAGACAACGAGTTGACCATCAACCACGCTGACTTTATTGAGACCATCGAGGATGCAACCAGAACTTTCTTCCATGGTCAAAAGGTTGGAACTCCAAACATTCGAGTTTCCCACGTAATCAAAGGCAGAATACCGGAAGCTGTGAGAAAGCCTGCTAGTCAACTTTTGGATTCAGACAAGACCATCTACTATGAGCGTGCAGCATTCAGCATCGACATACCTACTGTTTTCGAGACTGTAATGGGTAACAAGTTGAATCTTTCCATCGTAGGAGTTAGAGCATACAATCAGATGAACTTATATTCAAAGAAATCTCCAGAGCTATTCCGTCTAGCAATAGGGTTCAAGAACCAAGTTTGCTGCAACATGTGCATCTTTACAGATGGTTACAAGGAGGATTTGAGAGTGACATCTACTAATGGACTCTATCGTGCAGCCTTGGAGCTATTCAACAATTTCAATCCTGCTAGACAACTTCAACTACTCCACTCGTTAGGGAGCACCACCATGAACGAACATCAGTTTTGCCAGATACTTGGCAAGATGAGACTCTATCAGTGCTTACCTAATTACTATCAGAGAAACATTCCTAAGATGTTGCTAACTGATACACAGATTAACAGCGTAGCCAAAGCATACATCAATGATGAGAACTTTAGTAGTTTTGGAGAGGACATCAACATGTGGAAGTTCTACAACCTGTTAACAGGAGCTAACAAGTCTAGCTATATAGACTCATTCTTGGATAGGAGTCTCAACACCACCCGTCTTGCACTTGGCATCAATGCAGCCTTGCATGGTGACGAGCGATATAAATGGTTTATCGACTAACCACAGACAGGACATCTATCAGAAATGGTAGGTGTCCTTTAGTTACTAACTAATAAGCAAAAGATGCTTCATTGATATATGTAGCTATGAGAGAAACTAAGCTGAAATGTTAAATCTCAACATATATTAGAAGAAAGACAGACAAATCCTTGGTCAATCAAACAATTATTGCTAAATTTGCACCAATTCTACAAGGAGTAGAAGTACATATTTAGAATGAGCGTTTGAAGTTATCTTAACATAGAATCTGGACAATTCTAACGACATAGGTAACAGGTCAAGGTGCTCATGCTTTCATGTTGCATATATATACTCATATATATAACACATGGAGCATGGGCTATTGTCTGTTTATATGTCGCAAGCAGTCCAGAGTTTTATGTTAGTAAACATCAATAGTCCCCATGCTCCTTTCTTTATGTGCCTCAAATCCGCAACCTATAGGGTTTAGTGGGATTTTGCTTGCAAAACGACGAAATTCATTTTATTGTACATATTTCTTGCACAACAGAAATGTCGCAGACACAAAATCCCCTTACCCCATAAAGCGACTTGAGGTAATACGCTGGTTTAACCAGAAAAGCATGGTCTTTAACCAAAGTCTGTCTTGAACAGGTTGGCATAAGCATTGTTGTCTGAGTAAATGTTCAATACATGCCTACGTGATGTCTTAATCCATTTCGCAGGAACAGATATGAACTTGAAAACAAAGGTCTTGATTCTGCTGGTGGCACACAATCCAAATTCATGGGTTTTCAATCTCTGCATAATAGCTTTGTAGAAGTTTCTGATGAGAGCTGTCATAAGCAGGAATACAGTATTCTGTGCCATGAACGATTTTGGCAATCGATTCCAGCCAAAGCCATTGTTCATGTCATCGAAGATGCGTTCCTTGCCACCACGAAGATTGTAGAATTCCACGATGTCTCTTGCACTCGACTTGTAATCGTTAGTCAGTATACATCTGTAGGTATATTCGCCTTCCCAAATGTCAAGGTCTCCCTCTATTCGCCTTTGTCTCTGTATGACAAGACGATACGGTTTTCCTTTCCATTTCTCAACAAGGATAGAATTCAACTCAAACTCAATACCGTTGATTTCAACAGTTTTCCATCCAGTTAAGGCAAACATGGAATCGTAGAAAGAAGAGCATCTGTTGGCACGAATATAAAAATGCCTGCAATGAGCCTCTACCATATCTACGATTTCCTCCGAACATGAGCCGCAATCCATGCGGGCACGAGAAATATATATTTCCGAAGCCTCCAATCGCTTGAAGATTCTTTCCAAAGTTTCTTTTGGTTGAAGCGCACGTTTGTGTTGCCGTCTCTATTTTCAATACCAACAATCATGTCGTTAATGACAGCTACACCTGGACTATAGCCCAAGAACTTCTTGTAGGTTGGTTTTGCATCATACTTCTCTGTTTCAATGAACTGATGGTCAAAGTCAAAATCATACTCTTGACCGGATTTCAATTGACCAGTAGCAAGCAGGGCATTGACCAGTAAGCAGTTCATCTTGTCTGCAGTATTGAAATCATAGGATTTGCCAGAAGCAGACTTATAGGTGATGCTCTTAAAAGTCAGTTCTTCGATAGCACGTAATATGGTGTCTGCGCTGCAAGTGCGAAGAGTTGGATGAAGAGACAAATGTTTCATCAGGTGAGTTGTAACATCCTCAATACATGAGCCACCACAAAGATATACGCACATCAGAGAGCGTAGAATCTCGCTATATTGATAACCAAACATAGTGCATCTCAATCCCAAGGTGGAATCTATGGTTTGAGCTAAAAGAGCATCAAATTGCTCCATAATCGAAAAAATTCCCCCAAAAGGAGTGAGTTTCTCAGATTTTATTTGTACTTTTGCCATGTCATTCAGAATTTTGTTTGTTTTTATTTTACAACACTAAGATAAGTGAAATTTCTGACATGGCAAAATCCTGAGCAACTTTTTGTTGCTCAGGTGCTTATAAAAAATATTAAATTATAGTGTTGCGGAAATTAGGATGTGTAGAAAGCAACTATCAATAAAAGCCTATCTAGTGGGGATATAAAGGCAACTTTATTATATTTATGTGGATTTGGGTTATCATAATTGCTATTGCCATCGGAGCTTTCATTGGTTATGCTAATTCTGGAAAATCAGAAGATGCCGTGGGTGGAGCTATGGCAGGTGGGTGCATGGCAGCAGGGTGCATTGGAAGAATTGCTATAGCAGCATTAGGAATCATATTGATTCTCTGGTTGTTTAATCTTTTATTTTCATAAAGAACATGAAAACGTTTTTTATCTCATTAGTAGTATCCATTCTAATATATATATTAGGTGGAATGATTGTGTGGAACTTAGTTTGCTCATTTGCTATTGATGTACCCAACTTGCCCATAACAACATTAGAAAAATATAGATTATTCACTTACTCTGGTTTAACAGGAGTAGTTATGTTAATTACACAAATAATCGAGGATGATTGCACGAAAAATCGTGAAGAAGCTATGACCTATTTCTATGTTGCATTAGGAATAAATCTAGCGATTGCGATTGGAGTGAATTATTGGAACACTGTATGGGATGCTGTACTTTTTATCCTAGGTTTAATTTATAATTTGGGAAATATTGGAATTATGACCATGACATTTTTCGCTTATAATGACAATGATATTGATTAAAATTTAAATAAGATGAAACGTTTGATATTTTTTATTACCCTATTATGGGGAGCAACTTCATTATTTGCACAAGATGACAATCTTATCTATAAGTTCAAAGGAGTTTCCTTTGAGCCTAGTAAAGATATGTTTATAACCCTAGCTCTTCAATCAAATGATTCAATAAAAGATGTCGCTTTCCTTTCTGACATTTTTGACAACAATCAAAAATATATAAGAGCAGGCTATGATGAAATGCTGTTTGAAAAGATTTTAGGGGCTTTAGCTGAAAGAGTTCAATTTCAACAAAAATCACTAGCTATGGGAACTAAATTAGTTACCCAAGCAATAAATCAAGGTGTAGCAACATATCAAAAAGCTAGAGTTGAAGAAAAAGCTATTGAAGCACAAAAGCAGGCTGAGCGAAAGGCTTTTATGGAAAAAGCTAAAGCTGAAAACCATCAAAAAGCAATAGAGTTTGAAAACATGACAAAAAATGGGTCTGTTAAAAGTACTTCTACACCAGATATATATAATCATAAGCCTATAAACATTTCGGATTTATATACAGCAGACGGCGATTATAATGCAGCCTTACAGATGGAAGCACAAATCCATGGCGAAGCTTATGCTAGACAAAAGGTAAAAGAACGAAGAAACAATGCTATCGCACAAAGTAAAAATAGTACTGACATAAATAAACCGATAGAATACGAAAAAGTTATCACTGCTGTCACAGAAAGCCGAACCCAACTATATATTAAAATTAAAGTTGGTTATATTATAGGTTACAGTAGAGGCTTAAACCAACTTGGCAAGCACGATTGGACTTTTGTTCCTAATGTCAGCTATACAAAAACATTCCAAAACCGAGAGTTCGCCTATACTGCAAACGTAGGTGGCACACGAATTTACTTTAATCTGTAACAATTATGAAGATACTTCTTATTCTCATCACAACTATTGTTTTTTCTTTGCCATCATTCGCAAAGGGAGAAATTGACTATGTTAAATCAGCCAATAATGTAACACTAATTGGAAGCAATACAAACATAGGCAGCATTATAAACGCAGGTGCTATGAAAAGAGGCATGATAATCGCTATTGCCAATTCCAAGAAAGCTCCTTTAATCTATAGTTTAGAGCAATACACATCAAATAACAAACAGCAATATGCTTTAAAAGTTTGGGTAAGTCCAAATAAGAAAATGCCCTCTATACTTAATTCAAATGGTAAACTGCTATTGAAAACTGCAAAAGGCAACAATATTGAACTTACTTCATGCTTTACAGAAGCAACCATTAATGAAGCATGGAATCTTTCATACACATCATCTATTTTTCCCATAAGTAAAAAACAACTTGAAGAACTTACAACAGGAGTTACAAAAGCACGAATAGAACTTCTCTGTTTAAATACAGAAAAGAATACTACAGAATACAGCTATAAGGATTATGAATATTCAAAAGATGAAATTGGCAAGAATCTAAAGAAATGGTCAGAAGCAATCGAAAAGGAATCAATATCCCCTACGATTACTCCAGAAGACAACTCGCCAAAAGATATACATGAGAATTTCTGATTCCATGTAACACTCCTATATATTGTTACAAGCCAACTTCTTCTTTTATGTGGAGGTTGGCTTTTTTGCTAATAATGCATAAATAGAAAAGATTTGGTTACCCAAACTGTTGTTAAACCAAAGAAAAGCATTATCTTTGCAGCCATACACCAACATATATCAATATGACAGAATACAAGAGACAAGACATCACAACAGTACTTTGTGGAGCACTTCAAGAAGTGAAAGACCATATCGAGGGAAAGAAGCGACTGCAATCCTTAGATAGTCTTCTTGAAGAATTATAAGAGAGATGGGGGTTCTCTCTATAAAATGAATCCCAATATTATTTGCAAAGTACATAACCATTGTACCCAAGCAAAAAGGATGATTGTTGACTCATTGTTGACTAATTTCATTCTATCAGTGTTCATTAACAGGTTGACAAATAGCATAAAAAGACTTGTAGCTCAGTTGGTTACACCTTGCTAAGTCCGCAGGAGTTAGTAAGGCTCGGCACAGACTCATAATCTGGAGGTCCTAGGTTCAAGCCCTAGCTGGTCCACGCTTCTATTACAGCGACTTACGAGCAATCGTGGGCCGCTGTTTTTCTTTTTGCACAGAACTTATCCGGCAAGAAAAAGAGGGCAACTGGAGCTTTTGCAACCAAGTTGCAGAAACCTTTTCGTAATTTTGCAACCGAAATAGAAAAAGGAACTGAATATTCCTGGTTATATAGAACTAAAAGTATTGCAAAATTATGGAAGAAATGAAACATTCTCACGAACATCATCATGAACATCATCATGACTGCTCATGCGGCACAGAAGGACATGAGCACCAGGGGTGCGGTTGCCACCACCATCATCACCATAAAGAAGGCGGTTTGAAATCTAAACTCTTTCTGATAGGAGCAACCATCATCCTCCTGATTATCGCTGTTTTCATCGAAAAGGAATACAGTCTGGCTACCTGGCAGTTACTCCTCGTCTATCTCATTCCTTATTTATTGATAGGACATGAGACGCTGGGCGAAGCTGCAGAAGGTATTGCCAAGGGCGATATGTTTAACGAAAACTTTCTGATGGCTATTGCAACCATCGGAGCACTTTGCATCGGATTCTTCCCAGGATCAGATACAGAATTCCCGGAGGCAGTCTTTGTGATGCTCTTCTTTCAGGTGGGCGAACTCTTCGAAGGATATGCGGAAGGAAAGAGCCGCGACAGTATTTCGCATCTGATGAATATCCGACCGGATGTAGCGAATGTTGAAAGAAACGGAAAAGTAGAGTCGGTTTCGCCGGAAGACGTCAAGATAGGAGAAACTATCGTAATCCGTCCGGGAGAGAAAGTTCCATTGGATGGTATTGTTGTTGAGGGAAGCTCAGCCTTGAATACCATTGCCCTGACAGGTGAGAGTATGCCACGGGATTTGAATGAAGGCGATACTATCATGTCCGGTTGCATCAACCTTTCAGGAGTAGTTCGTGTACGCACCACCAAGAGTTTTGGCGAAAGTACCGTATCCAAGATTATCTCTCTGGTAGAGAGTGCAGACAAGAACAAGTCGAAGAGCGAGGCTTTCATCACCCGTTTCGCCCGAGTCTATACTCCTATCGTTGTTTTCGCAGCCATTGCCCTGGCGGTTATTCCTCCATTCCTGGCAGCTACAGGAATCGTAGGTGCAGGAACCTTTGGCGAGAACTTCCCATTATGGCTCAACCGCGCCTTGATATTCCTGGTAGTTTCCTGTCCTTGCGCCCTGGTCATCAGCGTGCCCCTCACCTTCTTTGGCGGCATCGGCGGAGCATCCCGGAACGGTATTCTCATCAAGGGCAGCAACTATATGGATGCTTTAGCCAAGGTGGGAACCGTTGTGTTCGACAAAACCGGAACTCTGACCCACGGAGAGTTTGCCGTGGCAGCTGTTCATGCTGATGATTTCTGCCCAGACCATTCATCCCACGATGCAGATAATGTGCATATTGGCGAATATTCTGACAAGGAGAAGATTCTGCTGCATTTGGCGGCTCATGCCGAGCATTTCACCACTCATCCTATCGGCGCAGCCCTGCGTACTGCCTTTCCGCAAGAAGCAACAGATGGCTGCGAGGTGACCGATGTAGAGGAGATTGCAGGACAGGGTATCCGTGCAAAAGTGAACGGCAAGGTGGTTTGCGTGGGCAACAAGAAGATGATGGAAAGCATCGGTGCCCAATGGCACGACTGCAACCAGGTGGGAACCATCATCCACGTCGCCATTGATGGCAAGTATGCGGGACATATTGTGATCAACGACACCCTTAAGGGAGGAAGCGCCCATGCCATCAGAGAGCTGAAAGAACTTGGAATAGAGAAAACGGTAATGCTGACGGGTGACCGCAGAGAAGTGGGAGAAGATGTTGCCCACAAACTGGGACTGGACGAGTGCCGCGCAGAACTGCTGCCAACCGACAAGGTTTCGCATGTAGAGCAACTGCTGAAGACAAAACCGGCAGGTAAGACGCTCGCTTATGTAGGCGATGGCATCAACGATGCCCCTGTATTGAAGCGTGCCGATGTGGGCATTGCCATGGGTGGACTGGGTAGCGATGCAGCCATCGAAGCTGCCGATGTAGTACTGATGGATGATGACCCTAGAAAGATTGCTCTTGCCGTGAAGATAGCCAGGAGAACCATTCATATCGCTCACGAGAACGTGGTATTTGCCATCGGAGTGAAGGTTGCCGTACTGATTCTCGCCACCATTGGTCTCGGCACCATGTGGATGGCTATCTTTGCCGATGTAGGTGTTACGGTACTGGCTGTATTGAACGCCATGAGAAGTTTGGGTAAAAATCGTCTTTTTTATCGTTAAATACCAAAATAAGTTGTATCTTTGCAACCGAATTTTAATATACAATACTGAATGGTTATGTATAAAAAAGACATTTTGACTATGAATAAGATTATCAAACTCATCTTCGTGCTCTGCTGCTTCTGCGGCATTGCACAGGCTCAGCCTCAACGTCCTAAGCTCGTTGTAGGCATAGTTATCGACCAGATGCGATGGGATTATCTCTATCGCTACTACGCCCGCTACGGCGAAGGCGGATTCAAGAGAATGCTCGGAGAAGGATTCAGCGTAGAAAACTGCAAGATTCCTTACATCCCTTCGGTTACAGCCATCGGCCACTCTTCTATCTGGACCGGTTCCGTTCCTTCCATCCACGGAATTGCAGGAAATAACTTCGTGAAGGATGGAAAGGTAGTGAATTGTACTGCCGACGATACCGTCAACCCTGTAGGTTCTGACAGCAAGGCTGGCAAGATGTCGCCTCGCAATCTGTGGGTAACCACCATCGGCGATGAACTCCGTCTGGCTACCAACAACCGCTCTAAGGTGATTGGTGTAGCCTTGAAAGACAGAGCATCCATCCTCCCTGCAGGCCATCACGCCAATGGCGCTTTCTGGTTTGATGACAAGTCGGGCAAGTTTATCACCAGTACTTTCTATATGGATAAGTTGCCTGAGTGGGTGAACAAGTTCAACAAGCAGAAACTCCCAAACAAGTATCTTTCCAAGAAATGGGAGACGCTCTACCCTATCGATTCCTACAAGGAGAGCACCAGCGATGACAACAACTACGAGAATGGAATTGTTGAAGGCGAAAAGGCTGTATTGCCACTCGACCTGCCTACCTTATATAAAAAGCATGGTTATAAGATTCTCCGCAACACCCCATTCGGCTGCAATCTGACTTTCGATATTGCCAAGGCTGCCATCGAGGGCGAGAACCTGGGTAGAAACACAGATACTGACCTGCTGACCATCAGCTGCTCCAGCACCGATTACATCGGACATCAGGTGGGCGTGAACGCCATCGAAACAGAAGATTGCTATCTCAGATTAGATAAGGCATTGGCAGATTTCTTCGCTTATCTCGACCAGACCGTGGGCAAGGGAAATTATCTCACCTTCCTCACCGCCGACCATGGAGGCGTGAACAACGCTACCTTCCTGCAGGATCAACGAATCCCTGCCGGCATCTGGAACAAGAAGGGACTGGTAGATGAATTGAACAAGAGTCTGAAGACAAAGTTCAACACCAACAAGGACCTAGTAAAGACCATTATGAACTATCAGGTATTCTTCAACACAGATATCATCGAAGAACTCGGTTTGGATTACGCAGCCATCAAGCAGGCAGTGGTAGATAGATTGAAGAAAGACAAGGATGTGCACTATGCCTTCGACATGGAGAAGACCTCTATCGAGAGCATCCCTGAAGAGCTGAAGTTCCGCGCCATTAACGGTTATAACCGCGAGCGCAGCGGAGGTGTTCAGATTGTACTGAAACCAGGTCACTACGATTATTACAGCAGCAAGGGAACTACCCACGGAGCATGGAATCCATACGATATCCATATTCCTTGCCTGTTTATGGGTTGGGGCATCCAGCACGGCGAGAGTGCCCAGCCTCACTATATGACAGATATTGCCGCTACCGTTTGTGCTATGCTGCATATTCAGGCACCTAACGGCTGCATCGGCACACCGATATTCTAATAAAAAGCAAAAAGCCAGATAATAACAAAGGCTAGGTTCACGATTCTGGGAACCTAGCCTTTATTTTTTATTCAAAAGAAGATGTTCTTCTATTCCGAGAAGAACATCTCTTATTCTTCGTTCATAATCTTCATATATTCCTCGTAAGAAATATATCTGCCACCCATCGATTTGAGATGAGGAGTCTCCAACTGACAATCTATCATCTTGCCACCGTGCTCCTGCAAGTATCTGGCAAGGAAGATGAGGGCAATCTTAGAAGCTGACGGAACCCTGGAGAACATGCTTTCTCCTATAAAAACCTTGCCGATGGTGACACCATAAAGTCCACCCACCAGTTCATCGGTTTCATTATCCCATACCTCTACGCTCGCCGCAAAGCCCTGCTTATGGAGGGCAGTAAATGCCTGGATGATGTTCTCGCCCAGCCATGCGCCATCTTCCCAATACCGTCCGTTGGTCTTGCTGCATCCCCGTATCACACCATCGAAATCTTCGTTGATTCCTACGCTGTATCGGTTCTTTCTCATCAGGGTACGCATGGAATGACTGATGTGGATTTCATCAGGAAAGATGACGAAACGCTTCATCGGACAGAACCAGAGTATTTCAGGCTGGTCACGGAAACTATACCAGGGAAAAATGCCATTGCTATAAGCCAGCAACAGGCGGTCGATACTCAAATCGCCACCAATCGCAAAGCATCCATCCTCATCGCCATAATGCGGATCGGGAAAGTAAATCTCGTCCGCAGTATCATCTATCTGTAATATCATACGCTTATCTTTTATCAAGAATTTCTTGACTAGACTTTCATTCTAATAATTAATCACCAGTTCCCTTCCGTCAAAATCGACATGCGCCTTGCCACTCTTCTTGAGTTTGCCGAAGAGCAGCGCCTTCATCAGGATCGGTTTCAGGCGGTTACCGATGACACGGTCCATCTCGCGGGCACCATATTCCTTGGTAAAGCCCCATTTCAGCAACTGTTCACGCGCAGCATCGGTTAACGTTACGGTAACTCCCTTTGCTGCCAGTTTCGCATCGAGTTGACGAAGTTTCTTGGCAAGAATCAGCTCTGCCATGTGCTTATCCATATCGTTGAACACCACCATGTCGGAAAGTCGGTTGATAAACTCAGGCTTGAAAGTCTTCTTCACCTGTGCCAGCATCGCTTCGCCACGGCTTACGTTTCCATTGAAACCAACGCTAGCCCGTGAAGCATATTGTGCTCCGGCATTTGAGGTCATGATGAGAATCACGTTACGGAAATCAGCCTTCTGACCCTTGTTATCAGTCAGACGGGCATAGTCCATTACCTGGAGCAGGATGTTGTAGATATCGCTATGCGCCTTCTCTATCTCATCGAGCAGGAGTACACAGTTTGGCGTCTTGCGGATGGCATCGGTCAGAAGTCCTCCATCCTCATAACCCACGTATCCGGCTGGCGAACCGATGAGTTTTGCCACGGTATGCTTCTCGGTATATTCACTCATATCGAAGCGTACCAGTTCGATGCCGAGTTCCTTGGCCAACTGCCGTGCCACCTCGGTTTTTCCTACTCCGGTAGGTCCCACGAAGAGGAGCGAAGCCAATGGTTTGTCATCATCTGTCAATCCCGCCTTTGCCATCATCACAGCCTCAACCACCTTGTCTACAGCCTTGTCCTGACCGTAAATCTTGTCGAGTATGCGCTGGCGGAGCGTAGCCAAAGCATCGTTATTCTCATCTTTCATCGCAGCCGCATCAATCTTGCAGACTTTAATCAGAATCTGCTGGATGATAGCCTTGGTAACATAAGAGCGCTGGCGAGATTCTACCGGATGCACTTCCAGATAAGCACCCGCCTCATCCATCAGGTCGATGGCCTTGTCTGGCAGACAGCGGTTGCTGATATATTTGGCGCTGGCACGGACGGCATATTCCAGGGCGTCCTTGCGATAGGTTACATTGTGGAACTTGTTGTATTTATACTGCAAGCCCTCCAATATCTTGATAGCCTCCTCCTCGGTAGGTTCCTTGATGTCAATCTGCTGGAACCGGCGCACGATGCCCTTGCTCTGAGCCATGTAACGGTTATATTCCTCGTAGGTGGTAGAACCGATGAAACGGATATCACCTGCCTCCAGATATTGCTTCAGCATATTGGATGCATCAGGTCCGCCATCTGAGCCACGACCGGCACCTATCATATTATGAATCTCATCGATGTAGATAATGGTGTTGCCTTCCTTCACGGCTCCCTCCATCACCATCTTGATGCGTTTCTCGAAGTCGCCACGATATTGGGCACCGGCAAGCATCTGTCCCATATCCATGCCGTAGATGCGAGCCCCCTTGAGGCGTTCAGGAACCTGGTTTTCGTTGATGAGTTTGGCGAGACCATAGACCAGAGCTGTTTTGCCGACTCCGGCTTCTCCGATGTGGAGCGGATTGTTCTTCTCGGCACGGCAGAGCACCTGGATGGTTCTGTCCAGTTCCTGTTCTCTTCCGATAAGCGGATTGTGCTCTTCTACCTTGTCAGAAATACAGGTAACCAGCTGATGCCAATCCTGTACAACCTGTCTTCTGCCTTCTTCCTCGTCGTCGTCATACTCGTTGGCATAATCGTCATCATCAAAGTCTGCTCCCATGCCCATGCCAGCCTCTCCAGTATCTTCTCCAATAGGATAATAACTGTCAACGCTCGCCAGGAACTCGCCCTGCCGGTCGCCCACATTCTTACACAGCAGGAAGGCGGCTTCTGAATTCTGCAAGCCAAACATCGCCTGCACAAAATGGGGTACATTCACCAGCTGTCTGTCGGCAGCAGCAGCCAGGGCGCACGCCGTTCCAAACATAGTTTTGAAGAGCGATGACGGCTCTGGCAGATACTTGATGGTTTCAGGCACACGCTCCTGCTTGGCGAGCCATCCCACCAAGTCTTCGTGCATCTTGAGGCTGTCTACGCCTTCTTCCTGCAGCGCCTGACAGAATGCATACTGCCTGAGCAACGCCAGCAGCATGTGCTCGGGCATCACGAACTCGTGGTCGAAGAACCGGGCTTGCTTCATGGCATCGTCCATCAGAACACTCATATATCGGGTCAATCCCATACTGTCCATTCTATTTTTTCCTTTCTTTTTCTTAGCATATATTGGGGATATTTCCCCGAAATCAACGCCTATTCCGGCATATAAGTGAGTTTAAGCGGAAACTTCTGCGTACGGGCTTTCTCCATCGCTTTCTCCACTTTACTCTTGGCGATGTCATAGCTGTAGGTGCCCACCACGGCTTTCTCTTCGTGATGAACCTTGAGCATGATTGCTTCAGCCTCAGCCTGCGACTTGAAGAAGATGGATTCGAGGATTTCTACCACGAAGTCCATCGGTGTGAAGTCGTCGTTGAACATCATTACCACGTAACGCCCCGGCTCCTTGAGCCTGGTTTTCTGGCGTTCACGAATTGCTGTTTGTTCTTGAGCCATATTTTAATTCTTACTTTTTATAAGCATTGGTAATCTCCACAACATAAACATCGTGGAATCCACCCTTGGCACCATACCACTGGAGCAGGTCCTTGTCAAGGAACTTCTCGGCGGTCATACTGTCCTTATAAAGTTTGCGGCATTCCAGGGTGAGTCGTGACTGATCGAAGGCGATGCTGCCGTTATCAGTTTCTACAGGAACCAGTCCTGTTTCCTTCACCTTATCCAAATCGCGTCCGCTCTTAGAGCCGCAGAAGTTATAAATCTTCCGAGCCTCCTCGCTGTTGCCGAGGAAAGAGAGAGTCATGAACTCATTCTCCTCGATGATGCCGTGGGTGAAACGCTCCGGACGGATAAAGACCACAGCCACCGGCTTGTTCCAAAGCCATCCCAAACAGCCCCAAGAGGCGGTCATCATATTGAAATGATCCTTGTTGCCGGCACATACCAGCATCCACTCCTTACCAATAGTCTCGAAGACGTTGTCATTCAGTTCTTTTACGTTGATCTTTTCCATCTTATCTGTTCCTTTCTTTTTAAGTTCTAATTACCATAAAATTGCGACAGCAGTATTCTGATTGCTGAATGCTGCCCATATCAACTGCAAAGATACAAGAATAATCTGAAAAAGCGAATGTTTCTTTAAGAAAATCGCATCACCCTATTGAGGATTATGCCTAATTAATACTTTTTTATGCCACAAGAAGGCTGAATTGAATACGATTTGTGAGGTAGGAAACCGACCTTGATTTACATTAACTTTGCATCAGCTGTTGAAAAAATTATTCACATTTTATTTTGTCAGTTGCCTAAAAGGCAGTACCTTTGCACCCCGAATGCCGAAAGCCGGGAAGGCGGAAGGCTTCCATTTTTTATTCATTTATAAACATTTAATTTAATGTACAAAACAATTTTCAACAAGCGCAACAGCTTGAAGTTCAACCGATTCTCTAACAAGAGCTACTCACTCTTCGCAGTTTTGGGACGAGAGGTACTTGTTGGTGCACTCAGCGTTGCTACCCTGAGCCATGCTAAGGCAGCAGGCGTAAGCACAGAGGGAGCCAAGGTTGATTCTACCCTCTACAAGGGCGGAAAGGCTTACGAGCTGGATGCGGTGAGCGTTACCGGATCTCGTGCGCCGATGACTGTAGAGCAGTCACCTAAGATTGTGTCTGTCATTACCCGCGACGATATTCATCGTGCGGCTGCGCAGACTATCAACGATGTATTGAAATTAGCTACCGGCGTGGATGTCCGTCAGCGTGGTGGCTTTGGTGTTCAGACGGATATCTCCATCAATGGTGGAACCTTCGACCAGATTACCATTCTCCTGAATGGTGTCAACATTTCCAATCCTCAGACTGGTCACAATGCTTCTGATTTTCCTGTAGCTCTTGCTGACATCGACCACATCGAAGTACTCGAGGGGGCAGCATCGCGCTTATTCGGAACTTCAGCCTTCAATGGTGCCATTAACATCGTAACCAAGAAGGCTAAGAGTGAGTGGGTATCTGCAAGTGTAGAAGGCGGAAGCTTTGGAAGTTTCGGAGCACAGGGACGTGTGCAGACGGCTTTTGAAACGGGCAAGTGGACCCAGGCTTATTCCGTAAGCGGAGGTTACAAGCGCTCGGATGGCGGCACGGAGAACAGCGACTTCGAGAAGGGACAGGGCTACGGCAATCTCTCTTTCTCTTACGACCAGCGTTTCGACATCAACGCCCAGTTGGGTATTGCTAGCCAGAGCTATGGTGCCAATACTTTCTACAGCGCCAAATACAACAACCAATATGAGAAGACAGACCACGGTCTGGCTTCGCTCAACCTGAGTCTGCATAACCAGGAGAAGACCTGGGAGATTGCACCTCAATTCTATTATAACAAATTCAAGGATCACTATCAGCTGATTCGTGGAAAGGCTGGAGCTGCAGCAGGCGAGAACTATCACGACCTAGATGTTTATGGTGGTGGACTGAATGCCAACGTGGCTTGGGCTTTGGGTAAGACCGCAGTGGGCTTCGACATCAGCAAGGAGTGCATCTACTCTACTGCATTGGGCGAGGAACTCGCAGAGAAAGACTATAAGGATATTTCGGGTTCCGATCGTCAATATACCCGAAAGGGTGAGCGCACCAATACCAACATCATGCTGGAGCACAACTTCATCTTCGGCGGCTTCACCTTGTCGGCTGGTGTCTTGGCTAACAAGAACACCGGTTTGGACAACGACTTCCGCTTCTACCCTGGTGTGGATATGAGTTATCGTCCTAACGACAACTGGAAGTTCTACGCTTCCTGGAACAAGGCATTGAGAATGCCTACCTACACCGACTTATACATAAATAATGTGGTGCAGCAGGGCGACATCAACCTAAACCCGGAGAAGAACTCAACCTTCAAGGTGGGAACTCAATATCGCCAGACTGGTTTTGCAGCAACCGTTAGCGGATTCTACGCACACGGCACCAACATGATTGACTGGGTTCAGACATCCGTGACCGAGCAGAAAGACAGCAAGTATCACGTGATGAACATCGGAAAGCTCAACAACATGGGCTACAACGTAGATGCTACTATCTACATGAGAGAATTGGTACCAAACAGTTTCATCACCCGCATCAAGTTGGGTTATGCTTACATCTATCAGGATCATAAGACCGAGACAAACATTCTGAAATCACTCTATGCATTGGAGTATCTCAAGCACAAGGCTGTATTCGGTCTGGATCATCAGATCTGGAGCAAGCTTTCAGCTTCGTGGAGCGTAAGATGGCAGCAGAGAATGAATGGCTATCATCCATACACCAAGGTAGATTGCAAACTGATGTGGGACGAGAAGAAATACAATATCTTCGTGAAAGCCGACAACATCACTTGCCACCGCTACTACGACCTCACAGCTGTTAAGCAGCCAGGTTTGTGGATTATGGCAGGAGCCAGCGTAAATCTCGGCCGATAATATAATCAGATAATAATCATCCCAAAAGATGATAAATATCCGAAACACGATTCGGATATCAAATAAAAAAACGAGCTTTGATGGAGGTTTCTTCCTTCCGTCAAGGCTCGTTTCCTTTTATTCCGGATATTTCCTTTTATTTCAGTTATTCCGGTTTCTGATATTTTCCGTTCACTTTTATCGGTTCGAGATGGATTCCCACATGGGTATCTGCACCGAAGTGCTGCTTCAGTTTTGTTTCTATATGAGTAGCATGCTCATGCGCCTCATAAAGCGAAAGAGAACCCGGCATACGGACGTGCATTTCTATCGCAATCTTGTTTCCGATGCGACGGGTACGCAGGTTATGAATCTCTCCTACTCCCTGCTCTTCGTTCGCAACCTTCAGAATTTCATCTTCCTCCGTTTCCGGAAGACTGGCATCCGTCAGTTCTTTCACAGACTGCATCACCAGTCCCCAGGCGGCCTTGATGATGAAGACACTCACGATGATGGCAGCCAGCGGATCGAGCACCGCCCACTTTTCTCCCAGGATGATGGCGCCACCAATACCGAACATCGTTCCGATACTCGATAAAGCATCGCTGCGATGATGCCAGGCATTCGCCACTACAGCCTCGGAATGATATTTCTTTCCGGCTTTAACCGTAAACTGATAAGCCCACTCCTTCATCACGATACTTACAATAGCAGCAATCAAGGCTACAACGCCCGGCTGCTGCAATGTCTCGCCGCAGATGGCACGATAAGTCTTGGTTACGCCAGAATAACAGATCATCACACCCACCACGAAGAGCGAAATACCGATGATGGCAGTGGCAAGCGTCTCGTATTTGCCATGACCATAATCATGGTCCTTATCCATCGGCTTATTGCCCAGTTTTACGAATACCAGTACCACCACATCGGTGGCGAAATCGGTAAGCGAATGGATGGCATCCGCTATCATGGCTGCCGAATGTCCGAGGATACCTGCAGCAAACTTCAGCACGAGCAGCACCACATTGATGATGCTTCCCGCTATCGTCACCTTATATACTTCCTTTACTCTATCCGCATCAGCGGAATGATTCTTTTTCGTTTCTGTGGGCATCTCTTGCTCGTTATATATTCTCTCATTCTTGTCCATACTATAAAATATAACAGAAGTCCTTTGCTTCCTTAATAATGTTTTTGTATAACCAAATTCCTGTCTTTCATGAATTGAGCGGCAAAAGTACATCTTTTTTCTGAAATCGGATAAAAAGAGAGATTAAAAAAGTATAACGAATAGGGAATAATGTGATAGCGAAGAGAGAAAAGCATGGAATTTTGTGATAAAACGCCTTAAAACAATAGGAATTTTGTGATTTTCAGTCCGAATTCCTTTGGAATTTTGTGATAAAGTTGTATCTTTGCACTCGAATAAGAACTATAAACATATTGATTATGAAGCTTTTGCGCAGAAAGATTGATAATTATCTCAAGGAATGGAAAAGCGATAAGGAGAGAATGCCCCTCATCGTGAAGGGAGCCCGACAAGTAGGAAAGACCGCTTCCATCCTACAATTCGCCCATGACAACTATCAAAATGTGGTTGCCATCAACTTCGTATTGCAACAAAAATACAAGGCAATCTTCGAAGAAGGTTACGAGGTAGACAGCATTATCCGGAACCTCACCCTCATCAATCCTTCTCTCAAGATAGAAGCAGGTAACACACTCATCTTCTTCGACGAGATGCAGGATTGTCCTGCCTGCGCCACCAGTCTGAAAGCCTTCAAGATAGATGGCAGGTACGATGTTATCTGCTCTGGTTCGCTTATGGGTATCAATTATCGCGAGATAGAATCGAACAGCGTGGGATATAAGGAAGACTACACGATGCACTCAATGGATTTCGAGGAATTCCTATGGGCAAAAGGTTATGATTCTGCCTTTATAGAACGCCTTTACGAAAAGATGGTCTCCATCACACCACTTTCTAATATGGAAATGGATATTTTAGAGAGGCTATTCCGTGAATACATGACCATCGGAGGAATGCCTGCCGTAGTCAATATGTTCGTGAGCAACGGAAACTTCAGCGGCACGCTCAAGATACAGCGCCAGCTTCTTCTTGACTATGAGGAAGACATTACGAAATATGCGCAAGGACTCGACAAAGGAAAAATCAAGAACGTGTACGACCATATTTCTGTCTTCCTGGGACAAGACAACAAGAAATTTCAGATAAGCAAGATTGCCCATGGAGCAAGAAACAGAGAATACGTTGGCACCATCGAATGGCTTCGTGATGCAGGTATCATCAACGTTTGCTATTGTCTCGCCCAAGTATCCTTACCTCTGAAAGGCAACTACGACCCGAAATCGTACAAACTCTATTATAAGGACACGGGCTTGCTGGTTGCCTCGCTAGATGAGGAATCGCAAGAAGACATCAGAGTGAACAAGAACTATGGTACCTACAAGGGCGCCATCTACGAAAACATCGTTGGAGACATACTGGTAAAGCAAGGCTATAATCTTTACTTCTATCGCAACGAGAAATCTACCCTAGAGATGGATTTCTTCATTCGTGATGCCCAGTCGCTCATCCCCGTTGAAGTAAAAGCCACGGATAATGCCACCAAGTCGCTCGCCAAGCTAACAGCACAAGATGGTAAATATCCCGACATCAGATACGGCATCAAGTTCTGCAATAAGAACATCGGTTTCAATGGTAAGTTTTACACCTTCCCCTACTTCCTCACCTTCCTACTCAAACGATTTGTGAGAAGAGAAAGATAGAAATGCAGAAAAATCCCTCAGAGAGGGATGATTCTGTATTTACCATTATAAGTTAACGAACTTAAAATATCAATCCGTAACCGTTAATTCTACGAAAGAAAACTGCGGAAATCCGCAAAAATCTTTCCTGTTATGATTGTAAATATAGAGACTAATATCTACCTTTGCTACGTATAGACGATAGTTTTATAAAGTATGTGATAACAGGCGACCTCATCAAGAAATACCAAAACGATGACGGCATCGTATTTATGGACGTATTTGATTTCTTGTTGGATAAAGATTCTATATGAAAACTTAAATAAAATAAAAAGGAAGGTGTGTCATAAGGGGGGGGTGTAATTTAAACTGTGTCAAGGCTTGTTCTTAACTTTCATTCCCACTCCCTGCTGGGGCATGCCCCAGCAGGAAGCCTTTTCGGCTGCAAAGTTACATAATTTTAAATCTATCTCCAAATTTTATTGCCAATTGTTGAGAAATTTGTCCCCAATTTGCCAGTGGCATAGTCCATTTCTTACGGATGTTGCGGTAAGCTAAGTACACAAGCTTCTCCAAAGAATTATCCGTAGGAAAGACCCCTTTAGTCTTTGTGACCTTTCTTACCTGTCTGTGATACCCCTCAACCGTATTGGTCGTATAAATGAGTTTACGGATGGCTGGAGTATATTGGAAATACTCTGTCAGACGTTCCCAATTGTCACGCCATGACTTGATGACAATTGGGTACATCTCTCCCACTTAGACTCTAACAGGTCTAAATTAGCTGCAGCGGAGTCTTTGTTTACTGCACCATATACTGTTCTTAAATCCTTGATAAACTCCTTTTGATGCTTACTGCCAACATACTTGATAGAATTGCGTATCTGATGGACAATACAGAGCTGCACAGAACTCTCAGGAAATACGCTTTGGATGGCATCTGGGAAGCCTTTGAGACCATCAATACAACAAATCAAGAGGTCTCGAACACCACGGTTCTGAAGATCCGTAAGAACTTCTAGCCAGAAGTTAGCTCCTTCACTCTTAGACACCTACATACCTAACAGTTCTTTTTGGCCTTCCTTGTTGATACCAAGAATGTTGTAAATGGCTCGTGTGACAGCTCTGCCATTCTCATCCTTTACCTTATAATGGATAGCATCAAGCCAGCAAATGGCATATACAGGATCGAGCATGCGAGACTTCCAGGCGGTGATTTCGGGTAATACACGGTCTGTTATAGAGCTGATAGTATCGGCTGATAGAGTTGTGTTGAACTCACGCTCAAAGTAGCTGCTGATGTCACGTGTGCTGGTGCCCATGGCGTACATCTCAATAATCTGGTCAGCCATGCCATTGGCAAGAATAGTCTCACGCTTCTTTACGGTCTCAGGTTGGAAAGTTCCGTCTCGGTCACGAGGAGTCTCTATAGTGACCTCACCATATTTTGTTTGAACCTTCTTACTCATCTTACCATTACGACGGTTGCCGGAAGAGCGTTCCTCTTCACTTAAATGAGCGTCCATCTCACCTTCGAGAGCTGAGTTGAGAATACGCTCTAACAATGGAGCTAATGCTCCGTCCTTGCCAAATAAGGCTTCACCACTACGCAACTGCTGAGCTGCTTTCTTGTAATCAATTTCTAAGTTGTCCATAATATAAAAACTGTGTTAAACTACTTTTATTGTAGCTTGACACAGTTTAGTTTACACTCTCGTCATAAGTTAATGACACACCCTCTTTTCTAAATATCAGTCTAATTGCTTAAACTCAAAATCTGCTTTGCTGCAACAACTCTTCTTATAGTCGAATTGGTACATACGCATATACTGCTCTTGAATCTCTTTCGCTCCATTATAAAATGGATCGCAAGTATATGATTTAGTTGTCACTGTTATCTCCATTTCAGGAGTCAACACTTGTCCATTTGTTCTCTTGATACGCTTAGGGCGTACAGCAAAAACTCTTCCCATAATCTTAACTTTTTAAATTGTTCAACTTATTGTTTTTTAGAAATCTTACCTATCCATTCGTTTAATTCCTTACCAACCATTTCTGGCTCTAAAGAATTTATTGTTGCCAATGTCACATAGCAATCCGCTTTATCAATCTTATCGATTTTCTCAGGACATCCGATACGTTCCAATGTTTTCTTGAGCATTTCTACATTGTTGGCTCTATTACCTAACTGTACAATGACCTTAGATTTATCATTCTCATCAGGCATGGTATCCATATATACCTTGCCCTCTTCGTCATTTTGGTACTCACAAGCTAAGGTTGACCAATACCACGTAAAGAGATTCCAATCCTTACGCTCGTCAACAGCATTCATCCATTGTATAGTACGATGCTCCTTTTGGAGAACTCCCATCAGATAATCTACTCTCTTGATAATATATTGCTGAAGTTCAGGAGAAGATTTGAATCTACTGATAAAGCTACCTTTTGGCACATCCATTGCCAAAGGAGGATACTCCCACCAAAATTCACGTTGTCTTCTTCCACCATTATCCCATTTCAAGCACTTTGAGAAGTTCCAATCCCCTTCATAACGAGCCTGAATATAATAATGATTATCATAGAATCCCATGTCTATCATTCCTGGATTTCCATCATTACGAGTAATCTGTAATGGGCAATCCTCGCTTTCCATCGATTTAACTATCCAGCCAGCATCCTGCCACTTTTTAACCGCTTGTTCCCATGTTTCAAGAGGCTCCACTTCATCAGAATCAGCCGTTTCTTTATATGCTTCCTTGAAGTTCTTTATTGTCTTGTCCTTGATTTCTGAGCTAAACAACATCTTGTTTAAATCATCATCGTTCTTCTCTGCATCTTTTTCTTTATCTACGCCGTAAAGGTCTATTCTCAAAGCTTCCACTACACTCAACAAACTTTCCAAGAGTGGGATGTTTCCTTGGCTTTTCTGCTTTTCCTTTTCGTTAGACGGACAGAAAGAGGATATTACATTTCGAACAGCTGCGCTTACCAAGTTCAAGCTCTTGGGTTTACAATGCATTGCGACCAAAGATGTCTGGAACTCAAGCTGGAGTTTTTCCTCTTCTGTCAATTTTCTGTCTTTAACAACATCATAAAGAGTAGAGAGAAAGTTTTGATAAATCTTCAGCTTTTCCTCAAAAACCTTGGAATTACGCTTTGCTGTCTGCTCCTTCTTGGATTGTCCATCGAGCAAGACAACTGTGATGGTTGCAGTGATTACCACACCAAGTATTGCTGCCATCAGACGTGCAGGAAAATCTTGATAGGTAAATACGATGATGGCACATATCATGACAAACACCATACATCCTACAATCTTCAATACATATTGATTTGACTTTTTCATATTTCGTTCTTGTTATTGTAATTGATTCCAAACATGATTAGCACCTTCACGACAAGCTCCCATTTGAGGAGCCTCATCCGTCTGAAGCTGAATGCCACATTTTTGGCATTGATAAATATAAGCTGTTCCTACTTTACACAAACGTACCCAACGACTTCCAACAAAGAAATTTGGGTAACATTTTCCTGCGTCTGGCTTGCTGTCAGACTTGAGTACCCTATAGCAATATTGACATTGCCAGTAATAGGTTGGATGCAATTCTTCTATGACTTTTTGGTAGTAGGAGTCAATTTCCGGTGTACCAAAGGCTGTTACAGGAATCTCTACTCCAGAGACGTTTACAAAATTTGATTTGCTGGTGATTTTTCCATGAAAATCCATTCTTGCATTATACGAACAGTTTTCAAAAACCAAATCGGGAGGCAAACCTCCCGGCATACCGCTCAAATAATCACGGCATTGCCCAACATAAGACAACATAAATCCTCGCTCATCTTCTTGAACATCTGCAGGGCTACCTGTATAAACTTCCATTTTTTTGTTCAAAAAAACAATGATATTCTGCTGTTCTGTAGGAATAAGCACATAGTCTCTTTTGTGAGCTTTCAATTCTGAGAATTTTACAATTTTCCCTTTAGGATAAAAAGTGTCATCGCTAACCATTATTTGTTTTTTTGCAGTATCTGCTTTTAAAGTAAAATCTGTACTATTATAACGTTCCATACTGAACTTACCATCATTAAAATCCACATTAGGAAAATACTGATATGTTTCCACTTTGCCCAATGGATACACCTGCAACGAGTCACCTAAAGTGTCAACAACGATTTTGTCTGCATCAATATAAACGATATAGTGTTCTTTACCCACAGAATCATTGTACTGATTAAGGATGTACTTACCTTCCTTATTCAATTCAGCAACACGCTCATTAAACAAAACGTTATAATCCTTTGCACATGATATGGTCAGTATCATGGAAAGGAACATTAGAAATGTTAGCCATTTATTTTTCATAACTTCGCAATTTTTATATTTAACGTCTATAGTTTAGAATACTTTTTCCCAATACTTTCATTAAATTTACCTGCGGTTTCTTTCTCTGATTCGTAGTAGGAGTTTCCTTTTTATTCATAATACTCATCGAGATTGTTACATAAGACCGTACTTTTGCATTATTTTTCATGCCTGGGCACCATCCTTTCATCTCTTTCAGCACTCGTATTACTTCTTCGTCCAATATAGGCTCATCAGAATCCAGTATTTCAATATTGGATAAAGTTCCATCTCTTTCAACAACACATTTTAGAGAAATATCTCCTATTGCTTTACTCATGCTTTCAGGTATAACAATATGCTGTTGTACATAAGCCTCTACATTTTCTTCATATTTTGGATCTACATCACAGTTTCTTATTATCACGTCACACTTTTCATAATATTCTGTAGGAACACCAGAATTAAAAGCATTCAATTCTGTTTCAGTATACTCTTTCCGCACATCATCAGGTTTAAGCAATGTCCCCTGCCAAGGCTTGTCACTTCCATGATTTATCCACCATTCCATTACGCATGGCGTATCCATTACTATATCAATAATAGCAGATGGTATTCCCCAAGTTTGATCTTTAGCACATTCTATCTTATCCCCTGTAGTATCATCAATATAATAACTTTCCTTTAAAACACCATGTTCCCATTTGTCATAAAATACTTGTGTAGAACCATCCCCACATTTCATTGTCAGCTTCCATGAGCCATCAGCAAGCCCTTCTTCATCAGTTTGCCCACAGAATAAGCCCTGTCCCATTACACTACGCTCCGATGCACCACCATATTCATATATATGATAGTCATAATAGTTGGTACGTCCAGAAACAGGGCCAATCATAACACCATCTTTCATGGTAGCCTTTAAAGATTCTTTTACCGTACCCCTTGTAGTATAAGTATATTCATAAATACCATTCCTATAGCCTTCCTTGAAATTAATCTTCAAAGTCTTTGTTTCGCTTGTGGACTTATCTATATATGTCCACAAGCCTTCCTTACAATCGTCATGAAAACGTCCTGTTACCTTCAGATAAAGCTTAGGGTTGGTAATGCAAGAATATGTAAAGTTGCCTTCATAAATGCGAGTGCCATCTTCAGCATTCTTATAGGTATAAGTTGCTTTTTGTGTGCCGAGCAAGAAATGAGCATTTGCCCGATATGGTCCCGAATACGTTTTCAGTCCCTGAGCACTCATAGCCATGCACATACTGAAGAACATGACTATACAAAATAAAAATCTTTTCATATCATTCACTTTTTAGTTCTTAAACAAATCTTGATATACCTTACCCCATTCTCCCCAAGAATAAGATCGAGATGGATGATGTTGACGAATCATTAGAGCCTTGTCTTCACCACCGGTAGAAAACCAACGGGTATAAACCTTATCACCATTGGTAAGAGACATTTCTTCTCCATCCGTTTCCCCAAGACCATAAAGTCTATCGAAGAGACCATAGCCCCAAACAATGATAACATCAGGCTTCAACTCTTCAAGAACCTCCTTGAAGGCAGGAATAGAATCGTTAAATTGTTCATCGGTCTCTTTCACACCAGGAGCCTCAAGATTGAACTGAATGAAATTATAGAATGCTACTTGATTCCATACATATTCTCTATCATCAACTGAAATCTCTCGATTCAACAAAGCTTTGGTTTGGCTTGTGAAGCCTTTATAAAAAGCTCCATCTTCTCCACTCAAGAATCCGTCCATCATATCTATAGTAAAACTATGATGGCAAGGACAACCTGTACTATCAGCATCATAGTGGCTATGCCCTAATATCAAGACTTTCTTACCACTATTCAAGAATCCTTTCTCGTAATCCTTACCAACAAAAGGATAAGCATTTACATGTTTCATACGCTATTCTATTTTAAAGTTATTAAATGTCGGGGACAAAGATAGTTATTCTATTTGAAACCATCAAGTCCATAATGGTTCATAAGCGAAATTTCTTGATTTCGGCTTAACAAAAGTAGTAAAAATCGTTCTGTTTCATTGGTATATTATCATTTTGCCAGGTGTTCCCGAGACTTGGCGGGTTAAGATTTCGGTTTCGGCAAAATAAAAAAGCGTGGGAACTTACCTGTCACTCGTCCCACGGATTGAGGCCTTCGCATTGCCCTGCATTGTTGAACGAGCAACGTCGAAGCCCACGCCGATATGTATACACTTATCCCTATACGGATATAAGACCTACCGCCTTGACGCAATAAGCCATACCAGTAAAGGGATGTGAATTAACACATCCCGAGAGCACCTACCGTTGCTATGTTCTGACAATGCATGAAGTTTGCGAAGTTTCAATCCGTCAAGAACAAAGCGCTAAGTATGCGCCTTTTCCATTATGTCGTGATTCTTACTCAGAATCATCGGCAAATATACGAATAATGTTTGAAAGAACAAAAGTTTTTAGCAAAAAATCCTCATTGAGGGATAAAATTCATCAAAATCCTCCCTCTCTGAGGGATTTTTCTGTATTTAACCACGCTATGCGAAATTTTTATTGTACTTTTGCACCCGTGCTTGGAAAAGCAACAAATAAAACAGAAGAGTAAACGATATGGCAGAAAAGAATAGCATACCCCAATTCGTGAATAGTGAATCTATTATGTCGGATAGCAACTATGTGAAGTGGCTCTCCGATTTGAAAAGTCGTATTCGCATCGCCCAACTCAAAGCGGCTATCAAAGTCAATGAAGAGTTGCACAAGCTTTATTGGAGCTTGGGAGAAGACATTTGTAACAAGCAAAAGCTATATAAGTGGGGCACTAATTTTATAAAACAGCTTAGTTTGGACTTGCGTTCTGCATTTCCAAATGTAGAAGGTTTTTCTTGGTCAAATCTTTATAAAATACGCAAGTGGTATCTCTTCTATTCTTCGCAAAATGAATTTTTGTACCAAGCTGGTACAAAATTAGAAACCTTAGAAAGTACTAGCGTTCCTATGCCTGCGATTTTGCTTCGTGTACCCTGGAGGCATCAGACTGTCATTGTCTCAAAATGCAAGACCATATTGGAGGCAATGTTCTATCTCAACCAAGTGATTGAAGGCAATTTGAGTCGTAATGAGTTAGAACATATTATCGAAGCCCATCTTTATGAGCAAAAGGGAAAAGCCTTGAATAACTTTGAGTCCACACTCCCTGCGCCACAGAAAGCCTTGGCTAACGAGATGCTCAAAGACCCTTATAAATTAGATTTCTTATCCATGGCTGGCGACTTCTCGGAAAAGGACCTAGAGGATAAGCTGGCTCAAAACATTACTCGTTTTTTACTCGAACTGGGCAAAGGTTTTGCTTATGTTGGGCGACAAATGGAACTTACCACACCAAGTGGAAAATCATACTTCCCCGACATGGTATTCTATCATACCAAACTCAAATGTTATGTTGTGATTGAGCTAAAAGTGGTTGATTTCATGCCAGAGTTTGTTGGCAAACTTAACTTTTATGTTGCAGCAGCCGACGAACTTTTAAAAGACGAAGGAGATAACCCTAGCATTGGTATTCTGCTATGCAAAGACAAAGATTCATCTGTTGTTGAGTGGGCTTTAAGAGGCATTACCACTCCATTAGGTGTTGCAAGTTACCAGCTACAAGAGGTATATGAACGAACTTTACTCGAAATGAAAGAGCAATCCGCAAAGAATTCCACTAGCAATAACAACGATTAAGAAAGCATAAACAGAATATGGTTTTAAATTACATTTGGATAGCATTTTTCGTGATTGCGTTCATCTTCGCACTCATCGGATTGGCAATGGGAGATACGACTATCTTCCAGAAGATTGTAGATTCCACCTTCGATTCTTCCAAGAATGCCTTCGAGATTTCTCTCGGACTTACGGGCGTGCTCGCCCTCTGGCTTGGCATCATGAAGATTGGAGAGAAGGCGGGAGTTGTGAATGTGTTGGCAAGAGCGCTCAGCCCGGTCTTCACCCGTCTCTTCCCCGATATTCCGAAGAACCATCCGGTGATGGGAAGCATCTTCATGAATATCGCTTCGAATATGCTGGGACTCGATAATGCGGCGACGCCTACAGGATTGAAGGCGATGCAGCAGATGCAGGAGCTCAATACGAAGAAGGATACGGCGACGAACCCGATGATTATGTTCCTGGTTCTGAACACCTCAGGACTCACCATCATCCCTACCACCATCCTCGCCTTCCGTGCCTCCTATGGAGCAGCCCAGCCTACGGATGTCTTCATCCCTATTCTGATGGCTACGCTCGTGGCTACGCTTGCCGGAATCATCATCACTTCGCTCTGGCAGCGCATCAACATCCTGCAGCCGGTATTGCTCGCTACTCTGTTGGGAATGTGCGCCTTCGTAGGCATCATCATCTGGGGATTCGGACAGATGGACAAGGATACGATGAACACGGTTACCACCTTGGCTTCTAACATGATTCTCCTGGGCATCATCCTCTGCTTTATCCTGGCTGGTTTCTGGAAGAAAGTGAATGTTTATGATGCATTTATCGAGGGAGCGAAGGAAGGTTTTACTACGGCGGTGAAGATTATCCCTTATCTCGTAGCTATTCTTGTGGGCATCGGCGTGTTCCGTGCTTCGGGAGCGATGGATATGGTGATTCAAGGCGTTTCGTGGTCGGTAGAACAATGCGGCTTGAATGCCGATTTCGTAGGCGCCCTACCTACCGCCATCATGAAACCGCTGTCGGGAAGTGGTGCACGAGGCATGATGCTGGAGGCGATGAAGAACTATGGTCCTGATTCGTTTGTGGGCAGATTGAGCTGCATCTTCCAGGGTTCCACCGATACCACCTTCTATATATTGGCAGTATATTTCGGAAGCGTAAGCATCAGGAATACCCGCCACGCCGTGGCTTGCGGCTTGCTTGCCGATTTGGCAGGAGTCATCGCAGCTATCGCTATAGCATATTTATTCTTCGGATAAGAGTCTCCCACAGATTTCACAGATTTACACAGATAATCTTTGAATGACAGCGCAAGCCCAATTTAACATTTAACACTTAACATTCAACATTAAGAAAGATAATGGCAAGTTTAAAATCACTCGCAAAGGATACCGCCATCTATGGTTTGAGCAGTATCATCGGCAGATTCCTCAACTATCTGCTTGTACCACTCTATACGGCAAAGATCAGCGCCGCAAGTGGTGGTTATGGTGTCATCACCAACATGTACGCCTATACGGCGTTACTCCTCGTTATCCTGACCTACGGAATGGAGACCACCTTCTTCCGTTTTGTCAACAAGGAAGGAGAAAACTCAGAAAAGGTTTATCACACGGTATTGAGCATGGTGGGCTTCACTTCCCTACTCTTCATCGCCCTGGTATTCCTCTTCATCACGCCTTTGAGCGATGCGATGGGCTACGCCGACCATCCGGCTTATGTATGGACCATGTTCGTAACCGTGGCTATTGATGCCTTCCAGTGCATTCCGTTCGCTTACCTCAGATACAAGAAGCGCCCGCTGAAGTTTGCTGCCTTCAAGTTGCTCTTCATCGGTCTGAACATTGCACTCAACCTGGTTTACTACGTCATCATGGATGGTCACGATGTGGGTTATGCTTTCTACATCAACCTGGTTTGTACCGCCTCCATCACCTTCTGTTTCTACAAGGAACTGAAGGAAGGATTCATGGGCGAGAAATGCTCCTGGAGCGAGTGCAAGGTGCTCGTCAGGAAGATGCTGGGCTACAGCTGGCCAATCCTCGTGCTCGGTATTGCCGGTATTCTGAACCAGACAGCCGACAAGATTCTCTTCCCTTACATCTATGAGAAGGGCGATGCGCATGCGCAGCTCGGAATCTACGGAGCAGCCAGCAAGATTGCGATGATTATGGCGATGATTACCCAGGCTTTCCGCTATGCTTACGAGCCGTTCGTTTTCGGCAAGGCGAAGGATAAGGACAACCGACAGACTTACGCTTCGGCGATGAAATATTTCGTCATCTTCACCCTGCTCGCCTTCCTGGTGGTAGTAGGTTATCTGGATGTATTGCGCCATATCATCGGTCGCGACTACTGGGATGGTTTGAAGGTAGTGCCTATCGTAATGGCTGCCGAAATCATGATGGGAGTATATTTCAACCTCAGTTTCTGGTACAAGCTCATCGACAAGACCATCTGGGGTGCTTACTTTTCAGGCATCGGTTGTGCGGTATTGATTGCCATCAACGTTATCTTCGTACCTATCTATGGTTACATTGCCTGTGCCTGGGCTGGTTTCGCTGGATATGGAACAGCCATGCTTCTCTCCTACTTTGTGGGTCAGAAGAAGTATCCTATCAACTATCCGGTGAAGGAGATTATGATTTATGTGGTTCTCGCCCTCATCCTCTTCGCAGGAATGACCGAGGCTAACAGATACTTCTCCAGTGGAATTGCCTGCCTCATCAACACGGTGCTCATCCTCATCTTCGCCGCTTATCTCGTGAAGAAGGATTTCCCATTGAAGAGTCTGCCAGTAGTGGGAAAATACTTTAGAAAGTAAGAGATTCCAATCATTGAGATTATATTCCAAGAAGTCCGTGGACAATGTGTAAGTCCACGGACTTCTTTTGTTTATATTATACAGAACCTTCGCATGCGGTTCAAGAATAGACAAAAGGACCCAATGTTCCTGGTCCCGAGCAATACCCAGAATATAATAGCAGCCAGCAAGGCGCCCTGTAAGAGCTAAAGCAAACGGCTGAGTGAACGAAACGAGACGACTGAATGAGCTGAAGAATATGACTGAGCAAGCTGAAGGATACGGCTCCGTAAGTGAAAGAAGACGTCTGATCAGGTTCAAAGAGATAGAATATGGAGTTCAAGGAGACTGCTTCTAGAAAGTTGCCACTAGGCTCAGCAGCTCTGCTGAGCCTAGTCAGCAGGTCTGCTCACTGCAGTCAGCAGGTCTGCCGAGCCTAGTGACAACACCTTTTAATCGTACAACAATACCCCCTATAGTTGTACGACTACACACCCTTCAGTTGTACAACTATAAACCTTTAGACGTACAACAATGAATCCATCGATTGTTCAACTTGACTTTTTCTCCCATTCTATACCTCAAAAACAAGAAATAGTCCGAGAATTCTCAAAAAAGTAATCTTCCTTTTCGTTATTCCCTCATAAAAGTATATCTTTGCAACGATTATTCCCTCATAAAAAATAAAGAGCATGAGAAAGATACTACAGGACAAAATCAATATGAACGATATCAACAAGATATGCATCATGACACAAGGTAAGGAGAACGACCACCGGAAGGAAGAGCTTTACCAACTCACCTTCGATGAAAACGACCGCGTATCGTTCAATGCGCTTTGGGCTTTAACCCATTTCGATGAAACCAACAACCCTTGGCTCTTTCAGAAGCACGATGACCTGATTGATAGGGTTCTCGTAGAGAAGAATGAGACCAGGCGCCGCCTGATGCTTCAACTCCTTCTCCGTCAGCCTTTCGAGGAAGAATCACTCCGTTCTGATTTCATCGATTTCTGCATCGCCAAGATTACAGCCTGTTCCCAGCCCTACGCCATCCGCTGCTACTGCATGAAACTCGCCTACGAGCAGATGAAATACTATCCCGAACTCCTCGAAGAGTTAAGAATGGCCCTGGATATACTGGAGCAGGAGGTTCTATCCCCAGGATTATTATCAGCAAAAAGGCAAATTATAAAGAAAATCAAGCGAAGCCTTGGAAAATTCGGGAAATAGTCGTAACTTTGCAAACGTAATATTCTAATAATATAATACATAAATGGATGGAGATACAACTGAACGATTATCACAAGAAAGTCAATGCCCAGATGCAAAAGAGCATGGCTTATTGGCGAGAGCATCCGCTTTCGCTGGAGGAGTGCTTAGCTCAATTCAAGCGCTTGCGGGAACAACGAAATGTTTGCCAAGCATTCCTGGTATTTCCGCAATGCCCTGGTTCGTGCCAACTATCGAAACATTCAGAAAGGCTTAGATTATTCTCCTATCTACCTGGTTCGTTTCTTCAGGAACTTACTCCTAAAAGATAGTTGGGTTCTCAAGAACAGGTATTTGCATATCCGGCCGACTGATGATAGGAAAGAGCAGCCGAACTTAAATTCTCAAACAGGAAATGGACAGAAAAACAACTTCATAAATAAAGAAGGAGAAGAAAATGTCCCAAGTTTGTCCCAAGCTTGTCCCAAGTTCGTCCCAAGTAGAAGAACTCATAATACGTATAAATAAAGATTATCTATCCATCGACGATATAATGAACCTGTTTGGATTAAAGAACAGAACCAGATTTAGAAAGGAATACATTACCCCAGCCCTAGCCGAAGGAGCCTTGGAGATGAAATATCCAAACACCCCAAGACATCCACGCCAGCAATATCGGATGACAGAGCTGGCAAAGACTTGGAAAGAATGGTATGAGAAAAAGAATAAATAACATCATAATATAAATAGAAAACAAAAACAAGTAATGAAGAAAAAAGCAACGGTCCTTATCGCCTCTATCATGGCGTTCTGCGGAATCAACACCGCTCACGCTGACGAGGGAATGTGGACAATTTACAACTTGCCTAACGCTGTGTATGAGATGATGCAGCGCGAAGGCTTCAGTATGACTTACGACCAGCTCTACAACGGCGAGAACGCCTTGAAGAATGCTGTGGTTAACTTCTCGGGCTATTGCTCAGGCGTAGTCGTTTCTCCAGACGGTTTGGTATTTACCAACCACCATTGCGGTTTCGAGGCTATCAGAAGCCACTCTACCGTGGAGCACGACTATATGCTCAACGGTTTCTTTGCTAAATCTTACGCAGAGGAATTGCCTAACGAGAATATGTTCGTCAGCTTTATGGTTGAACAGAAGGATGTAACCGATAAGGTGATGAGCCTCGGATACGAGAAACTCGACAACAAGAAGCGCGATGAACTCATCGATTCTCTGGAGAACGAGATGACTAAAGAGGCGAAGAAGAACGATTCTACCCTCCATATCACCGTTCAGCCTTTCTACGAGGGCAACAAGTGGTACGCTACTACTTACCGCGACTTCACCGACCTGCGTCTGGTTTTCACCGTACCAAAGTCTATGGGTAAGTTTGGTGGCGATACAGACAACTGGATGTGGCCTCGCCAGACCTGCGACTTCTCTGTATTCCGCATCTATGCCGACCCTAAGACCAATGGTCCTGCTGCCTACAGCAAGGATAATGTGCCTTACAAGCCAAAGCGTTGGGCTCAGGTTTCTCTCCAGGGTTATAAGGATGGCGACTATGCGATGACCATGGGTTACCCAGGCAGCACAGAGCGCTATCTTTCAAGCTACGGAATCCAGACCATGCGCGATGCTGAGAATGCGCCTCGTGCCCAGGTTCGTGGCGTAAAGCAGGAGGTGATGCAGAAGCACATGCGTGCCGACGAGGCTGTCCGCATCAAGTACGACAGCAAGTACGCCAGCTCTTCCAACTACTGGAAGAATGCCATCGGTATGAACAAGTGTATCGACTCTATCGGCATCGTGAATCTGAAGCGTGAGTACGAAACCCGTCTCCGTGCTTGGCAGGATACAGCCAAGGCTGCCAACGACCTCGCCCACAAGGTAGATTTCGACAAGCTCGCCAAGCTCTACAAGGAGAGCGCTAACGTGAAATACGCCTGGACCAACTTCGCTGAATCTTTCACAAGAAGAAGCAACATCGAGTTCTCTACCCGTGCCATCAAGCTCCAGACCGACATGGAGGTGAAGGGGCCTGAGAAGAACAAGAAGAAGCAGTATCATGAGTTTGAAGATAACTCTGCCGAATGGGATATGGCGCTCGATAAGGAAGTGCTCGCTACCCTTCTGAAGAACTACAAGGAGCACGTAGATGCCAAGTGGTTGCCTAAGTTCTACAAGACCATCGACACTGAGTTTGGCGGCAACTACGCCAAGTATGTGGATTATCTCTGGGAGAAGTCGCTCATCATGAAGAAGGGCGCCAAGCTCTATTTCAACAAGAAGGGATATGAGAAGGATCCAGGCGTAAGCTTCGGTATGGATCTGAACGATGTATTTGCAGATTTCGCTGCTCAGATGGGCAGCATCAACGACAGCATCGCTGAGCAGGAGAAGTATCTCTGTGCTGCCAAGCTCCGTATGGAAGAAGACATGCCTCACTACAGCGACGCCAACTTCACCATGCGATTGAGCTACGGTCAGGTAGGCGGTTTCGACCTCGGTGGCAAGCCATCAGGCTATTATACCACAGCCGAGAGCCTCGTTGAGAAGATGAAGCAGGGCGATAAGGTAATCGATTACTACGCTGAGCCTATCATGCACGAGCTTCTCTCTGAGAAGGATTTCGGCAAGTATCAGGATAAGACGACTGGCAAGATGCAGCTCTGCTTCCTTACCAACAACGATATTACCGGCGGTAACTCTGGTAGCCCTATGTTCAACGGCAAGGGCGAGTTGATTGGTCTTGCCTTCGATGGCAACTGGGACAGCCTCAGCTCTGACATCAACTTCGACAAGCGCCTGGCTCGCTGCATCGGTGTGGATATTCGCTACGTGCTCTACCTGATGGATAAGTGGGGACACGCAGACCGCCTCTTGAAGGAGATCAATGCAAAGTAAATTCTATCTCTGAATCAACAGAGATGATATAAAGGTTTATCCTGGAATAAAGATTAGTCTCAGGATGATATAAAAAGAGCGGAAAATCAGCTGTTAACTGTTAACCTGTTAACTTCTGGCTTTCCGCTCTTGTTTTTTCTTATAGGTTCTCAACTAATACTGCGAGATATTATTCAGTTCCTTCAATGAAACCTGACGAGGCTTCTCGGCGAGTTTCTTCTTCAATTCATCCATCGTTATTTCTGCAGCTGGATTGAACTCATCTGATTGCATATAACCCAACACGCTCTCGTAGAAAGCCCTACCCTCTGGATATTTGGCAGCCTTCTCCAAATCGCTCATGCAGATGAGGAGCTTTCCGGCTCCCACCTTCCATTCCATCACCAAACCCAACTTATGATTCCGCTCGATATTGTCTATCACCTGAACTACCGGGCGATAATCCTTGGCGAAGTTGTCAAGCACCAGCGGATGCGATTCCTTGATTATCGGGAACCATTGCCAGTTGGTGTGCATTTCCGTAGGGAATCCCTTGAATATCGGATGTTCCGGATTCGTAAGAATGCCCAGGGTTCCTGGAGAAACCTTCTTCTTGTTGTTCTCGCAGATGGTCTTGAACATGCGATAGTTCCAGTAATCGGTCTGGAAGAGTCCACCCACGGTATAAGGTGTGGCATTATCTGACTGAGAAAGCGTATCATCTGCAGCCACGAAATGGCTGGAAGTCGTAGGAAGCCAAAGCACCTTTGCTCCCTTTTCTAGTTTCTTGACGACATCGGAAGTCAAATCCTTGGCAATAACGACTTGCTTTTTCAGATAGTCGATATTCTTTGGGGTCGTATAAACCCAAAGGTCGTAAGTATTGGAATATCTTGTCGCATCAAGTTCACCTTCATATATATACAAGGAGAGGGTCAGTTTGCGAGAACCCACATACACGTCCAAGCACTTACCATCCCCATCGTCAATTCCGTTGGCTTTCACTTTCATCTTATGAACGATCTCGCCAACATCTATCCATCCCTCCTCGTCGGTATGGATAGTTATCTCGCCTTGTGCCAAAGGAGAAGGCTGATTCAAATGAGTAAGAGTTTCGGCTACACTGGACTCGTTTGGATAACGTTCGTCTTTGGCATAATCCAACTTCCATTCCACTTTCTTGCCCTTCAAAGACTCTCCCCCATAATTGGCGATTTGAATCTTCGCCTTCATCGTGTCATTCTCCTCATAGCAGAATCTGTCTGTCACCAACAAAGGCACCACTGGCGAGCACCACTGGCGCCATTCCTCGGGCGTAGTGATTCCCTTACTCTCCATAAACGCATCGAGGATGCCTACGAAAGCACTTCCCTGACCGGGATAATCCTGAATATCAAGCAGCTGGAAGCCCGCCATATTCCGGGTTCTCAAATCCATCTCTATATCGGCTTTATAGAGTTTCACGCTCCATAAGCCCGAAGCCTTGTGGAAATCATCAGCCTGCGAGAGCATTCCGGCAGCAGCCAGACGACGGCGGAAGACTTCGAAGTTATAAGGATGAAGCACTCCGGTGTATTTCTTTATTTCCCGATAGTCAGGATAGGTCTGAAACTGGCCTGTTTCGTGAGAGATGATAGGGATTCCTGCCTTATCGCAAGCCTCATCAAAATTCATCGTAGAATTAGGATGGAAATGATTGATCATTCCTCCATCGTAGGCATCGGCAAACGAGAAGGAACCACGGGTATGAGTATTGTATTTGCCCCATCCCTCGCCTCCGATGCGGCAAGTGGTGAAGTAATCCATTCCTTCTTTTATTCCCTGATAACCGAGATAGTAATTGCTTCCAAAAGTATAGTATTTATCGGGCGCTATCTTGCGGAAATCATCCACAAACTCCTTCATCTTGTCGATATCTCCCCAGAGTTCATTCCCCAGCGCCATCATTCTGAAAGATGGATGATGACCGTATTCTCTGAGGATGTTCTCGCCTTCCTGATGCAGGAACGCCATCAGCCTTTCATCCTTCTTATCAAAAGACCCCCAGAAAGGAAGTTCCGGCTGGAGATAGATTCCCAGACTGTCAGCAGCCACGAAAGCCGCCTCCGGTGGGCACCAGGAATGAAAGCGCACATGATTGATTCCATACTCCTTGCAGGTTCCGAGATACTTCATCCAGCCTTCCACGCCCATTTCCACATGTCCCGTCAGCGGCCATACAGCCGCATCGTGCTTGCCACGGAGGAATATCCTATGACCATTGGCGTAGAAGTGGGCGCCCTTGATATGAAAATCCTTGGCGAAATCAGGCATCTGAAGGGCTGTAGAAGAAGCTACAGAACGGCTAGGGATTGCTCCTGCTTGCATTTCTATAGAAGAGGCTAGCTGGAGTTCTATCCTTCCGATAATTCCATTCCAGTTGGTCTGCGTATCTTCCGTATAAGCATGGCTGGAGCCGTAAACCTGATCAGGCACACCTCTTCCATTATCCACTACGATTTCCAAGAAATGCTTGCCCGGCTTCACCTTCTTTGGCAGAAGATAGCGCTGAGGAGTAGAGATGAAGTTACAGGAATCCACCAGTTCTCCATCCACATACACCCATGTCGGTCGGGTACGCTCCAGGAAGAGTTCTACCGGCTTCTTCTTCCAGTCCTTCGGGATATTGATTGTTCTGGAATATCTTGCAGCTCCTTTATAGGCATAGAGCCTCGTAAGATGCGTTGTTTCCATCGTATCTTTCGGAGCGAATCCCAGATGGTTCGTATCGATGGTACCGGGAAGAATGGCACGCTTCACCTCACCCTGCGAGGCACGCTTACTCTTGGCGAAAGCGCTACCGCTCTTTCCCAACTCCACATTCCATTCACCAGCGAGCGAAATGCTCTGTGCTTGCAAGCCCAGACTTACCAGTCCCAGACAAGCGATAAGAATAGATTTCTTCATTAACTTATTACAGAATATCTTTTAGGGTTAAAATTGCGTATAAAGATATAATAAATTTGATGTTTACGGCTGCAAATATACAAAAATTGCGGTAAAAACACCGCAATTTACCAAAGAAATTGCTGTGTTTTTACCGCAAAATATGGATATTGCATCAAAACATCCCTTTGATGCAGACTTTCATCTTATTATAAATCGCTGCCTAAATTACTTCTTCTTAGGTCTGCGACGAGCCCAGCCTTCTTCCTCGAAGTTTGGCTCCTCACCCTTGAACTTCACGTTGTCGTTGTTCTGGAAGAACTGGCGCCAATCGCCTGTATCCTCCTGAGGGCGAGACTTTCTGCCGCCACGGCTTCCACGTCCTCCCTTTCCACGAGCATCTCGAGAGTCTCTAGCATCATCAGAAGAACCTCTGCGGCTGCGACCGCCTCTGCCCTCAGAACTGCGTCCTCCGCGGGCTGCTCTGCCATGACCTTCCTCATCAGCATCGTTACATCTCACGGTTCTGCCCTTATACTCAGTACCGTTCAAAGCCTTCATCACGCGCTTCGCATCCTCCTCAGGCACCTCGATGTAGGCAAACTTACTCAGCAGGTCGATGTGACCCACCTCCTGGCGACCCTTCACGTGCTTGTTCAGATACTGCATGATTTCGCCCGGATAGAAACCATCTGCCTTACCCAGGTTGATGAACAGTCTCTTAAAACCAGCTTCAGTCTCATGCTTTCTGCGACCATTGGAAACCTTGCCACGGCCTTCGCCACGGCTTCCACGGCCCTCACCGCCACGGGAACCCTTGCCGGTCTCAGGCTTGATAATCTCAGGAGCGTTCTTATAGTAATCGAGGAACTTACCGAAGGTGATGGTCACCATCTTCTTGATGATGTCCTCCTTGTCGATGTACTCAAACTGGCGGTTGATTTCGGCCATGTATGGTTCAATCTGATCCTCGTCCACATCGGTCTTCATGATGTCGTCCATCGTCTTGAAGAGCTGCTTCTTGCAGATTTCCTCTGGAGTTGGCAATACGCCGTCCACGAACTCCTTGCCAATCTGCTTCTCAATCTGGCGAACCTTGAACTTCTCTCTGGTATGGATGATAGAGATGGATGTTCCCTTCTTTCCGGCACGACCGGTACGACCGCTTCGGTGGGTGTAACTTGCCACATCATCAGGCAAACCATAGTTGATAACGTGAGTCAGATCATCTACGTCTAGACCACGGGCAGCCACATCGGTAGCCACCAGGAACTGAACGGTATGATTGCGGAACTTCTGCATGGTGAGGTCACGCTGCTGCTGACTCAAGTCGCCGTGCAGCGCCTCTGCATTATAACCATCCTTAATCAGCTTATCTGCAATATCCTGAGTCTCCAGCTTGGTGCGGCAGAAGATAATTGCAAAGATGCGTGGATAGAAATCCACCACGCGCTTCAGGGCGAGATACTTGTCCTTGGCATTTACCAGATAGTAGATGTGGTTTACATGCTCAGCACCCTCGTTGCGCGAACCCACTACGATTTCCTTGTGGTCGTGCAGGTAGTTGAGGGCTATCTTCTCGATGTCCTTGCTCATGGTAGCCGAGAAGAGCAGAGTGTTTCTATCTTCCGGAACGTTCTCAAAGATAGCATTGATGCTCTCTGAGAAGCCCATGTTCAGCATCTCGTCAGCCTCATCAAGCACCACGTTGTTCACGTGCTCCAACTGAGCCACGCCACGATTAATCAAATCGAGCAGACGGCCAGGGGTAGCCACGATAATCTGCACACCATGCTTCAGGGTGCGAATCTGGCTTCCGATGTCGGTACCGCCATAAACTGCGGCAATATGCAAACCGTCGATGTACTTGGCAAAGCTGTTCAAATCGTCTGCTATCTGAAGGCAGAGCTCACGTGTAGGACTGAGGATGATAGCCTGTGTCTGCTTGCTGCTGGCATCAGTTTTCTGGATAACCGGAATACCGTAAGATGCAGTCTTACCCGTACCGGTCTGCGCCAACGCAATCACGTCGTTCTTATTACCAAGCAAATATGGGATTACTTCTTCCTGAACTGGCATTGGATTCTCAAATCCAAGCTCTTCAATGGCACGGCGAATCTCCTCGCTCACGCCTAATTCTTCAAATGTCTTCAAATCTTTTTAACCTTAATTCATTATAATCAAAATGGAAGGCCGAATTCACCCTCCCAGCCATGAATTAGGGTGCAAAATCCTTCCGAAACGCTTGCGGCAATCCCACGCATTTATTAAGATTGCCTAAATTCGGGTGCAAAGATACGAAAAAAATGTGAGTTTCTTGCAGATTTCTGCAATATTTTATTACCTTTGCATGAAAGTTACAACAAACAGATAACCAAGAAAACTTGAAATATATGAAAAAAGTTATTTTCACCCAAGAATGGATTGCTTTGCATCCATACGAAAAAGCAGACGAAACAGATCTGTATTATACAGAACTCGCCAACGAAATATACCACGCTCTTGACGAGGCGTGCTACACCCATAACTTCAAGAATATGGATGAAGCCAAGCAGCTGGCACTCAGCATTGCCGGTTATTTCGAAGATGTGATTTCGGGCACAGGCATTTGGAAGACTTTCACGGAAGAATGCAAGCAGCGCTACGGCACCTACATTCCTTTCTATGAGAAAGAAAGCGAATTCATCAAGAGTACACTCAACGAAGATGACCCGGCTTACGACCCTGAGGAAATCAACATCGCTGATGTCAAGTTCCTGCTCTGGCACCATTACCAGCAGAGCAGTTTCGTACAGGAAGCCGTTCCTTTCCTCTTCGGAACCCTGGAACTGGCTGCCAAACTTGCCTACAACATTCTCGACAGAGAGTATGAAACGGCTCCGGAAAACGAGCGTCTTCTGACTTATCTCAGCGAAATGCCTGAGATAGAGGGTAACGCTGAAACGACCGAAGAGGAAATCGAGAAGAACAAGGAGTTGGATGAGATTCACCGTCGCGACACCCTGGCGTGGTTCCATTATGGCTGCTATTTCAACGTGGGCAACCAGAAGCGCCTGCAGTTTACCCTCCAGCAGATGGCAAACTCGCCTCAGGGTCTCACCGAACCGCTCGCTTATTCTGTGCAGATGGAAATGACCATCGTCGGCAGAAACAATCTTCTGGCGCTCACTTCTTACGAATGGCTCTGCAAGATTTGCAGGAACATGCCTACCCACAAGCTTTGGGAGGATGAGGAGTTCAGAAAGAAGGCTACTGAGCAATATGAAAAGGTGGATCATGAGAAGGCGATTCACGACTACAATCTGCTCAAGGCGAAGGGATATGAAGACAAGTTCATCTTCCTGGAAGATGTGAAGACGCTGAAGGAATTCCTCAAGGAGATTGAATTCGAGTTGCCAAAGGACATCCGATTCCCTCAGAAATACGAGAAAGGCATCATCTTAAGCGGAAGTCCATACACAGGCATCAACATCAGTTTCGGTCTGGCTCATTGCATCGCATCGCCTGAGAATCCATACTATGTACAGGAGCGTGCAGAGACCGACAGCTTTGGCATTATCAGCGGCAATGGTCTCCCATTCCCTTACGAAATTGTCTGCAAACTGAAAGAAAACAACCTGATTCCTGACGCAAACATCTTTACGAGCCAGTATGTAAAGGAAGAAGGCTTGAAGATTACGCAGGCAAACCTCCAGTTCCTTGCCGATTACTACTTGATGGGCAGAAAGGACAAAGACCTGTCGCCTAAGGAGTTGTGGTAAAGATGCATTCAGCATACTCAAAAAGTTCACTACGCTAACGCCATTTTTTAAGGGGTTAGCGTAGTAGACTTTTACAGATTTATAGAAGAAAGAGCGGAAAATCAGCTGTTAACTGTTAACTCTGTTAACCCCAGCTGTTCTTCCGCTCTTTATTTATTTCTTATTTCAAATTCTTATCCAGAAACTCCAGCATTTTCTCCTGCGCCTTCAGTCCGCAGGAATGAGGAATTTCCCAAAGCTCCGTATCCAGCAGATTATCAGCACCCTGACTCTTCCAAACCTTGTGCATTTCACTGAAAGCATCCTTTACACCGAGTACAGGGAAGAGCTTATCTTTTGTGCCATTGATGAAAAGCATCGGTTTCGGACAGGCGAGGGAGGCGATGTGAGGATAGTCGAGATATTGGCGAAGACCGGGGATACAATTCGCAAAACCGCCATTCTCCTTTCTTCCGAATCTCCGGGTAAGCTGCGCATCGGTGGTAATCATCCAGCAGATGGAAGCACCCGCCTTGATTCTATCCGATAAGGCAGAGAGCATCCACGAACGATAGGCTCCCATCGAACACCCCACGCATCCGATACGCTTCGCATCCACCATCGGCAGCGAAGCCAGGAACTCGGTACTGGAAATATCATCGTAAGTCATGAAGGCAGAGAGGTCTCTACCAAGCATCATCATGTTGCCGGCTATCAGGTCGTATTTGTTTCTATCCACGCCCTCCTTTCGGCCTCGTTCTCCCCACATCGGAGCATCTGCCGAAAAGACTACGTAGCCATGTTTCGCCAGATAATCGCCCACGTACTGATTATCATAAAGCTGCCTTGCCCACGCATCCGCATCATCCAGAATCTCCTGACAGAGCGCCTGCTTCGTAGGGGAATCTTTTTCTTCCGGAGTAAAGAAAGGGCGAATCATCTTCTCCTTTCCGATAAAGAGATGAGCACCATGATCATGAAGCGCATTGACTGTTGGGAATGGTCCCTTGCCATCCGGAATCAGGAGATAAGCCGTAATTCGGGAATAGGCGTTGATATTAAAGGCGATTTTCTGCGCCTTATATCCGTCTCTCTGTTCCTCGCCCAATACTTCCATATTCCAAGCCGCAGCCGCTTTCGGAGGCGTCATCATGCATTCGAGAACCTTCGCCCTTGCCGCCTTCTTCCACTTCTTGAAGTTCTTAATCGGACTGTTTCCCCAAGCCATCGGATAGGTCAGTTCCTTCTTCAGCGTTTCTACATAGGTAGGAATCTCTCCCTGCCATTCATACTTCTCCCGCTTCTGAAACTTCGGCTTCGGAGAGGTTTTTGCAAACGGCACAGAGGTCTGTGCAAGCGCCACCGATGCCTGCAACAAAGCGATGATACTATATGTGATAATCCTTTTCATTCTCTTGTCTTGTTTTGTTAGAAATCTATCTTCCTGTTTATAAGATTAGTTATTGTTTGCAAAATTAAGAAATTATCCGCAAAAAGAGCCCAATAATCTCGATATTTTTGCGTACCTTTGCCTAAAACATTTATAAATAACGGATAAAACATTCATAAACAACAGATAAAACATCATCAAATAGAAAATAAAGACATGAAAATAGCAGTTTTTTGTTCAGCAAATAAGAATATCGACCCCGACTTCTTCACATTGACTGAAGAGATGGGAAAGTGGATGGCTGAGAACGGCCACGACCTGGTTTTCGGCGGCTGCAACTCCGGTCTGATGGATTGCATCGGCAAGGCAGTGAAGGCGAATGGCGGCAGAACCATCGGTGTGGTTCCTACGCTTGTAGAGCGAGGAGGCAGAACCTTCCCTGACCTCGACATCGAGATTCCGTGTGATAATCTCAGCGACCGCAAGGACCTGATGCTTGCCCAGAGCGACATCTTCGTAGCCCTTCCTGGCGGCGTCGGCACCCTGGATGAAATCTTCACCATCGCCGCCGCCCACACCATCGGCTACCACCACAAGATGGTGATTCTCTACAACATGAAAGGCTTCTGGAACTCCACCATCGCCCTATTGGATGACATGGCAGAGAAAAGCATGATTCGTGGCGATTGGCGAGATGTGATAGAAGTAGCGGATAACCTGGAAGAGTTAAAGGCGATAGTTGAAAATTCCCATTAATATGATTTTTCGGCAAACTTGCACATTTCTCATATCAAAAAGTGGCAAACTTGCACATTTTTGATATAAAGGAAGGAATAGAAACCTATAAACGAAATACTCAGAAACAAAAGAAAGAGCGGAAAAACAACTGTTAACTGTTAACTCTGTTAACCCCAGTTGTTCTTCCGCCCTTAAACTTTATTCTGCCAGCAGCTTCTCTGCCATAGCCTTACCCAGAGCCTCGCACTGCGCCTTTACCTCTGGAGTAATCGCCTGCTTCATATCTACAGGCTCGCCCACTGGCTCGTAGTGGAGCTTGGTTTCGTTCCACTCCTGAATCTTTGCTACTGCCTTGCTTGCCCAGCAATGAGAACCGTACCAACCGAGGAGGTGGTTCTTGACGTCCTTGTTGGCAAGCTCGGAGAGGAGAACCTCCATTTCGTGATAAAGACCGGCATTGTAGGTTGGAGCACCTACGATAAGGCCCCTGTAGCGGAAGATGTCGCGCAGGATGTAGCTGTGGTGAGTCTTCGAGATGTTGTACATTACGATGTTCTTCACGCCAGCCTTGCTTGCCGCACGGGCGATGATTTCAGCCATGCGCTCAGTATTGCCGTACATGGTGCCGTAGCAGATAACGAGGCCCGGCTCCGTCTCGTACTTCGACATCTTATCATACATGCCGATTACCTTTTCAATATGCTCGTGCCAAACCGGACCATGGGTTGAGCAGATGTAATCCAGCTCCACGCCAGCCAACTTCTTCAAGGCATTCTGAACAGGGATTCCATACTTACCCACAATGTTTGAGTAGTAGCGAACCATCTCCAGCCAGAAAGTCTCGCAGTTGATTTCCGTATCGATGATTCCGCCGTTCAGCGCACCGAAGCAACCGAACGCATCACCTGAGAAGAGCACCTTGTTCTTCGCATCGAGGGTTACCATGGTCTCTGGCCAGTGAACCATAGGGATGAGAACGAAGCTCAGCTCGTGGTTGCCCAGAGAGAGGGTTTCGCCATTCTTCACCTCTACCACGTCATCTGTTACGCCGTAGAAGCCTTCCAGCATTCCCAGCGTCTTCTTGTTGCCCACAATCTTGATGTTAGGGTAATATTTCTTGATGAGGGCGATAGACCCGCTGTGGTCAGGTTCCATGTGGTTGATGATAAGATAATCGATTTCTCGGTCGCCAATCACCTCGTGAATGTTCTCGAGGAACTGGGTGAAGAAATCAACCTCTACAGTATCTACCAGCGCTACCTTCTCATCGTCAATGATATAAGAGTTGTAGCTCACTCCGTTAGGCAAAGGCCAGAGGCCCTCAAAACGATGCTTATTGCGGTCGTTTACGCCTACGTAATAAATTTTGTTTGTAATTTCTGTCATATCTTTTATATTTTTATAATTCCTTCTTCTTTTCTTCTCCGAATTCCTTGGAAACATAATTGTAGATGTCCTTGCAGCATTCGGTGGAGAATTCTTGAGCCGAAACAAGGAGACTGTCCCATTGCGCCTCAGATAAGCCGCGGTCAATGTCCTCGCGGGTGATTCCATCCTTGATCAGTCCGAAAACGAAACCGGCATTGAAATTATCGCCGGCTCCGATAGTGCTCACCGGTTTCATCTTCTCCGAAGGATAACTCTTGGCAAAGCCGTTCTCGGCACGAACCTCTACAGGCTCAGCGCCCTGGGTGCAGATAAACTTCTTGCAGTAGAAACTGATTTCGGCATTATAAACCTTATCCGCCTCCGGTTTCTTGTAGAGGATTCCAAAGTCCTCGTGGCTTCCGCGTACGAAATCAGCCATCTCCAGGTTCTCTATCAGATTAGGCGTAATCTTCATGATTTCGTTCTGATGAGAAGCACGGAAGTTGATGTCGTAATAAAGAATGGCGCCGTGCTCCTTCGCATACTCCAGGAAGCCGGCAACCTGAGGACGGACCACAGGATTCAGAGCGAAGAACGAACCGAAGAGCACGATGTCGCCAGGATTGATTTCCGGTGTGGCAAACTCCAGCTGGTCGTGAGGATGATCCTTGTAGAAGATGTAGTCAGCATTGTTGTTCTCGTCGAGGAAAGCCAGCGAGAGCGGCGACTTGGATTCCGGGAAGATGCTCACATTGTCAGCATTCACCCCATTATCTCTCAAAAACTGAATCACATACTCTCCTATGCGGTCGTTGCCCGCCTCGCTGATAAACGAAGCATTTACGCCCGCACGGCCCAACGAGATGACTGCATTGAATGATGAGCCACCCGGTACTGCCTCTATCGGCTTGCCGCCCTTGAAGATGATGTCAAGCACGGTTTCTCCTATTCCTATTACTTTGCGCATTGTTTTTGTTGTCTATATTTTATTTTTGGTGGCAAAGATAAGTCTTTTTGGCGATAATGCAAAATAAATGACTTTTTTTTGGGATAAATTACATTTTCAGTGTAACTTTGCACCTTGAAATGAAATACAATACTTATACACTCGATAATGGCCTCCGCATCATCCACCTGCCTTCAGACAGCAAGGTGGTGTATTGCGGTTACCAGATTAACGCCGGCACCCGAAACGAGGAGCCGGGCGAAGAAGGACTTGCCCACTTCTGCGAGCACGTTACTTTCAAGGGCACAGAGCGCCGCAAGGCGTGGCACATTCTCAACTGTCTGGAGAGCGTGGGAGGCGACCTGAATGCCTACACCAACAAGGAGGGCACGGTTTATTACTCCGCCATCCTCAAGGAGCACATCGCAAGAGCCGTAAATCTGCTCACCGACATCGTTTTCCATTCGGTTTATCCGCAAGCGGAAATCGACAAGGAGGTAGAGGTAATCTGCGATGAGATAGAGAGTTACAACGATTCTCCTGCCGAACTGATTTATGATGAATTCGAAAATATCATCTTCAAGGGTTCGCCGCTGGGCCACAATATTCTGGGCACAGCTGAGCAGGTTCGCTCGTTCAAGACAGAAGATGCGCTGCGCTTTACAAGAAAGCTTTACCGGCCGGATAATGCGATATTCTTCGCTTACGGAGACATTGATTTCAAGAAGCTGGTGAAGCTTATCAGGAAGGCGCTCGCAGATGATGATTCGGGCAAGGTTGCTGAAAATGCAGCGAATTCAGTGGGCAAGCTTGCTGAGGAAAAGCTCCCACAGATTTCACAGATTACACAGATTTCAGGGGATGAGAATTCTATTACTACAGAAAAATCTGTGTCATCTGTGAAATCTGTGGGACCTGAAAATTATCCATCTGTGGGAAAAGAGATTGCCGGGCAGACAATTGTGATGCAGAAGAATACGCATCAGGCTCATGTGATGATTGGAACCCGCGCCTACGATGTGAACGACAGCCGCAGAATGCCGCTCTATCTGCTCAACAATATGCTGGGCGGACCGGGAATGAACGCCAAGCTGAATCTCGCCCTGCGCGAGCACAACGGACTGGTTTACACCGTAGAGAGCACGATGGTGGCTTATGGCGATACGGGCATTTGGAGCATTTATTTCGGCTGCGATGAGCACGACGTGAAGCGCTGCCTCAGACTGGTTCGCAAGGAACTGGATAAGTTCATGCAGAAACCGCTGAGCGAGGCGCAGCTCAAGGCCGCCAAGAAGCAGATTAAGGGACAGGTAGGCGTGGCTTGCGACAACCGCGAGAACTTTGCCCTCGACTTCGGCAAGAGCTTCCTTCACTATGGCTGGGAGAAGAATGTAGACCGACTCTACGAGCAGGTGGATGAGATTACTGCCGAACAGATACAGGCCGTGGCTCAAGAATTGTTTGATAAAGACAGGCTCACCACGCTGATTTTCAGATAATGTTGATTTTCAGACAAATAGCTCAAGTAATAAGAAAATAAAGAAGGCAACAACTTGGGGCGTCATGCGACTTCCCTCGTTGTTGCCTTCGTAATTTAATGAATTAAAAACTGCTTTTTTCTTAAAAACAACTAACAATTAACCTAAAAACTTAAACCTAAAAACCTAAAATGAAAATCTATAAAACCTAAAACGAATTCTTAACAATCTATATATGAAATCCCCAATCAGAATTTATCACGAAAACTCTCAGGGGACAGTATGAATTTCAAATGAAAAGGAGTTTTTACTCTCCTCTCTGATTTCGGAAGCCCTTTTGGCTCCCTACTGTTTTTTACTCAGCTGTGCATTGCTGCCAGCCATTTTTAATCTCGGCTCTTTTGGAGCCCTTCGCATGGCTAATCTCCGATTAAGCCAACTTGTTGCTAATAGCACCAACTTCAGCTACACATGCAACAACTACTGCGAAAATCATTCCTAATACTAACATAATCTTTTCCTTTCTTAAATTTGTTATCTTAAATATACAATCTTGTAGTTTTACCTAACAAAATCTTAACTCTCTTTATTTCTTACCTCCCGGAGGAGGATTTCTATGCTCTCTTAGCTTCGTAGCTTATTTACCGCAGTTCATTCCGAGGTTCATACCTGCGCAAGCAACTACTGCGAATGCTACTACTGCTACTGTCATTATCCCGAACATTACCATAATCTTTTTCCTTTCTTTTAACCTCTTAATCAATCTCTTCGAGATTTTCCAGAAGTCTTCAACCGAATCTCAGAACCAGGTTCCGAACCGGTCTCAAACTTGTCTCGAATCGATTTCGTAAGTTATCCTTACTGAATCAATCTTTTATCCTTTTTTTCTTTTTCTGGTGCAAAGGTACAACTTTTTGTGTGCGCACACAAACATTTTAGGAGAAAAGTTTCAAAAAGCCCTTTTTTCTTGATTAAGGTCAAGAACATTTACATTCTCATTACAAATCAGGCACGGATTACTCGGATTACACGGATTTAAGTCTCTCACATCAATTAAAACACATTCATAATCTCATAGAACATCCGTGTAATCCGCATAATCCGTGCCTAATCTATTCTACGCAGCCACTCCTGGCGTTCCGTAGTGCCCGTACTTGGCGATGAAACGGGCGGTCTTGGTAAAGGTGCCGTCCTCGTTCTTCATGATGAAGCCACGCTTCTTCCAGTTGCACAGCAGGATGGCAAGCTTCGTCTTGGTGCCATGAACCTGACAGATGTTCTGAATCTCAGTCTTGTCAAAGGTGTCATGAACGTAGAGAAGAAGATTGCTCACACCGGGAGTATGACACACAGAGCGGCTGTCTGCATCTATCGCCTCCTGCATCTGATTGCCGAAGAAACGCATCTTGCACCACAGATCATACTTCACGCTCCATACGATAAAATCCTCTATCGCCTTCTCCCACTTCTCGCCATTCGCCAGATAAAGCACCATCGCGCGGCGGAAACCATTCGCCAGACCACGCTTGGCAAACTCGGCGTAAGGCTTGTTGTAAGCCAGCTGAGCCATCTCCATAATCTCATTCTCCAGGCGCTCGATAAGCTGGCGAGCCTTACGGCACTCCTTGAAACCGCTGGCTGCGTTCAGCTGCTGGATGTAAGGAGAAAGCTGCGACTTGAACTGCGCATCATAACTGCCCACCTCCGGACGCGGAGCGAAATCGGGACGGATGATGGTGGCGAGCGTCAGGCGGCTCACGGCTCCATCAGCCACCTCACGAACCGAAAAGAACTTCTGCGTAACGGCAATGGTGCTCGAAGCATTCCAGTTGAAGCGGGTCTTTACGCGGGCTGTAACGCTCTTGGTTCCTACTCGCTCCTGGCCGTCCTCTGAATTGTCCCAGCAGAGGCGAATCAGCTGGCTAGGGTCGTTAAACTTCCTGAGCATGTCTACCTCGTCCATCTTGCAGTAGAGATAAGCATCGCCAGCCTTCTGCACATCGTCGAGACGCTGGATGTAGGCAGCGCGGGTAAGGTCGGGCGAAACGATGCGGATGCAGATGTCTTCCGGGCGCACAGGCTTCTTCTTGTTGTCGCCCATGGTGTTCACCTCGTCCTTCCAGTCCTGCTCCTTCTGGCGGTTCACCTTATCCATCTGAACCAGGTCTTCGATGATGCAGTCGATGGGTCCGTTGACGAGCGATTTGCCTGACGACATGGCTGCAATGAGCAAATTCATCATCGCCGCCTCGTGCACCTGATTATCCGTGTAGCGGAAGGTTACGCCCTTAAGATGAGCGGCAAGCGCAGGGAAGACCGCCATTGCCACAGCCGCCTTGAAATCGGCAGGCACCTTGCTGGTGAGCAGCTTGATGAGCTTAGGCAGCTTGGCTGGCAACTGAGGAGGCACATCGGCATAGATTCCCGCCTTCTCGGTGGCCTGCTTGGCAAGATGATTCTTGCGGGCAGTCTCTACAGCCTGCTTTACCAAATCAGGAATCGCGGTAGATTGCGCCACCTTGCAGGCATTCTCTACGGTGGCGAACGCCTTCGCCTCGTCTTCGCCAAAGGTTTCTATTACCTGCTTGATCCAAGCCGCCTCACTATTACAGATGTATCTCAGCAGACAGGCTTCACGATAAATGAAGTTGTTGCGGTTGCCGTGGACAGGAGCGCCGCCCATCAGCTCTACCAGCGCCTTCACAATCTCCTCGTAAGGAACGCCGTCGTAAGTCTGCTCATACTGCACGGCATTGGCAGCCCGTCTCGCCTTCTCCTCCTCGCTCTCGATGGGTTCGAAATCTACGGTTGGAGCAGAAGATGCATTCTGAAATGCCTGGCTCTGAGAAGATGCATTCTGAGAGGCTGAGCTCTGAGAGGCTCCTGACCGGGCTGAATCTACATCCAGCGGACGGCCATCAATATCCAGTCCTCTCTTGCGGTAAGCCTCACGGTATTCAGCCACGGCTTCCTTATCCAGACGCTTGTACCAGTCGTCGGCAGTATAGATCTGACTTGCCGCATCGGTGATGAAGATGATGCGCTCCGGGGTTACGCAGCTAGGGTCTTCGGTGGCGTGGATGAGTTTGCAGAAGGCGCTCTGAGCCTCAGCGATGGTCATTCCTACCGGGATGCGGATGTCGATGTGGGCCTTGTTGCGGGCTGAGCGCTCGATGTGGAGCACCTTTCCCTTCCAGAGTTCAATGTCTTCGGCTGAGAAGATTTTCTCTCTGAAGAGCTTCTCTGTAGGCTCATCAAACATTCCGTTCAGCAGAAGGGCGTTCTTCACCGCTGGCTCAACCTCCTCAGGATTATCAATGTCTACGGTTGTCTGGAAGGTGAAAGCCTCTGGGTCGATGAATTTCTGGGCGCGATGGTCTTCGAGGAAGTGGAAGTAGTGAGGTGAGCGGAAAGGCAGCTGCTTCTTGAGGTCAGTAATCTTGCGGTCGAGCTGCTGGTAAGTCTCTCCCGCCTTCATCTCCTCCTGCATCATCTGGTTCTGCTGGGCGGTGAGGTCACGGATCTGACCAACAAGCTGTGCGAGCCAAGGCTGCTTGGTGAGTTCGGTGTAGTAATCGAGGAGATGGGATGAAATCTGTCCCATGTTCGCTCTGCGGTTAGGGTTCATTGCGATGATGCGGCTGCTGAGCTGCTTGCATTCATCAAAGGTTAATGATTTTTGTGTCATAAATCTATATTTTTTTTAGTTGTAAAAGACAGGCTCTTTGCAGAAACCTGCCGCCTTCCATTCTGAAAAGCGGTGCAAAGATAAGGAAAAAGAAAGTAACTCCATTATTATACCTCTGCCGGTAAAAGCTGTATAAAAATATCGGGCAAGAGGGGTAAAAGTTTTTAGATTCAGGTATAAAGAGAGGTATAAAACAAGGGAGAAGAAAAGAAACAGGCTACAAGAAAAAAGCGTTGGCAACAGATTACAAATCCGCTGCCAACGCCCATTATTCTTTTAGCCAATCATCTAACATAATACCCTTCTTAAAAGCTTCTTCTCCCAGGATTTTCATAAAAATATCAACAATCTCACAATAACGGTTGAATTTTGCCTCTTGTGTATTAATCAATTCTTCCTGCTCCAGATCTTTCCATTTCAAAGCTTCATGGTTGGAAAAGGGAGCGATTCCTGCTTGCCTCAAATCATCCCTACCGCAGAGACGAGCTTTCGGACCGGATATTTTTTTGCCTTCAAATAGCTCTTCCAAGAATGTACAGAACGATTGAGGAGATTTGGATGGGAGTAATTCCCAATCGCCCATCAGGCGGAAAATAGGATACCAATAGGCCTGTTTTGAAAGAAACACGCCATAATATCCCCTCTTCTGATAAACAGCAATCTTCAAGACTGCCTTTTTCACCAGTGCCATGAGTTCCTTCTTATGCTCTCCAATCGCAGGTTTCTTCCCCACAGTCTTCATCGCTATCAGTGACTCCCCATCGCCGTGCTTGCCCCATTGCTTCACATCGTTCACCCTGCCGTTCATAATCATCAGCACGATGCCCGAGAGCAGCTGGAGCATCTTCTTTCTTGGCACACGCTTATAGAACACCTGACGGAGGAAATCTACAGGGTCGGCCTTGAATGTTGGGTAGAGATTGTGGGGGAAGGCGTGCAGCTGCTGTTCTATGGCGTCCAGCTGGTCTTTATAATCGTAGGTGCCCGTCTGCTTCTTCTTGATGGCATTCGGGGCTTCTACGAAGAAAGAATAGGCCGCACGCTCGCGGTAAGCCGAACTGGTGATGAATCCCATCTCGGTAAGCAGAACGGCCCGGAGGCGCTGCAGTTCCTCATCGTCTATCTGCTCCAGCTTATGAAGAATGCGGCTTCTGGCCTGCGTCATTTCGCGGGAATAATCGCTGCGCTGGATTTCGAGGAAACTGCTGAGCCGCTCTCTTGCCTCAGAAAGGCAATCAGAAAGTTCCTCGCGCAGCATCGCTTCAGTTTCCGCATCAAGAGAACGGTTCTCTGCCTCAGAAGAGGTTTTATCGGATGCAAAAGAGGAGTTATTGGATGCAGAAGAACCTTTATCCGAAGCGCCTTCAGAGAGCGTATTCCTGAGGCGGATGATGCTGTTGATGACGCCTTCGAGCATCATGGTGCAGTCGCTGAAGCGGGTGAGCTGTTCGATGGGCAGCACAGGACCGGAGTATTGCCAGTCATCATAAATCTTATCATCATATATTTCGCGGCGCGCCTGCTCCATCTCCTCATCAGAAACATCAGAGAGCGCCCTCACCATGAGCTGCAATCCAGCCTTATCGCCCTCGTTCTTGCTGTTGCAGCCTATGCAGCGGGTGCGCAGGTTCCGCTCCTTACGGGCGATGATGAGGGCGCGTACGTCCTCGCCTTCCAGGGCTGAAACATAGCCTATGAGCTGCTGTTTGTCATAAGCTTTCACCGCCAGCATGTCGAAGGTGTTGGCGTCATCGGGCACGAGGCAGATGGTTCTCCCCTCTGCTTCTTTAGCATACTCTACCTCATGGTCTTTCACGTCATTATGGGTGAGTCCTACGATATGGAATGTGAGATTCTTCATTTTATGTTGTTATTATTGTTTTTACGTTTGTTTGCAGTCAGGTTACAAAAGTAAGGTTTTTCGATGAAACCACCAAGCATTCTTGTTTAAATTTCCTAAAAGAGGGGACAGAGAAGCCGAGGGGGTTAACAGGGTTAACAGTTAACAGCCGTTTTTTGCATGGCCCCCTCGCGTACCTTATTATATAATAATATATATATACTTATTTTTATATAAGTGTGTGGATGGAAGTATGCATTTTGGGGGTGTTAACTGTTAACCTGTTAACCTTTTGCTCTCAGAGCGCCCCTCTCCCATCAGAAAATGCGCTCTCTCCCGATGCCTGTTAAAGATGGCTGGCTGAGCCTTAACGCGCTGCTACAGCCCGTTTTACGGGCTTATATGATGGCTAGAGAGAGGCATAAATAATGGTTGGCGAGAGGCATAAATGATGGCTGAAAAGGGGCATAAATGACGACTCACGAGGGGGGATGGATCATGCGTCGCGACGGAAGAAATGTTGCGTCGCGACGGAACGGGGAATGCATCGCGATGCAGAAAAAAGGGCTTTTTAGAGCGGAAAACTATGAGTTGCGGGACAGAAAACTATGAGTAAGTTTTGTTAACGGGAGGGAAAACAACAAGGCGATACTCTTCTCTTATAGGAAGAATATCGCCTCGTTACCTTCATTAAAAAGGAGGTCAAGGATGCTCATATTGGGCTGAAAACCGTATTTCTGCTCGTAAACCTGGTAATAGCGCTTCGACTCGAATTCGGGGTCAGGAAGAGGTTTCTTGGGACGAATCGCATCGCGGAAATCCTTGATTTCATTCTCTGCTCCCATTTCTTCACGCTGAATGTACTCTTCGGTAACCGAAATCCTGGGACGGATGTCGAGGAGTTCTATCATCTTCTCTGTAGTCTCCATGTTGAAATCGAAGAGGAACTCGTATTTCTTCTCGTAGAAAGGGCGGATGTCGTCCTGATAATACTCGAAGAAAGGGCTCTCGCCATAGGCGGAAAGGAGCGCATTCCAGTGCACGTGGCGCCAGTTGGCGTGGTCGGAGATGCGGATGTCCTTCATCGACAGAGAGATGTCGTGATTGGTGGGGATGGTGAGCGAGAGGGGGCCGTTGGTGGTAGGGATGATCATACGGTTACGATAGGTTTGCTTGATAAAGCTCTCGTGGCGCTCTATCAGGCATTCATCGTAGCGGTTCAGCTTCTGGTACCACTGGATGGGGCCGAAATATGTGGAAGAAAGAAGGGCTTTCAATTTCTGCTTTGTTATGAAGGGTTAATGATGAAGAGGGGGACGAGCGATGGAATCGCTCGGAACGGGGGGCAGACGGGGGACAAGCTTCCGGCAGCGCGAGGGAGCTAGAACAGCTTAAAGGCTTTACCTATCATCTGATGCTTATGAACGAGCTGCTGGCCGGTTGGCGTCTTCAAGAGATAGAAGCGGCAATCCTTGCAGCCGCAGCGCTTGCAGCAGATGGTTGGAATGACGAACTGCATGGTGTCGATGCGCAGCGTATCACCCGGAAGCTTCTCTATCCTGCCTATGAAATGAGACTCGAAGACGCGCTTGCGGCGCTGGTTCTTGGGCTGGTAAACCACCGTATCGGTGAAAACAACCACATCGCCACGCCCGAAATTTTCGTAGTCAATCCTGTTCACTATCACCCGGTTGCCTGCCTTCAGCTGGGGCGGAAGCCCGCCCTGAGGCACCGAGAAGATAGTAAAGACATAGGTGCGCACTGCCCAAGCCAGGAGCAGCGACAACACCAATGCTATTAGGAATTTGACGGCAGTCTTCAATTCTTATTTCTTTTTTCTTACTTAATATTGTCTACAAAAGTGAAGAGGCGGTTCCAACGGATGCCTGAGAAGCCCGGATGATCTGGGCTGTGGCTCCACCAGATGAAGATAGGCTTGCCCACGATATGGTCCTCAGGCACGAAACCCCAGTAGCGGCTGTCGGCTGAGTTGTGGCGGTTGTCGCCCATCATCCAGTAGTAGTCGAGCTTGAAGGTGTAGCTCTTCGCCTGCTTGCCGTTGATGAAGATGCGGCCAGCGTTGTCTACCTTCAGGTCGTTGCGCTCGTAAACCTTGATGCAGCGCTCGTATACAGGCAGATTCTTCAGCGTCAGAGCGATGCTCTCGCCCTTCTTCGGAATCCATACCGGACCGTAATTATCTCTTGTCCAGCCGGTATAGGCGTTGAGCGGATAGAGGTCGCCATAGGTTGCATCCGTATTGATAGAGATGCTCTCTACGAGGTTTCTGTTCGCCTTCAGCGCCATATAAGCCTTCTTGGTGAGCGGAATCACGCCACTCTGATTATACATCAGCAGGTCTTCGTTGGTGATTCCCAGTTCATCGGCAAGGTCGATAGGGAACTCGCCCTTGAGCTTCATCTTATAAGTATACTGCACGTTATCAGGCTCCTTGTTTGCCTTTCCGTTCAGATAAACGATGTGGTTCTTGATCTGCAGGGTCTGACCAGGCAAGCCCACACATCGCTTTACATAGTTCTCGCGGCGGTCGGTAGGACGGCTGATGATGTCGCCATATTCGCCCGGCATGCTGCTGATGTAGTTGCGGCCTGTAGCATAAACCTGCTCAAAATAGTGGCGCTGCTGCAATGGGCTCATCGCGCGCACATCCTTTTCCTGTCCGTTCTGCTGCATCAGCTGGTCGCCGATGCTGTAAACCATCTGGTAGTAATCATTCGCCTGATAGCGCTCCTCATTGACGAGCGTATCGCCTGCAGGATAATTGAACACCACGATGTCATTGAGTTTCACGTTGCCCAAACCCTTTACGCGGCGGTAATCCCAGTGAGGCCACTCTATGTAGCTCTTCACGTTGACCAGCGGCATGGTGTGCTGGGTGAGCGGCATGGTGAGCGGAGTTTCAGGGATGCGAGGGCCGTAGCTTACCTTGCTCACGAAGAGATAATCGCCCGTGAGGAGACTCTTCTCGAGAGAGGAAGACGGAATGACGTAGTTCTGGAAGAAGAAGAGGTTGATGAAATAAACCGCTACGAGAGCAAACACCAGCGCATCCACCCAGCTCATGATGAAGCGCACAGGGCCTTCTTCATCCTTCCACCACTGCCAGTGAATCTTCTTGGTGATGTAAACATCGAAGATGAACGGAACCACGATGAGTCCCAACCAGCTTTCTACCCAAACCAGAAAGAGGAGATAGAGGGCGAGAACCACTGCGAACTTCGCCCACTGTACCTTCATATTGAGTTTTTGTTTCTGCTTGTCTATCATAACTTCTGCTTAGAACTTAAATAAATCTGATGTGGTGAGCAAGCCGGAATGGTTGGCTGTGAACTCAGCTGCGAGAACGGCTCCCAGGGCGAAACCCTTGCGAGAATGGGCACTGTGCTCGATGGTAATCATATCAGCATCGCTGTCATACATCACGGCGTGGATTCCCGGAACCTCGCCATCGCGTACGCAGTTGATGACCAGGTCTTCATCAGTAATGTTTGCATCGCCCTCATCGTGATGACCATCCTCAGTCCAATAAGTAACGCCACGCTTCCAGTCCTTCTTTCTGTCGATGTTGTCGATGATTTCCTCGGCAAGGGTGATGGCTGTTCCAGATGGCGCATCGAGCTTATGAACGTGGTGGGTTTCCTGCATGCATACAGAGTACTGTGGGAAACCATTCATGATTTTAGCCAGATAGCGGTTTACGGCAGAGAAAATGGCCACACCGATGCTGAAGTTAGAGGCCCAGAAGAGGGTCTGCTTACCATCGGCGCAGAGTTTCTCCACGTCTTCCTTATGGTCTTTCATCCAACCTGTAGAACCTGAAACCACCTTCACGTTGTGAGAGAAAGCCTTCAGATAGTTGCCGTAGGCGGCAGTAGGGTTGGTAAACTCAATGGCAACATCGGCAGAGCAGAACTCCGGGCTGTCGATGTCTTGAGGGTTATTCACGTCAATCTTACAAACGATTTCGTGGCCACGCTGCAGGGCGATCTCCTCGATCATGTGTCCCATCTTTCCGTAGCCGATCAAAGCAATTTTCATCTTTATCTATTTTTTATTTGTTCTTACTTTTTGTTCTATTCGGCAAAAATACACATTTTTCTTCGAAAAACCTTGAAAAATCCTTGTTATTATAATAATAAATAGAAAATTTTGGTTATTTTTGCAGTGATTTAAGGCTTTTAGCCTCATTTAGTAACTAAAAAAGAGAAAATTATGAGCAGATATATTTTTGAGACGAAGATGGAAGTAAGAGATTATGAGTGCGATATTGAGGGCATCGTGAACAATGCCAACTATCTGCACTACATGGAACATACCCGCCATCTCTTTCTGAAGGAATGCGGCCTCAGCTTTGCCGAAATGCACAACAAGGGCGTGGATGCTGTGGTGGCGAGAATGAACCTGCAGTACAAGGTTCCGCTGCAATGCGATGATGAATTCTTCTCGCGTCTGTGGCTGGAGAAGCAGGGCGTAAGATATGTTTTCCATCAGGACATCTTCCGTGCCAAGGACGAGAAACTCTGCCTCAAGGCAACCGTAGAACTCGTCTGCCTCATCAACGGAAAACTGGGCAACAGCGAGGACTACGACAAGGCATTCGAGAAATACTTCTCTCCTCAGAGTTAACAGGTTAACAGTTAACAGCTGATTTTTCAATACCCCTTCCGCACACGAGCGAAGAACTTGCGTTCCGAAAGAGGCAATCCTATAAACCATAAAAGCCGAAACATTATGGAGCAACTCCTTCATTATGTGTGGAAGCACAAGCTCTTCCCACTCTCTCCACTCACCACCACCTGGCACCAGGCTGTGGAAGTAATTGACCCCGGACTGCACAACCGCAATGCAGGACCCGATTTCTTCAATGCCAAAATCAAACTCAACGGAACCCTATGGGTGGGAAACGTGGAGATTCACGACAAGGCAAGCGACTGGTATGTGCACGGACATGATAAGGATGAACGCTACGACAACGTTATCCTGCACGTTTGCGGAACCATCGATGTAGAGGCAAAGAACTCGAAAGGCGAGCCCCTCGTGCAGTTGCAGCTCGACATCCCCGAAAACGTATCGAAGCATTATCAGGAGCTGCTGAACATCGACCAGTATCCTCCCTGCTACCAGATTATCCCATCGCTCACCCGCCTCACCGTGCACAGTTGGATGAGCGCCCTGCAAACCGAGCGCTTATCGCAGAAAACCGATGCGATAGAGGCGCGCGTAAAGCAATGTAACGGCGATTGGGAAAACGCCTACTTCGTGACCCTGGCGCGCAACTACGGGTTCGGAATCAACGGCGACGCCTTCGAGCAGTGGGCTTACCATCTGCCGCTGAGGGCCGTAGACCATCACCGCGACGACCTCTTCCAGATAGAAGCCATCTTCCTGGGGCAAGCCGGACTGCTGGAGCTGAACACTATTCCCGAAAGATATCAGAAAGACGCACTGAACGACGGGTATTTCTCCCGGTTGAGGAACGAATATCTCTATCTCTCGCATAAATTCTCGCTGCAGCCGATGGATTACAAGCAGTGGCGCTTCCTGCGCCTGCGTCCGCAGAACTTCCCTCACATCCGCATCTCGCAGTTAGCCAATCTTTATTATAACCGCCGTGCGGGGCTGAGCCAGCTGCTCGAGGCAAGCACGGTGAAGGAGGCGAAGCAGGTGCTCTCAACCAGCGTTACGGAGTATTGGGAAACCCATTATACCTTCGGCAGCACGAGCATCCGGAACGAGAAGCACCTCTCCCCTTTCTCGCTCAATCTGCTCATCATCAACACCGTGGTTCCCATCCTCTTTGCCTATGGAAGGCACCGGGGCGAGGAGAAATACTGCGACCGCGCCTTCGACTTCCTGGAGGAGCTGAAGGCCGAGAATAACCACATAGTAAGGATGTGGAAGGAATGCGGCCTGCCGGTAGAGAACGCCGGGGATAGCCAGGCGCTCATACAGCTGAAGAAGGAATACTGCGACAGGAAGGAATGCCTGAGGTGCAGGATAGGTTACGAATACTTGAAAAGATAAAGATTATGGCTGATCAACAGGAAATACTGAACACCATCCTCCTGACAAGGCTCAATTACTTCAGCCTGGCAGGAATGCTGGAGCTATACAGAAAGGTAGGCTCCGCTACGCTCATCCTGGAGCATAAGAACAACCTCAGAGACATCCTCCCCGATGCCTCGGATAAACTCGTGAGCGCTATCCAGAACTGCGAAGAAGCCCGAAAACGCGCTGAGGAAGAACTGGAGTACGACATACGCTACGGAATAGAACCCATTCCGATGAACGACGACCGCTATCCGCAACGCCTCAAAGACTGCGATGACGCACCTCTCATCCTCTTCTATAAAGGCAACGCCAACCTCAACCAGCAGCGCGTCATCAACATCGTAGGAACCCGCCACTGCACTCCTTACGGCGAAGACCTCATCCGCCGCTTCATCACCGACCTGAAGCAGCTCTCACCCAACGTGCTCATCATGAGCGGACTTGCCTACGGAGTGGACATCGTGGCGCACCGCCAGGCACTCGCCAACGGCTACGAAACCATAGGCGTGCTGGCTCACGGTCTGGATGACCTCTATCCCCGTCAGCACCGGGAAACGGCGGCAAGAATGATAGAACAGGGCGGACTGCTCACCGAATTCCTTACCCGTACAAACGCTGATAAGATAAACTTCGTGCGCCGCAACCGCATCGTAGCGGGAATGTCGGATGCCTGCATCCTGATAGAGAGCGCAGCTCACGGCGGCGGTCTCATCACCTGCGATATTTCGCAATCCTACGGCAGAGACGTCTTCGCCTTCCCGGGCAGAATAGGTGATTACTACAGCGAGGGCTGCAACAACCTGATACGCAACAACGGCGCCACGCTCATCACCAGTGCCGAGGACTTTGTGAAGGACATGCGCTGGCAGGATGACGCCACCCTGATGCGAGCCAAGCAGCAAGGCATCGAGCGCAGCCTCTTCCCCGAGTTATCAACAGAAGAAGAGCTCATCGTCAGCATCCTCTCAAAGACAAACGACCTGCAGATCAACATCATCAGCGTGAAGTCGAACATCGACATCTCCCGCCTCACCTCCCTCCTCTTCCAGATGGAAATGAAAGGAATCATCCGCACCCTGGCAGGGGGAATGTATCATCTTTTAAAGTGAATCAAAGGAGGAGTTAAGGAGTTAAAGGGAGTTAAGGAGTTAAGACAACAGTTATGAGATACTCATGTTTTTTTGTATATCATGGCAAATTCTCATAAAAAAAGTGTAACTTTGCAACCGAAATTTTGGAGAAGGAATATCAAGGATTATCATTTTCGAAGCATTTGTCTTAACTCCTTTAACTCCTTAACTCCTTTAACTCCTCATAAAACGATGAAAATAGGTAATATAGAATTTGGGCCTCAGCCCCTCTTCCTCGCTCCGATGGAAGACGTAACAGATATTGGCTTTCGCATGCTCTGCAAGCGATTCGGAGCCGCCATGGTTTATACTGAGTTCGTATCGGCGGAAGCCTTGGTGCGAAGCATCAAGAGCACCGTCAGCAAGCTTACGATAAGCGATGAAGAGCGCCCTGTGGGCATTCAGATTTACGGCAGAACCACAGAGGACATGGTGGAAGCTGCCAAGATCGTGGAACAGGCGAAGCCGGATGTGATTGATATTAACTTCGGTTGCCCGGTGAAGAAAGTTGCAGGAAAGGGTGCAGGAGCCGGAATGCTCCGCAATATTCCGCTGATGCTGGATATTACAAGAGAGGTGGTAAAGGCGGTAAACGTGCCCGTAACCGTGAAAACCCGATTGGGATGGGATTGCGAGAACCTCATCATCACCGACCTTGCCGAGCAGCTACAGGATTGCGGAATCCAGGCGCTCACCATCCACGGCAGAACCCGTAGCCAGATGTACACCGGAGAAGCCGACTGGAGCCTCATCGGAGAGGTGAAGAACAATCCCCGCATCCATATTCCTATCATCGGCAACGGCGACATTACGACCCCAGAAGAAGCCAAGCTTGCCTTCGAAAGATACGGCGTAGATGCGGTAATGATTGGCCGCGCCACCTTCGGCAGGCCTTGGATTTTCAAGGAAATTCGTGATTATCTGGATAATACGGGCGCTGCTCCATTAACCGTAGATGAGAAAATCGACCTCTTGGAAGAGCAGCTCCGCATCAACGTGGAGCGCATCGACGAGTACAGAGGCATTCTCCACACCCGTCGCCACCTTGCCGCCTCCCCTATCTTCAAGGGCATTCCCGATTTTCGCCAGACGAGAATCGCCATGCTGAGAGCCACGACCGTGGAGGAACTGAAAGAGATATTGAAAGAATGCCGCGAGAGAATCAAGGCGATAGAATAAAGCAAACCGCCCTGTAGGAGCAAAAGCCTCGTATATGAAAGCTTTTGCCCTTACAGGGCGAATCCTTTATATCTTCCTTATACCCAGGGTATTGCCCTGGGCTAAGAGCTTGCTGGGCTTTCAGCCCGCTACATTAACCACATTAAGGAGTTAACTGTTCATCTTAACTGCCAAGAGTTAACAGGTTAACAGTTAACAGCTGTTTTTCTATACTTCGACCGAGAAATTCGAAGGAAATGCTTCTCTTAATATCGAAAACTTAATTCCAATATCGAAGAATTTACTTCTTCAATATCGAAGCACCTTCGAGCAGGGCGAGTGCCTTATTCTCGTTCTCCTCCATGATTTCACGCTCTCCCGGACCCTTGTCGTTGATTCCGCAGAGGTGCAGGATGCCATGGATGATGACGCGATGGAGCTCATCATCGTAGGTCTTGCCAAACTGCTCGGCATTGGTGCGGACCGTATCCAGCGAAATCACGATGTCGCCGTTAATCACATCATCCTCATCGTAATCGAAGGTGATGACATCGGTATAGTAATCATGACCCAGATACTCGTTGTTCACTTCGAGAATCTTCTCGTCATCCACAAACATATAGCCAATCTCACCCACCTTGCGGCCATGAGAGGCAGCTACCTTACGAATCCAGGCACTCGTATCACGCTTCTTGATCTTTGGCATTTTCACGCCGTCTACATTGTATGTTATCATACGCTTCTTCCTCCTATTTTTATTTTATTTTTGGTAAAAATTCATCTACTTCTCTTCCGAAGAATCTCAGCTCCCTAACCAGCGTTGAGCTGATGCTGCTGTATCTTGGGTCAGAAAACAGCAGGATGGTTTCTACGCCGCCCAACTGCTTATTGATGTCAGCCTGCTCTCTTTCGTACTCGAAATCCTTGGCAGAACGGACGCCACGAACCAGAAACCTGGCTCCCATACGATGCGCCAAATCGATGGTGAGATCATCGTAAGAAACCACCTCCAGGCGATAACCCTTAGATGCATCTTCCGCATCCACCAACTCCGAACATTCCTTCGGGAAAACAGCCTTGATATCCTCCACACGCTTCGAGATTTCCTCGCTGGCGTGCTTCAGTTTGCTCACCGCCACTGCAATCACGAGCTTGTCGAACATCGGCAAGGCACGCTCGGCAATGTTCTGATGTCCTATCGTAAATGGGTCGAATGTACCCGTAAATATTCCTATCTTCATAAATGTTTATCCTTTAACGGCGCTAGCCCTAATTCAACATTTAACATTCAACATTACTCAAACAGGTCGCCCTGCATAATATTGCTTGTATACGGATTTCTGCCGAGATGCTCGTAGGCAAGCGGCGTTGCCATTCTGCCTCGCGGCGTGCGCTTGATGAAACCCTCCATGATGAGGAACGGCTCGTAAACCTCCTCTACGGTGCCGCCATCCTCGCCTATTGCCGTGGCAATGGTGCTTACGCCTACCGGACCGCCACGGAACTTGTCGATGATGGTGGTGAGAATCTTGTTGTCAATCTCGTCCAAGCCATACTGGTCGATGTTGAGCGCCTTGAGCGCCATCTGGGCAATATCGTAAGTGATGGTTCCGTTGCCCTTTACCTGGGCGAAATCACGCACTCTTCGCAGCAGGGAATTGGCGATACGAGGGGTTCCGCGCGAACGGCGGGAGATTTCCACAGCCGCCTCATCCTCTATCGGCACCTTCAGGAGCATCGCACTTCGCTTGATAATCTTCTGAAGCGTAGCCGGGTCGTAATATTCCAGATGCAGATTGATTCCGAAACGGGCACGCAGAGGAGCTGTAAGCAGACCGCTTCTCGTTGTTGCTCCTACGAGGGTAAACGGATTCAAGTCTATCTGGATGCTGCGAGCCGAAGGACCCTTGTCTATCATGATATCGATGCGGTAATCCTCCATCGCCGAATAGAGATACTCCTCTACCACAGGCGAAAGTCGGTGGATTTCATCGATAAAGAGCACATCGTTGGGCTCCAGCGAGGTAAGGATTCCCGCCAGATCGCCCGGCTTATCAAGCACAGGACCCGATGTAATCTTGAATCCTACGCCCAGTTCGTTGGCGATGATGTTGCTCAGCGTGGTCTTACCCAATCCCGGCGGACCATGGAGGAGCGTATGGTCGAGTGGTTCGCCACGATATTTGGCAGCCTCAACAAAGACCTCGAGATTTTCCACCACGCCATTCTGTCCGCTGAAATCAGAAAACTTCAGCGGGCGCAGCGCCTTCTCGAATTCCTTTTCGGCAGGCGAAACTATTTCTTGTCTTATATCAAAATCTTCGTTCATTCTATGACTATTATCGATAATATGGGTGCAAAGTTACACATTTGTTGCGGAATTAAAGAAGAAAAGCCGAATTATTTTGCCCATGATTTTGCACAATCCCAAAAGATTCGTGCAGATTTGCAAGCGTTACCCTACAAAAATGTTATAATTTATCATTTTCTTGCAGAATAATTTGTTTATCCGATAGAAAAGACGTACTTTTGCACTCGATATTGAAAGCGAGGAAAGAAATAAATAAGAGAGAAATATCAGGATTTTAAAAGAAATAGAATTATGCTTAAGTTATTTCAAGGGCTCAGCAAGCTGCTGGCCAATTACACATCTATCTTCGTGATAGGTGTTGCAGTGTTCACATTCTTCTTCCCACATACCTTCGACTGGGTGCGCGGAACTACTCAAACCGTCATTCTCGGCATCATCATGCTCACAATGGGGCTGACCTTGACCACCAACGACTTCAAGATTCTGGCTCAGCGCCCGCTGGATGTCTTCATCGGAGCCTGTGCCCAGTTTATCATCATGCCGGGTGTGGCTTACACCCTGGTTCATGTGTGGCATCTTGACCCAGCCCTGGCACTCGGAATTCTGCTGGTAGGTTGCTGTCCGGGCGGCGTTTCGAGCAACATCATGAGTTATCTGTGTCATGGCGACGTAGCTTTCTCCGTAGGAATGACCTGCGCCTCTACCATTCTTGCACCGGTGATGACTCCGCTGCTGATGAAGATTACGGCAGGCGAGATTATCCATGTAGATGCTGTGGGAATGTTCATCAACATCCTCATCGTAACGATTATTCCTGTGGCCATCGGCTGCGCCCTCAACTATATTTACGGCAAGAAAGACTGCTTCCCTACCATCCAGAGTCTGATGCCGGGCATCAGCGTTACGTGTCTGGCAATCATCGTAGGCGGTGTGATTTCTACGGTTCATGATGACCTCGTAGCCCGCGGCTTATCGCTTTTCCTCTGGACTTTCGCCGTGGTTTTCTGTCACAACACGCTGGGCTATCTTCTCGGTTGGCTTGCCGGCAAATGTGCCGGATTCAATACCGCCAAGAAGCGTACCATCAGTATTGAGGTCGGCATGCAGAACGCCGGTCTTGCCACGGTACTTGCGGGCAACTTCTTCGCAGCTCAGCCCCTCGCCGTATTGCCTTGCGCCATCAGCTGCGCCTGGCACAGTATTTCCGGCACCATCCTTGCCGGAATCTATCTGAAATGGGACCATCTGCATGAGAAGAAGTAAATGACTTCTGAAAAAGATAAAAAAGGTCGTGAGATTTCTGATTGAACCTCACGACCTTTTCTTATATCATTACCTCACGGGGTTAACAGGTTAACAGTTAACAGCCGTTTTTTCTATAGTTACTTCCCCGTAGTCAGCAGCTGCACGGCTCGCTGAACTATCTCGTTGGTCTCGTTCCAGACCTGGAAGTATTGGCTCATATCCCAGATATCTCTTGCAACAAGGGCTTTCAGCTGCAGGGCGAGGTATTTCTTCGTCTGAATTAATTCAGCCTCATCCTTTGGCTCTATCTTCTCCTTCTTGCCCTCGGCGATAATGCCTTCTATCAGCGAAGAAGGAACCTCGTAGGTGGCGAGGAACTTATCGAAATCCTTATACTGGCTCTTCAGCTCCTTACGATGCGCATCGATGAACTTCAGACTGTGGTTGATGACGATACTCTTGGCTGCCAACTGACGGTGCATCTTGGTGTACTTGGTTGTATCCAGCGGAACGAAATAATCTGGCATGATTCCACCACCACCATAAACTACACGATGCTTGCGCAAGGTATAATACTTCAGACTGTCTGAAAGATGGATGCTGTCCTGATTGGTGAACTCGCCATGCTTGTAACGCTTGTCCAGATCCATCGCATAATCCAATCTGTCACCTTTCTTATATGGCTTCTGGATGCATCTGCCGCTAGGCGTATAGTAATGGGCGATGGTGAGACGAATCTCGCTGCCATCATCGAAGGTCAGCGGACGCTGCACCAATCCCTTGCCGAAGGTTCTGCGACCAACCACTACGCCACGGTCCTGATCCTGGATGGCTCCGGAAACAATCTCGGCGGCAGAAGCGGTAAACTCATTGGTGAGCACCACCACCTTGCCATTGCGCCATCTGCCGTTAGCCTGCGCCTTGTATTCCTGGCGAGGCGCTGCACGACCGCTGGTATAAACGATGAGATCGCCCTTCTGCAGGAACTCGTTGGCAATCTGAGCCGCAGCCTGAAGATAGCCTCCACCATTATCCTCAAGGTCGAAGATAAGGTCCTTCATTCCCTTCTTTTTCAGCGAATCCATCGCTATTGTTACCTCTTTATGACTGGTAAGACCGAAGCTTCCCAATCGGATGTATCCGATGCCCGGACGAATCATATAAGCCGCATCCATCGTAGTTACCGGAATTTTATCGCGCTTTACCTTGAAGATGAGTTTATCCTTGATGCCACGGCGCACGATGGTAAGGTTCACCGTTGTTCCCTTAGGACCACGAAGGCGCTTCATGATTTCCTCCTTGCTCATCTTGACGCCCGAAATGGCAGTATCGTTTACAGCCACAATGCGGTCGCCGGCAATGATTCCCACCTTCTCAGAAGGTCCGTTCGTAACCGGCTGGATAACGAGCAGCGTATCATCTACCATGTTAAACTGCACGCCAATGCCATCAAAACTGCCGTTCAGCGGCTCGTTCATCGCCTTGGTTTCCTTGGCTGTAGCGTAAGAAGAATGAGGGTCGAGCTTTTCGAGCATACCACGGATGGCGTCCTCTACGAGCTTATTCTCATCCACACTATCCACATAGAGGTTGGTAATGGCGATTTCAGCCCTTCCCAACTTCTCTATCGGGCTGTTCTTGCCCATCTTGATACGCAACTGGGCACTGGCAGAAGTTACTGCCAGGAATGCTACCAGTGCTATGAATAGATATTTCTTCATTTCTTAAAACTTAAAGTTATGAAAGAGAGAAATCCTTCAAGAGTTAACAGGTTAACAGTTAACAGCGCTTTTTTCAATGGTTACCCCCCCCGAAAGCACTTGAATTCTTCACTCTTCGTTCTTCACTCTTCACTTCATTTAATCCAGCGGTGCTGAGTCTTCCTCCGGAATATCCTCTTCTATTACCAGATTTTCGATGATGAAGTTCTGGCGCTCCATCGTGTTCTTACCCATATAATATTCCAGCAGCTTCTGCACCTGGTCGGTTTTATGCAGCGTAACCTGCTCCAACCGCATGTCGGGACCGATGAAATGGGCGAATTCATCAGGCGAAATCTCTCCCAATCCTTTGAATCGGGTGATTTCAGGGTCAGGGCCCAAATCGCGAATCGCCTGCTGGCGCTCCTCATCGCTGTAACAGTAATGCGTGATGAAATCGCTCTTTTTCTCCTTGCTTCCCAGTTTCGCATCCGCATCAGCCACCGCCTGCTTGTTCTTGATCTTGGTTCGCTTGTTGCGCACTCGGAACAATGGGGTCTGAAGCACGTAGACATGGCCCTTCTTGATGAGATCTGGGAAGAACTGAAGGAAGAAGGTGATGATGAGCAGGCGGATGTGCATTCCGTCGACATCCGCATCGGTTGCCACAATTACCTTGTTGTAACGCAATGAATCCAAGCCGTCCTCTATATCGAGAGCCGCCTGAAGCAGATTGAACTCCTCGTTCTCATAAACCACCTTCTTGGTAAGACCGAAGCTGTTGAGCGGTTTACCACGCAGAGAGAACACCGCCTGGGTATTCACATCGCGGCTCTTGGTGATGCTTCCGCTGGCAGAATCGCCCTCGGTGATGAAGATGGAACTCTCCTCCTTGCGCTCGTTCTTGGCGTCGCTGAAATGGATGCGGCAGTCGCGGAGCTTGCGATTGTGGAGATTCGCCTTCTTGGCACGCTCACGGGCGAGTTTGGTAACGCCCGCCATCGCCTTGCGCTCGCGTTCGCTCTCCTTAATCTTATTCTCCAGAACCTCAGCTACATCCTTGTGGATATGGAGATAGTTGTCTACTTCCTTCTTCAGGAAATCGCCCACATACTTATTGATGGTTTCACCACCATTCGGCGTCATCGTAGTACTTCCGAGCTTAATCTTGGTCTGACTCTCGAAAACCGGTTCTTCTACGTTGATGGCAATGGCAGCCACCAGTCCGTTTCGGATGTCAGCATACTCATACTTGCCGTAGAACTCCTTGATAGTCTTGGCAATATGCTCCTTGAAGGCACTCTGATGCGTACCTCCCTGGGTGGTGTGCTGACCGTTGACGAAGGAATAATACTCCTCGCCATACTGGTTGGTATGGGTGAAGGCAATCTCGATGTCCTCGCCCTTCATGTGGACGATGTCGTAGAGACCTTCGTTGGTCATATTATCGCTCAGCAAATCCTGCAGACCATGGCGACTCAAGATGCGGCGGCCATTGTGCATGATGGTGAGTCCGGTGTTCAGATAAGTATAGTTGCGGAGCATCGTTTCCACGAAATCATCGTGGAAGGAATAGTTCTTGAAGAGTGTATTATCCGGCTCGAAGAAGATAAAGGTACCGTTCTCGTCCTCAGTATCTTCCGTCATATCGCTCTTCAGAATACCTTTCTCAAACTTCAGATGGCGCACCTTTCCATCGCGGTACGACTTTACTTCGAAATGGGAACTGAGGGCATTGACCGCCTTCACACCCACACCATTCAGACCGACGCTCTTCTTGAACGCCTTGCTGTCGTACTTACCGCCGGTATTCAGCACACTTACAGCCTCAACGAGCTTGCCCTGAGGAATACCACGACCATAGTCGCGCACGCTGACACGCAGATTGTCCTCGATATCGATTTCCAGACGGGCACCTGCACCCATCTTGAATTCATCGATAGAGTTGTCTACCACCTCCTTCAAGAGCACATAAATACCATCTTCCGGCAGATTTCCATCTCCCAGACGGCCGATGTACATACCCGGACGGGTGCGTACATGCTCCATATCGCTCAAGTGGCGGATGTTATCGTCGGTATACTCTACCGGCTGCTGCTCCTGAGGGGCATTGGCAAACTCATCTGCAGCATTCAATTCGCTGTTACTTAAGTTTTTTTCTTCAGACATGTTTTCCTCCTTAGTATTTCTTATTTATTTTCTTATAATATAGCAAATGATGTTGCAATATTCTGTTTATCAGATCATTGCCAACACAATAATTGCTATTTACTTGATACTCTTAATATAGCAGTTGCGGCGCTTGTGAAGGATTGGATCCAAGACGCCCCATTGTCCCTGCACGGCAGCATTTTCTTCCATTTCTACCTGCGTTTCTCCCCACTCGATTCCATACTTCTGATAGATAGGAATCAGGTCGGCAAAGAGCAGCGCATTGGCACCCTTAGCACGGTATTCCGGCTGGATACCGATGAGCAGAAGGTCGACAATCTTGGTTTTATGGAACTTGATGGCGCGCAGCAGATGCCACCAGCCAAAAGGAAGCAGCCTGCCCCTATGACACTTCTGCAGAGCTCTGGAAAGGGAAGGCATCGTAATACCGATACCTATCATCTTATGATCCTCGGTAGTCCAGTCTTCTATGGCTGTTACAAAGTTCAGGTCGAGCAAAGACAGATACATCTTGATGTACTGGTCTATCTGCTTCTGTGAAAGTTCGGAATAACCATAGAGATGCTTGTATGTATCATTGATGAGGTCGAAAATCTTCTGTCCGTATCCGCCCTGATAAATATCCTTACGGGTAAGTTTGCGGACATGGAGATTGTATCTTTTCTCTATCATCGCTGCTATCTTGGCATATTTCTCCGGGATGGTATCTGGCACCATCAGTTTATACTCTACATACTTATTATCTACGGTAAAACCCTCCAGAGCCTCAATGTGCTCCGGATAATATGAATAATTATAAATGGTAGGCATGGTGCCTAGCTGGTCAAAGCCCCAGGTAAGCATGCCTTCTGGATCCATATCGGTAAAACCCAGCGGACCTACAATATCTTCCATTCCCTTCTCCTTACCGTATTTCTCTACAGCATCGAGAAGAGCCTTGGAAACCTCGCGGTCGTCAATGAAATCAATCCAGCCGAAACGGACCGACTTCCTGCCCCATTTATTGTTTGCCTTATGATTGATAATGGCAGCGACGCGACCTGCCAGCTTGCCGTCCTTATAGGCAAGAAAATACTCTGCCTCGCAGAACTCGAACGCTGCGTTCTTGTCCTTGCTCAGAGTATTCATGTCGTCGCTGAAAAGATTAGGCACATCATATTCGTTGCCTTCGTAGAGGTCGTAATGGAAGTCGATGAACGTCTTCAAGTCCTTCTTTGTTTCGACCTTTTTAATTTCTATTAATGACATGATTTTCAAACTAGTTTGCAATATTATAAATGCAAAAGTAGCAATATTTTGGCAAATTACCAAATATTGCTACTTTTTTTGCAGTTTTTTAGGGGTTAATTTTTAATTACAGCTCCCAAACTAGCCTATATCACCCATTTACTGGTGGTTTTGGCGGAATCAGTTTTACTTAACGAGATGCTCTTTTATCCAAACCATCTGCTGATAATTTGTATCGGGTGTAGTCCAATGCTCATTGATTGGAGTGAGCAAAGCTTCCTTCTTACATTTCAACGTATTCCAAACAGCATAGCTGGTAGTTGGCGGACAGGTATTATCGTTATATCCCCATGTAAGATAAGTTGGGGCCTTTACCTTGCGGGCAAAATTCACCACATCATAATAAGCCATCGTGTTGAGACAATCCTTGTTCTTCAATATCTCATGATATTTATTGAAGTGAGGATAACCGCCCGTTCTTCCCTTCTCGGCATAAGCAGCCATATCGCTGAGCGCCGGATGATTGGCAACACACTGGGTTACGCGCTTATCTAAACCGGCTGCAATAATAGCCAAGGCTCCACCCTGACTTCCGCCCTGCACAGCCACATTCTTTCCGTCCCATTCTGGGAGAGAGGTTAGGAAATCTATGCAGCGCACCAGTCCCTGATAAACATGCCTCATATAATAACGGTTCTTATCTTCCAATCCATTGGCAAGATAACCACCATTTGCATCGTTGAATCCCTTGCTTATCTCCTGGAATGTTTCGACTGGGAGACGTGGGTCGAGACCATGAATCTCTATCTCGAAGCGGATGAATCCGTTCTCGGCGTAATATTTATTGCGCATAGGCTCCTTGATGGTCTTGATGCCGGCTCCAGGAGGTGTGAGAACCACAGGATGGCTACCCTGCTTGGCATTCTTGGGATAGAAGAGGTAGCCGTACATCGCATGACCTTTCTTATCTATCTGAAGCTTTACAAGATAGCAATCTATCTTATCTGTACAATATTCCTTGGCGAGTTCCTTGGTATAGCTCATCGGCACGTTCTTCAGTTCGTCCTTTGCCTGCTGCCAGAAAGCATCGAAATCCTTAGGCTCCTGGGTATAAGGCTGAATCTTATCTACCGAGAATCCTACTTTGATATGATGCTGATAGGTCTTACCATCGAGTTTATAGAATAATCTCAAATCGCGGAAGCCCGGTGTCTTTCGGGTTCCCATGTTCACGATGGCGCGCCCATTCTTCAGCTTGAAGCTTCCTTTCTTGTCAGCCTTCAGCATGTCATCGCCTATTTCATAATTCACCTCGCCGTCACGGGGAATTCCATACTTATAGAAACTTACTTCCACCTTAGCCTGTTCGCCCGTCTTATAGAGCCAGTCGGCATGGTCAGGCACGGTTAGCCAGAGATAATCACTGCGATAGGGATAGTTCTCCGCCTTCACACTTAACACACTCGTCATGTTCATCGCCAGGATAAACAGAAGCGATAAATAGATTGTCCTTAATCTGTTCATAATTTTATAGTTTGTTTTTAAATTATAATATTCAACTATCATATATGAGCGCAAAAGTACAACATTCCATTGAGATAACAAAATGATTTCAAGGATATTTTTGTTCAAGATACCCTCAATAGGCATCTTGAACAAACAAATATCCTTCCCGATAGTTTTAAGCACTGGCGGAAAACTAACATTCTCCAAGAAATCACAATAAGAAAAAGCTCGATCATCTATTCTCTCCAACACTGGCGAGAAGTGCGAAGTGTCGGATGAAGCGAGAGATGGTTCATCAAATGAGTAGTGAAATTATGAGGGTGGAGTCGATTACAGAAGACAATATGGTGTCAAATTGCTCCATGACCCGAAAATATTCCTCCAAAAGGAGTGAGTTTCTCAGATTTAATTTGTATCTTTGCCATGTCATATCAGAGTTTTGCTTGTTTTCTTTTCGCAACACTAAGATAAGTGAAAATTCTGATATAGCAAAATCCGGAGTAACTTTTTGTTGCTCAGGCGCCTAAAATGTTTAATTGATAATAGTGTTGCGGAATTAATGGAATAACCAGAAATGAAATTGAAAAGACATCTACTGACAGCCGCCCTGACACTCTTTTGCCTATCGGCAGCTAACGCCCAACTGCTAAGAACAACAGTGGAGCAAGGAGAAATTGAAGGTGTGGAACATGAAGGATTCGCCCTATACAAGGGAATCCCATACGCTGAAGCACCAGTGGGCAACCTCAGATGGAAAGCCCCAGTAAGCAAGAAGCCTTGGAAGGGAGTATTCAAAGCAGATAAATGGGGAGACCGTCCACCACAGCCCATCGACCCTAACCAAAATGGTGGAGAGCAGGGCATGAGCGAGGACTGCCTATACCTCAGTGTGGAAACACCAGCCAAGAGTAAGAATGACAAACTCCCTGTATTTGTGATGATTCATGGAGGAGCCTTTCTTACTGGCTCCTACAGTGGAACTCAGGAAAGCTTTGTCAAGGAAGGCATCATCTATTGCAGCATAGAATACCGCTTGGGAGCCTTGGGATTCATGGCACATCCAGAGCTGAGTAAGGAATCAGGCAAGAACATATCTGGTAACTATGGCATCCTTGATCAAGTGATGGCCTTAAAATGGATTCACGACAATATCGCTGCCTTCGGTGGAGACCCAGACAAGATTACCATTGCTGGAGAATCTGCCGGTGGTATCTCGGTAAGTATACTATGCGCCTCTCCACTTGCCAAGGGACTCTTCCGAGGAGCCATCAGCGAAAGTGGTAGCTCCTTCTGGCCTGTGGGTGAAAGCAGAAATGGTAACACAGCCATGCTCACCTCCAAAGCGGCAGAAGCAGGTGGACTTCTCCTTCAAAAGAGACTCAAGGCTAAGAACTTGAAGCAGCTAAGAAAAGTTCCGGCTATGGACATCGTGAAGAATACCGCCTTTGAGTCCTTTTGGCCAAACGTTGACGGCTACTCCATCACCGATGACCAGTATAAGCTCTATGAAAAGGGAAGCTACAATGATGTAAATGTCATCATAGGAACCAACAGCGACGAAGGAAGTATGTTTAGCCGCCCTGTCAGTGTAAGTGACTATGAGAAAAGAATCCATGAGATATATGGAAGTTGGGCAGACCAGGTTCTCAGTCTCTATCCTGCCAAGACAGAGGAAGAAACCTACTTCGCTCAATCCGACATTTTCCGTGATGGCTCCTTTGCATGGGGAACGTATGCCTGGGCTAACCTGCAGAGCAAGACCGGCAAGGGCAAGGTGTATATGTATTACTTTGACCAAGACTCTGAGAACACCATCGTGAAAAGCCGCAAGGGAGGAGCCAGTCATGTGGCAGAGATGCCATTCATCTATGGCTATAAGTTTGGCTCTGGAAAGATGACCGAGACGGAGCAGCACATGGAACAAATCATGTCACGCTACTGGATCAACTTTACCAAGACTGGCAATCCAAATGGGGATAGCCTTCCTTTCTGGACTAGCTACCAGGAAGGTAAACCAACGGTGATGATTATGAAGGAAGGACTGCATTTGGGTCCTGTTCAAAATCAAAAGCAAATGGACTTCTTCGAGAAGTTCTTCAAGGAAAAAAGAAAATAATACGTCAAGTTCCAAGTGGCATTTCTCCCACTTGGAACTTTTTCATTAAAGAGATAAAACGCCACTGTGGCAGCACACCTCACCTATTTTTTTCTCTATCAAGCTGTTGCTGATATATTTTTCTTTTCAGACCTTTACATTTTACACATTTTCGAGGTTTTCTAAGCTTTCTCCGTTATCATCAGCACATGACTTTCGTCGCTCAATGTGGTGGCGAAGATATAGGTTTCGCCACCATCCTTCAGCTTCAATCGCTTGCGTAATTCTGCTACGGAAAGGGGGAAGTTGCGGGTAGCGATGTTTGCCTTGGTGATTCCTGACAGATGACGCTTCAACTCCTTTTTATTAAAGGAGGATACGACGATGATGCGGAAACTTCTGCCGGGGAAGACAGCGATAGGCTCACGGCTCACGAAAAGATGACTGTTCTTGGAAAGCATTCTGGCTCCATATCGCTCAGATAAGACGCTGAAACAGCCGGCTTTCATCAACGAGGCATTCGGCTCGTAAAGATACAGCATCTCTTCAAGGGTGGATGGGGCTATCTTCACCGAAGAAGACTCCATATCCAACTCATCGCAGACGAAGGATTGCGCATCGTTGATGCAATAAATACGGAGATTCCCGGCATGTTTTACTTCTCCATCTGTTCCTTCTGCTCCATCTATTTCATCTTCTCCACTTTCTCCATCTGCCGATGAAGCCCTCATATCGTCCATATTTCGCGCTGAGAGCACTAAAAGGAGTTCCTTACACTCATTATTCACGGAGATGATATGAACCTCTTGTACGCAGTTTAATTCGCTTACCGCACGGTGCCAGTCGAGCATCGGAGAGAGTTTGATGATGACGTAATCTGCCTTCGAAAGCATTTCTTCCTGCAAAAGGGTTACATCGGGCGTACAATCTTTCAAGGATACTACCTTGTTGCCCGCATCGTCTCTACGAGCAGGATCGATGAAGATCAGCTTAAGACCAAGGTTGGTCTTAAGTAATGACTGAGACTGATCTTCAGTTATGCCTAAAGAATCTGATGCAGCAGCCTCTTTCTTTGAAGCAAAAGAATGCAGAACCTCTATTCCGTCTCCATTCTTCACGATGGCATTCTTCAAACCCAACCGCCCAAAGTTTTCCTTCGCTGCTTCACAGAGATGAGCCTGACGCTCCACATACATCGACTTCACGTCCAATCGGGAAGCGATGTAAGAGAAGTCTACTCCGAAACCGCCGGTCAGGTCAACAAACCCGATTTCTTCAGAAAAATCTCCTTCATAAGGTTCTTCTTTTATTTCATTAACATTCTCTTCTGATTCTGTTAATATCTGTTGCTTTTTGCAAGTAGCTTCATTTTTGGCGAATTCTGAATCAACTGCCCCTTTGCCGGCAAATTCGCAAATTTCAGAAAGATGAAGATTTGAGGCGTTTTCGCTCTCCTTCTCCTTTTCTTCTCCGTTTTCGGATGATGAAGGAGACAAACCGAGCAGTCGGGCAGCGAGTTCAGCCTTATAAAGTGCCGTTTGCTCTGACGAACATTGCTCCATCGAAATATGAGGGGGATAGATGATGCCATCGATGCTTGCCCAACGGGGCAGTTTCACACGAGCCATCTTTCGCCCGCGAATCTGGTCGAGAGCGAAAGGCATATCTACCTCGGGATACTTGCTGCCGAGGAAAGCCAACTGGCGAACATCATCGTCCTGATGCTGGCGGATAAAATCGAGCGTTGCTTGGTTCATTATTTCTGTTGAGTGATTCGTCATTACATTACTTATTCTTAATAACCGCAAAATTACGATATTCTGATGAGATTACAAAATATTTCTCAGAATATCTGATATTTTATATTGGGATGCACCGAAAACAGGATGCTCTCGGCTATAATCTACCCTTTTTCCTGGCTATATGATTCTAACAGCAGGTATAAATAAATACATAACTATCGGAGATAGAACAACTGACTAGGAAAAACAGAAGGCTGGCAGAAGAAAAACAGCATACTGGCAAAAGGCAAACAGCCGACTAGCGCAACAGAGGCTAGTCGGCTGTTCCTGTATAACAGTTTGCCAGACATCCTTTCTCTTATTTCAAGAGAAGCATGGTTGGCAGGAATATCGCAATCAGCTCTTCACTCTTCATCTTTTCAACATAAAGAGATGAATCACAACACATTACATAGGTGAAGAGATTTTCGGCACTCTTCACCCACTCTTCACCTTTTACGATTTTGGGAAAGGTATAAACGCAGAGCCGCTTAGCTGTCAACAGCCTAAAAAGGTGAAGGGCGGGTGAAGAGTAAAAAACCACTCTTCACCCGCCCAACTTTCTATCCTTCAACCACTTACACCCAAAAGGTGAAGAGTGAAGAGTTGTTGGGAAAATTCTCTCGCATCCGTAAAGATGCAGAGAGAAAATTCCGGTGTCTCAAAAGAAACGATGGATTAGTCAGCCAACTTAGCCTTTAAGAACTCACGGTTCAAGCGGGCGATGTTAGCGATAGACTCGTTCTTAGGACAAACAGCCTCGCAAGCACGAGTGTTTGTACAGTTACCGAATCCGAGCTCATCCATGCGTGCAATCATCTTCTTAGCACGGGCAGCAGCCTCTACACGACCCTGTGGGAGAAGTGCCAGCTGGCTAACCTTTGAGCTGACGAAGAGCATAGCAGAACCATTCTTACATGCAGCAACACAAGCACCGCAACCGATACATGTAGCGCAATCCATTGCCTCGTCTGCATTCTCCTTAGGAATCAGGATAGCGTTGGCATCCTGAGCCTGACCAGTACGGATGCTGGTGTAACCACCTGCCTGGATGATCTTGTCGAATGCTGAACGGTCTACCATACAGTCCTTGATGATAGGGAAACCAGCAGAACGCCAAGGCTCAACGGTGATAACATCGCCATCGTTGAAACGACGCATGTAGAGCTGACATGTTGTAGCACCACGCTCAGTCTTACCGTGAGGTGTACCATTAATATAGAGAGAGCACATACCGCAGATACCCTCGCGGCAGTCGTGGTCGAAGACGAAAGGCTCCTGACCTGACTCGATGAGCTCCTCGTTCAAGATGTCGAGCATCTCGAGGAATGAAGTATCATCTGGGATGTTCTTCATCTCATGTGTATCGAAGTGACCCTGTGCTGTAGGACCGTCCTGCTTCCAATACTTAACTGTGAAACTTATATTTCTTGCCATTGTCTTGTTCGCTTTTTAATTCTTGTAATTTCTTGTCTGTACCTTAATTGCCTCATACTCGAGAGGTTCCTTGTTGAGCACTGGAGCAGTTGTATCATTTCCCTGATACTCCCAGCAACCTACGTAGAAGAAGTTCTCATCATCACGCTTAGCCTCGCCTTCCTCTGTCTGGTACTCCTCACGGAAGTGACCACCACAGCTCTCATTGCGGTGCAATGCATCGTAAGCGATCAACTCGCCCATCAAGATGAAGTCACGCAAGTGGATAGCCTTATCCAACTCTACGTTCAAGCCTTCCTTCTTGCCAGGGATGAAGAGGTTCTTGTTGAATTCCTCGCGCAGAGCCTTCATCTTCTTCAAGCCTTCCTCAAGACCTTCCTTGGTACGACCCATACCTACGTGCTCCCAAAGGATGTGACCCAACTCCTTGTGGATAGAATCTACAGAGCGCTTGCCCTGGATACCCATCAGGCGGTCGATTTCCTTCTGAACACCTGCCTCTGCCTCTGCGAACTCTGGGAGATCGGTAGAGAGCTTTGGCCACAATGCCTGGTCGGCCAAGTAGTTCTGGATAGTGTATGGCAATACGAAGTAACCGTCAGCCAAACCCTGCATCAAAGCAGATGCACCAAGACGGTTAGCACCGTGGTCAGAGAAGTTACACTCACCAATAGCGAAGAGACCTGGGATAGTAGTCATCAACTCGTAGTCAACCCAGATACCACCCATTGTATAGTGGATAGCAGGGAAGATCATCATTGGGTTGTAGTACTTCACGCCGTTAATCTCGTTAGCCAACTCACCTGGGTTAACGTCGGTAATCTCCTCATACATATCAAAGAGGTTGCCATAACGCTGCAGGATAACGTCGATACCGAGACGGTTGATAGACTCAGAGAAGTCGAGGAATACGGCAAGACCTGTGTTGTTGACACCGAAGCCCTTGTCGCAACGCTCCTTAGCTGCACGAGAAGCCACGTCACGAGGAACCAGGTTACCGAATGCTGGGTAACGGCGCTCCAAGTAGTAGTCGCGGTCTTCCTCAGGAATATCAGAACCCTTCTTTGTACCAGCCTGCAATGCCTTAGCATCCTCAATCTTCTTAGGAACCCAGATACGACCATCGTTACGGAGTGACTCTGACATCAAAGTCAACTTACTCTGGTTTGTACCGTGAACAGGGATACATGTAGGGTGAATCTGAACGTAAGATGGGTTAGCGAAGTCAGCACCCTTGCGGTAGCACTGGATAGCTGCTGTACAGTTACAACCCATAGCGTTTGTAGAAAGGAAGTAAGCGTTACCATAACCACCGGTAGCGATAACTACGGCGTTGGCAGAGAAACGCTCCAACTTACCTGTGATCAAATTCTTGGCGATGATACCACGAGCGTGACCGTCAACGATCACAATATCCTCCATCTCGTAACGGGTGAAGAGCTTAACCTTACCTGCCTCAACCATGCGGCTCAAAGAAGAGTAAGCACCGAGGAGAAGCTGCTGACCTGTCTGACCCTTAGCATAGAATGTACGAGAAACCTGAGCACCACCGAAAGAACGGTTAGCCAGCATACCACCGTACTCACGAGCGAAAGGAACGCCCTGAGCTACGCACTGGTCGATGATATCGTTGCTCACCTCAGCCAAACGGTAAACGTTAGCCTCACGAGCACGGTAGTCACCACCCTTTACAGTATCGTAGAACAGACGGTAAACAGAGTCACCATCATTCTGATAATTCTTAGCTGCATTGATACCACCCTGTGCTGCGATAGAGTGAGCACGACGTGGAGAGTCCTGGATGCAGAAGTTCAAGATATTGAAGCCCATCTCGCCGAGAGAAGCAGCAGCAGAAGCACCTGCCAAACCTGTACCTACAACGATAACGTCGAGCTTTAACTTATTCTTTGGGTTAACCAAACGCTGGTGAGCCTTATAGTTGGTCCACTTCTCAGCAACTGGTCCTTCAGGTATTCTAGAATTTAATGTTTTTGCCATAATCTTTTTTAATACTTAAATGATTACACGAATTATGCGCAGCACAAAGATGGAGCGCAACCGAAAGCGAATGCCAATACAACTACGATGAAGAGGAGAAGCAGGATGGTAGAGTAAATCATACCGATCATCTTCCAACGGCAGAACCAAGTCTTACCGCTCCAACCGAGAGTCTGAATAGCACTCCAGAAACCGTGAGTGAGGTGGAACCAAAGAGCTACCAACCAGATAAGGTAGAGAACTACGAATACTGGGTTAGCGAAGGTGTCCTGAATGAATGCGAAGCCATCTGATGGGCTGTGGCCGAAGCTTGTACCCAAGAATTCAGCAAACATCATGTTGTACCAGAAATTGAAGAGGTGAAGCAACAAACCGAGAACGATGATGATACCGAGCACCAACATGTTCTGGCTAGCCCACTCTACCTTCTCTGGCTTTGCTGTTACCTCGTAACGCTGGTTACCGCGAGCACGACGGTTCTGTGCTGTCAGGATGAAAGCGTAAACGATGTGACAAACTGCCAAAGCTGCCAAACCCAAAGTTGCAACTACGGCGTACCAGTTAGCACCCAACAATTCGCAGATTGTGTTGTAAGCTTCTCCAGAGAAAAGCGCAACAACATTCATGCAACCGTGGAATGTCAAGAATAGAATAAGAGCGATACCAGTTACTGACATCACTACTTTTCTACCAATAGATGAATTGATTAACCACATAAATGATTGAAATTTAATTATTTAACTGTTTGAAACTAATTTATATTCCACACTTTTCGTCCCTGCAATACCTATTTTTTGGCATTCTGCAATCCTCATTTCTAGGTATATTTTCGCAAGTCTGCTGCAAAATTACTATATTTTAATGATTTATCAAAGTATTTTTGCTAAAATTTCGATTTTATTTCTTACTTTTGCCGAAAATTAGAAAAAATATAGATTAAACGAAGTATGAAATTCAATTATGACGTGCTCGTTATCGGTGGAGGACATGCCGGATGCGAGGCTGCTGCAGCCTCTGCAAACATGGGTGCCAAAACCTGTTTGATAACGATGGATATGAACAAGATTGGACAGATGAGTTGCAACCCCGCCATCGGAGGTATTGCCAAGGGACAGATTGTGCGCGAAATCGATGCATTGGGCGGACAGATGGGTATCGTAACGGATAAAACCGCCATCCAGTTCCGAATGCTCAACATCGGCAAGGGGCCTGCCGTATGGAGCCCCCGTGCCCAATGCGACAGAGGAAAGTTTATCTGGGAATGGAGAACCACCCTCGACCATACTGACAACCTCGACATCTGGCAAGACCAGGCTGACGAACTGCTCGTAGCTAACGGAGAAGCCATCGGCGTAAAAACCATCTGGGGAGCCGAATTCTATGCCAAGAGCATCATCATCACCGCTGGAACATTCCTCAACGGACTGATGCATGTAGGAAGAAAGATGGTTGAAGGCGGAAGATGCGCCGAACCTGCCGTACACAACTTTACGGAGAGCATCACCCGATGGGGCATCACCACAGCCAGAATGAAAACCGGGACTCCGGTCAGAATTGACAAGAGAAGTGTTCATTTCGAAGATATAGAAGAACAGCCGGGCGACAGCGATTTCCACCAGTTCTCTTACATGGGAGAACATCGGGTTCTGAAACAATTGCCTTGCTGGACTTGCTACACCAACAAGAAGGTACACGAAACTTTAAAAAGCGGTCTCGCTGACTCACCTTTATATAATGGTCAGATTCAGAGTACCGGTCCACGTTACTGTCCGAGTATAGAAACAAAGCTCGTCACCTTCCCCGACAAAGATCAGCATCCGCTCTTCCTGGAACCGGAAGGCGAAGATACGAACGAGATGTATCTGAACGGTTTTTCTTCGAGCATGCCGATGGATATCCAGCTGAATGCACTTCACGAGATTCCTGCTTTGAGAGATGCCAAGATTTACAGACCGGGATACGCCATCGAATACGATTACTTCGACCCTACCCAACTCAAACACTCACTGGAGTCGAAAATCATCAAAGGTCTCTTCTTTGCCGGACAGGTGAACGGAACCACCGGTTATGAGGAAGCAGGAGGACAGGGAACCGTGGCCGGAATCAACGCAGCCTTGCATTGTGTTGGCGACAAAACATTCGAGATGAACCGCGATGAGAGTTATATCGGGGTACTCATCGATGATCTCACCACAAAGGGAGTTGACGAACCATACCGTATGTTTACCTCCAGAGCCGAATACCGCATTCTGCTCCGCCAGGACGATGCCGATGCCCGACTCACCGAAAAAGCATACGAACTCGGAATTGCCAAGCGCGACCGTTACGACTGGTGGATAGAGAAAAAAGAAGCCATCGGAAGAATCATCGAATTCTGCGCCAACTATCCTATCAAGAAGGATGAGATAAATCCAAAACTGGAGGCACTCGGCACTACTCCACTTCGCGCCGGCTGCAAGCTCATCGACCTCATCGCTCGTCCGCATCTGAATCTCACGAATCTTTCGGAGATTATTCCGGACCTGAAGGCTGCATTGGAAACACCAGCTAACCGAAAGGAAGAGATAACGGAAGCTGCAGAAATCAAGATGAAGTACAAAGGTTACATCGAACGAGAGCGTCTCATTGCCGATAAGATGCACCGTTTGGAGGACATCAAAATCAAGGGCCGTTTCAACTATTCCGAGCTCCACGAAATCTCCACAGAAGCACGCCAGAAACTCGAGCGAATCGACCCGGAAACTTTGGCACAGGCAAGCCGAATTCCGGGCGTATCACCAAGCGATATCAACGTGATGCTTGTATTACTCGGAAGATAAGCCGTTTCACAGCGAAGCACAAGGGAATCCCCAATGTTTCACGTGAAACAGACTATCAACAAAACATTTGATGCTCAACCGCTTAAGAAAGGTTGCATCAAGTGTTTTGCGGTTAAAGTAAAACTTCAGCAATTCGTGAAACAAAAGCGGATAAAATCGAGTAAAAGGCAAAAATAAACGGGCAAAAAGCCCATAAAAAGGAACAAGAAAAAAGAACAAAATAAGTATCAATTTAAAGCATAAAAAGTAATGAACAATCAGCTATTATTAGACAATCTGCGTTGCATTCCAGATTGGCCAATCAAGGGTGTGAACTTCCGCGACGTTTCAACCCTTTTCAAGAATCCTGCATCTTTAAAAGAGATCAGCGATGAGATGTATGAACTCTACAAAGACAAAGGAATCACCAAGATTGTAGGCATCGAATCACGCGGTTTCGTAATGTCTTCAGCCCTCGCAATACGTCTCGGAGCCGGTGTAGTTTTATGCCGAAAACCAGGCAAACTTCCATGCAAAACCGTACAGGAAAGTTATGCTAAGGAATATGGTATCGACACCATCGAAATCCACGAAGATGCCATCAACGAGAACGACATCGTACTCCTCCACGATGACCTCCTCGCTACTGGCGGAACCATGAAAGCAGCATGCGACCTGGTAAAGAAATTCCATCCGAAAAAGGTATATGCCAACTTCATCATTGAACTCGTAAACGAGAATTTCGAAGGCAGAAACTCCTTTGATCCAGACGTTGAAGTAACTACTTTATTACAGTTATAAGCTGCAAAAAGACTGCAAGAAATACTGCGAGAATGCAGCAAGGAAGCAGTAAAAGACACTAGAGCGTTGCCGTTTCACGTGAAACAGTAGCGCTCGTTTTCCCTTTAAAAACAAGTAAAATATGACGAAACAAGAGAATGAGGAGCGCTTGGCAAGGCTTAAAAACATCGTTTTAAGTATGCCGGAAAAGCCAGGAAGCTACCAATATTACGACGAAAATCATACGATTATATATGTGGGAAAGGCGAAAAATCTGAAGAGAAGAGTATCTTCCTACTTCCATAAAGAGGTAGACAGATACAAGACAAAGGTGCTTGTTTCTAAGATTCACGACATATCTTATACGGTCGTAAACACAGAAGAAGACGCACTTTTGCTCGAAAACAGCCTGATCAAAAAGTATAATCCAAGATACAATGTCCTGCTGAAAGACGGCAAGACATACCCCTCTATATGCGTAACAAACGAGTATTTTCCACGCATTTTCAAGACTCGTCATATCAATAAAAAAGTGGGAACCTTCTTCGGTCCTTACCCTCATATCGGCAGCATGTATGCCGTTTTAGAGGTCATCAAGAAGCTTTATAAGCCCCGCACCTGCAGAATGCCTATCACCAGAGAAGGCGTTGCAGAAGGCAGATACAAGCCGTGTCTGGAGTATCATATCCACAACTGCGGAGCACCCTGCATCAACAAGCAGAGCTATGAGGAATATCAGGAAAACATGCGCCAGGCACGTGAAATTCTGAAGGGAAACACGCGGGAAGTAAGCAAATATCTCTACGATTTGATGATGAAAAATGCCGAACTTCTTCGCTTTGAAATAGCCGAAGAATATAAGAAAAAGTATCAATTACTGGATGAATTTGAGGCAAAAAGCGAGGTGGTAAGCCATACAATTACGGATGTAGATGTCTTCACCATCGTAAATGATGATGCCAACAAAAACGCCTTCATCAACTATATTCACGTAAAAAACGGCACCATCAACCAGAGCTTCACATACGAATACAAACGCAAGTTAGAAGAGAGAGACGAGGAACTTCTGATTACAGCCATTCCGGAAATCAGAGAGCGGTTCCATTCCACATCGAAGGAGATAATCGTGCCCTTCGAAATGGAATGGAAGCTGAAAGATGCAACCTTCTTCGTACCCCAGAGAGGAGACAAAAAGCACCTTCTGGAGCTGTCGGAAATGAACTGCAAGCAGTATAAATTCGACCGTCTGAAGCAGGCAGAAAAACTCAATCCGGAGCAGAAACAGACCCGATTGATGAAGGAATTACAAGCAAAACTGAAGCTTCAAAAGCTGCCTTATCAGATAGAATGTTTCGATAATTCCAACATATCCGGTACTGATGCCGTGGCAGGTTGCATCGTATATAAAGGTATGAAACCATCCAGAAAAGACTATAGGAAATACAACATCAAAACGGTGGAAGGGCCGGATGATTACGCATCCATGCAAGAGGTGGTAAGACGCCGGTACAGTCGCATGATAGAGGAAGGAACTGCACTTCCAGACCTCATTATTACCGATGGCGGAAAGGGTCAGATGGACGTAGTCAGAGAGGTTATTGTTGACGAATTACATCTGGATATTCCTATCGCAGGACTTGCCAAAGACGACCGTCACCGCACCAACGAACTTCTCTTCGGATTCCCTCCTCAAACCATCGCCCTACCACCCGAAAGCGAGCTGTTCAAGGTACTGACGCAGATACAGGATGAGGTGCACAGATACGCCATCACCTTCCATCGCAACAAGCGCAGCAAACATGCTCTTCACTCAGAATTAGACGATATCAAAGGCATCGGTCCAAAGGCTAAAGAAGCCCTTCTAAGCAAGTTTAAGAGCGTGAAAAAGATGAAAGAAGCATCCTTTGAACAACTTTCAGAAGTATTAGGCCCTCATAAGGCAGAAATTCTTTCAAAATATTTCGAAGAAAAAGGCGAGAATATGAAATAAAAGTTGTATATTTGCAGTTCAAACTATACTATATATATTAATAATAATAAGAAGAACAGAACCGAAGCAAGCATTCCACAAATGCTATTCACAAAGTTCTATGTTCAACATTCAAAGTTCAAAGTAGTAATATGAGAATAGTAATACAGCGTGTCTCTCACGCCTCAGTTACCATCGAAGGAGAGGTTAAATCTGCCATCAGACAAGGCTATCTGATCCTTCTGGGAATAGAGGAAAGCGACACTTCAGAAGATGTAGACTGGCTGGTCAGAAAGGTAATCGGACTCCGTGTTTTCGACGACGAAAACCACGTTATGAACCGCTCTATCATGGATATAAATGGTGAGATTCTGGTCATCAGCCAGTTCACCCTATTCGCCAGCTACAAGAAAGGAAACCGTCCAAGCTGGCTCAGAGCAGCCAAGCACGAAATCAGCATTCCACTCTATGAGGAGTTCTGCAAAAAGCTATCCGATGCACTCGGAAAGCCAGTAGGAACAGGCGAATTTGGTGCCGATATGAAGGTAGATTTACTGAACGATGGACCGGTAACCATCATGATGGATACTCACAACAAGGAATAATGCCCTACCCTGAAAGAAAGGCATCTTTCCCCATAAAAGAATTAGGAAGATGACAATAAAAGAAGCACAAGAAGCTGTAGATCAGTGGATTAAAGAATATGGCGTACGCTATTTCAGCGAACTGACCAATATGGCTTGCCTCACAGAAGAAGTGGGCGAACTGGCACGTGTCATTGCCCGAACATACGGCGAACAGAGTTTTAAGAAAGGCGAGAAACCTAACTTAGGCGAAGAAATGGCCGATGTTCTTTGGGTGCTTATCTGCCTGGCAAATCAGACAGGGGTTGACTTGACAGGAGAACTCCAGAAGAGTTTTGACAAGAAGACCAAAAGGGATTCTGAAAGACATAAAAACAACCCAAAACTATCTGAGCATCAGAAAGATAAAGAATAAGAAAACAAGAATTAAAATTGCTATTCATATAAAAACTTAACTTTAATAATTATATAAATAACATTAAGTATGAGCAGTATTAAAGAACAGGTTCTTGCACAGCAGGGACAGTATAAAGAGTCAGACGACAAGTATTTATCAGTTTTGAAGCAGTACAACTGCAACCTCAACGATGAGGAAGTAGCTGCTGCAGTAAAGAAGATTCTCGATGAAAAGGTAGCAGAGAATGAGACCATGGAGGTCAAGAAGTTCCTCTTCGGTAGCATCGAGTTGACTTCTCTCCATACAGAAGATACAGAAGAAAGCATCCTGAAGATGATTGAAAAGGTGAACCAGTTTGCCAAGGATTATCCTCAGCTTCCTCACGTAGCAACCGTATGTACCTACCCTAACTTTGCCGGCCTTATCAGCCAGAGTCTGGAGGTTGACGGCGTAGAAATCGCTGTAGTAAGTGGCAATTTCCCATCCTCTCAGACCTTTATCGAGGTAAAGATTGCAGAAACCGCTATGGCTATCAAGGATGGTGCTACAGAGGTGGATATCGTAATGCCTGTTGGCAAGTTCTTCAGCGAAGATTACGAGGGTCTCTGCGATGATATTCAGGAACTCAAGGAGACATGCGGAGAGCATAAGATGAAGTGCATTCTGGAGACAGGCGATCTGAAGAATTGCAGCAACATCATGAAGGCTTCTATCCTCGCAATGTACTCAGGTTCTGACTATATCAAAACCTCAACAGGCAAGGAGAAGGTCTCAGCTACCCCTGAGGCAGCATACGTTATGTGCCAGGCTATCAAGGCATATTACGAAAAGACTGGTATTCAGATTGGTTTCAAGCCTGCAGGTGGTATCAATACCGTTCATGATGCCGTAGTTTACTACACCATCGTGAAGGAAGTTTTGGGCGAGAAATGGCTGACCAACCAGTGGTTGCGCCTCGGCACATCACGCCTGACTAACCTCCTTTTGAGCGAAATTCTGGGCAAGGAAATCAAGTACTTCTAAAGATAATTTCAAAGTACCATTAAACATACTTAGAAGGATAGTTTTAAAGTACCATTTAAGATACTTCTAAAAAGAATTCTAGAGTATTGCTTAAAAGAAAAATCTAAAGAAAAGTAACTGAATATCAATAGAATACAAAAAAACAAAGGGTTGATTCTCTCTGAGAACCAACCCTTTTTATATTAAGCTTTTCTTTCAATCACAAAATCCAAGTAAGCCTTCAAGGCATTGTAAATATCCTTATCCTCCACATAAGTATCGAGGAAATTCATGGCTTCGGCATGGAAATCCCACATGCGCTTATCCGCATATTCTATACCTCCGTTTTCCTTTGTAAATGCCACTAACTGAGCTATTTCATCAGCCGTCACAGTATGAGCCTTTACCTTTCTGGCAAGCTTCATCATCTCCTCATCACCGGTAGACTTCAAAGCATATATTACAGGCAAAGTCAGTTTTCCTTCAACCATATCATTACCAGTAGGTTTACCTATCTCCTTGGAATCATAATAATCAAAGATATCATCACGGATCTGGAAGATGATGCCCAAGTTCTGTCCGAAACGCTTCGCCTCTTCAATCTGCAGTTCTGAAGCATTGGCAGAGATTGCTCCGATACCGGCGCAAGCCTCAAAGAGAGCAGCCGTTTTCTGCTTAATCACCTGATAATAAATATCTTCCGATATCTCTTCATTACTGATACTGTTGAGCTGAAGAATCTCACCATTAGACAGGATGCGGCCCAACTCAGCAAGATAACGCACGATTTCCTCTGAATGCGAATAAGATACATGAAGCAAGGCGGTGGAAAGAATGAAATCGCCCACAAGCACAGCCACCTTATTATTATAAGTAGCATTCACGCTAGCCTGTCCGCGGCGCTCCTCACTCTCATCAACCACATCATCATGTACCAGCGAAGCGGTATGAAGAAGCTCCAGACCTACCGCAGAATGCTGGGTAACACTGGAAACCTTTCCAAAATTACGTGCCATCAACAAGATGAGTATAGGGCGCATACGTTTTCCTGCGCGCTGACGGATGTGGTCAAGCACCTGGGAAAGGAGGCCATCGCTATGCATAAGAGACTTGTTGAACAAATCTATAAAATTTGCTAATTCTGCCTCTATAGGCAGCTTGATAAGTGATAAATAGTCCATTATATGTGAGTAAATCTACTTAATTTCTGAAATTTGTTACAAAATTAATCAATTCTTCTTGAAATATCGCATTTTTTTAGTAATTTTACACCACAAAAATGAATATTATGGATAAATTGTTCCTTTTAGACGCGTATGCGCTCATTTATAGGTCGTATTACGCCTTTATGAAAGCCCCTCGAATCAATTCGAAGGGACTCAATACTTCGTGTGTAATGGGGTTCTGCAATACCCTCAACGAGATACTTACCAAGGAGAAACCTACCCATATTGCGGTGGCTTTCGACCATGGCAAGACTTTCCGTCATGAGGCTTTCCCTGCATATAAAGCTCAACGAGAAGAGACACCGGAAGACATCAAACTCTCTGTGCCTATCATCAAAAATATCCTGGAGGCATATCATATCCCTATCCTTCAGGTAGATGGTTTCGAGGCGGATGATATCATTGGAACAGTTGCCTTGAAGGCAAGTGAAAAGGGGATGGAAACCTACATGCTCACACCCGATAAGGATTACGCACAACTGGTTCGTAACAATGTTTTCATGTTCCGTCCTCGTCATGGCGGTGGATACGAAAAGTTGGGCGTACAGGAAATTGAAGAGAAATACAGCATCACTTCCCCACTCCAGGTTATCGACCTCCTTGCTCTGATGGGCGACTCAGCTGATAACTTCCCAGGCTGTCCGGGCGTGGGAGAAAAGACAGCCATCAAACTTATCAACGAGTTCGGTAGTGTAGAAGGTCTTATCGAGAACTCTTCTCAAGTGAAAGGCAAGCTCCGCGAAAAAGTGGAGGGTGCAATAGAAGATATCAGGATGTCAAAGTTCCTGGCAACCATACGAACCGATGTTCCGGTAGAGATCAAGATGGAAGATTTGAAACGGGTAGAGCCAGACAATACAAAATTGGATGAAATCTTCACCGAGTTGGAGTTTAAGTCGTTTGCCAACCGAGTTCTTAACAAACCTAAAAAGGTGCAAACAAAACCTACTGGAGAGCTCGATTTATTTGGCGCACAGCAAGCCGACGGGCAGGAAGAGTCAAAAAACGCGAGTTTTGAGACCATTAAAACGACCACTCATTCATATAAACTCATTGATACAGAAGAAGATGTAAGGAAACTTTATGACTATTTATTGACATTCAATATTCTCAGTCTAGACACAGAGACCACATCTACCGCTGCCATTGATGCAGAATTGGTGGGTTTGAGCTTTGCCGTGAAGGAAAAAGAGGCTTTCTACGTAGCAATTCCAGCAAATCGTGAAGAAGCCTTAAAAATCGTAAACATCTTCAAACCTCTCTACGAGAACCCGGAAATCTTGAAAGTGGGGCAGAACATCAAATACGATTACGAGGTGTTGATGAACTACGGCATAGAGATTCAGGGCAAGATGTTCGATACGATGCTCGCCCACTATCTCATCCAGCCAGAACTTTACCACAACATGGATTACTTGGCAGAAGTATTCCTCAATTATCAGACCATCCACATCGAAGAACTGATTGGTCCGAAGGGAAAGAACCAGAAGTCGATGCGCGATCTCGCCCCATCAGACATTTACGAATATGCTGCCGAAGATGCCGACATCACCTTGAGATTGAAAAATGTGCTCGAACCAAAACTCAAAGAGATAGATTGTGAAGATCTGTTCTGGAATGTAGAAATGCCGCTTGTACCTGTTTTAGCCCACATGGAGATGACGGGAGTATGCATCGACACCGATACCCTGAAGGAAACATCCGAGAAACTCACCAACCGCCTCAATGAGATAGAACATCATATCTATGAGTTGGCAGGCGAATCGTTCAATATCGCTTCCCCACGCCAGGTTGGAGAAATACTCTTCGGAAAGATGAAGATTGTGGAGAAGCCTAAGAAGACGAAGACGGGCCAGTACGTAACAAGCGAAGAAGTCCTTCAGCAGCTGCGCAGCAAGAGTCCAATCATCGATGAGATACTGAACTACAGAGGTTTAAAGAAACTTTTGGGAACCTATATAGATGCCCTTCCAAAGCTTATCAACTCTCGCACCGGTCACATTCATGCCTCTTTCAACCAAGCCATCACAGCCACAGGACGTCTTTCTTCAAGTGATCCAAACCTGCAGAATATTCCTGTACGCGATGACGATGGCAAGGAGATACGCAGATGCTTCATCCCAGAACCAGGCTGCCTGTTCTTCTCTGCCGACTATTCACAGATAGAACTACGCATCATGGCACACCTGAGCCAGGATCCAAACATGGTAGAAGCATTCCGTGAAGGCTCTGATATTCATGCAGCTACAGCTGCCAAGATTTGGCACGAAGACATCAAAGAAGTAACAGATGCACAGCGCAAGAAGGCAAAAACTGCCAACTTCGGCATCATCTACGGCATCACGACCTTCGGTCTTGCCCAACGCATGAACATCGAAAACCGAGAGGCAAAGCAGATCATAGAAGACTACTTCCGCACCTTCCCTGGTGTTCAGGCTTACATGGAGAAGGCAAAGGAAATGGCAAGAGAGAAAGGCTATGCCGAAACCCTCTTCCACCGCCGTCGCTACCTGCCAGACATCAACAGCAAGAATGGTACTGTAAGAGGATTTGCCGAGCGCAATGCCATCAATGCCCCTATCCAGGGCTCTGAGGCAGACATCATCAAAGTGGCTATGATCCGCATCTTCAACCGATTCAGAGCAGAAGGCATCAGGAGCAAGATGATTATCCAGGTGCATGACGAACTCAATTTCTCCGTATATCCGGAAGAGAAGGAAAAGGTAGAGAAGATTGTGGTAGAAGAGATGCAGAACGCCTACCAGCTCAGTGTGCCTCTGGTTGCTGATGCCGGATGGGGAAACAACTGGCTAGAAGCACATTAGAAAAACCAGAAAGCGGCCGCAAAAACCGCAAGGCAACTTAAATACAAAGAAGCTCGCAAGATACCAAACGTTCATCTTGCGAGCTTTTCTTTTTCGAGATGTTTCACATGAAACAATCAAACATTCTATCAAAACACCACTAAAAAGACAAATAACTCCTTTATTCACAAGTACATTTAGAAATCTTTGTTTATTTAGATTAAAAAGGATAATAAAATTATAATATTTTCATATTTATTTGGTTCTTACAGAAATAAAGTATATATTTGCATAGTAAATCAGAAAGATATGCAAACGCACCTGTCTGATTAAAAGTGAATAGATAACAGTAATCAATCAAATTAAGAAAGAAAGGAACATTATGAAGAAATATGTTTGCGACGTGTGTGGTTGGATTTATGATCCAGAAGTAGGTGATCCAGAGGGCGGCATCGCTCCAGGTACAGCATTCGAAGACATCCCAGATGATTGGGTTTGCCCTCTTTGCGGAGTAGGCAAGGAAGATTTCAGCCCTGTAGAGGAATAAGTCTCTTTTGGGGGAATCACCCGAAGGATATCCTCACAAAGGAATCATCTGAATGAAATGCCTGATATTAAGGCAACACATTCATAAAATAATAGGAGGAACCATTATGACAAAAGTTAGAGAAATCTACCGCTGCCAGATTTGTGGCAATGTAGTAGAAGTTGTAAACCCAGGAGCCGTGCTCAGTTGCTGTGGCGAGCCGATGAAGCTGATGAAGGAAAACACCAGCGATGGCGCCAAAGAGAAGCACGTGCCTGTGATAGAACCTATCGAGGGCGGCTATCGCGTAACAGTAGGAAGTGTGGAGCATCCGATGCTACCAGAGCATTACATCCAATGGATAGAATTGCTCACCCCTACCGATGTACTTCGTCACGAGTTGAAGCCAGGCGAAAAGCCTGAAGCAATCTTCCTGACCAACGCAGAAGCCAAGGATGTTACGGCTCGAGAATACTGCAACCTTCACGGGTTGTGGAAGGGGGTAATCTAAAAGACTATGGAAAGGTAAAATCTAAAGGAACACTATAATTCAGGAGGACGTGTCTCTATATCGTAGACACATTCTCCTGATTTTTCATCTATAAATCAAAGTTTTCTCCAAAAAATTTTGGAACTTATTGAAATTATTCGTATATTTGCACCAAATAACTATTATACACGCATTTTTAACAATAATACGATATCATGTAACTACTCAGCACCCCTATGGGCATGAGTAATCGTCTTACTGTTGTACTACAGCAAGAATTGCATTGAATTTAGAATTTCCGTTCTTCATAGCAGTTTCAGCAATGGAGTGCAACTTGGCAAAATCATCGGCACCGCTGTCTGTTCGGAAGCAACCGCTGACTTTCTGCTTTATCTTGATTTTCCTAACTCCCCGCTCACTGGCATTGTTCTCGTAAGGCACACTTGGATTGGAGAGAAAGGTAAATAGGTAGTCTTTGACTTTAAGGATACCCCTCTTGAATTTCTCAAACTCGTTATCTAAATGCGTGAGGCTTTCACCCAAGAGGTTCTTCATCTTTGTCTTCAGTACCTTTATCTTTCTAGAGGTAATGTTGTCCTCTCTTCTGAGATTTATAGAGTGTTCTATCAGATGGATGAATCTCCGTGACCAGTTCTGGTTTGGATCCAGTTCGTTCAGATACTTTGCATTCCTAAGAAGATGAGCCAGGCAGACCTGATGGTCCTTAACATTCATCTTGAAGTAGCTCTGATGTCTGTCAGTCACAAGTGTCGAATAGGAAGTCCCTTTGGAAACTTGGAATCTATGGCCTTCTGACCTCGCGATTCTGACTGGAACACGTATGTAAGCAGGTCGTTCTGGAATATCCAGTTCCAATGCAGATGCTTTCCTACCGTAGCACCAGTTTCATCGGCTCCTACGACAGACGCTGTTTCCAGCCTCTTGCGTATTTCCTCATATGCACAGTCTGCCTTGCCGCTATTCTCTTTGAGTATGTTCTGCACTGTACCCTCACTTATATTCTGGCCGGACAGGTCGGATATAAGTTCTGCAATCCTTTGAACGGAATACACTGCACTACATTAAGGTATGTCACCAGTGCACGGAGGTTGTCACCATACTTGATACGACAGTTGGGAGCTTCGCAGTTGTTTACGCAACCGCATTCACAGACCTTCTCGTAATACTGTTCCTCGCAGGTCTCTACGACCACCTTGATATCAACAATTTGTGTCTTACGGATCTTCTGGCATGGTATATCAATCAAGAGCCGACCACAGCATTTACAATAGACGGGGTCGTGCTTTACAATTACGTCTGGTTCTGCTATAGTCTGCAGTGTGTGCCTTGTGGCCAGGCTGTCCACCGCTCGGCTTTCCGCTTGGCTTGCGAAGAGACTTTGTCCTGCGCAGCTCACGGGAAGCGATACTCTTGGGATGGAGGGATACTGCTGTTACTGCTGTTTTCTCGGGCTTTCCTGGTGTACTTGATGTATCGTCATCAGCTCCCTCGAGTTCCTTGATGCGCTCTTTAGCAACGGCAAGTTCTGCCTTTGTGGAAGCAAGTTCTGTCTTTAGATTATGTATCTCCACGTCCTTCTGGTTAATGACACGGTTGAGGCGTCCGATCTCCTCAGTCTTCTCGGAGTCGGACTTCTCAAGTTTGCGCAGACGCTGGTTTATCTGGCGCAAAACAACATCTATGTCAGTACAGTCGCTTGCCATTTTTTGGTGCAAAGATAAGCATTTTTCTCCACATGGCAAAATCACGATTTACATCCCTTAACGCAGACTTTTGACTTACGGGGAATGCAAAACGCATCTCCTGGCAGATAATCTGTTGAAAGGCGATAATAGACAAAGGAGACATGTTGGAGGCATCATCGGAAAAGAACTCGTTAAATGAACTGTTTTAAACAGCCTACGTCCTCATCGACTCAATCATTAAAAGTTTGTAATGATGAAGAAAATAAGCAAAATCAAGTTTATGCTTTATTAACGAGAAGTTTTCTATAGGGTGCTGAGTAGTTACGATATCATTTAATCATCATTTAATTATAAACATTTAAATCACAACAATTATGAGAAGAACTATTTTTACTTTTATCATGCTTTGTTTCATAACACTAACTCTGCAGGCACAAGATGTCTGAACAGCAGCAGGTTCTAGCACAATCTTCGGTTCTCATTGGAATGAAACGGATACCAGCAATGACCTGACCGATAAAGGGAACGGCATCTGGGAACTCACAAAATATTGCATTCTTGAGCAGAATGTGAAAAACGAATTAAAAGTCCTGAAGAATCACGATTGGTATACCGAAGTGCATCCTGAAAAGAAAACTATGTCTTTAAGGTAGAAGAGACTGGCATCTATGACGTGACTATCCAGTTTAACGCAAACAATTTTGAAATCAATGTCAAAACCACAAAGACTGGTGATGCAGTTATCGGCGAAAAGACATGGACTGTAGTAGGATTTAAAGCAATTCTTGGAAAAATTGGGACCAAACAGCGATAGAAAACGACATGATCAAACAGGAAGATAACGTCACATACATTCTGACCAAGACCAATCTGACCCTCGCTCTAGGTACTTATAAATATAAGATCTGTGCAAACCATGGATGGGCAGAAAACTATGGTGACAATAATGATTCTGAAGGTAATGCCTCCGTTTTATTACAAGAGACGGAATCTACGACCTCACTTTCACCTTCAATCAGGCAACCAAGGAGGTATCAGCTACAGCTGTACCAAGCGTAACCGACGGCATTAGCCAGATTGCCAGTGACATCAAGACCAAGAAAGTAATCTTCAATCTTCAGGGACAGCGCATTTCTGCTCCAAAACAGGGAGTTTACATCATCAACGGCAAAAGTAGTCTTGAAATAACAAATACTTATCATAGTAATCATCAGAAAGGCATTCACCAGCATCGTGAATGCCTTTTTAGATAATTTCCACGATTTTTCGTATCTTTCATTTATAATGTGTAACTTTGTATCCAATATATTTAAAGCAAAAGAACAATGGCAAAGAACAATAAGCAGACAGCTGGTCAAGATGGTGTCAGCAAAATGATCACCATAATTCTAAGAAATTCATCGCACAACAACTGAACTACGCTCGCACATCAGCTGTTATGCATGCGCACAACAGGTGATGTGCAATCGCACAACAGCTGTTGTGCGATTGCAGAAGGTATCTCTTCCAGCAACTTATCCTATCTTTCCCAACAACTTATCCTATATATCCCAAGGACTTATGTAATATTTTTCAGGTACCTCTCCCGTATATTCCAACGTCTTCACCTATATCGTTGCGCTTCCTCAAGCGTTTCTGTCGGTTTACCATCGTTGATTCTTCCGTCATCTATGATTTTTAGTTAATTTTCCACGATTTCTTTGTATCTTTCATCCATAATGTGTATCTTTGCATATAAATATATTTAAACGTTTAAAATAAGGCAACATAACAATGGCAAAGAATAATAAGCAGGCAGCTAACCAAGACGGTAACAGCACCAAGAAGGCTACAAAGAAAAGAAGAAAGTCAAGGTTTCGCATATCGTGAAACCAGAAAACATGACTTTAGAGGAATGGCAAATCAAACTGCGCAAGCAGGTGACCGATATCGAGCACTTCGATATCAGTTGTGTTGATGACGTCCTTTGCCCTGGAGAGTATATCGTTCACAACCCTGAAAAGAACAACGAGTACAAGGTGGTGTATCGTGGAGCCAACAGCGAATGGAATTATTGTTCCTGCATGGATTTCAAGACTTCGAGACTCGGCACTTGCAAACATATCGAAGCCGTCAAAAATGGTTTGGCGGAAAGAGGGGCGTACATGTACATCGGGAATTACCACCTTATACTTCTGTCTATCTCTCCTATCGGGATGAGCGATGCGTAAAGATTCGTATCGGCTCAGACAACAAGGAGGCATACGAACAGTTAGCCAAAGATTACTTTGACAAGAACCATGTCTTGAAGAAATCAGCCTATGCCCGCATTGGCTCTTTCTTGAAACAAGCTCGCCAAATCAGCGATACATTCAGATGCTATAAAGATGCCATTGACTTTATCATCGATATTCGCGAAAAGCGAAAAGAATGAAGATTGTGAAGACATACGATGACGAGAAACTCAACAATCTTCTGAAAGTAAACCTCTATCCTTACCAGAAAGAGGGCATCCGCTTTGCTGCAAAGGCAGGAAAGGCTATCATTGCCGACGAGATGGGTCTCGGAAAGACAATCCAAGCTATAGGTACTGCCGAACTGCTACGCAAGGAAAGTCTTATTGGCTCTGTACTCATCCTCTGCCCTACCTCGCTCAAATATCAATGGCGAAGTGAAATCAAGAAGTTTACTGATGCCGAAGTCTTCGTCATAGAGGAAGTCATCTCAAGAGAAAGGAAGCGTACAATCGCCCGGAACCTTATAAGATTATTTCCTATAATAGTGCCGCCAATGACATCAAGATACTCGGCTGTTTGCAAACCGATATGCTCATCATGGACGAGGTGCAGCGCCTGAAGAACTGGAACACGCAGATTTCCCGTGCGGCAAGAAAGATAGAATCAGATTACTCCGTAATTCTATCCGGTACCCCATTGGAGAACAAGCTCGATGAACTCTACTCTATCGTGGAGTTTGTTGATAATTTCCGCCTTGCCCCTTACTACCTCTTCAAAGACAAGCATATCATTACTGATGAAACAGGAAAAGTTCTGGGTTATAAGAACTTAAACGACATAGGCAAGAAGCTGGGCGATATTCTCATCCGTCGCCGCAAGAAGGATGTGAAACTCCAGATGCCTGAGCGTTCTGACAAGAACCTTTTCATTCCGATGACCAACGAGCAGATGGAGATGCATCAGGAGTGGCAGAACCAGGTACGTCTCCTGGTTCAGAAATGGCGCAGGATGCATTTTCTATCCGATAAAGACCGCAAGCGTCTCCTGCTCTTCCTCTCACAGATGCGCATGGTATGTGACAGCAGTTATCTCCTCGACCAAAAGACGAGATACGACACCAAGGTGGATGAATGCGTGAACATCATCAGCGACATTATCAGCGAGGAAGGTGAAAAGGTTGTGGTATTCAGTCAATGGGAACGCATGACCCGCCTCATCGCCAAGGAACTGGAGAAAAATAGGCTTTGAATATCTGCATGGTGGCGTGCCATCCGAAAAGCGCAAAACCTGGTAGATAATTTCATGAACGAACCATCGAGCAGGGTTTTCCTCTCTACTGATGCCGGAAGCACAGGCTTGAACCTGCAGTCAGCCGCTACCATCATCAACATCGACTTGCCTTGGAATCCTGCCGTTCTCGAACAGCGTATCGGGCGCATCTATCGCCTTGGTCAGCAGAACAACATCCAGGTTATCAATCTCGTAACACCTGATTCCATCGAGCAGGAAATGCTCGGTAAGTTGCGTTTCAAGACCTCCATGTTTGAAGGCGTTCTTGATGACGGCGAAGATTCTGTATTCATCACAGATGATAAGTTCAGCAAGATGATGGAAACAGTGAGCGGTATGGTGGAAGAGGACGAAGAAACAGAGAAGGCTCGCAACAAACATAAATCTAACGAGAATAAAGAAGAGGTTTCCATCCAGCAGCAAACGAACTCATCTTCGAACGGAGAATCCGTCTCTAATCGCTCAAGTCAGCCAAAGGATTTGGTAGCCCAAGGAATATCTTTCCTCTCAGGCTTAGCCGAAACCTTAAAGTCGCCAGAAGCCACAGCCCAGCTGGTTGATTCCATCGTTGAGAAAAACGAGCAGACAGGCGAAACCTCCATCAAGATACCTGTGGAGAGCAAAGAGACTGTCTCTAATCTCTTGAATCTCATAGGAAAGTTGTTTGCAAAATAAGTCATGGGTAAAAGAAACATAAGCATCAAGGACATTATTGCAAGATGTGTGGAGAGTATAAATCCAACGAGTCGTTCTGTGGTAAAGGACACAGACTGCACATCTGCAAGAAATGTATATCAATAAGAAATAAGGCTAAAAAGAAAAGAAACGTTTAGAACATGATAGAATTAACGAAGTCTCAGAAGAAAACAGCTCGCAAGCTCATTAATTTGGGCTTGCAGCGAGCGCCAAGTTCATGCAATCTACCAAAGATTTCATGAACAAGAACGCATCAGCAGAGGATGCACACGATGCATACCTCAAACTATATGATAAGGTATAGCAATTCGACAAGCATATCGCTCGCCGATACGATGGGATGTCAGGAGGTAGATATTACATCACCGTATGTTACCTATACTATGACGGAGTATTGACTGACGAAGACATCCGAAAGTTTGACGATGAGCTATATAACAGTTTGAAAGAAGCCAAGAAGTCTTTTCAAAATTAAACGATATGAGTTACACAGAATATTCTTGTAGCAGACTAACTTTTAAAATATGTTTGTTCTACCAAAAGAAATTGGAGATTTAGGAGATACAAGTATTTATTGATGAGCAAAGAAGGAAATAAATAACCTTTTCCTTGCTACAACCAAATAAAAGCGTAACTTTGCCGAAATATCATAAAAATAAGCAATTATGAAGGAAGAAGAAATCAAAGAATTGTTCGAGCAATTCGAAGCTATTGCCAACGAATACGAAGGCGTAGAATGTTGGAGTGCAAGAGAACTTGCACAAGTGTTGGGTTATTCAAATGGGAAAGATTTGAAGGAGTCATCGAGCGAGCTAAAGACGCTTGTATCAACGCTGGCGAAATGGTAGAATATCATTTTCCCGGCGTTGGGAAAATGATACCTCTTGCTAAAGGTGCTCAGCGTGAAGTCAAAGACTACATGCTGACTCGTTATGCTTGCTATCTCATTGCCCAAAACGGTGATCCACGCAAGCCACAAATCTCTTTTGCCCAAAACTACTTTGCCGTACAAACTCGCCGAGCAGAATTGGTGCAAAAGCGTTTGCTGGAATACGAACGTGTACAAGCACGTGCAAAACTTGCAGAAACAGAGAAGCGTCTCTCTGGTGTGCTGTATGAAAGAGGGTGGACAGCAAAGGCTTTGCCATCATTCGCTCACTAGGTGACAAGGCGTTGTTTAATCTCGACACGGCTCTTCTCAAACGTAAATTGGGTGCTCCTAACAGCCGATCTCTCGCCGATTTCCTTCCAACACTAAATATTAAAGCTAAAGATTTTGCTGCAGAAATGACTTCTGTCAACGTTCAGCAAAAGGATTTGCATGGTCAGCAAACTATCTGTCAAGAACATGTCGATAATAATAAGGCTGTTCGTAATATGATGCTCCAACGTGGCATTGTGCCAGAAGATCTTCCAGCAGGTGAAGATGTCAAGAAAGTAGAACACAGATTGAAATCTGACGAAAAGACATTAACCAAAAGAATAGCAAAAGAAATAATATCCATCACTATTTTATAACTAGAGAAGATGTAAGGATTTCACTCGTCATCAATGATTTTTAGTTAATTTTCCACGATTTCTTCGTATCTTTCATTTATAATGTGTAACTTTGCACCGGAAATTTAAACGTTTAAAGATAAAATGGCATTAAAATGTGGTATTGTAGGCCTCCCAAACGTGGGTAAGTCTACACTGTTCAACTGTCTGTCTAGTGCAAAGGCACAGGCAGCTAACTTCCCTTTCTGTACTATCGAACCAAACTTGGGCGTCATCACCGTACCAGATGAGCGACTCAACAAGTTGGCAGAGATTGTTCACCCAGGACGCATTGTCCCAGCTACTTGCGAAATCGTAGATATCGCAGGTCTCGTAAAGGGTGCCAGCAAGGGCGAAGGTCTTGGTAATAAATTCTTGGGAAATATCCGTGAGTGCGATGCTATCATCCACGTAATCCGCTGCTTCGACGATGACAACATCGTGCGCGAGGGTGGCGCTAAGGTTGATCCTTTGGAGGATAAGAGCGTCATCGATACAGAGTTGCAGCTCAAGGACCTGGAAACTATCGAATCTCAGCTCACCAAGCAGAAGAAGACTGCTGCAGCAGGCAACAAGGATGCTAAGACGATGGTTACCGTTTTGGAGGCTTACAAGGCCGAACTGGAGCAGGGAAGGAACGCCCGTGGCGTAACTTTCGAAAGCAAGGAAGAGCAAAGGTGGCTCACGACCTCTTCCTCCTCACTACCAAGCCTGTGCTCTACGTAGCCAATGTTGACGAGGCTTCTGCCAAGACCAACGAGTATAGCAAGAAGGTAGAGGAAATCGCCAAGGAAGAAGGTGCTGAGTGCATGGTCATCGCTGCAAAGACAGAGGAAGACATCGCATCGCTCGAAACCTACGAGGACAAACTGATGTTCCTCGAAGAACTCGGACTGGAAGAGAGCGGCGTAAACCGACTCATCAAGAAGGCATACGCCCTGCTGAACCTCGAAACATTCATCACCGCTGGTGAGATGGAGGTCAAGGCATGGACCTATCACAAGGGCTGGAAGGCTCCTCAGTGTGCGTCATCCATACCGACTTCGAGAAGGGATTCATCCGTGCAGAAGTCATCAAGTATGATGACTATATCAAGTATGGCTCTGAGGCTGCAGTACGCGAGGCTGGTAAGCTCGGCATCGAGGGCAAGGAGTACGTCGTACAGGATGGTGACATCATGCACTTCCGGTTCAATGTATAATCCTATTCTTCTACGGTTATGATAGCAAATCTGCTTAACTATATCGTATGGGACCCAGACCCAATTCTGGCTCATCTGGGGCCTATGACCATCCGCTACTACTCCACCTGCTGGATGATTGGTCTGCTGCTGGGCTATCTGCTCATGAGCAAGCTTTACAAGCAGCAGGGGCTCTCAGATGAGAAGTTCTCCCCACTGTTTCTCTACATCTTCTTAGGTGTACTGATAGGTGGCCGTTTGGGACATTGCATCTTCTATCAGCCGGAATATTTCCTCACCCAGTGGGATCACTTCATCGAGATGCTGATACCTATCCATCACATGCCAGACGGCAGTTGGAAGTTTACGGGTTATGAGGGACTGGCGAGCCACGGAGGCGTATTCGGCATGTTCGTCGGCATCTGGCTCTATTGCCGCAACATGAAGGTGAGCGGCTGGGTAGTGCTCGATAATATGGGTATCTGCTCAGGCATTACAGCCACCTTTATCCGTTTGGGCAATCTGATGAATTCAGAGATTATCGGCAAGGTAACCGATGTGCCTTGGGCATTTATCTTCGTTCGCGAAGACCAGTATCCACGCCATCCGGGTCAGCTCTACGAGGCTTTGGCATACTTCTGCTTTTCCTCCTCATCCTATTCATCTACAAGAAGAGAGGACCTAAGAGCGTAGGCACCGGTTTCTATTTCGGTCTTTGCCTTACTCTCATCTTCACCTTCCGCTTCTTCATCGAATATACGAAGGAGATTCAGGTGGCATTCGAGGCAGGTCTGCCTATGGATATGGGACAGATATTGAGCATTCCGCTCATCATCGCCGTGTATGGAGCATCGTTTCCAGCACAAAGAGAGCGAAAGAAAGAACGTAGAGGCAAAATAATATTAGACGACTTATTTTCAGATTATAAAAACCTCCTCGTGCAACAGCATCTGCTGCCACGGGGAGGGATTTATATTTTATCTTCCCAGCAGAATCTTCTTGATGTCATTGAGCTTGTTCAATGCCTCTACCGGAGTGAGATTGTTCACATCCAGCCCGAGTATTTCATCACGTATCTGCGTCAGTACAGGATCATCGAGCTGGAAGAAACTGAGCTGCACACCATCCTTAGGTTCATCGATGTGCTGTACGTTCGGTTTACGGCACCACCTACCCGGCATTGTCATCCTCCAACTGTTTGAGAATCACATTGGCACGGTTCACGATGCTGCGAGGCATACAATCTCTGCCACATGGATACCGAAAGAGTGCTCACTGCCTCCCGGTTCCAGTTTACGCAGGAAGATTACCTTTCCGTCCACCTCTCACACTCACATTGAAGTTCTTGATGCGAGGGAAGTTCTTCTCCATTTCGTTGAGCTCATGATAGTGGGTAGCAAAGAGCGTACGCGCCTGCGCCTTCTTATGTTCGTGCAGATATTCCACGATAGCCCAGGCAATGGAAATACCATCGTAGGTAGAAGTACCTCTTCCCAGCTCATCAAAGAGCACCAGCGAGCGCGGAGAAACGTTGTTCAGGATGTTTGCTGCCTCGGTCATCTCTACCATGAAGGTCGATTCGCCGAGCGATATATTGTCGCTTGCACCTACACGTAAAGATTTTATCCACCAATCCAACTCGGGCGCTCTCTGCGGGCACAAAACAGCCTACCTGTGCCAGCAGCACGATAAGGGCGGTCTGGCGCAGCAGAGCCGATTTACCAGCCATGTTAGGACCGGTAATCATCATGATCTGCTGTTTCTCGGTATCGAGCAGCACATCGTTAGGTACATAGCGTTCGCCCAGCGGCAGTTGGGTTTCAATCACCGGATGCCTGCCCTGCTTGATGTCAAGCACCTCAGAATCATCGACGATAGGGCGCACGTAGCGGTTCTCGTCAGATATCTTTGCAAATGACAAAGACAGTCCATACGGGCGATGAGGTTGGCATTGATCTGTATCTGCGGAATATACTCCTGCATGGCAGCTATCAGTTCGTTGAAGAGTTGTGCTTCCAATACAAGAATCTTCTCATCAGCACCGAGAATTTTTCCTCATATTCCTTCAGTTCCTGGGTGATATAACGCTCTGCCTGAGCTAGCGTCTGCTTGCGTATCCACTCCTCAGGCACCTTATCCTTAAAGGTATTTCTCACCTCCAGATAGTATCCGAAAACATTATTGTAACCTACCTTCAGACTCGAAATTCCTGTCTTTTCTATCTCCCTTTCCTGTATCTTGAGCAGATAATCCTTGCCGTGGCGGCTGATGGCACGAAGGTCATCAAGTTCAGCATTGAATCCGTCGGCTATCACATCACCCTTATTGACCAGCTGTGGCGGATCGGGCTGTATTTCCCTGGCGATGCGGTCTTTCAGGGTCTCGCATACGTTCAGCTGCTCGCCTACCCGCTTCAGAGCCTCGTTCGTAGCATGCTGGCATGCCACCTTGATAGGTTTGATGGCTTCAAGTGCATTCTTCAGCTGAACCACTTCGCGAGGCGAAACTCTACCCACGGCTACTTTGGAAATGATACGCTCCAGGTCGCTGATGCGATGCAGCTGGTCATCGAGAAGCTGACGGAATTCCGGTTCCTTGAAGAAATATTCCACGATGTCGAGGCGCTCGTTGATAGGTTTCACATCTTTCAACGGGAAGACCAGCCAGCGTCTGAGCATACGTCCGCCCATCGCCGTTACCGTACGGTCGATGACATTCAGAAGAGAAGAACCGTCTTCCTGCATAGGGGCAACCAGCTCCAGACTGCGGATGGTAAACCTGTCCATACGTACGAACTTATCTTCTTCGATACGTGAAAGGGCGGTGATATGATTAATCTGTGTATGCTGGGTAATCTCGAGATACTGCATGATGGCACCACTGGCTATCACGCCGTTCTTGAGATGCTCTACACCGAAACCTTTCAGAGATTTTGTCTTAAAATGTCCCAGGAGTTTCTGCAGGGCTGTCTGTTCGGTGAAAACCCAGTCATCCAGTTCGAAGGTACAGTATTTGCTGCCGAAATATTTCTCGAAGTCATTCTTTCGGGCGCGGTCGTAGAGCACCTCTTTCGGCATGAAGTTGCCCATCAGTTTTTCTACATAGTCGTAGGTTCCCTCGCGGTAAGAAACTCTCCGGTCGAGATATCCAGAAAGCTCACACCGCAGGCGGTCTTGCCGAAGTGTACGGCTGCCAGGAAGTTGTTCTCCTTGTAGTTCAGTACGTTATCTCCCATCGCCACACCCGGTGTAACGAGTTCAGTAATACCTCGCTTCACCATCTTGTCCATCTGGCTCAGTCCCTTCTTACCTTTTATTTCGAGTCGTTTCTTCTTCGGGTCTTCCAGCTGGTCGCATACCGCTACGCGCTTACCCGCCCTGATGAGTTTAGGCAGATAGGTATCCAGAGCATGATGAGGGAATCCTGCCATCTCGGTCGTGCCCGTAGAACCGCCATTATTGCGTCGTGTCAGCGTAATGCCGAGTATACGGGATGCCTCCACCGCATCTTCGCAGTAAGTTTCGTAGAAGTCACCGCAACGGAAGAGCAGCAGCGCTTCGGGATGTTTCGATTTCATCTCGAAAACTGTCTCATCATCGGTGTAAGACCTTTATTATCGTTTGCCATTATCTTTTTCTCCTTATATTATTTCTTTTAATTTACATAGTTTCTATCTACAATACTCCTCCTTAAACCACAGCCGGTATATCGGGTCAACAAAGACAAAAGCATCGTTTTGCTTTTCGATAATATCTTTGTTCTGGAGCGTTTTCCTGTTCTTGACAATCGTATTCGGATTACCAAGATTATAGATTTGTTTCACGGCTTGCGAGGAGAAATGCTGTTCGCCATTGGCTATAGCCTTAAGCATCTCTATCTGAGTAGAACTGAGATTCTCCGTATCATTCTGAAACATCGGGGTATTGATGTTGAGTACCTGTTTCAATCCCAGATGATATATATCTTCCGTCACTTCCGAAACCGTGAAACTCCAGATAAAATAGCACAACTGCTGGAGATACCAGGAATGGCAGGCCACGGCATCACAGATCCGCTCTGCCATCTCTGCAGAGATTGACTTTCCTGTCTTCTCGAAAGATGACAGAATGAATGGAATCAATGCTCCTTAGCTATCTTCTGCATGAAAATCACTTGTCCGAAGCGATAAAAGGACTATTGGAATTGTTGAAGATATTGAGCATCATGTTTCGCTTGCTGCCGTAGAGGCAGTAAGAGGTAAGCTGCTGTTGCTGCCATACCGAGCGCATCTTTCCCTCCATATCCTTATACTCAGGAAGGTTAGCCAACTGCTGGAACTCGTCTATGCAGACGATAATCCTGATGCCCTTTTCCTTTGCCAGCAACTCAGGCAGTTGGAGAATCGTCATCTTATCACGCTCTTGTGGCACAAACTTCAGGTCAAAAGCCATGAAGTCGGTCACCTGGTCGCTTACTACAACCTGCGGTATCACGCCTGTCAGGAATTTCTTTGCATCCTCTATCCACCGTTCCATTTTAGAGGAAGCACAAGCTATAACCTGACTGGCAAAGTGCGATAAAATTCAGATTCAGAGCCGATGCTGAAGGCATCGATATAACAGATTCTTACGTTATTATCCTCACCAGCCAATTCGCTCATCGCCCTTTTCACTAGCGATGATTTACCCCATCGGCGTGGTGAAATCAGCATCACGTTGATATGGGAGGACAGTAATTGCTTGAGCAAAGCCCTGTCTTCCTGTCTGTCGATAAAATTCTCATTGGTGGCTAATGTACCAAATTGAAATGGTGATAGATATTTTGCCATATTCCTAGTAATTTGGTACAAAGTTACGAAATATTACCCTAAGGTAAGTTACCCTAAGGTAATATTTAGAGTTTTAAATGAATATATGCTGCATTACCATAATAAAGCCGTACTTTTGTACTCATGAAAAGAAACAATTATACATAGGGTTCTGTCGGTTGCTTGCTGCGCGCTCGTAGCAATAGGCATCACCTTGCACCTGCTCTACCCAAGAAACAGATACAGAACCTGGTGAAAAACCCACCGGTTCTCCATCTCAAGCCACAGCCTGCTGATACGCTGAAGAAGAAACCTGTGAAGAAGATGGATTTCAATATCTCCGGAACTTTAAGAGATAAGGAAGGAAAGGGAGTGGCTGGCGTCATCGTGAGCGATGGATTCAACTGTGTAAAACCGATGCACAGGGCAGATATAAGATGAAGCGAGACAGCCTGGCAAAATTCATATACTATTCTGTTCCAGCCGATTGCGAGGTTCCTACCCATTCTAAGACCGATCGCACGGCTTTCTTCTACCAAAAGGTATCCAAGGGGAAGAAGACCTATAACTTCACCCTCACCCGACTGCCGGGCGGCAAGGAGATTCACTATAAGATGATTGTCATCGGCGACCCGCAGGTTACCAATGCCTACAGCCCTTATTATACTTCTCCGGATGATAATCCCATCAAGAAGAGTGATGTAGAAAGATTCACCACCCAAACCATGGCAGATATCAAACAGACCATCAGTTCGCTGCCTGCCGGAACACCTCTACGGGCTCAGCATGGGTGATGACGTGCAGTATTATGGTGGCTACAACGCCAAACTGGAGCGTCAGATACGCCAGGCATTGGGCTCTTCAGAGATGCGCCTCTTCTCCGTCATCGGCAATCACGACCAGGATGGCAAGGCGCTCTACCGCAGGAAATGGGAGGAGAATTTCGGTCCTACCGATTTTTCCTTCAATCGTGGCGATGTGCATTATGTCTGCATCAATAACTGCTTCTTCCATCGCGGCATGTCCTATTATTCGCCGGGCGAACTGCGTGAACGGCAGGTGCGCTGGCTGAAGCAGGATCTCGCCCTCACGCCAAAGGATATGAAGGTGATACTCTGTTATCATATTCCTTTTACCTTTGGTAATGCGCCTTTCAGCAAGGCGAAGCCGCTGACCAATGCCCATGAGGAGGGACATTATTCTTCTTCCCGTCTCTCGCTCCTGCTTTCTTTGCTGAAACAGTTTAAGGGCGGCTACGAACTCTTCTGCGGACATACTCATTTTGCCTGCAACCACGAGATCAATTATCAGGGCGAGGATGTAATGGAGCATTGTCATGCTGCCGCCTGTGGTAATATATGGCAGTCGAATATCAACATCTGCGGAACTCCAAATGGATATTATGTATACAGTTTTGTGGGTACCAGCATCAGCAACTGCTATTACAAGGGAACTTTCTGGGATAAGAGCAAGCAGATGACCTTGTTCCGTGCGCAGACCGATTTCAACGGCGAGAAATACTCTAGGGATTGGCAGTTGGCAAACAACAGGAATATCCTGGTAGCCAATGTCTTCAATGCTACCAGTCATTGGCGTGTTGTAGCCGTAGAGGATGGCAAAGAATATATGATGGGGCGCCTCAGCGGAAAGGGGCAGGATGCCTTTGCCGCCCTATCATCATAAATACAGCGAGAGTGTATCTTACCGGTTCGTGAGCAAGGGAATGGTTATCTCATCATGAACCACCTTTATTATTATACTCCTAGGAATCCGAATGCCAGAATCATCATCAAGGCATCCGATCCATACGGAAATACCTATACGGCATCGAGCGATGAGGTAACGACAGAGCCTTTCGCCAACTTTGCCCATTATTACGAAAAGAGTATAAGGAATATAAGAGTAAGAAAGATAAGATGTTGCGGGATTCTATATCTGGCAGACAGAAAGATTCACTTGCTGCAAGGAAGAAAGATTCTGCAGCAGTACAAAAAAAAAGAGAGGGTGCGTCATAAGTTGATGATGCACCCTCTTTTTACTTGTTCAATTTCCAGGTAACACCATCCTTGGTGTCCTTTACCTCGAAACCAGCTTCAGCCAGGGCATCGCGAATCTGGTCGCTGGTAGCCCAGTCCTTATCAGCCTTAGCCTTGGCACGCAGGTTGAGAACCATATCCACTACCTTGCCATAAGCCTCTTCACGAGCATCATTGTTGGCTCCCTTCTCACTCTTCAGACCGAGCAGGTCGAAGGTGAAGAGATGCATGGTGTCTGAAAGCTCCTTCAGGTCTTCAGCAGAGATGTTTGCCTTGTGGTCGAGGGCTGTGTTGATTACGTGGCAAGCCTCGAAGAGATAGCTGATAACGAGTTGAGTCTGGAAGTCATCGTTCATCGCATCGTAGCAGCGCTGGCGCAACTCGCTTACAAACTTCTTCACCTGATCATCGCTCTGCTTAGCCACAGGCACACGCTCCAGGTCGTTCAAACCATTCATCAGGCGCTCCAATCCCTTCTGGCTAGCCTTCAATGCATCGTTAGAGAAATCTACGGTGCTGCGGTAGTGAGCAGAGAGGATGAAGAAACGGATGGTCATTGGCGAATAAGCCTGCTCCAGACTGTCGTGATTGCCTGTGAAGAACTGCTCCAGGGTAATGAAGTTACCCAAGCTCTTACCCATCTTCTGACCGTTAATGGTAATCATATTGTTGTGCATCCAGTAATGAACCATCTGGTCGCCCTGAGAAGCCACAGCCTGAGCAATCTCGCACTCGTGGTGAGGGAAAATCAAATCCATGCCGCCACCGTGAATATCGAAGTGGCTGCCCAAGTACTTGCGTCCCATCGCAGTACACTCGCAGTGCCAGCCAGGGAAACCATCACTCCAAGGACTAGGCCAGCGCATGATGTGCTCTGGTGAAGCCTTCTTCCAGAGGGCGAAGTCAGCCTGGTTCTTCTTCTCGCCGATACCAGCCAGCTCGCGGCTCTCGTTGATTACGTTCTCCAGGTTACGTCCGGAGGATACCGTACTTATGATCCTTGTTATACTTCTCGATGTCGAAGTAGATAGAGCCGTTGCTCTCGTAGGCATAGCCATTGTCCAGGATTTCCTGAACCAGTTTCTCCTGTTCGATGATATGGCCTGTGGCATGAGGCTCAATGCTAGGAGGGAGTACGTTCAGCGCCTCCATGGCATCGTGGTAGCGGTTGGTGTAGTACTGCGCAATTTCCATTGGCTCCAACTGCTCCAGGCGAGCCTTCTTCTCAATCTTGTCATCGCCTTCATCTGCATCGTGCTCCAGGTGGCCAACGTCGGTAATGTTTCTAACGTAGCGAACCTTATAGCCCAGGTGCTTGAGATAACGGAAGAGTATATCGAATGTGATGGCTGGTCGTGCATGACCGAGATGCGGATCGCCATACACGGTAGGGCCACAAACATACATGCCCACGTTAGGAGCGTGGAGCGGAGTGAATCTCTCTTTCGTACGTGTGAGAGTGTTGTAAATCAGTAATTTCTGTTCCATCTTGTATGAACCTTTCTTTTATATTATTTATATTTTGAGTGCAAAGTTAACTCATTTTTCTGATATATCCGACAAATCATTCGCAAAATGTTATTAAATTCCTCGAAAATATCAATGGAACTGATTTTCCATGGTAAATTCTCTCTGTATGATGCTGCTATATTTTTGCATAAAGTAAGTAGTTTTGTATATCTATTCACTATTTGTAAGTTTTTGCCAATTATATGCATAAAATTATCAAATTATTAGCATATATCGAAAATAATGTGTAACTTTGCAGCCGCAAACAGTTATCAATTATCAAGAAGGCGGCTATAAGTTCCGCTAATGAGTATTAAGTTAGAAGAAAATGGCATATACAAGATTGAGTGCTGCCGAAGCGGCAGCGATGATTAACGATCAAGATACAATCGGATTGAGTGGTTTCACACCAAACGGCGTGCCTAAGGCAACCTTCCGCGAACTCTCCAAGAGAGCCGTGGCTGAGCACGAGGCGGGCAGACCTTTCCAGGTGGGCATCCTCACGGGTGCTTCTACCTCGCAGAGTATCGAAGGTGACATGGCAGCAGCCCATGCCATCAAGTTCCGTGCGCCATTTTCTACCAACAAGGACTTTAGAACTCATACCAACCTGGGCGAGATTGATTATGAGGATATGCACCTCGGTCACATGGCTGAGCGCCTGCGCCGTGGTTTCTATGGCGAAATAGACCTTGCCATCATCGAAGTTTCTGATTTGGAAGAAGGCGAAACTACCTGCAAGGCATTCCTTACCTCTGCGGCATCGTTCCTACCATCGTTAGATTGGCAAAGAAGGTGCTCATCGAGAAGAATACCTTCCACAGTCCAGCTTCCCGTTATCTTCACGATGTATATGAGATAGCAGAATGCCCATTCCGCACACCTATCCCAATCTTGAATGTGGGCGATAGAATAGGTAAAGAGTATGTGGAGATTGATGCCCGCAAGATTGTGGGTGTGGTAGAATGCAACATTCCGGAGGAGGCGCGTGCCTTCAAACCGCTCGACCCTGTGACCGAACAGATGGGACATAATGTGGCTGATTTTCTGGTCAGTGACCTGAAGAAGGGACATATTCCTCCTCAGTTCCTGCCTTTGCAGAGCGGAGTGGGCGTAACTTCCAATGCTGTATTGGAGGCATTGGGACAGAACCCTAACGTGCATTCAGCGTTTATACCGAGGTGGTTCAGGATGCCGTGGTAAAATACATGCGCGAGGGAAGAATCAAGGATGCTTCCTGCTCTTCGCTCACCGTAACAAACGATACATTGAAAGAGGTGTATGATGATATTGATTACTTCAAGAAGCATCTCACCATCCGCCAGAGCGAGATTTCAAACTCTCCTGAGGTCATCCGCCGTCTAGGTGTCATCGCCATGAACACCGCCATCGAGTGCGATATCTACGGCAATGAGAACTCCAGCCATATCTGCGGCAGCAAGCTGATGAATGGTATTGGCGGTTCCTGCGATTACGAGCGCAATGGTTACATTTCTATCTTCACCACACAGAGTACCACCAAGAACGGTTGCATCTCTGCCATTGTTCCGATGTGCAGTCACGTGGACAGTACCGAGCACGATGTGGATGTCATCGTTACCGAACAGGAGTAGCCGATCTCCGTGGCAAAGGCCCATTGCGCCGTGCCAAAGAGATTATCGAAAACTGTGCCCATCCGGATTACCGCCCTATGCTCCGCGAATACTTGAAGTTTGCCGAGAAGGGCCACGAGCCACAGAGCGTGCTGCTCTCGCCATGCACGATACCTTCCTGAAGAAGGGTGACATGAGATTGACTGATTTCGGAGAATATCTGAAATAATAAGAAACAATACACATTTTCTAGGCGTAAGGCATACGCCTAGAAAGGTTTTTTTTTTATCCATCACGTTTTCCATTTTCGATTGACGAAATGTTTACAATATCCATCACACTATTTAAACGCCTGTATATTAGCACATTAAGAGGTTTAGAGATACAAATCGTGATGGATGATAGATGATTACATAAAACTTATTCACGAATACGGCTGCATCGGGTTACGAATATGACTGCAGGCTAACGGAGACGTATCTGTAAGCTTATCGAGACGTCTGTATCAGCTAACAGAGACGTCTGAACTCGCTGATTGAACTACTTGAGTTGCTTGATTGAACCACTTGAGTATTCTTCTTCATGTGCTTGCATGCAACCATAAAACTTTTCAGCAACTTTTCCCGGAAGTATGGAAGAAGGCAGAGTTGAAGGCAAATATGAGGCCAACACAGAAACAGCACAACGCTTGCTGGCGATGTGACTTTCTGCCGAACAGGTAGCCAAAGCTACCCAGCTACCTTTGGAAATCATTAAGAATCTGAGCAATTCAAAAACACAAGTTTGGCATGAACTCAACTTATAGTTTCAGGAGTTTGGCAAATTCCCAGACTACAATACGGTTACACTGACATTCAGGGAATGCTTGGTGCCGAACTGAGGAATCTCCAGACAGCCATCGCTCATATCCACGATGTTTTGCTTGACTCCCTTCACCTCATTACCGAAGATGACGGCGTAGCCTTTGGGAAGTGAAGAGTGAAGAGTGAAGAGTGAAGAATTCTCTTGCTTTACAGATTCGATTTCCTGATTGAAAAGCTTGTCATGAGCCTCAGGCAGGTTCTGGAGCTTGGTTGAGCCTTCTACCTGCTCGATGCTATATACAAAGTAGCCTTTCTGCTTCAACTTCTCTACCGCCTCTTCGGTAGTCTTGAAGTATTCCCAATCCACGCTGTCTTCGCCACCCAATGCCGTTTTATGAATCTCGGCATTGGGAGGGTGGCGGTGATTCCGCAGAGATACACCGCCTCTACACGGAAGGCATCGCAGGAACGGAAAACACTTCCTACATTATATAATGAACGCACATCATCCAGGACCACTATCAGGGGCAGTTTCTCGGCTTCCTTGAATTCCTCCAGGGTGAGGCGGTTCATCTCTATCGTTCTTAATTTGCGCATTATAATATACCTTTTATATATAATATAATCAGAGGCGGTTAAGCCTCTGCCTCTTTGGTCTTGTAGGCAAGGGCGTACATGCGAATCTGCTTGATCATCGCCAGAAGACCATTGCTGCGGGTTGACTCAAATGGTCTTTCAGACCAATTTTCTCTACGAAATAGAGGTCGGCATCCATAATCTCGGTTGGGGTATGACCGCTCAACACACGGATGAGGAGGGCGATGATACCCTTTACGATGAGCGCATCGCTATCGGCAGTGAATACGAGCTTGCCATCTACATAATCGCATTGCAACCATACGCGGCTCTGACAGCCGTCGATAAGGTTCTGCTCGTTCTTGTATTTCTCATCGAGAGGAGCCAACTCGTTGCCCAAGTCAATGAGCATCTGATACTTATCCATCCAGTCGGTAAAATCCTGGAACTCCTCTACTACTTCATCCTGCAATTCATTAATTGTTGCCATTATTTTATTTCTTTAATTTCGTTTACTGTAATCAACTTATAGAGCTTGTCGTTAGGGCGTACCTTATCTGGTACAGGGATGGAAACTCTCCAGCCCTGCTGCGCTGTTTCTACCGTTTCAGGTCGTAGCGGATTTCATCGGCATGGAGATACATCACACTGGTGTTACCCGTAATCAGCAGTTTCTCGCCCTTGTCGAAGGTAGATGCCTCTACGGCTACTTCTGCCACACCCAACTTAGAGAAATATTTCATCACCTTGCCCACGAGCACCTTCTTCTCAGTAGCTACGGAACCGTAATGCTTGTTCCATTCACCGAGAGTCTGCCCCTGGTAATAACCATCCCAGAAACCACGGTTGAAGACGGTGGCGAGTTTCTCATCCCACTCATCCTTCTTCTCCTCGGTAAAGGTTCCGTCGAGCACGGCAGCTATCGCCTCCTTATAACATTTCACTACGGTATATACGTATTCAGGACCACGGGCACGGCCTTCAATCTTGAAGACGCGCACACGCATCCATCATGCGGTCGATGAAGCGGATGGTCTTCAGGTCCTTCGGACTCATCACATACTTGTTGTCGATTTCAAGCTGGTTGCCAGTTTCGTTATCTGTAACAGTATAGCTGCGGCGGCAGATCTGCACACACTCGCCACGGTTGGCAGAGCGGTTGGCATTAGCGAGACTCATGTAGCACTTGCCCGATACAGCCATGCACAGAGCACCATGACAGAACATTTCGATGCGGATCTGCTTGCCCATAGGTCCACAGATGTTCTGCTGTTCTATCTGCCCATGGATGTGCTTCACCTGGTCCATGTTCAATTCACGTGCCAGTACGGAAACATCAGCAAAGCGTGCATAAAATTTCAAAGCCTCTGTGTTTGAGATATTTAACTGTGTAGATAAGTGAACCTCCTCGCCCACTTCATTGCAATAGCTCATTACAGCCACATCGCTGGCGATGACAGCAGAGATGCCTGCCTCCTTGGCAGCATCGATGATTTCCTTCATCGTTGGGATGTCGTTATCGTAGATGACAGTATTGACGGTGAGATAGGTCTTGATACCATGCTCGTTGCAGGTAGCAGCAATCTCACGCAAATCATCGATAGTAAAATGGTTGGCTGAATGGGAGCGCATGTTCAACTTGCCGATACCAAAGTATACGGAGTCGGCGCCAGCCTGTATGGCAGCAGCCAGTGACTCGCGTGAGCCCACTGGTGCCATCACTTCAAATTCGTTTATCTTTGTATTCATGAATGCAATTTTCTAATTTCAGGTGCAAAGTTACACCAAAATGAAGACAAAACACAGAAAAATGGAGAAAAATGACAGAAATTCGATTATATTGACAAATCAATCACGATTATTTGTCTATATTTGCCTATAAATAAGAATATATCCCTAGGATATACTTCTTTTATATGAATCAATCCAGTTTTACGGCTGGTATTATTAATTAAAATTAAAATGAAAGCGTATGAAGAAAGCTTTTACCTCAGGAATGATTCTGTTCCTGGCAATGACCACAATGGTTAGTTGCACACAAGAAAACGTGATGCTTGAAACAACACCACAAGTCAAGAACCAAGAAGTAAGATTCTGCTTCTTCGAAAGCTCCATTGTGCCTATCGGGCAGGATGAAGAAAGCAATCTTGCCAGAACGAGAGCCGATGGGAGCAAGCAATCGCTCAAGGATGCAAAACTCTACACAGATCTGCAAGTATGTCTCATTCCGAAAGGAGATGAAACTACTGCCGCTATACCGTAAGACAGGAAAACTGGGATGACGAATTCGGAAACGTTAGCCTGCAGGTGCCGGGCAGGAGAATACACGCTCATTGCCGTAGCAGCAAAACTGATTTGCAGCAGGAAGAACGAATCGAAGTAAAATCAAGGTATGAAATGACCTTTGCCAACAATATTGTACGCGATATGGCGTATACCCTGCAGGATATCAAGGTGGAATCGGGCAGCAAAGCCGTAACACAGAATGTTTCGCTGAAACGTGCCGTCAGCTGTTTTAAACTGCAAGCTACCGACCCGATGCCTCTTACTACCAATACGCAGGATATCACGATAAGCGGAAGCTGCGGTACGGTGTTCAATCCTTCTACCGGATTCTGCAAAGAAAAGGCTACCATCACCCGAAGTTGGACTTTCGACCCCAAAAATACCAGAAACAATACATCAAATTCACACTCTACACTCTTCTGACCGACAATGATGTAACCGACATTCATATAACAACTACTGGAAAGGACAAGGAAGGAAAAGCAGTAAAGACCGTCAACTTTGACAACGTACACCTGGTCATCGGAAAGAAGACTACCTATACCGGTCCGCTCTACACCTACCCTGCCAACAATATGTCGTTCACAATCAACCAGGCGGAGATTCCAGCATCAGGCTATGACAAGAATTTTAATAACCCATGGCGTTTTAAGAAAGATTAATGCCACAGATTAAAATCTTTTTGTATTTTTGCGGCATGGAAAGAAAGAACATTATAACCATAGGACTCGCTCTGCTTGTATTCGCGGTTGCGGATACAGGCAGCAGCGAGCCTATCTCAGAGACAGGTGGAGGCGAGGATTATCTTCCGAAGTACATCCACCTGATCAGTACTACACCCGTCAAGGACCAGGGCAACAGCGAACTCTGCTGGGCATACGGCATGCTTACCACCATCGAAAGCGAGCACATCATGAAGGGGATTCCGTGAATCTCTCCATCGCCTACATAGCCCGCATGATGCTGGAAGAACAGGCACTGGAATATTACTTTGCACAAGGAAAGAAGAACATCAGCCTGCGCGGTACTGCCCCGATGCTGATACATTATATAGATAAGTATGGTGCACAACCTTACGACAGCTATGAAGATCCGAAGCACGTGAACTACAAGGTGCTCTGCCGCAAGGTGCAGAAACTGTGCGATGGCGCCATCTTGAAGAAAGCGGGCATCAGCCAGCTCAAGGAGGAACTGAACGACCTGTTTGACGCAGAAATAGGCTACATGCCTGCCAAGGCCGTACACATGCTGGGTGCCGAATATACCCCTCAAGAGTTTGCCCACAGCGTATGCTATCCCGAGGAGTATGTATCGCTCACCAGTTTCTCGCATCATCCTTACAGAGAATACTTTGCGCTCGAGATTCCCGATAACCGGATGCACGATGCCTATCTGAACCTTCCGCTCGACGAGCTGATGCTCCACATCAGGAAGGCGGTAGAAAAAGGACACCCGGTATGCTGGGAAGGTGACATCAGCGAACCTGGCTTCAAGGAACCAAGGAAGAACTGTGTAGACATACAGCCGATGGAACGCCCCGTGACCCAGGCATCGCGACAGAAGGAGTTTGAACAGCTTCGCACCACCGATGATCATGTGATGGAAATCATAGGTATCTTCATGAAAGGCAAGCAGAGATTCTACGTCTGCCGCAATTCATGGGGCAAGAACTGGGGCAACAAAGGACTCATCTACCTATCGGAAGACTATCTGCGCCTCAAGACCATCGCCGTGTTCATGAGCGAAGAGGCATATATAATAAGGTATAAGCTCCCAAACAGGCTTCAGACATAAGAAATGTGTTAAAATGGTTAACATACATCAAATAGCTGTTAAATAGCACGTGTGTGCGCACACACATAGTTGATTTATATCAAAAGAGGCTTTTATGTGATTTTCTCTTAAAACATTTGGTGGGTTCGGAAAATCGTCGTACCTTTGCATCGTCAATAAGACAAAAAGGTTATTAGGTTTTAGGTTAAGATTGTTAGTTGTTTTAGGTTATTAGTTAGTTTAAAGGTAAATTTAAGATTGTTTATTCAGAGAAACGGTATTAGTTAAGGTAAAGAAAAGATTGTTTATTCAAGGACGACAAAAAGTTTAGGTTATTAGGTTTTAGGTTTAAGATTGTTAGTTGTTTTTATTAGGTTTTAGTTTAAAGGTAAATTTAAAGATTGTTTATTCAAGGACAACAGGATAATTCAACAGGTGAGTTGAAGGTAAAAAGATCAAATGTATGGGATAACCAAAGATGACGCCTGAGCAGAATTGCTGCTTCGGGCTTCGTAATGGAAAGGGTAACAAAACCCTTGAGTTATGAGAAATTTGGGAATATCGTATTAGAAGAGCGCAATTTCGAAATCATTCGAAGTTGCGCTCTTTATTTTATCCCCTAGGTAAAGAAGCTAGGACATATGTATTACTACATAAAAACTTTGCCAAAGACTATAGCCATAACTCCTTAAAGTACTTAACTCATTTACTCCTAGACTGGAGAAAGTTCAGTTTGAGAAAAATAACCGCCAAATTATTTTGTTTTACCAACGAAAAGTCGTAATTTTGCAGAAGATATATAAAGATAAGAAATTATGGCAAGACATCCTCTCTGGAACGAAGAATACTGGCTCCTGCTGTTGCAGCTGTACCAGAAGAAGCCCATGGGCGTGAAACCTCTCTATTCGAAAGGGATGGTCGACTTGAGCCTGGAACTGCATATTCCACCTGAGTTTCTGCACGAACAGATGTTCAAACTCAGAATGGTGACTCCGAGAATCAAGCGACTATGGGAAAAGTATGCCGATAAGCCACAGAAACTGAAGCGCGATATACAGCGCATCAGACAGATGAACGGCTGCGGAAACGCCATACAGTTCTTCGAGGGAGTGGAAGTGAAGGAAACATTCGAGAAAAACTGGGAACCACTGGAAAGTGAACCATCGCTCACCCGCGTGAAACTCATCATCATCCTCGATCTCTACTTCCAGCTTACACCAATCACCATGGTGCCGGAAACACCGGAAATCATCGACCTGGGAAAACTCATCAGGACATCACCGAAGGTCATTGCCGAGGCGATGGGCGTATTCATGTACTGCGACCCCTATCTCAACCGCGAAGATATGCTGATACACCCGCTGCTAGAAGCATGCAGCGACATCTGGCACCAATACGGAAACGGAAATCCAGACAAGCTTTACCAGCTTGCCAACGAACTAAAAGAATACTTTAAGTAATTATGGCTCAAAACTCATACAGACACAGGCACAGAAGTTACAGCAACTTCAAAGACTTTCAGCCCAGCAAATGCTGCAGGTGAAACTGTTGGAAATGCCGCTCACGGAACTGGAAGACAGTATCAATGCAGAACTGGACGATAATCCCGCTCTGGAAAGCGAGAACCCAGACGACATGCTCAACGAGAATGTCGCCAATGATGATTCGCCCGCAGATGATGAGTACGACAACAGCAGCGATGAGGATGCCTACGAGGCTGAATCTGAAAAGAAGAAAGAAAAGACGAACTGGACCAGGCACTGGAAAGCATCGGAAAAGACGACCAGATGCCTGACTACAATACAGACAGATACAACAACCAGGACAGCGCTGACTACGAAGAAATGGTTTACGGCGACACCACCTCTTTCTATGATAAGCTGAAGGAACAGATGGACATGCAGCCGCTCAGCGACAAGGAGAAGGAAGTAATGGAATATCTCATAGGTTCACTGGATGACGACGGACTGCTCCGCAAGGACCTGGACAGCATCTGCGATGAACTCGCTATCTATCACAACATCGATGTTACGGAAAAGACATCGAGCACGTGCTCCACATTCTACAGACCTTCGACCCAGCCGTAGGAGGAAGAAGTCTGCAGGAATGCCTCCTGCTGCAGGTTAAGAGACTGCCAAGAGGTGTGCTCCGCAAGACAATGGAAGAGGTGTTTACCGACTATTTTGACGAGTTTACCAAGAAACATTGGGACAAGATCAAGGCAGGACTGGAACTGAACGATACACAGGTAGAAACCCTGCAGGCAGAAATCAGAAAGCTGAACCCGAAACCGGGCGCATCGATGGGCGAAACAGAGGGAAGAAACATGCAGCAGATTACCCCGACTTCATCATCGACACCAATGATGACGGAACGATTACATTCTCGCTGAACCGTGGCAACATTCCGCAACTGACGGTTTCGCCATCATTCACCGACATGATTGACACCTACAGGAAGCATAAAGACAAGATGAGCCGGAGCGACAAGGAAGCCCTGCTCTACGCCAAGGAAAAGGTGGACAAGGCACAGGGATTCATCGAAGCCATCAAGCAGAGAAGACATACCCTCATCGTCACCATGAAGGCAATTATCGACATACAGCGGCAGTTCTTCCTGGATGGAGACGAGGCTGACCTGAAACCGATGATCCTGAAGGATGTAGCAGAACGCACGGGACTGGACATCAGTACCATCTCGAGAGTGAGCAACGTGAAGTATGCCCAGACTAAATGGGGCACCTTCCCGCTGAAGTTCTTCTTCACAGACAGCTACACCACTGAAGACGGCGAAGAGATGTCTACCCGCAAAATCAAGATTGCCCTGCACGACATCATCGAGAAAGAAGACAAGAAAAGCCGATCAGTGATGATGCACTCGCCAAACTGCTGAAGGAGAAGGGATTCCCTATCGCACGACGTACGGTGGCAAAATATAGGAGCAACTAGGCATACCGGTGGCACGACTCAGGAAATAAGATAGTGGTATGAATCAGGAAGAAACCGAGGCCCACCACAAAATATTTGAGAGATAAAAGAATATATACGTTATTAGTGTTATGAAAGAGAAGAATATCATATTGACAGCACGCATCATGAGCATGATCTTCACGCCCTTCTATCTGCCGATGGTAGGACTGATTGCTCTGTTCATCTTCAGTTATATGTCGCTGTTACCGATAGGATACAAACTGGTGATGCTGGGCATGGTCTACCTCCTGACCGTCGTAGCTCCATCGCTACTCATCCACCTCTACCGCATGGTTCAAGGCTGGACCTCGCGTGAGTTGGGCAAGAAGGAGCGTCGTATTGTGCCTTACATCCTCTCTATCGTATGTTACTTCGGCTGTTTTTCTGGATGGAATACCGCAATACGCCTCGCGTCATCAGTATCATCGTAGTGGTAGCGCTGGCGATACAGATGATTTGCGCCTTCATCAATGTATGGTGGAAGATCAGCACCCATACGGCAGCCATCGGAGGTGTGGCAGGAGCTCTGGTGTCTTATTCTGTAGCCTTCAATTTCAATCCGCTGTGGTGGCTCTGCCTTGTGCTGATGATGGCAGGCGCAGTAGGAAGTGCCCGCATGATACTCCGACAACATACGCTGTCACAGGTAGTTACAGGATTTCTGATAGGAACCACCTGTGCTATATTGGTAATATAAAGTTTATAATAAAATATAAGAAGAAATGAAACCATTAGTAAGCATTATTATGGGCAGTACAAGCGATCTGCCTGTTATGGAAAAAGCATGTAAGTGGCTGAACGACAACCAGATTCCTTTCGAGGTTAATGCCCTTTCTGCTCACCGCACTCCAGATGCAGTAGAGTCATTCGCCAAGGGAGCCAAGGAGCGTGGCGTGAAGGTTATCATCGCCGCTGCTATGGCTGCCGCCCTTCCTGGTGTTATCGCAGCATCTACTCCTCTGCCAGTAATCGGCGTGCCTATCAAGGGTATGCTCGATGGTCTTGATGCCATGCTCAGCATCATCCAGATGCCTCCTGGCATTCCTGTAGCTACTGTTGGTGTGAATGCGGCTCAGAACGCTGCCATCCTCGCTGCTGAAATGATTGCCCTTGCCGATGAGGAAGTGGCTCAGAAGGTAGAGGCTTGGAAGGCGGGGCTCGGTGCCAAGATCGAGAAGGCCAACAAGGACCTGGCTGAGGTGAAATACGACTTCAAGTGTAATTAATCTAATATTGTGATATGCCCCATTCTTTGGGGCATATCTTATCTTATATATTATGGTAGATTTATTCAATTATACCCGCCGTGCCTCTTCTGTGGCACATATCGGAGCCCTCGGCCTGGGTGGCGATAATCCTATCCGCATCCAGTCGATGACCACCACCAACACCAATGATACCGAGGCTTGCGTACAACAGGCTGAGGAGATTATCAAGGCTGGTGGCGAACTGGTGCGCTTCACCACTCAGGGTTCCCGCGAGGCAGAGAACATGAAAACATCTTAAGCATCCGTGCCGACGGCTATCGGACTCCGCTCGTAGCTGATGTTCACTTCAATCCTAACGTTGCCGACGTGGCTGCTCTCTATTGTGAGAAAGTGCGCGTCAATCCTGGCAACTACGTGGATCCTGCCCGCAAGTTCATCAAGCAGGAATATACCGACGAGGAGTATGCTCACGAACTTCAGAAGATTGAGGTTCGCTTCGTACCTTTCCTCAACATCTGCAAGGAGCATCATACTGCCATCCGCATCGGTGTGAATCATGGTTCACTCTCCGACCGCATCCGTAACCGCTACGGCGATACGCCAGAGGGCATCGTAGAGAGCTGTCTCGAGTTTCTGCGCATCTGCAAGAAGGAGAATTTCCACGATGTGGTTATCAGCATCAAGTCATCCAATACCGTTGTGATGGTTCGCTCCATGCGCCTCCTAGTTGAAGAAATGGAGAAGGAAGGCATGAACTACCCACTCCACCTCGGCGTAACCGAAGCTGGCGAAGGCGAAGATGGCAGAATCAAGAGTGCCGTAGGTATCGGTGCTCTCCTGGCTGATGGCATCGGCGATACCGTTCGTGTAAGCCTGAGCGAGGAACCGGCTGCAGAGATTCCTGTGGCACGCCATCTGGTAGATTACATCGGCAAGAAGAAGGGGCATCTGATGATTCCTGCCACAGCTTGTCCTTCATTCGACTGGCTGCGCCCTACCCGCCGCGAAACCGTGGCTGTAGGCAATATCGGCGGCAGCAACGTTCCGGTGGTTATCAGCAACCGAATCAACGGCGAGAGCACCGCTTGTGAGAACAAGGATGCTACTCCAGACTATATCTACATCGGTGGCAAGATGCCTAAGCAGTTTGTGGCTGGCCAGAGCTACATCGTAGATTACAATGTTTACGAGACGCTGAACAGCAAGCCAGAGACTACTGGTGCCAAGCTCTACCCTATCTTCCCTGCCATGGCAATGCCGCTCATCGCCAGCATCAAGGCAGACGTCAAGTTCCTCACCCTGCAGTTTGGAACTCCTGCCGATGAGTATATCGCTTGCCTGAAGGCTCATCCTGAGGTGGTGGTTATCTGCGTAAGCAATCATCAGAACCGTCTGGGCGACCAGCGTGCATTGGTTCACGAGATGATGAATGCCGGCTTGAAGAACCCTGTGATCTTTGCCGAGATGTACCAGCACAGCAAGGAGGAGAAGAGCGCCTTCCAGCTGGAGGCTGCTGCTGATATGGGAGCCTTGATGATTGATGGTCTTACCGATGGTATCTGGCTGATGAACAATGGAGACATCCCTGCCCTGACAATAGATGAAACCGCTTTCGGAATACTTCAGGCAGCCCGTCTGCGCACCAGCAAGACCGAGTATATCAGTTGTCCGGGATGCGGCAGAACCCTCTACAATCTTCGTGAAACCATCGCCAAGATCAAGGAGGCAACCAAGCATCTCAAGGGTCTGAAGATAGGTATCATGGGCTGTATCGTGAATGGTCCAGGCGAAATGGCGGATGCCGATTACGGCTATGTAGGTGCCGGTCCTAACCGAGTAAGCCTCTACCGCAAGCAGGTTTGCGTAGAAAAGAATATTCCGCAGGAGGTGGCAGTAGAGCATCTACTCGCCCTCATCGACTCGGACAAGCAATAATTCGGCTCTTCTGAATAAGAGCAATACCCCAGATAAAAGAGGAAATGCCGTTCCTGCATTTCCTCTTTTTTTAAAATAAATGACTCAGTGACTCAGTTTATTTCAAGCCCCTATTTGGTCTATTTTCTGCTTACAGATTGTAAGCATATATAATATATCTACTATAAAGAGGGTAGAACATACGGTCGGAAATAAACTGAGTCACTGAGTCACTTTTTGCTGCTGATGGATATTCTACTTAACTATCTTACAGGAAGAACTTTAAGACAAAAAACTATATTTCCGGAAACACAACTCAACGCTTTTTTCTTCTAAAAACATAGAACAGTTAATTGGATACTCTTATCCTTTGCACTGATGAGTACCTATACTCTTTTCATTAGAGTAAAGACTTTTACAACTATAAAAGAAATAATGATTCCATCCCTTGCAATCTGTGGATTATCATTTATAATTATGTGGTGTTCCTGTTGTCTTAAAAAGATTTTAACCTAATTTCCGCAACACTATAATTTAATATTTTTTATAAGCACCTGAGCAACAAAAAGTTGCTCAGGATTTTGCCATGTCAGAAATTTCACTTATCTTAGTGTTGTAAAATAAAAACAAACAAAATTCTGAATGACATGGCAAAAGTACAAATAAAATCTGAGAAACTCACTCCTTTTGGGGGAATTTTTTCGATTATGGAGCAATTTGATGCTCTTTTAGCTCAAACCATAGATTCCACCTTGGGATTGAGATGCACTATGTTTGGTTATCAATATAGCGAGATTCTACGCTCTCTGATGTGCGTATATCTTTGTGGTGGCTCATGTATTGAGGATGTTACAACTCACCTGATGAAACATTTGTCTCTTCATCCAACTCTTCGCACTTGCAGCGCAGACACCATATTACGTGCTATCGAAGAACTGACTTTTAAGAGCATCACCTATAAGTCTGCTTCTGGCAAATCCTATGATTTCAATACTGCAGACAAGATGAACTGCTTACTGGTCAATGCCCTGCTTGCTACTGGTCAATTGAAATCCGGTCAAGAGTATGATTTTGACTTTGACCATCAGTTCATTGAAACAGAGAAGTATGATGCAAAACCAACCTACAAGAAGTTCTTGGGCTATAGTCCAGGTGTAGCTGTCATTAACGACATGATTGTTGGTATTGAAAATAGAGACGGCAACACAAACGTGCGATTCAACCAAAAGAAACTTTGGAAAGAATCTTCAAGCGATTGGAGGCTTCGGAATATATATTTCTCGTGCCCGCATGGATTGCGGCTCATGTTCGGAGGAAATCGTAGATATGGTAGAGGCTCATTGCAGGCATTTTATATTCGTGCCAACAGATGCTCTTCTTTCTACGATTCCATGTTTGCCTTAACTGGATGGAAAACTGTTGAAATCAACGGTATTGAGTTTGAGTTGAATTCTATCCTTGTTGAGAAATGGAAAGGAAAACCGTATCGTCTTGTCATACAGAGACAAAGGCGAATAGATGGATACCTTGACATTTGGGAAGGCGAATATACCTACAGATGTATACTGACTAACGATTACAAGTCGAGTGCAAGAGACATCGTGGAATTCTACAATCTTCGTGGTGGCAAGGAACGCATCTTCGATGACATGAACAATGGCTTTGGCTGGAATCGATTGCCAAAATCGTTCATGGCACAGAATACTGTATTCCTGCTTATGACAGCTCTCATCAGAAACTTCTACAAAGCTATTATGCAGAGATTGAAAACCCATGAATTTGGATTGTGTGCCACCAGCAGAATCAAGACCTTTGTTTTCAAGTTCATATCTGTTCCTGCGAAATGGATTAAGACATCACGTAGGCATGTATTGAACATTTACTCAGACAACAATGCTTATACCAACCTGTTCAAGACAGACTTTGGTTAAAGACCATGCTTTTCTGGTTAAACCAGCGTATTACCTCAAGTCGCTTTATGGGGTAAGGGGATTTTGTGTCTGCGACATTTCTGTTGTGCAAGAAATATGTACAATAAAATGAATTTCGTCGTTTTGCAAGCAAAATCCCACTAAACCCTATAGGTTGCGGATTTGAGGTTTAAGAAAGAGACAACATTGAAAATGTAGTTTTGATAAGTTTTCGTTTGCGTTACTGTAACAATTGCAAACGAAAACTTTCATTATATAGTGAGCATAATATCCTCCTTCCAACATTAGAACTAGATGAAAAATCGCATGGTAGTCTTTCCTGCACGCTGGAAAGACATTTATTTGGTGTCCATACAAAAAAATCTAAGAATAAATGATCATAATTAAAAATAATTATGTATCTTTGTGCTAAGAATAAAATAGCAAACAACTATGGCAGATATAAAATTACTCCTGGTGGAAGATGATAAGAATCTTGCCTTTATGGAGAAAAACACGTTAGAAGATATTGTTGGCAGTTATGAAATCGTAACAGCAAGCAATGGTAAAGATGGTATCAAGGCATGGGAATCATTCAAGCCAGATGTTATCATTTCAGATATTGACATGCCTATCATGAACGGCATTGATATGGTAAAGTATATTCGCGAACTGGATGGTGAAACCATCATTATGTTTACGACTAACTTTACAGCACCATCCAAACTGAAAGAGGGGTACGAAGCCGGGGTAGATGAATATATCAAGAAACCATTTGTTCCAGAGGAACTTGATTGTCACATCAAGGCTCTACTGAAACTCAAAGGAGGTCTAATGAGGCGTAATGTTTCAAATTGCATTAAGATTGGCAAGCATACCTTAGACCCAGAACATTCTTGCCTAAAAGACGAAGATGGAATCATCTGTTTAAAACTGAACAAACAAGAAGCCAAGACCTTGAAACTGCTTGCCAAGAATAAAAATATGATCATCAAACGAGAGATTATACAAAACACGCTTTGGGGAAGTATTGAGAAAGATTTCTATCTTGCCCGGCGTCTAGATGTTATCATAACGAGCCTTCGCAAATACCTGCAAATAGACCCTTTCGTCCAGATAGAAACTACACGTGGGGTTGGCTTTTCATTGATAGAATCTATCTAATTCTTCTTTTCCCCCCCCCATAACTATCATTCTGATCTGGTAAGAATATTGTGAACTCGGTATATTTACCGAGTTCGCTATCTACTGAAACCATACCACCATGAGCTTCTATAACATGAAGTACATAGTTTAAACCTAATCCAAATCCTGGAGCTCCTCCTTTAGAGAATGTGCGTTTAGAGGCGGAAGCTCGCTCAAATTTATCAAAGATAATCTGTTGGTCTTCTTTGGAAATACCTATACCATTATCCTTCACACGAATATTTACTCCTTTTTCTACTCTGTAAGAAAATATTTCAATATGGACTGAATTACTTGAATATTTTATAGAGTTATCTATTAGATTATAAAAAACTTCACCTAAATATTCTTTATCAGCAAACACCAGCAATTCATTTATAAAATTTTTGAATGTAACTTCTTTTTTTGTGTGTACTTCAAAATTACCTTCTATATTTTTTAAGAGCTGTTCTAAGTCAAAAATCGTCTTATTTAGCATAAGTTTACCAGATTCGAACTTAGAAATAGTAAGGATTCTGTTTATTAATTGATATAAATGTTTATTCTCATTTCTTATAACTGTTAGATATTTTGTTCTCAACTGTTTACTTTCTCCAACAGTAGGAATGGAAAGTGCATTAATACCCATACTAATAGTTGCCAATGGAGTTTTCATATCATGTATCATTGCATAACTAAAATCCTTTTGTATTCTTGCATTTTCTTCTTGGGTTCGAATAATTGCTACTTGTTTCATAACGCATACAAATGCTAAAAAACAAAGAATGAAACTGATTAAAACTAGAAGTCCTAGTTCATGAAAATACAAAGCAAAAGGATTTACAAATTCTATTTGAACGCCTTGTGCACCATTTATCCTTGTTGGGATAATTTCAGATTTTATGGCCCCAATCAAATTGGCATGAAAACTTTTATCTTTATAGACTATCATCTTTCTCTTGTCAGTTACTTTATATAGTACATAGGTATTAGGCATCTTACTTTGCTTGATATTTTTATTAAGTATCTTTGCTAATTGTTGAAAATCAACATCCTTATGACATAAATTATATATGCCATTATTAATATATTCATAATTATCGTATTTGGGATTCGATTTATTAGAACCTTGAATTTGAGTATCCGGTGGTATATTCGCAAATCTGCTATTTAACTCCTCAAAGAGACTTTGAATAAAGAAATCATTTACTTCTGTTGTCAACTTATTTACAGCCAAACTAAAAGAATTATACAACCATATGGTTTGCAATAAAAATACTGCAAATATAGTAGCAATCGTAAGATTTTTATATCCATTTACTTTCATATTGTGCAAAAGTACAAATAAAATCTAACATAAACCTAACAAACAACTAACATTTAACATTTTTAAAACTTTGTACCTTTGCAATCGAAAATAATAAATAACAAAAATAATGAGAACAGATATTAGAAATTTGACCATGGAAGAGTATTTATCTTCGTTTGGTGGTGAGATAAGAGTATACTATAAGTATATAAACGGAAAACTTGTTCCGTTTTATTACAATGCCTAAAAGTATACTATTTATGTTGTAATAAAAAAAATAAAATTATGAAGTTAGAAGAAGTGGGACTTGTCCCTTTAAACAAGAAAGAGTGTGTAGAGTATGATGGAGGCAATGACAAGCCTGTCATCAAGAGTTTTAGCGCAGACGATTTCATCGTATGTTGCATCAACATTCCTCCAGTAAAATTTCCTGGGGATGGTAAATTTGGTGTATAAATAGATTCTCTAGATGGAAAAGTTGGAAACAAAAGACTACAAGCTGGTCAAAGTCTATGATAAAAAATACGTATTCTTAACAGGAAGTCAAGACGTGTTGGAAATCCAAAATCCTTTATTGGAAGAATACTTTGATTCAACTTGTAGTTTGAATGTGAATGCTACATATGAGGAGAAGTTCGATAAGCTTACCTCAGCTCTCATTGCAAAGAGAGAAAGTGTACACATCCGAGAAGAGCCCGAAGCAATTCCACAACAGGTGATGTTGACACTCAATACTACCCATGCTTGTAACATGGCTTGTCGATATTGCTTCGCTTTTTCAAAAAGCAAGCAAGTTCAGCCAATGTCTACTCATATTGCAGAAAAGGCAATTAAAAACTTGTTGATGGATTTTCCAGAAGCCAAACGGTACCTATTCTATTTCTTTGGTGGAGAGCCCTTATTATGTAAGGATTTCATAAGAGAAACTGCAAGAATTGTAGAGAGCACTTTTAAGGAGTATCCTGGCAAAGAATTTATCTTCTTGCTTAACACAAATGGATTACTTCTCAATGACAAAGACTTGTTAGCGTTTTTCAAACAAAAAGACTTTGCCATAACAGTAAGTATCGATGGACCTCAAGAAGTGAATGACCAAAATCGTCTTTTGCAATCAGGACAAGGTTCGTTCAAACATATTCTTGCAAATATAGAAGTGTTGAAACAAGCAGGTATAAAACTCAATTTGAGGGCTACCATAAGTCCAAGAAACCAAAACTTGCTTAATACGTTTCGGTTCTTTGAAAACCTCGCAATTCCTTATGCCTATGCCTTTACCATAAGTGCTAGTGAAAAGGATGAGAAAGAAACGAAGATGAATCAAGGAACTTGGGTTAGGACACAACAGGAGTATCAACAAGTATTTGATTTTTTAACGGACAAACTTCTCCGTAAAGAGGAGGTGTTCAACATGGACTTCAAGCAGAAGCTATCTATTCTAAATCAAAAGACCATAAGGACGCATGGTTGTGAAGCAGGAAGAGCCAGTTTTCTGGTTGATGAGCTAGGTCGATATTTTGCGTGTCAGAATATGCTACCATATCAAGCATGTATTGGTGAACTAGAAAACGGAATAGTTTCTTCAATAAGAGATAGATACAAGTCTCAGTTTGTCTCTGAGTTGAAAGACTGTCAACAGTGTTGGGCTCGTTATCTTTGTGGTGGAGGATGCCAGACCGAACGTATTTTCAATGCATCGTCGCAATCTATGTATTGTGATATATCCCGTTTTGAATGGGAACAAATTTTGCTGGCTCATATAAAATCGAAAGCAAATAAGAACTAAAAAGAGAAAGCAAAAGAGAAGTCATAGAAATGGGATTGAAAGGATTATGCATAGGTTTAGTACTTGGCATTATCATAGGCATCGTAAATTTTTTACTTAAAAATTATAGTTATGAAAAAGTTAGAAGAAGTGGGACTTGTCCCTTTAAGCAAGAAAGAGTGTGTTGAGCAATTTGGAGGTTTAGACAATATGTGGGAGGTATTAGGATACATATGGGGTAAGGAATATGCTTCCTTTAAAAGAAACAATTTTGCTCCTTCAGTATTACCATATAAATAATAAAATTATGAATACAATAAATTTAAAGAGTTTGTCAAAAGCAGAGATGACGAATAATAATGGTGGTTTTGCCATAGGTCCTTTTTTGTTAGGTGCACTAGCTGGTGGTATCGTTTACGATTGTATCTGGCATTGGGGAGAAACCTCAGCCTCAGTAAAAAAAGGCTTTAGAGAAGGTATGGCTGATTATTAATATTGCAGTCCTTATATTTGGACTGCAAAAATAACTAACATAATGAAAAAGTATAACTTTTTAATCGGCCTGACATTATTGATTGTTTCTATCATTTTATCAAACATATATAATGAAAATACAATCACAAATAGAGCCATAGAATCTTTTTTCTATTTGCCTATTGCCTATAGTTTTGTCAAGGCTTTTTATAGTAAAGGGAATTGGTTGAACTTATTATTAGTATCAGCACTAATTTGTAGCATCATCATTTTCACTCCCAAGTGGAGTGCATGGGCTTGCCTAGTGATAAACATTGCATGTTGTCTATTCTCATACATAATACTTTTGCTTGCTATAAAAATAGCAAATTACTTTAAATCAAAAATAGAATAAGACTATCTAAAGAATGCGATTTGCTACAAGGTAGACTTTGTACTTATCATTAAAAAATTATAGTCATGAAAAAACTTGAAGAAATAGGGCTTATCCCTTTAAGCAAGAAAGAGAGTGTTGAACACGATGGTGGCACTAATCCACCTATCAAACTTCCAGATATTTTTAATGACGGAACTATCTGGTGTTGTGTAGATATTCCTCCTATGGAGAGACCAAATTAGAGTCTCTCATTGCAATAACAAAAGGGAACATATGAAAAATCGCCAGAGTTCCCTTTTGTGTGTTTTAAAAATATATTTTCATAATAGAATATTCTATATTTCTCACATAAACTAAACATTAGTAAAGATAGTAAAAGAATTATAGATATGCTCACTATGGATATAAAACCGTGCATATGATTTTACCTCCAGATTGGATAGAGAATAGCATTGAGACCTATATCTATCAACACACAACAAAGTCTCAAGCCATTTATTGGGTGGTTTTAGCAACCATAGTCTTGGCATTCATTCTGTTGCCATTCGTCTATGTTGATATTTCCATCCAAAGCAATGGTGTCATAAGACCAGCCATCGAGAAAACGGAAATCAAGGCGACAATCTCGGGAATAGTAAATGAAGTATATGTTTATGAAGGGCAGAAGGTGAAGAAAGGAGACATTCTTCTTCGCTTTCGTGCCTCTTCTTCTCATGAAAAAATTACCTATCAAGACAATCGGTTAAGAGATTACGAAGAACATATTGCCGACTTGAAGACTTTGTCTCTTGGCGGTAAGCCTTCTGTTTTTCGTTCACCTGCTCGCCTACAGGAATACCAACTGTTTGTAAGCAAAAAACAAGAATTACAGGTTGCCGTCGAACAAGCCAAAAGAGAATATAACAGAGAAAAAATACTATTCGACAAGTCGCTTGTCTCTGAGGAAGAATATGAGAAGTATCTTTTTACTTATCAAAGCAAAAAGGAGGAATTTGCATCTCTAGTAGAGTCTCAGCTAAGTACTTGGCAAACAGAACTGAACAATTATCAAAACCAATTTAAGGAAATGCTATCTGCCCAAAATCAAGAAAAGGCTGAGGTTAAAGATATGTATGAACTACGTAGCCCGGTAGATGGCACCATAGAGCAATTTTCTGGAATCTACGGTGGGAGCAGCGTACAGATAGGTCAATCTATCTGTAGCGTCAGCCCTAATTCCACCATATATGTAGAGGCATACGTCTCGCCCAACGATATTGGCTATATCTCTGTAGGCATGCCTATTAAGGCTCAAATCACCTCATTCAATTATAACGAGTGGGGCACCGTCATGGGCTCTGTCATCTATATATCGTCCGATTATATGTCGGGAGAGAAAGGAAACACTTACTTTAAGGTAAAATGCCAATTGCAACAAAATTTTCTCGTCATGAAGAAAACAGGCATGGAAGGATACCTAAAGAAAGGAATGGTGGCGAACGTGAGATTTATGATAACCAAACGCTCTCTGTTTGACATACTATACCAAAACATAGACGAATGGATTAATCCTACCCAATATATTACAGAATAGATAGTTATGATGATGAAAAGAAGCATTAAGATAAAACAATATGATACTACAGACTGTGGGGCAGCCTGCCTAGCATCGGTGTGTGCCTATTATGGTCTGAAAGTACCTGTAGCAAGAATACGCCAATATGCCTATACAGATCAGAAAGGCACAAATATCCTCGGTATGGTTGAGGCTGCACAAAAGCTAGGATTCTCAGCTAAGGGGGTACGAGGTGTGTATGATGTTATCGGCATGATACCTGTTCCTGCCATCGCCCATATCGTTGTCAAAAGGGTACTTCATCATTTTATCGTGCTCTATAAAATAAGTAAGAAAGGTGTTACCTATATGGATCCTGCAGATGGCAAGATACATAAGGCTACCCGTGAAGAATTCGAGAAAATATGGACAGGTATCCTAGTCTTATTAGAGCCTAATGAGACTTTCGAGAAAGGGAACAAAAAGACAAGTTTAACCATAAAATTCTTGAAATTATTATCTCCACACAAGAGCATGATGCTGCAAGCTTTGTTTGGCGCATTGGTTTATAGTATATTGGGGCTTTCTGTCTCTATATATGTGGGTAAAATAACCGACTACGTATTGGTTGACGAGAATCTTAATTTGCTCAACTTGATGAGTATTATCATGATTCTTTTGCTAATATTACGCACCTTCATCGGCTCAATGAAGAGCATCATTGCTCTCAAAACAGGTCAGCGTATTGACGCTGCTCTCATCTTGGGTTACTACAAACATTTGCTACATCTTCCTCAACATTTTTTCGACACTATGCGAGTAGGAGAGATTATCTCTCGTGTTAACGATGCTGTAAAGATAAGAAACTTTATCAATAATGTTTCCATCGACCTTACAGTAAATATAATGATACTGGTTTTCTCTGTATTCCTTATGTTTGTTTACTCGTGGGAATTAGCATTGATAACACTTACGTCCGCCCCATTATTCTTACTGATATTCTGGGGGTTCAACTGTCTCAATCGTAAGTATCAACGAAAAATAATGGAGAGTAGCGCCGATTTAGAGTCTCAACTTGTTGAGTCACTCAACTCTATAGCAACCATCAAGCGATTTGGTGTAGAAAACTTTGCCAATCTCAAGACAGAAAACCGTTTTGTCGTGTTATTGAAGAATACTTTCTGTAGCATATATGGTTCTATCTTGGCGAATAATGGTGTACAATTCGTATCTTCGGGTATCACCATCGTGGTATTATGGGTGGGCAGTTCCTTGGTTATAGGCAAGACGATTACACCTGGAACTTTAATGCTTTTCTATACTTTGGTGGGATATGTCGTCTCTCCTATAAGTTCACTCATTACCTCAAATCAGACCATACAAGATGCGCTGATAGCCGCAGACCGACTGTTCCAAATTATGGATTTAGAAGTTGAAGAAGAGAGTATCTTGAGTTTCGATCTTGAGCCAGACATGATACGAGACATTGTTTTCGAGAATGTATACTTCCGATATGGCTCTAGAAAACAGGTCTTTGAAAAACTAAATTTGCGAATAGAGGCAGGCAAGACTACAGCTATAGTTGGGGAAAGTGGTTCTGGGAAAACTACATTGGTTTCTCTTTTACAACATATTTATTCTGTGCAAGAGGGAGAGATACACATTGGCAGTTATATGGTTCAACGCCTAACCAATAAAAGTTTGCGCCGTTATATAGGCTCTGTGCCACAACAGATAGAACTATTCGCCGGTACTATTATAGAGAATATTGCATTGGGAGATTTCAATCCTGATATGAAAAAGATAACCAATATCATAGACCAATTAGGCTTAAAAGACTTTGTCGACAGTTTACCGAATGGCTACAACACTCCTATAGGTGAACATGGCGCAAGCCTTTCTGGTGGAGAACGTCAGCGAATAGCTATCGCTCGAATCTTATACAAAGATCCTATGATTCTTATCTTTGACGAAGCAACATCTTCACTTGATTCCATTTCTGAACGATATGTTAAGAAAGCACTTGATTCCTTAGCCAAACAAGGCAAGACAATCATAGTTATTGCTCATCGTCTAAGCACAATAAAAACTGCAAATAATATTATTGTTCTAAATCAAGGTAAAGTCGCGGAATCAGGTAATCACCAGACGCTTTTAGCATTAAATGGTATCTATAGTCGGTTGTGGCACGAACAATTTGATGAAATATAATCATGTTTAATAAATAAAAATTAAAAACAATGGAAAAATTAAGAATTGAAAATCTTTCTACGAAAGAAATGACTTCTGTATTCGCAGGTGGTATCTTTAACAAGTTTTTCGGACCTATTGGAATTATTTACACTATTTGTGGAATTGTTGATGATTTTCAAAAAGGTTGGCAGAGTGTGGATAATCAAACAAAGTATCATTAAATCAAAAAGGGAGAAGCATCAAAGCTTCTCCCTTTTTGATTTAATGATTACCGCTACAAAGTAGAATAAAGAAACGATATTTACGAAGAAAAAAGCAATGTCGTATCCTAAAGTTCTATTTTTAGCAATAAATTTAACGTTATCTAAAAATAAAGAAATGATGAATTTTGGTAGAAAAATACCCCCTTGCCATAGACCAGCCCAAAATCCATAAACCTCAGCATCACTTATTTCATGAGTAAGAAGATAAACATAACACAACAGTATTACTCCCCCACAAACAAAGTGTTTCTTTATATTCGCTTTCATTTTTAATCCGTTAATTGCCAAGCTGTGCCTGCCTCCATTTCTTTTTCAATTTGTCGCATATAGCGATCTACTCCAAGGTGATACTGCGCTCCTAACCACTGCACAAATTGACTCGCCCAGTTGGCACCTGCAAAATTCATCACCATTTCTTTCTCACTTAAGTTTTTAATTTTTACTTTTGTATTCATGATAAACAATATTATATTATAAAACATAACTCAAAATATTTTCTGTGTACAAAATTAATCTAATTTTTGAAAATATCATGTTAATAAATTGTTAGTTTTAGGTTAGAAAATTATCCTTCAATACACATTCTTATTCCATATCCTTTTTGTTATCTTTAGGTTAAAGCCCAACCAAAAGTTTGGCTTTATTAAAATTTATATGTACCTTTGCAGCTGTAATCATCAAAAACGGATAAGATTATGGCTGATACTAAGTTACTCCTGGTAGAGGATGATGAAAACCTCGCCTATATGGAGAAAAGTTGCTTCGAAGATATCATCGGAGGATATGAGGTGAAAACTGCCGTAAACGGCAAGGAAGGACTGAAAGTGTGGCAAGACTTTCAGCCCGATGTTATCGTATCTGATATCGACATGCCCATCATGGACGGAATAGAAATGGTGAAGAAAATACGCGAGGTTGACGGAAAAACCATAATTCTGTTTACCACCGGACTCACCTCGCCGAAAGACCTGAAGGCAGGTTATGCCGCCGGGGCCAACAACTATGTGAAGAAGCCGTTTATTCCGGAAGAGCTTGATGCTCATATACATAGCCTGCTTCAGCTGAAAGCCGGAGCCCGCAGCGAAAACGCCAGCAACCAGATAAAACTGGGTAAATACATTCTAGATGCCGACCATGCTACTCTGAAAGATACGCAGGATGGTAAACAGAAAATGCTCACCGCACGAGAGGCAAAGATTCTGGAACTGCTGGCAGTAAACAAAAACGAGGTGGTGCGCCGCGAAGCCGTGTTGAGCCGCTTCTGGGGCGTGGAAGACAAAGACTATTTTGCTTCCAGAAGTTTGGATGTATTCATCAAGAAAATCCGCACAGCGCTGGAAGACGAACCGGGCGTAGAACTGAAAACCATCAGAGGTGTGGGATTCAAACTCATCGCAGAATAGACATCCCCCCTCATAACATCATACGAGAATCAAATTAGAATAAAGAAAAAAGACAGAAAAGACATCATTATGCTGAAAGCGATATTATACTACATCCTGTTTCTGGCAGAATATCTCATCACCATCTTCCTGGGAGGATTCCTGGTGGGACTCTACATGGCAATGAACATGGATTCGGGCTCCCACAGCCAGCAGATAGGAGCCCTGAAGGAATCCGTCTATCCGTTTATAATAGTCATCGGATTTCTGGGCATACTCATCGTATGGTTCACCTTCGGACATTACAAATTCTCCAGGTTCTCGCTTGGAAAGGTGATTCCTGCAGCCAAATGGAAGGCGATGACCATTTGCACCATGCCGATTCTAGGCTTCACCATGGTCTTCTATTCCATCATGAATCTCTTCCATCTCGACTTCCTTCCCAAGCAGATGATGGATATTAGCTATCTCGGCTTCCTGCCTTTTAATATCAACGGATCGTTTATATCTGCCTACATATTCTTCGGCGCCATTCAGGAGGAACTGATCCGCTGCGGCAAGAAGAGTTGGGTGCAGCTGCTCACACTCTCGATCATGATGCTGCCAGCCAGCATGATGTCGGTAACACCCAGTGGTGATATCAATGTAGATCTGACCGTGCTCGGTTTTATCACCCTCTGCTATTGCAGCTGGATATACGGCAAGACACGCAGCACCATCATTCTCTTCGTGCTTTGTTTCGTATCCAATCTGGTTCCCTTCCATTTTGAATCGAAAGTGCTCGGCATATTGCTCCTGATAGCCGGTACGGCATTAACCATAGGCGGATTCGCTGCCCTGAGCAGGAAACTGCCTGAAATGCTTGTGAAAGATGAAAACGAATAGAACCAAAATACTCAGCACCACGGCGCTGATAGCCGTGCTCTGCATGCAGCTGTTCTGGATGTGGAACTCCTTCGAGATGACCGTTCACCAGATGGGGTTTGAAACACCCTGGAACCTGGCACCGGATGTCAGGGCACAGGCCCTGCTCGCAGCCTTTTACGAAAGCAAGTTCACCGTTCTCACCTCTCTCCTCACCACGGTGGTCATCATCCTGAGTCTCATCGACCAGATTAATTATATTGATGAGCAGGAAAGGGTGCGACTGCTGCGCGAGGACTTCTCCTATGCGATGGTTCACGATATGAAATCGCCCCTTACATCCATCATCATGGGAACCAAGTATCTGCACAGCGGCGTACTGGAAAAGAAACCGGAAATGAAGGAGAAATACTTCTGCATCGTAGAAGACGAGGCACAGCATCTGCTTGCTCTCATCAACCGCCTGCTCACCATCTCGAAACTGGAGCACGGCAAGCTGCATATTCAAAAGGCGGAAGTAAATTTGGAAACGATGATAGAGGATGTGGTGGATAAATACAAGGCGAAATCGGCGAAACCGATTCATATCACCACCCACATAGGAGCCACCACCGCCCTGGCCGACGAGGAATATCTGAAGGAAGCCATCAGCAACCTGGTGGATAACGCCACCAAATACTCTAAGGAAGAAATCAATATCCAGATTTCCACCCTAGAAAATGATAAGAACGTATATATCAAAGTATTCGATGAAGGTATCGGCATTGCCAAAAGCGAGCTGAAAACCATCTTCAACCGCTTTGAGCGTGCTGCAGAGCACGAAAAGGATGCCAGGAAAACCCGTGGCGGCTTCGGTATCGGCCTGAACTACGTGCTGCAGGTAATCAACACCCATGGCGGCAGGATAAGCGTAAAAAGCGAGAAAGGCAAATGGTCGGAGTTCACCATATCGCTGCCGAAATAATCTGCTTGCACAGCCATATTAATAACAAAGCTCCCGATGCATCATGCACCGAGAGCTTTGTTTTATCTTATTTCACGATTGAAGAAACCGGATTTCTCACACCCTTCATTCCTACGAGGAATGCCTTGGCAGCACCAAACTTGAGGAACATATCCAAACGGATAGGAATATGATTCTCATCATCGGTTACATAGAAATCTACGATTCTCTTATACTTGCGATTCTCATACTCCATATAGGCGAGGCGCAGGCAACGGTATTTCACACCATTATCTGCCTTGATGGTAACCTTACCATCAAACTTTATCTGAGCTGGAGTGCGGTTCTTTCCATCAGCAATAGGGAATTTTACGGTATAACCCTTCTTCCAGTTGGCAGGATTGAAACTGCGGGCACGCAGGAAGATGTTCATCATGTCAAAAACACAATCATCGTAGGTGGCATTCTTCCATACATGCTTGCCATCATGCTGCTGACGGTGCTGCTTGAGATGACACCTACCGCCAGAATAGCTGTAGAATACCTCATCTACCGTATAGCGCTTGCCCTCGTGAGCTCCCTTACGGAAATACATAGGCGCCAGATCGGTGCCGCTGTAGCAGAGCAGAGTGTCGCGAAGCACAAAGATATCATCTACACGCTTATTGCCTCTTGTAACAAGAGAACCGCGATAAGCAGGCTTACCATGACGGGTGGTTTGGACGATAGACATACTGGCATTACCAGCTTTTACCCAAACAAACTTCCAATTGTAATACAGATTGTAAGTAAGGAACTCACCCGACTTGAAGGCTGTATTACGGAAGGTACACTGGGCAGACACCGTAGTGCTGACCAGAAGTAGCAATAATGCAATCCCGAATGATTTGATCGTTTTCATAACTCTTTATAATTTAGGAATGTACTCGATGCCAAGTTTCTTGGCACGTTGCGCATTCTGGTTCTTAACTTTCTTTTCTTTATCAGGCTTCTGCTTGGTAATGGCACCAGGCTTCTGACGGGAAAGTTCACGGGCCGTAGGATCCCAACTCTCGGTTAAATCCCATTTAGCCTTGCATTCTATCACGTCTGGATAGTAATACACCTCTTCTGCCTGTTCATCCTTATCATAGCAGCCTGCATCCCACTTGCCGTTGCCGTTGCGGTCTACTATCAGACGCATGTAATACTTCTCCGGCTTGAGATAATAGAATTCGGCTACTCCGTTCACTGCCTTCACTTCTTTCACCACCTGATCCTGCGCATTGAGTAGCTGAACGAGGAGCGGATGATTTTCGAAATCGTGCGTTAAATTAATTAGCAGCGTGCCGTAAGTATCCAGGGAATTGACCTTGAAACCCTGTTTCACAGGTTTAGATACAAGTCCGTAAATGTCCTGGAACGCGGCAGAATCAACCTCCAGACTATATTCTATGTCCGGACGCCACTCGCCTCTCAGAATATACTTGCGGTTGCCCAGCGGCTTAAACTCCATCGGCGCCCTATACCATAGCGTATCATGCTTGGCATAGAGATGAATGCCTGCCGTATCGGCCTTGGCAAGCGGCGTATTGAAGGTGAAGATAACATTCTTGTCAGGATCGAGCTGAGAAGAGACACTCATCTGAACATCAAGCGGTTTTACAGCCATCACGCTATCATAAGGTTCACCCTTCTTCTTCAGTTTTTCCTGCTTCTTGGTCCATTTCTCCAGTTCCTTAGCCTGCGCCTTCATACGCTTTTCGTAAGGTTCCTTCGAAAGAATTTCGAGCGTATCAGTCTGGTTGCGGAGTACGCCCGTACTGTCTGTTATACGGTAAGTAAGCTCTATATTCAGCGTATCCTGGTTGACCAGCGCCGTATCCTTGAGCCAATAGGTAAGCGTATCGTTCTTCTCCGATTTTTCCAGAATAAAGGCATCTTTCTCATTAAAATTCAAGCCCTTGATCTGTGGCAGGATAGAATCACCATAACTGTAATAGAGCGAGAAGCAGTTGGCCTTCTGACGCTCTGCCTTGAGGAAGAAGCGGTCGGAAACCTGTTCGGTAAAGGCACGGAGCACTACATTATCCGGTAGAAAATGAGTATAATTAACCTGATCTATCGACTTGATATGCAAGGAATCAATCCATGTAGTATCCTGTCGCACATCCGGCTTGCTTGACGGCACGATAATATCATGAGAAAAAGCGAGTTTTTCGCTTTTCTGGCTGAATATATAGTTGCCATCCATATCCTGCAGGGCATAGATGCGGTAAGAGCCCGGAGCCACACCTTTTATGACGAAGCGACCACGGCTGTCGGTACGGCTTACACGCAGCATAGGCTTGGTCTTGAAGGCTGAATCGGCATGATCAGCGTAAAGACCTACCAGAATACCCTTGATAGGCTCCAGATTCTCTGATTCGAGCACATATCCCGACACCTCCATCGTATCGATGACCTCGCCGGTAGAGAAACTGTAGGTATAGTTTCCCATCGGATTGCCCTCGTTATTATCGCTGATGGCATCGGAAAAGTCGATGGTATAGGTAGTATTCGGCTTAAGCGAATCTACCAGAGAAATCTGAATATGCTTGCCCGAAGCCTTGATTTCAGGCACTTCGAGCTGCGGAGGCGAAACAACCACTTTCTCGGTAGGATTATCTACCTTGATATATTCGTCGAAATAGATATTCACCTTCTTCTGCTTCACATTTACGCCCTTATCGGCTGGCGAAGCTCCAATCACCTTAGGAGGAGTTTCGTCGAACCAACCACCATCCGGCTGTCCCATCTTGGCACAGGATACCAACATGAGGAAAGCTAAGACGTAGAAAGGCAGAAACAGTGAATTTGCCTTCAACTTGCTCTTTATGTCGTTCAATTGAATCATTCTTTATATCTTCTTAATATCGCAGCATCACTTCAACTTCAGGCGGAAGAAGCATACAGCTTGTTTTATTTGTTCATCATGAGCATCTCATCAATGTTCTTGCGGCTGTTGCTCAAGCGTGGAATCTTATGCTGTCCACCTAACTTGCCCTTGCTCTTCAGCCATTCATTGAAGAGTCCCGGCTTGGCCTTCACTATCTCCAGATGCTGGAGGGTAACGTCGTGAAAGCGCTTGGCCTCATAATCGCTGTTGATTTCCTGCAGCTTCTGGTCTAACAGACTGGCAAATTCATCGAGGCTGGCTGGCTCCTGAGAGAACTCTATGAGCCACTGGTGACGGCACTTGGCATTACTGTCCATATAAACCGGCGCAGCGGTATAATCAGAAACCTGAGCACCCGTCTTCTCGCAGGCATAAGCCAATCCCTTCTCAGCATTATCCATAATCAGTTCCTCGCCAAATGCATTAATAAAGTACTTGGTACGGCCGGTAATGACAAACTTATAAGGATTCTTGCTGGTAAACTGAACCGTATCGCCGATGAGATAGCGCCACAAGCCACAGGAGGTGGTGATGATCATAGCGTAGTTCTTGCCTACCTCAACACCCCAGAGAGGCACAACGGTAGGATTCTCGCTGCCGAATTCGTCCATAGGGATAAACTCGTAGAATACATCATAATCTATCATAAGCGACATGGCTGGGTCTGCCGGATCATCCTGCAGTCCGAAGAATCCCTCGCTGGCATTATAAGTCTCCATATAATGCATGTTCGGCGAAGTGATGAGCTGTTCATACTGCTTGCGGTAAGGAGTAAAGGCAATACCGCCATGGAAGAATACCTCCAGATTAGGCCATACCTCTTCCAGATGCTTCTTGCCGGAAAGTTCCATGACACGCACCAGCACACTAAGCATCCAGCTAGGAACACCCGAAATATTGGTTACGTTCTTATTCATCGTTTCGCAGGCAATAAGGTCGCGTTTCACTTCGAAATCGCTCAGGAGAGCAGTTGACTTCTTAGGAACACGCACCAGATTGGCAAGCGGATTGATATTTTCGATGAGGATAGCGCTCAGGTCACCCACCAGACTATCCGACACATTATAGTTAGGCGAATGGCTTCCACCTAAGATAAGGCTCTTGCCATCAAAGAGTCTGCTCTTCGGATTATTGCGCAGATAATAGGCTACGGCATCAAAACCTCCGGCATAATGAATGCCATGCAAGCCATCATGAGAAACCGGGATAAACTTACTCTTATCGTTGGTGGTGCCAGATGACTTGGCGTACCATTTTACCAGTCCCGGCCATAGAATATCCTTTTCGCCATGACGCATACGGTCGATATCCCCCTTCAACTCCTCGTAGGTATTGACAGGAATATTCTGTGCAAATTTATCATAACTGTTGGTGGTATTTAATAAATGCTTGACACCATATTCAGTATTTTTTCCTTTATTTATAAGGTGCATAAGCACTTTATGCTGCAAATGTTCTGCATCATAGACATACTTCTCCAACTCCTTCTGCCGAGGTTTGAAGACGTTACTTACTATCGTTGTTAAACTCATATCTAGATATATATCATTTAAGTAGATGCAAAAGTAAATCAAACTTTTGATATAGAGAAAGTTTTTACTATTTTTTAATACAAAAGGGTAAGATAAAGTATACAAAAAGGAAATATACAACACAAAAGACTCTCATAAGTGGCGATATTTACCATCTTATGGGAGTCTTCTGTTAAATCGTATTTTCTATCCGGAAAGAGATACAGTTTACTCATCGTTACCGAAAGCTGCCGCTTCGGCAGCGGCAATAATCTCTTCTCTTGATAATTCCTTAGGCTGAGCCGTGATGTCGCTCAAATCGAACTCATCACTCTCCTTCTTTTCATCCTTCATCTCGACCTGCACTTCAGTTTCCTGGGCAGTTTCGGCAGATTTCTCTGTGAAAACCTCCTCTTTGAAAACATTGATGTGCTTCTCCTCTACCGGTGCGTTTTGTGCATCAGCATCCTGCGAGATGATGAAATCGTCTTTCACTTCTGTGTTAGGCACGTTTTCAACAGGTTCCTCTTCCATCTTGGTGCGGTTAGCCTTAGCTGTGAACACAGCATCAATATACTGTGGTTCTTTGCGCAGTTTTTCCAAGCTAGTCTTAGAAGCCACCTGCTGGCTTTCCTTCTTGGAATAGCCCTTTCCTACTCCACCTTCAACACCTTCGAGTACAACCTGATAGGTGAAAATCGGGCTACCATTCTTGTCTTTTTGCTGGTCTAGCATAACAAAATCCAGCTTCACGCGGTTTTTCTGGCTCCATTCGATGAGTTTGCTCTTGAAGTTAACCTCCTTATAAGCCACCTTATCGATGTTTATCATTTGTGCCAGAATACGTTTCTGCATAAAATACATGCAGGCATCGTAACCACGGTCCAGATAAATGGCACCTACCAAAGCTTCGAACGCATTTCCTCCCATATAACTGTTATGAGAAGAACTGTGTCCATTAGAAAGAATCAGCTGGTTGATGCCCATTTCCTGTGCCAGTTTATTCAGCGTATCACGCTGCACTAACTTGCTTCGGGTATTGGTAAGGAATCCCTCACGCTTGCCAGGGAAATGCTGGTACACGATATCTCCTACTACAGCATCCAAAACCGCATCACCCAAGAACTCCAACCGCTCATTGTTCACTGGTTTTCCCTTAGAATTGCGGTGCATGATGCTCTTGTGCAACAGCGCCATCTTGTAGTAGCTGATGTCGTGAGGATAAAAACCGAGGATTTCATATAAAGACAAATAAAGCTCTTTATCCTTGCGGAAAGAGAGCTTTATCCTATCTATAAAATTATTCAGCATACTTCTTGAATACTACACAGCAGTTGTGACCGCCGAATCCGAAAGTATTACTCAATGCAGCACGAACCTCACGCTTCTGAGCTTTGTTGAAGGTAAAGTTCAAGTTGTAATCGAGCTCTGGATCATCATCACCCTCTTCGTGGTTGATAGTAGGAGGAACGATATCGTTCTTCACACTAAGAACACAAGCCATAGCCTCTACTGCACCAGCAGCACCAAGGAGGTGACCAGTCATTGACTTGGTAGAACTGATGTTGAGCTTGTAAGCTGCATCACCGAAGACAGCCTTGATAGCCTTAGCCTCTGAGATATCACCTACGTGGGTAGATGTACCGTGAACATTGATATAGTCAATGTCCTCTGGCTTCAGATTGGCATCAGCAAGTGCACGCTCCATAACGAGCTTAGCACCAAGACCCTCAGGATGAGATGCTGTGATGTGATAAGCATCGGCACTCTCGCCCTCACCTACCATCTCAGCATAAATCTTCGCACCACGAGCCTTAGCGTGCTCAAGTTCCTCGAGAATCAAGCAACCTGCACCCTCGCCCATAATAAATCCATCACGGCTTGCGCTGAACGGACGTGAAGCATGCTCTGGGTCATCATTACGTGTTGACAACGCATGCATAGCATTGAAACCACCTACGCCACAAGCGCAGATAGCAGCCTCTGCACCACCGCTAACGATGATGTTTGCCTTACCCAAACGAATCAGGTTGAAGGCATCAGCCAATGCATTGCTTGAAGAAGCACATGCAGATGTAGTAGTATAGTTTGGTCCGTGGAATCCAAAGTGGATGGAAATCTGACCAGAAGCGATATCTGCAATCATCTTAGGGATGAAGAATGGGTTAAACTTAGGACCATTCTCCTCGTGAGTACCATAGTACTTCACCTCATCCTCGAAAGTCTTGATACCACCGATACCTACACCGAATACAACGCCAACGTTGTTCAAGTCTTCCTTCTCAAGATCGATATTAGCATCCTTTACACCCTGCATGGCAGCAATCATAGCCAACTGGGTATAACGGTCAAGCTTGCGAGCTTCCTTACGATCAATCCAATCATTGATGTTCAGGCCTTTAACCTCGCAAGCGAACTTGGTCTTGAAAAGGGTTGTATCGAAATGAGTAATAGGCGCAGCACCGCTCTTACCAGCAAGGAGGCTCTCCCAAGTTTCCTCAGGAGTATTACCAACTGGAGTCACAGCACCGAGACCTGTTACAACAACTCTCTTTAATTCCATTTAGTATAATTTAGCTGCTAAATTACTTAGCGTTCTCCTCAATGTAAGAGATAGCGTCACCTACAGTAGCAATCTTCTCAGCCTTATCGTCTGGGATAGAGATAGAGAACTCCTTCTCAAACTCCATGATCAACTCTACAGTATCCAAAGAATCTGCACCAAGATCATTTGTGAAGCTTGCCTCTGGCTTAACTTCAGCCTCATCAACACCGAGTTTATCAACGATAATTGCCTTTACTTTGCTTTCAATTTCTGACATAATTGTAACTTTTAAAATGTTTATAAATCAATTTCTAATTAAAAATCTGAGTGCAAAGGAACACTTTTTTTTTGAGATAAACAAATATTTTGGCGAAAAAAGTGCATTATTGTGCACAAACACCCCCTAATTGTGCATATTTTTGGCATTTTTTTCCTTTTTTGTTGGTCGTTTCAGATTATTTTGTTACTTTTGTACGGTATTAATTAAACATTTAAATCCATTATGACATTTACAGAAAAAGCCAATAAGATATTTAATCAGGCGATAGCCGATTATCATATCAAAGACAACATTGATACACCAATCAATAATCCATACCAGGAAGGTAGCATCGAGAACTGCCTTTATCTGAAGTGCTGGATTGACACTGTACAGTGGCATTTCGAGGATATTATCCGTGATCCTCAGATAGACCCGGCTGAAGCACTCGTATTAAAGCGCAGAATCGACAAGAGCAACCAGGACAGAACTGACCTCGTTGAGCAAATCGATACTTACTTCCGCGAAACATACAAAGACGTGAAGGTTCTGGATGATGCACGCATCAACACAGAGAGTCCTGCATGGGCTGTTGACCGCTTGAGTATTCTTGCCCTCAAGATTTATCACATGAAGGAGCAGGTGGAACGCCCGGAAGCTTCGGCTGAGCACAAAGCGAAATGCCAAGCCAAACTGGATGTACTCCTGGAACAGCAGGTAGACCTTTCTACAGCTATCGACCAACTCTTGGAAGATATCGAGGCTGGACGCAAATACATGAAGGTTTACCGACAGATGAAGATGTACAACGATCCTTCAACAAATCCTGTACTCTACAAGAAATAAAAAAAAACAGATAGGAGAGCGCATATACCTTATTATATAATAAGAGGTATGGCTCTCTTTTTTCACCTTATATTATATATAGAAGAAAAAAACGATGAAAACTGAGCATATCCTGGTAATTAGATTTTCAGCCATGGGCGATGTAGCCATGACCGTACCTGTAATTCAATCTTTGGCCAAACAATACCCGAAAGTTAGAATTACTGTGCTCAGTCGTCCCTTTGCCCGTCCTTTCTTTGAAGACTTGGCTCCTAACGTTGGCTTTATGGAAGCTGATATAAAGGAGGAGTACAAAGGGGTGAAAGGACTCAACGCACTCTATCGCCGATTGATAGCCAAACAGTTTACCGCAATTGCCGATTTACATAGCGTGCTGCGTTCCGATTATCTGCGTATGCGCTTCAACCTGGATAACTTCAAGGTTGCACATATTGACAAACATCGCAAGGGAAAACGCAAGCTGGTAGCTTCTAATGGTAAAAAACTTGTGCAGCAACCTACATCGTTCCAAAACTATGCTGATGTTTTTGCACAACTTGGATATCCTATCCACATGGATTTCACATCTATCTATGGGGATGGAAAACAAGGAGATTTAAGTATCTTACCACAGGAGGTGTTCGGAGTAGGAGAGAACGCTATCTCACTAGAAGACAAGCACATAACAGAGCCGTGGATTGGTATTGCTCCCTTCGCTGCACACGAGGGAAAAATATATCCGATACAACTGATGGAAAAAGTTATCCAGCGACTTATCCACAATCATCCACACGCTCATATCTTCCTTTTCGGTGGAGGTAAAGACGAAACACCAGTGATGAACGACTGGGCTGAGAAGTATCCACAGCTCATTAACGCTTCTTCTCATCTTAACGGATTGAAACAGGAACTCATCCTGATTAGTCATCTGCACGTTATGGTGAGCATGGATAGTGCCAATATGCACTTGGCATCGCTTGTAAACACTCCTGTAGTAAGCATCTGGGGAGCTACCCATCCATACGCAGGTTTCATGGGCTGGCATCAGGATCCTGCCAATGCCGTACAGCTTGACTTACCTTGCCGCCCTTGCAGTATCTATGGTAACAAGCCTTGCGCTAGGGGAGACTTCGCATGTATGAAGAATATCTCTCCTGAACTGGTAACAGAAAAAATTGATTCTGTTTTGAACAAAAGATAGGGAATCAGAACTTCTATATATAATAATATATCAGAAACCTATATATAAAATAGGTATTGAATAGAAAGAAACAGATGAAAATCCTATAACCAAAACCAACCATATAAATAACTCAATCGAGTAGGAGGAAAACGAAGTAGTTTTTCTCCTACTTTCGTTTTCCGACCTCTCACACCACCGTACATGCGGTTCCGCATACGGCGGTTCCTATTTTGGGTGCCATTCGATGTATGAACCCATCAATGTAGCATAGCCTGCCATGCTCAACTTTTCGTTGGTTATCGCACGACATAGTATGTAACTGCCAGCTATGCGCCAATCCCCCAAACGACTATTGCCCCACATGTAAGCTTGGTACTTATCTATACCACACTTTATCAAGTTGGCAATTCTCGTTTTCACCCTCTTCCACGACTTCCATATACACATACGTAGCCGTCGCCTTAGCCACTCGTCAGTTTCCATGAGGAAACGTTTCATGTTGGCGAGGTGATAGTAACCTACCCACCCCCCTTATGTACTCTTCAAGTTTTTGCTTCCTCTTGGCATATCCCCAACCATTGCTTCGGGAAGTCAACTCCTTGAGTTTGGCTTTCATCTTGGATTTGGCTCTTGGGTGTACCGTGAGTTGGCATTTGCCTTTCATTACATAAAAAGAGTAACCAAGGTATTTCACACCTTGCACATAGGACACAACTGTCTTGTCCCTGTTCACCTTCAGATGAAGTTTTCCTTCGATGAATCGGGTTACAGATTCCTTCACGCGTTTGGCTGCACGCTTGGACTTACAAAATATCATCGAGTCATCGGCATAGCGGACAAAAGGGAGACCTCGGCTTGTGAGTTCCTTGTCCAACTCGTTGAGCATGATGTTGCTCAAAAGCGGACTTAACGGTCCTCCTTGGGGAGTGCCTTCCTCACTTGCCTCGAACATACCTTTGTTCATCACACCACTGCGGAGATATTTGTGAATAAGGCTTATCACCCTACCGTCCTTTATCGTGCGGCTGAGGATTTCTATGAGTTTACTATGGCTCACTGTGTCGAAGAAACGCTCCAAGTCGAGGTCAACCACATAAATGTAGCCATCATCGATTATTTTCTGAGCACCTCTTAGGGCATCATGGCAGCCTCTTCTCGGACGGAAGCCGTAGCTTCCTGGAGAGAATTGACGCTCATAGATGGGAGTTAGGGTCTGGTTGATAGCTTGTTGAACCAGACGGCCTATAACCGTGGGGATGCCCAACAGGCGCATCTTTCCATTGTCTTTGGGTATCTCTACCCTTTTTACGGTATGAACCGTCAAGCAAGGAACGGATTAGGGCATCCTTATTAGCCAAGAGCCAGGGGGGCATTTGCTCACAAGACATCTTGTCGATACCGCTACAGCCCCTGTTACGCTGCACTGCCTTGTAGGCTTGGAGTAGGTTATCAGGACTGATGATGCGCTCCAATAAGTGTTCCTTGTCGAATGGTACTTCCACGATGTTGTCTTCACATATCCACATGAAGGTCTGCGCTCCCACATATCCTTCGGATTCCGTCCTATCTTTCTGTGGGCAGCCCTTGACTTCTGCCAATGTTTTCTGCATTCTTTCCTTCATAAGGTACGTTTCAATTACTATCGTTTAATTTATAGGTTCTGCCCTTCATGGAGCGTTATCGAGAACTCCACTACTATGGCATCTGCTGACTTCTCACAGCAAGCTTTACTCCATGACTTTCGTAAAGGCAACTAATCGCCATGTCCGTGAGACCTCCTCGGATAAGGGCTTATTCTTTCCATCTTATACCCACTTCATTTACACCAACCATTCCGAATAGCTATAGGACTTTGATTTGTGTAGCAATCTCATCCATGGTCAAATGCCTTATATGAAGTTTCTCTACGTTAGGTCAGATGTTTGCCGCCAGCTTCTTTCAGATTCCACCTCGCAGTGGACACCCTTGCTATTGGCTATACAATTCCCGCTATTAGGGCTTGTTAGGGACTTGCACCCATTAGAATAAGCTCATGCCGAGCATACGACCAGAGAGCAGAATATCCTGATGGATTTCTGCTCTTTTTTGTTTTCCACAAAAGCGTGGATAAGTGTACGGAAAACCCCAATAATAACTTTTTAATAAGTTTGTAAATATCCACACATACCTATCTCAAACCAACAAAAAGAGGATATCCACATAGATATTATTAAGTTTTTAGAAACTTTTTCGCAGTTTTTGACCGAAAAAAGATATAAACTTATTAACTTTGCACCGAATTGGGGAAATGTTGATAAACCGGTTAATGCATTAAGAGACAAGAAAAAGATTTCAAAGGCCTCTGCGGATAAACTGGAATAAGACTTGGATAACGAAATACGCAAGTTTTTATGCAGAATGTTATCCACTTATCCACGGCATATCATCATCTCTATATTCTCTTTTTAAAAAATAAGAAATATAATATGAATGTTATGGTGAAAAAAGAATGGATTGAGAAAGGATACGTTGACGAACCTGTTGACGAAGCCTTGGACTTGAAAGCTGAAATCAGAAAGCTTTGCAAGGAGAAAGATGCTATTATCCTCGCCCACTACTATACGGTAGGTGAGATTCAGGACATCGCCGACTTTGTTGGCGACTCTCTGGCTTTGGCTCGTAAAGCTGCAGAAACCGATGCCCAGCTAATGGTTATGTGTGGCGTGCACTTCATGGCTGAGACATGCAAACTCTTGAGTCCTGACAAAATTGTGATCTGTCCTGACTTGAATGCTGGTTGCTCGCTTGCTGACAGCTGTAAGGCTGAGGATTTGAAAAAGTACAAGGAAGAGCATCCAGGATATAAGGTTGTGAGTTATGTAAACACCACGGCTGCAGTGAAGGCGCTAACTGATTGTGTAGTGACAAGCGGTAATGCCAAGAAGGTGATTGACAGTTTCCCACAGGACGAAAAAATCATCTTTGGTCCAGACTATAATCTCGGTAACTATATAAACAGCATTACAGGCCGCAATATGTTGCTTTGGAACGGTGGCTGCCATGTACATGAGAAATTCTCTGTAGAGGCTATAGTTAAACTGAAGCAGAAGCATCCTGAGGCTGTTGTGATGGCTCACCTGGAGTGTAAGGCACCAGTACTTGCTGTAGCTGATGTAAAGGGCTCTACAGCCACCATGTTGCATTATGCCCAAGAGCATCCTGAAATCAAGGAGTATATTATCGCTACAGAGGCTGGTATCCTGCATGAGCTGGAGCGTAATTGTCCTAACGTAATTTTCTATCCCGTACCTCCAGAGGTAAGCGAGGGTGGAGTAGGTTGCAGCTGCAATGAGTGTGAGTATATGAAGATGAATACGCTCAAGAAGATATATAATGCATTGAAATTTGGTTGGCCAACAGTTGAAGTGGCTCCTGAAATAGCGAAAAAAGCGGTCAAACCAATAGAAAAGATGTTATCACTATCGTAGAATGAGGTGGTGAAAATTATAAGATTAGTGGTAAAATTTGTTTTTTATGGGTGAAAAAATCATATTTCGCTACCATAAAATGTATAATTTACGACTTTATAGACAAAAATCGTCGTATCTTTGCATCAGTTAAAACAAACGGACGTTGTGAAACGTCATTTCATCATCTTTTACTTATACAAATAATATTAGAAAATTTAATCTAATTATAAAGATAGAGCGTTCAAGTGATTTGAATGCTCTATTTTTGTTTATATAGGATTTTCTCTTATTCCTCTGTATGCTTATCCGGATGGGAGAAATCTTTATGCCTTCATTCATTTATTTCTTGATAAGAAAGAGAAGTGCAATTCGTCCTACGTATGTACTTATCATCTTTCTGAACATCATATATTTCTTGGTATATTCTTTGTTCGGAAGAGGATATAATCCGTGTTTCCTTAATTCTCTGATCGCATGATTCAAGGATATCAATGAATGCTTCAAACGGATATTGTTAACCAGATAATCCATCGAGAGCTGGGCTATACGGCGGTTGAGTGCCTGGCGCTCTGCTACAGGAACCGTATCGAGCAACTTCTGAAGATGTAGAATCACCTCCAGTTTATTGTCCATGTGGATATCTATCTTATCCTTATTTTCTAATTCGCCAGGCGCGTATTTATCCACTCTATTATAATAAGGTGAGGTCTGAGTCTTGAATATTCGTTCTGCCCGTAAGAAGAGTTGTGGTGTAAATTCCTCGTCCTCGCCAAAACTGATGTTTGGTGAGAACAGCAAGCTACCCACAATGGCGCGGCGGAATATATAGGAACAGGCTGAGCCTAAAAGGGTATTGTTGTTGAGGTATTTTGTGCCGCTGATTGGGGTAGGGAGTTCGTAAGACGGTTCTCCTGTATCATCCTTGCTGAAACAGAATGTAACGATATCTGGATTATGGAATCTCACGATGTCAAGGCAATGTTCATAGGTTGGCTGAAGAAGATAATCATCTCCTTCTATAAACTGGATGTATTGCCCTTTGGCTAAGTACATGCCATAGTTGCGTGCCATACTGCTGCCTAAGCCGGGTATTCTTAAATAGAGCAGGTTATCCAGCAACTCTTTTATCTGGCTGGCTACCAGTTCATCGCTACCATCATCAACGAGAATTATTTCCCTCTCTTTGGCATTGAGCGAAAGCTGAAGGATACTATTGATGCATTCTACAAGATATTCCTTCTGATGGTTGCTTGTAGTAATGATGAAACTCACCAATGGTGAAGATATCTCTGATATTAATTCTTTCTGCATAAGTTATTCTTTTTTATGACTGCAAAGATAATAAAAAGATTTAATTTACGTATTAATAGTAGTACAAAAAACATAAAAATGGAAATAGTTTGTTCTACAGATAGTAAATATATCATGCCGACCGGTATCATGTTGCTCTCTTTGTTTGAGAGCAACAGAGGAGAAGTTGTCAATGTACATCTCCTGCATGATCATGATTCTGCTGCATTATTGGATCCTATCAGAGCCATAGCTGCCAGTTATCAGCAAAATATCCATTTCTATCTAATTAATGATGATATCTTCGAACATTTTCCTATAGGTTTGGATTTCCAACTAGATCATGTAGGAACTTCGTTTGCTACTTATTATCGTTTGTATCTTACGGAAATTCTGCCTGCTGATATTGATAAGGTTATCTATCTAGATGGCGATATTCTGGTTGTGGATAAACTTGTTAAATTGTGGAATACTTCTGTTGAAAACTATGCAATTGCCGCTGTTCCAGATAGTTATAATAATAAGATAGAACACTATAATCGCTTGCGTTATCCCCAAACTTTGGGATATTTTAATGCAGGTATGTTAGTTGTCAATCTGAAATATTGGCGTGAAAAGCAGGTCCTTCTCAAATTCTTTGATTATGTGAAATCTAATACGGAAAGGTTGAGATGTCATGATCAGGATGTACTGAACTATCTGTTCAAGGATTCTAAGTTGGTATTACCTATCAGATATAATGTACTGAATGAGTATTGGTTTGATTTGCGTTATTCTCTTATCTCCTGGGAATTTGATGAACAGATATTGGAAGCTCAGGCTCATCCGGCCATCATCCATTTTACGGGTATTCCTAAACCATGGTATAAGAACTGCAAGCATCCATGGAAAAAAGAATTCGATAAGTATAAAGCGATGAGTCCTTGGCGTGATGAAAAAGAAAAGCGCTGGATGCCATTGAAGTTCTGTCTGGAGAAAATGGCCATAAAACTGGTGGTAAGCATGGGACTGCGCAAATCTGATTATATTGTAGAAAATAGGTATATTGAATTGTCTTAAGATTTCTGATATTCAAGTATCTTTTAAATAAGTATCATATAAAGTTATGAAGATTCTGTTGGTAGGTGAGTCTAGTTTGCTACATAATACTCTCAAAAAGGGATTAGTAGAACTTGGACATCAGGTAACGCTGATGTCCGACGGCAATGATTGGCACAACTCTCCTCGTGACATCGACTTGCGCCGTAATATGGAGCGTTATGGAAGATGGAGCGGGCTTATGGTGTTGTGGAAAATTGTTTGCAATCTTCATAAGATATGTGGAAATGATATTGTTCAGGTGCATAACTATCAGTTTGTGCCTTTGATGGGTTGGTGGAACATGCTGATATTCTGGTTTCTCAAGCTTACCAATAAGCGAATCATTAAAGGCTGTTTTGCCGATGACCCACATCTGTTCAGACAACAGGCCAAGGGTATTCCTGCTTATTCTGATACTTTTTGGAATGGTAAATTACAGAATATCGAGGAAAATAAAGAGCGTATGGCTTTTCATTTCATGCCTCAGTTTGATAAGTGCTGGCATACTGTATCTTATCATTCAGATGCTTTAATAGCCTGTCTTTATGAATATTACCTCTGTTATGATGTTTCTGAATTTCATAAAAAACTCTACTATATTCCTCTTCCGATGATAATTCCTGCTATAGATGAAAACAGGCAGAAAGGGAATGGTGAGGTTATCAAAGTGCTTGTAGGTTTACAACCTAAGCGCGAGTATCTGAAAGGTGCTTTAAAGATAGCTCATTTTGTAGAAATTCTGGCAAAGAAATATCCTGGTAAGATAGAACTCAAATATGTAGAAGGAGTAGCTTATGATGAATATTGCCGGATGCTGGATGAAGCAGATGTTCTGGTAGATCAGTTTTATAGTTATACTCCATCCATGAATTCGTTGGCAGCCATGGCACGTGGTACTGTGGTTATCGGTGGAGGAGAGGAAGAATATTATGAGTTCATTGGCGAACCAGAATTACGCCCTATTATCAATGTGAGTCCTGAGTATTCAGAATCTCAGAATGTGGCAATCATTGAGCAGGCTTTCTTCGTCAAGGATAATCTTGCTAAGCTATCTTCTCAAAGTGTAGATTTTGTAAAGAAATATTACAGTTATACTTCTGTGGCTAGCACTTATGTGAAACTTTATGAAAAGCTTTTGGCCAGTTCTAACTAAGTTACTCTCTTTTGTCCCGTGATAAATGGTAAATATCTATATATAAACCATGTAACGAGTGTAGTACATAAATATACAATCAAGAATACGCCTATTACTGATAAGTAGTTTCCTGAATAAGAAAGGTGTAGGTGATTGCATATTTTTCCAATACAGAAAGGAATGCCTCCACATAGGAAATAGTATACGATACAATGTCTTCCAGTCCACTCTAACCATTTACAAGATGGAATCTTTTTAAAGAGAGTTGTAGTGACAAGAGTACCTATCAAAATATTTAAGATAAATAGGGGATAATTAGTTATGTTAATACGCCATATAGTCATCATAACATATGTTCTATCCACATATATCTTAATCGTTATCCACAGTATTAATAACAGAATAATTTGTGATGTCTTTATTTTTTTATAAATGCTTTGCTCATGTTTGTGGATTATATATCCTATACAACAGAAAAACATGGCTTGCAATGAGTTATCTAATTGCCAAAAGTAACAGTCTGTAGTTTGCGGTAACCATCCAGATATGCCAAAAGCGATAGTGCAGATAGGTAGAATATACCTATCTTTCTCATGAGTTATCCATAGTGATATTGAAAAAAGAATTTCAGCTACTATAAGTGCTGCAACAAACCAAGAAGCTTTCCCCATGATAATGGATTGAAATATATTCAAAATATCTATACTCGCTCCATGAACAATTGCTTTTGGAAGTGCTAGAAGTGATGTAAAAATAAAGTATGGCATTAGCAAACTTCTCCCTATAGATTTCATTTTATGAGCTATACAGAATTGCTGTTGTGGCTTATACATTAAATAACCCGATAAAATGAAAAAAAAGACCAATGCATCCGTCAAATACAGATTTTGGTTAATGATATGATAATCCAGATAATAAGATTCTGTATGGTCTAGCAAAATAGCTAACATACAGAATCCTCGCAAATTATCTATCCATCCTATTCTTTTTAAAGAATTAATTGATGTTGTATTGTTGTTAATATATCTTCCCATTTCTTTAAAATGTTTGATTTGTCATATTTATCTCCTGTTTCTAAGGCATGTATCCCTAACTCTTTTCTAAGATGAGAGTTGCTAATCAGTTTGGTGATAGCCTCAGTGAAAGCATTCTGATTATCTTGAGTTACGATAAGTCCGTTATATTCGTTTTGAATAATATCACTTGCTCCATATTTGAAGTTAAAGGTTACAGATGGTAGTCCGCATGATTGAGCTTCTAACATTACAATACCTTGACCTTCATAATGTGAAGACATTATGTGTAGACTATAGTTGGGATATATTTCCATCATATTTTCTCCTCTGCCACACAATTTTACCTGTTTTTCCAATCCTAAATTTGTAATTTGCTCTTGTAATATATGGTAAAGTGAGCCGGTTCCATAAATATCAAGTTGCCAGTCGGGATATAGTTTGGCTACGTCTTTCCAACAGGTAATCAATCTGTCAAAACCTTTCTGTTGTTCTAATCTTCCTACAGCAATAGCTTTTTTGCAACTGTAGTCTTTTACCTTTTGATGAGGTATGTTGATAAAGTTGGGGATAACGTATACATTCTTTGCTAATTGAAATTCTTTAGTATCGTCATGAGTCAGACAAACTACGGCATCAGCTTTTCTTTCCATTAATCCGAATAGTGCGTGAAAAGGATTGAATGAACGTGCCAAATGTGATTCGTATATTCGTTTTGCCTTTGTATGACAAAGAGGTAATAACAACGCTCCCAATGTAGTTGTAAAGAAAACTACGTCGGGATTAATCTGTTTTATTGTTTTATTTAATCTGTAAGCTGCTAATAATAGTGTAATTATTCTGCTTAATAGCTTATATACTTTATTTCTTGTCTTCTTGGCAAAAGGAACATGAAGATGAATCAGCCGGATACCTTCATTTAAGATATACTGTTGTTTCCGTTTATCTTCATATATAGAAATAACAGTAACCTGATGATGATATTCTTGATAGAATGTATTAGCCTTCATGGAAACGATTTTTTCTACGCCTCCATTCTCAGAATAATCTTCTATAACATAAACTATGTTCATTTTCTTTTCCATAGAAATGAGTTTTTTCCTATTTTATTTTTTAAAATGTTTTTAATGATGTTCCATCTAAACCTAATCTGCTGCCATTTGCTGAATTTGCTCCCTTTTCCATTGCAGGAATTGGTAGCTGGATGGCGACGGAACGAGATAAGTCTGTCATCTATGAATTTTACAGAATATGTAAATGCTGCCACATTTCCTATCCAAATATCGTACATGGGAATATCTTTAGGAAAAGGTAATGCAGCATCTTTTACACATCTTGTAAATGCCATACAACAACCTGTATATCCGTTTTTCCAAAATGCGTTATATATTTTGTTTTTACTTACATGCAGGAGCTTGAACAGCGACGGAAATAGAATATTCAGATGTTCATCTGTTACTTCTGCATTGCTGATTACACAATCATATTTCTGTAGCCATTTCATACAAGTAGCTACTTTATTAGTCTTCCATACGTCATCTTGGTCTGAAAGAAATATGTAGTCTCCTTGTGCATGATGCAGTACATTTTCAAAATTTAGGGTAGGAGAATGCTTTTGTGGACCAGGTATGACCCTTATTCTTGGATCTTGGAATGTCTTGATAATGGATAGGGTTGCATCGGTGGAGCCATCATCAGAGATAATAACTTCATCGTTGGCATTTAGTTGCTTCAATATAGAAGCAATCTGTTCGCCAATATACTTTTCACCATTATATGTAGCAATACACACAGAAATCATTTTCTTGTTATAGTTAATATCTATTTAATGAAAATATCATATTTTTTATCAATATAAGGAGTCGTGATGTCTCCTGCGTCTAAGATGGAGTGGAATAGAAATGCAGAATTATATTTTTTATTCTTGTTATTTTGCAGAGCTTTCCATTTGTTAGGATAGTTAGCTTTGTATTTGTTTGACATCCATATCCAACAGCCAGGATAATGCAATGCTTCTGCTTCTTCTCCGTGTCCGAAGATTCCTTTTTCTCCCAAACTTTCTGCATGATCAGAAAGATAGATAATAATGGCATTCCGATTTCGGAACCTGTTTCTCACTTCATTCCAAAAGAAGTCGGAATAGAGTACGGAATTGTCATAGGAGTTAAAGAATTCTTCTTTAGTGTTGGCAGATAGTACTCTGCTTTTAAGTTCTGGTTTCCAACGGGCATATTGGTGTGTATAATGTATGTTATACCACCAGTGGGAACCTATTGTATGTAAAATAAATAAGTTTCTTCTACCGAAGTTCTTATTCTGAATTTGCTTGTCTAGTAATGGTAGGATATCTTCGTCCAGCCATTGGTCGAAGATATAAACCGATTTTCCGTTATTTACGTAAATAAGCGAATCTGTTTCTTTCATGAAATAAACGTAAGTATCAATACTTTCTTGGTTGGCAATCCATGTAGTATGGAAGCCTGCTTTTTTGAAAATATCAATAAAAGATCTTTCTTTATAGGCTGCATCCAGATTCTTTGGGCATGCTCTGGTAAGCAAATATGGTACACTGGTATGCGTAAATCCATATTCTGAATAAATATGAGGCATGGATACAATGTTGCTGTCTGTCATCAGAAAAGGAGTTGTTGCTCTGTGATAGCCGTTGATTTGCATGTTTTTAGAGCGTAGGGTTTCACCTATGATGAAGACAACATCTATAGAGTCACTTTTACAGATTCCTTTCTGCTTGAAAGCCGGTCTGTTTTCTTCTATGATATTTCTGTTATCTAAATAATCATTGATGGAGAAATAGATAACGAAAGGAATGCGGCTCTTGATAGGTAAGGATATTCTTGGAATACTGATGTATAGCGTAAGCCCAATGAAGGCTAGTATAAACTGGAGCCAAGAATGGGAAAATCTGATGTATTTAATACGAATATAAATGATACCTATACATATCAATTCTGTCACAATAACAAACTGTATCAACGGAATGGTAACAACGTCCATGGTTGTTCTGAAATCGTTGGTTATAGATAAATCTATAGTTGCTGCTGTAAGTGAGATTTGAGCAGTATATCTAAAGTATGTAGCTACAGAGCAAGCTAGGGTATATATAGGATAAAGTATGGCAAAGACGTATTTATTGCTAGCTATACACCACATAAATAGGAATATTGCTATTTCTATTACCAGAAATTGTGCGATAAGGATAAATAAATCTTTCATGCCTCTGAAAGGCATATTGTAGAAGTCACCCATGGTGTATAATACTCCTGAAAGAAGAGTCAGCCCTATGAGGAATAGGACTGACTTATAAAGTTGTTTCTGTTTCATTTTCTTGTTATTTGATAATGGCTATTTTACAAACCACTCCTCTTTCTCCTTCGGAAGTAGCAGTTTCTACCATATATATGCCACTAGATACTTTTCTGCCTTTTAAGTCGCACAGGTTCCATGTGTAAGTACCTCCGATGCTTCTACCTTGGTTTACCAGAACTCCATTGCTTGTTACAATCTTTACATCAGCGTCAAATGTTAATCCTACGATTTTCACGAGTCCAGTATAATCTAGTTTTACAGGATTTGGATAGGCATAAACATCATTTTTGTTCATTTCATTGCTTGGTAGAGTAACATCACTCATATATGAACAAAGTCCTTTAGGAGTTGCAAAATATACTTTTCCGGAAGGCTCTATCAGAATGTCAAGTATTGTATTGGATAGCAGCGGAGAATTCTCAGATGTAAAGTGCTGTATCTGCGTATTGCAATCAGAACTGATGAGATATACACCATTTGATTTGGTTCCAAGCCATTTTCTGTTTCCTCCATCTATGGCTATACTTCTTGTATCTATTCCGTCTAGCAGATAATCGGCATAATTGGTACCATCGTTTCTTGGTACCTTATGCTGGGTTACTTCTTGTGCTCCCAAACGTATGTTGTCTGCCGACAAGTAAAGGGGGCCACTGCTAGTGCACATCCATATATTTCCTTCTCTATCTTCTTTTATCTTGTAAAAAAAGTTTGGAGTAATTTGAACACCATCTTCATTTATGTAGGTAGGGCCGTAAGTATGCAACGTATTTTTTATATAGTCGTATGCATATAATTGGCTTGTTTGCCAATAGTTGGATAAAAACCACATTTTATTGTTTGTTCTACTGAAGAATAGACATCTTAAATCATCATTGTATTTAATCTGTGAACAGACATCTAGGGACTTCCATTGTTGATTTTTATCAAGGGTCCAAAAACAGTTTTCTACAGAAGAATTGAATACCCATAGTGTACCTTCTTTATCATACATGAGATCTGAGACCAGAATATAGTTATCATCGTTGACACATGATAGGAATGGACTATTGTTTCTATTGTAACATTTTATGAATTCTCCATCTTGAAATTCATAAAGTCCACTCTTGGCAGCTACCATCACGTGTCCTTCTTTTGTTGGATCAAAATCCATGCTTAGCCAGTCTACGTTGCGATGACCAAGAACATCATTAGATGGTTGTTCAAATTCAGACCAGTTTTCTCCATCCCATACATGAACTTCTCCTGGGTAATTTCCATCATTCTCTTGTGCATAGAAACCACCAGTAGCATAGAGTTTTCCGTTGTGAAAGAAAAGATTGTAGAAATTGTTAGAAGCAGGTCCTTTAGGAAGTATTCCTTCTGTCTTATAAACAGGTTCATTATCCGAATCTACTGTATAATAAGTAAGTTTTCCTTCTTTGGTAGTTGTCCACCAAAAGCCTGTTCCTTTATCATATACAAGTTTCTTGTTTTCAGAAAGCTGTTTGTAACTTCCAATTTTTGTCCATTCTTTAGAATTCAGTAAATTACCAGTTAGTTTTCCTTTATATAGGCCAGCTTCTTTCGAAGCAGCATAAAGGCAGTTGTCTTCTATATAACTATAGTTAACATTAAAGCCCAACTTGTATGCATCGAGTATTTTTCCTTCTTTTGTATCTAGTTTAATAATTCCAAAAGAGAGAGATAAATAAACATTTGCCCCACTTATATTTATATGGTTTATCTGTTTATTATCTGTCATACTTTTCAGATACAAATCAGGCACATTAACTACATTTCCATTGGCATCCAACAGGTCAATATTGCCATTGGTATATGTAATTACCAATTTTTTGGTAGTCTTATTCCAAGCTATATGATTAATATCAAAGTCGGAAAGAGTGTTTGCTTTATCGTATGTCGTAACTGAACCATCTTTTATATGATAAGAAAAAAGTCCGTTAGATGCTAAGGCAAACACTAGGTTTCCTGCTGGCTCGATTTCTGTTATATCATTATAACTGGTGTATATTTCCCAACTTTCCTTATCTGTGGCCGATAAGGGAAGTACCATGAATAGTATTGTAATTAATAATGTTATTGTCTTCATTGTCTGTTATTTTAAAGCCTAATACTATATTAACTGCAAATATAACTATTTATTGTTTTTATAAACAGATACTTATAGATATTTTTGAAGTTGATGCTGGATGGGTAAAACGATGGCTTTCTTTGCTATCCATGCTGTGAGGATAATAAAAGCGAGGGATAGGATGAATTGGAATTCTTGATGTGGATTTCCTTCTCCATATCGTTTAAGAAATATACTCTGTATGATGCGAAAGCAGAGATTATGACAGAGAAATATTTCAAAACTGATGCTGCCTAGCCATAGCAAGAGTTTATTATGGAATATCCTAATAAAATAACCTTTACCTTGATCTCTTGCTGTAAAATAGAACACGGTTATGGCTGATGGTATTCAATAAATAATGGCACAGCGAATGTTCGGATTGCAATGGATTGATAGGAAATACATTGCGATAAACAGCAATACCACTCCCAAGAATGGCGAGAATCAGAATATGAAGAGGATAGAGTTTGATGATACGGGAAAGGAAAAAATTTCTGTTTCCCAATACTTCTTTCTGTAGTTTTTCTCCTTTGCTTAAAGAGAGTACAAAACCACTGATAACAAAGAAAATGGCAACAGGAAACTCGCCCAAGTAATTGATTAAATCTTGGGATATGGGTAGGGTGGAATGCGAAATCACAATCATTAGGATAAGAATGAATCGCAGGGAATTGAGTGTCCTGATCATGATGCCTTTTCTTTGTTATAATGTTATTCTATTCTGTATTGAACAAGAATAAATCTTATTTCTTTTTCAAATACTCTACCAATTTAGCCACGGCTCTGGCTCTGTGGCTGATGCCGTTCTTGATTTCCTCACCCAGCTCAGCAAAACTCTGGTCATATTCTTCCGGAACGAAGATTGGGTCGTAGCCGAAGCCTTCGGTACCATGCTTCTCGGTGGCGATATAGCCGTTTACGATACCTTCGAACTGGTGAATTTTCTTGATGCTGGTGCAGCCGCAAGGACATACATCCTGCTTCTCGATGTAGCAGATAACGGTGCGGAAACGGGCCTGACGGTTTTCCTTACCATCCAGTTCTCTCAACAGCTTAGCCATGTTAGCCTCACTGTCGTGGTCGGTACCCTCGGCATAGCGGGCACTGTGAACGCCAGGGGCACCATCAAGTGCCTCTACCTCTAGACCGGTATCATCGGCAAAGCAACTTACGTGGTAATGGTCATAAACATACTGCGCCTTCTGCAAGGCATTCTCTTCCAATGTGTTGCCTGTTTCAGGAATATCCACATCGCATCCTATCTCCTTCAGCGATACTACCTCGCAGTCGCTGCCCAGGATGTCGCGAATCTCCTGGAGTTTATGCTGGTTATTTGTTGCAAAAACTATCCTTTTCATAAGTTTATAATTTATAGTTTATAGGGCATTCTTGCAATAGTGCTTCTTGCTATATGGCGAAGCCGCTATAAACTTTTAACTTTTAATTGTTTTAATGTCTTTATCTTTGATTTTTACCTTCATCTCATCAAATCCCTCGCCATACACACCGATTACGGAACTCTGACTTACAAAGGCATTCGGGTCGATGATCTTGACGATACGGAAGATGGTGACGCTCTCGTTCTTCTTTGCTAGGATACAGAGCACCTTCATCTCGTTGCCCGTGTACCAGCCATGGCCATCGAGAATGGTTACGCCATGATCCATCTGCATACCGATGGCATTGGCTATCTCCTGATATTTCTTGCTGAATATCATAAACTGCACACTCTCTCGCTTGGCCAGGTTTTCTATCACCATACTACTACCTCGGCGTCTATCGTGGTAAACTCTGGTTTTGCATTGAAGACGAAGAATGAACTGCCCACGATAAGGAGATCCACGAAGATGAGCACACGGCCCAGCGAGATGTTGTGATATTTGTTGACGATGGCAGCAATGATATCCGTTCCACCTGTACTTCCATTATGCAGAAAGACGATGGCGAGTGATAAACCCGTAAACAGACAGCCGATGATGAGCGACATGAAGTCTTGTCCCTCTCCCAATATCTGCACCATCTTGCCATCTTCACCTATCATCCAGTCTTGCGCCAGAGCCAGGAATAGGGAGAGCATGATGATGGCATAGATGGTCTTCACCATGAATTTGAATCCCAGTATCTTCAGCGCTGCAAGCAGCAAGGCGGCATTGATGAGAAAATAAGACAAATAGATAGGTATCCCCGTGCCGTAGTAAATCACGGCTGCGATACCCGTTACGCCACCCGTTACTATCTGGTATGGAAGCAGAAAAATGGTCCATCCAAATGTGTAAAGCAAGAGTCCAAGAGTAATGTAGAAATAATCCTTGCACTCATTCTTAATTGTTTGACTGATTGCTATTTGCATAATATTTTCCTCGTATTTTTAAAGCACAGAAGGTCGCCCATTTTTAGATGAGACGACCTTCTGTATATTATCTATAAATTACTTTTTCAACACAACGTTGACAATCTTCTTTGGTACGATGATCACCTTCAACACGTTGAATCCTTCCAAGTACTTCTGGCTCTTCTCGTCTGCCAATACCTGCTTCTGAATTTCCTCGTTAGGAGTATCCACAGGGAAAGTCATCTGGAAACGAGCTTTACCATTGAAGGAAATAGTGAGCTGCATATCGTTCTCCTTCAGATACTGCTCATCATACTTTGGCCATGCTGCATCGCAAACGCTGCCCTGCTCGCCAAGTGCTGCCCACAACTCTTCTGCGATGTGTGGAGCGAATGGAGCGATGAGGATGACGAGATCTGTCAGGAGTTCCTTGTTGCGGCACTTCTGCTGACCGAGTTCGTTCACGGCAATCATGAAGGCTGAGATAGATGTGTTGTAAGAGAACTTCTCGATATCCTCGCTTACCTTCTTGATGAGCTTGTGAACGCTCTTCAGGCTCTCTGGCTTAGCTGCCTCGTCGCATGGCAGGAAGTTGTCGGTACGGTTCTCGTAGAACAGACCCCAGAACTTCTTCAGGAAGCGGTGGCAACCGTCGATACCGTTGGTATCCCAAGGCTTGCTGGCTTCTACAGGACCCAGGAACATTTCGTAGAGTCGCAGGGTATCAGCACCATACTTCTCGACAATCATATCTGGATTTACCACGTTGAACATACTTTTAGACATCTTCTCGATAGCCCATCCGCAGATGTACTTGCCATCTTCCAGGATGAACTCAGCGTTCTGATACTCAGGGCGCCAAGCCTTGAATGCCTCAATATCCAAAACATCGTTGCTTACGATGTTTACATCTACGTGGATAGGAGTTACGTCGTAATCCTTCTTCAGATTCAAACTTACGAATACAGGAGCCTTGTCGTGGTCATCGCTGTTGATGCGGTAAACGAAGTTAGAGCGGCCCTGAATCATACCCTGGTTCACCAGCTTCTGGAATGGCTCTTCCTTGCAGCTTACGCCGAGATCGAACAGGAACTTGTTCCAGAAACGGGAGTAAATCAAGTGACCGGTAGCATGTTCGCAACCACCTACGTAGAGGTCTACATTCTGCCAGTACTCATCAGCCTCCTTGCTTACGAGTGCCTCATCGTTGTGAGGATCCATATAGCGCAGGTAGTAAGCAGATGAACCTGCGAAACCTGGCATGGTGTTGAGTTCCAGTGGGAATACGGTCTTGTTATCTACGAGGCTCTTGTCAACCACCTCTTTCTTCTCGGCATCCCAAGCCCACTTCTTGGCTCTGCCCAATGGTGGCTCGCCAGTTTCTGTTGGCTTATAGGTCTCAATCTCAGGCAATTCGAGTGGCAGGCACTCCTCTGGAACCATCTGTGGCATTCCGTCCTTGTAATATACAGGGAATGGCTCGCCCCAGTAGCGCTGACGAGAGAAGATGGCGTCGCGGAGACGATAGTTTACCTTTACTCGGCCGATGCCCTTCTCGGTAACAAATTTCTTGGTAGCTGCGATAGCCTCCTTCACGGTGAGTCCGTTCAGAGAGAAACCATCCATGCTGCTCTTGTCTGCTACAGGTGAGTTGGTTACGATGCCTTCCTTGGCATCGAAGCTCTCCTCTGAAACATCAGCACCCTCGATAAGAGGAATGATAGGCAGGTTGAAGTGCTTGGCGAAGGCGTAGTCACGGCTATCGTGAGCTGGCACAGCCATGATGGCACCTGTACCATATCCTGCCAATACATATTCTGAAATCCATACTGGGATTGCCTCGCCAGTGAATGGATTGATGGCATAACTTCCTGAGAATACACCAGTTACACTATGGTTAGCCATACGGTCAAGCTCGGTACGCTTCTTCACGTAGTCGAGATATTTATCCACCTCTTCCTTCTGCTCGGCAGTAGTTACCTGCTGAACATATTCGCTCTCTGGAGCCAGAACCATGAAGGTTACACCAAACATTGTATCGGCACGGGTGGTGAAGATGGTGAACTTCACGTCGCTGTCCTTTACAGAGAATTCAACCTCTGTACCCTCAGAACGGCCAATCCAGTTCTTCTGGGTTTCCTTGATACTATCGCTCCACTGGATGGTCTCCAATCCGTCGAGCAATCGCTGAGAGTAAGCAGATGTTCTCAGGCACCACTGCTGCATCTTCTTCTGGATGACAGGATAACCGCCACGCTCACTTACGCCGTTTACTACCTCGTCGTTGGCAAGCACAGTACCCAGACCTGGGCACCAGTTAACCATGGTTTCGCCGAGGTAAGCGATGCGGTAGTTCATCAGGATCTGCTGCTTCTTCACGTCGTCGTAGCTGTTCCACTCCTCGGCAGTGAAGTCAATCTGCTCGTTCTGAGCCACGTTCAAGTCAGCAGAACCCTTCTCCTCGAAGCGCTTGATGAGCTTTTCGATAGGCTGAGCCTTCTGGCAGCCGTTGCAGAAGAATGAGTTGAACATCTTCTGGAAAGCCCACTGAGTCCAATGGTAATACTTAGGGTCGCAGGTACGAACCTCGCGGTCCCAGTCGAAAGAGAAGCCGATTTTGTCGAGCTGCTCACGATAGCGGTTGATGTTGGCTACGGTAGTAACCTCTGGGTGCTGACCAGTCTGGATAGCATACTGCTCTGCAGGCAATCCGTAAGCATCGTAACCCATAGGGTTCAGTACGTTAAATCCGTTCAAACGCTTGTAGCGTGCATAGATATCGCTAGCGATATAACCAAGTGGGTGACCTACGTGCAAACCAGCTCCTGATGGATAAGGGAACATGTTGAGCACATAGAATTTCTTCTTGTTTTCATCCTCAGTCACCTTATAGGTCTTGTTCTCGACCCATTTCTGGTGCCATTTCTTCTCGATTTCTCTGAAGTTGTATTCCATTGTTTTATCTAATAATTATGTTTCTTTTCTTAAATATAATAAGGTATAACCCTATTCAAGGTGCAAAATTACATTTATTTTGGCACATAACAAAATAAAATGCAAGTTTTTTATGAATTTAATGTCTTAGCATGCACACACTTCATGTTCTTTTCCAGCTGGGCGGTAGAGCTGGCTCCTACCAATACGCTGGTTACACCTTTCTGCTGCAATATCCAGGCAAGTGCCATTTCGGCGAGTGTTTCGTCTCTTTCTCCTGCTTCTGCGTTCCATTTCTTGAGCTGTTCCAGCAGTTCTGGAGTTAAAGCAGAGTGTTTCAGAAAATGCTCTTTTGCCATACGGCTGTCTGCCGGTATTCCGTTGAGATATCGGTCGGTGAGAAGTCCCTGTGCCAGAGGTGAGAATGAGATGAAACCGATGCCGTTTTCTGCACAATAATCTAAGGTTCCATTCTCTTGTGGCGCATGGTCGAGCATGTTGAGTCTGTCCTGAAAAATGAGCAGCGGACAGTCGCGCTCCTTCAGATATTGGTCGGCAAACTTCAGGGCTTCCAGTGGCCAGCGGCTGATGCCGAGATAAAGAGCTTTTCCTTGCTTTACGATGTCTACCATGGCTTGAAGAGTTTCTTCGAGCGGTGTGTTCGGATCGTAGCGGTGGCTGTAAAAGAGGTCAACATACTCGAGATTCATTCTCTTGAGACTCTGATTCAGGCTGGCCATCAGATACTTACGGGAACCCCAGTTGCCGTAAGGACCTTCCCACATATCATAACCTGCTTTGGTTGAGATAAAGAGTTCATCGCGATAGGGTTTGAAATCATCTTTCATCAGTCTGCCCATCGTTTCCTCTGCACTTCCGTATGGAGGTCCATAGTTGTTAGCCAGGTCGAAGTGGGTGATACCATGGTCGAAGGCATAGTGAGTGATGGCACGACTTCTTTCGTAAGGATCTACCTCTCCGAAGTTGTGCCAGAATCCCAAACTTATTTTAGGCAGCAAGATACCACTCTTGCCGCATCTCTTGTAGAGCGCTTCTGCATCGCTATAGCGATTGGCGTCAGCATGATAAATACCTTTAATGTCCATTATTCCTTATATCTTTTATTACGGCGAAGAGCCAGAAACTCTTCACTCTTCACCTTTCCTTTGTAAATTCCTATAAACAAGGCATTTGGCGTGGTGAAGAGTTTTTGTTCACTCTTCACCCACTCTTCACCACTCTTCACCGGTATGTGGTTAGGAGCCTGTCGGCTCTTCCTTTTCAACATCGCAAAGGTAATAAAAATATTCAATATAATCGTTGTATTGAATAAAAATTATATTTTTTTCGATATGAAAGAGTAAGTGGGGATGTAGTAAAGGTCGATTGGTTATGGAAAAAACATTCTGTTATATGTTTGATATACTTTATCAAAATACACTTTTAAGGACGACTTTTTGTGACTTTCTACACTTTTAAGGACGACTTTTTGTAGTTTTATACATTTTTAAGGACGACTTTTTGTACTCTTTGAAATAAAAAATGTATCTTTGCATTCAGAAATATCAAATAATCAGATAGTTATGAAGAGAAATTCCATCAAATACCTATATCAATGGAAAGCAAGCAACGACCGAAAGCCGTTGATTATGCTTGGAGCCCGCCAGGTTGGCAAAACCTGGCTGATGCAGGAATTTGCCAAAGAGGCCTATACCCGTAGTGCGTATGTAAACTTCGAAGACAATGAAATGCTCCGGGAAGTTTTTGCACATGACTTTGATATTCCCCGTATTATCAATAGCATACAATGGAGTACAGGAGTTTCTATTGATGAAAATACGCTTATTATCCTTGATGAGATACAAGAAGCACCCAGGGGTATCACCGCATTAAAGTATTTTGCAGAAAAAGCACCTCAATATCATGTCGTAGCTGCAGGTTCATTGCTCGGAATTGCGATGCATCAGAATGACTCTTTTCCTGTAGGTAAGGTAGATTTCATGCATTTATATCCCCTCACATTCTTTGAATTTCTAGATGCAATCGGTGAAAGCCGTATGGTAGAACTGCTGATGTCAAAGGATTGGAATATGATAACCATGTTCCGGAATAAATTTGAGGAATGCCTGCGACAGTATTATCTGGTCGGGGGAATGCCGGCTGTAGTACAGTCTTTTGCCAGCGAGGGAAATCTGTCTGAAGTCAGAAGTATTCAAAAAGGAATCCTTGAAGCGTATGAGCGTGATTTTTCCAAACATGCTCCGGCCATAGAAGTTCCACGTATCCGAATGGTATGGAAATCCATCCCATCCCAGCTTGCCAAGGAAAACAAGAAATTCATCTATGGTGCCGTAAAGGAAGGAGCTAGAGCAAAGGATTTTGAGCTCGCTATCGAATGGCTGAAAGATGCAGGGTTGATCTATAAGGTAAACCGTTGTAAGAAAGCCCTGTTGCCATTGGCTGCATATGAGGATTTTTCTGCTTTCAAGTTATTCCTGTCTGATGTGGGACTGATGGGAGCCATGAGCAATATTCCTGCCCAAAGCTTGCTGGAAGGAAATGTGCTGTTTTCAGATTTTAAGGGGGCGCTGACAGAGCAGTATGTCCTGCAGCAGCTTAAGGAGAAATCTTCCTTGTCTATCTATTATTGGTCGGCAGAAAATTCACGTGGTGAAATAGATTTTCTAGTGCAGGATGAAGAAAAAATCATTCCGATAGAAGTAAAGGCTGAGGAGAATTTGCAGGCTAAGAGTTTGAGGGTGTTTGTAGAGCGCAATCAGGGATTGAAAGGTATGCGCCTATCCATGTCACCTTATAGAGAGCAGGATTGGCTTGCCAATTATCCATTATATTCCGTGTCTGCAATATTTGGATAATTATATAGGTATAGTATGCAGATAATCAGCGCTAACGTGCTTTTTTCATACCATTAGCGCAAATTATCCGCGGATAATTTGCGCTAATGATATTTTAAATGTTTCTTCGATTTACCAAGTTGGTAAAACCTGATTCTGCGTCTTTGATTCTTCTACACGGTAAGAAAAATTGGCAGCAGGATGCTTCCCGTCACGATGAATGGATTATATTGATAGTCATATCTTCTTCTTCAGTTATAATTATTTAGGTGCAAGGATAAGGCTAATATTTGGATAATGCGTTATATCGTGGACTGGGTTGACAAAGGTTATCAATGGTTCACTTCCGTTTACTCCATCGGTAGAATACTCAAAGTATGTAGAACATAGCAATATCAAAGAGTATGAGACCGACAAGAAAATGCGAATTTTGTGGCAAGACATTCGTGCCAAGGACATATATGACTTTTGTTGTCGGGAGTTTGGTGAAGAAAATGTCGTTTCGTTCATCTAGACGAACTAAATCCTCATGCACATGCGGTCATTGTCCCCATCACAAAGGACGGCAGACTGAGCGCAAAAGATATGTTTGGTGGAAACGACATGAATCAAGCAAGAACAAGGATGCGTGAACTTCATAGCCGACTTGCAGAGGTTAATGAAAAGTATGGACTGGAACGTGGCGATGACATCACCATAACTGGAGCTAAGCACAAGTCAACAGAAACTTATCGCAGGGAGTTGGCTGATGAATGCCGCACTTTGTCAAATGAAGTAGGCATGAAGAAGACGCTTCTTTCAGGTCTTAATCGTTGCTTCACAAAAGCAGAGACCAAAATCAAGTCTCTGCAGACTATGGTCAGCGATCTGGAGAAAGCGGAAGCAGAGAAACAAGCGACCATAGCCGAACTTGAAGATTACATGAAGAATCATCTTGGTGATGCTGTTGAGATAAAGGCGAAGATTACCGCCACCAGAAAGGAACTCTGGGATGTTCGTGACAAATTGAACGACAAGAAGATGAAAATTGCGCAGGCTAAGTTGCAACTTGATGAGTTGCTGAAGAATACCTCCCACATCGAAGCAAAAAACAGGGAGATTAAAGCCGATTTTGAAAAAACAGCTGTTTCATACCAGCAACAGATGATCAATAAGATTTGGGTGCAGGCTGGCATGAAGGCGTTGGCAGAGATAGCAGACATCTATCTACGTATGACGAGCATTCACGACAGCAGCCTATTTGACGGTAGCTTTGCAATGGATTTTATCAATCATGGCGATAAAATTATCTATTGTGCAATGTACCTGTATGTTGGCTACATCAACGAGGCTACTAACTTTGCCGAAAGTCAAGGTGGTGGCGGTAGCGACACCAAAAATTGGGGCGTGATAAGGATGAAGATGAAATAGAATGGATAAGACGATGCTTGCGACAAGCTACGAAGATGGTAAAATCAAGAAAGGGCAAAGGGTTAGGTCGATAACAGAACCAGCCATTCTCTCATATAATGAAGGAGAATGGCTGGAGCGGACACATCAGGGGGTGTAATTTAAACTGTGTCAAGGCTTGTTCTTAACTTTCATTCCCACTCCCTGCTGGGGGCATGCCCCCAGCAGGGAAGCCTTTTCGGCTGCAAAGTTACATAATTTTAAATCTATCTCCAAATTTTATTGCCAATTGTTGAGAAATTTGTCCCCAATTTGCCAGTGGCATAGTCCATTTCTTACGGATGTTGCGGTAAGCTAAGTACACAAGCTTCTCCAAAGAATTATCCGTAGGAAAGACCCCTTTAGTCTTTGTGACCTTTCTTACCTGTCTGTGATACCCCTCAACCGTATTGGTCGTATAAATGAGTTTACGGATGGCTGGAGTATATTGGAAATACTCTGTCAGACGTTCCCAATTGTCACGCCATGACTTGATGACAATTGGGTACATCTCTCCCCACTTAGACTCTAACAGGTCTAAATTAGCAGCAGCGGAGTCTTTGTTTACTGCACCATATACTGTTCTTAAATCCTTGATAAACTCCTTTTGATGCTTACTGCCAACATACTTGATAGAATTGCGTATCTGATGGACAATACAGAGCTGCACAGAACTCTCAGGAAATACGCTTTGGATGGCATCTGGGAAGCCTTTGAGACCATCAATACAACAAATCAAGATGTCTCGAACACCACGGTTCTGAAGATCCGTAAGAACTTCTAGCCAGAAGTTAGCTCCTTCACTCTTAGACACATACATACCTAACAGTTCTTTTTGGCCTTCCTTGTTGATACCAAGAATGTTGTAAATGGCTCGTGTGACAGCTCTGCCATTCTCATCCTTTACCTTATAATGGATAGCATCAAGCCAGCAAATGGCATATGCAGGATCGAGCATGCGAGACTTCCAGGCGGTGATTTCGGGTAATACACGGTCTGTTATAGAGCTGATAGTATCGGCTGATAGAGTTGTGTTGAACTCACGCTCAAAGTAGCTGCTGATGTCACGTGTGCTGGTGCCCATGGCGTACATCTCAATAATCTGGTCTGCCATGCCATTGGCAAGAATAGTCTCACGCTTCTTTACGGTCTCAGGTTGGAAAGTTCCGTCTCGGTCACGAGGAGTCTCTATAGTGACCTCACCATATTTTGTTTGAACCTTCTTACTCATCTTACCATTACGACGGTTGCCGGAAGAGCGTTCCTCTTCACTTAAATGAGCGTCCATCTCACCTTCGAGAGCTGAGTTGAGAATACGCTCTAACAATGGAGCTAATGCTCCGTCCTTGCCAAATAAGGCTTCACCACTACGCAACTGCTGAGCTGCTTTCTTGTAATCAATTTCTAAGTTGTCCATAATATAAAAACTGTGTTAAACTACTTTTATTGTAGCTTGACACAGTTTAGTTTACACTCTCACACATCATATTTTCTTTGTGTCTTATTGCAACCGGAATACGAAAGGATGGCTACATTCCACTTTTACGGCTTTTCCATTTATTTGTCCAGGAATCCATTTCGGCATGGCTTTGACTACTCGCATTGCCTCATTGTCCAAAACCGGATTAACAGATCGGTCTACCTCAACGTTACTTATACTGCCGTCTTTTTCCACGATAAACTTTACAACAACCCTTCCTTGAATGCCTTTTTCTTGTGCCCATACAGGATACTTAAGATTAGATAAGATAAATGTATTTAATGCATTGGTGCCACCAGGGAAAGAAGGCTGTTGGTCAACATCGTCACCATTAAATATCTTATTGCTCTCACTTTCATTTTGTTCCTCCTTGCTCTTACTCTCTTTTTCATTCTGTTCCTTTTTTGAATAAATATCATTATCTCCCTTTTTGAACACATAAACATAGTTGGCAAGATACTTATTGTCTAAGCCTAAATCATTGAATCTTACAGCTACAGGTTTTGCTTTGCTTGTGAAAGTAACTTTTATGCTATCCGCATTATGAAAGAAGTCTCCCCTTACAGTCCCTATATCTCTGTTGTCCCATCTATAAGGAGTCAGGCTAAACAAGATTGTTGAAGGACATAAGTCATTATCGTCAGGTCTATCTGGTACCGTGACATAGACAAAATTGTCACATCGGCGCAGAGCTTCCCACATTTGCCCTTTACCATAAAGTTCGTCATGATTAAAGTTCTCCTTAAACTCTTTAGCCATGTCGATAGGAACCTTATAGCGTATTCTCGCAATTACATCGTCAAACGTACATATTATAGGAAATTCTTCCTTGTCTGCATCATAAGTGTCCAATCTCATCTTCCAATTGTTATACATAATTTCGGAACTAATAACACTGTAGCAAATAGAGTCAAACACCGCTTTTGAGTACTCTTGCAAACGTTTGTCGTAATCAGCGGATTTTTCGAATTCACGTCTATCATTCCATTTTTCAAAATCTCCTTTTATCTCCTCGTTGTATCTATATTCTGCTGAGAATATAGACAATTCGGTTTCTTCCTCTTTCTCAGTATCATTCCATGTACCTCTTCTGGATGTCGAATAATTACTATGAACCTTTCTTTTATCAGCCTGTCTGCTTCTTATGGGCACAGTTTTTCCCTTGATTACCTGCGCAGGATTCCCCGACTTTCTTATTCGAGGTGTAACCTTTCTTGTCTGAGCATTGACTGCGATAAGAACAAATAGCGCAGCCACTAACATTAAAATCGTTTTCTTCATTGCTTTATATTTTAATTGTTTTCAATCATAGAAATACATTAGATGTTCCAACCCAACTTCCACCTTGACTCCATTGTTTTCACCTCTTGAAAACCTTATGTATCTTTTTCCTTCTTCATATTCCGACTTTGCTATATAATAAGTTTGATATCCGTAACCTTTCTTTTTCAGTTCCACCTGGAATGGATTAAAATCGTAATACTCTTTATTGACAATATCCGTAACATTCAGCCCCTCACATACAAGTTTTTCAGAAACAGGTAATGTCATTATTGACTTCGCCAATTTGTTGAAATCTTCTGCATTGTTCAGTTCTAAATACAATTTTCTTGAAGCTATTGCAGGCAAAACAAAATCCTCGTATGATGCTTCGTCATCATATTCATAAACATTACCTTGTCCATCAGTCAAATACATATCGTAATTTTCGCCATCACCAATGTATTGGAAGATATAAGTGGCTTCATCGGAATCAGTAGTAGTCTCTGCCGACTCACTTATTGATGAATGCTCTTTGGCTGCTTCTTTAACGGCATTCTTTCCGAATTTATTTAACCCAAACTTACCCACACAGAGCAATATGATGACAAGTACAGGCAATAGAACTTTCCATGTTCTTCGAATAAAGGAAGGCTTCTCATCCATCTCTTCTTCACTATAATCTTCTGGTTCTTCGCTTTCTGTCTGTTGAGGGTTGCCAGACATATCGTTTGTGTCAAGCCATTCTCCGCAGTATCTGCACTTTTTTGCCACAGCGAGTATTTTCTCTCCGCAATATGGGCAACGTTTGTATTTTGAATTCATAATTCTATTGTTTTTAGTTGATTTCGTATTATATTTCTGATGAGTTGTTCTATGGCTTCTGCATTTTTACAACAATAAAGATTATAATTTTCTATAGTGTCATTATGCTCTCCATGTAGAGCTGAAATTTGGATAACTTTGTACTGGTTGTTACTTGCCAACTCATACACCGTGTTCACGGTATCTTTAGAAGTACGTGAGGCGCACACGATAATTTCACAACCAGCATCAATAAGTTTTTCTATTGGTTCACGATTTCCCCAAGAATCTCCCACAGATGATATGCCTATACCATGCTCGACATTTTTATCTTGTACAATGGACAAGAAATCTCCTTTACTTTCAGGGTAATGTCCTGTTAGGCGGAAAAACAACTCTCTGATCGATGTCGTTTTTCCAGAATTAGCTCGTGCGCTAAGACAGATAATTGTTTTGTCAATCATGCCGTTCCGTTTTTTGCCAACGGCTACCATGTTGACATGATTAATAAATGGTTGGTATATATACATGAAAGCGTGGAGCCAGTCCTGTCACTCGTTCCACTTGTTAAGGCCTTCGCATTGCCCTGTTCGTCCGAAACGAGCAACGCCGAAAGCCCCACGCCAGTGTAAGTATATAGAAAGCACCCTTGACAACGAACAATAGAATCGTCCGAAGCCAATGAGAACTGTATATAATACACCCCATGAGGCGTTCCCGTTGCTTTGTCTTTGACGAACAGTTGAGAGTTTGCGAAGTTCTAACAAGTCAAAACCAAAGCGTACAATTACGCCTTATATGTATATATGTCTGCCCAACCTCTGCCCATCGGGACTTTCGGTATGGGTATAGACGTTACAAAGATAACACTTTTATCTTGGAAACCACTTTATTTGACTGGTAAAGTATGATTTTAAACCCCAATTTAACATTATTAAATATAAATATGTCAAAGAATTCCACTTTGGCATAATTTTTCTTGCTGAAAAGTTTGTATTATCAATGATTACTCGTATCTTTGCATCGTCAGTCCTCGCCAAGCCTCTTAACAATGCTCAAATCGTGCGAGGCGTTTTTTGTTTATACACTTTTGAATATGGCGAATCTTATTCCCTTTACAAAACGGTTTGAATATTCTGAAAATCTCGTTAATTTGCTTGAATCTCGAGGTTTACAGATTTGTGACAGAAACAAAGCCATACAATACCTTGACAACATTGGTTATTACAGATTGTCTGCTTATATGTATCCTTTGTTGAAGATGCCCAAAACAGCACATTTGTATAAGGAAGGTTCAACATTCAAAAAGGTGATGATGCTTTATCGCTTTGACAAGAAACTGAGACTGCTCATGTTCAATGAAATAGAAAAGATTGAAATTGCTATCAGACGTGCGGTGATGCAAATAACTGCAGATATGACAGGCAATCCTTTCTGGCTTACTGACTCTTCTTACTTCTTGGATAGTTCCAGGTTTAACGAAACAATGCGAGCTATATCCAAGGAATACAGCAAATCCAAGGAGGAGTTCATTCTCCATTTCAAACGAACCTACTCAGAGCCTTACCCACCATCGCAGAGAGCACTTTCGATGGTTATAGTAAACTACAGGAAGTAAGAGTTCCTAGCACATTGGAGCGTATCGGTGACATGGCTTTCAACAATTGCAACAATTTGAACAACGTATATACTTATACCGTTCTCCCTATCAACATCGACCAGAATACGTTTACCAATTTCAAGGCTACTACCCTTTGGGTGCCATTTGGGATTATATTCTGTACTATTTTACATCATTTCCTTCTTAAACCAAAGCTCGAACACACAGTCGGCGATGAAAACTCCATCCTTCTCCAAGGTGATCAATTCCTTGTCGATGAGGGCTTTCTTGATGCGGTCGATGTTGGATTTGCTGCCCAGCGGATAGGTTTCTGTTACAGCCTGGGCGGTGAAACCTGAGTGGATGCCACTGCAGAGGAGGCGCAGAAAATTGAGCTGATAGGTGGTTAAGCCCTCGGTTTGCTGTACGAAAAGACCATGACATTGTTGCAGCAAGGCGCTGATGCCACTTTGTAAGGTTTCTTCGTTTACTTCTTTCTCGGTTTCTGCCATCACGTTCCAAGCTAGTTGCTGCACGTAGGAAGAATAGTTCTTTACGGTTTTACAGATTCTTGTAGCATATTCCTCAGATATTTTCTTTCCGTATTTCTCGAATCGGGAGCAGATGAAAGGCACCCAATATTCTGTAGGGATGCAATCCAAGTGAAGCATCTCGCCAAACATATAGAAAGGCATGCGTCGGTTTTGGAAAATGTTTTCCATCAGATGCTTCTTGCTTCCAAAGAAACAGTATGATACATTCTGATGATGCTGCCAGGCGCCACGCAAGCGTTTCTGTACGGTTAAGGAATCAGGAAACTCTCCAATTTGCTGGAATTCGTCGATGCAGACCACCATGCGGATTCCCTTTTCCTGAGCTATTCTTTCCGGAAGATTCAGAATCTCTTCTGGGGAATAGTTCTTAGGGGTAATTCCTAGGGATAAAGAATATTCGGATGTAGAATCTGGACTAAAGGAGATTTTTGGTGAAACTCTTACCAGGAACTGCTTGATGTTTTCTACTACTTGTTCCAGCTTATTACTCATAGATTTCATAATGGTTTCTGCAAAGCGATTGTAGAAATCATATTCGCTTCGGCAGTCATAGATGTCCATATACACCACTTTTATCTCAGGATTATCAATTTCGGATATTACCTTTTTGACGAGCGAAGTCTTGCCCATGCGTCGGGGAGAGATGAGAATGACGTTGATGCCATGCTCAAAGTCTGCCTTGATGCGCTTGGTTTCTTCTATTCGGTCGGTGAAGTTGTTTCCGGCAACCGACATACCATATACGAATGCCTTTTCCATTGTTATTTTTTGCTTGATTACGGATGCAAAGATAAACAAAAAAAATGAAAGTTCACAAGGTTGTGGACCACAAACTTGTGAACTTTTAATATTATTTTGTAAATCAGGTATTTAAAAGCTGTTTTTTATGCATAAAATAAGCCTGAATCAGAGGCTTTTCTTATCAAACACACCATTCATCGTGATGCAGAGATGCTGGAACTTGCTGAGGAGCTTGTCTGACCATTTCGTCATGTTGTAAAGGTCCTTGATTTCCTTAAACTTCTTTTCATCCCATTGCGGATAATCTATCTCTGAGAAATAACGGCGGTAGTCGCGGAGATTGTCACCCGAGAAATGGAGATAATCGTCGATGTCGCCAAACCATTCGGGAGTCATCATCTGGGTGGCAAAGGCTTCGAAGTTCTGGTTGTCCTGAAGCATGCAGTTGTGATTCAATACACACCATACGCAGAACCAATGGTTCTTGCGGGTAACAAATTTCAACATCTTGGCTATCTGAGCCTTCAGATTCTGCATGTCGATGTATTTGCCGTCTTTTACTTTGTAGAAAACCTCGTTGGGAAGGGTTTCCGGAATGCCTTCGGGATGTTCCAAATCGTAGATTTCCTGCTCGATGATGTGCCATTTTACGGTGGCTGATACCAGCTTGAGATATTCTTGTGCTGTAAAATTGACGTGGGCAAGCTGGGCGCCCAGCAGTTGGGTATCTCTTATATATTTCATAAAGTCGAGGCGCAGATTTTCCGGTACCTCGTCTTTTAGCGTTTTTCTTACTTCCAGCAATTGGCTGACGGAGAGCTGCTTTCCGTTGTTGTCATATTCCAGGGTTGTGAAGTATCGGTCTATGTCGCTGATGCCCTTTGGTTCTTCCTGATATTCCTGTAGCGACATTTCGAAGAGGCGGGTGGTCTGCTCTTCGCTCATGGCGAGGTTGGTGAAATGGCTCAGCTGGCGGAAGTGGAGCATCAGATAACATGCCATGCTGTATAGCTGGAAGAGATTCCAGAGGCGCTCTACGGGTTTTACGCCGGGGATATGAGTGGGTTTTACCTGGCGTAACAGTTCTTTCTGGAGTTTGGTTACTTCGTTTACATCGATAGTACTTCCTTTGCCCAGTTCATCGGTTTCGAAAAATTCGTTGAGTTTCGGCAGGATGCGGGTCATATCCAGCGGTGCCACTTTTATCCGTTTTCCTTCTATCTGTTTTCCCTTTTTCATGTCTTCCATGATATGCGCCATCAGGGGTGTAAACTTCTGCATTACGATGATGCTGATGCTTACTTCATGGGTTTCGTTCTGCTCCTTTCGCTGCTTGGCTATGTCGTTGTGCTGCAGCACCATATCTTTCTCTGCCATATAGCAGAGCCGGGTGGCTTTGGTGCAGAGCGAACGGATATCGAAGGTAAGTTCCTGCGGACTGTAATCTTCCCATGCATCTACCAGAATGCTGAGCATTCGGCAGAAGTTGTCGAGCTGTCGGTCGAAGACTTCGTAGCTGAATTTTATTTCATCTTTATCTTCATTCATTGTCAGTCTGTTTTAAGAAAATAAGTTTTGCCACAAAGGTAAGATTTATTTTCGGATTATGCAAGGATATGCGCTTGTTTTTCCTCTTTTTTTCCCCATACTTTTCCCCGTAACCCCCTTGTTTCTTCCCTGATTTCAGAAAAGTAGCGGGAAGGTGGCGGGGAAAATTTGGAATCGGTGAAGGGAAGTATTAACTTTGCAATCGAAAACGAAAGAGCGGCGAAATGCTGAGCCATGAATGAGCTGAAACTCTTCACTCTTCACCTGAAGCCCGGAAATGCCCATAAACAGAGGGGGGCGAGGGGTGAAGAGATAGAGACAACTCTTCACCCACTCTTCACCACTCTTCACCTTATTATATATAAGGGCAAAAAGATGATTATTATTAACTAAAAAAATTAATTATGAAGGAAAATTTAAAAACCTTATCGTCATCAGATAAGATGACAAACGAAATTTCAGCACTCTCTCTTGTTGAGAGTTTTCTCGATGAGTATTATCTCTTCCGTAGAAATGTGCTAAGTGGTAAAACCGAGTATTTCACTCTCTCAAAGAATGAGGACGAAACTGAGGAGCCCGTAGAAGAGGAACCGGAAACCGGTGGGGAAGAGGAGGAATCTTCTGACTCAACCTGGAAGGTGCTGACTCCGGAGGCTTTCAATTCTATCGTCCGTCACGCCAAGCGGTTGGGTGTAGGAGGCAAGAAGTCGCCCCGACAGGATATTGAGGAGTTCGTACGTTCTGAAGAGGTTCCGGAGTTTGACCCTATCAGGGAATATCTCGAAAACCTGCCGGAATGGGATGGTAAGAACCATGTGGCTGAACTCTTTGGCAGGATTCCGGGGCTTACAAGTGAACAGTTGGGATGGTGCGCCACCTGGCTCCGTTCTGCTGTCGCTCACTGGTTGCAGATGGATATGTTTCATGGCAACGAAACCACTCCTGTGCTTATCGGCAAGCAGGGTTGCGGCAAGAGTACCTTTGCCTATCGTCTGCTGCCGGATCATCTGCGCCAGTATTTCCTCGACCACATTAACTTTGCCAATAAGTTTGACTCCGAGATGGCGCTCACTCATAATCTCTTTGTCAACATAGATGAGTTTGCGAATATGGGACCATCGCAGCAGGGCAAGCTGAAGCAGATGCTTTCGAAGGTGAAGGTGAACGGGCGCCCTATCTTCGGCAAGTGTCAGGATGACCGTCCGCGTTACGCTTCCTTCCTGGCAACTACCAATGATGAGCATCCACTCTGCGACCCTACGGGTAGCCGCCGATTCGTCTGTCTGCACATTCCGGCAGGTGAATATATCGACAACGGTTCACCCATCATTTATGACCAGCTCTATGCACAAGTTATGTATGAGCTTTGCCATAAGAAGGCGCCTTACTGGTTTACCAATGCCGAGGTGGATCGTATCCAGAAGTGCAATCTTCCTTTCTTCAAGGTAGATGATTTTGAATCGATGCTGAAGAGCTGCTTCCGTGTTCCTGAAGATAATGAAACGGGCGAATGGCTCATCTGTTCGGATGTTTTCGAGGTTCTGCACGAAAGATTTCCGATGCTGATCAGTAATCTGAGTACCAAGATTCGCATCGGCCAGTCGCTCAAACTCCTGGGTTGCAAGATGAAGCATACCAAGAAGGGTCAGGCCTATCTGCTTGTAAGAATCTGATAATATAGCTAAGCGGCAGATGGGTGAAGAGTGGGTGAAGAGTGAGAAACAACTCTTCACCCCTCGAATCCCCTCTGTTTATCGGCATTTCCGGGGGTTAGGTGAAGAGTGAAGAGTTTTTCGCAGTTCCTCTCTTAAAATTCTTTCTCAGGCTTTTCCGATAGCTGTCTGACTAGAACAGCCCACTGTTCTCATAGCGGCTAGTTGGCTGTCTGTGGTTCGCCAGTTGGCTGTTTGCCGATAACAGCCTCTCAATCTTTCGTAGAAAAAATTATTTATCCAACTAAAAAAGTAATTAGTATGAACAATATTTCAATCCATTCCATTGATACGGTATGTCTCAAGGAGGCGTGCCCGGTACATCACCTTTGTGCTCGTTTTGAGCGTTATCAGAAGTTGCGTAAGTCGGAGAAGGTGTTCAGTATTCTGAACCCTGACCATATAGCCTGCAACGAGCAGGGCTGCGCCTATCGGCTTCAGAAGAAGATCATACGCATGGCACGCGGATTCCGCCGCATGTTCGGTACGATACCTTCTGCCAATACGCCTCATTTCTGGCACTTTTCGCCCTATATCAGCGAAAGCACCTATTGCAAGGCGAAGCGCGGCGCCATCCTCATTGCGCCCGATGTGCAGCAGAAATTACTGCGTCTCTTCGAGCAGAATGGCGCCGATATCAGCATCGGTTTCGATGAATATGTAGAGCAGGAGGGCTATGAAGAAGTTGATACCGCAAGCTGTAAAAAAATATAATTTTTGCCATCTTTTAGCGGTAATGAAACAGTTTTTTATTACTTTTGTTTTCTGAATTTTACAACTAAACAATAAGAAATAGATTATGCGTGTTATTATCGAAAAAGATTATGAGAAGCTGTCAAAGTGGGCAGCTGATCATGTAATTGAAACAATTAACAGATTTCAACCAACTGTTGAACGTCCTTTTGTTCTGGGTTTGCCAACCGGTTCTTCACCTCAGGGCATGTATGCCAATCTGGTAAAGGCGGTAAAAGAAGGCAAGGTTTCGTTCAAGCATGTCATCACCTTCAATATGGATGAATATGTAGGTTTGCCGGAATCTCATCCTGAGAGCTATCATTCTTTCATGGCGACCAATCTCTTCAATCATATCGACTGTCCTAAGGAGAATATTCATATCCTGAACGGTAATGCCGAGAACCTGGAAGAGGAGTGCCGTCATTATGAGCAGATGATAGAAGAAGCGGGTGGCATCGACCTCTTTATCGGTGGTATCGGTCCTGATGGGCATATCGCTTTCAACGAGCCATTCTCTTCTCTTACCTCTCGCACCCGAGTAAAGACGCTCACTACAGACACCAAGATTGCCAACTCCCGTTTCTTCGATAATGATCCTGAGAAGGTACCTAGTCTGGCTCTGACCGTAGGTGTGGGTACCGTGATGGCTGCCCGGGAGGTAATGATTCTCTGCAACGGTCATAACAAGGCCCGCGCCCTGCAGGCTGCCATCGAAGGTCCTGTTACCCAGGCTTGGACCATCAGCGCTCTGCAGCAGCACCAGCATGGCATCATCGTTTGTGATGAGATTGCCTGCGATGAACTGAAGGTGGGTACTTACCGCTACTTCAAGGATATCGAAAAGGATAACATCTAAGTTATCTGATGCCTATAAAAAAGAATAAGGATGATGACTATTCGTCATCATCCTTATTTTCTGCTATTACCTGAGGACCGCGAACCTTGTCCTTGAGTCCCAGACCTTTCTTGATTTCTATATTTACTCCATCGCTCAAACCGGTGGTTACCTGTTTGCGCTCATAAGTCTTCTTCTTGTCGCTACCTTTTATGATATATACAAAGGTAGAATCACCGCTAAACTCGATGGCACTCTCCGGAACGGTGAGTACATGGGTAGCCTTGGCCAGTACAATCTCGGCATTGGCGCTGTAACCAGAACGGATCTTGCCGCCCTTGGTAGAACGGATGGCTGCCTTTACCTCAAACTGGTTGGCACCATTGTTTTCTACAGCCTTAGGTGAGATATATTCCAGGTTAGCCTCGAAGTTGAGGTTCTGCAAGGCTCCGATGGTAATCTTCATCGGCATTCCTGTAACGAGACTTCCCACTTCGGTTTCATCGATATTGCCACGGAAGATGAGGTCGTTCATGTTGGCCACACTGGCGATGGTAGTACCATCGTTGAAAGTGTTGGCAAGAATCACCGAGTTACCCACCTTGACCGGAATATCGAGGATAATGCCCGAGATGGTAGAACGGATGAGGGTGGAAGAAGCGCTGGCATTGCTCTTGCTTACACCATCGCGCACCACCTGGAGAGCATCTTCGGCAGCGGTAACCTCCTCGCGTGCCTGTTTCATCGCCTGCTTTACCTTATCAAACTCATCGGCGCTGACCAGTTGCTTCTTGTAGAGTTGTTCCTCGCGTCCATAGTTTACCTGTGCCTGCTTCAGGTTAATCTCGGCAAGGCGCACACGAGCCTGAGCCGAACTGAGCTGTCCCATATCCGGAATCACCTTTACCTTGGCGATAACCTCGCCCGCCTGAACATAATCACCTGCTTCTTTGCAAATCTCGGTGATGATACCGCTAATCTGAGGCTTTACGCTCACCTCGTTGCGAGGCTCAATCTTGCCCGTGATGACGGTAGTTTTCAAAACATCAGCCATCTTAGGAGTAAACTCAGTATACTCCACAGGCTTAGGCTGCGATTTCTCATAAAGGAACACGAAGGTTCCGATGAAGATCAAGGCGACAATCGCCGCAACAATCAACTTTGAATACTTTTTCATATCTTTTATATCTTATATTTTCTTTTATTCGTCTCTCATCGCATCTACCGGTTTGATGCTCATGGCTCGCCATGCAGGGGCGAGTCCGGCTAGGCCGCCGAGAATGCAGATGAGGATGGCAGAAGAGATGGCCGTCCAGAAATCTACCTGGAAGTGGGCGGTAAGAATGCCATCCGTGGTGTTCGCCATCTCTAGCATCTGCAGGATGGCAACACCGAAGAGAATGCCGCTCATGCCGGCTACCAGGGTGAGGAGAATACTCTCGGAGATGATTTGCGAGAGAATCATCTTAGGCGTGGCTCCGATGGCTCGGCGGATGCCTATCTCGGTGGTTCGCTCCTTTACCGTTACCATCATGATATTGGAAACTCCGATGGCGCCGGCAAGAAGGGTGCCGATACCTACCAGCCAGATGAGGAAGTTGACGCCCTTGAACAGGTTGTCGAGCATCTGGAAGAGAACTTCGGTATTGAACACCATAATGCCCTTTTCGTCCGTAGGGTCTATGCTGTGGGCTCTTGCCACGGTTTCTCTCATCCGTTGGGCAATGCTGCTCATTACTACGCCCGGTTTGCCGGTGGTGGCTATGATGTCAACCGCCTTACCCCGGTTATAAGCGCTGCGCAAAACCGATTGGGGCAGAGTGATGGTTTCATCGGCACGACCGCCGAAATTGATGCCGTTGCCTGAACGGTAATCTACGCCTATCACCATATAATAGGTAGAGTCAACTCTTACGCTCTTGCCGCACGGATCACCGCCGCCAGGAAAGAGATTCTTGTAAATCTGCTTGCCGATGACGCAAACCTTGCGCTGCTGGCGCACATCCATCTCGTTGATGTATCTGCCGTAAAACATCTGTGGCGCAGAAACCAGGGCGTAATCGGGATTTACGCCCTGGGTGCTGCCGCTGAATTTCTTGTCGCCAAACACAACCGACTTGTTGCCGCCGAAGAGCAGCGGGGTAATGACATCGAGTTCGGGCACCTGGTGGCGCAATCTGTCCAGGTCTTTCTCTTCCATCTGCCAGGAGCGCCCCTTGTTGAATCCCTTGTAGGGTTTGGTGGTGTTCTGCGCCCAGATGATGGCGGTGTTGGTGGCAAAGCCTGTGAAGTTGTTTTGCAGCATCTCCTTCAGTCCCTGTCCGCCACCCATCAGGGCGATGAGCATAAACACGCCCCAGAACACGCCGAAGCCCGTAAGCAGACTGCGGCTCTTGTTCCTCGTGATGGTGTCGAGAATCTCTTTATATGTATCTAAATCTAATCGCATAATAATAATTTATAGTTTACTCCGCTCTCAGCGCCTCTATCGGTCGGATTCTTGCAGCCTTGATGGCTGGGATGAGTCCGGCGATGGTGCCTGCGATGACGATGGTGATGGTGGCGCCGATACAGGTGCCGATGCCCACCGTAGGGTTCACAAACATGGCGGCTTTAAACAGTCCGGTATCTATGGTGGTGTGGCCGATGGTTGCATCCATGATTTCGTTTGCCGCCACGCCACATACCATTCCGATGTAGCCGAAGAACGAGGTGATGATGATGCTCTCGGTAATGATGAGCTTCAGTATCGACCAAGGCTTGGCGCCGATGGCTTTTCTTACACCAAACTCTCGGGTTCGTTCCTTCACGGTGATGAGCATGATGTTGCTAACACCCACGATGCCGCTCAGCAGGGTGAACAGACCCACTATCCAGAGTGCCGTCTGCATGATGGCGATTCCCTGGTTCATCTGGATATTGTCCATGTATCGGTTCCAGAGCCAGATGGTTCGCTCGTCATCAGGTGCTGCCTGATGGTTGTTGTTGATGCTGGCACGATAGTTCTTCTCAAACTGCTCGTTATCTTCCTTGGTCTTCAGGTTCTTGATGGTAAACTCCAGACTTCCCGCATCATCGCCCTTGGCGTAAATGGTCTTTATGGTGGAGTAGGCGATGAAGGCTTCGGTATTGTTGCGCGATTCATCATCCTTATAGATTCCCACCACCTGGAAGTTGAGGTTGCTGATCTTTACGTTCTTGCCCACCAGCGAACGGTAGTCTTTGCTGAGTTCCTTGGCCTGGCTTCGGCTCAGCACCACATTCTTGCGCTGGTCCTTCATATCGATTTCGTTGATGAATCGTCCGGCTATCAGCTCCGTCTTGTCGATTTTGGGATGCGTAGGAGCCACACCCACCAATGACTGGCTTGCCACATAATTATCGCCATAGTTGATGTTCACGTTATACTGTTCCAGTCTTCCGCCCACATCATCTACATACTGGCCGTAGGTCTTGTTGCTGATGAGGATATCCTTGTCGTTGAGCGTGATGCTTCTGCCCTCCTTCAGTCCCTTGTAAGCCTTGGAGGTTTCGCCCGGGAATACTCGCATGGAGTTGGCAAGGAATCGGGTGCTTTGCTGCAACTGGGCATTAATCAGTCCGTTGCCGGCGCCCAGCAGGAATATCAGCATGAAGATTCCCCAGGCAACGGCAAATCCCGTGAGCGAAGTGCGGAGCTTGTTGCGCTTCGACGTGCTCCATATTTCTTTGATTAATTCTCTCATGTTCCAAGTTCAAAGTTATTTCACGTAGTCTTTCGATACGAGATGATGGTCTCTGTTGTCTTCGATGCTTCCGATGAGTCCGTCCTTGATATGGATAACCTTATCGGTCTCGTTGGCAACACCGCTTTCGTGGGTTACCACCACGATGGTCATTCCCTCTTTCTGGTGCAGTTCCTTCAACAGGTCCATCACTTCCACGCTCGTTTTGGAGTCGAGAGCTCCGGTAGGCTCATCGGCAAGGATGATTTCGGGTTTGGTGATGAGGGCACGGGCGATGGCTACACGCTGCTTCTGTCCTCCCGACATCTCGTTAGGATAATGGTTGGCCCATTGCTTCAAGCCCAGTTTTTCGAGATATTCCATCGCCAGTTCGTGGCGCTTCTTGCGGCTCACGCCCTGGTAGAAGAGTGGAAGTTCCACGTTTTCCACCGCTGTCTTGAACGAGATGAGGTTGAACGACTGGAAGATGAAGCCAATCATCTTGTTGCGGTATTCGGCAGCACGGGTTTCCGAGAGGTCTTTGATGAGCACATCATTGAGTCGGTATTCGCCCGTATCGTAGTTGTCGAGAATACCCAATATATTTAATAAGGTGGATTTTCCCGAGCCGGAAGCACCCATGATGCTGACGAACTCGCCACGTTCGATGTCGAGGTCGATGCCCTTCAGCACATGGAGTGGCTGAGCACCCTGGTAGGTCTTATTGACGTCTTTTAGATGAATTAATGACATATTACTTTCGTTTTATGGATATCAATTTAAACCATTAGACGCTTGCAACTTTCAGAAAGTTGCAAGCGTAACTCTTTTTTTAAAACGTTATTACATACACCTTATTATATATAAGGCAAAGACAGAAGCTATAAATATATATTTGAGGATGAATAGTGTCATCATATCTTTATCTTTTTGAGATTCTTCTCCAACTCTTCCTTCACTTCATCGATGGAGATGTCGAGAAGCTGCATTTGTCGGGCGAGTTCCGGGAGTCTTTCTTTCATAAACTCCTTTTTGCGGGTTTTCTTAATCTGCTTCTTGGCTCCAGCGGAAATAAAGTAACCCAGGCCTCGCTTGTTGTAGATGATCTCATCGGTGGCAAGCAGGTCGTATGCCTTCACGGCTGTATTGGCATTCACCTCCAGCAGCACGGCGTATTCCCTGACGCTCGGTATTCGCTCGTCTTCCTTGTACTTGCCCGCCAGAATCTCATCGCTCAATCGCTCGGCTATCTGTACGTATATTGCTTTATCGTTACTGAAAATCATAATCTTCAATTTTAATTTCTTACATGTTGATCCACTTGTTACAGATTACCTGCATGCGAGTGAAGATCTTGTAGGATGCCCAGAGGCTGGAGGCTGCCAAAGCAAGGAATATGACAGACCAGAAGATTGCCATGCAGAGAGAAGTGCCCAGATTATCATAGTTAAGATGCTTGAAGAAATCGAAAGCTCCCCATTCTTCAAGTTCGCTGCCACAATAACCTATAATCATGAAAATGATAATGCCAGATACGGCTGTCAGGATGATTGGCTGTTTGCGGAAGAATGTGCCGCCTAGCAGAGTGAAGGAGTAAATCATGATGAGAAAGCTCCATCCAACCAGGGCTGCATCTATTTTACATTGCCACGCTAAGATACTGATAGGGTTGTTACAGGTGGCATCGGTTGCGGCTTTGTATATTTGACTTAGAGAACTTCCGATGATGCTTGCATGGTAACCGGGAGTCATGAAGAAGCTCAATACAAACTGCACGAAGTCGGCTATAAGTGTAGCAATGAGCATCATGATGATACTACCTATACTCATCATCAGGAAACGTGCAGCATATTTTTCCAGATTGTTGGCTGGTAACATCATAAAACTCTCACGTTGCAGCTTGGTCTTCATATTGCTAAAGATGTTGCAGGCAGATATGAAGATAAACAATATGAAAATAGCGGCAAGGAATCCGGTCATTCTACATTCGTAGTAATAATTCAAATCTCTTTCTACAATGAAATAGCTATGAGGGAAAGAATAAAGCATGGAAATGGAAAGCATGATGATGCCGATAGCCAATCCTGCTATACTGTAGAAATAGCTTTTCCAGTTGGTAAGCAAATCCCAACGCAGCACCATTCCAAATCTATGTAAATCAAAAGTCTTGTTCATAATCGTCGTTATTTAAAATGATTTTATATTTTTCTAATTCTTGATGAACTTGATGGATAATTCTTACTCTGTAAGTTTTCCACTTATCACAGCATTGAAGAGCAACTCCAGATTCATTTGTGTTTCCTGTTCACCCTCCTGTCGCTTGCAGATGGCGGCATTGCCCTGCAGGGTTGGCTCGGCGTAGAGTACGGTGTCGTCCATTTCCTGTGGGTTGCGGTATTCGAAGGTGTATTTCTCGCAGATGTCTGAAACCGAAGTGTCGAGCAGAAGCTGGCTCTGGTTCATGATGATGATGTGGTCGAGCAACGACTCTACATCGTGCACCTGATGAGTAGAGATGACGAGGGTGCGGTCTTCCGTCATGTTGTTGGCGATGACCTTACGGAACTGGCTCTTCGATGGGATGTCGAGACCATTGGTTGGCTCGTCCATCAGAAGAAAGCGGGTACCCGTGGCGAGTGCGAAACTCATGAATACCTTCTTCTTCTGTCCCATCGAGAGTTCGTTCAACTTGAGAGAGAGTGGTAAATCAAAATCCTTGAGGCAACGGTCCAGCACTTCCTGCGAGAAGTTTGGATAGAATCCCTGGTTCATCTTCACGTAGGTGGCGAGGGAAACGTTGGGCAGTTCAAACTCTTCGGGCACCATGAAGATGTCCTTCAGCATCTCGGCTCTGCGATCTTGTGCCGAAATGCCATCCACGAGAATGGTACCTTGTTGCTGGCGGAGCAATCCGCTGATGAGGTAGAGCAGGGTGCTCTTGCCTGTACCATTCTTACCGAGCAAGCCATAAATGTTGTTCTCCTTGAGTTCCAAAGAGAAATCTCTAAATACAAGGTGCTTGCTACCTGGGTATCTGAAATCAATGTCTTTAATCTGTATCATAATCTTTAATGTTTTAGTGTACTACTTCAATAGAACACTGCAAAGGTATGCTTTTCTGCGATAACTTCCAAACTTTTGGGCAATTATTTTTATACTTTAACGTATTGTTAACAATTCCACCTTATTATATTATAAGAAGAGTATGATATGAATGTCTTGTAATATAGAACTTTATAAAAAACAAAGGCATCGGAAAGCAAAAACTTCCCGATGCCTTGATGCTTTTTATTAAGTCGTTTAGATATATTTCATGAGAATATCCCAAACTGCAATGATGTGGCAGATACTACCAGCTAAAACGAAAAAATGGAACACGGAATGCATGTATTTCTTCTTGTTGATACTGTAGAATACGGCGCCCGTAATGTAGCAGACGCCTTCGGCAATAATCCACCAGACTGTGGCGGTGGATACGGAGTCTATCAAAGGTTTAAAGGCAACCAGTACCGACAATCCCATGCCTACAAAGCAGATGGTCTCCAGGTTGCTGTGATCCTTGAGTCTGGCAAAACTCATGATGGTTCCGGCAATGGCGCAAGCCCAGATAAAGATAAAAAGACTCCATCCCCAATATCCCTGGTCTCGCATCGCAATGAGCGTGATTGGCGAGTAAGAACCGGCAATATGCCAGTAGATGGCGGCATGGTCCCATTTGCGCAGTCGCTCCTTCCATTTGCTCCAGGCAGAAACAGCATGGTAAACCGTTGAGGCGATGTAAGACATCAGCATACCGAACAGATAGAGGATAACTCCCGCCGTAGCCCATCCGTTATGCATCGTAAAGCACCAATATAAGAAGATGGCTCCCACGACAAAGCCCATCAGGATACCTCCTGCATGCGACCATGAGTTCCAAAGTTCTTCTTTATGGCTGAAATGTATCTTTAGTTTCATATCTCTATATATCTTTTCGTTACACATTCTGCTGATTTTGAGAAATAGGACATTCAATCCACTATACCTAAATCGTTATCAGCTATAACATTGCAAAGATACTAAGAATTTCTTAAAGTGGACTATCTTTTAGGAATTCTTTCGATTTCGGGAGTGTTTTCTTTGCTTTATTTGCTGATTGTTTGTCCTTTTCTGCTTTCTTCGAAAAATAAATCAAAAAAATATTGGAGTGTATTGGATTTTTTTATATTTTTGCGATGTGAAAATGAGAAATCATCTCTCACAAAATAGAAACTATAAACGCAACTAATAACTTAGAAAGGTAATATGAAGTTAAAATCAATTGCACTTATATTGATGACTGTCGCACTTCCGGCGATGGCAGAAAAAGTATCTGTAAATACAAAGGGTATGTCGCTCATTCTCGATGTTGAGAATGGAAAGCCTGCCCAGTATCTCTATTTCGGTACTAAGTTGAATCCTAACGATTTGCAGAATCTGAAGGTCGCTACTGATGGCCGTATGGATGCTTATCCGGCTTACGGACTGAATACTCCAGCTGAAGCGGCGCTTGCTATGCGTCATAGTGATGGCAATCTTTCAACTGCACTCGTGGCTACGGGCTGTGATGTGAAGAGCGAAGGAAAAGCTTCTGTTACGACCGTTCATCTGAAAGATCCTGTATATAATATAAAGGTAGATTTGAAGTATCGTGCATACAATGATGTTGATATGATTGAGGCATGGACCGAGATTCTGAATGGTGAAAAGGGTACTGTTACCCTGACTACCTTTGCATCGGCTATGCTTCCTATCCGTCGTGGAGATGTCTGGATGAGTCATCTTTCCGGTACTTGGGCAGCAGAGGGACAGTTGAGTCATGAAAAACTGCAGCCAGGAGAATTTGTAATCCGAAACAATGATGGTACCCGCAATTCGCATACCGATCATGCTGAAGTCATGTTCTCGCTCGATGGTAAAGGACAGGAAAATGCGGGTAATGTTATTGGTGCAGCCTTGGTTTATAGCGGAAACTATAAGCTGAAGACGGTTACCGATGATACCGAATATCATTATTTTTTTGCCGGTATTAACGAACAGAACTCTGAATATCATCTTAAGAAAGGTGAGACTTTCAAAACTCCAGTACTCGCTTTGACCTATTCAACACAGGGCTTGAGCGGTGCAAGTAGAAACTTCCATAAATGGGGACGCAAATATATCTTGGCACATGGAGATAAGGAGCGTGATATCTTGCTCAACTCTTGGGAAGGTGTTTATTTCGACATCAACCAAAAGGGAATGGACCAGATGATGGCTGATATCCATAGTATGGGTGGTGAACTCTTCGTGATGGATGATGGATGGTTCGGAACCAAATATCCTCGTGTTACTGATAACTGTGCGCTCGGCGACTGGGTGGTTGATACCAAGAAACTTCCTAATGGCATTGAAGGCTTGCTGAACGATGCCAGGAAAAACCAGGTAAAGTTTGGTATCTGGATCGAACCGGAAATGACCAATACTACCAGTATGCTCTATGAGAAGCATCCTGATTGGGTTATCAAGGCTCCTAAGCGAGATGCTGTTTTGGGCCGTGGCGGTACCCAGCTGGTGCTCGATCTCTCAAATCCAAAAGTACAAGACTTTGTTTTCGGTGTAGTAGACAATTTACTTACTAAATATCCAGATATAGCCTACATTAAGTGGGATGCCAATATGCCTATTATGAATCATGGCAGCCAATACTTGTCTGCAGCCGATCAGAGTCATCTCTACATTGCTTATCATCAGGGATTTGCGAAGGTTATCGACCGTATTCGTGCTAAGTATAAGGATGTGGTGATTCAATGTTGCGCAAGTGGCGGTGGCCGTGCCAATTGGGGCATGCTCCGTGGTTTTGATGAGTTTTGGGTAAGTGATAATACGGATGCCATGCAGCGTATTTATATGCAGTATGGAACCAGCTATTTCTTCCCAGCCATCGCCATGGCAAGTCATATCTCTGCTGTGCCAAACCATACCGTATTCCGCACTACTTCTTTGAAGTATCGTATTGATGTAGCTATGAGCGGACGTCTTGGAATGGAAATCCAACCAAAGAATATGACGGATGAGGAGAAGGCTCTCTGTCGAAAGGCTATCTCTGAATACAAGGAGATTCGTCCTGTTGTTCAGTTTGGCGACCTTTATCGTTTGGTTTCTCCGTACGATAATCAGGGCTTGTCTTCTATTATGTATGTTAGTGAATCAAAAAACAAGGCTGTCTTCTATTGGTGGAAATTGGCAAACTTCTATAATGTTCATTTGCCAAGAGTTAAGATGGCTGGTTTGGATGAGAATAAGATGTATAAGGTAAAAGAACTTGATGTAATTGATAACAGGCCTCTTGATTGTGAGGGAAAATCTTACTCTGGTAAGTATCTTATGGAACATGGCTTGGAAATGCCGTATGTTCATGAGGTAGACTGGGGTAAGAAGAACGACTGGTCGTCTCGTATTCTCTATTTGGAGGCAGAATAGTTTTCTGGTACCATTATGTATATGCGCATGCATGTGTGCCCACACGCAGATATGAGCGCGTGTATGTATATAATAAAGTGTTTGGTATCAAAATAAGTGCAAAATAAGATGAAAGTGTTAAAATACTGTTAATTCCGAAACTTTTTCTTGGAAATATTTGGTGGTTTCGGAAAATGTTTGTACTTTTGCACTCGCTTTTGAGAAATACAACTTCTCTTAGCAACTAAAGAAAGAGTTCTTTGAAAGATTTTACATAAACAGACAAGTAGTACAAGAAGCGGTTTTGAATTACACCTTATTATATATAGGGATATGAAGAAACTGGGTAAAAGAAACGAACCGTCAAGCAATTGACAAGTCAGGTTTACTAAGCTTCAATAAACGAAAAGGATATTCGTCCTAAGTACAGACAACAAACAAACCAAGCCGCAAGGCTAGGTAAAAATGATATTTTACAATGGAGAGTTTGATCCTGGCTCAGGATGAACGCTAGCTACAGGCTTAACACATGCAAGTCGAGGGGAAACGACATCGAAAGCTTGCTTTTGATGGGCGTCGACCGGCGCACGGGTGAGTAACGCGTATCCAACCTGCCCACCACTTGGGGATAACCTTGCGAAAGTAAGACTAATACCCAATGATATCTCTAGAAGACATCTGAAAGAGATTAAAGATTTATCGGTGATGGATGGGGATGCGTCTGATTAGCTTGTTGGCGGGGTAACGGCCCACCAAGGCAACGATCAGTAGGGGTTCTGAGAGGAAGGTCCCCCACATTGGAACTGAGACACGGTCCAAACTCCTACGGGAGGCAGCAGTGAGGAATATTGGTCAATGGACGAGAGTCTGAACCAGCCAAGTAGCGTGCAGGATGACGGCCCTATGGGTTGTAAACTGCTTTTATAAGGGAATAAAGTGAGTCTCGTGAGACTTTTTGCATGTACCTTATGAATAAGGACCGGCTAATTCCGTGCCAGCAGCCGCGGTAATACGGAAGGTCCGGGCGTTATCCGGATTTATTGGGTTTAAAGGGCGTAGGCCGGAGATTAAGCGTGTTGTGAAATGTAGACGCTCAACGTCTGCACTGCAGCGCGAACTGGTTTCCTTGAGTACGCACAAAGTGGGCGGAATTCGTGGTGTAGCGGTGAAATGCTTAGATATCACGAAGAACTCCGATTGCGAAGGCAGCTCACTGGAGCGCAACTGACGCTGAAGCTCGAAAGTGCGGGTATCGAACAGGATTAGATACCCTGGTAGTCCGCACGGTAAACGATGGATGCCCGCTGTTGGTCTGAATAGGTCAGCGGCCAAGCGAAAGCATTAAGCATCCCACCTGGGGAGTACGCCGGCAACGGTGAAACTCAAAGGAATTGACGGGGGCACAAGCGGAGGAACATGTGGTTTAATTCGATGATACGCGAGGAACCTTACCCGGGCTTGAATTGCAGAGGAAGGATTTGGAGACAATGACGCCCTTCGGGGTCTCTGTGAAGGTGCTGCATGGTTGTCGTCAGCTCGTGCCGTGAGGTGTCGGCTTAAGTGCCATAACGAGCGCAACCCCTCTCCTTAGTTGCCATCAGGTTAAGCTGGGCACTCTGGGGACACTGCCACCGTAAGGTGTGAGGAAGGTGGGGATGACGTCAAATCAGCACGGCCCTTACGTCCGGGGCTACACACGTGTTACAATGGCAGGTACAGAGAGACGGTCCCTTGCAAAATGGATCAAATCCTTAAAGCCTGTCTCAGTTCGGACTGGGGTCTGCAACCCGACCCCACGAAGCTGGATTCGCTAGTAATCGCGCATCAGCCATGGCGCGGTGAATACGTTCCCGGGCCTTGTACACACCGCCCGTCAAGCCATGAAAGCCGGGGGCGCCTAAAGTCCGTGACCGTAAGGAGCGGCCTAGGGCGAAACTGGTAATTGGGGCTAAGTCGTAACAAGGTAGCCGTACCGGAAGGTGCGGCTGGAACACCTCCTTTCTGGAGAGACGGATTTCCTATAGAAGATTTAGGAACATGACTTAAAAAGTTCGCTTCTCTTCTTGTACGCACCATCTGTTTAATTAAATAAGAGATAGAGAATGTTCGGCAGAGATGCTACTCTTTACCAACACAGTCCTATAGCTCAGTTGGTTAGAGCGCCACACTGATAATGTGGAGGTCGGCAGTTCAAATCTGCCTGGGACTACACATCGGCGCAGCCAATGTGTAATCAAAGTTCAACTTTGATTCATTCTTTACTTCTCGATTTGGGGGATTAGCTCAGTTGGCTAGAGCACCTGCTTTGCAAGCAGGGGGTCAACGGTTCGAATCCGTTATTCTCCACCATGCCTTTAAGGCAAGAAGATCTTTGACATATTGACACAAGCAAAACTGTAAGTAATGAACTTTAGTTCAGACTAAAGTAAATCAAATCGCAAGATGAGATTTCACTTTGTTAGAATACAGCTGAAAGTATGAGCTACTTATTCGTTATTCGGAAACGAGTAACAAGAATACAGTCGTAAAGAAAGTAAGAAAGGGCGTATGGCGGATGCCTAGGCTCACGGAGGCGATGAAGGACGTGATAAGCTGCGATAAGCTTCGGGTAGGTGCAAATAACCCTTGATCCGGAGATTTCCGAATGGGACAACCTAGCCGTCTGAAGGACGGTTACTAGCACTTAAGTGTTAGAGCTAACGCAGGGAACTGAAACATCTTAGTACCTGTAGGAAGAGAAAATAAATGAATGATTCCCCCAGTAGTGGCGAGCGAACGGGGAACAGCCCAAACCGTTGACGTCGCAAGGCGCCAGCGGGGTTGTAGGACCGCAACATTGTATGCAAATCGTGAACAGAACACTTTGGAAAATGTGACCATAGACGGTGATAGTCCAGTATGTGAAGCGAAATGCAGCATAGCGGTATCCTGAGTAACGCGGGACACGAGGAATCCTGCGCGAATCTGCCGGGACCATCCGGTAAGGCTAAATACTCCCGTGAGACCGATAGCGAACGAGTACTGTGAAGGAAAGGTGAAAAGAACCCCGAGTAGGGGAGTGAAATAGTTCCTGAAACCATACGCCTACAAGCGGTCGGAGCATCTTACGATGTGACGGCGTGCCTTTTGCATAATGATCCTACGAGTTACCGTCACTGGCGAGGTTGAGTGTCATGAGACACGTAGCCGCAGTGAAAGCGAGCCTGAATAGGGCGCATAGTCAGTGGGGGTAGACGCGAAACCAAGTGATCTACACTTGGCCAGGATGAAGTCCCGGTAACACGGGATGGAGGTCCGCACCAATAAGCGTTGAAAAGCTTCTGGATGAGCCGAGTGTAGGAGTGAAAGGCCAATCAAACTTGGAGATAGCTCGTACTCCCCGAAAGGCATTTAGGTGCCGCGTCGGATGGTCACCGTGAGAGGTAGAGCGACCGATAGGACAAGAGGGCTTCACCGCCTATCGAGTCCTGACGAACTCCGAATGTTCACGGTTTGCAGTCCGGCAGTAAGGGGGCGGGTGCTAAGGTCCGTCCCCGAGAGGAGAAGAATCCAGACCGCCGTCTAAGGTCCCGGAGTTCTGCCTGAGTTAGTCTAACGAAGTCTGGTCCCTATGACAGCTAGGATGTTGGCTTGGAAGCAGCCATTCATTCAAAGAGTGCGTAACAGCTCACTAGTCGAGGGTCCGGGCATGGATAATAATCGGGTATAAGGCAGACACC